>Ga0157372_10000003_pt1 | contig 453626 bp, 438 predicted proteins | sample C55metaG_FD_115307 | JGI IMG/M metagenome (GOLD analysis project Ga0157372, IMG submission 115307) | Corn rhizosphere microbial communities from Kellogg Biological Station, Michigan, USA - C5-5 metaG | ecosystem: Host-associated > Plants > Roots > Rhizosphere > Soil | place: USA: Michigan...
CAACTAAGCTAAAGATGCATAAATAATACTTTCAAAAAATTTTCCCACCATCTGCCTACAAAGGCTGTATATATGTGGTGCGCCGTGTAGGACTCGAACCTACAACCTTCGGATTAAAAGTCCGTTGCTCTATACCATTGAGCTAACAGCGCATTACTGGTGGAAGTGGAGAGACTTGAACTCTCAACCTTCGACTTAAGAGGTCGCTACTCTAACCATTGAGTTACACTTCCAGTTGGTGCGCCGTATAGGAATCGAACCTATAACCTTCGGATTAAGAGTCCACTGCTCTACCAATTGAGCTAACGGCGCATACTGGTGGACATGGAGAGACTTGAACTCTCAACCTTCGACTTAAGAGGTCGCTACTCTAACCATTGAGTTACATATCCAATCTGGTGCGTCATGTAGGAATCGAACCTACAACCTTCGGATTAAGAGTCCGCTGCTCTGCCAGTTGAGCTAATAACGCTTTATAAGTCCTTAAACATCATGTGAGCATAACGCTAAGGACTTGACTTTAAAAAGTATCAGAATCAGAACTGATTTCTTGCCCATCGAAATAAAGAGTTACACTTGCTCTTAAATGCTCTCTATCTGAATAGCAATCATAATCCGTCTCACAACTTATTGAAATGCTCAAATGACTCGATAACATCTCAATAAAACGAACCCTTTCCTCTTCTGTTTCAAAATGTAATATACTCATTTTATTTCTCCTATTAGATTTTAACCAAATCATAAGGATATAACTTTCTATTCATTTTATGGTGTGTCGTCAGGGCTTCGAACCCTGAACCCCCGGATTAAAAGTCCGGTGCTCTGCCAATTGAGCTAACGACACATTACTGGTGGACCCTGTGAGACTCGAACTCACAACCTTCGGATTAAAAGTCCGTTGCTCTACCATTGAGCTAAAGATCCAGTATGGTACCTCGTGTAGGATTCGAACCTACGACCCTCGGATTAAAAGTCCACCGCTCTACCAACTAAGCTAACGAGGTATATTTTCTGGTGTGTCGTCAGGGCCTCGAACCCTGAACCCCCGGATTAAAAGTCCGGTGCTCTACCAATTGAGCTAACGACACATAATGTGGTAGATGTGGAGAGACTTGAACTCTCAACCTTCGGCTTAAAAGGCCGCTACTCTAACCATTGAGTTACACATCCATCTTTGGTGAATCCTGTGGGAATCGAACCCACAACCTTCGGATTAAAAGTCCGCTGCTCTACCAGTTGAGCTAAAGATCCAAATAAAAAAGGCCCCTTTAAAAGGAGCCTCATCGTTTTACGACTGCGAGATCTTATGATCCCAATCGCAATAGATTAGACCCCTGAAGCTTCTGTTTTTTCTGTTTGTAAGATACTGTTGATAATGTCATTTTATTCACCTTTATTCTGTTAGTTACGTTCATTTATAGTGGTAGGCATAGAGGGACTCGAACCCACAACAAACTGATTAAGAGTCAGCTACTCTACCATTGAGTTATATGCCTATTGAGAAAGAAGCAATCTTTTACAGTCGGGCCGACTTGTCCGTATTCTTTCAACGGTGAGCCGATAGCTGTGAAAGCTCCTTTCATGGTACGCGTGGCTGGATTTGAACCAGCGCCCTTTCGGTTATCAGCCGAACGTTCTAGACCCCTGAACTACACACGTATTACCTATTCTGGTGGAAATAGCAGGATTCGAACCTGCGGTCACTCCCTTATCGGGGGAGCGCTTTACCAACTAAGCTATATTTCCTGGTGGAAGCAGTAGGCATCGAACCTACAACCTTTCGGCTATCAACCGAATGCTCTGCCAATTGAGCTATACTTCCATTTTGGTGGAGACGATGGGAATTGAACCCATTACACGAAACTTGCAAGGCTTCGTCGCTACCCTTAGTACATGCGCCCCCTTATCACTTCTGGTGGAGTCACTGAGAGTTGAACTCAGTTCCCAAGCTTGCAAGGCTCGAATTTTAACCACATAAACTATGACCCCATTTGGTGGAAATAGCAGGACTTGAACCTGCGGTCACTCCCTTATCGGGGGAGCGCTTTACCAACTAAGCTATATTTCCTGGTGGAGAATAAGAGATTCGAACTCTTCTGATGTCCTCGGTGCAAGCGAGGTGTCCACGCCAAGCAGACCCATCCCCCATTCTGAAAAGCACAGGATTCGAACCTGTAATGTTTATCTACGAGCGTCTTATCCGACCGACTCACAAATTTTTAACCTAAGCAATCCTATGCTCTTGTTAAAACCTGTATGGGAATCGAACCCATCCTTCACCTCAATAAACAAGCCACATCCAGCAGCCAAACTTTTCTGGTGGAAACAGCGGGACTCGAACCTGCCACCTCTCCCTTATCAGGGGAGCGCTCTAACCAACTGAGCTATGCTTCCTTTTTTACTTCTCTGGTGGAGCCACCGAGAATCGAACTCGGTTCCGCTGTGTGCCACACAGCAATTTTAACCTCTTAAACTACAGCCCCATTTTTTAATCACATAAGACGCTCTTTATTACTCTCTCGTCTTCATGTTTTATATATTACGACATCTATTTCTTAAAATCAAGTCTTTTTTCAATCTTTTTTAAAATATTTTCTTTTAAATCAATCACTTATAAAAACAAATAGCACAATATCTAAAACTCATCATAAGTTTTAGTTTTTCCTTTAGCCCATAAAAAAAGGCCCCTATTTCTAGGAGCCTTATTTAATCTTTCGATTACGGACTAAGCACACGCTAGCCCTCGGCTCCTGAAGAAACGTTTTTTGGCAATAATAATCGCTGCAATAGCTTTCGCACCGCGAGCGATTACCGCTGCAGTGTTTTTCTTAGCTTTTGCGTTGAAATTAGTAAAAACGTTCATTATAGAAACCTTCCTTAAATTATGTATTAAACACATTATTACATACCCAAAAATCAAAATCAAGCTTTTCTTTAAACTTTATTTTGAAAGACTGCAGTGCGTATGATAATATCACACCATAATAATAAAGGAAACAATAAAATGATACAAACTCACACTGGAATCATTGAGCATATAGAAGAAGAAATAATCATTCCTGACTCTAAGGATGCTCCTTCAAAAAGAAACCCTATCCTAATCCAAAAACTGACCGTTTCTGGATCACAGGGCAGTATCATACTTATTAATACCGATTTCGTTTTTACCGTAGATCAAAAAATCTCTGTTGAATATGAATCTGACAATCTTACCATCATGAAGGATAACACGCCTGAGCCAAATTATGACAGTCAGGAAGCACCCGTCCCTATTTATACTGTGCTACTCACCTCTCTTTTTCCTTACACTCTGCTTTTAATCGCATACTTATCATTCAGGATAACAAATATTGAAATAGGTGATACCCCGTCATTTATTAATGACCTTATTGGCAGCATTAGCATCAGTAATGTTGTTATGTCTTATCCTTTATACGCACTCTTTAACCTTGTTATGAGTCGCATAGGATATTACTGCGTAAATACCAAAAGGAGCGTATCAACATGAATCTTTCTTTTTTCTCAGGAACCGTGATAAGCAATGTTATGGTTGGTAATGATAACATTATGCCCAACCCTGACATTAAGTGTCTCTATCTCTTACGTATTAAAGATAATAACCTTGATAAAACTATTGATGTTTACCTGCCTCAAGCTTCAGAGTGCAACTACAATACTCAAGATGTTTGTATTTTTTATTACGAAAAAGACGGGCTTTTCTTTGCTGCTGATATAGAAATCATTAAAGAAAATAAAACTCCGCTCTCGATAGTTCCCATTGCTAAAAGAAAGCTTCAAATATCAGGTATTTTTTCACGATATGAATACACAATCAATGTAAAAAATGAACATCATATCAATATAGTTAGAGTTATTCATGAAGATTATGATAATAGGCATATCGACTATAATAAAAAAACATACTATCTCTTTAATATGTTTAAAAACACATACACGTTAACTTCTCAGTTAAAAATATTAACGTCTCATTTTAAAACGATATATGATATTTCCCATATATATCCTGATTTTGTTATCAATGATGGCAAACTTTATCTATCCAAAAAAACTGCCCAAAGAACAACCTTTTTTGATAAAGATATTAGTGAGCCTCTTTCTTTTAATGATGTATCGCTTATTCTGAATGATAAAAATAACGCTAAAGAAGTCAGCCTTAAACTTGCTCATCTTAAAAATTTGGGCGTATTTACAGAGCATAGCGAATCAAAGCCAGAAACGCTATTCGACCAAAATAAAAAAATCAATGAACAAATCGAGCATTCTTTGCAACAAAAAATAAGCAAACCTTTTATAACTAAGTATCTAGCTCATTTTATTATTAAAGATGCAACTATCCATAAAAGTAATCCCCTTAATGATAAAGAGAAGATTATTTTTTCAGTTGCAGGCTCAACATTCCTCTACACCACGGTGTTTAAAAATAGTAAACTCAAAAAACTTTTATCAGAACTCGACAGTGATAAACGCGCATTGCTTATTTTCAACGCCGAACTCACAGAAGATACCTTATGTGAAACACCTTTATTTGCCATTACTCCAAAAGGGATTGTAGTTCTTAAAAATAAAGCCACTAATCGTCTTACTTTATCACTTAAGTATCGCTCAAAACTAAAAGCAATTCAGGCTGAATATATAAAGCATCTCTCTTACGAAAAAAATAATCAGGAAGACACCTCATATTATACTAAGAAGATAGTCTGCGACTATATTAAAGAAGATTCAAAAGACAAGCGTTCAACTAAAAAAGAACAGACAGCTCTTGAGTATTTCATCTCAGCAAATGGAGGCAGTTATGATAAATCAAGAAAGTAAAAAGCAAACTTATGGCATATCTTTCTCTGGGACTATAACTTTTACCACACGTCCAGATGGTGATAAAAGTCATACTTTGTTACTTCCAGATGAAAATGGACTCATAGAAGATAAGAAAGATAATCAGAACACTTTACATGATTCAGGGAAAGATGAAAAGACAGAAGCGCCTAAAAGGGATGCTAATCAGGATTGTTTTGGCTATATCGCTCTATCTTCAAATAATGAAAAGACATTCAAAGCATTTAAAAATAAAGATGTTAGATTATTAGGATTCCGGCATGGAGACAATGAACATGTTCAGCTATATTTTAACCTTGCTTACTATAATGAGTTGACCATTAAAAATGTTTTTAATGCAAAACGACTAAATAAAAAGTTGTTTAAATATGAAAAACAAAGAATGCTCCTTGTCTCACCTACGCAAAGTATTAAAAATGAAGATGATTTCTTAAATCCTTACACCATTGTTATTACAGAAAATGAAGTATTTCCTTTAATCAAAAACATGTGGCCTAATGATATTTTTTATAAGCATAAACTAAGACATACTATACGTGCTTATCGAAAATATATTAGATCGATTTCTGATTATCCTTACATTGAAAAGCCGATTCCATCTTCTATGCAAGAAGCAAGAAGCGCAACAAAATCTATTATGCTTGACGCAATACTTGCTAGGGATGATCTCACCACCAAGCAAAAGAAAAAACAGATTGCTGAAATGAATGAGCTTCTTTCAAGATGAGGAGGAAGCTCATTATCTTATTTTAGGTCGCTTCACTAAAGAATCAGCAACAAATGTGTCTCTTAGTTGTTTTTTCATCTCACTAAAAACCATTAAACCAAATTCACCAGAGGCCATGCTTTTGCTTTGACATTTTAGTGTCATCTCAAAAGGGGACTCGCACAGTAAATCGTAGCCGAAATTATCCGCAACATCCTCAGCCTCCAACTTATTTAACTTATCATTTGCGGCCAACTCTTCAGTAGTCAAATGGTCTTCAAGTTCATCACGCAGACGCAGATCTTCAACAGCACATTCCAAAGCAAGAAGATCATTTTTGAAATAAGAACCCTCATCAGTTGAAACCTCAAATAAAGCTCCATCACCTCTTATTACATTCCAATCACTTTTATCTTCTATGTAATCCAGCCATTCATCCACTTTATCCTGGTTGAAATCCGTCGAAATGCCCGGCACACCTAATAATACATCTTCAGTGTATTTATTTTCTAAGGTGTAAGCTAAAGATGCAGCAAACTGACCAGAAACAAAAGCACCTGTTGTTTCATCTTCAAGCTCAAGAGGCGACTCGCATACCAGAGTATAGCCATAATGCTCAAGCACTTTTTCAAGCTCAACTTCCTGACTGACTTCTAATGGCTTATCTGATTTTCGATACTGACTGTCTTCCCCTGATAAATCAGATAAGAGCAAACAAAGCCCATACGGATCATTCTTTAAGACACCGCCATCTTTATCTGCTATTTCAAAACATAAAACATTATTGAAATAGTTAACATCGAAATCTCCCTGACTTAGTGTTTCTTTTATATGATCGTTAGACCAGTCGAGAAATGATTTATTGATATTTAAATGATTCATATACACTCCTTTTATTTTAACTATATTCTATAACTTTTTACCTTAAAAAGCTATGTTTTTCTTCACATAACCAACACAAACTCATTCTTGAAATAAAATAAAAAATAACCTATACTGCTAATAATAAACACCTTGCTAATTTATCTTAGGGGATAATATGAAAAAATATTTAGATTTCTTTAAAGAGAAGAAAAGTTTTCTTCAAACACCAGACTTTTTCTGGATAACCGTTTCTACTGTTTGCTCCTGCGCATTCTTTAGTAGCTTTGTTAACTTTCATAAAGGTGAAACGCCTTTGTTTGTAGGATGTATGGCTGCAACGTATCTCATTGCCTCAGCTATCATGGAAGCCGTTGCTTTTAACGACCATCTATCAGCGAAGAAAACACAGACAGCTAAAAATCCAGCACAACCACTCTTACTCGACGTTAAATGGGACTTCTCACCCATAAGACATAAAAGAGAACTTAACGAGGAAGATAAACAGTATGTGCTAAGTTCAGCTAAAGAAATTTATAAAAATAATCCAACTAAACTTATTATGCTCGAAAAAGAAATATTTGATCATGGCTCTGTTTCTTTACATAAGATTAAAGATAAAATAGAAGAACTCGATAAGGTCGGAGTCTAAACATGCGCGTTGAAAAAGGCTTAGTCGTTAAAACCTCACTTAAAAATAATGTCTTAACGTTAAGTTATAAAACCACTCAAAATGGTTACATTATAACAAAAAACTTTGATATGCGTTATAGTAATCCCGCTTTACTTGATTTTCAATCAGGTGATAAATTTAGCTTTTTTTACCCAAGTCTTCCGCGTGAGTGTCATTATCCGAATGTTATCTATCATAACGGAAAGCTTAACTACAGTCTGAAAGAGGGAAAAGTCAGAGAAGAAGACATACAAACCATGAGCTTTATTAAAAATAACTCATATTTACATGCCATCAAGAATACAATAAAAGAAACAGTCTATTCAAGAGACTCTTTGCCTGCTCTTAATATTGCCGCCTTATTAGCTATTGCCGCTATCTCATTATTAACAGTCAGCACCTTTATCTTTTTTATGACTATGTTTGTTATCACGGTTTTACTTCTTTCTCATTTTGATTATTGTACCGTCAAAGAAGGACTTAAACTTAATAAAGTTTTTAATGATATTCTCTTTAATCAAACTACAAATAAAAGACTCACAGACGAAGACAAAAAGCACCTGAATAGCCATTCCTCTATCATTTTAGATGGAAATAAAACCAAGCTTATTATTGTTCAAGATATTCTTGATAAAGCTAAAACAGTTAAAGACGCAAAATCTCAAATAGAAAAAATAATAGCTTAGTCTTATATTAATCTATCAGCGCCTCATTTGCTTCCTCTTCGGAGTAAATATATATAGGCGTTTTACAAGAAGATCCTCCATTAATCACCGCGTCAAACCCTTTCTCTATATTTTTCAGATCAGAAACAACAATCTCAAAAAGAATTTCACTTTCTATATTTTCAATAGGCATATTCATCGGAGAGCTTCCGAAATAAACATTAGAGAAGAGAGCACTAGCATAACGATTATAAACACCATTTCTCAAGGTTTTAAGCATTTCTTTACTAATGCTACCTAAATAACGATAATGGTTAAAGACTATCTTCATATCAATATACTCATTGATACCTTCAGGATATCTTGATACAACAAAATCAAAGCTGACTTTGTTATCCTTGCTCATGAAATAAACACAGCGCACACAATCTTCAGGATATGGGTAATCATATTTTGAACACATTTTCTTTTCCATAAAAATTTCCTCTTATTCTTTAATCATAACAGTGCCAGTTAATAAATAAAGAAATAATGTTTTTTTCTTTAAGTAAATAAACTCCATTTAAAGAGTATTTATTCTTGAAAAATCTATAATGCCTATATATGCTTATTATACCATCTGTGATTAAAAAGGAAACACCCATGTTTTTTAGAAAAAATAAAGATAAAGAAACAAACGGAAGAACCATTTGGCGAATTCGCATGAGTTGGACTTTCCTGACTGTTCCCCTCGCCATCATTTTAGGGCTTCTCTTTTTTGATACTGCCAACGCTTTAGCTAACCTTAATATAGTAGGTCAGGCCGCTCTAATGTTTAGCGTCATGCTTTATCCTGTTGCTTTTATACTGACAGATGTTGCTTATGATTGCTATCACATAACCAAAAAAAGTTTTCAAATAACACCTCAACAAAAAAGAGATGAATACCTTTCGTATTTTGATGCTTTTAAGGGAAAAATCACTGCAACAGAGCGTCTACAAATAGAACACTACATTCAGGATACGCCGAAAGTTTCAGAAAAAAAGGTTTACCTGAAAATACTTGATATAAAAAAAGGCTTGACATCCATTAAAAAATCATGAAAAAACGTCAACCAAAGTGATTGATATCCCGAAATGTCAATCATTTTGGATTAGTTTAAAAAGACTTTTCAATGAAAAAACATAGCTATTTACAATATTTGTGGTATTTTTCTATCACTAATAAATAAAAAGGAACGAGCATGAAAACTGAAAATATTGGCTACATTGCAGGGAAAATAAAAAACAGAAGCAAAAGTTATATCTCTGGTCAACTCCAGAATAAAAATGGCATTACCGAGATAGCGCAGTTAGTTTATGATTTAGATATCGTAGATATGGAGGGCAACATACATACGCTTAGAACCAACTATGAGAACATTGCTAATCAAGACACTTATCTTCACTTCTTCTATGATGATAACAACGTTATTATGGACACACTGAAGTGTTATTCTAAGGACACAAATTATATAGCTGAAAATCCCAAGGCAGGTTCAACAACTTTCTATGCTGGATTGCTAATTTTTATTGCATTTGCTTTGTTCATATTTAAGCCTCTTATGAGCTTAATGATACCTTTCGAGTCAGGTGCTCACTCATTAACTCTTTCTATCTTTACTACCATCCCTGTCGCATTAGATACTATGGCTATTTGGATATCAGGAATGCTTCTTATTACTTGCTTACATGAAGATGTATTTTCAAATATCCCTAAAAGTCTTAAATATAGAAAATATAAACTCTTCAAGAAAGCTATATGTTTGAATAACACTAAAATAAAAGAAAAAATAGTCAAACAAGTATAAAATAAAAGGCCCAGGAGGGCCTTTTTTATTGTTTACCTTTTTTCTTTTTAGAAAGAGTCATAAAGGTTTTAAGAAAGTTATTCTTATTTTTATTTGAAATCAGGCTCCATATCTTTATTTCATCAATACCTGATTCTCGCTCCATAGAAACATAAGTCATAAAATCATGATAATATATCTCACTGTAACCATAATCAGAGTAATAAACATAATAGGGATTCGCATCACGATCTTTTATGATCGCAGCCTCAACCACGGCTTTTATTTCTTCGATTACAACATCATTCCAAATAGGTAATCCTTTTTCTCTCATAACAGCTTTCGCTATTTTTAGAAACTTCTTCTCATAAGACTGAAGAAGCCCTTTATTACCTTCCTGAACGGTCTTAAGCTGCTTTTGATAAACTGAACGCTCACGCACATCCTCTTCACTTAAACCTGTCTGAGACATGATACTGCGAAGCTCTTCGCTTTCTTTTTTCATAGCGACGTGGCCTACTTCATCTTTTAAGGCTCTGAACAGATTACTCTGAGAAGGATGTTGATCTACACCTAACTCATATCCATTAACAATCATAGGATTAAAACGTTTAGCTGGATTTCTTTTAAGCGTGCGGAATAAATGTTGTTGACAATTCATATAATACCTCATTAATAGCGTTAACTTTTACTCATGAAATGAGTAATCCATTTTAAATAAAATGACATCATAGTTAGAAACCTATCGTAAAATAGTATCATTACTTCAGTTTCATCTATGACAAGTTAAGCAATCATCATGGTATTATATCCTTTTTTTAGATGTGTTATTTAATGAAGATAGTATAGCGAAAAATAAAATCAAGTGCAACCTTTTTATTTATAGCCATAACGCGCAAATGGAACAAATTTCTCCTGTTCTTCTTGTGCTTTTATTCTTTCCTTTGTTGCCCTCATTCTTTCCACAAAGCTTTGCTCAAGATCATTATTGCTCATCAACTCTTTATTATCCAGTTTTAGAAAAAACTCGACAGCCTTAGCCTTTTTATCCTCAGCACTCAGTTCTGGTGATACCTTTGTTTGCTGATAATGAGAAGATACGGCATCCATATTTAACTTTCCTCTGCTAGCATTGTAAAAAGGCCTAATCAACTCAGAAGGAGCATTAGTGTCAAGTAGTGACATTAATGTGCGTGTAGGACTCTCAGATTTAAAACCTTTCATTATCTCCTGCGCTTGAACTAATGCTGTTTTAGCATTACCATCATTAATAAAGTGAGAGCCAAAATAACGAATGGTATTGTTATAATCAAACGAATCTCCCTTTAAGGCTTTATAAGCAATTGCTATCCCAACATCTTTACTAGATAATGATATTTGATTTGATAAAAGCCTCTCATGAGCATGAGATAAAGCGTTCTTGTTTTCCGGGCTGTGAGAAGTAGTGCTGCAGGCTTTGAAAAAATCAGTTAATCCTTTAGTGTTTTCAAAATGTCCTTTTAAGTTATCAAATGTCATTTATATTTCCTTTTAAACAAAATTAATGACCAAATTATACAAAAAAAGATATTAAAAACAATATACAAATGAAAAATCACTTATTAAGATTCAAAACTTAATGATATGACCAATTATAAATAAAATGTTTAGCCATAACAATAACGTTTTGGTATCCTCAATGGGATTCGAATCCATATTTTCAGATTGAGAGTCTGACGACCTAACCGTTAGTCGATGAAGATATTGTATTTCTGGTATCTCTAGCGGGAATCGAACCCGCATCTCAAGATTGAAAGTCTTGCGATCTTACCGTTAATCTATAGAGATTGGCACTCCTAACGGGGATCGAACCCGTATTTCCAGATTGAAAGTCTAGCGTCCTGACCATTAGACGATAGGAGTAAAATACATATAGCAGGACTCGAACCTACATTACAGGCAGTAGCGCCTTTGACTTATTCCACTTAGTCGATATATGCTGGTATCCCCAACGGGATTCGAACCCGTATTTTCAGATTGAGAGTCTGACGACCTAACCATTAGTCGATGGAGATATTTCTGGTATTCCCAGCGGGAGTTGAACCCGCCCCTTCAGGTTGAAAGCCTGACGATCTACCGATAATCTATGAGAATATATGGTACTCCTAACGGGAATCGAACCCGTATTTCCAGATTGAAAGTCTGGCGACCTAACCGTTAGTCGATAGGAGCATTTCTGGTATCTCTAGCGGGAATCGAACCCGCCCCTTCAGGTTGAAAGCCTGACGATCTAACCGATAATCTATAGAGATTGGCACTCCTAACGGGATTTGAACCCGTATTACGACCTTGAAAGGGCCGTGTCCTAACCATTAGACGATAGGAGCACTACTGGTATCCTCAATGGGATTCGAACCCATATTTCCAGATTGAGAGTCTGGCGACCTAACCATTAGTCGATGAAGATATTTCTGGTATTCCCAGCGGGAATCGAACCCGCGCCCTCAGATTGAAAGTCTGATGATCTACCGCTAATCTATGAGAATAAATCTGGTATCCCCAACGGGATTCGAACCCGTATTTCCAGATTGAGAGTCTGGCGACCTAACCATTAGTCGATGGAGATATTTCTGGTATCCTCAACGAGATTCGAACTCGTATCTGCAGATTGAAAGTCCACATGTCCTACCGTTAGACGATAAGGATAACCCTGGCACTCTTAACGGGAATCGAACCCGTATTTTCAGATTGAAAGTCTGACGACCTAACCGTTAGTCGATAAGAGCAATAATGGTGTCCCTAACGAGATTCGAACTCGTATCCTCTGATTGAAGGTCAGAGATCCTGCCATTAGACGATAGGGACTCACAATAACCATCCTGATGGGATTTGAACCCACGTTTCAGCCAATCTAGGGGCTGCGTCCTTACCACTGGACGACAGGAAAGTCATTATTTTTCATAACCATACCAACACCCATTTAAAAAATGTGATTTATTATCAGTAGATTATATTGCCCGTAAGAAATGTATTACATTTGAATACGGGGACAGCTTTATACTGGCTCTGGTATTTTCTGTCCCCGGTAGTGAAGTGATTACTACGTTATTACTTAATAGCCCATTAAGTAATCGGAGACTTAGTTTTCGTTACGTTCTCGCATTTTTCTATTTCCTTAACTAAGTTGTTTATCGTTCTCTCTATGTTTTATATATTACGTCATCTATTTATTAAAATCAAGTCTTTTTTAAATCTTTTTTAAAATATTTTCTTTTAAATCAACTACTTATATTTAGGTAATAGCAAGTCTTCCATCATGGAATGGCGACTTTAAAAATCCTATAAAAGAGCCATAAAAAAAGGCCCCTTTCCAGGAGCCTCATCTTTACTTCCAATAATGTAATATTATCAGGTTAAAGAAAAGCCTCCCGTCAAGCGTTCCTCACGCTCTTCACGAACTTCTTCAACCATCTCAACAAAAGAAACAGACGCAGCAAAGCCAGCAGCTAAAGCTACCAGATTTGAAAAGCGACTGTCATTCGTGTTGATATTCATTATGTTTCCTATTTATTTGTTTATACAATACTTCATTTAATAACCATTTTAATGCTTCTTTATATCGAAGTCAAACATTTTTTAATAAAAACAAAAAAGACCCCGAAGGGCCTTTTCTTATTTTTTAAGTTTGATTGTCATTTCTTCATCGAAATCAATAATATGAGGAATGAATCGCTCATTCTTAATGTCCAGCACTGGCTTATCAAATTCACGAATACAGAAAGTAGTCGCAACTGAATCCAGTGTTTTGGCACTACCATGCTCATCAACAACCGGAGCCATCCAGCAACACGCAATAAAGTTGTTACGGCCTTCAACTTTATGTGGTTGTGAGAACTGCTGATAAATACACTGTGTCTCACCGTAACCACCCTGACTTTCAAACTCAACTCCGTCTTTAGGATCAATAATTCGGATATTCATAGACAGACGACCAATAATTGGCTTAGCCACATACTTGATGCCTTCTTTGATAAACTTATCCGGCTCCATATAAGAACGCATAACTGGCAAATGAGAATATGTAGAGCGGAACTCCGCATGTTCCTCATTATGGTTCTCAAAAAGATGAGTAATATAAGCCCAAATACCTTTGTTCGCCATAAACCAACGCCATGCGGGTTCATAGAAGTTCACTGAATCTGTCCAGTCGCGCCATTTAGCAAAGATCTCAGGTTTAACCTCAAGCAGTTCTTCCCACGGCATCAGCAGGAACATATCGCTCACTGCATCTTCACCAATAAAGAAAGGACTTCCACCATTATGACGCGCCTCGAATGCATCATATGACAGGCTCTCAATGTCTTCAAAGAAGCAGAAACCTTTTTCCTTGAAAATCTGCGCAAAAGTCTCACATGTTGCAGTATCTTCAATGTAGTTGGTATCACACAGAACCGCAAAGTTTTGACGCACACGCATCTGGCTTACAAATGCTTCCAGATCCAAATAATACTCATTGAATTGCGCTTCACCAGAACCCGTAATCTCATTGATAAAGCGATTTTCCAACAAAACAGATTCAAACAGCATGACAGGCGTATCACCGTTAAACTCATACAGTGCGGTAACTTTATCTGTTTCAGGATCCATAGCCGAGTCAAATCGACCATACAAAGCCGGATGCTTCTGCTTAAAGGTATGCTTAGCATAGTTTAAGAACTCAGGATGCTTAGTCAAAAACTCAGCACCAAAGAAATACTTGATGACCTCATCATCTTCTTTGAAGAGCTTAGCTACCGCATCAAGCAGCATATTATATGCGCCCTGATAAGTTCGCGCCAGATTATTCGCAGAGCTTGCTTTTAAAGAATAAAAAGGCATCTCGTTCCGGTTTTGAGTTGGGAACTCAAGGTATTCATGCAGATCGGCAGAAAGCTGCGCGTTGGAGTTATAAAGAAACTCAGTCATTGGCAGTTCTTCTTGCATTACCTGCTTTACATCAAACTTAATCTTTTTAAATACCGCTTCCATTCTACTTCCTCATAGTGATTGATCTAAAATGGCCCTCGCAAGAGCCATCTGTTTATAAAGCTATTATACTGATTTCTTTAATCATGCACAAGCTTTTTATTAGCCACCACCACTATAACCACCAGAACGCGCACCCGAAGAACTGCTCTTAAATACAGCAGACTGACGAGTAGACAAGTTCTTACTCTGATATGACCGAGACGTAGTTGGCATCTGAACTTTACCTGTCTTAATACCACTACGCAGATTTGCTCTATTAGATGTTGAAATAGAACTAATGTAAGCCGAGGTAGCTGCCCCACGACGCTTACGACGATCCTGATCATCCAGACTCTGATACGCCGTATTCTGGTAATTGCTCGTCAGATAGTTCATACCATTACCACGACCTGAGTTGATAAACTGACTGAGCATATAACCCGCAGCAACACCACCTACTAATGGGAACACATGATCACTAAATGTTGGTTGAGCCTGCGCTTGTGGCATAGTATTACCTGAACCAGCAACAGCAGAATGCGCATCCGTATTTACACCAGTAGAAGGAATAGATGTTCCAACACCATTGTTCATATGGACTAGACTTGAAGAGTGTGAACCGTTCTCTGAAACCGATGCAACGCCTTGATCATCACATGTAACCGCACTCACATTAGTGATATCACGATTAGCACGAACGATATGAAGCTCACGGGTTTTATTATCAGTAGCGCTTACGCCATAATAAAGCTCAACAATGCTCGGATCCTGCTCACGCATTTTCTGCAGGTAAGGAACCAGCTCCTGACAATCTTTGTTAACCTGCTCACGCGTTAAGCTATTACTCGTCTTATTAACGAAATCGTCTTCGTCCTGCTGCGCACGAGCAGAATCATACGAGCTTTCATCAGGGCCACTATCACAGCCGTATAAAGCAAATAACGATAAAGCGATTGCACTTTTAACAAAAAAGCCCTTAATATTTACCATTCTTCGTTTTCCTCAGTCATTGTTTGTTTATTTGTTCGTATTTTATCAGGGTTGAAAGTTAACTTCAACACTTTTTAAACAAAAAAATGACATTACTTTTCTTTTTTTGCATCAACCATGAGTTCCTTGACAGTTTTATTTCTAATACTTGTCATTTCCTGAGCCTTAAACAACTTTTTAGCAACATACTTCATCATAACATCACGATCTTCTTGAGAATATGATATGATATAAAGGTTCTTACCGCTTTGTGTAATAAGTTCCTTATACTTCAGGTCTTCAGCTTTGACCTCGCCTTTAGGCACGGTCTCATAGGTGCGCTTCTCATACATCTCAATAATCTGCCCCATAGTCTTACTCTTAAGAGCATCTCTTTCTTTTAATGGCGTTTGATGAACAACCACATCTATAGCATACTCCTCTTTAGGGTTAAGCTGCTTGATCAGCACCTCTTTATCTTTATTATGATTAATAAGATCTGACAAAACTACATTATCTCTTGGCGCGTAAGCCACATCTTTCTTAGCAGCATCACAACCAGATACAGATAAACCCAATGCTAACACTAAAAATAACTGATATACTTTCATTTTATACTCCCGTTTAAAAACCTAACTTTATACTATTCCTTTGCCGATTTAAAATTTAGTTGGCGTTATTCTCCTGACCTATGATAAGATAATCGTTATATATTCAAAACTTAAGATAAAGGTATAGTATGCAACTTAAAAATAGAACGCATGATCATTATCATAATCATGAGAAGCTTTCCGCCCTCTATAACATAATTATTAGCTATAACCAAAGCAATACACATTTTATTGGAACTCACCAGATGCTCTATACAGAGCAGAAATGGGATGAAGTATATTATGATGGAACAAACCTGCTTAATGCCTTTCTACTCACCAGAAAGCCGCAGGCTATCAGCAGCTCTGAATCTCGCTCATCCTCTGAAAACTTTGCTATCGCGCTTGCCCGAAAAATTCCTGAAGATGCCCTTTTTAAAGAAATCATCATAGATAAGAAAAGCGTTAATGTTGCAGATATTGCTTTATCCCTTAATTACCTTGATCTTATCGAGTATCTACTTCATGCCTACCCTCATAGACTCTTTGATATTTTCTCTGAGAGAACATTTTACAGCGCCCCACTTAAAGAAAGCACCCGCATAGAACATTTAGCGGCACAGCAAGATAATATCAGATTGATGAAAATCATAATCAGTAAAATGCTGCCTCTTCATGTTTTTGACAATCATGGACGAAGCCCGCTTTATTACGCAAATAGTAAGGAAATGTTTGATATCATTTTACCTCTGGTTAATGATCAACGTAAGGATAACAATCAGGAAACAGCATTATCTTATATCTCAAGAACGATAACGCAGGATATTAAGTATCAAAGACATTGCCTAAAACAAATAAAGAAAAAACATACCGACACTGATAATAAAACATCTGATAACGATGTTCTTAAAAACATGCTTAATGAAATAAATAGCAAAGCATTAGCTGATTATCTCAATAACAATAATATCTCTTATTCTCAAAGGATTCCTTACGTTAAAGACGATAAAGAATATCAATTTAGCTTGTTTTTTCAGGCCTGTCTTTTTACAGCGAATAAATCCTTTGATTTTAAAAATCCTGTAAATACAAGCAATCTTATTTTACTAAGCAACCATGATGATTTTGATGCGACCTATCAATCCATTGAAGGCTTCCCTGATTTCCTTTTTGCTTTTATTTTAACTCAACACATGAATGACAAATCAAACCATGTAGGTTCAAAATCAAGAGAAGATTGTCGAAAATTGAAATCCGACATGGAATGGTACATCAATACTCACTATCAGGATTGCCCTGATAAATTTTACACTGACATTATAGCACTGACACACAAACTTAACGAAATAGAAGACCCTTTGCTTAACAAAAACGTGTTTAGCTCATACCTTATGCATGTATCAAGCTACTACGTTGGTCAAAATAATACTTCTAATAGAAAAATAGATCTCTACAAGAGCACCGTTCCTACAGAAATAGTTATTCAACTTATCTCTCTTATTTTTATGGATTATAGCGCTATTGATAAAAATAAACACGGCTATACTCAGTCAACATTATTAAAAGAATACGATTTTCTTGAAACCAAAGCTATTTTCAGAAACTCGGACCGGGTTTTCCCATCAGCTACCTCAAAGCTGGAATATTGCCTTGAAATGATGAATCTTCATAATCATTATTATCAAAAAATACTGGATAAAGACATTCACCCTAATTACTATTACAACAATGAGGACATCCTCTTTACTGAAGGCATCCACAATGCTGCCACTGATGCTCTTCATAACATCCACGAATCTTATCAGATTTCAAAAGAAGATAAGAATTTCTTACTGGAATTTTCAGAAAGTGATGACAAAGAACATCAGCAAATGAAAGCTGCTCTTTTGAAGTTTAATCTTTATGACACAATGATGCCAAAAGCCCCTAAAAAGGCAGCCTCAAAAATAAATCGTCTTTGATTTAGTTGAAAAATGTCTCACCTAACGTGTAATATAAAGCAATAAATACGTTAAGTGAGACAGCCATGCCTAAGTTTGACCTGAAATCAATAAATCTAACAACCCTTTTCAATTTGGTTAAAACCAAATCTTCTGAAGAGGTAGAATCCTTTGTCCATAAACACAAGATAGACATCAATGCTGTCAATGAAAAACTTAACATGTCTGTTCTCTCCGCTATCAATATGGGAATGTCCGAGAAAAACACTTTTGTTAAGAGTAAAGAGAATGCGCTTTTCGTTATTCAACAGCTTGCCAATCCCTTCTATAGAAACCAAAATAATAATATTGACATTATAGAGACATTTATTCTTAATCAGAAGTCAATAACGACTACTAAATATGACCATCTTGATGAAACCATTATAAAGATAATCTACGATAACTATAAAGGTAAGAATATAGCATTATTTCAAAAAGAACTTTGTCATACAATTAAAAATATGATTCTGAATGACAATGCTAAAGCCGATTCTATAGTAGAAAGCCGTACACTTGTTTTTTTTAATCGTGCCAATAAGTTTGAAGGTATTATGAGAAGCCTTATTAATACACAAATACTTAAGCTGGTAGAAGAGCAAGAGGATGATACTTTCTTTGTTTCTATTGATGATAACTATGCTGATTTGTTTAACTTTAAACATGCTTATAAAGAACTTTCAGAAATTATCCTGCTTTTTCTGAAAAAATACGATAATCCTTCTATCGGAGATTTTGTTTTTACGTTTTTTAATAGCAAAGGAAAACTCAAAGATGAGCTTATACCTAATTTCTTTGAAATAATGATACATATTGGCGCTAAGGGAAATGATGGTAAAAGACAAAATAATCTTATTAATATACTTTCAAAACTGGATCACAAAAAATACCCACTTATTAAAAAAGAAATAGATGAGAAAGCAATTGATAAAATGACACTACTTGCCTCTAAATCACCTTTGCTTTATTCTGCTATTCTTAAATACAGTATAAAAAGTAAGTTTCACATAGAAAGTAAGAAAACACCCGCTGAAGCACCTCAAAGAAATAGATTATAATAAAGGCACCTGGAAGTGCCTTTTAAGGATTATTTAAATTTTAAACTAGATTTTTGATTATTTTGTGGCTCTTCTGATACTAAACTTTCTTTAGCTATCTTCAATCTACTTTTAAAAGTAGATTCATCAGCTTGATACGTCATGCCGAATGCCTCTCTTTCTATTCTATATAAATCTCCCGGTTTGTCTTTATCAGGACTGCACAGAAAATCACCTGTTTTTAGAATCATTTTTTCACCCCAAGCAGCCATAAACTCTATTGGCTGACCTGAATATTCAAAACCAAACGTCTCACCTTTAGCATTAAATTTAGAAAAATCATCACTCAGATTTCCGCCTTCATATCTTTTCGCAAACTTCTCACTATCAACGATATACTCTTCACCTTTGGGGCCTTTTATTACCACGTCATTAGCTTTGGCTGTATTACTGGTTTCAACCTCACCATCCAGAATGGTAACTATCTTTTCACCAGCTACTGCTTTTCTGGCTTCTACTTCACCTTTTTTAGTATAATACTGTGGAGCACTTTTCGACCACACATCATCAAAAAGCTGCTCTTGGGTTTTAACTATTAAATCAGACATACATTCTCCTTGTTTAACTAATCCTTATATTATAATCTTACTAAATTATATGTAAATTATTAAAAATTTAATTTTTAATAAATATGCCTCTTTTTGGAGGCAGTATTCCATCAATCTCTTCCTGAGTCATTTTCACTATATGTGCTTTATTTTTTCCAAAATAATCATCCATTCTGTAGATAACTTTCTCGTTAGGAATGTTCAGAAGATCAAAAAAATCAATAGCGCCTGAGTTGTAATCATCAACTCTTTTATTAGATGCTGGGATAATCATATAACTCTCAAAACTCTTACCCTCTTTTTTATAGTCTCCTATCCAGTAAGCCAAAAACAATATATTATCATCGTCTTTTTTCGTTAGACTAAAAAGCTTAGGCCCTTCATACCACGTGATAATATCCCCCATATATAACTCACCTATCTCAGGAACGCTTACAAAACTATTCATATTATCTCCTTAAAATTTTATTATTATTAAAAGTATAGTATAACTAAAGACAAAGCAAACAACAACTTTAGAGAGGTATTATGAGAAATAACGCAATAGCAACATTATTAGGGCTTGCTATCGGTGATGCTGTTGGGGCAACGCTTGAGTTTAAAACCAGAGACACTCTCCCTCCTGTCTATGATATGGAAGGCGGTGGCGTTCATGAACTTAATCCCGGAGAATGGACAGATGACACATCTATGGCGCTTTGCTTAGGCTATAGCCTTCTTGAAAAAGGATTCGATCCCGATGATCAGCTTGCCCGATATTGGAAATGGTATCAACATGGATACTGTTCATCTAAAGATTATTGCTTTGACATCGGCATCACCACAAGAGAAGCTTTAGTGAAATACCGCCAAAGAGGACTGGTTAAAGCAATCTACTCCGAGAACTCTGCCGGTAATGGGGCTTTAATGCGGCTTGCCCCGATTTCTATCTATTATCGTTGCCCTAATGATAACGTAGATAGCCTTAAAGCACTTATCTCTTATGCTAAACAATCATCTCTAACTACGCATAACAATGAGATGAGCACAGATGCTTGCGCCTATTTCTCCCTATTACTTAATAAAGCCATCAACAATACACCTAAAGCGCAAATCATAGAAACATCTGAAGCAGAAGCTATGATGCTTAAACTTCAAAGTAAGCCCATTAGAGATATCATGAATAATAAGCGATTTCTGACGGCTGAAAGGCGAGACATTAAAAGCTCCGGCTTTGTAGTTCATTCCTTAGAGGCGGCACTCTGGTCTTTTTATCAAACGGATAACTTTAAAGATGCTATCCTGTTAGCCACTAACCTTGCAGACGACTCGGATACTGTTGCTGCTATCTGTGGAATGATCGCAGGCGCACATTACGGTATTGATAATATTCCACCGGATTGGCTAAGAAAACTCTATGATTATAAAAAAATACTAACGCTTTCTTATGATTTGTACAACAAGAAGCCAATAAAGTCATGACATCTTGTAAATAAAAAAAGAAGAGAGGATCTCTTCTTTTTTACCTTTAATTTCTGAAAAAGGAATACGTAGCTCTCTTACCGCTTTAGCCATCCTCAACATAGTTTCATTACTGGTATTACCTTTGTTAGGATTTTGTTTTTCTGCCATAAACTTTACCTTGTATAAAAAAAGGGGCAGAAGCCCCTTTTATTAGATTACTAAGCCTACCAACTCTAATCCACCATTCAATACTTTATCTACTTGACGGATTTCATTTCCTGTTTGCTCATCCTTCACAATATTCGCATCCAACTTGTAAGAACGACGCCTTTCACCAAAGCCTATCACACCCTTTGATTCCCAATCACTCTTGGCTTTAGCATTGCGCTTATCCCTCTCAGCACTCGCAATCTTTGTCATAAGCCTTTCCCATGCGATTTCTCTGTTCTGATACTGAGAACGCTCAGAAACCGCCTCTGCGACGATTCCCGTAGGAAGATGAACTAATCGCACACCCGTCTCTACTTTATTACGATGCTGACCACCCGCACCCGACCCCTTGTAAAAAGACATCTCCACATCTTTTTCCTTCACTTGAGGCCACGTCTGACGCTTCACTTCCTCAACCTTCACACCCACAAATGATGTATGAAGCTTTTTCGCCTTAGAATACGGAGACGCCCTCGTGAATCTATGGTTTCCATTTTCACCCAATAATCGATTCACTCCACGTCCTTCTATCTTCCATAAAGCCTTTCTTATTCCATCCGCAGTCGAATCTACAAACACATCCGTCACAACCCATTTCAACTGCTTAGCAAAGAACCTCAAATACATTCTCTGCAGCATCTCAGCACACGACTGAGATTCCTTACCCCCTTCGCCTGCCTGTATCTCAAAGTATACAACAGGCTTAGAACCGTCAAAGACGACCTTTACCACCCATAGCTACATCAAAGGCACCTGACTCATTAACGCCAGATTCGTTAGGCCCTGACTCTTTTACGCCCGAAATCTCAAAATAAGCGTTTTCAATACAACCGCCATTCATCTTGCTTCTCTTACTCATGATAACTCTCCTCTATTAAGTGATTTTATTTCTTTCTATACAACTCTCTCATCTTAACAACTTATAACCTGTTTTGCAAGTGGATTTTAATCTCACTCTCCAAACCCCATAACATGCCTTACATAATCCGCCTTGACAAAATCTCTTACCCTCTCTATATAAATGATAAAATTTTTCAAATCAGGATCTTTTATTTGTCTTTTCGCTATTCTATAGATCTTGTCATAATACTCATCGCTTATTTTGCTTTCATCTTTCAATGTCCTGTAGAAGAAAAAGTTATTTTTATGCTTATCACTATCGTGCATAATATCAAATAATAAATTTATTGAGCGTTTAAACTCATCTATTTTTAAAGATTTTGCTTCCTCATTCTCATTAAGCCTAAGTATTTCGTCAAGCGAAGATATACCAGTTGAAGCAAAACTTATTGTTGCTTCTTTATTATCTTTTTTAACTCTTTCTGGTATAAAGGTCGATGATTCTTCATCTACTATAAAGCCGCCCTCATCAACAATAATCTCATCAAAACCATCAGTGCTATCTCCAGATGTCGATGTGTAAACATAGACAAGATTCATGAACTCTTTAATAAAGCTTTCAAGATCTTTATCAAGATACTTATCGTCTAGATACATCACATTTCTGACCACCTTTAATCCTTTTATGAATCCTGCCATATTTTTGTAAAGCTCATTTAATATCATTCTTTCAGCCTTGTCTTCCAAGGCATTCTTGATATACTCTCCCTTTTGAAGAGCGCGATCTATATTTCTCTTCTTATCATTAAAATAAAGTTTGTAATATTCAGAGCTTTGTATTTTTTTATAATACTCAATAATTTTTTCTTCCACAGAGGCAAAGCTCATCGTAGACGAAAGCTCGCCTTCATAATAATTAAACGCACTCTTGATGTTATCTTTGTTTGCGCTGTTATACGAAAAATCAACAATCAGACAGTCATCTTTATTTGTCATTGTTCTGTTCACACGAGATATAGTCTGTATGCAGTTTATACCTTGAATTTCCTTGTCCAAAAATAAGGTGTGAAGCTTAGGCTCATTAAACCCTGTCTGCAGTTTATCAACAACAATCATTAAACCATTTTTTCCATCTTTAAACTTTCTTATGACTTCTTCTTCATTTTTCATTCCACATCTTTTATGAGCTGGCTGTCCTGTTTCTTGAGAAGGAGTATAAACCATTAAGATCATGCCTTTTAAATCTTCTATTTCATCATCAGAGTATCCCTTTTCTTTTGCTTTTTCTTCTATTCTCATCAATATTTTTTCATGATACATATTTGCTATTTCAATAGAGTAGCAACATAGCATACCTTTCCCTTGCTTAGAAATCTTATTGTAAGTGACATCAAAAAGAATCTGTATAACCCTTTCAACGCACTCATCTATTCTTTTCTCACTCGAATAAATATCTTTATTGCTTGGGATAGCCGCACCCTCTTTCTCTTCAAAATAAAGCCTGTAGGAATAAAATAGAATCGACTGAACAGGGTTTAAAACAAAACCATCCTCTATAGCTGACTTTAACGTATAGCTATCAAAGGGAGTCCAGACAGCCCTGCCATTAACATAGCCAAGCTCCCCAAATCTTCCTAAGTTTTCCTCTGTCGGAGTCGCCGTTAATGCTATAATAAGGTTTTTCTTATCTCTTTGTTTCCCTTGATTAGCAATTGCCTCAACATCATCGAAAATACTTAACATTGAATCATGCATAGACCCGCTATTAGACCTATGAACCTCATCTATGATAAAGGCTATTCTGTTTTCCTTCATGTAATCTTGTTTTTCTTTTTCCAAAAAATCCTTTATGAAGTTGAACTTCTGAATATTTACAATAATAACCCTTGTCTTATTAGACTCAAGCGCCTCTTTAAACTGTTTCTTGTTTTGAGGTTCCATGAAGAGAGCTTTATCTATATTCATAGATGTCATCTCAGATGCTATCTGATCACGCAAATCTATTCTGTCTGATATGAGGAATATCTTATCAAATAAAAATTTATTATCAGAGTCTTTTAAGTTTTTCAAACCCAAAGCAGAAGCGCAGCAAACGAAAGTCTTTCCGAATCCTGTAGAGTATTGTAGCAATAACGAATATACTTCTCTGTTATTTTTATACTTTTTCTGAGCCTCGATAGCATCTTCTATGATTATGTCTGGCGCTCCTTCACGCTTTAATCTTGCTCTCTCATTTTTTTCCAAAATAGCTTCATTATTTTCATTGGAATAATAAGATTCGACCTTTTCTATCAAAGAAGAGTAGCCATATTTTTGGTTAGGTCTTGGCGTTAAAAGCTTAGCCCTATTGTCTTTTATTTTTCCTTCACTTGTTCTGCTATACACCAAAGTATTTAGTATTTTTATCTCATCGCGAACATTTCTTTTCCCAAAAGACAATGTAAGAAATCGCTTAATTTTATCAGAGCTGGTTTGATATAAAGGATCGTTCTTTGTAAAGACCGAATCCAGATGAAAGTCCCTTAAGCCTTCAATCATCGTCTTTTTACTAATCCCTTTCCCTGATTTGTAATCAGAAATAGCTGAGCTAAATAGATCTCTTATATTTCTTATCACATAAGCTTCTTGGTTATCCAGAGAAACAATAAAAGCAGGACTATGAAAAAGTTTCATTTTCTGAAATATTATTTCGTTCTTCTCACCTTTTGTCATATTATTATTATAAATAGGATAAACATGATCACCAACACACTCGCTGTAATCAGAAAGGATTTTCTTCCTTCCGTTTTCCTTAGCTGTTTGACGGGTATTGTTGAACTTAAGCTCCATGTAAGAAAAAAGTATACCGTTTACAAAAATACCTATATCTGGAATAATACTTATGCAATCAGCCTTTCTCCCCCTATTTACTGGAAGTTGAGCCATTATAGCGTAATCGTTTCTATCCTCAGAGAACTCATCAAAGGCTTCATATAAATAAAAAGCGTATTTTCCTTTAAACTTAACACCTTTATTGAGTTTGATACATACATTATGCTTATAGTAAACCTGCTGGCTTACAAAACCAAAGAAATCATCCCAAAAATAACTCTCATTGCCTGAATATTCGAACTTTATAACCTCTTTTATTGTTGTAAACTGAGTTCTGAGTAGGAAATCCTTCAAACCTTCACGATAAAGCATTTCACCATCATGATAGAGATTATTGCTTACATGTTTGTAATGCAGCTCATCAGTGAAGAACTTTACCAAATAATCTTTTTCGAAAACGCCTTCATTAGTCATCATAACTCATATCCCACTTAAGTATTTACCTATTTAATTTATTTTCCATATATTACAATATTATAAAGCAAAATATCCAATTAAAATAAAAAAGGGAGCCTAAGCCCCCTTTATCAGGTCAAAAACACTACAAAGCATCTATCATTTTAAGATACTTATCACCATCAGTATCAACATCGATCTGACCAGTTACGGCTTCGTAAATTATAGATTCTCTTAATTCTTCAATTAACTTTGATTTCCTTTTCAATATATCTATCTTATGATCATTGTTTTTTATATGGTTATCTAAGAATTTAACTATTTCAATTTGATGTTCTTTCTCAGGAATCGATACAACCATCTGCTTTAACTTATTTGCATTAACATGAGGAATTCCCATGCCTACTGTTTTTGAGCGTATATCAAATTCCATGCTTTTTAAGCAATAATATAAATACTTTTTAATATTTCTTTTATTCTTCAACTTCAAAACTCCAAAAGTTGAACCCAAAAAGCCTTTTTCTTTATTATAAAACAGCTCTCCAGAATTTGCCCCATCCCATAAAATTAAAACATCCTCGTTATCTACCTTAACTCCGTTATCAGCATAAACAATATTTTCCATTCTATCTCTAAGGAAGTTAGTATCAATTAAAGGCATTTTATTATCATCTTCAAAATCAAATGTAGCTACTGCTCTTCCTTTTTTTATGCAAGCAATATCTTTTAATCTTCTTAAACACCAAACTCTTGATTTTTTATTTTCATAATTATCCTTTTTCGCCATTATTTCATCATCACATAGTCCATTTGTTGCCTCATAAATAAGAGATTGCTTATGCTCTTTTAAAAGCTCTATTTTTTTTGTATACATATTTAAAACATAATCTATTTTTATAACACTTTTTCCCAAAAAATTAGCTATCTTTTTCTGCTTTTGTTTATTGGGGCTATAGACAATAGCATTTCTTATTAAATCCTGATTTAATAGATCTGCTCCATATATATTTACTTTTTTATTTCTACTTATGTAAACAGGAGCAGCATAGTAAAAATAGTTTAGGTCTATTTTTGAATTTTTAGTGAATGAGCAAATAGCCTCATTAGTATATATATCTTTACCAGCAAAAGCCACTTTTCCTATGCTTAGTTTAAATGAAAATAAAAGGCTTCCCTTTTTTGTTTTTTTCTTATCTAAAAAAGAACCATTTATAGTATTTTTAGTTTCAACTATTTCTCTGCCTTTCATATCAGCTATAGTAGCCCAACTATCATCACCATTATATGCTATAGGACTATTTGTAGAGGGGGTTCCTCCAACATGCCATTTCGCTATTTCTTTAACTCTTTTGAATTCACTCTGGTTCAAAATGAAATCTCCTCTATTTCTTTTAAAATGTCTAATACATTTCTTATTTTTCTAGATGATGGAAAAACATCATTAAAATTAACCTCGACTCCAATAGTATTTTCCATTAACTGATAATCAGAAGCATCAGAACTAACCCATTTATTAATAAAATCAGAGATCGCTTTATCATTATGAGCTTCATCATAAGGAATCTTTTCTTCATCTTTAAACCAGGAAGGCTCAAAAGCTAAAGAAATATCCACTCTTTCTTCCTGAGTGCCTTTCTTTGTTGTCTTTTCAGGAACATGCTTTATCTTCAAAGACAGATCAGCATAGCCAACAATATTAGAACCAATGGTTAAAACATGACTTTCACAGTTATAGCTATATTGCTCACCTTTATTATCAGTAAACACCAGATCTTCATTTTCCTCTTGCTCTAAATACTCAGCAAAGTAAGCACTAACGAAATCAGCCTTATCTTTTAAATCAATGAAGTTTCTTGCCCTTAAATAAGGAAGGTCTTCAATACTGTTTACTTCTACATTAACTTTTTCTTTAAGCGCACCATGCTCATCATCTTTATTAAGAACTTTCACAATCTGTTTGTTAAAATAGAAATCATATTTTGACCTAATAACAGAAATATCTGATTCGACATAGTTTTCAAAAATGTCAGCTATACGAAGCTTGCTTTGCTCATCAACCTCTTTTGTTTTTTGCCCCTTGCTTTTCTTGAGCTTCTGGCATTGCTCTTCAGCATTAATAAACAATATTTTATCTTTCATTTCTGAAGATTTATTCTTATTCAAGCACCAAATGTAGGTCGTAATACCAGTATTGAAGAACTCACCCGTAGGCAACTGAATCAGTGCTTCTAAAAAGTCATTATCTAAAATCCATTTTCTAATATTTGACTCACCTGAACCCGCATCACCTGAAAACAGCGGAGAACCATTCAGAACCACAAAAGCATGGCCTTCGTCATTTAACTTGTCTATAATGTGCTGAAGGAAGAGCAATTGACCATCAGATGTAGAAGGCTTGCCCGCATCAAAACGACCCGTAGTATCTGCCTCAACACTCTTTTTGTAGTCTTTCCAGTCAACACCATACGGAGGATTGGCGACAATAATATCCATTTTTTCAGTAGGGAATTTATCATCTATAAGCGTATTCCCTTTACCTATCTCAGATTCACCTCTAGCATAAGACTCAATCTTAGCCATAGCGTATAAAGAACCTTCCAGTTCCTGACCATACGTTCTTGAGGAAAGAATATAACCATTTTCTGAGGCGTAAACTTTCAGTTTATCCTCTACACCAAACAACATGTTCCCACCACCGCAAGTTGGATCGTAAACCTTAACAATTTTATTAAGCTTAAAACGCCTTCTAATTGCTAACTCAGCAATCAACGCAATAATATCAGCAGGGGTATATTGCTGACCAGCAGTTTCAGCAGACATGTCCGCCCATCTGCGCTTAATATGCTCTTCCAGGGTAGTCACTGCAGAGTTATCATAAGGAGCAAGATCAATATCAGACCAAGTGGAAACCCAATTAAATAAAACGTTTTTATCCTTAAGGGATTTTATCTTCGAGGCAATGTTCAGGTTATCATCGTCAGATCCATGCTCGAAACCTAAAAGCTTTTTGATTTCGTCAGGATAAGAAGATAAGTAGCGATTAAACTCTCTCTCGAACATTAAGTCATTTTTGCATATTTTAGCTAATGTTAGCCCTTCCTCAATAATAACAGAGTTATAATACTTACTTATATCTTTTAACTCTTCATAACGCTCTTCCATTGTTTCGATATCATCTGTCTGATTAAAAGAACGAATCAAGCGAGACTCCAAAAGCATCAAGCAGTAAAAAGGCATCATAAATAAAGGATAAAGACTTTCCTTTGTTGTTACATTACTTCTCAAAATGTCCGCAGTTGACCAAACTTTACCCGAATAACTTAAAATATCTTTCTTATTAGTATCTAACATTACTTCTTATTCCTTTTTAAATTAATTACGACCATAGTACATCGATTGTAAGTGATATTTCAAATATTTCAACAATAAAAATCATAAGCTTTCAATCTTCACTTCTTAACAGCTACAAAATATACTTATCTTTTATCTCAATCAAATAAAACTCATGATACGCCTCAAAGATAGCCCTCGTATCACCTACAGGCATAGCTCTTATCTTATTCAGCAAGTCATCCAAATAACTTTCGCCCTTATACGCCACCACAAAAGACTCCAGCTCAGCCAGTTCCGGGAACAATCCTGCTACACTATTCTCTTTTAATAACTCAGCGCCATACTCTCTATTGCGTATCACCATATCCGCAATACGTCCAAGCAATTGCTTCTCATCCAGATTTTTTACATCGCTCGTTTTTATTGACATGCCTCAAACTCCTTATTGTAAAAATAACTCTTTAAAGCTGCCTCAAAAATACCTCGCGTCTGCCTGTCTGTTATTCCTGATATCTCCAGACGCAGTTTCTCATGGTAATCCCTGTCATCATACATCATCAGAAAAGCAATCACCTCCTCCAGCTCTGGAAAAACAGTTTCAACCTTATCTCCAGACTGAAAAATCTCTCTAAAACGCTGAGGATTTTGAATAATTAAATCAGCGATGCTTCTGATAAGCTGCTTCTCATTTAAACTCTTACCTTGCTTTTCCATACGCCTCCATTGACTATTTAAACCATCTACTCTACGTTTGTTCCTATATTATCACAAAACACAAGGAACATTCCATGACTTTATCCAAAAAAATCACCTTTATTCTTTTTAATATCGTTAACATTACCATGAATATCGCACAGATATACTTTGTTATCCAGGCTCTCCAATACTTTGGACTCAATAACTATCTCTCATCAATACTCGCTTTTGTCCTCATCTGCTTTAACTCCTTCTTCCTGACAAGGCTTACTAACACACCTCTTACTGCTACACTCAAAGTCGTATGCAGTCTCGCTAATATTGCCCTTGTCTTTATTGGTGCCTACTACGCAGCACATCTCCATATCATCTTAGCCATCCTCTTATCCGTATGGTCAATGATCGCCAATACCCTTATCTTCTTCCTCACGAGAAATCATCAAACCCAAGCTTAATCAATCTTTACCAAACAAAACCCCAACTAAGAGGAGCACTGCTCCTCTTTTTATTTCCTATTCCGGGAATATCTCTAATCTCATTATTGCCTAATCAGGATTACACTTATATAATAAGTAAAGAAATGCTATTACTTTAAACACAGAACTATGAGGCAAACACATGGCTTATCCAAAAAAGAAAAGTTTTAAACCCCTTACTCCAGAACAACGCGCTGAGAAAGAAAAAGAAAAAAATGAAAAAATGAGCAGCTTCCTTCAGGAAAGAGGCCAGCAGATTATTGAAGCACTTAATGATTACGATCCGAATAAAATGATCTGGAATAACCCTATCTTTAATATTCGCTTCACTAACCCAGCAAGTGGCGTAAGATATAACTCTGCAAATACAATGTTCCTTGCCACCCAACTTAAGCAACGCGTAAACCAGGAAGGCGAAGAAGTCTTCCCTTTCTTCATGACATTTAAACAAGCCCAAGATAATGGCATGAATGTGAAAAAAGGCTCAAAAAGCTATCTGATCGTTAAAAAGTTCGGTAAGAAAATTGGTGAATATAAAGTTCATGATACAGAGACAAATGAGGAAAAGACCGCCGATGTCTATAAATCATCACGCTCTTTGGACTTCGTTTTCCACATCAATGATATCGAAGGCGAACCTTCTGCTAAACTTAAGCTCAATATGGACTTCGGTAAAACAGAACCCACACCTCAAGAAATCTCTGTTATCCTTAATGCCTTACAGGAAACCTCTCCGGTTCTCATCGAGAGAAAATACCTTGGCGAAAAAAGAACCTGTTATTACTCGCCAACAACTGATAAGATTAACATGGCTCCTTCTTCTACCTTTAACTCCGCAATAGAAGAAATAAGCACTCTTGCCCATGAAATCGGACACGCCTACGGTGATGAAAGACGCTACAAGCGTGAATGTGCCGCTCTTTACCATAAAGATGATAAATACCGCGCAGAAGAAGAACTCGTTGCTAACCTGACCGCTCTGGCTATCATTAATCATTTCGGACTTAAAGCAACCGATGAACAAAAAGATGAAGCCTTCCTGAAAAACCATGACGCGTATGATATCGGTTGGGCAACCCTGCTTAAATCTACACCAGAGGTTATATTGAGAGCCGCAGACTCCGCAGATAAAACAGCAGGTAAAATGATTGAAGAGATCGAGCAAAACCTTATCAAACAACTTAAAGCGAATCCTGATTTAGCTGTTTCTGATTTCATCAGAGAAAGACTCGAAAATAAAGCCGCTAAGCTTGAGCCTGAAGAAAACAAACCCAGCGCTCCTCGCCTTAAAATGGCCTAAGTCTTCCAGCCGTTCTAACGTTATCTAAAAAGAGAGGAAACTCTCTTTTTTTTTGCTTGCTTTATATCCGCTTTTCATTCTATAATAGCCATTATATCATAGGGGAGTTATAAGCATGTCAAAACCAAAAATCGTTGTGCTCACAGGAGCAGGTATATCCAGAGAATCTAACATTCCTACTTTCAGGGATGCAAAAGATGGCCTATGGGAAGGACACAAAATAGAAGATGTTGCCTCACGTCAAGGATTTTATCGCAATCCTCAAATGGTTCACGACTTCTATAACGCACGCCGTGAGAATGTCCAAGATGCTCAACCCAATGCCGCCCACATCGCTTTGGCTAAACTTGAAGAAAACTTCGAGGTTATCATTATTACCCAAAACGTAGACGATCTCCATGAACGCGCAGGAAGTAATCCCGAAAATATTATTCACCTTCATGGCTCTCTGTTTGAACTCGTATGTAAAGGCCAGCAACATGGTTGTGAACATACCTTCTCTTTTGATGGTCAATGGCAACATGAAACCCCTTGCCCTTCTTGCGGCAAAACAGGATCTGTCAGACCTAAGATTGTTTGGTTCGGTGAAGCATTAGACACAAACGATTGGTCATGGGCTGTTCATCACTGTGAAACTGCTGACCTCTTTGTTCAAATAGGAACAAGCGCTCAAGTCTACCCAGCTAACATATTGGTTGAACAAGTGCCTTTTCCAAGACGCGTTGAGATAAATGTTATCTCCTCTGATGAGTATACCGGAGCTAAAGAGTTTGAAAGCGAATGGGTTGATCCCGCCTCTTCAAAGAAAACCTTCGCCAAGTATTATCTCGGCCCGGCAACAGAACAGGTTCCTCTATTCGTAGAGCAAGCTCAAGAGCTTATTGATAATCTTCCTGCCAAGAAAAAACGCTACACTTTTTAACCACACCAATGCCGACCTGTTCCTACAAGTCGGTTTTTATCCGCCGTGCGGAATGGAGAAACTTATGTTTATCGCCTACTGTAAAGTGATAAAAAAAGAAATCGATATGAATAACAAATTTGAGATTACCTATCAACCCGAAGGTAGTGCCTCTACGTATATCCTTAACCAGGATAACGCTGATAACTATTATATGTATAAATTACATGAAGGCTCACAGTTTATTGCTCTTACTTATAACCCCCTTAAAGATAGCACAAAAGAAAACCCTGAACTTACAGGCATTTCTTTTACAGGTGAAGCATTCGCTCATGTTAAATCTATTAAATATGACAACAGTCCATCACAAAGAAATCAGCGCCTCCTGAACATTGCTAATGATATGAAACTCAGCCTTACTTCTGTTTCTCATTTCTCTACATTCTATTCAGATAACCTGAAGTCCTTCCACTTCTTTTTTATTAACTGGCTAATCTCTGTATTAAGCACCATTGCTATCTTTGGTTCAAGCTATAACACATCATCTCTTACAATGCCCACATTGCTTATTATTATGACTGTTCTTTCTATTATAACCACACTGCTAAGAATCCAGCGCAATAAAAGCTTACTACGCAAAGCCGCCTCTCGCCTGAGTCAAAATAAAACTATTGCTCGGTTCCTTCCTGTGTTGAGCAAAGATAAACAAATCACTAAAGAAGATGAAGCTCAGATAAATGCCTATATTAAGACACACGTTAAAAACCCTACTGACGCCATTGAACTACAGCACCAGTTTTTTGATGGACCCATCACTAAAAAACAAATCATTAAAGAACTTAATAAGCTCATATAATCGCTTGATGATATTCAGGAGTATTTCAGGCATAAAAAAGCCGCTCGACTTCCGCCGTGCGGCAATATATAACTTTGATGTTATGTTTTGTTAAGCTATCTCTATAACAACTTCTTCGCCAGCCTTACTGAATCTTGCCTCAACCTCTTCCTTAAAGGCTCTGACTTTACGGTCGTCATAATAATCTTCTTCCACATCAATAAACTCAAAGAGATCTTCGGTAAATAACTGATAGATAACATAGGCCTCATCCATCTCTATCTCTTCTTTATTCTCAAAAACAAGATTACCTTCAAGATCAATGTAAGAGACATAAATATTATCATCAAAGCCTTCATCAAACTCACTTTCATCGCAATAACTGCTATAATGTTCCCGGAACGCTTTATTTAACATGTCTTTGCTTATCTTTATTACTCTACTCATACTCACTCCTTATTATTTTATATCACTTGGGGCAAACATTAATACCATCGTATTAACTGCTTCCCATAAATAGTTTCTATCAAACAAATACTCTTCTTTAGCATGGAAACCATAAGAACAAATCTCATCATTATTATAAAAGTTCTCAAGAACCACTAAAGAAAATGAATTCTCCGTAATACCTTCAGTCTCGATATTTCTTACACCAAATGAGAACTTGCCACAATCTCCACCATTGTTGATAGAATAATGTGTGAGATTGATTTCTTCAATTATTTCTACAATAACTGCTACATCTTCAGGATTATAATCGTTCTTAATTTTATTGAATACCGCAATAGCCCCATCAACCCCTTCATTATCGATTTTAAGCATCTTTTTAACCATTTCTGTATAATCATGGCTTTTATTATTTGAACTCAATAGGCGCTCGTTTAGGATGGTTTTAAAGTAGCTCCTGTTTTTCTTCTCATCGAGATAAGTGTCCAAATCATCTTCAGCACTCAAGTAAGAAGAAATAGAAAAATCAAAGATCTCTTCTATTGTGTATTTATAAGGAAAATAAACACATTCGTCACACTCAAATACATATACATACGGTTGAAAACAACTATCGTTATCGATTATATCCAAGGAGGATAAATCAAAACTCTTCTTATATTCTATACGTCTTAGATAACCCTTTTTATCAATAGGCATCGCTTTAAAATCTCCATAAAGCTCATTAACAACAATGCTTTTTATTTTATTATCAAAGCAACCAAAGAAAGGATCAAAACCTTTGATACATTTGTCTGGAGAAATCTCTATTGTTTCCACAACCTCCCAATCACTTACCTGGCTATTCCTGAACACGCGATTAACATCTTTAAAGCCATACTCTTTTGCCTTCATTACATCTAAAAGGGCTTCTATTATAAAATCCGTCGAATACATAGCATCTCCTAAACATCATTTAACGTGTAAGTCCATCAAAACACAAAAAATCAGTAAAAGTAAAATATTTATCAATACTATAATACCTTTTAATCATTATTTCATCAACTTTACCATTTGACAAAGTATGCCTATCCTTTATTTTATTCCTATAACAATACAGAACTATATAAAGGAGTATCCATGAGTGTGTTAGACTCACTTCAAAGAAGTATTAAGAACCTTTTCAATAAAGAACCTAAAAAGTTAACCTTCATCATTGGAGAAGACTTCTACAAGAAATCACGTATTCCTGATATGCAAGACAGAGACGCTTATTGGGATAACCATCTTATTGAAGACATTGCTGACCTGAAAGCATTTTATAAAAATAAAGAGCTTTACTATTCATTCTATAATGAAAAACGTGAGCAGTTTAAATCCATCTCTCCCGGCAGCATTCACAAAGAAATAACTTCTCTGCAGGATGAATATGAAGTATCTATCATAACACTGGCTGTAGATAACCTCTTTGAACGTGTCGGCGGCAAAAACGTAATCCATCTTAATGGCTCACTCTTTGAAATGTTTTGTGATAACACTGTAGGCGGATGCGGTAGAGTATTTAAAATCAAAAAAGAATGGGATAAGCACACTGAGTGTCCTCGCTGTAGTGAAACTCACACAGTAAGACCTAATCTTGTATGGTCAAAGCTTGATACAGAGTTCTCTGCTTGGCAAGCTGCTTGTCTGGCTGTTGAGAACTGCGATCTTCTTATTCAGGTAGGCGTTGATGCTCATCACCACTTTGTTCAGCCTCTTCTTGATAAATGCTACTCTAATAAAGTTGAAATCAATAAGACCACCTCTGATCCTGATGAAACGATTTTCGAGTTTGTCTTAGAGGGAGATATTAAAAAGAATGTTCCTCTTATGAAAACAAAACTTAAAAAGTATCTTAAAGCTAAAAGACCTAAGCCTGAAGATACATCCAAAGGCAAAGGCAAAAAGAAAAAGAAAAAATAACTCATTAAGCGTCCAATCGGGCGCTTTTTTATTGCTTATCATAAAGCACTCGTGATATCATTACAATGTGAAAAACCATCCCGTATTCCACATCTAAAATAAAGTTAGCATTACATTCACCAACTGTGATATTATTTACTTTTATATAACAACAAGGAAATCACGATGACTACTTTTTTAATTATTCTTTTTTGTTTTATTGGTTTTCTGATTACTCAGGCTAACACTTCTAAGAACAAGACTTTCTTTAATCCTAAAGATGTTAAAGAAAGTCTTATTATAGGCAAAACAGAATCCGTGAACATTTCTTCTATTATGCTTAAAGATATTTCTCACTTTCAGTATGTTGTGAAGATAAAACAGAGAAACTATAAGATTATTACAATAAAGGACTTCTCTGATGTCATTATTGAGGGCATTGAGATTCAGCATGTCGAAATGAAAAATGGCGCTAAATATATTCGATTTCAGAATAAACCCGATATCTTTTTTCTTGTTCAATCATCTTATCCGGCTGAGGACTAATTTATGAATAAAGAGACTCATGATTCTTTAGCTAAAGATAAACAGAAAGATAAATCTTATTACTATAATGACAGCGAATTTAATAGGGCATTACCCTCTAACAATATACTACCGGATCCTGAAGATCCTTTTTTGAAATCTTTCTCTTTAAAGGAATACTTATGATCAAAACACTTCATCCCTTAGAGCAACTTCATCTTCTTAATCAGGACATCAAAGATCTTGAACTTATATCTCCACTTATTGTAGTGGGCGGTCAAGCTGTTGCTTATTGGGTATGGCGCTATCAAAATATGTTCACAGAAGAGATACTGGCTAACAAAAAGCTTTTCTCGTTTGATATCGACTATATGTGCGCCAAAGAAGATATTCCTAAGATTGCTCAAGCATGGGATTTGCCTTTTAACCTGAACACTTGTGGTCAGCCTCCCTCTATCGCCTTACTTAGGACTCAGCATAGTAATGGAAGCATTAAAACATATCAGGGTGCTTCTTTTTATAATGAGCAGATAGATGCAGCGAACATTATTGATATCATTGATACCCCTGCTGGCTTTACCCGTAGGGAGATACATACACATCTTAATAGATTTTGCGAGCCTTACTTTGAAGACAGTAGAGCTGTTTATATTCTCAATCCTATCGCATGTCTAAGGGCGCGTCTTGCTAATATAAATGGAAAATTCAAACGATCATCGTTATCATTTGAAATAGAAAGAGTTAGATCTCTCCTCGTTACTATTATTTGTTTTTTATTTAAAAAGATATCGAACGACAATTTTAAAGAGGGTATTTCTTACTTTACTTTGTTTAAAGAAACCATCACAAATAGCGATGTTGCTCAAATTGATGCGGAATATGGGCTTAATCTTTACACTGTTTTTAACTACTTTATTAATAACCGCGAGCTATTAGATAATCAAAGTGTTAATCCTGATTTCTTTGAAAAGTTTCTTCCTTATTCTCTTGAGTCTTATAGGCGTTTGGTTGAACATAAAAAATCTATTATTTCTCGTAGAAAATAAATTGGATATTATAGTGAAATAAGATAGGATAAAAGAAAGGTTAATATTTGAGAGGTAAGCATCTATGGCATTTTTTCCGAAGAACTTTGTTGACCCTAATCACTTTGGCAGTTTACCTTGGCGAGAATGGCATTGCTTATATGCTCATTCTGTCGTCTTAAAGCTTGAGGAAATTGTATGTCTTATTGAGCATATGTATCGTAGCATTCCAACCATGCATAGCTTTGATATCTCAGGGAGAAGTCTTTTTATTCTTGAAGAAAGGCATCCAGAGATAACACCTTATCTTGAAAAAGGAAACACGCTTCCACAGAACTATCTTATTAATCTAAGAATAAAGGACGATAAAGGAAGCTATATTCATCACCCTAAAGTTAAAGAGTTTGAAGAGCTATTCAATCAGTATGGGCTGCCTTTATTGAAACGCTTTATCAAAAATCGTTTTAGCAGAACATCACGTCGCACTCGTTATGATGTATATAGGAGCATGTGTTATTTTTTAATCCCTTTTCTTCATGTTATTACTTCATGGCAGTTAGGGCCACGGACCAAGCCTGAACAGGTAGGCTGGCTTCGTTTAAGGGAGATGAACATTAATCCTTTTGACAAAGACATTGCGAAGCTTCCTATTACTTATGCGAGCTGGCAGCACGTTGAGAGTATCAAAAATGATTATGACTTATCGATTGGCTATATGGAGAAAATGCTTGAGGCATCTGATCTTCAGCGCCAACAGTTTATATGGCAGTTAGAGAAATGCTTTCAGACCTTCCCTAATCTTAGACGAATCGTATTACGCGACCCGTGGAGTGAGTTTAGAAACAGCCTGCTCTCTTATGGTAAACCCTTTACGTTTAAGGTTGAGACATATTACCCTTATGATGATACGGCTTTTCAGGTTGAGGCTATTCTTCAGGCTTGGGCTGAGATGCCACACATTACTGACATTCCCAATATTAAAAAACTATGCGCAACACAATCAGTTCTCCCCTTAATGAAAAGACATGCGACAGTTATTGAAGGATATGACATACATACTCGTGTTGGCTGTTATTATGAACTTGTTAACAATATCGATCCACTTTATCATCGCACTTTTGATAAGCGATTCTTTCTAGTATTGTAATAGATTGGCATGATTAAGAAAGGATAACGTCATGCTCTTTTACTGCGCCTAATGGACCAAACTCAACCAGAAAGCATTTGCCTGCGTTTATCTTATCCCACACGTTATACGAGATATTTTTATACCGAGCGATGGCTTTGCCTTTATATCTTACAAGAAGATGATTATCATCTCGCTCAAAGCATAATACCGTATCTGACTTTATATCTAATACGTTAACTGTTAGCATCACATCATTACCATTATCAAGCACACTATAAGATTTATTAATCATTAGCATTTAACCTTTTATAATTGATTCTGACTTTCAAAAAAGGTACTATACCACAGCATAATAAAATAACACAAGAGGGAACCATGACTTTTAAAAAAATCAAAAGTAGCCTCATGGCAGGCATGTTAGGACTTTATAGTGTTAGCTGTAGTGCTATTGATACATCTTTTATAAATAATACCTATCATAGTTTTACGTCAAGCGTTGAAGACACATGGAACACCTCTAACAATCAAGACTTATACGTTCCTGTTTTGACATGGCATAATCGTTTAACCTATGATCAGGAACACATTGATAAATACAATGAGAGGCCTTGGGGATTAGGCACGGGCGTTTCTAAATATGATGAATATGGCAACTGGAATGGTCTTTATATCATGGCCTTCAAGGACTCTTTCAATAAATGGGAACCCATAGGCGGATATGGATGGGAAAAAATATGGAGGCCTTTCGATGATAAAGACGTTAAACTTGGACTTGGCTACACCGCATTTATTACAATGCGGGATAACTGGAGCTATATTCCTATTCCTGCTGCACTTCCTTTAGCTTCTATTGGATATAAAGACATCAACTTTCAGGCCACCTATATTCCAGGAACACATAATAACGGTAATGTTCTATTTGGATGGTTTCGTTTTACTTATTAAACAAAAAGGGCTTTCGCCCTTTTTGTTATTCATCTACCACTTCTTTATCTTTAACAACCGTTGATATGATATAGCGAGGACGCTGCTTGACTTCAAGATAGATGCGACCCAAGTATTCACCTAAGACACCAATTCCCATGAGGATTGCGCCACCTGTAAATAAGATAGAGACAATCAGAGAAGGATATCCCGGCAAGCTAATACCAAAAAATATTTTCTTTATGATAAGAATCAATCCACATATAAAGGAAAGACCTGAACAGAAAAAACCAACATACGTCCAAAGTCTTAATGGAACGGTGCTAAAAGATGTGATACCTTCAAGTGCGAGGTTCCATAACTTCCATGCATTAAACTTACTCTCTCCTGCAACACGATACTTTCTTTCATACTCAACAACAGTTGTCTTGAAACCAACCCATGAGAGTATACCTTTCATAAACAGGTTATTTTCTTTGATATGCTTTACGATATTCCTAACAACTTTTTTATCCATGAGCCTGAAATCACCCACATTACTTTCTATTTTAGGTGTTGAGATAGCATTGTGCAGTTTGTAAAACCATTCAGCAGTTTTGCGTTTAAAAAAGGTATCCGATGTTCTGTCTGTGCGCTTAGCCAAGACCACCTCAAAGCCTTCCTTCCATTTTTCAATCATCTGAGGAATAACCTCAATAGGATCCTGAAGGTCCACATCAATAGGAATAACTACATCGCCTGTCGCGTATTCCAACCCGGCAAATAAAGCAGGTTCTTTTCCAAAGTTTCTGGAGAAGTTCACAACAACGATGCCATCTTCGCTATAGGCGAGTTCATTTAATACTAAAGCAGTATTATCTTTACTACCATCATTAACGAAAACGATTTCAGTCTCATACTGGCTAAGTTTTTCTCTTACTTCTTTGATAAAAGCCGGAATGGTAAGCTCTTCATTAAATACAGGGACAACTAACGATAATTTCATAAAAACCTCATGGTTTAAATACAACAAACTTGGAATAAATAAATCCAATAACTAAACTCAACCCTGAAAAACATACCAATGTAATAAAAGGGTTGAGCTTGTATACGTCTCCCACATAACCGCTTCCGTAGCTGAGAGCTGCCATGAAGAGAGCAAAGAGCAGATACGCTTTAACCGTCATTTTCTGCTTGAAGGTATACTTAGCGTTCAATACAAATGATATACTCATTGCCACAGTAAAAGCAACAACATTACTTATAGATTGTGATTGAGTTAGGTGAAAAAACACAAAAAAGATCGACCAGTGAACAAGCGTGTTCAGTATGCCGACCTTAAAATACGATAAAAAATGTAAAATCATGAAAAGCTCATCCTTCTGTCTAGTGCATTGTTAATACGATACGTTAAATATTGAATAAAGACAAAAAATAATATACATTCAGAACCAATCGATTATTTTTTAAAAGGATGCTCCACAGTGATAGAAAAACTCAAATCTTTCTTAAGTAAAGATTTCACCCTAAAAGAAGGGATTTTGACTTATATTATACTTTTAGGCCTTTACATCCTCCCTCTTATTACAAGCAATCTTCATTATCGTGATGATTATGTGCGCGTATTGCGCGGCAATGATTGGGATATTTTAGGTAGACGCTTTACCGATTTTACCATGTATTTTTTAAGTATCAACTTCGATGCTATTTTAAATATTTCACCCTTGAACTATATTTTGTCTATTTTAATATTGTCCTTTACAATGGCGCATTTTATTCAAAAGATAGAAATCAAAAAATCTTTATTTTCTCATATTGCTTTAAGCTTTATTGTATTAAGCCCTTTTTATCTTCAAAACTTATCTTATCAGTATGACAGCTTCCCAATGAGTCTCAGTGTATGTCTAATCTTACTGGCATATACTCAGAACTGGTATACTGCTAAGGGATTTATTTTAGCATTGGCATTAATAGCGGGGTCAGCATCTTTCTTCCAGCCCGCGACTAATATTTATCCAGTATTAATTATTGGCGGATTCCTTTTATCTCTTAAGGATAATGATGTCTCTAAAAGAATAAAAACGTTAGGCCTTGGGACTCTTACATATTTATCTGGCTTAGCTGTTTACTTCATCTGGCTTAAGTTTATCAACTCTGTTGCGCAAACTGACAGGGCTAAACTAATCGATTTAAACATTGATGCTATAAGCTCTCAGTTAAAGTTGGTTATTGAGCTATTTCATATTGTCGCTGGTTCCTTGGTTTATTCGCCCTTGTTCTTATTATTTAGCATAAGTTTATTAATTTTCATTGCCCATATCGTTGTCCTTTTTGTTAAAACAAAAGGATTTCTTAATAAGTCATTGATTATTGCATCTCCTGTTGGCTTGGTATTTTTTATATGGGGACCATTTATTCTTTTAGAAGAAGCATTCTCTGAGGCTCGCGTTTTCATGTCTATGGGTGCGATTATGACCATAGTAGGCTTTAGTATCATAAAATTCTTGGACAAAAAGATTATTTTCAAGGTTATATTATTTTCTTTAGTGGTAATTAACTGTTTTTCCATGATGTATATTTATGTTAATCTTGCTAAAGAAGATGATGCCTTTAATGACCAGCTCGCCACATCTATTGCTTATGACATTAACAGCAGGCCTGAGCTGTTTAACTTAAAAAGCGTATATATTAATAGTTATCCTCCTCGCACACCTAACAGTAAAATTGTTCTTAATAACATTCCTTTTCTTGAGTATATCAATACGCCGTTTAACGTATGGATAAGCCGTTATGTTATCGAGTCTAAGGGTGCTCATCATGTCTATAAAGATATTAACAACATGGATGATAAATATGATTGGGAAGCGATTTGTGAGAAAAAAACAGCACGGCTTACAGTCAGTAATAAAAACTACGAGATTTACATTATCAAGAATGATAGTCTGGTTAATAAGACACATGTCTCAGTTTGGTTTAAAAGAAGAGACAACCTATGTGATGATCCGCCTAACTTAGTTTTTAAGAAATACTATATAAAGCTGGCATATTGATAAAAATAGCGTGTATCCCATCTTAAAAGTTGCTATAATAGCAAAAAACAGGAGGGGACATGAAGCAAAACTATAACAGTAAAATTTTTAGCTACGAGCACTATAAAAGCCGCCCGACAGAACCCGTCTTTTTCACGCGGGTTTTATCTGTTTTTGGTATTGCTTTGGCATTTGCGGCTTTCTTGCTGCTTCTCTTCCTGTTGCTACCACCAGACAGCAATAACTCCATTTTCAGAAAAGGCAATGATGCGCCTTATACGCATTTAAGGTAAGACAATAATGTTGACTATATACACGCATAGCCGCAAGTTCCATGCCGATGAAGTCGTGGCTATTGCCTTATTGATTAAGTATCATTTTCAGGGGCGTAGCTATGAAGTAATTAGGACACGAGACAACGCTCTTTTGGAGCGTGCTAAAAACAACGTCTCGTCTTTCGTTATTGATGTAGGGTTTTCATATAATCCTGAGAAGCTTAACTTTGATCATCATCAAGATGAAGAGGGACTTTCGTGGGATGATGGCCTTCCCATGTCTTCTTGCGGACTTATCTGGAAGTGGCTTAAAGAAAACAAGAAGCTCAATCAGCACATGAACAAAAGCATGATGTTATTGATTGAAGATGAGCTTATCCGCAAGGTTGACGCACATGACAATGGGTATGAAGCATGGCCTGCTTCTGAACTTATTTGCGGATACAACCGAAAAACTGATGATGATAAGCGCATTGATGCTAAGTTTATGCTGGCGTTAAGAACTGCTTGTGAGTATCTCGATAACTTTCTTTATAAAATGAAAGAACGTATCTCTGAAGAAAAGCATATCAAAAAAGCCATTAAGCAGAGCGAAAATATTGAGGGTATTGTCATCAGTGACTGCAATATTCATTCAGGTGCTTATTTGACATCCAAGTTAACAGATAAAAAGTTATTTATCAGCCCAAGGACGCATAACTCATGGACTCTTACATGTGTGCCTATTGATGCAGATAAACCTTATGCCGGAAATCGTATGATTATGCCTGAAGAATGGAGAGGGTATTCAGCATCACATTCAGAAGAAGAGTTGGAGCAGGGACTAATATTCTGCCATAAAAGTGGTCACATGTGTATGATTGAAGCATCAAAAGAAGACATTATCGAAATAGCCAAATCACTCATAAAATAAGAGAGGCCGTAGCCTCTCTATATCTTCTATACTTATTTAGTAAGCATGTCTTTTATTTCACTAAAACGCATCGGCTCAGGAAGCGATTCATCATCAATAGCTAAGTCATCTTTTTTATAGGTATAAATAGAAAGGATTGAACTTACATTCTCAATATCTTTGTCTGAAACTGTTGAAAGCTCAAAATCTTTGATAGACGTTTCTATAGCTATATTTTCAGATTTTAATTTTTGAAGAAACTCAATCATTGAATTTGACGCAAGTAAGGCTTTAGCTATCAATAATCTCAAATATTCTTTATTTTTATTATCAATATTTTCGAGATAAGCGATCTTTTGGTTTACCAGGAAAATATCGTCTTCTTTACATATATGAAGTGTATTTCTTATTTCTTCCATACTTACACTTTCAAGAGAAGAAAGCGTGAACGATTCGTAATCGTAAATAAAATCAAAAGAGGCTATCTTATAATTCTCTATCTTAGGAACGACCTGTATATCATTATCCTGTAGCAGTATAATAAAGTTTTTTACAGTCGCGTATTGCTTAAACTCATCTATAGAAAGGGTGTCAATAATCTTTCTCACAACGAACGCGACTCTATCTTTTTTACTCTTAAACGTAAAATCAGAGAAATCGAGGGCCAGACCTACATTTTTCCTAAACTCTTTATCTTCACTGTTGAAATCAACCCTTATAATATCCGATGGAACATCATGGTTCTGAGCAAAGCCTCTCAGTAGCCCATCAAGCTCATTCTCACTAAAGTTCTGGTTGCGACCTCTGATTTTATCTTTGATTTCTTTTGTTGTGGGAGCGCGATCTTCTTCATAATAACTTTTATGCGATGCCGTATCAATTTCTTCCGTAGGTTCTTCCACTGTTGTATATCTCTCATCCTCATAAGTAATCTCATCAGGCATTTTATCAGGATCCCCTACATCATTTTGAGGATAAGATTTATGGTTTTTAGGCGAGTTACTGCTAAGAGGTGAAAAAGCATTTTTTAGCACATCACGGAGCTTTAACACAAAGCGGTCAGCCTTTTGCCCCCAATCGGCATCATCGGCCTCGGTCATATATATGGTTTCATCTTCTACTGTATATTCTGTTTCATTTCCAGAGTCTATACTAGTCATTTCCTCAGTAAGTAGAATCTCTTCAGCCGAGCTATTTTGTGATGATAGATAGACTTTATCTTCAGTTAGCTCTTCAGGATATTCAACAGGCATGACTTTTTGATTGATGAATCCAAGTAAAAAGTCAGATGTCTGGTATTCAGCTTTTAGTTTACCCACTAAGGTTTTCAGGTTAGCATCTGAAGCTGAATAACCTGCGTTTTCATTACTGAGCAAAGAGATAAGAACAGGAAGGTTTTTAACGCGGTAAGCCATATCCAAAAGTGTTTCATTATGTTTATTAATAGGCATATGAACATGCGCCCAAAAACCAAACTCAATAAAAGCTATCAGCATTTCATTTTTCTCTTTCAAAAGCAGATATTCGTAGACATTTTTATTGTCCCGATATGTGATTCCCGCCAAGCTTTTGAAAACGTCTTTATTAATGTCTTTGGAAAGAACAAAAACAAGCAGTTCTACATCTTTAAGGTCTACTGCCTTAAAAATGATATCAATATACTCTCTTTTCATATAGCTATCTCCTTTATTTTTTTATGAGCTGAGTATCCTTAAATTTTTCAACAATTTCAATTATTTTTTCATTAAGCTCTTTATCTGTATAGGCAGTAACAGTGCCTTGAGATTCGGTTTGCTGGACAGAGCCGACACGCACTTCAAAGTTTTCATTATCAAAGGAATCTACTGTAACAAATAACTTTGTTAATGGATCATAAAAAGAGGCGCTATTATGTTTTATTTGCATGTCAAAAATCATGGGATGTCTCCGTTAGTAATATTTAAAAGACTATATCATTTGTTTACTTTTAATTCAAGATAATGCATAATATACGGATGTTGAGTTATTAAAGGAAAATATTTTGTTATACGAAAAAATCGATGCTTGCCTCTCTAAAAATGATGAAAGCGGGACTATCGCGCTACTTGAGCTTATCCCTGATCATGAAAGGAAAAACTTGGCAGGCATTCTGGAGGTTAGCATTTATAAAAACCATAAAGACCTATTCAGTCATATTCTTAATAACTACGATGTTAAACCTTTTAACACTCCTCATGAAAACTTTTTCGATGCCGTCTACAACTCTTACTTTGAAGACAATGCTGACTTTATCTTCTATGTTCAAAATCTCATGGAGAAAGATATAGATATTTACAGCCCCAATAGAGAAAAAGAAACATTTATAGAAAATCTTGTTTTTTCTGATTATGATAACAAGTTTGATTTATTAGACTGTTTGTTAGAGCAAGGCATTCAGTTGAAATCAAACCCACTAAAGGATAAAACCCTATTGGTCAGAACCTTGCCTCATAAAACGCTTTTTAAATATTTATATGATAACTGTCCTGGCCTTTTAGACGAAAAGAGTAAAAAGGGAAATAGTTTCTTCATCACGGCTGTTCAGAATAAGAAATATGACCTGGTTGAAGATATGATTGCTAATAAGGATATCAATATTAATCAAACGGGTTATGCTAACACCTCATCTTTATTATTTTCCATTGTCAATCAGGATTTCCGAATGGCACAGATTTTACTAAATGCTCAAGCCGATCCCTATGTTTCAAATGAAAAAGGCCTTGACGCTTTTAGTCTTCAGGAAATGATCTACATGGGTTATAAAAGCAAAGGGCAGGCCACTAAGACGGTTGATGAGTTTAATAATATGATAAAAAGCCATAAGCAAAAAAGAAAAATCAAGCTAAAATAAAAGCCCGTAAGGGCTTTTATCGTTTTGAAACGCCAAGAATTCCTTGCTCATGATCTTTAAATCGACCTATGGTTATATGCCCCATGTTGTATGACTTTGGAACCCCGTAATGTTCCGCAATCTCTTTCATGATCTCGGTTTCTCCATCTATCCATACATATTTTTCGTTCCAGTAAAGCACGGGAATTTCTGATAGCGTGATCTCTACCTCTTTACCATCTTTATAGCCCCATGCCTCTTGGTTGATTTCTTTGTTTTTAATAATAGTCAGGTGCAGTTCAAACAGTGGCTCAAGCAACTCAACATGATAATGCTCACGAAACAAATGACGACAGTAAGCCGCAAGCTCATGGTGTTCTGCAAGATCGATTATCACAACGTTTTTGTTTTGATGTGGCTTCAGGCCTTTTCGTTCTGGAGAATACATCACTTTACCTGTTATGGTATACATCATTTTATTTATTTTCCTTTTTCAATGCTATTTTCAATATTGCTTTTCGGGTAGGAACCACAAGCTTTTCCTGAAACAGCACACATATTACCGTAACCAGAACTAAAAATAAAGGATAAAAATAAAGCTTATACTCATCAAGGAAGTAGAGTTCAGTCCGTGTAAAAATATGATAAATGGGAATATGTAGAGCAAAAAGCGGCAATGAAGCACCCCCTAATAACGACAACATTCTGCTCTTATTAAGCTTAAAAGAAGCAAAAATCAGGATAACTAAACATTCGGGAATTAGCAGCAGTCCATTATGAAGTAAGTAATAAGAAGCATTGCCTTTACGCGTAATCCAGTCGGGATTATGAAGTAGAATATTCCCTAATCCAAAAAGTATTAAAGCCACTGCTGCCATTACAACTCTGGCTTTTAATGTGTCTATTTTGATATTACGGTTTTTCAAAGAAAAATAGACTGCGCATAATAGAACGCCACTTAAAAACTCTGGCAGTCTTGCTATGGGGTTTCTATTAAGAATACCTGTATAGGGCATATCAAATAAGCCATTTATAATGAATATCATAGGCAAAACAAGGTATAAGACATTCATAAAGAGCAGCCCAAGCATAGGTTTTTTTAGCTTGCTTAAATAGGGTGCTAAAAAAGGGAACACAAGATACATAAAGAACAATGTTGAAATAGACCATGCTGGTGCATTGAAAGTAAGATAATAGGGATTCCATGAATGCACGAGCAGAGCATTCATAATAAAGGCAATCGTCATCTCAGCATTAGACATATAGTGATGTAGTTTTTCAACAGGTGTATAGTTATTAGAGTCATACATGACATAGCGGATGCTGGCGCTCGCATCTTTAGGATCAATAACAAGCTGACTCATACTGTAAACTACTGCTAACGTAAAAAGCAGAGAGAAAATATGAATAGGGTAAAGATTAGCAAATCGCTTCCATAAAAAGCTTCTCTTTTTCTCTTTTAGTTTAACATCTTGAGTGCCATTTCCTGATAAATAGACGTAGCTCAAAATAAAACCAGATAGGATAAAGAAAGAGCTAGTCGCAGCAAATCCCATTTCTACTAAGCGGCGACACCATTCAGGCGCACCTTGATAATGAAAAGTATGATAAAGCACAATATACATACCCAAAAGGTAGCGAAGCAGTTCAAGGCCGTTTAGATGTTCTTTTTTAGTCATAATAAGTCCTTCAATTTTTGCTTATTTTATGCTATTAACATGATGATTAGCAAGTTAATCATTACTTTATATAGAAATCATTTAATGCTCTCATTAATAATATACTTATAGCATAAATATTTGAAAAACGCCCTACTTAAAGGGTAGAATAAGAAAACATTATTTCATTGGACAATATGAACAGGAACAGACTATGACTGATACCAAACAATTTAAATACAGATTGAAAGTAGGCCGCATTAAAAACATTTCTTATGATGAGGATAAGAATGAAACATCATTTGTCATTGATGTTAATGCAAAAATCAATAACATCAATGCTGAGCCTGATGCTGAAGAAAAATATAAGGATGCTAAAATAGATCGCTTCAATCTGAAAACTGAGGGAGCTATAAGGCATATTCAAAAAGGTCAGCGTGTTTCGTTTCTTTACGAAGACATGGAAGATGGTCAGTATCAGTTTAAAGCTTTCGTTTATAAGAAGGAAGAAATTGAAGCACGCCTTAAAAGCGAGCAGGCCTCTAATAAAAATAGGCATAGCACAGCAGATATGGGTAAAGCATCTTCTACTACTGCGGTTAAAGAAGAAGTTGCGGTTCCAGAATCAGTTAATACCGATTTGGCGCATGTTCGCTCTGCAGAATGGAAAAAGAACATTCCTTTCCTCAGTGAAGGCAAATGGTATAACGTTGGCTTCAATAGTCGTAAGTGTTCTCCTGAGCAGCTTCAGCAGGTTTTCCGCGCCATCAATGAATCATCTTTGTCATCCACATTGAAAATTGGGTTCCAGTCTCATTTAGCCGAACTAAGAGATGTAAGATATAAAGATATTATGAATATTGAAGACGAATATAAAAAGTATTTACAGAAAGCGACTAGCCGCGCATTAGGGAAGTAAGATGAAAAATCTAATTTTGAAAAAATGGCTGGCTGAGGACGAAGTGGTTGTTCATAAAATGAACTTTTCTATCTTGAACAGTCTTCCTTCTTTTTTAATTTGTATTGCTCTTATCTTTGGGGCATATACGATGATGCACCATATACCAGCATTTATATCGTCAAAAGAGAGATTGGTTAATGCTTATGACATTGCTATCAATGTGGCAAAATATATTTCTATATTAGGTATAGTCTGCTTTGTATACAGTGTGATAAGAAATCTTATGGGATTTGCGGTAATTACGAATAAGCGCATCATAACCTTTAAAGGCATTTTTTACTCTTCAGTATCAGAAATGGAGATAGCTTCCTACGGAGGTAATGACTGCCGTCGCTCCTTGCTTGCTCTGATATTCTTTTATGCAAAGTTTTCATTATATGGATATGGCCTGCAAACGATAGAGATACCTGCTATCCATAACTATAAAGCAACGCGAGAGCAACTGCATCGCCTTAAGAGTATTTAACTTTTACAAGATAATGTAATAAAGCATCCCTTCCCCAATAAATCATCATTGGGATTAGCGCAAGAGTCATGCAGTAAACGGGTGAAGCGTTGATCCCAAGGTATACTTTAAACACACAGAACATCCCTGCCAATACAAAAATATGTAGCAGCCTGACAAAATAACACATAATGAAGGCCGCGCCGATAAAGATGCCGCTTGCGGATTTAAGGAAAGCATTTGTATTAATATTTTCTATAGAAAGGTTAACAGAATAATATACCACATAGAAGTGAAAAACTAACGAGGCAATAAAAAGCACGATCATGGACTTATTGATAATCTCAATCACGTGCTTATTTTTTGTGAGCGATAACGCTGTAAAAACTGGTTTTCCTTTCATATCTTCCCCCTTCTGACTTCTATGTATGTTAGTTATACCACATAGATTACAAAAGGATAGCCTGACATGCTTACTTAAACCATACTGTTGTGATATTATTGTATTTATAGATCATATAAAACTGATTATTCACTTCTGGCTTGATACCTTCTTTAATAATAGTTTTAAGTAAAGCCTTATCTTTACCATCAAAAGAAAGCTTAACTTGATTAAGACCTTTCCTTATCAGTATCGTGCGTGTAATCCATTCTGGCGTTGCCATAGTAAGAGAATAGAAGTAAGGGTTGGCCTTAACCTTGCTTTCAAATACACGGCTTACAGGCACGTTTCCATTGATCTTTATTTCTTTCACATTATACAGTTTAGGATTATTCGTAATGTTAAGATAAAGGCTGTTATAGACCATCTCATTAAAGCTATCCTGAATCTTAACTGTATTAATAAATAAACCACATAATAAAACACAACTGATATACAATACAACTGGCACACTGAGCAAAACCTTGCTTTTAAGATACAAACCAAGCTTCAGAAAAACCAGCGCATTAAGAAAAAGAATTACACCTACTGTTGGCAACTCTCTTGGTAAAGAAATAAGCTCTTTTATAACAAGCAATGGCCCCCAAATACAGAAAAATAAAATCACAGGAGACACAATAACTACAACTTTATCAAAGATGCTTGCCTTCTGTTTAAAAGTATTAATTACTGCATACAGCCAATATCCTAAAATAGGCAACACAAATAAGGTCAGCCCGATATGTCCTGTAATAAAGAAGACAATCTTAAAGAACGCTTTAATATTTGCAAGAATAGTAGGATAAAACTCATTAAGCGGAACAATATGTCCTCTTGATAGCACAGCATCCGGGTTTATAACTTTCTCAAGCAACATATACACAACAGACGCAAAAGCGTAAGTTAAGAAAACTAAAAGTAGAGATTTCCATTTTTCTTCTTTATTAGCTTTAAAGTCGCCTATGAGGTTTGCAGCTCCTAACATAAGAAAAACATTGGCACAGGGCTGATAAAGTTCGAGAGCAACGACAAGCAGGACTGTCATCACAAGATATTTTTTTACTTTACTGACATTCTCGTAGAAATAGGCAAACACAGCACAAGAAAGCGCTATTGTCATAGGCAAGCTATCAAACTTATAGGTAAGGTTCTGCATAAAGAACGGATTCACAATAAGAAAGATAAATGGAAGCACTTTCATTATGCTTATGTTTTCTACATTCTTTGATATTACTTGATACAAGGTTAGTGAGAATAATGCGATAGCCATAACAAGAGGAATAGGTGAGAAATCATCTATAACCTGTGTATTCAGGCTAAGACTTTTCATTAACCAATCAGCAAAAGTGCGCCCAACCCAATTCCAGTCAGGTTTTCCTGTAATGATTCTGACATTATCATCAACATAAAACCCATTATAGAGAATAATGGGCATAACAAAGATAAAAATAAGAGAAAAGATGACCGCATAAAGCGATTTATTTTTTAGTGGCAACATGTCTTATCTTCCATACGAATACACCTTTTATTGAGCAAGTTGACCTTTTAAGATCTTTGTTTTATTGTTAGATAGTCGATTATAACTATTATCATAAAAAGGATCAAAAATGAAGAAGCTATTTTTAATCTTATTTTCTTGTTTCTATTTAAGCGGTTGTGCTAATACCATGAGTGGATTTGGCACAGACTTAGAAAACGGCGGCATTGCGATACAAAATGGCGTATCTGATATACAACAAAGCCTTAATCTTTAATCATAAAAATACTTTAGGGTGATCCATATTAAGATTCTTGAGAACATCCAAGGCAAAATCTTCATCTTCTTCAGCCAATATATTAAATATACTACCTATGAATACTGGATCTTCTTTGAATAAATAATCTTTATGTCTGCAGCTTTTTTTCAATCTGAAGTCAAACTTATAGACTCTCATTATATCTTTATTTTCTAAAAGACTTAAAATAGTTATTTTAAATATTGCTTCATCGTCTTCACCATTTTTGCCTTTTTTAATTTCAAAAACATCACTACCATACACAGCATAGCCATAGCTGCTATTTTCCAACAACAACTTATCAGGATTATCATCGTCTTGTTTATTCAAATTTATTAAAATATTTGATGCGAAAAAGGGAGGTTGATCTTCAAAATTTTTATCTTTTATAGCACAACAAGCTTTATTATTTACAGTGAAAAAATCCATGTCATTATCGTTATAAAACTTAAAAACGGGATCATTTTTTTTAGAACGCAGCATATGCGCTCTAGACACATGATAACTAACAATACCATTATCATCATTTTTATAAATTGGTTTTTCTAAACCAGCAAACACCGCCATGCTATTTATCATCTCAACATTATCACTTGGATCTTCAAGCTCTTCAGCGATGTTTTGCTGTTTATTTTTACTTTTCCCAAATCCAAACATAGAACACCCTCTTTTACTAAATAGGATGGCTCACGCCATCCCTTTTATTTTGTTATTCTTTAGAAAAAATGAGACTAACTCTTTCGTTGTGATCCAGATCCATAAATGGTTTATCTATGGCTACCTGTGAGATTTTTGAACGTATAGCACCTGTTTCATTTTCATATTTCACACGCTTAAAGAAACTGCCTGATTTGAAATATTCGGGATAGCTATTCCAGTCCAAACCTTTTTCAAGCATCATGGCAATCATCTCATCCTGTTTACGCCCCTGAAGCTCTTTGTGTGGAAACACGCTTCTTGCCGCCATTGAGACGCTGTTTTTAGTAGCATCTTTAACTCTCCAAAGAACAGCATTCATTGCCTCTGTTTTGTTAGGTAAAACAAACACACGGCTATCAAAGCATGGCACAGCATCAGCACAATACTCAGGGAAAACCTGAAGAGCAAGCTTCATAAACATAGCGCTAGTCAGGCCAGAAATAACAGATACCATCTTTTGCTTTTTATAGTCAAAAAATACTGAGGAATCGATATTTTCCTGATAGAATACCAAACTTATTTCATCGCTTTGAGTATAGCCAATACAGGCTCCTGTTTCTTTTACCAAGAAAGCAGTAACATCCTGCATAACCTTACTCATTCTTTCGTCGTAAGGCTTTGCCATCTTCTTTGTAAACTTGCTGAATGAACGACCATCTATGCGGACATAGATAGGTGCTCCCGGCATAAACCTGGCAGAAGTTTCTATTCTTTCATATGTCTTCATTCTATCGCCTAACGATTGCATTTCTTTCTCCTTATAATAATTTATAATCTTATCATACTTTCTAAGTGAATTAAAAGTATTAGTTAAAGAAATATGCTTCTCATTTAAATGAGGGAATAGAGCGTATATACTACATAGCTGTGTATTGAAGAAAGCTCGTTAATGTATCTGGAAAACAGCAATAGAGGATATTTAATCAGAATGAGTTATGCATAAAAAGCTGGAGCATTGAAAGAAAAACCAGCCTCAAGGCTGGCTCTTTATTAGAAATGAAAGATAATCTTTATCTGAAAGCTCGATATAATCATCGATTAAAAGTTCTTCATGATGAAAATCAAAGCCTTTTTCTATAAGCTTTTGAAATACTCTTCTGTCGTATATTGCGGCGGTCGGATAATAAAATTCATGGCTGATGTAGTCGAATACATTAAAGCTTTTATTAAGATAAGGAAGTCTTTCAAGTTTAGCAATAACCTCTTTTATCGTTAGTTCCCCATCCTCTTCAGTTTTATGGACCACTGAAGCATAGTTTTTGAAAAGGCTATCTATATATTTTGTCAGGTAAACCAACTGCTCAGCGTTCGCAATCTTATTTGTTATTTTAGCTATTTGATTTTTGTAATCCTGAATCTCTTCATAGCTTTCCCCTTCAAGCTGAATTTGAAGTGTATTCAAAAATTCTGACAAATAAAATCCTTTATCTATCTTCTTCATATGATTTCCTCATATAATGCATGTATATTATTTATACACTATATTTAGAAATAATCAAATTATGAGCAATTTTTAGTTAAATATGCTAAATGTTAAGAGAATAATTTATTTATTAGTTCATATAATTTGAACTTTATCTATCATGATTTAAACAATTTGGTGTGAGCAACAGGATTCGAACCTGTGTGTCTTTCGAGGCGAATTTACAGTCCGCTACCTTCAGCCGCTCGGTCATACTCACATTATTTATTGGTGGAAGGTGCTGGATTCGAACCAGCGCGTGGGATACTTGATTTACAGTCAAGCGCAATCGGCCTCTCTGCCAACCTTCCGTTTTTTGGTGTAAGTAATAGGATTTGAACCTATGCGTCTTTCGATTCGGTTTTACAGACCGCTGCCTTCAGCCACTCAGCCATACTTACATTATTGGTGGAACAGGTAGGATTCGAACCTACGAAGCCCGGAGGCGTCAGTTTTACAGACTGCTTGCTTTAGCCACTTGCATACTGTTCCAGATTTATATTGGTGGAGGAGGACAGGAATCGAACCCGCTAAGTCATAAGACAGGCTGGTCAAACAGCCATGCTTTTCCAATTGCATACACCTCCGGCAAAACTTATTGGTGTAAGGTGCTGGATTCGAACCAGCGCGTGGGATGCCTGATTTACAGTCAGGTGCATTCGGCCTCTCTGCCAACCTTACATTATTGGTGTGAGCAACAGGATTCGAACCTGTGTGTCTTTCGAGGCGGGTTTACAATCCGCTACCTTCAGCCGCTCGGTCATACTCACATTATTTGGTGGAACAGGTAGGATTCGAACCTACGAAGCCCGAAGGCATCAGTTTTACAGACTGCTCGCTTTAAACCACTTGCATACTGTTCCAAGTTTATACTGGTGTGGGATGTAGGACTCGAACCTACGTGCCTTTCGGATCAGATTTACAGTCTGCTGCAGTCGCCGCTGTGCCAATCCCACAATAAAAGTTTACTTTGGTGGCGCGAGTAGGATTCGAACCTACGAAGTCAGTGACATCGGTTTTACAGACCGCTTGCTTTAGCCGCTTGCATATCACGCCAAAATAAATCTTTTTAAGATGTTTCAGTTTAAGAAAAGCGCAGGAAGATTCAAACCTACATTTACCATGTAGATTTCTTTGCTAAGATAGAAAAGTGGAATCAACATGATACTTTTCTTATTTCAAAAGCTAAGCGCTTCGCGCAAGCCAAAGGAATAAGTAAGTATCAATAATATCGATGAGTGAGAATAGCTGTATTCAGAGATACAGCTACACCAGCAACATTTGCGTTGTTGCTAACGCTTTTGCTCCTGATTGTAGTGTTGAACGTATTCATTTGTATCTCCAAAATAGTTGATTAGTTAAGTAGGCTTGCTGCCTTAAGTTTTACTATTATCCCTAACATGCTTATCGAAGTCAAGAATTTTTTTATAAAATTATAAAAAAATATCAGGGGCCTTTCAGCCCCTGTCCCTAACCGTGTTAAAGCGCGGGAATAACAGTGTTTACTACAGCCATATGATAGCTTAACACGATCATAAAAGTCAAAAAAAATAATACGTAAAGTATTTTTGATATTATGATAGCACCACATTATACTTTATTAAAAGAGGAAAAAATATGCTAAAACTTATTATTGATAATACCTTACTCCCTCAACCTCAAGAAAAATTTTTAACGGATGATGAAGAAAAAGAAACCATGCTTGAGATTTTACTAACTCAGGGCCTAAAAAGCAAAACTCCACTGCTTTTAAGAAACCAATGGAGACTCATTGATAACGCGCTTCTACTTTAGATATCTTTATAGTAGTTCTCAACATAGCCAACATGCTTATAATCATGCTGAATCAGCCATGCTTTTAGCTGTGGATTGTCCACTGATTCAAATACAATTCTATAGCTATGTTTTTGGGCAAGCTTAATAACCACAGACATAAAAGCTTTGAAATAACCTTTTCCTATTTTCTTTTCAGAAACACTAATGGAGGAAATAACCAAACAAGGTTTTCTTTCTACATCAGGAGAACCTAATCTGTGGTAGTCCCCAATAATCATATAAACGGACAGGGGAGCAAAACTGAACCACTCATTGATATTCTTCCTGAGTAAGCTTTGAGCATGACTGATTTTTTCATCCAGACTTTTCTCAATGATCGCTAAACTTTTTTCGCTATACATTTTTTATCCTCATAATCATAATAAGAAAGGGAGCAAGGCTCCCTTATAGTTGTTTTATCTTAGATTAGTTCTTTAGGATTTCACCAAGAGTGGTATCAAGCAGCTTATCACGCTCGTTTTTAGCAATACCTTGCTGAACATATTTTCTGATTTGGGTAATCTGCTCTTTTGTAGCCTGACTATTTACCAGCTCATAAGCATAGTTAATATCCAAATCTCTGACTTTTAGATCTTTAAAATCAGTAATGGGGCCTCTAACAACTTTGGTTCCGGTTTGACTTTCAAACATATCAACCACCTGAGAGACTTTCTTATTTTTTAACTCAGGATCTTTTGTAGTATTTTGAACGGAAATGACAGCATACAACTCATCCGGGTTTAGCTGAGTCTTAAGCTGAGCAACTTTCATTGCTTGGGCTTCTGCTACTGTTAAATCCATTCCTTTTGACTTCTCACCACAACCAACTAATAGCATACCTGAAAGAATTACAGCAATTAACGGAGCCTTGATATTCATATATTTTCCTCGATTTATTGAATTAGCCTTATATTATAACAAATACAAATGAAATACAACATTTATTATAATTTCAAATTTAAATGTCTTTATTTTTCAAGCAGCCTATAACATTTACAAAAAACCAGTATAATTACATTAGATGATCAACGACTTTAATCAAAAAAGGGAAAAATTATGGAGCAGTGGTGGGCGCTTGTAGGTAATAAATCAGCTTATAAGCAACTTAAAGAGAAGTATTCATTAGATAAACCTAAAAGAACGAATGTTAAGAAACTAAATTATAAAAACCAAATTCTTGAGCACATCATCAATGAGTTAATGCTTAAACATCCAAGCATTAGAGTTGATATTGAGCAAATAATCCAAAAAGAGAAGGCCAAAAAAGAAAAACATGTGAACGAAACTCCATTTATTACAAGACTTCCCAGCAGAAATAAGGCAGAAGATTAACTTTAAAGGCGATATTTAGCCACTTTTGTTTAAAAAAGAGCCACACCCTCTTTTAATTGCTAAAATTTGTGTTAAGATCGTGGAAAATGCAAATAATGTATTTACAAGGGGGTTAAAATGGCTTTTAATAAACATTTTCTTTATCATAACTTAGATAAAATAAGTAAAGACTTGGACAGTCAACCAATAACAGATGCTTCCTTGGATCCACTACTTGTAACATTAAACAGAGTTCAGTTTGATAAAATGGAATCAGTAGATGCTAAAAGGCTGTTAGACTCTTTAGACTTTAAAATATCGAGTGAGCAGTTTGATAGAATCCCTACATCGAAGTTTGATCAGGCAGCGAAGGCTATTTATGAAAGTAATGAGATTTTTATGGATGCGTTAGTTAATCAGGCAGATAAGATGAATAAACCTGACTCCTTTGCCACTAAATGGGTAGACAGTGTAAACTCACGTTTTGACGTTAGACTTCTTAACGATGAAACTGTTAAGCTTGCTGAACGTGAGCCAGAAGCGCCTACTATACGCCGACCATCGATGTCGAGATAATAAAAAAGACCGGGGACGGTCTTTTTTTATGGCTTATTGCTGAGCTTTATGTAGGAGTGGAATCGTTACTTTTATAATGTGGTCGATACTAACCAGATTGTTAATAATCATATTTCTAACCTTCTTAGCCTCTTTTAAGGATACTTCAATACTTTGTAAGGCATAAAAGAAAGCCTGCCTGCGTCCTGAAATAACCTCCTCAAAGGAAGAATCCTCGAAAACAGATGTTTCATGTATCGCAATCAACGTAATCAGCCTGTATTTTACATAATTGCTTTCCAGCATAAAGATGACATTATCTATGCCGGGCAGCAACAGACTTAACTCAGAACGTAAAGTATCCATTCTGGTACGATCTTCATGTTCTTTGCTTGATTTTACAGAGCTGAATAGTTTTCCTAAGAAGCTTTTTTTCACGGTTTCTTTTTTACGTGTTAATATTTCATCGATAGTTTCAGCAGCATTCAAGCCACTGTAATCTCTAAACAACATCGATGCTGACTGGAAGGCCGCATTGCTATCCTTTAGCGAAGAATCTCCCCATGACAGGACTTTTTTAACCGATAAAGGATATAACTCCTCAAGCATAAGAATGAACTTATTCTTTTGGTCTTCATACTGCTTAGGATAGTTTATCTCTATATACTTAAGACAGTTAAGTATATTTTCATCATAGCTTTTGACACTTTGTATTGGCTGAGTTTGGGTTGGATCAACGGTTTTAAGATCAACAAAAGGAGAGTCGGACTCTCCTTGAAGATTGCTTAATATTTGGCTTTCCAATATTTTCTGCTTGGTATTATCCATAATATTACCTTATTTTATATTTTGCTTGCTCATCTCGATTAAGCTTTTACCAATATTATCTACAGTGTCGAGATAGTTTTCACGTTTAGTCTTCGCTTCTTTTATGACCTGCTGAACGCCAAGGCTTGTTTGAACCAGATTGGTATGAACGGTTCTTAATGTTGATATTTCAATCAGAGGAGCATGTTTTAGCTTCTCGATAGCAATCGTATTTACCTTAGTTTGTTCTGAACCATTTACTAACGCATCATTAAATGAGCTTTTGGTTTTATTGCTAAGATTAAGTGCTTTTGCTTGCTGATGGCCTATTACAAACTTGGAAAAGTTAAGGATATAGGCCGGAATAACTTTCGCTGTCATTTCGTTAAAGTTATTAACCAACACCTCAGAGTTATCACGAAGATTTGATATTTCAGGCATCATTTGTGCTGAAATAGCAAGGAAGCCATTCAAATCCATTTCACGTTTTTCAAGAAGTTGGATTCTTCTTCTGGCTTTATTCATGATGTTCGCTTGCTCCTGAGTTTCAGGCTCAGGCCATTTAGCGATTTCATTCTTCATATATTCCAGAATAGTCATCACAGTTTTCAGTTCTTCGTTGGTCTGACGAGCATAGTTCTCATTGACTTTTTCAAGATCGTCAATGTTTTGGATCAGCTTAATTTGCTTATCTTTCTCACTATCCAGCACCTCGCTTAAAGCTGTTATTTTTGCTTTTACAGTATCATAACGAGTAAAGAACTTCTCCTTAACTTTCATCATTTTCATAAACATGCCCGCCATACCTTTTCTATTTACAGAGGCAGGGTCAAGCTTCTTAGCTTCGAAAATTAGCGCATTAAGGCTTTCAATCATGGTAGAATCCATGTTTGCGCGTTGTTTGTCCAATAAGCTCTCAGTCAAATCCTTCATTAAATTATCAGAGTCAACAGATAAGTGCTTTATTTCATCTTCTGATGGAAAAGATGACAAATCAAAAGGAACACTCTCTTTATTCAAATAAGCAGCGATGCCTGTTGCTTCTTCTTTCTTAATAAAAATATCGGAGTTAGTATTTACAGAAAACAATGCCTCGTATTCAGCTTCGCTAATCTGTCTTACCTTTCCCTTCGGCGTTTTAGCGCCGTTCATCTTAAAGACTTTATTATTTTTTTCATTTAGCCAATAAGTAGCAGAATCGGAAGTTGCCGCATGAACCTCTTGATATTCAACTTCTACTGTATTTCTATCTTTCATAAATATTTTCCTTTATATCAACACTGTTATATTTATACCAATCTTATAATTTATATTCAGCAAAATCAAAAAATAATCATATTATATTCTAAGGGGCTTGCGCCCCTTAGAATATTTACTCGCCCAATGATGGAAGTTTTTCTAAGACATTTACAAGGAGATCTGAGATTTTATTTAGCGCATCATCTTTTCCATCTTTTTTGCCTTTTTTATACAAAGACTTAAGATCTTCCCATCTTTTAGCATCCGCATCACTCAGGGTTCCTGTGATTTCTTTAAACTTCAGCAGGTTTTCCTCGTTACTGCTTGTTAAGGTCTGAGACTCGGCCTGATAATGATCCATTATAAGATTTCTCACTTCATTTTCATCCATAACTGGCACTAAACGTTCTGTTATTTTTGCCATATTACGATATGAACCTTGGAGTTTAAAAGGAGGCTCATTTCTATACTCATTATTCTGAGAAGCTGACGCAATGTACTGCTGGTTAACCTTAAGCACTACCTTTTGAATCATTTTCATCATTTTAATGACTTTTACCATTTCAGCGAGTTCTGTCGGGCTATACTGGTGTTCCATTTCAGAAGAATCAACATCGATACCCTCAGCCATTTTAATAATGCGATAAATATCATTCATGCTTCTGTTTGCCAGTGGTGCCGTAATAGGATTGCTGACTATTGCGTTTTCAATATAGCTTAACTCAAAGACTTCTCTGTCATCACTCAGTATTTCACCTAAGTTATAAGTATCAGCACGGTTGGCTAACATGTCAGGTATTTTAAATACTTCGCCTGATTCTGTATACGGGTTGCCTGCCATAGCTATAGCAATACGTTTATTTCTCAGGTTATACGTTTTCGACTGCCCTTCCCATACACCATCAATAGTTCTTGTCCCATCACAGAAAGAAATAAACTTCTGTAGAAACTCTGAGTTAGTATGCTGAATATCATCCAGGTATAAAAACACATTCGAACTCATTTCAAAAGCAAGGTTAATCTTTTCGATTTCTTTTCTTGCTGTAAGGTTAGGAGCCTGTTCTGGATCAAGTGATGTTACCTCATGACCTATAGAAGGACAGTTAACTTTAACAAAAACCATGCCCAGCTTATTTACAATATACTCAATAAGCGTAGTTTTACCATAGCCAGGAGGCGAAATAAGAAGAAGCATACCCATTGTATCAGCTTTTCTCTTATTGCCAGTTTCACCAATCTGTTTTGCTAAGTTAGCGCCAATCTTAGGGAAATAAGATTCGGAAATCAGCTTATTCTTGATGAAAGAAGATAACGGCTTAGCAGTAAAATCACTTAAGCTGATTCTTTCTTTTTCTTCCTGAAGACTCTGACGTTTGAACTTATCAACACCTTCATAAATAGGCATAACTACATCTCTGTGATGTGCATTTCTCAACATGAAATCTTCGATAGTCAACTCAAGCTGACCTTCTTTAATTTTCACATGATCGCCAAACAGCCCTTTAACATTAATGATATATTTAACATCTCTTTCATCAACTTTTTCAAAGACTACTTTCTGAAGGATATAGATGAGTGTCTCTTCCACAAGAGCGACAGATACGCCATCTGTTTCACAGTAAGACTCTAAAATAGAACGCAAGTCATCGATAAGTGCGCATTTTTCGTCAAAGCTTACATGAACATGATCCTTTTCACCTAACCGAGAAATCATATCTTCAATAAACACTGAAAGATCTTCCAATGCTTTTTTATAGAACTCAACAACTTGAACAGATGTGGTTCCGGTTTTTCCTATATGATTAACCAGATAATCCAGAGATTCGGTATTAAAATCTTGCTCTGTATTTAACCCATCTTTTAGTTCAGCAATCGCTTTATTCAAAAGCGTTCTTGACTTAACTCTCTCAAGCAGACCAAGACCATTTGAGATATTCTTTAATATTTTTGCGTCCACATTACATGTTTTCATCAAGTAGGCTGCAAGTCTGTCTTTAGACAGGAAGTTAAACTCCTGAACTTGCTGTTTTTCGTTATACACAGCGGTCATAATTTTAGCAGCATCTTCATCATGAATGCCTTTTATATACCCTTCTTTGTAGAGGTTTCCACTGTAATCCTGAACAAGATTTAAAACGGAATAAGCTTTACTATTACGAGTGCCTTTATCCATAATTTCTTTCAGTAAAACCTCATCAAGAGCATTTCGTCCATATTTAGCATCTTCAAGAATTGAATATGCCAGATATTCTGAACGATACAGATCCTTGCTTTCTGAAATAAGCTCATAATCCCAATAAGTATAGAGTTCTTTTTGAAGGCTATCGGTTGAAACTTTACGATAGAACTCCGTCCCCTGAATATGGGTAAACAGTTCATCATTTTTTCTGACCAATACGATCTCAAATGCTTGCTTATTTACGGCAAAACGATGGCTACCAAGTTTAAGAACAGCACCATTATCTTCAAAGATATCCTGATCATCTCTTACTTTTTTGATAAGCGCAGTTTCAACGTTATTCAGTTTTGTAGCAAAATCTTCGGATTTACTTACATCACCTAAATCAGCGATTTCTTTTATTAGCTTACGAGTGCGAAGGACCATTCCATCTGTCAGGAAGAAAGACGATAATGACTTGAGATCGCTTATCTTAGAAGCCTTGCTACTAATACTCTTCAGGCTTACGTCAATCGCCTTAGCGTGGTTATCTACCTTCTTCTGCAGTGTAGACTGAAGCTGTTGCCTGTGCGTCTCAAAAGCGGTCTGAATGCTCTCTCTTTGCTTTTCGATAGCATCTACAAACTCTTGCGTATCAAACTCTGCAAAACGCGCCTCCATACCTTCCAGCACAGAAAGAATATTAGCATATTCAGCATCTGTAGATTCGATATTGTGGGCATTATTTAATGAGTTTTTGAAAGATTGCTCAAGCAGTTTAGAGTGTGAAGCAAACTCAACTTTAGCCTCATTAAATGCAAGATCTTTTTCTTTCTGCTTACCTACGGATTTAACCTGATTAAGTTTAGCAAAAATAGACGCGACTTTCTCAAGGATGTTTGAAAGCAGTGTTGTATCTTCGAACTCAAGCGAACCAATCTCTTGGTTGATAACGCTAAGCTGCTCAGTCAACACATTAATATTATCATTGATGCTTTTTACATCTTTATACTTGTGTTCTTTTTCTATTGATTTACGCGTATCTTCAATAGATTTCTCAAGATCTTTATATGTTTTATCCTGACCAAGCAAATCAACGATTTTATTATTAACAAAAGAACGACGATCATTAGCTTTATCCTGAAGCTGTTTGATTTTATCCTGATCAATATAACGCTCATTTTTCAGTGAGGATAGCTCACCCATATAACCATTGATTTTAACGATAAGTGCCATCATATGACCTAAATCATCGTTTTTCACATAGGTTGCGTTATTAAGTTCATTCATTTCTTTTTCAGCAGCAGCGAGTTTAGCTGCCGAGAATGCCCTTAGTTCTTCTACTTTCTTAAACTCTTGAACCACCATCAAAGCAGTTTCTTTTACTTCTTTAAGTTTTTGCGGGAAGTTTAAGTTTGAAAACTCTTTAAACCAATGATATTTGTCTGTTGCTGTATCAACCATACTGATAACTGTTTCATAAACAGGAACACTAATTTCTTTATTGCTTACAAAAGAAATAATAGTATTTAAATCACCGATTGCTTTAACTAAATCAGTATTACCTATTTTAGATACACGTGTTTCATTCTGGTTTTTTGTTAAACCATTATAGAAGCTATCGCTGTAAAAAGTGGTAGACCAAACTTGAAGAGCATGAATTTTTGACGCCTCTTTACCTGCTTCTTTTTTACTCAGCACCAGCACACCGTTATCTAAAAGGCTATAACCATTAGCAATCATAGGCGCTGCAACGGTTTTAGTCACGATATTATATTGATACAGGTAATATGCGTTTCTCAATGCGCTGTAGAGCACATAGAGGTAATCCTCTCCGTTTGGAGAAACCAATGTTTTTTGATGATATGCGCTTTTATCAACATTATCATAAACCTTACAAGAACCATCTTTAAGGTAAAATCCATTACTAAATAAAATGCCGTTATCTTCAGGCAGAGGAACGCCTGCGAAGCTTAAACCTCCAGCCTCTATCGCATTTTCAGTAATATTGTCGTAAATGAAATATTTAGCCTTTTCTTTATATGGTTGAACTTTAATCAGGAAAAGACTTCCAACCTGATGATAGGAGAACACACCGTTTTCAAGGGTCTGACGCGCATCAGCAACATCAGATTTTAAAAGAGTGCTTCCATCTATAGAATTAGTATCGCTCTTATTTTTTATACGAATAGCACCGTTTGTATTGCTGACATAAACAGTATCTTTAATATTAACGAGCGGGTATTTACCTGAAACAAATGCTTTGCGATCCAACTCTTTCCATTTAAAGCCAAGCTCTGATACATCAGCAAAAAGAGATGTGCCAGAATATTCACTTCTGTAGATTAAAGAGCCATCTTTATTGATATCCCATGCAAATACTTTTAAATCGTTGCTACGCTCACCCACTTTAAAGGAAACATAAAGACGGGTTTCTTTTCGGATGAACTGCATGAACTCAGCATGATTATAGAACTTGAATAGCTTATTAACATCTTCGGCAAACTTATCTGAATAAATGACGCTATTTCTCAGAGGTGTTTCTGATAATGAAGCATCACTATCTTGTTTGATAGCATAGACAGAAAACACATCATCAGCAGTAAGTGGAGCAGAGGCGTTTTTAGGCACACTAAAACCAAAAATCATCTCACTACCGAGCTTCACCATATCGACAGGGTGAGCGCTAACAGCGGTATCAATATTTATAGTTTTAATTATAGACAAATCAGAAGATTTAAACTCAGCACTCCTTTCTGTATTTAAAAGATCTACAGATTCTTTTAAAGCAGCAGTCTTCTCTTTAATCCTTCTCTTAATAACTTCCAAAGATGTTTGCTCTTGCTGAGATAAGTTTTCTTTATTCATGAATTCTTCCTTATTTAATAAAATCGCTGGAGCGGATTGTATCACTATTAGGCTATGTAATACAAATAAAAAAGGCTACCGAAGTAGCCTTGAGTTAGTGTGTTGTTTGATTATTCTTTTAAGCCAAGTTTAGACAGCAATCCTGCGGCTTTAGGCGAAACCATAAGCTGAGCCAATGACATGCTTAGTAAAGAGTTTGGATTTACGTTTAACTCTTTCGCAATATCCTTAATATCTGCAGGCAAATCTTTCTCACCGTTCAGATAAGGCTGAGCAACTTTACTTAACAGGTCGCTGCTATTGATAAGAGAATCAATACGTGCGCCTGATCTCATACCATCCTGCATACCTTTCAGCACGCTCGCATCACCAACAATCTTGATTTGAGCATTTTTATACATTTCTGCGCTCGCAACAGCTCTTTCAGTTTCCACTTTCTCATCTTTCTCGATAGCGCGGATAGACATTTCTTTGTTAATATCCATTTCTTTAAGATTGATTTCATGCTGGCGCACTGAATCTGGCAGTTTATCCATAACTTCATAACGTTTCTGAGTAACTTCAACTTCAGCCAGACCGATTCTTCTTGCATTTTCAGCAGCGGTTTCACCAGCAAGCTTATCTGCTTCAGCATTGCGAATTTTAACTTCTGCTTCAGCCAGACCTTCTGCCGCCAGTTCAGCACGACGCGCATCAGCGGTTGCCACTTTACCTTCAGCTTCAGTTTTCGCTTTTTTCAGGCCAACTTCCATATTAGTTTGCTCAGTTTCAGCATTAAGAATCGCTCTTTCTTTGTTAGCAGTTGCTGCCACAACGATTCTGGTTTTTTCAGCTTCAGCATCGGCCTCAGCCTGAGTAAGAATAACTTTCTTCTTACGCTCAGCATCTTTGAATGCGTGAATATCTTTAGTTTCTTCTTCCTGCTCTGCGATACTTTTCTCAATGCTTACACGCTGAGCTTTAACTTCGGCAACGCCTTTATTTTTCTCTTCGATAAGCACATCGTTTTCAAGCTGTTTCTGCTGAGCTTCGGTTTCAGTCTCGATTTTAGCGAGACGAACAACTTTTTCAACTTTCTGCTCTTCTACACCAACAACCTGTTTGTTCTGAACTTTAGCAACTTCCACATCACGCTCAGTATTCTGACGAGTGATTTCGATTGCCTGATCCGCATTGATTCTTGCTTCTTCCTGACGCTTACGCTCAGCCTCTTCACTTTCTACGGTAGCTGATTTCTCACGCGCTCTGATAACTTTGATTTCACGTTCAGTTTTTGCTTTTTCTTCTTCAAGATTTTTATTCAACTGAAGACGACTCTGTTCACCCTTCGATTTTCTTTCAGTAGTCGCAGTAAGCGCATCTTCTTCAATCTGAGTAATACTGGTCAGTTTACTTGCAGTGATGTTAGTTACTTTCTCTTTACCCTGAATATCAAGAATGTTGTGATCGTCAAGCTCATCTACAGGGAACTGTTCGATACTTCTGATAGTTACGTCATCAAGACTGAAACCATACAGGTCATCACTTAATACTTTTACTACGCTTTCACGGAACTGATCACGATGATCCATCAGATCAACAAAATCATAAAGTCTTGCGGCTGTTTTAAGTGCTTCAGACAGTTTTGAGACGAAGAATTCGCCAAACGCTTTAGGATTAGTCAGTTGCTCTTGAGAGAAGCTCTGTGCGATTTTATCAACACTGCTTGCGTTCAGGTAAAAGCTAACTTCGATATCAGCACGGATATTATCTTTACAGTGAATACCTTTACCGATTTTGATAACTTGACCTTCTGATCTTACTACATTTCGCTCAGAGCCAGAGTAGATATTAATCACTCTTCTTCCGATTGAAAAACGCTGATAGGTATTAATGATAGGCCATACAAATGCACCTGTTGCTGCCGTGACAATCTTACCGTTCATTCTTTTGATAATTAGAATCTCTGATGTCTCTTTCGCAACCTGATAACGGCTTGCTAAAAATAAGCCTACACATACCAATACTGCTACTACGATTCCTACAGAAATCCACAAAACCATACTATCCATATTTCCATCCTCTGTTGTTTTATTTTCGGGAACATCTTAACATACGCTTCTACGCAAAAACAAAAATAATTACACTTTTTCGCCTGTATAAACTTCTGTCTGTGTAATATCTCTAATCCTTTTGCCATTAACGATAACTTTATCACCTTTATTAACGCCTTCAATTTCATCAAGATATACGTTTATATCAAACTCTCTATTATCCTGAATCATTTTTACAACCACATAACCTTTGGCTTCTACAACATATTTAACAACACCAACCAGACCGACGATTTCAGTAGAAACACCAGAGTTGTTATTAATAAGCGTTGTAATAGGCTTTGTGATAATAGCCGTGGCATGGCAAGACACAAAAAACGCGATAATAAGTAAAGCAATATTAATCAACACACCTACTATTCCAGTAAATGAGGCAAGATGTGGGCTTACAAAAAAGCAGATTAATGTAGTTAAAGCGCTTACAATGAATATAGTGAGAACCAAGGGTATTTTATCTTTAAATCCAAGGAAGGACATCAAAGCATTACTGGTTTCAACATCAATGTGATGTGTATCTGCGCCAAGATGAGCATCTGCAGCTATATCTCCACCACCATGAAACAACGTATGTTCAAGGGGAATGATAGACGACAGCAAGATCAATAAGATAGACACGCAAAACGCGATAAAGGGTATAACTGTGGGGAAGGACACTAAATTGTCAAGCATAAATAAACTCCTTTGTTAATATTTTTCCGTAATATAATACACAAGGGGTGAATAATACAATTTTTTTTAGAAAAAAAGGAAGCACTGAGGCTTCCTTTTCCTTAACATCCATTGTTATTGGTGAATTTTTCTCTCTTTTTAAGCTTGGTAATCCATTACACCCTAAGTATCATATTTTATGATCCATGTTATCAATGACACCTCTAAACAAGCCTCAACGTCCTGTAAACTCACGTCCTATACAAATAATAGGGTAAGCCCCTTCATTGTCAAGACAATTCCTAATATAAATCTTTATTCTGCTTTTTTAACGGGATGAAGATTGGTGAGAATTTTCATGTTGAGCCTGCAGAATATATTATTCTCCTTATTAACCGACCCTACCTCATCTCCCTCAATACTTTTTTGAACAGCCCACTGCAAAACTGCCAAGCTATAGTTGATCACATCTTCTTTAGACTGAAGTCCAAGTTGCGACTGGAGATCCTCAACTGATTTAGCTCCATGATTAGTCAGAATGACTTGATGATGCAAAATATCTTCGTTATTCATTTTTCCCTCTTATCTATTGTTTAAACTCTATAAATATTACACCAAAAAAATAAAAAACAAAATTTTTATAAAGTTTTCCAACAAAAGCTTTTTACTCATAATGATATACGTTATAATGAAATCATTAATGTAAAAAAAAGGAATCATAAATGGAAAAGAAAATAAACATCCCAGGACAAGTATACCGCGTAGGCGGAGCAGTTCGAGACTTCTTGATGGGAAAAGAATCATCTGATGAAGATTATGTCGTAGTTGGTGCATCTCCAGAGGAAATGTTGGCAGCAGGATTTGAACAAGTCGGCGCAGATTTCCCCGTGTTTTTACATCCAGAAACTAAGGATGAGTATGCTTTAGCTCGTATGGAAAGAAAACAAGGTCATGGTTATCATGGTTTTTCTGTGGAGTATGGCAAAGATGTATCTTTAGCTGACGACCTTATCCGCCGTGATTTGACTATTAACGCAATCGCTATGGACGAAAAAGGCAATATTTATGACCCTTACAATGGTAAACAAGATCTTAAAGACGGTGTTTTACGTCATGTAAGCGAAGCCTTTTCTGAGGATCCATTGAGAATTTTAAGAGTGGCACGCTTTAAAGCACGCTTTGGTTTTGAAATTGCACCAGAGACAATGGAACTAATGAGAGGCATTCATGACGCTGGTGAAACACAGCACTTAACCAAAGAACGAATTTGGAAAGAAGCTTCACGCGCTCTTACCCATGATAATGGCTCTGAGTTCTTTGTCACCTTGCAGAAAATCGGCTTAGGTATTGAAATATTCAAAGAAATGCCGGGATTTAATACGGATAGGAACATTGATTTCTTCTTAACTAGAGCGCCGTTAAGTTCTGTTGATGAAATGCTGAAAGGGAAAAGCTTAGAGAGTCGAGTAGCTCACTGGACGTTACCTTTTGACAGAACTGTAGATATTAAGGCAGCTATGGAGATGTGGCGCGAAGCTGGAGCACCAGGTGAGATTATGGATCGCATTGGGATGACGGGAGCTATCTGGAACACATTGGCAAAATCCAGCGAGAAAGACAGAACCACACCTTCTGATAACTGGTTTAAAATGTTTATGGAGCTTGACGCTTTACGCAGAACGGATCGCTGGATTGCAGCTTACGAAGATGTTAAGGATCATTTTTCTATCATCAGCAACAAGCCTGACTTTATACCAGACACAAATACAGTTAAAGAATGGATTAATACCTTGAAGATTGATGCTGAGGCCGTAGCTAAGTCAGCACCTAGCAAAAAAGAAATCAAGGATTACGTATTTAATGCGAGAAGAGCAGCATGGGAAAGCTTATCAGTGAAAGAGGCTGAACCCGATCTGGAAGAGTCGCCTCGTAGTTCTCCAAGAATGCGTCGATAAACCTGCAATAAAAAAAGGGAGGAAACTCCCTTTTTTATTTTATGCTTCAGCATTCTCAAGCTCTTCATTATGCTCATCTGTATCGGCAAACAACTCAGAAGGCGGTCCGAAAGGTGTCCTGTCATAATCAACAGTTTTAACCGTAACACCATCATAAATCGCATAGGCTGGATAGTCTGCCTTTTTAAATCCGACAAGTTTCTGCTTATCATCTTTAACTAAAATGAAAATATACTGATCAGGGTATTGGGATCTAGCTGATTGAATATCCTGATAGCGTTTATTCTCATCCGGCTCAACTAATTTCTTAAATAACTCATGATATTCACTACGAATTACTTCAGGATTACGCAGAGCTTCTCTTTTTATTTTAGCGATCTCGTCTTCTTTCTTATTGAAATATTCACATACTCTATCTATCAACGTATTTAACCTCGCATCTAAACCATTATCTAATCCACTTAACGCTCTTGCCTCACGGTATGAGTTCTCACTACTTATAGCAACCGCTTCTACGAAATCGTTATTGAATTTTTCTTTTTGGTTTTGTTTCATTCGAAACACTTTGGCACGAATATTATTGCTATTGTCAGCATCATAAACATGAAGTGCATCCTGAACTTCCTTATTCTCCATTGCCGCCTTCTGAGCGCCCTCATTAACGAAGAACTCATCTACAGATTCAATCTTCGCTGCTACAGGTGTAATATTAAAACTTGGTCTGCGTGAACGTGGCTTGCTTTCCTCTTGTTTTTCAGGAGCATCTTCAACACCTTCGTTAATATTAATAACAGGCCTTCTTCTTCTCGATGCCATTGTTGCTGGAGCTTCTGATTCTGATTTTGCTTCAGAACTCTCTGTGCGCACTTGTGGCTGGAAAGATGGTCTACGTGATAACGGCGCTGCAGAACGAGGCTCTGTGGCTGTCTCAGGCGCTTCTACATCACAAGAATCAGAGTCGCTGTCTTGATTATCTGACCCTGTTTCCATATCATCATCGTCATCCTCAATATGTTGCTGCTTTAGCTGCTCCAAATGACTATTTCTACTTGTAAATTTATCTCCAAATGCCATAATCTTCTCTCTTATCTTTTATTTAATCTTCTACAAAACTGATTATTATTTTAAACCATTTTTACTCTTTTTCCAAATAAATCCAAGTCCTATATTTAAATAAAAAAGGCTGCTCCAAGCAACCTTTTAATTTAACAAAGATTAAATTTTATTATGCTCTGTATTCATAGAAGGAGAAATAATCGACTCTACTTCACCCCACATAGGAGAGTTAAATATATCTGTTTTCCAAACAATATCTTTTTTGTCTTCTTCGACTGATACATTTTCAGTTATTTTCTCAACAACCGGTTCTTTCTGACCAAATAAAATGTCAATTTCATCCTTATCTAATACTTCTTTTTCAAGTAATGCATGAGTAAGCAACTCCATTTCATGCTTGCGTTCAGTTAATATTTTAACGGCGCGACTATACTGCTCAGCTAAAATATTTTTCACTTCTTGGTCTATCATTTCATGTGTTTTGGCTGACATATCATTCTCACCGCCGCCATTATCACCTCTAAAGCCTGTTCCTTGCTTGCTTCCAAAATGGAGCGGCCCTAACGAAGACATGCCGAATCTTACCACCATACTCTTAGCAATACTTGTTGCTCTTTCTATATCGTTAGAAGCACCCGTGCTCATTTTACCTAAGAACATCTGCTCTGCGATTCTGCCACCATACAATACAGCAATCTCAGTTAGCAACTCTTCTCTCTCATAACCATATCTGTCTTCCAGAGGAAGCTGCATTGTTACGCCTAACGCATTACCACGAGGCACGATAGACACTTTATGAAGCGGATCTGCATCAGGCAAGAAGTAAGCTATCACAGCGTGTCCTGCTTCATGCCATGCTGTAGAAACCCTTTGTTTTTGAGGCATAATATGACTCACTCGCTCATACCCCATAATGAGCTTTTCTTTTGCTTTTTCAAAATCAGATTGAACAATTTCTTTTCTATCTGCTCTTGCTGCGATAAGTGCGGCTTCGTTCACAAGGTTAGCCAGTTCAGCACCTGAGAAACCACTTGTGCCTCTTGCGATAGGAGAAACGAGAACATCGCTATTTATTTTAACTTTCTCCATGTGAACTTCCAGTATTTTTTCGCGTCCTTTGACATCTGGAAGTCCAACGGTGACCTCGCGATCAAAACGTCCCGGACGAACCAAAGCAGGATCGAGCACATCTTTTCTGTTAGTTGCACCAATCATGATAATATTAGTGCTTGCATCAAAACCATCCATATGAACCAGTAAAGAGTTAAGCGTCTGCTCCCTTTCTTCACCATTCCCGTTCACACCATTCCCGCGTCTTTTACCAATAGCATCTATTTCATCAATGAATATGATACAAGGCGCTACTTTCTTAGCCTGCTCAAATAAATCTCTCACACGTGAAGCGCCTACGCCTACAAACATCTCAACAAAATCAGAACCTGAAAGAGTAAAAAATGGAACACCTGCCTCTCCTGCTATTGCTTTAGCCAATAAGGTTTTACCTGTTCCCGGAGGGCCAGACATGATAACACCCTTTGGTATCTTAGCACCTACGCTTAAAAACTTGTCTGGCGCTTTTAAGAAATCTACAATTTCAGCAACTTCTTCTTTGGCCTCATCGCAGCCAGCCACATCACTAAAACGAATATGATTCTCATCAGGGTTACTAAGTTTTGCCTTACTTTTACCCACATTCATCATTCCACCTGAGTTTCCGGCACTGTTCCTTTTGCTCATCATATAAAATAAGAATACCAACAGCAAAACTGGCGCAAATATGGTGAACATGGTCATCATAATAGAGGGTTTTTCTTTTGGTTTGATCGACAGGTTGATGTTTTTCTCTACGATTTGTCTGTTGAGTGAATCCGTGCTTTGAGAAATAGCTGTTTGAATCTTTTCACCACCATTAGTTCTGGCGTATGCCATATGTGCATCTTCATCGATAGTGACACTACTTAGCACCCCTTTATCAATATAGCCTATGAAATCACTGTAAGACACTTTACTGACATCTCTGGCATTTTCCTGAGATGAACCTCGTTGAGAGCTATAAACTAACGCCATAATTACTAAAACGATTACCACTATTTGCGTTAGATGCGGATTTTTTACTTTCATCTATTATCCTCAAGGTAAAAATAAGAAAAGTAATAGGGCTTCAACGAAGCCCTATATGTGATTATAATATTGCTTAAAACTAAATATAGCCAAAAAGTTTACTAAAATCAAAAATTAATATATTTTTTCATAGTATTCTTTAACACGGCGAATAACATTTTCATTACCCGTTCTGTTGGCCCATTTTAGCCACGGCTCACCTAGTGTTTTTGGATATTCCAGAAGTATCTCTTTGAACTCCTCTCTGAGTTTTTCTTCTTCTTCACCTTCCACATAGAAAACCAGAAACTCATCTTGTTTCATCGCTCTACCTGCAGCACGTTTTCTGTAAATAATAATAAGCACACCACCTAATATAAAGACAATCAGACCTAATACTTTTATATCAAAAACTTCTTTTATTGTATCAACATCGAGGTTATCGATAACGTATTGGAAGTGATTGAAAGAGTTTGCCATTTTGTAATACCAAGGCTTTTCCCATTCAGCGGAACTGTAAGGGGTTGTATCTAATGTTTTCCATCCTTCTCCATTCCAGTAAACTGCCCATGAGTGAGCATCTTTCTTTCTCACCCAATACATATCCTTTTCCTCTTCAGGATGGGCTTCATTCACAAGAAAACCTACAGTATACCGTGTTGGAATGCCTAAATAACGCATAACAAGTGTAGTCGTTGTAGCGAAGAACTCACAATGACCTCTTTTATCATCTGTCATGAAATCATGCATAGAGCGTGGCTGACCATCCTTGTTCTTAAGATCAAGCGTATAGGTATATTTGCTTTGAAAATATCCAGCCAACTTACGCGCAATGATATCGGCAGAGTCACTTTTACTGATATTTGCTTCATGGATTAGGCGCTCAAAGTCTTGCTCATAATCTTTTGGATAACTCATATCATAAACTACCGGAACATGCAGTGGTAGATATTTTGTTTCATCGTAAATTACCTGCCAGTTTACTAAACTATTGTTCTTTGTAAAAACAACCGAACCATTAGAGTATTTACTAAAACGCCCATTGCCATTCTCACCGATAAGATACTTAGATGAAGAAGGAATAGGAATAGCTGTTAGACCTCTTTGATTTTTTAAAACCTGCCCCGTCAGGATAATACGTTTATCCATTTGTTCTTTTTTAAGATTTTCCTTGTATTGAGAAATCATAGGAACAGCAGGCTCCGCAAAATTAAACTTACTTGATTTTTTATCCTGAGCTACGGGATTAAAACTTTTCAGATCAAGTAAAGGAATATCTTTAGATGCCGGGAAAATAACGGTTCCACTGTTAACATCCAAGGTTTTACCACTGACAAAGTTGGCAGATACAGTCCAGCTATTATCCATGAATAAGTTAAAATAACTCGCAGGCAATAAATCATTTGCTCTTTTAGCCCAAATAGTTCTCATAAGAAGCTCTTGACCATCATCAAAGCCTTCATCTTTACCGATTTGGGTGCTGGAGTAAGTGTTATTAAACCATCCATTGCTTAGCGTTTTTGACATCCAGCTATAGCTCATCTTTGACATATAGCTCTGGAAAATAGCAAGACCCGCAAAGATCGCAACAGCAAATATTACGCCACCCATAATATAAAAGAACCATTCTTTTACACTTCTTCTCATCGCCGTTTTAAAATACACCAAACTCAAAAGGCCTGATAAGACTAAAGCAATATACAAGCCTTTAGGATAATCGTTAGGAACACAATATAAAACAGCACCCCATATTGATAACGCATAAATAGCTCTTGGATAAACCGCATTCATTGCGCTAAAGTTAAGGGGATAAGAAAAGGCCATTGAAAACCATCTTGATTTATTAAAGTTTGGACGTTCTGGCGGACTTTTTGAAAATGGCGTTGGCTTTCTTAACTCAGGAAACGCTTCATCATTGACGTTCTTACCATTAAATAAATCTTTTATAAGCAAAGGGAAAAAGAACACAGGAAGCCATGATAAAACAAAATACATTACTGTTCCAGCTTGGACACTTTTATCCCATAACGCATAAACGATAAAAAGCACAGTTAAAATAAACGTTGTAATAACAGAGCGTCTTCCAAAGCTTTTGCCTAAATCTATTCTTATATGGAAAACCCTTGAGATAATAATCACACTTATTAGCGCAGCCATCCATATAAAATGGTGAGATATCGCTCCCCACATTAATAAATAGGCAATAATATTGATAAAAGGCAGATTCCACAAATAACTATCAAGTTTAGTCTCTTTCATTTTAATCCTTAGTCTTAACACTAACTATTTCAACATCTATATTCAGCTCATTCCATTTATGAACCCACTTAGCCAGCTCAGCCTCTGTTCTTGTAGTAATAACGCGTAAGGCAACAACCTGCTTCCACTTGGGAATAAAAGCTTCCCAAGCTGTATCTGTTTCTTCTGCTGTAGCGGGTTTCAACTTGGAAACTTTTTCCATAACTCTATCCCAAGCAGCATTACCTTTGCCATTAGCATTAATCGGATTGCTATCGATAAATATCCAGCTAATCTCACTGGCTTTTGACGTGCTCATTACCTGACCGCTTAATGTCTCCATTAAAAGTTCAAAAGATTCCACATCTTTATTATCTAACAGCGTTGGATCAGCAACTAACGCGAGTTTACTCTGAAATCTTTCTTCTTTTTCTATTATCCATCTTTTCCCTGTCTTAGCGAGGGATTTCCAGTGAGTATTTTTCATAGGATCATTATAACGCGCCTCTCTTAACCCCACCCATTCCTCACCATTTTGAGATAACCTTCTTTGCGAGTTTTCTCTTTCTTTTAAGAGTGCTTGCTTGGCTCTTGATGAAGGCCAGGTTGGAACAGTTTTAGGCTTAGGAATAACATGAATATCATGTTCAGTTAAATCAACCACTTTATTACACTGCATCCAACCCAACGGATCGGTTCTGCCTAACTTAATCTTAGCAATTGTCCCTACACCCCTTTTTCTCCCATAAACTTTAAAATTTAAAGCTGACACAGGTTCTTGTTGAGAAAAAGATAGATCGCTCATTGCTATAGAGGACAACTCTTCTTCATAATAACCAATATTATTTTGAACACCCCATCTATCAAACCATTTCTTCATATTCGGATTATAAAGCCACGGATAGTATTTATAATCTTCTTTTTCATTAGGGTGGTTGCTGGTTATTAGACGCGCCTTCCAATCATTCTTAGGGCCTGTAAGTATTGCAACATCAACACTTATTTCGCTTTCTTGCTCAGCGAGTAAATATTTTGGTGCATCATTTAAAGACGCCTTAACTTTATAATAACGCGCTTTAAACCAAAATAAAAAAGAGCTTATCCACAATCCAGACAAAATAACAAAAGCATATCTGATAGGTAAAGAAGATGGCATGATAATACTAAGCAATAAACAGACCGCCCATGCAGCAGCAGCATACATACCTACATCTGTTAATGTTTGCATAAACCTAAGATATCGAAACCTCTTTTTCGCCTTATAGCTTTTGCTTTTTGTCATTTTTTCCTCACTTCTTTTCTTTTGGCATTTGGGGCAATCTCATCCATAATCGACTGTATAACGCTTTCTGGCGTCTCACCACCATAATGCTGCTCTGCTTTCACCTCTATTCTATGAGCCAAGACATCCACAGCAATATCATAAACATGATCAGGCAGCACCTTTGTTTCTCCTTTCACATACGCTAAACTCTTAGCAATATTAACCAGAGCCTGACCGCCACGAACAGATGAGCCTGTTTTTATTGATTTATGATTTCTTGTTTCACGAATTAGCCTGACTATATCAATAGCAACGGACTCTGGAACTTCTACTGCAGCCGCTTCTTTTTTAATATCATGCCAGTCGTCTAAAGTAAGAATAGAGGAAATGCTTTCAACCTGCTTATAACGGTTCAAAATAACGTCTAGCTCATCTTTTTCGTCAAGATAACCCAAGGACAGCCTCATAGCAAAACGGTCATTCTGCGCTTCTGGCAGAGGATATGTTCCTTCAAACTCTAATGGGTTTTGTGTGGCAATAACAAAGAAACCCTGATCAAGCGGATAGGTAACACCATCAATAGAAACTTGATGTTCACCCATTGCCTCAAGAAGTGCTGACTGTGTTCTTGGTGGCGCTCTGTTTATTTCATCCGCAAGCACCACATTTGAAAAAATAGGGCCTTTATGAAACTCCCATTTTCTTGTTTCCTGATTAAACGTGTTTATACCTGTAACATCGGATGGCGTTAAATCAGGAGTAAACTGAATACGTTTAAAATCAGCCGCAATTGCGTTTGCAAGAGTCTTAGCTAACGTTGTTTTACCTGTTCCAGGCTTATCATTTAACAACAGATGCCCTCCAGATATCCATACAGCCAACACTTTTTCTAAAAGTGCGTCTTCAGCTTTAAAAGATTGTTTTAAATAACTGATCAAGTTTTTTATTTTCATTATTGGTCTCTCTTTGCTATAATATTGATAATTTAGTAACTAACTATAAAGCTTATTCTTTAGGTGGCAATGTTAAATAAGCAATTAATCCATTTTTTTTGAGATAAGAGGTTGATTTAAAACTATGAGTATTCACGACGATTTATTAAAAGCTATCGCCTACGGAAATAATATTGAAGTTAAGCAGGCTCTTGAAAAAGGTGCCGACCCTAACTACAACATACATGGCACGCCTGCTTTATTTTTAGCTCTGTATAAAAATAAAATGGACATATTTTTTACGTTATTAGAACATCCTGATATTGATATTAACCAGACAAATGATGGTGGATTTACATTGCTTTCAGAGTGCTTTGAGCAAAATAATGATGATCTGATTGATTTGCTATTAAACAAAGATTTATTCTTGATGAAAATAAATCGAAAAGGCGAATACCCCATACATGAGGCTATTAACTATAATAAACTTGATGTTGTTAAGAAAATGCTTACTGCCAAACCTCGCTTGGTAAACTTAACAACCTTAAGAGGCGACACACCTTTCATTATGGCATCGAAAACGGCAAATGAACCACTTATGGATATTCTCTATGCTTTCAACCCGGATTTATCAATAACGAATATTATGGAGAAATCCGCTTGGGATTATCTGAGTAAAAAGGGGCTTAATCATTTAATAGAAAAATACAGCCAAAAATCTAATATAGAAGCGCCAAATACAACTGAGAGCGTTTTAGCCAATGAAAAACATGAAAGTAAGGCTCCAGACATAGAACCTTTAAATAGCCCACTTTCCAGCATTAAAAGCAGACGTAAAAAATAAAAGGGCTTTCGCCCTTTTTATTTTATTAGAAGTCCCAATCTTCGTCTTCTGTCTGTGTAACTTTACCCATCACATAAGATGAGCCAGAACCAGAGAAGAAGTCATGGTTTTCTTCGGATCCCGGAGAAAGCGCTGACAAGATAGCCGGGTTAACTTCTGAGTCCTGTGGTGGAAACAGCGCCTCAAACCCAAGGTTGTTTAATGCTTTGTTAGCGTTATAGTGAAGGAAAGCTTTCACATCTTCAGTTAAGCCAACGCTGTCATAAAGATCTTCCGTATAAGCCACTTCGTTCTCATAAAGCTCAAGCATTAAATCGTAAGCAAAATCTTTGATTTCTTCTTTCTTCTCTGCAGAAAGCTTCTCAAACCCTCTCTGGAACTTGTAACCAATGTAATAACCATGAACCGCCTCATCTCTGATAATAAGACGAATCAGGTCAGCCGTGTTGGTCAGCTTGGAGCGAGAAGACCAATACATTGGCAAATAGAAACCTGAGTAGAACAGGAATGACTCAAGAATAACGCTGGCTGCTTTTTTCTTAAGTGGATCCTGACCATCATAATAGGACATTACGATTTCTTTCTTCTTGCTCAGAAACTCATTCTCTCTCGCCCAACGATATGTCTCATTGATTTCTTCAGTGCTACATAAAGTAGAGAAGATTGAACTATAAGACTTAGCGTGAACAGCTTCCATAAAGGCAACGTTAGTTAATACTGACGCTTCATGAGGAGTGATCACATCCTGCATAAGCATTGGCGCACCAACCATATTCTGAATAGTATCAAGCAGGGTTAAGCCTGTAAATACGCGTATAGTAAGCTGCTTCTCTTTATCTGTTAATGTCTTCCAAGATGGAATATCATTTGACAATGGAACCTTCTCTGGAAGCCAGAAGTTGGATGTAAGTCGGTTCCATACATCTAGGTCCACCTGATCCTCAATTTTATTCCAGTTAATCGCTTCAAGCGCTTCTAATCTATTTTCTAAATTTGACATCTTTTTCTCCAATAATTATTTCGATAACGGCCTGATCGCTCAGGCCATCATATATCCTTACAGTGAACAGGACACGCAACCTTCAACTTCCGTTCCTGCCAGCGCTGCTTGGTTCAAACGAACGTAGTAAAGGGTTTTAATGCCTTTCTTCCAAGCGTAAATCTGAGCTTTGTTAAGCTCTCTTGTATCAACATCCGCATCAAAGAACAACGTTAAGGACAAGCCTTGGTCAACGTGCTTAGTAGCTTCAGCATATACATCTATAATTTTTTCATAGCCAATATCATACGCACTTTCGTAATACTCAAGGTTGTCATTGGTCATATAAGGCGCTGGATAATAAACACGTCCAAGCTTACCTTCTTTTCTTATTTCAATCTTCGCAGCAATCGGATGAATACTTGAAGTTGAGTTATTGATGTAAGAAATAGAACCTGTTGGTGGAATAGCCTGTAAGTTCTGGTTATAAATACCATACTCCATTACAGAAGCTTTCAACTCCTCCCAATCTGCCTGAGTCGGTATCGCAATACCCGCCTTCTCAAACAAACCTTTTACTTTTTCAGTTTTAGGAATCCACTCTTCGTTAGTATACTTATCGAAGTATTCACCACTCGCGTATTTGGATTTCTTAAACCCTTCAAACACTTCACCTCTTTCAATAGCGATCTTATTTGAAGCACGAATCGCATGATAAGTCACAGTTAAGAAATACATGTTAGTGAAATCTAATGATTCTGGAGAACCATAGAAAATACGCTCACGTGCTAAATAACCATGAAGGTTCATCTGACCTAATCCAATCGCATGAGATTTTTTATTACCATTCTCAATCGTTGGAACAGAGCTAATATCACTCTTATCAGAAACAGCCGTTAACCCTCTGATAGCAACCTCGATAGTTCTTCCAAAATCTTTTGAATCCATCGCTTTAGCAATGTTAAGCGATCCAAGATTACAGGAAATATCTTTACCTATATTAGAATAAGTCAGGTCAGTATTCAACGTAGACGGCGTGTTAACCTGAAGAATTTCTGAACACAAGTTACTCATGTTGATACGACCTTCAATCGGGTTCTCTCTGTTTACTGTATCTTCAAACATCATATATGGATAACCAGATTCGAACTGTATCTCTGCGATTCTCTGGAACAGTTCACGCGCATCAATCTTGGTCTTACGAATACGCTTATCATCTACCATTTCGTAGTAATGTTTAGTTATTTCAATATCAGAGAAAGGCTTTTTATAAATTCTTTCTACATCATACGGAGAGAACAAATACATTGGTTCTTTATTTTTAGCCAACTCAAACGTGATATCTGGAATAACCACACCAAGAGACAGTGTTTTAATCCTGATTTTTTCGTCTGCGTTTTCACGCTTAGTATCAAGGAAGCTCAAAATGTCTGGATGGTGAACGTTTAAATAAACCGCACCTGCACCTTGTCTCTGACCAAGTTGGTTAGCATAAGAGAAAGCATCTTCCAACATTTTCATTACAGGAATAACACCTGAAGACTGGCCTTTGATTTTCTTGATTGGCGCACCCTGCTCTCTTAAGTTAGAAAGCAACAACGCAACACCACCACCTCTTTTAGAAAGCTGAAGAGATGAAGTAACCGCACGACCAATAGATTCCATGTTATCTTCCAGTCTCAACAAGAAACAAGAAACTAACTCACCGCGCTGTTTTTTACCACAGTTAAGGAATGTAGGAGTTGCAGGCTGGAATCTTCCCGAAATGATTTCTTCAAGGAAATATTCAGCAAGCTGCTCATTGCCATCAGCAAGATACAAAGCTACCATACATACACGGTCTTCAAAGCGCTCAAGGTAAGTTGAACCATCGAAGCTTTTCAGAGTATAGCTGGTATAGTATTTAAGCGCACCTACAAAGCTTTCAAAACGGAACTTATAATCATAAGCCTTGTCAAACAGACTCTGAATAAAGTTAAAGCTGTATTTGTCCAGCAAAGCTTCTTCATAGTAATCATTTTCTACTAAGTATTTAAGCTTTTCTTTCGTGTTGTGGTAAAACTGTGTGCTTTTATTTACATGGTCATCAAAATATTTTCTTGTTGCTATTTGATCCATACGGAATTGAATTTTGCCATCTTTATCAAAAAGATTAAGCATAGCATTCAACGCATGATAATCGAGTTCAGCAAACTGACCTAACTCTTCTTTAGTTACTTTTTCCAAAATTTATTACTCCGTTTTTAACTGCTTCTACGTCTTTAATTGTTCCCATTAACTCAAATCTATACAGTAAAGGAACGCCACATTTTTGCGCTACGACTTTACTGCCATAGCAATACATTTCCCCAAAGTTAGTATTTCCCGCTCCAATAACGCCTTTTATAAACGATCTATTTTTCTCGTTATTAAGAAACTTAATCACAGGCAGTGGCACAGAACCTTTTTCTTCACCACCACCATAACTTGGAACCACTAACACATAAGGCTCATCAACATCCAACATACCACTAAAAGGTATTCTTTTGCTTGGTAAGCCTACTTTCTCAACAAATCTATGGGTGTTCTCTGATTTGCTGGAAAAATACACAAGCAACATATTTTTTCCTTATTTAGCCGCGAGACCGTTAAGTTTAGACATGTTAAAACCTGACCAGTGATCATCACCTGCTACTACAACTGGCGCTGCTCTATAACCTAATGATTTCACCTTTTCAAGCGCTTCAGCATCAACACTTATGTCTACCACTGAGTAATCAACACCTTTTTTAGTCAGGTATTTTTTGGTTTGCTCGCACTGCATGCAATCTGGTTTGCTATATACTACTACTGACATTTCATCACCTCATAATTGTTTTTAACTTATACTATTTATTATATATAGTATAAAAATATTTTCAACACCACAATATATAGTTTTTTGAAAAATATTTGATCAAAAAGTGCGGCGTGAAAAACTAATACTAATCTAAAGAATTTACACCCATCAACAGGAGTGGTCAAGAGAGAGAAAAGACTATCACATACGTTTTTTGAAGATCAAAAATAAAACCGCTCAAAAATACTAAGCGGCTAAAATAGAAACATATTTATTATTTAATAGGTTCTACCGATTAATTTGAAATAAATCAAGCTTATTTATTAGAAAAAACATATTTATTTGAAACAACACCTAAATCCTTTAGAAAAGTCATTTCTACTGTCCATTTTATTTGTGAACGGTAGTTATGCACAGCAAAATGTGCTTCAAGAAGGACGACAGCTTCTTCTTGAGATATACCATTAACTTTCATCATGTGCGGTATAAGCAGATCCCATCGACCCTTTACGCTACCCCAAAGCCCTGCGTGCTTAACACGATGGCAGGCAGGACATAATCCCCACAGCCTTTCCATTTTTTGAATACCCTTATCATCATCATACACCCAATACTCATGTGCTTCTATTGGATGTGTTGGCCCTTTCCCCCCACAAATCTCACAGCGGTAACCTGCTTTTTTATAGCACAGCTTTTTCAAATCAGGCCATTCTTTTTCAAAATGTTTGCGTGCGTTTTCGAACCAACTTGTTGAAGGAATAAGTTCGGGAATAAGCTTATATTTCTCATCAAAAGGATTGATTAAATATTCAGCAAAAAGGGTTTTCTGAAATGCTTCAAATGATTGTCTTTTAATCGTCATGTTCGTCCTTATACCTATTAGTTATTATATTTATATATTTTTGCTAAACAAATTTGAAAATAATAAAATTATCTTTTATCTTCCACTTAATAGTTATTACTTTTTTATTCGAGGAAGATATGTTAAAAAATATGATAAAAAGAAGTTTATTAGCGTTAACGATTATAACCGCTTTTACACAGATGGCAAATGCAGACGATTTGATTGGAGCAGCAAGCTCTAATATTCCTACTCAAGGTAGTTCGACAGAGCAGCAAAGTAATGGTCTTAACTTAGGCTATTCAGATCCTTCATCACAGTTCAAAGCAGGACAAGATTATCTTATTATTAAGCCTGCAGTGCCTGTTTCAAATAAAGATACTGTTGAGGTGATTAACTTTTTCTCTTATGGATGCAAGCCTTGTTCAGACAGTATGAAAATATTGGATAAGTGGAAAACAGACATGCCTTATTATGCGCGTTTGATTTATTCCCCTATTTCACCAAACAATGCTATTTCTTATCCTGCTCGTGTTTTCTTTACGCTCCAGAAGCTTAATAAAGAAAGTCTAAACAGAGATTTCATGGACGCGAGCATTTCAGGGAAAACTGATTTTAGCGATTTCAAAATATTACATTCATGGCTTGCGAGTCGTGGTGTTAATACAACAGACTTCGATAAAGCATTTGACTCTAATGAAGTAGTTTCAAAAGTCTATGCAGGGCCAACTATCGTAAAACTGTATAACGTCAGATCTATTCCTGCTGTTGTTGTTAATGGTCATTACCTTATTCCAGCTAACGTGCTAAAAGATGAAAAAAGAACGACTGATGTTTTAAATTACTTGGTTGGTGTATCAAGTAAAGAAAATAAAAATGCGCGATAATGCCATGAATACAACGGTCACACTAAAAAAACAAATTGATTGGTTTAAAGCAATATTTAAAAATGATAAAGCAACTGTAGCTAAATGGATCAAAAGCACATCCAATATTGACACTCAAGACACCGAGCAATGCACACCGCTTTTGTGGGCTTGCTTTCTTGAACGTAATGAGATTGTATCAATGCTTTTGGAAAATGGAGCAAATCCTTTTATCAAAGATAATACAGGCGTGTTCCCTTGGTTTATTTCAATGTGCAACAAAAGTGATAATGGATGGGAAACATGGCCTCATCAATATGATGTCTTTACAGAGTTAAAAAATACATCTTATGTTAGCTCTTTAGTTTCAGGTGTTATTAAATATTTTATTAAAAATAATGACTGGCTTGTTCTTAAAATACTATTTGACTATATTCATCCTAATCGTATTAAAGGCGTGCTTTACTGGAATAAAGATACCTTTATTTACGATGTGATACCATTAACACATTTAGCTTACAGTCTTAACAATAAAAAGTTTTTATTCCTTTTAAAAGAATATGATTACAATCTTAATGTTAAAGATCATGCCGGAAATAGTGTTTTAGATATTGCTTTATGTGATGGAAAAAATGAATGGGCAAGCTACTTATTCCAATCAGGCGTTTCAGAATATAAAAAGAATTTGTATTAATCTAACAAAATAAAAAAGAGGCTTACGCCTCTTTTTCTTCAAGATTTACATGTGGCACTATCGTTGAAATAGCAGACTTATATACCATCTGAGGCCGTCCTTTTATACCCGGACCATTAAGCCAAATAACCTTATCATCAAATCCTGAGATACCACCAACAAGTTTAATACCGCTTACCAGATAAAGATCAACCGTTATTCTTTTTTCTCTTATAAACTGAAGGTAATCATATTCTTCGTCAAAATACTTTATCATACTGCCTCCTTATTTTTATTATCCAACATATAATATAAGGAGGTTATAATATATTTTCACAATTAAGACAAGTTATGATCCATCTTTTTTATATTAGAATAGCGCAAATAAAGCAGTTTCACCTCTCCACCTCTAAAACGAATATTCGCTTTGGCGATATTTTCATCTTCTTCGTCTTTCAGGCTTAATATTTCACCAAGTCCCATACGAGGGTGTTTAACAACATCACCAACACTAAACCCACTATTATTTGGCTTACCTTTCATTTTCCTTCTTATCTCTGGAGCCGCATCCAATCCTTTCCGGTCATTTTCAGCTCTCGATTTACTGTAGGCAAGCTGCATACCATTGGGCTTCCCTGCTTGCAGGCCCCAATTAACGGGCGCAGGAGTAGGAGGCCATGATGTATTCACTGGATAGATATACTTAGGATCAAAATCAGATAAATAACGAGACGGCTTCATCTCATAACGCTCCCCGTTAACCATGCGTGTATCGCTAAATGACAAAACAAGATCTTCTTTAGCGCGTGTCACTGCCACATAAGCTAATCGTCTTTCCTCATCTGCTCCACCTTCGGCAATTGCTTTACCATAAGGCGTCATTCCATCTTCAACACCCACAATATAAACATGTTCAAACTCTAATCCTTTTGAGGCGTGAATACTTGATAAAAGCACCGAACCACCATCTTCACTATTACCACTTGAATCAAGAACGGTTCCCGCAATAAAATCAGCCAGAAACTTACCACGAGCCTTTTGATTTCCGTCTTCGTCGTCGCTATCGCCACCTTCGAACTTAGTCAAGGCATTAACCAGTTCCTCTATGTTTGCTACACGCTCGTCATAACGCTCATCATTTTTATATGCTTCTTTCAGCCCTATACTTTCAATCCAGTTAGCAAATCCTTTGGCAAGCCCATATTTTACCAATCCTTCACGACCCTCTTTTACTTTATCAAGAAAATCTTTAGCGACCGTATCTACCACGGCATCTTTCTGCTTTGGATAAGCAAAACCCTCAATCACTTTCTCAAGGCCTATTTTATTTTCAATAGCAATCGAACGCCATAAATCGAGTCTTTTTTTACCGATACCTCTGGCAGGCTTCCCAACAGCCCTGATCAGCGCATTAACATCGTCAAGACTTATTAATATTCTGGCATGAGCCATTGCTGTTTTAACTTCTTCTCGTTCATAAAAGCGCAACCCACCTACAATGCGATAAGGTATATTACTTGCTACCATTTCCTGCTCAAACAAGCGAGATTGAGCGTTTATACGATAAAGCACTGCAATATGCTCTGGAGGAATGCCAAACTTAATCTTCTTCTGGATAAGCTTAGTGATTTCCCTTGCCTCATCTTCTTCTCGCTTGTATTTAGCCACATTCACCAGAGAACCTTCCTCTTGAGATGTCCATAGCTTTTTACCCATCCTTTTTTCAGCTCTTGCTATGATGTCATTGGCAATACCCAATATATTTCCTGTACATCTGTAGTTTTGCTCAAGTCTTACCACATTCTGCTTAGCATAATCCCTTTCAAAGTCGAAAACGTTTTCCACCCTTGCTCCCCTGAACCCATAAACAGATTGGTCATCATCTCCAACTGCAAACAAAGCACCGCCTTTTTTGATTAAAAGCTCAAGAAGTTCATACTGCAGTGGGTTTGTATCCTGAAACTCATCAACTAACAGGATGCCCCATGAGCCACTCATTTTTTCAAAGTAGTCTTTGTCATTTTTCAGCCTGTCTCTGGCAAGCATCAAAAGTTCAGCAAAGTCCAAACAGTTTTCATCAACAATACGCTGTTCATATTCACTATACATATTCAAATAAATCATGTATTCAGGTGAGAACTTGCTACTATTAATGTCTTTTGCTCTCAATCCTTTTTCTTTACATGCGTTCACGAATGTCATCATAGCTTTGACAGGATACATCTTCTCATCCCATCCTTTATCTTTATAAAGACGCTTAACTAATGCCTTTTGATCATCTGTATCCATGACATTTGCGTTATTCTTATAACCAAATCCAATCCAATCCTCTCTTATCCATTTATAAGCAATCGCATGGAACGTGCCTATTACAAGGCCATTTGCGGCATTACCTATGGAACGCTCAACCCTGTCTTTCATTTCCTGAGCAGCTTTATTGGTAAATGTTACAGCAAGAATATCTGAGGCTTTCATTCCGCCATCCTGAAGCAAAGCAGCAATACGCGCAATAAGTGTTTTTGTTTTTCCTGTTCCCGCTCCTGCCAGAATAAGAGCATGATGATTAGTAAGCTCTACAGCTCGCTGTTGCTCTTCGTTGAGAGATGACCATAATGGATTTTCTTTAAAATTAACTAACCAGCCTTCTTTTTCACATTTAAACATTATTTTATTCCTTAATAAACCATCTTATTATTATAGCACCGCATATTGCAAAATCTCAAATGATTTACCTTACACTATCATAAAGTAGAACCACGAAAAAGCTAAAGATAATCCTAAGACTAAAAATAAGCGACTTAGCAATAACAATAGTTCAGATTTTTTCATAATAAGCCTTGCGTTTTCAACGGTTTTTTCTGCCAATCTTTTTAGTTTTAATGACTCAATAGTAATACATAAAGAAACAAATAAAAAAACAAATGTTGATGATAATATAATACTTTCAAGCTTATCTATAGACATGACACCTCCACTTATTGGATCTTAAAATGATCTATAAAGTAAATTTTCCTTTTATAAGATAATAGTATATATAATAAATATTGATAGGAGGAACCATGAAAAAAATCAGAACATTAGATGAATATGTTAACGAGCATACCATCAAAAATGCTGAGCGAGAAAAACAAAAATACGCTAAACATATTGATAAAGTTAATCAAAAGAAAGACTCGCGGACTGACGAGAAAAAGCCTAAAGTTAAGAAACGCATGGATATACAAAGCTATATCATTTTTCTGCTTGGCCTAAGAGAATATTCTCAGGCAGAAATACGCACAAAACTTAAGCTTCGTGAACATACTGATGAGGAAATAGATAAAGCATTAAAATGGGCCTCAGAGGGCGGATATCAATCTGATGAACGCTACGCCAAATCTCAAATAAAAGCCAAAAGCAGTCGAAAAGGAAACAGGACTCTTCTATATGAGATGAAAAATAAGGGAATAGATGAGGAAATAATAAAAGACGCCATTGCCGAACTCGACTCAGAAGAAAAAAGAGCAGCACGTGCTCTTGATAAATATAGAAATAAAGAGATTGATCAAAAACTCAAAGAAAAGGCCTTTCGCTCACTTGCTGGAAAAGGCTTCTCTTACGGTAGTATAAAAAAAGCGTGGGAGCACGTATTTAACAATGCCTGTGATGACGATTTCGAGTAGTTAGCGCGCACGGAGCCTTCTTCTGTAAGACAACTCAGGCTCCTTCTTTTCTAACACGTCGTTAAGTTTCTCCAGTGTTAATGTGGCACCCGCGCAGAAAGCATGTCCGCCACCACCAAGGGTTTGAGCCAGATTATTTACATTAAGACCATGACTTGAACGGAAACTACATTTAACTAACCCTTCTTTATTCATGAACCATGCCATACCAAACTCAGCTTTTTCAGAAAGCTTATCAGCCGCATAAGATGCAAAATCCCAGTTCGCGTTGACTACAAGCCCCTGATGACCATCAATACAAACAGGCTGTGCTTCTTGTATTATTTTATTCAGTATAACATCAAACTGACTTTTTAAAGCTTTGCCTTTTTCAACGACACCAGCAAAGTTATTATCCAGCACGTTTGAGAATAGACTCCAATTTTTAAATGTTTGTGGTATAGTATCAAGAACACTTAATACTTCATGAGTATAAGGTAGTTTAAAATTCCTAAGATCTCGGTCTTCTACATATTTTAAAAGCAAAGGAACGGGAACATCAGGATATAGGCTTTCCCATGCCAATACAGCGCCTGATTTGCTCATGTCGAACAAAGTATTAGGGAAGTCTTTTAGGTTTTCCATCGCGTAGATATGATGATCTATAACAAAAACATCATTATGTTTGCCAAGATGACGCATAACATCTGCTTCATAAGCAAAATCAGTAAAAAGAATGGTTTTATCTTTATAAAGTAAAGGCTCATCTGAGTGTGTCGCATGGTGATATTTAACCGTATCACCGTATTCTTTCCATACTGCCCAAGCCGCACCAAAACCATCAGAGCAATTCCCATGAGTAATAAGCACTTTTTCTTGGGAATCCTTAAAAAAATTTTGAATTATCATTAATAAATCCCATATATTAAATTTGTATCTTTATTATAGCAAAAAAGTCCTTATTGAAAAGGATAAAACAACGAGGTTTTAAAAAATGCCAACAATCTTAACATCCATATTTGGAAACAGAAACTCCAGGATATTAAAAAAGTATACCAAAACAGTTCAAAAAATCAACTCATACAGTGAATCCTTTAAAAAGATGAATGATGCCGATTTTCCAACAAAAACACTTGAGTTAAAAAATAGAATAGCTCAAGGAGCGTCAACCGATGATATTTTACCTGAAGCTTTTGCCGCAGTTAAAGAAGCTGCCAACCGTATATGGGGCATTACGCCTTTCGATGTTCAGTTATTAGGCGGAATTATCCTTCACACAGGAAAAATCGCAGAAATGAGAACAGGTGAAGGCAAAACGCTAACCGCAACGTTTCCAGCTTATCTTAACGCTTTAACAGGTAAAGGCGTTCATGTTATTACAGTTAATGATTATTTAGCTAAGCGTGATTCTGAAAAAATGGGCAAGCTTTTTTCATTTTTAGGATTAACTACAGGATGTAATATTGCAGGACTTAACCATCTTCAGAAAAAGGATGCTTATAATGCTGACATTACTTACGGAACCAATAACGAGTTTGGCTTTGATTATCTTCGCGACAATATGGTATTTGAGCTTCAGGATAAAGCCCAAAGAGAGTTAAACTATGCGATTATTGATGAAGTCGATTCTATCTTAATTGATGAAGCTCGAACACCACTCATTATTTCCGGCGTTGCTGAACAAGCATCTGACATCTATACCCAAATAGATTTTATTCCTCGCGCTTTAAAACCGGGCGTAAGAAAAGACATGAATAAAGATTTCATTGAGAGTGAAGACTATATCATTGATCTTAAATCCAGACAGGTTCATTTGACAGAGCAAGGCCATGAACGGGCTGAGCAGATGATGGTCGAGCTTGGTATTTTATCAGAGCAGGATTCCCTTTATAGCACTGAAAATCTTTCTTTACTGCTTCATTTACAAGCAGCTTTAAAAGCACATACTTTATTCCAGTTGAATCAACATTATATTGTTCATGAAGGCGAGGTGAAGATTGTTGATGAACATACAGGTAGAATTATGGAAGGAAGACGCTGGAGTGAAGGTCTGCATCAGGCTATTGAAGCAAAAGAAGGCGTAAATATTTTACCAGAGAACGTAACACAGGCCACGATTACACTTCAAAACTATTTCCGTATGTATAATAAGCTTTCTGGCATGACAGGAACAGCAGATACAGAGGCTTATGAGTTTAACGATATTTATGGTCTTGAAACTATAGTTGTCCCAACTAACAAACCTATAAAACGTAAAGATTATTTAGATCAGGTCTTTGTTTCATCGGCTGGAAAGTTTAAAGCCATTATTGAAGATGTGAAAGAAAATCACGAAAAAGGCCGTCCTGTTTTAATAGGAACAGGCTCTATTGAAAATAATGAATTACTTTCAGAAGTTCTGACAAAAGCAGGCCTTAAACATGAAATTTTGAATGCTAAACAACATGAGCGGGAGTCAGAAATTATTGCTCAGGCGGGTAAATCTGGAGCAATCACCATAGCCACAAACATGGCCGGACGAGGGACTGACATTATCCTTGGAGGCAATATTGAGCCAGAAATTGAAAAGATCAATGCTGACGAAACGCTGTCTGATGAAACTAAGAAAATGTTTATTGCAGAACTGAAAGAGCAATGGAAGAAAGACAATGCGTTTGTTTTATCTCAGGGTGGACTTCATATTGTTGGAACAGAAAGGCATGAGTCAAGACGTATCGATAATCAGTTGAGGGGAAGAGCAGGAAGACAAGGCGATCCGGGTTCTTCTCGTTTCTATATTTCCTTTGACGATCCTTTACTTAAAGTTTTTGCTGGCAGTAAGGCCATTGATGCATTAAAACGCCTACGTTTGAGCGATGATGAAGCCATTCAACATCCTTTCGTGTCGAGAAACTTAGAATCAGCACAACGTAGAGTGGAAGGCCACAACTATGACATTCGTAAGCAGCTTTTAGAATATGATAGTGTTACAAATGAACAGCGCCGTGCTATTTATTCACAAAGGAATGAGATACTTCATGCTGATCATAACTTTATTAAAGAAATGGCAGTCCAGATGATAGAAGAGTCTCTACAGAGACAGCTCGATTATTATGTTCCACGTGAGTCCTCTTATGAACAATGGGATTTAGAGGGACTTAAAAATGTGCTTTCTCAGGAGTATGATTGCCTTATCGATCTTAAAGAACTTTCAGAGCAGTTAAATCTTTCACCTGTTGATCTCCATAATAAGATTATTGAGATAGTGTTATATGTTTATAACAATAAAGAAACATGGTTAAATCCTGAAATCTTGCGAGATTTGGAACGCAAGATTATTCTGGAATGCTTAGATCGTGAGTGGCGCGAGCAGATTTCTGCGTTGGATTATCTTAGAACAGGCATACATCTAAGAGGTTATGCTCAAAAAGATCCTAAACAGGAATATAAAAGAGAAGCACTGAAGTTATTCAAAAATATGTTAGGCAATGTTAAGCAAGAAGTAAGCCGTTATTTGCTTTCTATACAGCCATTAGTTCAAGATGAAGAAAATAAAACACTTGAAACTGACACAGCAAACAGTTAGAATAGCTTAAAACTGATAAGGAATAATATGCAGATTAAACTACAAAGATTTATCCTTGATGCTATGTGAATATTTTAATTCACAGGAGTATTTATGGACAAGATTTTTTTACACCATATTAATGGTGGCGTTTGGAGCTTCAAAGACCTTGAGGCTGCTTACAAAGCATTAGGACGTGCCTTTATTCGTGATTACGTAGGAAAACAGTATCATTTTTTGTATACAGAAACCTATTTTGAAAACGGATTGAAATCCCGTAGCGTTGAAGGACATGCGCATTACATCATGAGAGATGATGCTGGCAATGTGATAACTTTTCAGGACTTCTCTTTCATATTGGAAAAGGAATCAAAAGCATTCAGACAATCATGGGAAAATCGCGTAATAAGAAGAAATACAGGCCCGGTTGAAGGGGTTGGAAGGTTTAGACGCCATAAGACTTACAGACATCCTAAAACACTTCAGGAAAGAAGAAACAGTCAGGAAGATGAGGATATTTTCGAGTATAATGTTAAAATAAGAGCCAAAAGAAATGCAGTTAATCTGCCAAGCTATTTTGATGACATACCTCGTTCTGATAGAGGCGTTCGCAACTGGAAGTATTACAGAGCTAAACAATACAAAGGAGCCTAATGTTTATTTCATACGATGGTAAAATATATGATGGTCGATCTAGTTAATTAACTGGAGATCATTATGAAAGATAAATATTTTCGCCTTTTTCATTACAAAAATGGCATAGAAACAAAAGTTGTAAAAGTATCTAATTTGTATAACCTTTTCTTGGGCGGATACCTTTCTCGTTATGATTTGGATAATGTTTTTGAAACAGAAAACTCATCTATCCAAGGCGAGGATTATTACGCAATACAGCTTAGACAATATCGTTATGAGTATTCCGATGGCTTCTACATTGTAGCCGATGAGTCAGGCCTCTCAGTTCCTACCGAGCAACTGGAAGCTGCTTGCTTAGCATTTATTGAGGATTTTCCTGATGTAGATGCTGATGGCTTATTTGGCGTCCCTAATGTTGTTCGTGGGGAGCCTGTAGAAGGCACAGGGAAAACGTTTTTTTTCAGAAAACTAAAAGCACTACAGTGCTTGAACGAGAAAAAACAAACATGCGCCAGACATCTCGATGAATTCGAACCAGATGTTAGACCAAGCAGGAAGCATCATAACATAGGTTGTTGGGAAGATGATTATTATTTTAGAGAACATCAATCCAAAAACTGGAAAAACTATCGCAAAAAACAGTATAAATAAGCCTCTTCGGAGGCTTTATTTTTTTAGCCCATTCCTTATAATAGATTATTATCTTTTTTAAATGAGGCCAATATGAGAAAAATAGAAGAACTGCCCATTAATGTTTATAATCAAGAAGACATCTCTGAAGAAAAAGCATTTGAACGTCATGCCTTTCATGTAGTTGTTATCTATGAACATAAGTTTTTAAGCTTTCTTCAGCGCTTTAACAAAAACAACAATCTTTTGAAAGCGGGGATATCATATTTCAGGAAAAAAGAAGGCGATAGCCAACATATTTTGAAATACGAAGGTTTAAATGGTAATATTACTATCAGATTTCCTTATAAAAGTGGCAAAAACCCCTTGATTAACACGGAAGATAAGAGAAATAATAAAGCTGCTCTTATTGTGCTTCATCGTATACTAAACAATAAAGGCCGAGTTAAATGGATTACAGATTTAGATGATGATCTCCTCATGGATAATCGCGAATTTTCCAAAAAGCTTGGCGCTTATTACGAAAAACAACATTTCGAAGATAAGATGAGGGAAATGCTTGAACTTGAGGGCATGCAAACGCTAACAGAAGCACAACGAGATCAGGCACGCTATGAGCTTGGTGAAAAAGAGTTTGAACGTAGAATACGTGAAGGAATTCCCATTGTATTTAAATAGGTATATATGAATATCAGAAAAATATTAGCAGATGACGACATCAAACAACTTCAGGAGATCTTTAACGAGACTCCTGAACTCATATACACCTGTAAAATTTCAGGCCATGACCCGTTATCATGGGCTTTAGCACATAAAACATGCAAGCTTTGTATTACCTATTTAAAGAAACACTATAATATTGAAAATATTTGTTCCACAGATTATACATACAGTGGATGGCACGCTCTTCGTCTTAACCCTACACTCACCTTTGCTAAGCAGCTTTCCAGACTAAATGGTTTTGATAGCGCCATTAATCACTATAACGATAAAGGTAATACACCTTTAGCGACAATGATTTACCATGACCTATATTTAAAACCTTTTAAACTTGATAAAGAAAAAAGTGTTTCTCTTATAGCCTTAATGGTTGAGTATGGGGCTGATGTAAATAAAATACAAGAAAAATCTGGCAAAAGCGCACTTCAACTTTTGGCTGACAGAATCAAATATAAGCCTCTTTTATTGCTGTATTTAAATCATATCATATCACATACAAGGCATGAGATACACTTTAATCATCAGGACAATAATGGTGATACGTTATTTCACACAATGAGTAAAATGATTAATAGCGTTTCAAATGAATCATCTATTAATAAAAAAATGCTTTCTTTTATGAGTAAGGCCATTGAAGATAACAAAGCAAACCTTGATATAAAAAATAAAGACGGAGTTTCAGCTAAAAGTATTTTGGAAAAACATTTGAATCATTTCTCTTTGGAAATACAGGATATGTTTAGTAATAATCTTAGATTCAGGCTGGAAGAGAAAGCAGCTAATTCCATAAGAGCTGCTTCTGCAGTGTCAAGAAAAGCAAGATTGTAATTTACTTTTTACTTTTGTCTTCAATAAGAGGCATAGCCATAAAATCAATGCCTTTGAACTTAATAGGTTGCTTTAAAGCAGCATCCATAAACTGCATAAAATGCTGGAAGTAAGGATCTTGCCACGGTGAAGTCGCCTGCATTTTAGCAATCACAGGGTCAGCATCTTGCCCAAGCCATTCCATTTTAAACTGCGCCTCAAACTTCTTCATGAAATTATGTCTTTTTGCTGCTATTCTTTTAGCAGCCAATGTATTCATTTTATCTTTTAACAAATAAAGCTCTTCATGTAGTGTTCCAATTGAAGATGTTTTTGAGTTTAGATAAGCCTCAAGGCTAATATGTTTTTTTATTTTCTCATTTTCAGTATATAATGGTTTCTCTTTAGCAACACCCTCGCTAAAAAGCTCTGCCAACCCTACCGCGCCTAATGTTTCAAGCCTGTGAGCATCCTGAACTATTTTACCCTCTATTGATGACATATTGGTTAAAACACCGGAACCTTGAAAGTGAACATTTTTAAGAATATCAACTATCAACGATATTTTATCATGCGGCACCTGATATACTTTTAAAAACGCCACTGCTTGCTTTAGACCTATATCATTTTTGTTATAAACTGGTTTAGACAAAACATGAAGAAGAGATGCCAACTGAACAACTTCCATATCTGCTGTTTTTTCATATTGAGCAAGCTTAATTGCCATACGCGTTACGCGTATAACATGCTGCCAGTCACACAAAGGTTCTTTCTCACATAAATTTAAAACTTCTTCGCTTATTTTCTTTACCAACTCGCTCATAAACTTACCTTTTTAAAATGTTATTTCTTATATTTATCTTAATACGTAGTATTTTTCAATGTTTTGAGGCTATTTTTCTGATTAAAAGTATCACGCTTATTCTCAAAAATATAAAAAAGAGAAGTATATGTTGATAACTTATCATATTTAAATTAGAATTAGATAATGAATAACGTTGGAGGTGTGTATGGAAGAGTATTTATTTGAAGTCATTTTTTTATGCGGCTCCATGCTATCACTGATACTGTTACTTAAAGATCAGAGATTTTTGAATATTTCCTTATTTCTTTCCAATGTTATTTTTACGCTTATTTCATTTTTATTCCCGTTTAGCTATGACCCTATACATGTAGTTCTTTATGGATTACTTGGTTTGCCAGCACTAATCATTATCGCAAGCTGTAGTATCATTGCTTACTATTATTTAAACAAGGGACTAAAAAACACATTACAACCAGGAAATCATTATGACATTTAACCATTTCTCCATTGACGACCAAAAGCTTATTCAACAATGCCTGAAGAAAATCGATAACGTCAATGTAAATGATAAGCTCGCATTATTGTCAGGACAGCCCAAAGAACCTGAATGGAAGCCTGCTTCTGAAACCGCAAGAAAGATTCATATTATTAGCTCAGAGTTTTCCTCACGCCCTGATCTTAAAGAAGCATTACTGCATAAACAGTTTGAATCACTTGTAAAAAACATTGATATGTATAACAACAAGCCATTCAAGCAAACGCCTTTACTTATTTTTCAGCAAAAGAGACGCGACGAAATCCTCTATGAAGCTCAAAAAGATCTAAACACATGGTATAAAGAAGTTGGAGCTGAATGGGTTAACAGCAAGATCCCAGCATCCAAGCTCAATGAATGGAACAATCAATCCTTTTTAAATCAGATTGTAAAATCGGTATTAAGAAATGGATATAACCTTTCAGAAAATAGCGAAATCCTAAACAGCAGTATTGGAAAAGGCGACCGTGAACTCTTTGACTTGGCTCTATCAAACAATGCGTCTGTAAATGGCCCTGATAACGCTTCTAAGGCTTTCCTTACGCCATTAGCGCATTATCCTCGCCCATCCTCTAATAGAAGCCCTGAAGCCACTCAAGAGCTTTATGATTACATGCTGGAAGAATTATTAAGACGTGGTGCTGATGTGAACCGTTTTCACAACACATCCAGTAGCTATGTAAACTTAAGTATGACAATGGGAAATGCTTATCAACTAACAAAACTTCTTGAGAATGGTGCTAAAGCAGATAACAGATGGACTGACGAAAAAGGTGTTGCGCACTCAACATTAGAAAAAGCAAAAACCGAGAAAAAAGAGCTAATTCCTTTGATTGAAGAGTTCATCGAAAAACAGACGGTTAAACAATACAGCTTCAAGTTATAATATTACGTGTGATCTTTCGATAATCCTCATCAAGTTTTTTCAATAAATCTGTCTGAACTTCAGGCAGATTTTTATTATATTCATCTTCGTTGTTATAGAAATCTGAGACATATTCGTAATGTGGATACAGGCCACAACAGATGTCTTCCATCGTCATAATAACGCTTTCCATCATAGCACTTTCTTTAATAAAGAATGGGATAACACCTTTATTATTTAAGAGATAAGAAAATACAGCAACGGCTGATTCGGCTTTGAAAATATGAGGGTGAGAAATGATTTTATTATCTAACTGGTAATCCGCATACCAAAATGAAGACTGCACTTTACTCTTTGATAAATCAATCACTTCATTTTTATTAAAACATTTTTGACGCCACTGCTTTAACGCGGCAAGAGAATAAATAGCGTAAATCTTTTCATAGTCGTTAAGAAAACACTCCTTTCTTTCTCTTACGCAACGCGCATTGCGAGAAACCATACAGCAAGAGCTTAGCGTGAATGAGCCTGAATCCGAGGAACTTAAGGCATAATCCATATCTAACCCACTTATTACTAAAAAGACATCATTTTCACTATAAGGATAACTCTCTTTTTGGCATTTCATAGACACCTCTCTTTATCATCCTTGTATTATGAAAAAATCTTCGTCCTCTCCAGATTTTACACGCTCTAATAAATTAATCGTTGTCGTTAGATCTACTTTATCATAAAAAGTAACAACTTTCTCATTTTTTATTTTAAAGAACTCAGACACCTTTTGTTTTGATGTGGCTTTTATAACATAAGGCATCATCTGATTATCTCTCATTGTTTCAACAAAGAAAATATTCGCATCTTCATTGTCAATGATAATAACTTTATCTTCATCCATCGTTAAAAAAGCATTGCGAATAGTATTTAACGTTTCGAGATTTACCACAGAATATGGCATAAAGTTATACTGTTTGTAATGATCAAACGAGAAATCCAATACGCTTTTTTCATCATTCCCAATAAATACTTGAGTATGAAGGTCGGAATAACAGAATCGATTCGTTAATATGATTCTTGCCAGTTTTTTAGCATCAATTTTACCGCCATGAGCTTCTAAAATTGCCTCAATATTAATAATCGGCCCTAATACTGCCAAAAAAATATTCTTATCCTCAAACTTATTCTTAGCCATTACATTATCCTTTTATATCTTTTTTATTATTTTAAAGGATTAATCTTAAAAGATCCATATTATTAGCTATCTCCTTTCTCAACATAAACGAAATTATATTGATCCGTCTCACCGTTTTTAACTTTTTCCATATTAGCTATGATATAGGCTACTTCACTGGCATTAAATGCAGCTTTGAGTTCTTTATTTTGTTTTTCAAGATATTTTTCAAGTTCGTGCTTAGTTCTTGCTTGGTAAAACCTAATCTTTCTTACATCGTCTTCAAGGACATAGCCCCATAGCTTTCTTTTACCTAATCCAAATGAGGGAATAACCTTTACTTTACTGATGTCTTTCTTGTTAAGCATATCCAGCATTTTTTTCATATCATTAAATGAATAACAAAGCGCAAGCCTGCTTTCTTCACCCGGTGCAAAGTTTTTGATAAAGCTTCTTATATAGGAAACGCTGTCAGCGACATAGATTCCTTGGTTTTTACTCCTTGAAAACTCAAGGGAGCGGCCCGTATCATGCTTCGTTTTATGTATCGCAAAATACAGGGATTCATCTGGATAAGGATAATGTTGATATTCCATATAACCACCTTTTAATTAGTATTCTTATTAAGATATAGCAGTAAATAACAAAGATCAATTACTCACCTGATTTTAATTGATAACCATACCAGATATTGATAGAATATTATTTTTACTAAGGAGGCTATACGAAAATACAAAACAATCTCACATGCCACTATCTTTTTGATATCTCAGTTAAAGAGAATCTTGATATGTATTACGCTCTCAAAAAGAGGCAAGGATATGATCTGCCCGATAAGAACGCTTTTATATCGGAAGTTTCTGATATTGTTTCGAAGCATATTGCCTCTTCAGGGTATGATTATGTAATTTGTCCAGAAAGCAGCACAGATTTTTTAAATGTCATTTTATCTCAATGTAATGTTCAGGTTCATTGGGTGCCTAAAAACACCAAAGATGATATTGTGTCTAAAATTGACACATTAAAACTGCAGAAGAGGGAAAAGCAAAGCCATCTTGAGCACATTGCTGAGATGGATGAGACATTTAAGATGCGCGGATTAAAGCTCAATCAGCGTAAAAAATACTATCAATATTTATTTAAAAATAAACATCTTGATTTAAAAGGGAAGGGGGTAATTGTTGACGATAGCTGTTTCTCAGGAACAACCTTTAAAGCCTTAGAGTTTATTTATGGCAAACACGATCTATTGGCAATTTTTGCCAAATAAAAAAGGGGCATAGCCCCTTTTTTATTTTAAGTTAAACTGCTATTAATCTCTTTCTGCGAATAAATCTTCAAACACTTTATCAGCATTATCAATCGTAATATCCGAGGACGCTTTCTTTCTTGGATTCACATATTGCGTATTTTGCTGCTGTTGTTTTTCCTCATAAGTATCTACTAAGACAGGCACTTCAAAAACCATTGGAGAATCTGGAACATCTACAGGCTTTTTAGTAAACTGAGCTGCTACTTTTTTAACGTCCAGCTCCATTTTATCTTCGAACTTAGGAACATGACGTTCAATTCTGTAAACATCTTTAGGCTCTTCTTCTGATTCTTCTTTAACCTCTGCTTTCTCTACAGGAGAGATAGAAGCACTTGAGTCTTTAGCAGGTGAAACTTCTGTATTGATTGCTACAGTATTCTTGTAAGAAGGGCGACGGATTCTTGGAGTATACACAATATCACTGTTCGCTGTTTTCTTTTGCTCTTCAATACTTTCAACTTCATCGATTAAAGTAGCAGTTGATTCTACGTTTGCTGCCTCCTCCTGCTCAAGGACTTCTTCTGATTCAGATTCATCCAGAACAACTTCTTGCGCCTGTTGGTCTTCCTCGTTATTAACTGAATCCTCTACAAAGTCTTGCGTTTCTGGCTCAATAGATTCCTGACGAGTATGATTTTCAGCTATTGACGGCTCAATCTCTATTGGCTTATCCATTACGTCTATTTCTGATTGATAAAAATTCTCAGGTTCATATTGCAGCTCCGCATTACTTTCTGACTCGTTATGTTCTAACGTATCTACATCATCGCCTGAAGGCGTATTAATGTAGAAATCCGCATTGTTATTATCATTAAACAGAGCATCAAAACTTGAAGCAGTTGGGATATTTACACTATCAAAGTCTGAAAGGTTAATGGCTTTATTTGCTTTATCCTCAGCTTTCTCATTCATCACCGCAGCTATACTTCTTACAAAACTTACAACGTTAATATCTTCTTCAAGGAATCGGGATTTAACCTTACGATTATCCTGATCCTTATAAATAGGAAATACGCCTTTTACATAAGGATCAATAAAGATGTCCTCATTGGTTTTATCAATCAGTTTATCTTTATAAATAATCTGGTGTATGCTTGCTTTTAATGAAATATGTTTATCTTCAATAGCAAGAGGCTTTTCAGGTTCTGCCAACTCAAGCCTTTCAACTTCTTGTTTAGATTCTAAAGCAATAGCATCACTATCTCTTTTACGTTTATTATTTTTCAAAGGTTCTGGCTTTTTTACTGATTTTGCTTCTATGCCTTTATAATCAGCCCATAACACCCACCACCAAAGTGTTGCGAGCATTTCCAGCAAAGCAGCGAAAAGCAAGTTATACAATAAAGTTACAGCATCAGCATTTAATCCTTTAAATGTCCCCATTAGCTTTTCAACAATAGGATCAAGCCTTGCATTTTCCTTAACCTCAACAGCTTTCTCATCCATTTCTATTGCTTTATCCCTTAAAGCCGCAACTCTTTTAGATTCAGCCATTTCAACATTAAGCGCATCCTTCTTGGCCTGAAGACCTGCTATATTCGCTTTAATGCGTTTACAGTTTGTACAGGCACGAGGTGTTAACTGATTAATCTGTATATCAACATTGGCAATATCACGAGAAATCGCAACAACAGAACGCGCATCTGTATTCTGCATAAGTTTTTTTGTTTCTTCCGATTGCGCAGCAATGTCTTTTACTTGAGCTGACTGTGTTGCTCGTAAATTACCTGCGTTTGAACTGTTGGAAATAAAAAATATAGTATGGTTATAAAGCGTTGCCAATAAAGCCACGACCCAAATGATGGACATGATACCAAATCCAAACTTGCCCATTCTTCTTTTTGTTAAAGCAGGAAGAAGATGCGCACTCAAAGCAACACCACCAGACAAAAAAGACATGATAATCGCTTCGCTTAACGAACCACTTCTTGCCCATGATGCTTCCGTTATCATTGCCAACGAAACAGTGGTAAATGTAACAGCCAGTAAAAATATAATACCTGTTTTAAGCCTACGCACAGGTTTATTTTCATAAATAATATCAGACATTTTCGACCTTCTATTAAAGTAAAAGTAAATGTAAATTACATAACTTTTTTTCATTTTTCAAATATAGAATAAAAAAAGAAGCCACTTTATTTTATATGATTAAGCTCTAAAATAAACGCCTCTTTCTTTATATTATAGCACAAATTTTTAAAACCACCTACATTGAACAAGCTTTAAACAATATCAAAGGCACGTATAGCATAGCGCAAAATACTTTATTCTTACCTGACGCTACGATAAGATTAGTTCGTAAAAACTGAATCCGATTGATGGTTGTATGGTGGAGCACTTAATAGTTTATAGTATTACGAAGATAACACAATAAGATAAAATAAGCTTAAAGATTAAATATTAAACGGTCGTGCCGTTTAGGTAAAAAATAGCTTGATAGCGATTAATTCATTATGGTATAGTGTTTTTAAGATAAACAAATAAGGAAACTTTTATGACCGACAAAAAAGGCAAGAACAAAGATAATCAAATTTGTAGCTTCTGTAACAAAGACAAGAATGAACATCCAGATCTGGTATTTGTTACCGCTGGCCCTGCAGCTACTATCTGTAGCGAATGTGTCGAACTTTCAGCCACCATTGTTAGCAATGAAAAATCAAAACAAACAGATGCTACTTCAGCCAAAACTGAAAACGATGTCGCGTCTAACTATACTCCTCGTAAAATTAAAGATTTCCTTAGCGAGTATGTTATCGGTCAGGACAGCACCAAGAAAACATTAGCTATTGCTGTTTATAACCATTATCATCGTCTGAAACTTATCTCAGAAGGTAAAGATAATGACATCCTTAAAAAATCCAATATTCTGATGATTGGCTCTACAGGCTCAGGTAAAACTCATACACTTTCTACGCTTGCGCGTTTGCTTGATGTGCCTTTCGCTATCGCAGATGCAACAACCATCACTGAAGCAGGCTATGTCGGTGATGACGCTGAAAACATCATTGCTCGACTGATTGAAAATGCGGGTGGTGATGTTGAGAGAGCACAAAAAGGTATTGTTTACATTGATGAGATTGATAAGATCGCACGTAAAGGCGAAAATGCTTCTATCACAAGAGATGTATCAGGTGAAGGTGTTCAACATGCGCTTCTTAAACTGATTGAAGGCACTGTTTGCTCTGTAGCAGCTCAAGGTGTGCGTAAGGCTACAGGTCAGCCTGTAACCATGTTTGATACATCTAACGTGCTGTTTATTTGTGGTGGCGCATTTGATGGCCTGCCTAAAATCATTAGCGCAAGAACAGAAGATAAAGGCAGCATTGGTTTTAACGCGCCTGTTTCTACTAATAAAAAAGAAGATGCTTCTTATGATCTTCTGGCTAAGATTGAAACACAGGATCTTATTAAGTTTGGATTAGTGCCTGAACTGATTGGTCGTCTTCCGATTATTACCTCACTTCAGGATCTTGATAAGGAAGCGCTTAAAAACATTCTGACTGAGCCTAAAGATGCATTGGTAAAACAGTATCAGACCTTGTTCTCTACACACGATGTAGAACTGTCTTTCACTGAAGACGCATTAGATGCTATTGCTCAGGAAGCTATTAATAAGAAAACAGGCGCACGTGGACTTCGTTCTATCATTGAGCGTGTGCTATCAGACCTGATGTTCGAAATGCCAGAAATGGAAAAAGGCTCCAAAGTTCAAATCAATGAAGCCTGCGTTAAAGGCTCTATTCCCGTTCAAATGAAAGTGGCATAATAGCTAATAAAGAAAAAAACAGGCAATGCCTGTTTTTTTTATATCTTTTTCTTAGCGTTGAATAATCATTGGTCCAACATTTCCACCGTTATTGGCTGGGCCTGCTGCCTGATAAGTATTTCCACCTGAAAGAGGGTAACCATAGAAATTGGACTCTTCTTTAGGCGGTTCACTCAGAAGATTACAACCATGACCATCTGTATCTACAACACTATTAGTATAGCTTGAAAGTGTTATGACTACTGTTTTCTTTTTAGGACAAACCAAACCCTGAACCAGATTGCCGTTATCCTCATTACCACCAACGACTTCATTTAGACGACTTACTGTTGCAAGTATTTGTTCCTGATAGCTATCATACTTTTTAATTTTAAAAGTAGGATCTGCTCTTACACCCCAAACTAACTTATAGCCATGCTTTTTCAGATCATAACTAAGTTGTTGGTAAGACGTACCTTTACTGACAAGAAATGTGGGCTTATTTTCTTTTTTAGCTGTATCTGTTCCTGCATCTGCCGCCTGAGCCATACTTACCAAAGAAAGAGAAGCTAATGCCGCAATAGCCGTTTTTGTTATTAATTTCATTTATGTTCTCCGTGATTATTTTCATCTTAGGGTTAAGATGCAATATTATAGATTACTGGTCAATATCTATTTTAAAATATCTTATTTGAAGCAGATTTCAAGAGCATAAAAAGAGAAAAGAGGCTTGAGCCTCTTTTTATTAATGGTTGGATGCCTTTACTCTTTTTTCAAAGAAGTCTCCAAAACTGTTTATCGCTCTAACAGACGGACCTTCAGCCTCATTATCCTGTAGCGCAACTGTTTTACCTGTTGATATAGCATCCCGGACGCGTTCCACAGCCGCTTGTTTCTCTGATTGCGTTGTTCTTAAATGTGGCGCGAGATACTCTTCTCCTGGAGCACTAACAGTCTGAGCCGCAAAGCTGTTAACTGAGACCATCAGCAGAGCAAATAATGTATATTTATTCATAGTTCCTCCTCTTTTAGATACCGTATTATACCGTATCCTCAGATCATATCCAACATATTATTTTATAAACTGGTCTAACCCATGATTTTTAACAAATAAAGAGAGCATAACCTCTTTTAAACCGACTATTTCCGCAAGGATGTCTTTACTTTCTCTTCTCATGGCGTAATCAAATATTGTCCAACCTTTATTATCTTTTTCAATATAGTTTACCCTCTTAGTTTCAAGACACTTCATAAAGCCAAGCTTGTTAAAAATAACAATTATATGAGCAACATTTTTCCCTGTGTTATCCACATAGTTGATGTCAAAATAACCGCTATTAATAGCCAAAGAAAACATTTTCTCTGTAGATGAGTAGGATTTACATATATCCAATAGAAAATCAGGGTAGTGGTTAAAATTTATCTTCAGCGCTTTTTTATGCGTCTCAATATATTTATAAACCTTTAAAAATATATCTTCGTGCGCAAAAGGTAAAAACTCTAAACACCTCTCATCAAAAACAATGTTATTTTTTAGCAGTATCTCTAATATTTCAAGATCACTGTTTCGTATTACACTTTCAATAATATAACCACCCTGCTCTTTTTCATCAACAGGGAAAATTTCGGTGTTAAAGTATTTAATAACCCCATCTAAGTCTCTTTCTTCACAACTTCGTATCAACTCATCCATCATCTCGCCTTATTCTTAAACATCATAAAAACAAGTTAAAACAAAAGATGAGTTTTGTGAATACGATAAATGTGTTTCTGTTAAAGTTTAATTATTTTTTTGCGTGACAAGTGCCAATTTTGAGTATCACTGACTAGGGCAAAGAACTCTGAGCCATTAATTCCTGTTCGCTCCTGAACTTTCTTCTTGATATCGTTATTAATCTTCTTCATCGTAGGATAAACATAATGTTTATTTAATACACCACCTTCTATCCAAAACTGAATTCTACCAATCAAATCAGCAGCCGTTTGAAAATCGATTCCTTTCCATACCAGCCATTGTGAGAGCGATGTATTATTCAGAATATAATCATTTATTGCTTTTTTACCTTCAGAGGTATGTTTATCTATAGATGCAGAACAATAAGGCCCCACATAACCCAAATCAAGGACTGAGGCTGTTTTATCAACTTGCTTTACATCTTCATGCTGAAATGCGATATCAACAAATGGCAAAAATATAGGACTACCTTCTTTCTGTGTGGCTGTTCCAAGCTCCATACACGTTATCATTAAATCCGAAACACCTTTATCTCGACATGATTTAACCCATTCGTCCCAGCTTCCCTCAAACTTCCCTAAAGCAGGGTTTGGAAAACGTTTTGTGCCAGCAACTCGCCAGGCAGCAATCCCACGCTCCCACCAAGGCAAATCAATATTCCATGCTACCTGCAGGGCATTCTCAATAGACTGTTCATCCACAGCATTTATCTCATACTTATCAAGATAGTTAGAAAGCCAGCGTGTGCAAGAAACCCAATCATTAGCCGTTCTGTCTTTTATTGCCTCTGCCCATTTTATTGCTTGTTCAACCATAAACGCACTTCCGCCAAGACGTTCAATATCATCTTTTTTCCACCCTTGACTCATGCTGTCTATAACAACTTCGGGAGAGCCACCTGCTACGTCTTCAAACGCAATAACCGCCATTCTGTATCGCGCATAAGCCGGATCCAAAGCATATATCCATTTAGCAGCTAAAGCAGCGTCATGTGCTTTGCCATGCCTGATACTTTTATGAAGATGTGAAACAAGCTTCCATTTATCATCTGGTTTGAAATACCAGCCATCCAAGTAGATTTCTTTTTTCGGCTCTAACTGTTTTTCTGTCGCTAAGTTATTACGTTTTGTTAAGTTCTCGCCAAATGCCATGATTACTCCTTTATATTTTAAAAAAGAAAAAGAGAGCCTAAGCTCTCTTTGATTATACTATATCAGATAACTTTTAAAGAAATTTAATTAACGCATTTTCGAACGTGGACGAGCAGGCTCTACCTCTACTTCTTCTTCCTTTTTAAGCACACGCAGTTCTTGCGGCAACTCGGTCAGAGCAATAAGCTTTTCAGAAACAAAATTAAAACCTGCAGCAGTAATTTTAAGCGTGCGATCATCTGAGTTATACTCAGCGAAACCATTTTTTTCAAGGGTTTTGTTAGAAATCAGGTTGCGAATGACCTGATCAATTTTTGAATCTCCACGATTTTTAAGTGGCTCAAGATCTTCGTCAGAAAGACTGTCTTCAATACGTGCATAAATTGCTTTTTTAAGATCCGTTGTGGAAACACTAAAATCATTGAGGTGAACTTTGGCTTGAGCCAGAATGAACAGAGCAGGGAAAACGAGGTTTTTTTCAGAAATACGATCAGTCATTTTACTTTCCTTTTGCGTTAGTTGAATATACATTAAATCAAAACATTATATATATACTAACATAACTGATCGTTGTGTACAACCATCTTTTAAAAGAAATAAGGGGATAATCTCCTTAATCTTCGTGAACGGTAATATTTGGAAAAGTTATTGTCTTATAAAGAAACTCTGGCCCAAGATTTCTTTTAAGAGCATCTTCAACTGGCATTAATCTTTTCCTTACTTTCTTCGTCGCGCAAGCGCCTTTACATTTGGTTTTCCCGGCAGAATTAATCATGATAAGAATGAGCTTAGAAGCCTCAAGCGCCATCTGAGAAAATGATTTAATAAGCTGAGGATCTGAACCTATAATCTTTTTAAACTCATCATCTTCACAGTAGCGAGCAACCTTTATCATAAGCCATGCCTGAGTAAATGCGTTATCAAGCTCTTCTCTGTTTTCTTTTATCTGACACCAACGTCTTGATGACTCCCTCTCTCTTTCATCAGTAAAACCTGAGCGAAGAATCTCATAGACATACTGCGCCTCTCCTTCATCATCAAAATCAACCTGTAAAAAACCTTCTTGTCCTATACCTGTGAAAACAAATGCTTCTCTCATCTTTTCTCCTTTTTAGAAATATTTATTTGCTGTTCCATTTGATACTACTCTTCTTATCCATCCTAAAACTATCAAAAACATCACGACAGAAATAGAACCCAAAGACAATAAAGCACTGCTTATCCAACTTGTATCGTTAACTACTGATGTTGTTTTTTCTTCATTAATAGGTGTCAAATCATCACCTTTAAATGCAGGTGTCACATGAGTTAACTCTGCGTTTTCTGGCATATTTTGCTTCACCGTTTCGGCAGGCTCAGTAATAGGCACAATTTGCTTCTCGCCATCTTCTTTAATCACAGCAACATTTGGTGCTTCTTTTTCTTTAGCCTCTTCTTCAGCTTTAGCCTTGGCTTCTTCCTCAGCAGCTTCTTTCTCATCTAAGGCTTGAAGACGAGCCTCCATTGCATCATTATTCATATCCAGCACTTCTTCCCTGACCTCATCGATTGGGCTTCTTTCCATGTCGGAGTCTGTGATTACAGGAAGACTGGCAATAAAGGCATCTTGCTCACTTATTTTTGCCTTTTCAGCCAAAGCATCCTTAGCCGCTTTCTCATCTTCGGCAGACATAACTTTAGTCGTTTCTTTTGATTTAACAGGCGTCAAATCAGGTTTTTCTTTAGCAACAATAACAGGCTTTGGAAGCGCTTTTGATTCCGCTTTAGCGGCTTCTTTCTCAACATTAGATTTCTTAGGCGCTACTGTTGTTTTTTCTTTGGGTTCAGCCACATTATCATCAGAGAAAACGCTTTTAGCTTGTTTGCTCGGCTTAGGCGCTGGTGTCGTAATAGCTACAGTTTCAGCTTTTGGTTCTGCCTGACGCTTAACAGGTGCTTTAGGAGTTTTATTGCTTGGCTTCCAGCTACTGCTTTTTTTAGCCTCAGCATTAGCCAATACGTTATCAACCCATTTCTGATCTTGGGCAGTCAAACGGTAAGTAGAAGGAGAGCGTTGCATTTCTTTAAGCCATTTTGTTGAAAACAAATCGGTTTGCTTTTTATTACCATTAGCGCCTTGGCTACGGCTAATCTGAACGTTAGATAAGACATATTTAACGCTATCGGGTGTATCACCCCATTCTTTTGCTTGTGAGTCCGCCCAAACTTCAGAGCTTGAAGCTTTAGCAGCATGAGCAACATCTACACCTCCCAGCAAAGACGCACTCACTAAAAAGACAGGAATTATTTTTTTCATTGATTTTAACTCCGTAAAACACTGATATTGAATAGATTAAGACGCAACACACCCTCTTTTTATTTGATATAAGTTGCTCTACCTCGTGATATTTATTTATGCAATAGTATATTTTGCATTATTAATAAGCAAATTTATTTATTACAGTTGAATAAGTAAAGGCAGCCTAAGCTGCCTTTCGGGATGACCTTTAAACTCTTCTTCGTTTTGATGGCCTTTTCATTGTTGGAGGTGTTTGTGGTTCTGGCTCCGGCTCTTTGAGTGTTTCTGCTTCTTTTGCTGCTTCTTTTTCAGCACGCAGAACTTTTCTCTTTATAGCAGCTTCAGAAGCCTTAACTAAATCATATCCATGAAGAATACTCTTCGCATACTCATTTTCTGCGAATTCATGAGCAGGAACATCATCAATATCAACAGTGTTAGGATCACAACCTTCTTCTAATAACATTCTTGCTATCTGCGCATCATCTTCTTCATAAGGATCTTTCGCTAAGTTGTAGTGAAGCGGCGTCTTTCCTAAAATATCATAATCATTAGGATTTGCTTTTTTACCCATAAGAAACGTAACAGATCGAACATCACTATTTTTTGTTGCAGCAATCAAGCGAGTTTCTTTTGTATCAGATAGACGCAAAGAAATAGATGAACCTAAACTCATCAGCAAATAGAATGCTTCGAACTTAAAGTTTTCCATCGCAACCCAAGCCGCATCTTTACCATTGGAAAAACGCATAGTAACATCAGCACCTGCTCGATATAAAAACTTGATCATTTCCACATTATTGTTTATAGCCGCCATCGAAAGAGGCGTCATTTCACCAGACATAGCATCATTAATTGGCGCACCCTCTCGGATGAGCTTAGCCACCACATCTTGCTCATTTTTCTCAACGGCATCTATAAGTTGTATTAAGGCATCATTTTGCCTTTTTACCCATGAAGCTTTTGCCTCACTGGTTCTTATAGTCATTTGCCATTCATCCATAGAAATCGCTCTTGACACTTTCATCACCTTTATTGTGTAAATACTAATTATACAATATCGTTTTTGATAGAAATATCAAGAGCTGTTATTCTACTACCTTTTCATTTTCAATGAAGATGTTTTTTTATTAAACAACCACGGAGACTCTTCATCTTTAGCTGTTGTTAAGAACTCCAAATGAACAGGAGCATCATCCTTCCACCACATCATTTCATGAGCATCTGTAGGCAATGGAGGTTCCCATTTATAGGCCATGCTAAGAATCTTAGAACCAGGCAAAGTTGATCCACGTTTATCGTTGCGTTGAATCAGCGTATCAGGATCGCTTTCCAGATGAATGATTCTTACTGTGGCACCATAAGAACGTAAAAGATTAATATTCTTATCTCTGGTCAAAGGAGAAAGATGCACTGCATTCCAAATAAATGGCTCATTTTTGGCAAGCATTCTCTTCGCTTCTTTTACCACATGCTGAACAGCCTCACCATGATTATCACTTTGTTTGAACCCAAACATCGCTCTCGCATTGTCAAATGATAATACGGGCTTATCTTCACCAAACTTACTTATCCACGTATCCTTACCACTCGCAGGAAGACCGGATAACATAATCACATCAGAGCCTTTCTCCCAATGGACCTCTCTTCCTTCGTAACTTTCGCCACGTCCTTCCCAATACAATCTTTCAGCATGAAGGCTGGAAAAATCATATTTCCACGGATTCATTAAGCACTGCTCCTCCTCACAAGCGAAAGCAAACAACTCAACTCTGTCCAGAATTGCTTGTTTTTCATTTCGTGGAACGGTCTCACGACCTAATGCATCGGAATGCGCCATCAGCTTTAAATGATTCATCTTCATTGACTGCGAAAGCTCTCTTAACTGGAAAATTTCCGCATTATTGATCCACGTAAACGGATATTGATGAACCATAATAATACGAGCAACAGACTCTCTCAAATCAACCGGGAAACCCGCATACCACATCAGCAGACGTGCATCTTGCGCACCGCGCTTTGAATGCCCACGGCTTGATATACGATTGCTTTCCTCATCTCTTCTGGTAACACCGGGCTTACCAATATCGTGAAAAAGCACTGTCCAAAACATGATTTCTTGCTCATCTTTAGGCAGACCTCGATATTCATTATTGTCGAGCAGCGCTTCAACAACCATCTTAGTATGCGTCCACACGTCACCTTCATCATGATAATCTTTTTCTTGCGGCGTGTTTTTCATTGCTATGACTAAATCAGGGAAGATTGTTTCAACATCCTTCCAGTCAAGCTTATAGCCATTATCCTCTGAGGGAAGAAGACTTTTTAAGAAATCATAGCGTAGCGTATGGTTATAATCACCTTTACGCGCAAGCATTTTAGTTATGGCCTGACTCGCATCACCATTTATCGTTAACCAATCATAATCAGACATCATATTTTCCTTAATAAATTTTTAGAACATTATATCTCATGCTATGATGAGTATCAAACCATTTATTCGAAATGTAAGCTCAAAATTAAAACACGGGGCAAGCCCCGTATTTATCATGGTGATGGACGCTTACGCGGCTCAATCTCTGGTGAACTCTCCCACGGTAGCACATGGTCTTCTATTTTAGGTGAAATCGGGATCTTCACCTTATTCTCTTCCCATAATACCTTTTGAAGATTAATTGCCCATTCAATATTTTTAGGATCTTGACCACGTGTAATTCGTGTTCTTGAAGCAAAGTCATTACCTTCTTTAAATAACAATGACCAATCCACATCTTTTGCGCCCCACACTACGTTAGGCACCTTGTTTACATCATTGTGTTCAGCATAGCTATTCATAACATAGTTATACGTCCACAGGTATTCTTTCGCACCCGGAACAATATAAAAAGGAGCTGTCTCACTTCTCGGATTATAAAATGTTGGCGGAAAGCCTTGCCCAACCAGACAGTTCCCTTCCAAATCATATCTTGACTTAATAGTCGCCCCATCTACAGCAAAAATACGTGGCTCATAATAACGACCTTCACCCCAAAACTTGCCTTTTATCTGGTCAATAAACTCATCCGTAGGACCGTCTTCTCCACCATAGTTAAACTTTAACCTCCCCTTTCTATCAATATAGCCAAGCTTTTCTTTCTGCTCTACATAAGGAATATTAAGAACAGGCTTAATTTTCTTTTTAGCCAATCTTGCATATTCTTTTTGCTCATCTTCAGATAAATCAATAACCTTACCCAAAGATTCATATTCTCTTAAGTTTAAATCTTCAGCAGTTGGCTCATCTTTCTTTTTACTGCCAAATAATGATCTAAAGAATCCTTTTTTCTCTTCTGGCTTATTGTCTTCAGCAGGAGGCTTAACTTCTTCCTGAAGCGGCATCTCAGGCGCTTTATATTTTTCGCTATTCTTATTAATCTCAGCAGTATGAACGATTTCTGTTTCAGCTACATCCTCTGTTAAAAATAACGTTTCAATATCTATAATTGGATGACGTACATTCAGACGCTCTGATAAGAACAGAATATCTCCCGTCTCAAGACTCCACTCATCTTTAAAATCTGTAAATCTTTTGACATTTTCAAACCATTTTGTCAGTTTTTTCACGTCTTCATTCGTGCTTAGAGATTCGATAACCCCAAGTTTAATCGCAATAGACTCCCAACTATCGCCATGCTCAACAACATACCTGTTAGTATCAAAATCAATCACTTCTTCACAATCTGGCGCTTGCTTGATCTCAAAAAGTTCTCTGTTAGAAATAGCATTTTTATTATTAAAGCCTTTACTTTGTTTCTTTTCAATGCCAAACATAAGGGCTGTCATATTAGCTCTCTCAGAACCCCAAGCAGATGCAACCTTGCCTAACATTTCCTCACGCAGATAACGCCTGATTTTCACAGGAAGCTCGCTTGGATTACTCTTACGATATTTCTCAATGTTTTCCATTTTAAGCTTATCAGGCTCTGCTCTGCCAAGACCTCTGTCTACGCGAGTATGAAGTTCCGTTTCATTGAAATAAACCTCAACCCCATCCGTATGCCTACTCATTCCCACATAAGCCTGACGATAATCCATACCTGCGTTGTCAATGAAAAACACTTTCTGCACAGTCTGACCCTGACTTGAGGATACTGTTGTCGCAAAGTTATGAACAACAGGGAAAGCGGCTTTTGTGTCGTGTTCAAACTCTTTCGTATTTAAAATCATACGTCCGGGAATATCCCCATCCATATCGATAATTAAATCATATGAACCCGGATTAACTTTGCTTTCAACCACATCAACAACATGCCCACTGTTTCGGTTAAACACTCCCACTTTTTTAGGCACCCATGTAGATTTATCCATATTATTTTTATCTTCAGGGATTTCATAAACAATAGTTTTTTTACTGTTCGCTCTCACCACAACCTCATCACCAATAGCAAAGGTTGAAGACCAGACTATTCTTCCGTCAGTTATTTTTATTGGCTGTGTTTCTGAACCGTATACAAAACCCATCTTTTTATATGCGACCCTTACCATACGGTTCAGCTCAGTAACATCATTGTTTTCCAGAGCAAGAATAAGAGCACGCTTATTGGGATTTGCCACTTTATAAGAAAGCATGTCTCTTAAAACCATATTGAAAAGGGTTTTCTTGTCTTTACACCAATGAAGTGCTTCTTGCTGCATATAAGTATTAAGCGCAACACCCGATTTCCTGAAAGATAAATCTTTTACAGCATCACGGTGCGTTTTCTGCTTCTGACGACGAATCTTGTCGATACGTGTTGTTTTATGATAATGAACAATCGCCTGCAGAGCATTACCTGCATTGACAGGATTAAGCTGACGTGTGTCGCCCGTTAATATTACTTTAATAGGATGAACGCTATCTCTGGTCATTTCTAATAGCTTTTTCATATGACGTGAACCAACTAGGCCAGCTTCATCAACGATTAGCACGGTTTTTTGCCTGAAGAAATCAATGCCTTGCTCCTGTGCTTTCTTCATATCAATAGTCAGGCCTTCAATAGCCATACAGTCATCAATACCTGTTGAAGCAGACAATACCGCAGCAGCATTCCATGAAAGGGCTGTTCCGATAATACGATATCCGCTATCCGTGAAAGCTTTTTTAACAGCAGCCATTGTAAATGATTTACCAGCACCTGCTGTCCCCTCAATTACCGTAACTCTATCTGTTGTTCGACAACAATCGATAACCGCTCTTTTTTGCTCAGAGCTAATTCCTTTACGCTCCTCAATTGCCATTTTCACAACATGCTCGTCAAGCATATGCTGAGGATCCTGCTCTTTAGCATAGATAATCATTTTTCTTTCGGTTTCATACATTTCTTGCGTAGTAAACTCATTTGTTCCATCTATAGGAACCAAATCGCAATCTTTATCTATGAAATAATCAACAAGATCATCAAAGTTTGGCTTTTTCATTAACTCAAAAACAAAATGCTTTTTTTGATCTGCTTTCTTCTGCTCGTATGACAGTTTCTCTTTAGCTTTTTCAGATGTCGCCTTTTTCTTATACTCTGGCACTTCGGTATCAATCATCATAACTGTTGACAACTGATTTTTAAGACGCTTTATAGAGAAATGTGCTTTTTTATCAGTGATGAAAACCAGTGAATCATTGAGTGAATCTGAAACGAATTTAAGCTCTTCCTCATTAAAAAGATGAAGATAGTCAGGAGGTGTTATAGTAATTTGTTGTTCTGATGACATAATAATCATGACTCTCTTAGCTAAAAAAATAAATCGTGTCTTTATATTATGCGTGAAAAAGTAAGGTTACGCAATATTGGCATTGCCACTTATACCCTCATAAAAAAAGAAGAGAAACATGAGACATGCTTCTCTTCTGTCATACTTAAGGAGCTGGCCTTCTTCTTTGCTCCATTTGAGGAGCATTCTCCCACGGAAGAACATGCCCTTCGATTTGTGGAGATATCGGCACTCTAACCTTGTTATCTTCCCACAGTCTTCTTTGAAGATTTACTGCCCATTCGATATTTTTAGGATCTTGACCACGAGTAATACGTGTTCTTGAAGCATAGTCATTTCCTTCTTTAAACAGTAATGACCAGTCAACCCCTTTAGCACCCCATACAACGTTTGGAAGTTTATCTATTTCTTTATGCTCTCTGAACTTATCCAAAGCATAGTTATATGTCCATAGATACTCTTTCGGCCCCGGCACAATCAAAAAAGGCGCTTTATTGCTGCGAGGGTTAAGGAACGTCGGAGGAAAACCTTGACCCACTACGCAATTTCCTTCTAAATCATAACGTGATTGAATAGTTCTGCCATCAGTTGCAAAAATACGAGGTTCATAATCTTTTCCTTCACCCCAGAATCTACCTTTAGCCTTATCTAAAAAATCGCTTGTTGGGCCATCTTCACCGCCATAGTTGAAGGCCAGTCTTCCCTTTCTATCAATATAAGCAAGCTTTTCTTTCTCTTCCAAAAATGGAATAGATACAATAGGCTTTATCTTTTTCTTAGAAAGTCTGTCATATTCTTTCTTTTCTTCTGGCGTTAAATCGATATTTCCATTCAACGAGCTATAATCACTCATGGACACATCTTCTTCGTGAGTCTCTTCTTTTACTTCTTTATCTGATGATTTACCCCTAAAGAAAATGTCAAAGAACCCTCTTTCCTTTTTATCAACATCAAAAACCTTTCCTTTGTCTTTCTTAGGAAGAAGGTCTTCATCTAAAGGCATTTCAGGCGCTTTATGAGCCACATTATTCGCATTAACTTCGGCAGTTCTAACGATTTCGGTGTCTTTTATTTCATCCTCAATAGCAAAAAGCTTTTCAAGGTCGATTACAGGATGCGGCACATTGAATCGTTCGGAAAGGAATAAAACATCTCCAGCTTCCAGATCCCAATCATCTTTGAAGTTGCTAAACTTTCTAACATCTTCAACCCATTTAGTCAGTTTTTTAATATCTTCTGGTGTATCTAACTTCTCAATAATACCCATTTCTTTGGCAATCTTTTCCCAGCTATCCCCATTTTGAACAGTATAACGGTTAGTGTCAAAATCAACCACTTCGTCACAATCAGGAGACTGCTTTATCTCGAACAACTCAGATTGGGACATATTATTTCTGCCAAAACCTTTCTGAGAACGTCTCTCAATACCAAACATCATTGCTGTTTTATTGGATTTTTCTTTACCCCATGAAGCGGCAACAGCACCCAACATTTCATGCCTGAAATAACGACGACCTGTAACAGGAAGTTCGCTTGGCGTTGATTTTCTAATTTTATCCTGATTTTCAGACTTAAGCTTATTCGGCTCAGCCTTACCTAACTTTCTGTCTAGACGTGTGTGAAGCTCCGCCTCATTAAGGTAGATATTCACGCTATCTGTATGTCTACTCATTCCTACATATGCAAGACGGAAGTCCATTTTATCAGAGTCGATTAAGAAAACCTTTTGAACCGTTTGGCCCTGACTCGCATAAATCGTTGTTGCAAAGTTATGAACGACAGGGAAAGCTGCTTTGTTATCATGTTGGAAATCTTTAGTGTTTAACACCATACGCCCAGCAATATCTCCGTCCATATCTACAACAATATCATAAGATCCCGGCGTAACTTTACTTTCTTCTACCGCAACGATACGACCACTGTTTCTATTAAATACACCTACTTTCTTAGGAACCCATGTCTTCCTGTCCATGTTTTCTTTATTGTCAGGCGTTTCATAAACAATTGTCTTTTTACTGTTAGCCCTCACCACTATTTCATCACCAATAGCAAATGTCGTTTCCCACATTTTTCTACCATCTGTAACCTTGATAGGTGGCGTTTCAGAACCATAAACTAATCCCATTTTTTTATAAGCAACACGAACCATTTTATTCAGCTCAGTCACATCATCATTTGACAATGCTAAAATCAATGGACGTTTAGCAGGGTTGGCTGCTTTATAGGATAAAAAGTCTCTTACAACCATATTGAACTGGTCTTTTTTATTCTTACACCAGTGCAAAGCTTCTTGCTGTAAAAATGTATTAATCGCTATACCTGATTTTCTGAAAGAGAAATCCTTCACTGCATCACGATGCGTTTTCTGTTTCTGACGGCGAATGGTATCAATACGTGTTGTTCCGTGGTAATGAACTATTGCTTCCAAAGCACTACCCGCATCAACAGGGTTAAGCTGTCGGCTATCACCTGTTAACACCACCTTAATAGGATGAGGGCTATTTCTTGTCATCTCCAATAGTTTTTTCATATGACGTGTTCCAACCAAGCCAGCCTCATCAACAATTAATACCGTTTTTTGCCTGAAGTAATCAATACCTTGTTCCTGAGCCTTCTCAACATCTCTCGTCAGGCCTTCAATAGCTGTACAGTCATCAATACCTGTTGAGGCTGACAATACCGCAGCAGCATTCCAGGAAAGCGCTGTTCCGATAATACGGTATCCACTATCTATAAACGCCTTTTTCACAGCAGCCATTGTAAATGATTTACCAGCACCTGCTGTTCCCTCAACAACCGTAACCCTATCGTTTGTGCGACAGCAAGCTATAACTGCATCAGTTTGTTCTTCACTGATGCCTTTTCGAGCATTTATAGCTGTATTAACAATGTCCTCGTTGAGACAATGATCAGGAGTTTGCTCTTTAGCCATCAAGATCATTTGCCTTTCTTCTTCATACATCTCTTGAGTTGTAACATGATCTGTCCCTTCTATAGGGACTAAATTACAAAGCAGGTCAACATAGTATTCTACCAGATCGTCAAAATCTGGTTTTTTCATTAAGTTAAAAACAAACTCTTTCTTATTTTCAGCTTTCTTCTTTTCTTCAAGATATTTTTGATATGCCTCCTTTGACATAAAAGGCCTTTTCTTTGGCTCTTCCGTTCCTGTCATCATGACCATATCTTTGAGATCTTTGACTAATCTTTTTCTTGTGAAATAAGAATTCCCTCTGGTAATGAAATCAATCGTATCTTTCAGGCTATCCTGAGTATACTTAAGCTCTTCAGTTCCGAAAAACTGAAGGAATTGTGGTGGAGTTATGTTTACAGTTTCATTCAATGACATAAATTAAAAGTCTCTTGGTTTATTAGATCTTGTCTATTGGCAACATCTCTTAAATATATTAAATTAATTAAAAGTATAGTTATATTATGCGATACATTCTCGATTTCGACAATCGGTTTAATGAAAATTTTCGGAGGTTTCTTGCCATGCAGCAGAACATTATATTAAAAAACTACGAGATAACAGAATCAGTTAATGCCAAACAAGAGCCTATTTTGATACTTACTTTTGACATTAACGATCACGCATCATCATTAGGCTGGAAACCTATCGATGTCAGTTTTAACAAATCAAGTCTCACATTGCGTGTTTCAGATGATGAAAAAGAGATTGAAGTAAAAACCGATCCCATTTCTTTCAACGATGAGGTCTTCGAGCGTCTTCAAAGCCATGATAAAATCGTTATTGCCGGACTCAATAAATATAAAGAGGGGAATGTAGTAGAGTATGCGTATTTGGTTGATAACCACAATATACAGCCTCAAAAAAGACATTCTTTAAAGTAAACTAACATAGGGTTATAAACATGGAACTAAATGTTAATGATATTGCTACGAGTTTAGCATCAGAACACGCAACGACTTACGTGATGGGAGACAAACCCGTTAGAAATCGCGCACTAAGCAAAATAGCAGGTATGCTTTTGACCACTGCTTTTGCTATGACAACTTTACCCACGCTTGCTGATACTGGACATCATACAAAAGCAACGTCGCAAACGCAAGTCAAAAAACATATAAGCAAAAAGAAAAGCTTTAAGGAAACGCGAGCAACATATTTTGCAAATATGAGAGCAGAACTTAACAAGGTAAAAGTGGATCAAAGCGGTGTTCCTATACAGATTGATGAGGAAAACTCTACGCGATTTACTATTGCTAAGCAGCTCTTTAACGCAGCAGAAAAGGCAGACACTAAAGAGAATAAAATACGTTATACCATGATGGGCATAGGCACTATTGTGGAAGATTCTCATGATTTATTAAAAGTAAATGGAAATCCTACGCTTGGGATTGGCTTTGATCTTGTGCAGCAGAAAAAATCTTTTGGCTCAGAAGTAGAAATGTATAAAACCATTGTAAAAGCAGGCTACCCTGTAGATGAAGTTATGAACTATGCTATGGGTAAATCAAAGACTATTCATACTGATTTTAAAAAATCATTAGCACTATTCTCCCTTATTCAGGATGACTATATTAAGATTGCTAAAGCATGGGCAGGACCAAAGCTTTGGGGATTAGATGACGCTACAACACTTATTACAGTGGACATTCCAGGGTTTAAAATTGGGGATTATTCCAACCCGGATTTAAAAGATAAAATTGGCACCAAATATAGCACAGCTTACAATATGAGCATAGAAGAAATGGCAGGCGCTGCTTATGCTTCTTATAACAATGGAGGAAAAGTTTTAGGATCTTCATTTGCTAAAGAATATAAGAAAGGGGATTATTTAACAGCTATAAATAGTTTCTCAACAGGCTATACCGATCTTGAAGGTGTTTATCATGAGAATCAGCGACTGATAAATGCGGTTACATTCCTCACTTCTGGTAAGCAAGGCCGTGATTATTTAACAGCGGGAAACTTTGATATTTATAACCAGACAAACAACTTGTCCGCATTAAAAACAGCCGTTCCAGAAACGTATAAAATGCGCGAACTTGAAAAGGTATATAAAAGCACCAATAATGCTATTTTCAACTTTGAAGAACAGGCTGCTGATGGTAAGAAGCATACTCCTAAACAGATTGCTCGTTATGAGCAACAAAAAAAGATTCTCGTAAAAGTAGAGAATCAGCTTAATAACCTTCGTGGCAACTTAGGTGAAACAGAACTTGTTTATGATAATAGTGATGTTATAAGCCGCCTTACTGCGAAAGGCCTTTATAAAAAAGCGGAGTCTATTCCTTTGCCAACACCAAAAGTAGAAGTGGTAAAAGAAGACAATAAGGTTCAACCAAAAGCAGATACTGAAAAGCTTAAGACAAAACAGGAGAGTCGAACGATTAAAACCGAAGGGAAAGAGGTTAACGCAGGCGCTCAGTTAGAAAACGCTTCAGCAACTGTTAAAACAGTTGAAAATGACTCCTTTGCCACAAGACTTAAACGAGCCATTAACCTCAAAACAGAAGAACTTACAGAGAGTGTAAAAAGCAAGTTCGGCATGAAATAAACATAAAAAAAAGCAGGTTACCCTGCTTTTTTATTTTAGATTTTCGGTCTTGATACAGGTTCTTCTTTAACATCATAGACAGGCTCTGGCAGTTTGAGTCTTAAGAACACTTTTTCTCCATGAAGGTCAACACGTTCAACTTCAACTTTAACCCCTTCTTCCAAAACTTTTTCAACTTCAGACTCATGCCTTGGTTTCAATACAAAAGCTTGAATATTCGTTGTTTTACCCTGAACAATCCAACCTTTTTCAGTTTCACGAATAATATCTGCGTCTTCGATTTCATGCTTAAGTTGTCCTGCATACTGTGTAATCAGCCATTGGTTAGCCTTATCACTTGCCCCACGTGAACGACGTTGTTTCTCATTACAATACGCACCAATCGCATCAACTTCATTGCTTTCAGGGAGATCGTAATCAGCAAAACCTAATGCGTTCTTGATCGCTCTATGAGCCATTAAGTCAGGATAGCGACGAATAGGCGAGGTAAAATGCATGTAACTGTCATGTCCAAGGCTATAATGACCCGTGTTAACATTCTCATATTTAGCCGAACGTGGACGAGACAACTCATTTTCTGGCGCACTTTGGTTTCTAAATAATGCTGAACGACTTCCTGATAATGATAATGTTTTAGCTGCTTCCTTATTGGCAAACAACATAAACTCTTCTACCAGCTTATTAGCAGGTGTAGATTCTTCCACAACCTTCAAACGATCAACTTTACCGTTTGAATTCAATACGGGAACGATTTCTGGCTCTCTATCAAATGGTTTTGATTGACTAAAGCCTTTCAACACATCAGCAACCCATAATGTGTTTAAAACCATGCTTTTCGTTTTATCATCCCATTTAGCAACATTCTCATATCCTTGATGTGGATCAACAACAGCACCAAGATGATTTAGAGCAACATCATTACTGAAAGCATACGCGTCTACTTCATTATATGTTAAACGCGCATGAGAGCGGATTACAGCAGGATAGAAAGAAGACTGACCTACCAGACCATCTTTACTTATAACCGCCTCACAAACCATTACAGCGCTTTCCTGATTAGGGTTTAGTGAGCAAACTCCGTTAGACAGCACAACAGGCAACATTGGAACAGCCCTATGAGGCATATAAAGAGTAGTAGAACGTTCTCTCGCTTCTTTATCCAGAACACTATCAGGCTCAACATAGCGACTTACATCAGCAATCGCAACATAGAATGTACGACTACCATCAGCATTTCTTACGGCAGCAACAGCATCATCAAAATCTTTAGTGCTTTCACCATCGATTGTTACAAAAGGGATATCCCTGAGATCTTTACGGCCTTTATCTTTGAGGATCTCTTTGATGGATACAGATGAGACAATACTCGCTTCTTTCAAGCTGTCAGCGGAGAAATCTTCTTTAGCATTCATCCATGCCAAAGCAAGCTTAGTTTCGATTCCGGGTTCGTCAAGTTTACCAATGTATTTTTGGACATCAAAAAAAGCGCGTAATCCACTCCAGCGCTCAAACTTACCTGTTCTTCTTAACATACCTGAAACAAAAGAGCCTTCTTCTTCAATAAGTTGACTCTGATCAGGATCTACAACTTCTTGGTGTCTTTCAGATAATCTTACCACATCTTTAATCATTGGCTCCATAAGCTTGATAGCGCTTAACCAATCTTTTCTGCCCGCTCCGATATTTTCACCTACAGTGAGGAATGGCTGAGTTGAAATAACATCCATTACCAAACCTTCATCATCCCCACCCGTAGTAATCCCTCGCCAATCTTTAGGAATACGCTTCGCTTTTACCACTTCACCGTTAATAACCAGAGCGGCCTCATTACGATTCAGATAAAGTGTTTCACCTGTTTTTTCCTTTCTCTCTTCATCTAATACAAATAATACAGCGTGACCTTTTGCTTGCCATTCAACCAGACCAACCACATCCTGAAGATATTTGGTGCTTTTAAACTTAACACCTTCTTCATCTACTAAGCGCAGGACATGTCCGTCAATCTCTAGGTTTTTCAACCATTTATTAATATTATGACCTTTAACATTTGGGAACTCTTGTGAGAGTAATGTAATAAAGTCTTCAAACTTATACGCTTTGTCCTTGAGCATTTTATCTTTAATGAAAAGCTGCTCTTTAGGGAACTGATAATCGCTATGTGTTTTTGTTTCCAAAGTATTTCTCCATTTTTGGGTATCTTGACTAATCATACCACAGTTAAAAATCAATGAATACTATTATTTAAGATGAAACGCTCAAACTCTTCAGCTTTTTCGCCTGACAACACATTACGAGGAGATATTCCATTCACATCATCAATATCAGGATCAGCGCCAAGCTTAAGAAGCTCAGGGATCATCTCAACGATAAGATCAGTCTCTAAATCATTTTTCCATGCATCAGTGGCATACCACAAGCAAGTTCTACCATTAGCATCAACTTCATCAATCGATAAACCCCATTTAATCAGCTCCTGCATTCTTACAAACTTTTGCTCATTATTTTCAGAAAGTATCCAGGCATGCATCACCGAACGTTTGTCAGCCATCCATCCTCTTAAAGAATCCAGACCATAAGTTTCGTATAATAACTGGAGATACCACCATAGACCGCCTCTTGCAGCAACAAGATTAGCATCCAAACTCTCAGGGTTGTTTTCACTAGGTCTTCCACCCATACCCCACAATACTACGCCAAGATCTTCTGTCTGCGATTTTATCTTATATTGACCATCACGATTTAGGCGACCTTCTTTTTCAACACAAGTATACCAATATCGCTCTAACAACCAGTCCATCGGTGTTTTACCATGACGATCTTTACTGTTCGGGCTTATTCCGGCATCGACCAGATCTATAATAATGCCATATTCAGACATAACAGCCCAATGCAGCATGGTTTCACCATTTTCTCCACGCATTATCAGTGCTTTCATCCTATTTTTCTTAAGCCATGCTCTTACTTCTATTGCGCGTTCAGGGTTTATGAGGACATACCATATATTTTTTTGAGATGTGTCAAACTCTCTTTCTGGAGGGAGTGTTGCTTTGGTAACGCCGTGTGCTAATTCTGAGATATTCGTTTTTAACTTCTTTTTTCTTAACTTGTCCAAAAAATTCATGCTACGTTCCTTTTGACGTTTATGCCTGATTAGAAAGTAAAATAACATTTTATTAAAATCAAATATTTTTAAGTATTGCGAAAAACAAAAAGTGAAAGTAAAATAAGCATATCACCTTATAGAGCGGAACTTATTATGTCAAATATAGATATCCTTTTCAATGTAGAGCTTCATGCAAACTCTTCAAAAGCCTCGACTGAAAATCAATGTCTTCAAGTCGTTAAATCGCTTTTCTTACAACTTGATGGAGCAAGCACATTATCCAAAAAAGAGGATGATTCTGTTAAAATCGCTTTTGTTTCTCCTGAGTCTGAAGAAAATAAGATAAAGACGCTCATGTATTTACAAAGCATTCTTTTCACTTCTCACAAAATATGTTTGTTTCAAAGTAATAATAGTTTTGAAATAAATGGCTCTATCAACGTTACTTATCATAATAAAGACAGTAAAGCTAAATCACTTTCAAAAGAAAGTTCTGCATATAAGATAAAAAATGGAGTTATCAAAAAAGCAGATGGTCAGATATTATTCCCAACATTACTCAATCGACTTGAAGACAGCTTTACTGAAGAATATAAGAAAACTACTGAAAGGAAAAATAGATTAAAATAAAAGGGGCAAAAGCCCCTCTTTTTACATTTTCATACGCGGTCTTGTTGGCGTATTTTCTTCAGACTCCAGAAGTGCCAGGAATGCATCTTCATCTAACACCTCGACACCCAGCTCTTTAGCTTTAGCCAACTTACTTCCAGCCTCTGCTCCAGCCACAACAAAAGATGTTTTCTTAGAAACCGATCCTGAAACCTTACCACCTTGTTTTTCGATGATTTCTTTCATATCATCACGCCCCATTGTATTCATTGTCCCTGTAATAACAATGGTTTTACCAAAGAAAGGAGAATCAGTATTTACAATCACTTCTTCTTCAATAGGTTTGACACCTGACTGTCTGAGATCATCAATAATTTGCCTATTTTTTTCATTTGAGAAAAATGCGAAAAGCTCATCTGCTGTAGCAGGGCCTACACCATCGATAGCAATAAAATCATCATGACTTGCATGAATAATCTTATCCATTGTTCCAAAGTGCTTGGCTAAATCTTTAGCTGTCTGCTCACCGACCTGTCTTACACCGAGAGCATAAATAACTTTAGCCAATGGTCTTTCTTTTGTTTTCTCAAGATTAGCCTGAATCTTAGCAGCAAGCTTTTCACCCATTCTCGGTAAAGATAGCCAATCATCCATAGAAAGATTATACAGATCATTTGGATTCTTAACTAACTTCATATCGACAAGATTTTCAATATGAATATCGCCCAAACCATCAATATCCATCGCTTTTCTTCCCGCGAATAACTGGATGCTTCCTTTTAACTGAGCAGAACATACCAATCCACCAGAACAACGAGAAACGGCCTCACCTTCAGGTTTTACAATATCTGAGCCACAAACAGGGCAGACTGAAGGCATAATGAACTTTCTTGCATCTTCTGGTCTTTTCTCAACTATTGGACCTAATATCTGAGGAATCACATCACCCGCTCTTCTTACACGGACAATATCACCAATCATAATATCTTTCCTGATGATCTCATCCATATTGTGTAGTGTTGTGTTAGAGACAACGACCCCACCAACAGCTACAGGCTCTAAGCGTGCTACAGGTGTTATTGCGCCTGTTCTACCGACCTGAACATCAATATCCAGAAGTTTGGTTAACTGCTCTTCAGCCGGAAACTTATGCGCTCTTGCCCAGCGTGGAGAACGAGAAACAAATCCAAGTTTCTCTTGCGCAGCATAAGAATCGATTTTATACACAACGCCATCGATATCGTAAGGTAAGCCATCTCTCATGGACATAACTTTATTATAAAACGCCATCAGTCCTTCTTGACCTACAGCAACACAGTTAAGCTCTGACATTCTAAAACCAAGATCTTTTAAGTGATTCATAGACTCACTGTGAGATGCGCCTTTATCAAAGCCATCAGCTACACCAATGCCGTAAGCGAAGAAAGACAGAGAACGCTTAGCTGTAACTTTAGAGTCAAGCTGACGAAGACTTCCAGAGGCGGCATTACGCGGGTTAGCAAACGTATCTTCTCCGTTTTGTCTTTTAATCTCATTTAGTCTTTCAAAATCTTTTCTCTGCATAAGAATTTCACCACGCACTTCTAAAAGTTCTGGCACGGGCTGATTCAGAGCAGAGAAAGCGCTATTTAAATCAAGAGGAACAGATTTGATAGTCTTCACGTTAGCTGTTACGTTTTCGCCTACCGAACCATCACCACGCGTTGCGGCCCTTTCAAAAATACCGTTCCTGTAAAGAAGACTAATCGCCAGACCATCATATTTAAGCTCACAATAGAACTCAGCGCGATCATTTTTTGACAGTTCATCTTCGATACGTTTTTCGAAAGCTGAAACTTCTTCAGGAGTGAAGGCATTATCTAAAGATAGCATTGGTGTTACATGTTTGGCAGGTTCAAATGCTGAGACAGCCTCACCACCAACACGCTGAGTAGGAGAGGTTGAGCTTAATAAATCAGGACGTTCTGCTTCAATATCTTGAAGCTCTCTGAACAAACGGTCATATTCAACATCAGGAATAGAGGGATTTTCTTCAATATAATATTTTCTATTATGATACTCAATAAGCTCTGTTAACTCTGAAACGCGCACGGCTTGTAAATCTATATTTTTGTCCATGTTTTTCTCTCTTAAGGGTGAAAAGTATTCCTACATTATAGCATTTTTATTTTTAAAAATCACCTTATTTTAACACCTAAACACGATTATTCAACCAATCCTGACCTTCTTTTTCTGCAATCCATTTCATTATATTTTGAGTTAATTTAACACCTATTTTCTCATGAAGAAAATCGATCTTACCCTCCTTCAGTGCTTCTCTTACCTTCGTTGAGCGCACCTGTTGCATTTCAGGAATAGCAAGGATAGGCCACTTAAGCACCGTTTCATAATCTTTAAACTTTTTAATACTTTCACTATTAGCATTGTCCATACCAAAACCCCAATAAAATAACATATCTGGATGTTTCCTTGACAAATATCGCTGTATATCAGCAGAATAAATAGGGCCTTTGCTTTCTTTAGATTTTAAAATATCAATCTCCAAATCAGGCATAATAACACGACTTTTCTCTTCATTTGTTAGCCCTGAAACCTCATCAAAAAGCAACAAAGATAACCACTCCTTTCGCTTTTCATAAGGAGCCGTCTTTTTTCCAAATGCGTGAGAGGCAGAAAGAATCACCCACACCTTTGAGTTTGGAACACTGAGTAAATATTTAATCGCATTCAGATGACCTTTATGTGGCGGGTCACCCGCCAAACCATAGATGATATCTACACTCTTTCCAAAGTCTATCTGTTGCGTTGAAGCCGTATTCAAAAATATCATTTAATATTCCTTATTTAGTTATTGTTATTTTAACACTAAGTAAAATAAAAAACAAATCACTTTCTAATAAATTTGCTTTTAGCGCTAAAAATGTTTATTTAGAGGATAAGTTAATCAACAGAGGATTATAAAATGAACAATATTAAAAAGGTTTTTGCTTGCAGTTTGCTGACAATGATGTTTACCGGAATAGCAAACGCCACAACAGACACGGAGAAATCGTTTACTGATGCCGATGGGCAGTCCATTCATTGTGTTATAAAAGAAGGAGTAGCTGCTTGTAAGAATGCTGGTGGTGAGAATGTTATTTGCGCAAACAGTGATAACGGCTATTCCTGCAGCGCAAACTAACGTTATTCATTAAGTTTAGATAAGATAGTAGGAAACCACTTTTCCCACCACGCTATTTCAGCAGCTCTTTCTTTATTTAATGGATAAAGCATTACATGCTGTGTGTTTGAAGCAAGTCCGGTTTCCTTTTTCACGTGCTCATAGACATAACATGAAAAACTTCTTGCCATTAACATGTGATAAGCAGACCAATAGCGTGTATTTTTTTCTGAGGTTTTATCTTTAAATACAGCAAATATATACCATAGTTTATGCTTAGGTATTTCTTTACCGAATGTTATTTTCTCTATTAATGCAATAAGGTAAATCCATTGCCTGTATATTTTCTTTTTACTTTTGCTATCTTGTATCTCTTTCCATAGCAACTCTGAATCATCACGCCATTTTGACCACGCTTGATAATTTTCCTCAGTGTTTTCTTGATATAAAAGGTCAGAAATAACATTTTTAAGTTCAAACACTCTTTCTTCGAGAAAACCTCTTATCAGACGCGAACTTGTATCTTTCATGAGTTTATTAAGAATTATAGGAAGATAGTCAATGGCATTTCTCATAACCAGCAGAGCGGAAGAATGACTATTATTGAGGCTAAACTTTCTTCTTATGCTTTGCCTTAACTCAAAAAGATCATCCGTTTCGTCACAAGTCGTTGAGAATGAGAGTTCACTTAAAAAACAATAATCTTCGTTAAAGATGTTGTATTTCTCACCCATAATATTATCAATAAAAATGCACCATGCCTCACCAAACTTCCCATAACAATCTATCCCTATATTAATTCTTTTTTCATTAGGAAAATAGTCATAACTTGACTCACTACCTAATTCAAAGGAAATAGAAAGGCAGTTAAGTCCTAATGTTTTTTCTGGAATATGAAGTTTTTGGTTCAACATCTTCAAACTGTTTTCAAGCTGATTAAGATAAAACCATATTTCCTCGAAAGATAAGCTGTAATTAAAACTTATATTTTTTAGATTATAGCGTTCTGACAATTTCTTTGCGTCTTCAGATAAAGACTCAAAATTAAGATCTTGGGGAATTGTTTCTACTATACTTTTTTCAAATCTTTTTTTCATTAAAACAGATTCAGCATACAATACGTCGTCAATATTTTGCTGCTCATACGCTAAGATATTAGGAAAATCAGAAGATTCTATCAAATCAAACAATGGGGTTCCTAACAAATAGGAAACGCGAGACGAGTAATAACTTTCCTCATGAAGATTCCACACATCTGAGCTTTCTTTAAATGTTTTATCACTTCCCCATACGTATTCTCTTAGCGAAGCCACCCATTGATTTAAATCCTTCACAGATTTAACATCATTTAAGTCCATCCATAAGCTTTCCATATCAAGAAACTCTTGATCAGAAATAATGGGATAAAGCTGTTGCTTTCTTGACTTATGCATCTCATTAATAACCACCTGCAGAGGTGATATTGTTGTATTAATAGCGATGTCTTCGTGTGGCATATTCATTAGAGCATAACCTTTTATTAGTTTTATCTTATTATTTTACTTGTAAACTATTTGTTTGGTTTTTACAAGTAAAAAAGGAAGAGCGTGCTCTTCCTTTTATAGATAAAATTATACTTATCGGCCCATCGACATTCTTCTCGATTGCCTTACGATAAGCTCTGGCCTCTCTTCTAAGATTCTTTTATGTTCCATAACAGCAAATCTATCTGTCATTCCTGAAATATGGTCTGCTAAAGAACGATAGAAATCTTCTTTTGGATCAACACCATTCCCTGACATTTCGCTTGGATCTTTAGAATAAGCATTAAATAAATCAATAATCATTTGTTTCTGAATCTGACGATTAGAATCAATAATAGGATTATCGTAGATATTTGCTTTTGAGAATCTTTTAAGATCCTTATGAAGCTTAAACTGATTATCACTGAATCTAATCAGTTCTTCATGATACCCTTTTACATCATCAACGGTCACGATGCCTGATTCACGAATACGCATCAGCGAGTTGCTTTTGAGGTCATTCATAGAATGAGACAGCATATCTCTGATGATTGTTCTTACAATACCGCGTGTTTTCCTGATCTCCTCACGTCCACCATTCATATAATCGTTATTAGAAGGCAGCTCAAAATCAGGATGACGTTTTTGAACACGACCCCATGCTTCCAAATAACCCGGAGCATCATGAAGTTCTTTAGGGCTTAAAATATGAAGCATAAATGCATCTTCTAAATCTGCATGAACATACGCCATACTATCAGCATAGTCTACAACCTGAGATTCCAGCGAACCTTGGCGACCTAAAAGATGTCTTTGGGCAACAGGTCCAAGAATAAGGGCATTTTCTTCAGAGCAATGCTTTAATAATCCAGCACGCGTTTCAAACATTAAGTTTAAGCCTTCATATAAAGGATAATAAGGGCTTTCTAATTTATCAACGATGCGGAGAGCCTGAACATTATGTTCAAATCCACCATGATTAACCATCAGCTCATCGAGCGTATCTTGTCCAAGATGACCAAAAGGGGCATGACCAATATCATGACAAATAGCAAGCGTAGAAGCCAGATGCTGGTTAATATTAAGAGCATTACTGACAGCCTTAGCTATACCACATACTTCCATAGAGTGATCGTAACGACTACGGAAGATATCGCCAGCAGCATCATGAGGGAAAACTTGAGTTTTTGCACGAAGTTTACGGTGAGCGCCTGAATGGAGAACACGATCATAATCACGTTCAAACTCATTTCTATCGGTAGGCTTATCGATTTCATACTGACGACCTTCGCTATTGTGTTCAGTAATCGCATAAGAAGCTAAAGACATATTCTTTCCTTTTACAGTTAATATAATATTTATATTCTATCATTATATTATATTGTAAGGAAGTTGTTTTTTTCATTTTTTGAGAGAATTGATTAAAATCGTATGTTCTGTATCTCTAATTAACGCTCCCAACCAGCAAATCCAGAGATGCCAGCCAGATCCAAGTGCAAAACCATCTTTCTTCCATGCTTGCTCTACATGCTTATTTACACCTTTATTATCACTATTGTATAAGCACATCCATGCTAAACTCCACTCTATAGCAACAATAATAGCATTTTGATCGGGTATTGCTTTTTTAGTTGCTTGATTAAAGCATTTCTTTGCATAGCCAAATAAGCTATTTCTTTTGTCGAAAGGAAAATCGTTAGGCCATAAATTACTTACATGGGAGCGGTTCAAAAGTGGCTGCAGATAAACAAAACCTTTTATCATAAGGTAAATAGCTGATGACTTATCCTCGTTTAAACCTGTATTGACCTCTTCTTCAAGCTCTTCCCATCTTTCACATGACCAAAAGAATAAGCAACGAAGATATCTTACAATACCAAGCGTTGCTTTATAAACATGCTTATCGTTGATATTATTCTTTATCAAATAGACAAGCCGTTGAGACAAGGATAGCCATATTTTGGCGTTTCTCTTACTTTTAACTACAGTATGGAGGCTACTTTCGAGATTATCAATTTCCTTGCTAACCGATAACCAAATTGTTGCTTCTTTTAGGCTTCCCCACGTCATTAACAGACTCCAGTATAATTATTCTTTTTCAGTTATTGCCTTTAATGGAAACTCATATTCACGAGCAATCTCTACAACCTTATAAACCTTCATTTCAGCGATTTCTTTAGAATACGTCCCAGCCACAGCTTTTCCTTCAGTATGAATCCTAAGCATCACTTGAAAAGCCTCATCAAAACCTTTATTGAATATTTGTTGCAATACCGAAATAACAAAACCCATTTCCGTATAATCATCATTCAGTAAAATGACATTATAAAGAGACGGTGGCTTTACAACTTCTTTAAGTTTATCTTCCTGATAAACATCCTCATCTAAACCTTCCGGCATTATACTCATATATTCCTCCTTTTATGCTGCTTAAAAGGTCATAATAATACAAAAAAAATAAAAATCAAAAGATATAAATAAGCGTTGCATTAAAGCATACTTAGTGATACTATTACACTAACTTAAAGACAGGAGACTTCAGATGAAACAATATGAGCAACCCATTACAACTGTTGACGTTGTGGTATTAACCCTTAAAGATCACAAGCTTCACATTCTACTCACTGAGCGAGAGAAAGAGCCGTTTGCTGGCTGGCTAAGTCTTCCTGGCGGTTTTGTTTTTACTGATGAAGACAAGACTTTAGATGATGCTGCTGACCGTATTCTTTTACAAAAAACGGGTGTTCGCTCACCTTACTTTGAACAGCTTAGCGGTTTTGGCTCGTCCACTCGTGATCCTCGCGGCTGGTCTGTTAGCTTTGCCTATGTATCATTGATGCCTTGGGAAGACGTTGAAGTTGCTCAGGCTGGACGCAACGTTAATGATGTGAAGTGTGTTGCTGTTGATGATTTGAAGCCGGGGATGCTTGCTTTTGATCATGAAGAAATCGTAGCAAAGGCGCTTGAGCGTTTAAGAAACAAGGTGAACTACTCTACAATGCCTGCTTATTTGCTGCCTAAAAAGTTCACGATTACTCAGCTTCAGAAGGTTTATGAAGAGGTTCTTGGCACCCCTATTGATAAATCAGCTTTCAGGAAAAAAGTTAATGCGCTTGATTTCCTTGAGACTACGGGTGAAAAAGAGACGGGTAAACACCGCCCAGCGGAAGTTTTCCAACTAAAACCTGATGCGCTTATTTGTTTCAGAAGCAATCTGACAAAATAAAAAAAAGGCCGAAAGGCCTTTTTTTAATGCAGTGTTTTACCTTTATAACTTATTGGCTGATCATCGACAACTGTTTCAATCTCTTCTGGCTTATCTTCTGTATAATAGACGGTCCACGCACAACGATTATCAACGCAAAGCACCCAAGAAAGCAAAGCTTGTTGAACATCATAGACATTGAACATTTTGCGCCCATTTCTAAGGCTACTAATAACCTCATCATTTTCATCTATATCCATAATACTGACGCTCATATGAACGATTTTAGAGCCTTGAGTATGGAAGTTAATCTCTGTTTCTCTTTTTACCATGCCTTTTTGCGGATCAGAGTAGAGAATGGTGTTTACCCACAAAGTAAAATCTATTCTTTCAAGTGCTTCTAAAGCATTTTCGAGATCCATTGGCTCTTCAAAATCTTGCCTTATATCTTTTAGCTCTCCCATTCTTTCTGAAAACAGATTATCATGATTAAAATCAAAATCGGAAATGTCTTCGAAATCTTTTGTTGAAACCGTTACAGGAATCAATGCTGAAATCAGCCATCTTTTTTGTATTTGTGGCGAGAAAGAACTAACCTGCTCATTAAAGCTCGGCGGAATATTGGCTAAATCGATATTTTTAACATCCACACCCTTACTCAAAAATGCGTCAATATTAGGTTTAAACCATAAGTTGCTAATTTGAAAACTGTAAGTCTGCCCAACTTTTACACCATTAAAATAGTGATTCATTGATTCCGAAGCGCGTTGCATTAAAGCCTGAAATAGCATACGTGAATAAGAACTTAGAACATTTCCCGCTTGAAGAGGAACAAAGGCTGGATAAGCATCAGGATCATCATTCCAGATAGTGATAGGCATAAAAAACATTTTCTTGTATGGCTTTTCGTCATTCTTAACATAAGCAATGACTTTACTTTTATTGTCGAGTTTTTCGAAAGACTCTTTTTCTGACTCACTGAAATCCTGAAGGGAAATCGTAAACTCTGGATCTTGCTTCCATTCTTTTATTGCTTGTATAGCTTCCCACTCTTTTTCCAATAAAATAGGATTATAGTCAGAGACAGGATTATTGATTTCATCAGTTGTACTGAACTGAATATAAGATTTGTGCCATTCTTTTGTTTTTGAAACAACATCATCCCAAGAAACTCTAATGCTTTTGTTCATATCTTACCCCACGTTTTATATTCACTTATATATTACATAGTAAAATGTATCACACACTAAAATGGAAATCACTATTTTTTATTTTTATCTATGTGTAGTGTATGATAACATAAAATAATAACAAGAGAGGAATATAGTATGAGCAACAAACACACGCAATTTACAGTTTGGTATGATACAGAACTTAAAGAGCATATTGCTGTCGAATCAAGTATTTTAAACTTTAAAACCCTGAGAGGATTGGATATTGAAGGAATAAAACCAGAACGTGTATTTGCAGCCACACGTTCTGATGCTATTGGAAAGGTGTTTCCTCATCTTCAGAAGTTTGAAAAACCTTTGAGTAATAAAAAATACACGCCTAAGTTAAGAGCCATAAAGTAAGAGGTTTCCCTCTTACTTTTTATTGCTACGCTGCCATCAGCTCTCTTTCTGGATTCCACATGGAAAGCTTTTTAAAGATCTTTCCTTGTTTTCTACTTATAGGGGCAGTAGCAAGTGCTGACCAGCCTGTATTGTTATCAGGCTCCCAAAAAACTTCAAAATCAAGTCCAGCTTCAGAGGCTTTTTCAGCATAACGCTTAAGCTCATCTTCATCTTTAACATCCAACATTGCCAGCCTTGTTTCATCAGTTAAACCACCATACTTATGAACCGCAGCCATACCCGCATGAATCGCCTGAACTGCCTGCTGAGACACAGACAAGTCTGAACGCACTAAGACATACACATACTGAGCCTCTTCCTTTTCAAAAGGAGCCTTACCATCATATTTGAAGTGTTTGTTTTCAATTAGCATTTTATTTTAGTTTCCTTATAAACTTTTCAGAACAACACGTGCTTTTTCTTGAAGCTGCTTTATCAATACAGATTCTGTCTCAAGATAGGAACCCCATCCGCTTCTTATCTGATACTCATCTTCCTGAAGAAGCGTTTTCAGCCAAGGCTGAATGAACTTGAGTTTCATTCTCTTTTCAAGCATTTCGTTCAGAACAGATTTGACCGTATGATAAGCATCACCGTTAACATTGTTCAGTTTGTTTTTGTTTACTAAAGGAGAAAAAGCTTTTTTGAACGTCGCTTCAGGATCATGCGAAGTCAGCAAAAAATAGAATACATGGTGATGTATTTCGGCTTTTTTTGATTTTGATAATTCTTTCCAGATTTTTTTAACTTCAAAAAATGCTTCTTTAGAAAGAAGAGTTGATTCGTGAGTAGTAATAGTTTCAATAGTCATAGTTTTCACCTTTAAATAGTAGATTAATAAATAATTTATGCTTCAATAGCTTTTTTGATTTATCAATCATTAAAGGTGGTGCTCTTACATTCAAAGTCTAGTGTTTCATAGTGCTTTCCTTTTGGTTGGTTAATGTTTTATTTATCGAACACACTTATACTACCTCAACTCTAAAGTGTAAGTCAACACTTTTTTATAATCTTTCTTTCTTTTCTATCTTACTTACATCGAATCGCGCATTTGCTTTTAATGATAAAATAGCTTCGCGAGAAAAAGAATCAATGTAATCAAGAATATGCTTATCCCACTGCGTCCATACTTTAATCGATTTCCTAAGCTCATCCCATTTCTGCCACCACGCAACACCATCCCAACTTCCTTGAAGAATTCCACCATATTCTACAAAAAGCCCTAATACTTCCATAGGGTATGATTCTTGTTTTATCCACAGATTACTTAAACTTTTTGCTTTAGCGGTATCTTTTATTAACTCATGATGATCAAAATAGAATGTAACTTTAAGAAGTCTTAGCATAATGGTTTCTATTTCTTTACTATCGAAAAAGCCGGGCATTAACATATTAGTCGGGCATCCACACTTTAATAATGCATCAATCCACTCAAAGTTTAATGATTGTCTTTCTATAGGCCAAAAACTTTCAGGATTTGCCTCAAAATCATTTCGAGTATAGTCCCACGTATTTTTTTCAAACCTCCATTTAGTTGTCCACACAGAATCGCTCCAGGTTGGACTCATGTTATATAAACCTTTAATGGAGAGATTTTTAAAAATGTATTTTATAACATCTTCAGGATGAAGAACGATATGAGGAGGGGGCATTTCATTGCTCCAGTAAATCAGCTTACTTATCATTTCTTGGTTATTGGTTTCAATAAAAGACATCAGGATCTTTTCTTGCTGCTCGTTTCTAAACTGCACAGTAGACGTATTTCGGGTAAACCCTTCTTGATGAAGGGATTCCGCCAGCCACCTTGTCAGAACTTGGTTTTTGTTAGGGATTACCACATCACATAGCAAAGCAAGAGGGCTTATCTCTCTCTCTGACAAACCCTCTTCATTATTGTAAATGGGCTTAAGGAATCCTAAACCTTTTTGAGTTATTTTCTTTTCAAGTAATGGGTTATTTAGCTGAGCTAGTTTCAACCACATCTCTTTCCCAATCAATAAACCTTTTTCCTCAAGCTCTTTTAAAAAAGAGTTATCCATACTATTTCCCAATTATTTTTTTAAAGCCGTCTTTTAAACTTCCCAATAACCCGGAAGACTTAGCGGGTTCTTTTTTAACGGGTGTCGTTGCTCTTTTATTTATCCTTTCTTGACGCTTTTCTTCACGGTCTTTCGCTGTCTCGTTAGAAGCAACAACATCAACCTCTGGTTTAGACTGGACAGGAACAAGAATAGGTGTTTCAGGCAACGTTACGCTTTCTATTTTTTCATCTGTTTCGTTAGGCTCTACAGAATCATCAGGGACATACTCAAAATCCTTAAAAGCATCAAGCTGTTTGAGCATTGATTCTGCTGCTTTTGTGATAGGAACGTTTGTTTCTTGATAAAAAGGATTCTCTTCAGGCAACTCCAAAGCTTCGTCTGACACATCATCACTAATTGTATTTAAACCAAGCTTCATGATTAATGCTTTCGTTTGCTCATCAGGAATAAAAACGACACCATCGTCATCATAGTCACCTATCTCATCTCTTAACGCATCAATTTTGTTGGAATCATGATTATTACTATCTTCAAAATGCACAGGGTATGGATTAACTTCTTCACTTAAGCTATTTTGAAGCTTTCTTGATAGGTTCAGTACGTCTTCAGGAATAGAAATTCCTTCTCGTGAATATTGAGTATCCTCTTCTGTTGTCTCGCTTTCTTTTTTATCATTTTCTATGACTTGAGGTTTTTCAACTCTGGATATCCACATTTTTTTATTCATGACATTTATCATTTCAATAAAATCAGAGGTCAACCTGTAATCATCAGCATACTTCTCTTTAAGAATAATATAAAGATCGCTTACGCGAATAGGTTTAGCCACACTTTTAAGAAAATATCTATCTTTTAAAGGCATAGTCTTTTCTTCAAGAGCGATTGTCCCGTTCAGTGTGCGGCAAATCCAGCTATGATTTGATATAGTTTTCTTTTCCATACGGTTCTCTTAACATTTAACTTATTCAATATCATATCATGAAATTCTAAATATGATATACAGGAAAATAGAAAATATAATATTTAAATAATAATTACAAATTTCTAAGAAAAAATATTATGTTTTTGTTTAAAAGTATTTACTTTTAACGTCATCCCTATTAGATATTAATAAGCTTTAAAAAACTTATGAGGGGAAAATGAATAATTTAATTATTGCTGCAGCCTGCGCAGTTGTTGCCATCGTTGCTGTTATTGCGATATTGGTTTCACAAAAAAACAAGAAGAAGAAAGCTGAACTTCTTAATCTTCAGGAAAAAACAAAACAGCAAAAACCTGCCAGAAAGAGACACACTCCAGCGAATCCTCAAGGCATAGATATAGACGATGAAGAGAGTCAGAATAAAACCAAGATAAAAGTTAAACCTCGTGTTTTACCTAAGACTCAGCAAGAAGATGACAGTAAAGTAAGAGAAAATGCGGTTTTAGATATTTTAGATTCACAAAACCATTCTGAAGTAGATATTTTAAAACAAACTTTAGACATTGATTTATCTGAAAATGTAAATGTGCTAAATGTAAATAGAGCCGAGGAAAAAGTGCCTACAGTCTTAATAGTCGATGATTCAAGAACGTCATTAAAAAGTGCGACTCGCGCTTTAGAAAAGAACTATACTATCATCACGGCTGAAGACGGCATTGATGCTTTAGAGAAGATGCAGATAACGAAACCTGATTTAGTGGTGACTGACGTTGATATGCCTCGCATGACCGGATTAGAGTTAGTTACTCGCATGAAAGAAAACTTTTTCTTTTCAGACATTCCTATTATTGTGGTAACTGGAAATCTTGAGCTTCATTTTCAGATAGGTGCTCATGAAGGGATTGATAGTTTCCTTCCTAAACCTTACAGTCCTGATGATTTATTAGGTCAGGCAAAATACCTACTTAAACGTTAATAAATAAAAGGAGCAACGCTCCTTTTATCTTATCTTCATTTTTTTAGATTGTTCTCTGTCTTTCTCAAAAGGACTCTTTTCAAGCATAGCTTTTATTTTCTTTCCCGTCTCTTCTTTCTTGTATTTAGAAATCAAAACTGAATCCATACTCATTGTATAGGTCGAGTTTAAGACATTATGCGTGTTTTCAATAAACGCTTGATAATTCGCATCCTGCTTTAACTTATTCATCTCATAATCAAGCTTCTTACCATTAAGCATAACGAAAACAGCATTTTTATTCTCTTCACCTTCAATCGACCATGATATTTCATGATTATTCACACGGGTTGTTTGAACGTTAATTTTCTCAAAGACGTTTGTGCTATTGATAATATTTTGAGTAATCTGAGGAATGTCATGAGGTAAAGATTTGTTTGTATCAGATGAACCCGTATCCATCTTATATTTTATCACTTTTGCATAATCAATAATATTATCTCTATAGCTGGTTATAACATTATCGAAAGCTTGCACACCCTGTTCTTCTACTTTATTCTTAGCCGATGATTTAACCCAATCTCCATTGCTATTAAGTTTTACTTTTACGACCATTTCTCGATTTTTATTAAGCGTCATCATAACACCACGACTTGCGGCTTCCATTGCAAAAGCAGGATAATCTTTGACATCCATCTTTCTGACCTGATCAAGATGGTCAACAAGATAAGTTAAGGCAAAATCGGTTTGATGACTATTGCTTAATAAACCATTGCCAGCTTTTTCATCACTTTGACGCTTCGCCTTCCTTGTATCACTCCATTGCTCAAGCAATGCTACAGATAATTTAGAAAAATCGTGATTTTTTAAAGTGAGCATCATACCATACGTATCAGCAAAGTTCTCTTCAAACAAGTTTTTTATCGGGTTGGATTTTACATAATCGCCAATAATCCATTCAGTAAACCATCTCTCAGAGTTTTTCGACAATCCTGAACCCACAAATCTTTTTTTATCGTAGCAATGCGCTATCTCATGGTTTAACGAAGCCTCACGATAAAGGTCATTATTGAAAGTTAAATCAACACCGGGTATTAATGATTCAGCCTGACCTTTTTCATTTAAAGAAATCGTAATATCACATGAGCCTGACAAACCAGCAATATGAGAAGATGAACTATTTTCATTTTTATTTACGATTTTTATATTAGGAATTGAGTCAGTAAGCACGCCTGATTTCTGATACTCTTTTATCATCGAGTCTATCACTATTCCAAAAGGAGCAGACGTAATCACAGAGGCATGAGCAACCTCAGCCGGAAGATTGCTCATAGAAAGCAAAGCTAACGACAAGCCTGCCATCTTACAAGATGCTAAAAAATAGTTAGGCGAAACATCATTTTCCTCAAAATGAGTCGTAAGCTCTAAGGATTTGTTATGACTATTCTTAAAAAAATTTTTTATCCGCTTCATCTTAATCCTTGCATGGTTAGGGGCATATTTTAATTATAGCCACTTTATAACCAATATCAAAGAGTTTTTGAAATATTTTAACAGCCTTCATAACCGTAATACTGGATGTCCCTGTCAAACTTGATTTCAACTCTTTCTTCGTAATACTGCTCAAGCATAGAAGAAAGCTCGGAAAGCTTTGAGCGACTTTCATTGATCAAACCAAGCTCAATATCTGACATTTCATTAAGGGCTAAATTTATTTTCCTATAAATTGGATCATCTCTTAGACGGCTTTCTACTTTATTGATGAACTCATCTAAGCTTTCTATCTCTCTGATCAAGGCAGCACTCAGTTCTTTTTCTTCCTGACACATTCTGCCAAAGATTTTCATTAAATCATCAAGTTCTTTTTCACTGTCCGCCCTTTTCATTTTCTGATGGTAAACCAGAGCAATCCAGTTCCCCATCGATTGTTTCATGATGTTATTTCTGACCATATTTCCTTTCCTTATAGGTGTATTCTGACCGTTTTGCAATCATAAAGCCCTGCTTACACAAAATCAACTATTTTTATAGTAATACTGCCTGAAATGCCTTACTGCTCACTTGATTTTATTTCCGGGTATGTAATATTGTTTGATAAATATATACATAAAATGGGTATAACATGAAAGAAAAAATTTTTAATCTGGAAGAAATGAACATCGCCGTCAGGCTGCATGTTTCAAAAAAGGATTATCCAAAGGAACTCAAGCCAGACGATGCTGAGTTTTTTATCCATGTCGATAACGACGAAGATATGTTTAACGAAGATGTCATCAATGCCCTTGATGATGCTGCTGGCTTTGTAAAAACTAAATTCGAAAAAGATCCTGAAGGAACGCGACCCTATAAGTTTAAAATCAAAAAATATGGCGTTTACATCAGAGACGAAGCGAAGGACCCTATTGAACTTGATTTCCTGTATGATGTTATCTTAGCTTTAGTCGATGAAATACAAGCTGACACGGAGGGGCCGTTAATTTCTGAAAATAATGATGAACAGTCAGAAAATGATACAGAAGAAGATGAAAAACCTGTAAACTATGGCGCTCCGCAACAAAGAGCCACGGAAATCCATCTGGATGGATTAATGGGTAAAGCTGAACCACAACATAAAGAACAAGATGATAATATCAGTAAAATTAAAAGACAGCTTAACATACCTGACATAAGCACATCAGATGATATGCCAGAAATTCCTTTTGAAGAGCCTGAAGATGTTAAAAAATCAACAATGAAAATATCAAAACTGAGCCTTCCAGATTCTGATACTAAAACAGATGATGAAAAAGGGGAGGATATCCTTAATCTTCTTCTTGGCGCAACAGATGAAGATAAAAAAAGATAAAAAAGAAAAGAGCTTCCGAAGAAGCTCTTCTTTGATTACATTTTCGACTGCGTTTTTTCTGCCGCATGTGAGATTCCGCTACCACCCGCTTGAATATCTTCACCAGCCCCTCTGAAAGTGTTACATCCAGTTAACGCCAATACAGATACACATGTTATTGCTAAAAGTATTTTTTTCATAATATTTCCCTCTCTGTTGTTGTGAGCACACTATATAACAATAACACAAATATTTCAATAAACTTCATCTAAAATCCACAAATTGCGACAATTCCTATACATATATTGCCTCTAAAAATATTTTAACAAGACTTTTTAACTTATTGATATTACTATTATTTTAAATATGAATTAAATGTGAAAAACTGGATCTTTATCAAAAAATATGTTACTCTTTTCAGTAAGTTAAGAAGATTTAACGATACGAAATAAACAATCCAATATCCCGAAGAGGTTATAAATATGACAAGTAAAAACATACAGTTATCCAAAAAGTTAGGTATTTCAATTCAGGCAATCAAGCAGGATGCCCCAAAACCTAAAAGTGTACCAACCCACCACATTGTTATTACAGACTGCTCAGGATCCATGTATAGCGACCTTCCTCAGTTAAGAAAACAGCTTAAAAACAAGCTCCCTACATTAGTTAAAGAAAAAGATACTATTACGCTTATTTGGTTTAGTGGTAAAAACCAGTTTGGTGTTCTGCAGGAAGCTGTCCCCATTAAAAAAGTAACCGATCTTACCGCTTTGAACACAGCGATTGATCGTTTCTTACAGCCTGTTGGTCTAACTGGATTTAAGCAACCTCTTGAAGAAGCCGCTGAAGTAATCAAACGTATTAAAGCAAATGATTCTACAGGCGCATTCTCATTGTTCTTTATGACAGATGGTTATGACAATGAATGGAAAACGCAGGAAATTCTTAATGTTATTGCCCCTCTTGAAAAAGAACTGGCTAGTGCCACATTCATCGAGTATGGCTGGAACTGTAATAGAAAACTTCTTTCTCAGATGGCTGAAGCTGTTGGTGGACAGTTGGTATTTAATGAGCACTTCCCTGATTATGAAGCAAGTTTTGAGAACCAACTGCTTCGTCCTGGTTATGCTATCAAGAAAATACAGGTTAAACTCGATAATAAAGCATCTTTGGGCTATGCATTTACATTTGATGATGAGCATAACGTTCAGACTTTCTCAGTAGATGAGAACAATGAAGTATTACTGCCTGACACGACTAAATATGTTGCTTATTTTAACGAAGGTGTAGAAGGCTCTGAAGATCCTGTTGATCCGTTTACGTATGTAGGTTTGGCATCTTTAGCCCAGCGTCTTAAAACAGACGAGATTTTTGATACATTAAAAGCCCTTGCCGATGTAAGCTTAGTTAATCGCTTTGTTAACTGTTTTAGCAAACAGGATTATAACGATTTCCAGAACGAATGTCTCGAAGCAGCGTTTGATGAGAAACAGCGTTTTAAAGAAGGACGTGATCCTAATGCTGTACCTAATGAAGATGCGTATACAGTATTAGATGCGATTGATTTATTGGTATCAGAAGAAGGTAATGACTTCTATCCTTTACACGAGTCTTTCTCATATCAAAACATCGGCAAAACAAGCGTTGCTAAAGACGAAAGCATCCATTTTACATTGAACGATCCTAACCAAGGCGTTTCTATGAGAAGCATGGTGTTTAATGCGAGCAGACCTAACGTATCTGTCAATGTAAGAATGGAAGGCACAGTTAATCTGCCTAATGACAGGCCTTACAAAAACTTGCCAGAAAACTTCCCAAGCTTTATTTTTAGAAACTATACGATAATCCGTGATGGTATTGTTCATAGCAGAAGACTACCTGTATCGCTCTCTGAGACGACATTTAAAAAGCTTCAGGAAGAAGGATTGCTTCAAGGTGAAACTTATCAGCGTGGTCAGATTTATGTTCTGGATATTTCATCACTTCCTGTTATTAACAGAAATATGGTTAAACAGGTCACGGCAGATGAAACGTTTAGAAAATCTTTTGAGCTTGAGCACTTAAAAGGCGATCAAAAAGTATTTAAATACTACAGAGATCAGCTTATTGAGAAATCTAACAAAGGATATGCTATTGTTTATGGAGCTGAAGCGGCTGACTGGTTAAAAACTATTGGTATTACTGAGTTTAATGGTTTTAACCCTTCATCTAAAATGGTAGAATTTGGAGATGTTTATACAGCTAAGGAATTAAGCATCACCGTTAAAGGGCTTTCGAGTTTGCCAAAAGTTTCGGATGTTGAAGCCAAACTTAAAGAAGGCAAATCTCTGTCGCTACGTGAAGAAGTCATGCTTCGTGCCATTAAGAAAGTTGAAGAGTTCAAAAAATCAGATATTTTCAAAAATGCGTCTAATCCACAAGCTTTGCTTGCTCAGTGGCTTGACGATGAAGCAACCGCATCAACGGCGAAAACCAGACAGCTTAATAAAGAACTGGCTAAAATCAAGTTCTCTATTATCGTAGGTCATACTTGGTTTAGCGACTTTGGAAGCCTTGATGAAAATACATTGACATTTGAGCCAACAGGACTGTCTCAGAACGTAACCGTAACCGCAACGTTAAGTGATACGGAAATCAAAATCTAAATAAACAAAAGGGAGCTTTCGCTCCCTTTTTTATAATCTCGCTGATCGGGCTTTTTTCTCTGAACTTTTAGCGTTAAAAGACATTTTCTGTATTTTCCTTTCGATACTCAAAGACTCTTCTTCAAAAAAAATAGCTCGACAGTGTTTAAATGTTAATAATCTTTCCCTTATTGAAACAACAGATCCCGAATCGCCCTTATTGTTTTTAATATGCATTATTTTTTTCACGAGTTCTCTTATTATCTTCTCAGATAATTTAAACCTCAAGATTTCCGTTGCTTTATAATCTTTCTCACCATAAGACTCCAGCGATTCCTGACTAATATTTTTAAAAAAATAATTTAACACATTATCATTATAACCAGATATTCTGTTAAGATAGTTCATTAAAGAACGTCCATCTAAAATATCATTTGTTTTAGGTTTGTATTTTATCAATGAAACAATAAACTGCTTTTCACCCTTTTCAATAGCAAGCTGCAAAGGAGTTTTACCACTGTTATCAGCTTTATTAACATCTAAACCTAATTTAACCAACTCTGCTATATAACGAATACCATCGTTGGTATTAAAACTATCATTAACAGAACCATACTGAAAAGGCCCTTTTTTTTCAACAAGGAGATGAAAAACACTTGGTTTATTACCACAGTTAATTTCTTTAATACCTGATATTTTTTTAATGATGCTTAAACAATGTGATAAGTCATTATTAAAAAGATTTTTGTATTTTGTCGCAAATAACACTATCTCGTAAACCGAACTTTGATTAAACAAATCTTTTCTATTTTCAATAAAGTGTTTTTTTAGAAAATAATCGACCTTGTTGTTATTAATAAATGCTGCCAACTGTTCTTCTGTTGGATTATAACTACAAATATGCTGTTTCATTGTCTCGCTTGAAAAATGATAAAAAGAACCATTAAGATTGTAATAAGTAGCAATATTAACAAGGTTATATTGATTATGATAAAAAGACGTTGAAAAACAAACATCCAAATAGACTGAAACAAAATCACTTTCTGTTAATTCATTTTTATATTTTTCAAGCTCTCTAAAAATATTATAATAATTGTCTCGCATATTATTGACAATAAATCTTTTTAGCTCATTTTTATCAACCATAGAATTTCCTGTTTAATTTAAAGTGAAAGGGTTGCCATATTTAATAGCTTTTTGAAATCGCGAACATTCATAGCAACAACATCTTCACGTTTCATGTTAAAACGATGCATAACGACTTGTATCTCGTTATCGCCTCTTCCCTTAGACTCCAGTATTAAATCAGCTTTAACGCTCTCAGAAACCTTCTTAGGGGCTTCTCCGGGACTATTTGTGGCCTTATAAATAATCAACTGATCACTGGCTGCATCCAAATAACTTTCTTTCGCAAATAAAGGTGGTTCACATTCTTTTAACTCTTCTATAGCGCTCTCCACCATTTTTCTAAACTTACTGGTCTGTTTATTTGAACGAGACAGTTCCTGTATTCTTTGAATCGTATAGGGAACAGGCTCCGAATGCGATGAGTAGAAATCATGTAGCCAGCGAGATAGCTGACTTTTGAGTTTAGTTTTTCTTATTACATCAACATCTGTAAGGTCGCCTATAAACAACGGATAAAGCAGTGAGCTTATTCCAACATCTATTTTCTTTGTCTTTTTATCAACACGGTATCCTACCAACAAATGACTTCGGATTTCATCGTTAGGGGTATCAATCATGATATAAGCTTTTGTTAAACGCTCAAGGCAAGACTTAAGCCATATAAAGTTAGCACCTCCGTCTGTTCGCTCCAAAACGTTTAGCATCTCTTGAGAAGAAAGCTGAATCAAGCCACCCATCGGCGTTTTATTCTGTCTTATTGCCCGCACTATCATTTGCCATACCAAAGAATCATCCTGATTAAGAACAGGACCTGAATACTTTATCTGCGTTCCTTCTGGACACAAAATAACCATATCATCAACTGGAACCACGCCTGCTCGTTCTCTTTGAATACCAAACAAAGCACTCCTTAACATTTTATTAGGAATACCGAAGTTTCTTACCTTGGGCCACGGTGTGATTTGTTGATCCGGGGCTTGCTTTCCCAAACTTTCCGCCTGAACAACAATATGTGGTTTGACCACCTTTACTTTTTTCTCTTTGGACAAAACATTTACTTCTGATGATTTATTTATGACGTTTTCCATTCTACACCTATTATTACACTGTTATATAATTAAAGATTTAATCATACGATAAAAATACAAAAACTACAACTTTTTTAAATCCTAATCACCGTAGTGAGTGGCTAAATATTGGATTAAAAAATAGACAAATTATTCTCATTTTCGACCGTAGGCAGTGGCTAAAAACCAAAGTTTTTGCACCGTAGGCAGTGGCTACTTTTACCGTAGGGAGTAGCTAATTTTACCGTAGGCAGTGGCTAAAACACCGTAGTGAGTAGCTAAAACACCGTAGTGAGTAGCTATGTTCGTATTTTTATGTTATTGATTTTTATGAATAAAATGGGGGTTTTTTGCCCCTTAATTATAATTTAATTATAATTTAATTACAGCTTTTCTGAAAAAGCTATTTTTTTGTAATAGGAAAACGGGAGAAAAAACGTTTTTTTCACGAAAAACTTTCTCCCATTTTCTTCTTCGTAATTTTTAGTTTTTCTGAAAAAAATAATTGCTTAATATTTCTTTTTAAGTTACTATCAAAAGGTCAAGTTCAATTACACAGGAGGATGCTATGACACCGTTAAACGTAACCCGCTAAATAAATTTTTTGATTTTACTACCGAAGAAGAAAAGATCATTTCTCTTTGGGGAAACAATCCGCAGGAAGATTTAATCTCTCGCTTTACGCTATCTTTACCGCAACATAAAAAACAAAACTGGTTCTTACCTATGCCACCACCCAATATCACGGGACAGCTGCATTTAGGACACTCACTCTTTTTGACCATTCAGGATATAAAAACCCGTTATAACACCATCATTGGAAACAATACGCTTTGGATCCCTGGAACCGATCATGCAGGTCTTGCAACGCATGAGAAGATCATGTCTTCATTAAAGGATCAGGGTTTGGGTTTTAGTGATGAAATTTATTTCAAAAAGGCTTTTGAATGGAAAGAGTTTTACCAAAACCGTATTAGGACACAGATCTTTTCAATGGGAGCTGCGTGTGACTGGAATCGAGAGAGGTTTACTCTCGATGATAAATATATTTCTTCGGCATTATCAGCTTTTGATATTTGCTATGAGAAAGAAATGTTTTATACTGAGAATGGGCAATGTTATTTAGACATGTCTACTTTAGCAAATGAACTGCTAAATGATCTTGAAAACGATCTAATAGAAATAACCCCGATCTCAGGGAAAAATACCCTAATGAGCTTTTTGCGAAATATAGAGCCGTGGTGCATTTCAAGACAGATACCTTGGGGTTTGCCTATCCCTATAGCATATAACGCAGCAGAGAGCCGTACAGAGCGTTTAAACGCTATAGATCCTAGCAATCCTGACTGGACTTTAGAAACCAGCACATTTGATACATGGTTTTTATCTTCAATATGGCCTGCAGCAATTCTTGGATGGCCTGAAAAAACCCCAGAGTTTGAAACTTTTTACCCTTGCTCATGGCTTGAAACAGCAGATGACATTATTTTCTTTTGGTGCGCCAGAATGTTAATGATGTGTAAGCTTATTACAGGACAGTATCCTTTCAACAAAATATACCTTCACGGTATCATTCGAGATAAAGAGAATAAGAAAATGTCTAAATCTTTAGGCAATGGAATAGATCCTTTAACTTGCATCGAGACACATGGAACGGATTGTTTAAGATGGACATTAGCAAGCCACACAGAACCGGGACTAGATATTAAATTTGATTTAAAGTGGCTGGATGAGGAGAAAAAGTTTATTAATAAGTTCTGGCAAGCCGCTCGGTTTATTAATATGCATACTTTACCATCAACGATGGATGAAATAGAAGCGATGCCACTTCCTAAAGAAATGACGGAGATTACTCAGGAGTGGTATAACTTATTGAATCAAGATCGTTTTTCACAATGCGCAAGGGCCATTCAGTCTCACTTTAAGCATTATTTTTGTGACACATGGATTGAACAAAATAAGCGAAGCTTGTGGGATGGTGATAAAGAAACAAGCTTATTAGGACAAGCTTTGTTAAAAAGATACCTGATATTATTTAACCCCTTTATTCCTTTTATAACGACATATATTGATCAAAATATATTCAAATAGACCTTGAAAAAGGAAACGCATCACCCATCTATATATAATAGCGCAACCATTGCGCTATTATTGTCTGTTTTTTGTTCTAAAAAATATTTTAAAAAAAGTGAAAAAAACACGAGCTTTGCATATTAAAACGCGTTATACTAGCCGCCTTGAAACAAATGAGCCTATTCAAATCTTAAATCAGGAGTTCTTATATGACTAAAAGCAGTTCCTTAAATATTACAGCACTAATCGCAGAAGGTGAATCAAACGGCTTCCTGACTTTAGAAGACATTAAGATGCATCTTAATCTGCCAGAAGACATGTCGCACAGTAATCTTCTTCAAGTTGTTCAAACCATTGAAGAGCTTGGGATTGAAGTAAGGGATGAAGGAAGTCAGGAAAATGACACCGTAGACAGAAATGTTGATTTTATTGACAGTGATGATGCTTTGGATGAAATTCAGTCGGCAAGTGATACCATCAGCACTGACTCTACCCGCTTGTATATGAAAAACCTGAGTCGCGCTCCTCTGCTGACAAAAGAGCAAGAGTATGAAACGTGTGATATTATTGAGAAATCAAGACAAGAGCATTTGAATGTAATGCTGCTTGACCCAGCAGTCTGTGAGCATCTTTACAACATTCTTAAATCAGTAGTGAGCACTAATCATAGTGATACTGTTGAAGATAAAAAAGATATTAATGACGTTATCGATGGCTTAGCTTCTTTAGATGACAATATCGTTCTGACCGAAGAAGATACAGATGCGGCTGCTTCCCTTAACTTCTCTGAAGATGAAGATGGGTTTGACATTGCTGACACTAACAGTGAGAAAATGAAAGCGGGCGTAGCGGCTATTATTGAAAAAATGCCTGCTGTCCTTGATAAAATGGTTCAAGGCCTCTCTCAGCCCGAAGGTGAGAAAAGTGAAATGTATACCAGCGCTTGTGATGAGATGAATGCTTTACTTTCAGATATTCGTTTCACTCAAAAAACTGTTGATAACCTGAACGAGTCCCTAAAAGAAAAACTGACTGGTATTCGCGCTATCGAGAAAAATATTAAAGATTTGGTTACTGGCAAAGCAAGAGTAGCTTTTGAGGATTTCAGAAAAGCATTTATTCATAATGAGACCAACAAGGACTGGCATCAGAATCTGAATGCTAAAAATCAGGAGAAAATGACTCCGTATTTAAATCAGGTTGCTTCGAAACAAGATGAGTTGCTGGCTATAATCGGTCATAATGGCTTATCAATCACTAAGCTTAAAAACATGAATGTTAAAGCTTCAAGTGCTGCTGAAACCATGAGACTGGCTAAGAAGAAAATGATAGAGTCGAATACGCGTCTGGTTGTTTCTATCGCGAAGAAATATTCGTTCTATAGCTTGACTATGCTTGATGTCATTCAGGAAGGCAATATTGGCCTAATGAAGGCTGTAGATAAGTTTGAACACAGAAGAGGCTTCAAGTTCTCCACTTATGCAACATGGTGGATCCGTCAGTCAATCACTCGCGCATTGGCAGATCAGGGCAGAACCGTTCGTGTTCCTGTATATATGGTTGATTCTATCCAGCGCCTTAAGAAAGCAAGTAGAATGATTCATCAGGAAACCGGAAAGGCGGCAACTATTGAGCAACTGGCTGATTTTATGGGGACCACCGTTTCTAAAGTAAAAGCGATTCAGGCTGCTTCTAAAGAAACAGTTTCTCTGGAAACTCCAGTAGGCGAAGATGGTTCAAGCACGCTTGGTGACTTCATTGAAGATGGTCAGCAGATGCCAGAACAAATGATCGAGCAGGAGAGCCAGAGTAAGCACTTGAGAAATATTTTGGACAGTCTGAATCCAAGAGAAGCTAAAGTATTAAGAATGCGTTTTGGTATTGATATGCAGCGTGAGCACACGCTTGAAGAAGTGGGCGAAGAGATGAACTTAACACGTGAGCGTATCCGCCAAATCGAAGCTAATGCGATCCTGAAGTTAAAACAACCTCATCGCACTGAGCAGATGCAAGATTTAGTAGACTAAAATAAAAGGGCTTCGGCCCTTTTTCCTTCCCTCACTCCCTATCTATGTTATAGTATTTAAAAATAAAAAAGAGAGAATTATGGAAAACGAAATTAAAAATATTTTTGTTCCGACGGTATATGTTGATATGGATGGCGTTATTGCGGATTATGCCAGAGCAATCATTGAATATGGTATGCCCGGTGAAAAACTTAAAATGGTCCAAGGTGTATTTCGTGGGCTTCATCCTTATCCTGGCGCATTTGAAGCTCTTGATGAAATTGCTAAGATGGGCTTCAATATTCATATCGCAACAAAAATACCGGACAAGAATGATTTTGCCGCCACCGAAAAACTTCAGTGGATAAATGAGTATATTCCTCATATGCGACCACATACAACAATCACACCAAACAAAGGTCAGCTTGGACAACCTGGAGATTATTTGATTGATGACAGGATTCATAAAGCGAACGTTGTTGAGTTCAGAGGAACGGTATTGCATTTTGGCCCTACGGGTAGCTATCCTGATTGGGAATCCGTGCTTAACTTCTTTCGCGCCATCCGCGCAGCATAAAAAAAGGCCTCTCGGCCTTTTTTAATAAGTTTCTCCAACCTCAACATAATCCTCATGCCTTACTGGACTATCGTTTGATTTTTTAAAATCAGATATTGCGTTTAGTATGCTGAAAAGTGGTAAAGCATATAACAGTGGCTTTGCCAAAGAAACACCAATGACTAAAATCATCGCAGTCTTATTGCTGTGTATAGAGGCAATCGATATTGTCCAATCCAGCAGTTTAAACAGCCCTAAAAGGAGTGTGCCATTTATAATACAGCCCGGTAAGAAAGTGATAATATGACTTTTTATATTTCCGAAGCTTTCTCTATTTGCCTCTGCGACAGAATAATCACTTTTAATCATATAAAAAGGCGCTATGCCCGTAAAAAACAAATAGGCAAATCCAGCCGTTATCAAACTATAAAATAATGCAGCATTCCCTACAAAAATCATAGACAAGCCAGAAACAACAAAAAGCAATATGGGTGCCGCACACCAAAGATAAAAATCTTTAATGCTTTTCTTGAAAAGCAATGAAGCATTTTGCCTTTCTTTGTATTGATAGAGCAGTGTCATCACGTAAGCCATAAGAAAAATGGGAGCCATAATAACATTATAAACAATTGAGTTAGACACGTAAAAGGCTAACGGATTTTCAATATTGCTAAGAATCCAACCAGAGCATAATAAGAGAATACTGGTAAATATGGAACTTAGCACACCCCATAAAATGACAAATTTCATATTAGTTAGCGTGGCACGCCAACCTTTTAACATTAGCACTATTCCATCATGAAGATTATTTTTATACATACTCCCTCCCTTTGTATTACTTTTTCTTAACAGCAACTTTTGTCTCAGTTTTTTTAACTACAGGTTTTTTGGCTTTCTTTTCTCTTTTAAAGATCTTTTTTAAAGAAAGGTCATCGAAATAACCATCATCTTTTAGAACATGAAACTGCTTAAGCACGCCAAGCAACAAAACAACAGAACCCACACCAACCAATAAAGGAAGGATATAAATACCCACATCCCCTATTTTTAATGTCATGCCAAGCGCGATCATAATACCGCCAATCAAAACAGACAGCAATGCATACTTATAAATGTGAAAAATATTTGACAACATGTGATAATCCTTAATTAAAGTTTGATAATAACCCGTTTCTTATAACAATCTTGTGCCGATCAAGTCAAATTTATGATTGAAGTAGCATCTCTAAAAATAATCTTTGGCTCAACGCCCTCATCCTTACATTTCATGGCATAAATAACTCCTTCATTAGCAAGCTGATCTGCTCTTTCATTTCCAGGATTATCCGCATGACCTTTTACCCAAAAGAAATTTATCTTATGTATTTCGTTTAGTGCTAAAAGTTCTTTCCATAGTTCAACATTTTTAACAGGCTCACCATCCGCCTTAATCCAGTTTCTTCTTATCCAATTAAACCGCCATTCATTCATACCTTTTTGAACATATTTAGAATCTGTATAGATATCTATTTCTTGTTTCCCTTTTATTAACTTCAAGGGCTGGATGATTGCGTTAAGTTCCATTCTATTGTTAGAAGAAGGAATTTCCCCACAAAGAAGTTCTTTTTGACCCCCACCATAAGTTATTAGCGCCCCATAACCTCCTCTCGCTTTGTCTGGAAATTGGTTATCTTTACACGCTCCATCGCTATAGATAATAATCTTACTCATTTTTCACCTTTTGCTTTGTTATCAGGAAGAGAAACATAAATGTTAGACTTCGTTGGCTCATCACCCTTTTTATGGATTGTAAATCCAGCGCTTTCCATGAGATAAGCGAGCTTCGTAAAACCATAGTTTTGAGAACTAAAATCAGGAAATCTTTTCCCTAACAGATGCCCTACAGTAGAAAGAGCCGCCAGCCCATTTGCGTCTGACTTATCCATAATGGCGCGTTTAATTTCAAACACAAGATCTTCCCACGGCAAAGTAATATTTTCAAGACTTGGCTCTACTTCTTTTCTGTGATCGTTTTCAGAAACATTCTTAGCCAGACTATTTTGATTGTGCTTAGGATTATCCAATACTTTTAGCGATTCGATATACCAAAATCGATGACACGCCTGAACAAGAGCTTGTGGTGTTTTAATTTCACCAAACCCATAAACGATAAGTCCTGCTTCTTTCATTCTTAGCGCGAGTAAAGAAAAATCACTGTCGCTGGTAACAATACAAATACAATCTATTTTCCCAGAATGCAGCCAGTCCATCGCATCAATAGTTAAACTCATATCACTGTTGCTTTTACCAGAAACATTTCTAAAGTTATGAACAGGCTGTAAAGCATGGAGTTGAGATTGTGTCTTCCACCCTGACAGTAGTTGATGAGAAAAATCTCCATAGACACGTTTAAATACCGTATTACCATGTTTTGGTATTTCGGTTAATACTGTTCCTATTACATTATGCGAAATGTTTTCCGCATCAATAAGAACACCTAATCTTAAATCTGCAACTTCTGCCGCAGATGCTGTTTTTGACATATTTCTTCCTTTTACTTTTATCACTCTGGTATGATAATACCATAAACTTTATAACTATTGAAAATATTTATTCTTCTACCTTTAACTGAAACTCTGCTTTTACTGGAGAATGATCAGATATCCTATCACAATCTTTTATGATGGAGGCACTCACGGGGGTAATGTTTTTAGCATATATTCTGTCTAATGCTAAAAGAGGAAATTCACTTGGAAAGCTTCTTAGGGGTCTGCCATTATTGTAAGTAGACAGCAGTTCCTGACAGTTAAGCTTATTCACAAAATATTTTTCAGCTTTATTTGTCCAGTCGTTAAAATCCCCAGCGATGATTAGCGACTCATTATCATTTATTTCATTCAATATTATTTTTGAAACTTCATTAAACTGCCACTCTCTATCTTTCGCAAGTAACGATAAATGGAGACAAAGCGTATTGATTAATCCAGAAGGGTGTTCTATTTGAGCGTAAAGTGCGCCTCGTCTTTCCATTTTTGATGTTGAAATATCATAGTTTGTCATTTTTCTGATTGGATATCGACTAAGAATCGCATTGCCATGATGCCCATGACTGTAAAACTTATTAGGACCATATGCTTTATAAGGCCAGTGTTCATGTCCTAAAAAATCGTATTGAGTTGCTTGAGGCCATGTCTTCTTTCTTGCATACTTATCATGCTGCCCTTGAACTTCCTGTAAAAAAATAATATCAGGATCCCATAGAAATATTTTTTCCTTAAGACTGTGTATTTTTAAACGTCTGAATCTTGAGAACCCTTTATGTATATTGTATGAAATTATTTTCAAGCGTGATTCTTCGCTCATTCTTTTCTCCTACTTTTTGCAATAAATCTTTCATTCCATCATCTAACTCTATATAATACTATACAGAAACATTTCAATAGAGGAACACATGAAATACGTTATTGATGGCTTAAACATTAACATATCTGAAACCATTATTTTTGATGCCGCATCTGATTTTCTCTTTTTCGTTAAAGATGCAGTAAAAGTTTTAGCCATGTTCTATAACGATATTTCTGACGCCTTTTTCTTTAAAAGATCTACAAAAGGTTCTTTTTCTATTCATCTTTATCCTTCAGGACAGGAGTTTTTACCGATTCTAAAAGAGAGATGCCCAAGTTTATATAATGATTTTAAAAATGCAATGAACATTGTGGATAAAGAAAAGTATGAATCAGCACAGGATAAACTTATCTACTGCTTGTATCAATTTAACCTTATTACCCTTAAATCAAAGGTTGAAGGGGAAACGTTGGTAAGCCAAAGTAATGTCATTTCTTCAGGCAACGTTTTTCATCACAAAATTATTAAAGCTAATATTTTTAATAATGAAATGCTTTTTAACGCGCATTTTAACACATCATTTGCTAAGAAACACTCCTTTTTCAATAAAGCTAAAGCAGTCTTATCTTTAGTTCCTGACTCTCATAATAAAAAGGAACTTGCTCGTCTATTTGCCTTATTAAACTCTCGGTTTGACAGGCACCATTTTGAAAACAATTATAACTTCTCATGGATTTATTTTTTGCTTACCGAAGGCAACCTTTTATGGCTTAAGTTTCTTCTAAAAGAAGAGCTTATTCTTTTGGAAGGGTTTGAATCAATATCTTTATGGACTGCGATTTTACAAGATAATGATAAAGCACTAACTATTTTACTTGAATATCAAAAAGAAAATATTAATCGAATATATCAGAGAAAAGAGATAGTCCATATAATACCTTCTCTTTCTTGGCTGCCTGAAAGCTTTTCGCTTTTATCTTTAGCTATAGCTATTTCCGCTGACAAATGCGTTACGCAACTCATTAAGTCAGGTTGCGATATTAACCTTATCATCAATGAAGGAGAAACAGCGTTATTTCTTGCGGCACGTCTTCATAATGAACATGTTATAAAAACTTTTGCATCTAACGGCGCTGACTTGGCTATTGAAAATGATAAAGGTCATATTGCTGCAGAATATTTAAAAGAAGATCACGATGGAGACAGGTTATTTGATTATATGGAATCGCTAAGAAAAAAAGCCCATTAAGGGCTTTTCTTTTATCTTATAGGCCATTGACCCACAGAGTTTTCGAACTGAGATTTCAGTGGCTGAGGTATCTGAGGGAAGAAGTTCAATCCTGTATACATCTGAACAGCACCCATGCTTACGCTAAACTGAGGAAGATAAGCCGATGTAGTTGGCTGATTCGGGATAATGAAAGCTCTAACCTGCTTTATTTTAGGCGCTAAAATAACTTTAAACAGATGGGTTGGAACCTCTACACTACCTTTAGTTGCCTCACCAAGATAAGCCTTATGTGATTCAGCAACCAGAGCGCCTGAAGATGTTCTGCCGATTGATCCAAGGGATTTCCCTTGTAAATACACTGGACCCGATATAACATATACCTCACCATATTCTTGCGCCCATTGCCTTACGTTAGCGTTAAGTCTTTTCCATGTATCATTTGCTGTATAAGGATTCACAGGCAGAACATTCGTTAAATAAAAACTTTGGCTGGTTTGTTTTTTGGAGTTTATAAAATCTTCAGGTGCCGCAAGTTGAGCTTTTTCATAACCTGAGTTTTTATAGTCAATTAGTTGAGCCGCGACCTCATCTTTAAGTGCAGGATCGGGCCTAAAATCATTGGTGTTAACAGCTATTTTTTTACTGAGATTATCTGCTGTAATATGCTGGACAACCCACATAGAGGTTCTTGAGCGTGGATTGTATTCGAGGGCATACGCATCATGACAAACAAACTGATTCGCATCTTGCCTTGGGTTATATTGAGGATATCCCCACGGAGCCAGCGGAGCACAAGGGCCACCACTTTTTATTTCACCTTTATTTATCACTACAGAAGTAGGTGTTGGAACAACTTTAATGTCATCAACCTTGTTATCACAACCTACCAGCAACAATGATAATGCTGCAAGCGTTAATATTTTACCATCTAAAAACTTCATTCGCTCTTTTTCCTTATTGATTTTTATTATTATACTCAAAAATAAAAAAACATTAAACCTTTTTCATATAATATCCGTTATAGCTTAGCTTTTATCCATAATCAAGTGCTTATCAGGATTACTCTTCGAAAACAAAAAATCTTTATTTCAAAAGTATTTTTAGTATCATTTTTTATATGATTGATTATAAAGACAATTTAAAAATAATACTTAGTTGACTTTTTACACTAACTTAGAGTATACTTATCGCATCAGTTAGAGATAAACATATAAACTTAAAGAGGCGCACTATGGAACAGATTAAAAAACCACATGCTGTTGAGTCATTACTGGACACCGACCTTTATAAATTCACTATGATGCAAACCGTTCTGCATCGTTTTTCTGGTGCTGTTGTTGAATATCATTTCCGTTGCCGCACAGAGAATGCATTTTTGGTTAACGATATTGATCGCATTAATGAAGAACTTGACCATATTTGCGGACTGACTTTTAGCGAAGACGAGTTAGCCTACCTTGCAGAGCGTCGTTATTTTAAAGCGGACTTCGTTGATTTCTTACGCAACTTCAAGCTGCAAAGAAAATATGTTGAGGTAAAACCTTCACTGGTTCGTCCAGATTCTGTTGATATTATTGTTAAAGGCCCGTGGGTTCAGACGATTCTTTTTGAAATCTATATTCTGGCGATCATTAATCAGATTCATTATGAGCATCTTGATACTGCGCCGCTGTATAAGGACGGTTATAAGCGCCTTATGGACAAGATTGAGATGATTAAAAACCATCCTAATCGTGAAAAGCTGAGCTTCTCTGACTTTGGTACACGCCGTCGCTTTAACCGTGAGTGGCATTACACTGTAGTTAAGACTCTCAAAGAGAATCTGCCGGAAAACTTTACTGGCACGAGCAACCTGTGGTTAGCAAAAGAGCTTGACCTTGTTCCAATCGGAACAATGGCACATGAGTATCTTCAGGCATGTCAGGTTCTTGGTCCAACTCTGCGTTATTTCCAGCAGTTTGCCTTTGAAGAATGGGCGCAGGAATACCGTGGCGATTTGGGTATCGCGCTGACTGATGTTATCGGTCTGGATGCTTTCCTGAAAGATTTTGACTTGTATTTCTGTAAACTGTTTGATGGTGTGCGTCATGACTCAGGTGATCCTAAAGTGTGGGGTGATACCATTATTGAGCATTATAAAGCAAACCGTATTGACCCACTGACCAAAACGTTTACTTTCTCTGATGGCTTGAATGTTCCTAAAATGCTGGATTTGTATGACCACTTTAAAGACCGTTGTAAGCCAAACTTTGGCATCGGCACAGACTTAACCAACGACGTTGGCGTTAAGGCTCTACAGGTTGTTCTGAAGATGGTTCGCTGTAATGACCTGCCAGTAGCAAAACTGTCAGATGCTGTAGGTAAAACAATGAGTGATGATCAGAACTATGTTAACTACCTGATTCATCTGTTTAAACCAGAGTTGTTAAGTAAGTAAGATAAGGACGGAAATAAGCCCTTCGGGGCTTATTCTAAAATGCGTTTAAAAAGATAGCACAATAAAAAGGAGAGCAGAAAAGGGCGAAAGCAGCTATCCCAACTTAGCAATAAGTTTTCTGCAAAACAACATGAAAATAGCACTGATTCAACTTAACTCCACCGTAGGCGATTTCTTAGGAAATCTTGAACGCTTTAAAAGCCTTTCTCAATCTATCCCATCAGATACTCTTTTAGTCGGTCCAGAACTGACTTTCAGCGGTTATCAAATCAATGATATGATTCATCGTCCAGATTTCATTGAGGCTCAGAACGAAGCCATCAATAAGCTTAATGAGTGGCTCCTGACTCGTAATCAAAAAGCCATTATAGGCCGTGTCGGTCTTAATAACCGAAACTACGGTAAAGATTTTGAGAATCAGGCTGTTTTACTTGATGGTCAATCTGTCAAGATTGTTGCTGTAAAACGTTTATTACCTACTTATGATGTCTTTGATGAGAACCGTTATTTTGAAGCGGGTGAAACCTCACAAACATTTATTCTTGAAGGGCAGCGTATTGGCGTGCTGATTTGCGAAGATGGTTGGAACACAGATGCATCATATAAAGCCAATCCTGTTAATGATTTAGTCGCAGAAGCGCCTAACTTCTTACTGTCTTTAAACGCCTCTCCTTCAAGTTTAAGAAAAAACCATTTAAGAAAAGATATTTTTGGTGGCATTGCGAAAGAAAACAGTATTCCTTACATTTCCGTAAATCAGGTTGGCGGTAATGATACCATTGTCTTTGATGGCGGTAGCTATGTTGCTTTACCAGATGGTGAGTTCAAACAAGCGCCCTTTTTCTCTGAAGGTGTTTTATCTGTAGACACAGAAACATTAGAAACATTATGGTCAGGTGAAACTGTATTTGATAAAGATGCCAGCATTGACAGTGATAATGACCAATGGATTGGTTTTGTTAAAAATCAGCTTGTTCTTGGAATTCGTGATTTCTTCAGGAAAAACGGTATCAAACGCGCAAGCCTTGCTCTATCAGGCGGAGCGGACAGTTCACTGGTTCTCGCTTTAGCTGTCGATGCGATTGGCGCTGATAATATTACAGCCGTAACAATGCCAAGCAAGATTTCTTCAGCAGGAAGCGTATCCGATAGTCAGGCTCTTGCTTCAATGCTTGGTGTTAAACTTTACGAGCGTCCTATTAAAGATGATTTTGAGGCAGCGGTAGAAGCATTTAGAAAAGCTTTTGGTCAGGAGCCTAACCGTCTGACAATGGAGAACCTGCAGGCGCGTATTCGTGGGACATCGATTATGGCATGGTCTAATCAGGATAACTCTTTAGTCTTATCTACAGGTAATAAAAGTGAAGTTTCTGTAGGATACTGCACATTATATGGTGATACTAATGGCGGGCTTAATCCTATTGGTGATTTGTATAAAACAGAAGTATATCGTTTACTGGAGCACTATGCCGACTTAGGTCGTATGCCTCGCTCAGTGATTGACAAAGCGCCTTCTGCAGAGCTTTTCCCAGGACAAACCGATCAGGATTCTTTGCCAGATTATCCGGTGCTTGATGCTTTCTTACAGCTTTACCTTGAAGGCGCATCATTGGGCGAACAAGAGAGAGAAGCCCGTAAAGCATTTTTGAAAAAATCTGGTTTTTCTACTGATAAAGCACTTGAGGTGCTGAAAAAAGTTGAAGGCGCAGAATTTAAAAGAAAACAGTCTTGCCCAATCATTCGTATTCGTAGTAATACTTTTGGATTAGGCCGAAACATTCCAGTAGCACGTAGACATTTCTTAAGCGAAAACACAGTTGCTAAACTGTTAGACTAACAACAAAGAACAAAGGCCTACTAAGTAGGCCTTATTTTAATTTCAAACCCGACTTCTTATTTTCATTATCAGGTTTTTCTTTGCTTTTATTTAACAACATTTTTAGTCTGGATTTAAATGTAGATCCATTTTTATTCTTCTGATACTGCACAAAACTTTCTATCGCTTCTTTACCGGAGTAAAAATGGTCTGTATTAATATCATTATTTTTTATTTTGAGACCTTTTAAAAAAGGAAATACTTCATCTACTTCTTTTTGTCTGTCTTGTGATGTTTTTATCCTACTATTTGACAGACCATCCATTATACCTAAAAAGTAATCGGATACTTCTTTTTGTTCTACAATAACTTTTATCGCATTCTTTGAGATATTACTGTGAATATATTCTGAAATATCATTGAAAGAATTGAGTGTTAAGGAGTCTTTTTCTTTAATATAAGTTTCCAAAGCATTACTTGTATAATATTGAGACCAATGATTCTGGTTATATCTGTAATCATGCAGCGCTTTTATCATACTATTAGCCTTTTCTTCTGGATAGAACTTATTTAATAATATCGCAGAATAAAGATCAGGATATCCTTCTCTGGTTGCCTGCCTGAGTTTATACACTTCAGGCACAACATAGCCATGAGGATCTGACTCTGCAAATATTCTTTCTGAAAAAGTCATAAGTTTATTAATAAATAAAGCACCATCATTTTTGCTATTTATGTAAATATTGTTTTTATTACTGGTTTCACGATGAATAAAATGCCCGATTTCATGTGCTATCACAAGGTTTGTTATTTCTTTTTTCGAAAACCCTTTTTCCTTAAGTGCTGAATATACACCATCTTTTTCATAAAGACTTTTATTAATTAACACTTTATTATTTTTTGCGTTATATTCTGTGTCTCTTTTTCTCAAAGAAAGATTTCCTATATCGGATAGCATACTAAAGTTAATAAAAACGACAGATGTATTTTCTTTTATATCTGATGGTAATAGATTATTTTTTTCATCGTTAATATAGTCAATGAAATCTTGAGGTGAAGGATCAGCGATTTTTGAATCCACCTTTATGCTTTTCACATCCCCTGCATTGATAAAACTATCACTTTTAATAAAAGCTTTTTCATTTTTTAAATGTATAAACATTCTTACTTCCCTTTTGAGCCTATAGTTATATTTTAATATTTTATGAACACTTGTCAAAATAACATCACGGACTCTTACCCAGCGATATAACGTGTGTTATAATATATAAAAACCTACCAAGAGGAATGACTATGCCAAGTTTAAAAAATTTTTCACAACTTTTCGATAAAGTTAAAGCAGGTAATGTAGACACTTATAATACCTTGAAGTCACTAGACATCGCTTTAGACACAACATTATTAACATCTGACTCAAAAGAGACTTTCATTTCAGCATTGATACAAAGCCCTAACTCAGAAATGTTCCATGATTTGTTTAATAGCACCTTAAAGCAAAACGGTCCCCGTCATACTATTGAGTTACTTACAGATATGTTTCAGTCTTCAGAAGGTAAAGGTGTTTATCAGGACTTATCATCTGGTGAAACAAAATCTCTTTTCCAGCAGGCGTTCGAAGGTGGACAACCTTGGGCTGTTCAGGATAGTTATGAAAACTATCGTTTCTGCGCATCCGAACCCGGAGCTTTCCAGTGGGGGTTACCCGCTGAGCTTCCAGGCTTATCCCAGGTTTATGGTTGGACATTGAATAGCCAGACTTCAGCGACAAACTTTAACGACATTATTCTTTCAGCCAATATGAATAGCAACTACTCTCTAAAAGAGTGGACTACCTCAGAACATGAAGGAAAACCTGTTATTTTTGATTTCATTGCTCGTGACGAGTCTGATGTAATGTCTCGTGTTGATTATTTTGAAAACAAGTATGAAGATTTTGACGTTAACAAGCCTGTTGGCGCTCATTCCGTTTTGACTGCTTTAATAGAAAACAATAACCTTAGAGAAGCACTTAAACTGCATGAAAAAGGCTACTTAGATATAACCAGAGACTTCACATCAGAAGAGTCTGAGCGTGTAGCTGAGCACGGAAACATTTTAATAAGCAAAATGACCGACTATACTACCCGCGCTCCTTTTAAAGGTAGTATTTTTGAAGAGCTTTTAAATCGTGAAAGTAGCGAAGCTATAGCTGAAAGGCCTGAGCACATCAAAGCTTCAGATGTTACGAACTTCTTGGATTATGTCAAAGCGATAGATGAGACTAAATTCATTTTAAGCAAAGATATTGATAGAAACTTCATGGCCTCTGAAATTAATCAGCTCATTTCGATAAAAGATCAGGCCGATTTCATTTCTTTTAATGAAATGGTTCGTAAAGATTTTAACCCAAAATCAAGCAAACCTTCTTTAAAATAATAAAAGCGCCTTCGGGCGCTTTTTCTTATACATTAGGAAAGCATTTGTCTCGATAATAAGGACATTTTGTGCAGAACCGTTTATTATTACATAAAGCCGGAGTCTTATCATTATTTACAATAGCGATATATTTAGCGTATAACTTTTCTATTTCTTCATCACTTTTAAGCCTAATAACAAACTCTTTAGTTTCTTTTCCACTTTTTATTACAACTTTTGACTCCTCAAGAACAGGAAGTTTTTGAGTTCTTCTTAAGATATATTTATAACAAGAGATTTGCCAAATATCGGAATCATACACTTTAAACTGGCTTCTTGTTTTGAAGTCATCAACCCGTAAGGAGCCATTAACTTTGATTACTCTATCTGGATAACCATGAAGAGCTATAGGGGTATCAATACCTATATATTTCTCTGACATATAAAGCGTTTCATTATTTTTAGAGCCGCCAACGAATCGCTTAATGAATGAATAGAGAATAAAAAGAACGATAAGGCATTCCAGTATAAGGAATATATTATGATTATCCATTGTTCTTATTCCTTATCCATTCTACAAGTTTTTTTAGAACCACTCTAGTTAAGGGCTTTGTGCAGGACGGCATAGTGCGTAATAAAAAGGGAGATAGCTTGTAATACGCCCGTATAAAAAGTTTTCCTGCGTAATATTGAGAAAGCGTTTCATCTCGCCACTTTCTCAATAAAATCGTTTCTGGAGATGCATTGCCGAAAATTGCTGTCGCGACGTAGCAGCGCCTGTCAGAAGATTTATTCATCTCACTCAGCACGCGCTGTGAATTATTCGCATATTTATTATTTAGCTTCTCAAACTTTTTATGCTCGCTTATACCTTCCTTTTGCCTTTGCTTAACATCATTCGTAAGCTTAGGCTTATAAACAGTATTGAGTAATGTTTGGTTTTCACATTTCGTCATATTAACAAGCTGAGTAACGGCAACTCTTTTCATAGAACCATCCTTATGGATTAACGGCTATCGCATTTGGCTCCACATATCTTACTTGTCTTGATGCCCATGCAGCAAAGTCTTCCTTATTAAGTCTTGATGCTTCGAAATCAACCTTTTCTGGTTTCAAACCAACCTGCTCAACTAACACACCTTTCCAGTTAATAAGCCAGATACGAGAAGATTTATCATTAGCAACTACATTTAGAGGCTTAGGAACCGGGATGGTTTCACCTTGCTGTCTTGCGGATTGACCACTAATCCAATCTTCTAAGGCAGCTTGACGATCAGCATTAGCTTGTTCTTGACCAAAACCTTGCTCATACGCATTCTTTGGCCCTGTATTTTGCTGACCTTGCTGTTGATTTTGGCTTTGATCTTGCGCTTGCTGCTGATACTGTCCCTGACCTTGAGTATTGCCATTGATACTGGCTGCTTGACTATAAGCTTGTGCGCTCGGATCATTGCTATTCATTTGAGTAGATTGCTGATTCATGGTCTGCATTCTTTGTCTTGCTTGAATATTTGTTGGGCTTTCCGGCAAAGACTCTGTTTCAGCATTTTGTGTTTGAACCGCACCTAAGTTCTGCTGTTGATATTGGTAATAAGGGTTATTCCCTGTGGTTACGCTAATCACAGCCGCTTGTGCGCTCATTGCTGAAACGGACAAACCTAAAGCAGCTATTATAGACAAAAATACTTTATTATTTTTCATCGACATTTCTCCATTATTGTATATAACCTAAAATATATAATACTTATAACTATGGAATTAGCAAATGTCGAGACCTAACTACGATGAAAGATGGTTTTTTCCCACATTAGATCGTCCGGGCGTTATTACCCGATGGGCAATAGGAACTATCGCTTTAACTATTTTTGGAACCTTAGTCACTAACACAGATGACTGGCTTAATAATTTCTGGCTACTCACCAAAACATGGATACCTCTGTCTTTCTTATTATTATTAACATTTGGCTACGGTGGCAAGTGGCTAAGAAAGTTAAACATTGGTTGGTCATGGGTAGCATGGGCTGTTTTGACCTGCACTTTCTCTGTCTGTGTAGCAGCAGTTAATGGAACCAGCTCTATTTTTGTAACGTGGTCTTATTTAGTTGAGCGACTAAGCAGAGACATCCTTTTTGTTTTCTTATTGCTTTACTTTTTTGATGGAGAACATAGAAGAGGATCATCGTCATGGGCAAAAGCAAAGCTGGATATGCTACAGGCCAGAATGAGGCCTCACTTTTTATTTAATACGTTAAACAACATTTCAGAGATGGTTCACATTGATGTTGATAAAGCAGAAGATGCCATTTTAGATTTAGCCGATCTTTCTCGCGCCATGCTACAAAAACAGCCAGAGATTGCTGCTGGAGATGAAAAAAACAACGCAGAAGCCTATTTGCGTCTTGAAAAGATAAGATTGGACGATAAGCTTTCTGTTGAATGGGATTGGAATATAGAAGATAACATTCGCGTTCCTTCTTTGTTGCTTCAGCCTCTTTTAGAGAACGCCATAAAATACGGCATAGAGCCTATGGATATTGATACTAAGGGGACCATTCGAGTCTCTGGAATAGAAGAGTCAGATCACATCGAGATAACGATTACTAACCCTGTTAGCATCAATAGAGCGCGCAAAGGGGGGAATGGTGTAACTTTACCTAATCTTGCTGAGCGATTGGAATGGCTTTATCCCAATAAGCATCGCTTTAGAACAAGATCTACAGATGAGCATTTTGAGATTCTGATTCGTTTTCCTAAAAGGAGACTAAAATAAAAAACGCCCGTAAGGGCGTTTTCTTTATTTACCAGCAATCTTAGCCAGTTTCGCTTTTCTTGCAGCGCGTGCTTTTTCTCTTTCGATGTCATCGAAACCATCTTCGATAATCTCAAGAGCGATTTCCAGCGACTCAAGATCCGCAGGATCGGTCTCAGTCAACTCAAGAACCTGCTTAGCAGCATTGAATGCTAAAGAGTAATCGCTTAATACAACAACCGGATCTTCACCTTCTTCAATACGCTTATCTTTTGCCGCAAGCTTCTCAGCAACCCAACCACCTAACTTTCTATGACTTTCTGAACTCATTGTGAACCCCTTTATATTATTATTGAATGAAAAATGCCTTTAAAAGCTAATTAATAACGTAAAAAACAGATTAATTCAAATTTATTTATTAAAAAACCTGATATTTTATTATCTTCTCATCGCAGTTAACATAGCATGAGCTTTATAAACTTTCTGAGCGTATTTATATCCAAGAGAAGGCTTTCCTGAGTTATAAGCCCCTATTGCCCTCCATGTATATCCATACTGTTTAATATTTTTCGACAATATCCACGCGCCTATATAGGTGGAGGCACAAGCATCTTTCAACACGCTTGGATCTATTCCATTCTTACGAAGCGTTGGGAACCAGATATTGTTAATCTGCATCATTCCGGTATCATAACTTCCATTTTTATTTCTGTTTACCGCATTGGTATTGAACCTTGATTCAACATAGGCAATGGACATAAGCAACCAAGGATCAACATTATGAAATGCTGCCGCTTCTTCCCAGCAAGGTTTGGAACCTTTAATATAAAAAACCTTAGAGCTTGCTGATGTTGTAGTCAGTTGGGGCGCTTCTTGCTGCTGCACTGATTGAGCACGTTGCTGAACAGGAGCTTGCTGTCTTACTTGAACTTGCTGTTGTTGCTGTTGTTGTTGTTGTGCTATTGCATTACCGTAATAAGTTCTTCCTCCTGAATAAACATATTGATTATTATTACCGTAATAGGTGTTCCCTGATTGGTTATTTTGTGCTTCCGCTACCATCGGCACCATCATCACAAGGGCAAGTAATGATGAGTATAAAGTTTGTATCTTTGTCATGTGTTTCCTCAACTACCACTAAGAAAATGCCTAATTAGATATTTTTTATACAATAGTTTCTTTATTTGTCAAAATCACAAAAAAGATTTTCTCTATTTTTCGAAATATGCTATCATCTATATAGTTATTTTTACGTCAATAAGCAAATTTATAAGGAATAAAATTGAAAACTACAGAACAAAAAGAGCACGAGCTAGCATTAAGATTAGAAAAAGTTGAACGTATTAAAGAGCGTATCTCTCATACGCTATATTCATGTGGTGCTGACGAGGCAGGCGCTGGCCCTCTGTGCGGCGATCTGGTTGTTGCCGCTGTTATTCTTGATCCAGATAATCCAATATCAGGATTAAATGACAGTAAAAAACTGACAGAGAAAAAACGTGAGGCGCTTTATGATGAAGTGCTTGAGAAAGCGTTAGATTATTGTATCGTCAGAATCTCCCCACAAGAGATTGACCAGCTTAATATTTATCAGGCTCGCATGGAAGGATTCAGGCGTGCAGTTGCTGGTCTGAAACGTGTAGATTATGCGGTTATTGATGGGAATAAAATCCCTGATGGAATGTCTGTAGACAATGATTTCTGTATTGAAGGTGATTTTCATATTCAGTGTGTTTCTGCCGCATCTGTTTTAGCTAAAGTTACACGCGACAGAGAAGTGATTGAGATAGCTAAGATCGAGCCTTATTCTCTATATGGTTTGGATAAACATAAAGGGTATGGCACAAAAGTTCACCTTGACGCACTTCAAAAGCATGGGCCTATTGAAGGGTTTCATCGTTTTAGTTATAAACCTGTATTAAACAGCATTAAGGAATAAATATGATATTCACAGAGAATACGCAGTTCAAATATGGTGAAGTTGGACTGTATGTTTTAGATAAAGAAGAAGCACTGGCTATGCCATCTGATTCCATTGTTACCGCGCATTGCTTTCCTGTTTTTCAGGACCACGTTTTGTTTACGATTAATCATAGAGGCGTAGATATTATCGGCGGTCATATTGAGAAAGATGAAACGCCTGATCAGGCTCTGATTCGCGAAGCTCAGGAAGAGGCTTCTATTATTGTTGGTGCTTATGAAGTCATTGGCGGAATTTTAGTGGATAATTCCAATGCACCCAAAGCTATGGAGAAAGGATATCCTGTTAAAGGTATTGAGTTATTTTACAAAATAACAGAGTTTGAGATGCTTCCTTTTAATCATTCTCATGAAAGCACCGATAGGATAATGGTTCATAAGGATGATGTCCATCAGAAACATCACAAATGGCGTCAAGCTTACCAGCTTGTTCTTGATTCTTGCTTTGAGCCTCAGCTTAAGAAAAGATATAGGCCATGACCGTATGAAATCATTCATAGTTGAAGCCTCTTCAGAGGCTTTTTCTTTATTTTTACTCTATTCTTTTTTCTATTAGCGTTAAATATAGCCAAATCAACGTATAATATTATCTATAACACTCCAATCTATTGAAAAATATCTCAAAAATGCTATTTTAAAATAAAAAGGAGACTTACATGGAAGCACACGATTTTAAAAGAATATTAAAGCCTACAGAGAAAATCGCATATTATTTCACTTTAGATAACTCCCCATATGATTTATATAAAGACATCAAATGTTCTAAAATCGGCGGCATACCTTATTGGCCTGTCGGTTTAGAATATCCTAAGTTTGAAAATGAGAACTTTAAGTTAGTTGCTCAGCTTAACCTCGATGAGCTTAGTCAGAAAGTCGATCTTAAAAAAATATCACCTTACTATCCTACATCAGGAATACTGCAGTTTTTTTATCCTGAAAGTGGTTCCTGGTGGGATGATGACTATTTTATTTTCTATCATAAAACATCTGATGCGGAGCATTCGTTGACAGATGAGCAAATAGCTACAGCATTTAATGATGAGCATATGGGTTTTGATGAAGGATTTAAAATAACGCTTAATGTTCAAACAAAAGAGTTATTAGGTTCAAAAGACTTATTGTATCAAAGGTTATTCTCCAGAGATATTCCAGAGATTAACGATAATGCTTTTAACGAGATATTAATGTGGGGATTTGATGACACCTCTCAAAACACCTATGAGCAAATAACGGGTGGAACCAAGATTGGTGGCTATGCTTCTTTTGCTCAAGAAGATCCTTTATGTTATGCAGACGATGAATTTTATGAAGCACTTAATCAATACTTTGACGAAGATAATAACAAATACCCCATGATTTTACTTTTTCAAATGGACAGTGATCTTAATAACATGTGTTGGGGAGATGCAGGTGTAGCGAACTGGCGCATTGATGCTGAAAGCTTAAGGGATCTTGAGTTTCAAAATACAATATTCAACTATGATTGCGGTTAATAAGGAGAACAATATGGATATTAATCATTTTAAAGAGCAAATCTTGCGACAGAAGCAAATAGAAGAAAATCTTGAACAACAACAACATGAGCTTGAGACTATTAAAAAAGAGATTCTTTCTCAAAAATATATGCTGGGCGAGAGGTTTAATGAGTGTATTGAGTTTCTCGAAGATGAACTAAATAATATCAAAGAAGATAAAAAAATAGAAAAAATTTGCGCTTTCGTTGAAAGTATAAAAACGATTCATGATGAGCTTCATGAAATAAAAGAAACTCTAATAATGATGAGTGATACCAAAGAAGATATATCTTGCTCAGAAAATAAAGAAGCTCAGGATGATAAAAATTACCCTTTGCCTTTATCTAAACAGTTTAGCTCTTATGAAATGTATAATAGAAAAGGATTTTCGATGAAGGATTTCAGCATTAAACATAAAAAAGACTTTATTACTGTATATAATCATTTCGATAAAGATATAGAAAAAACGATTGAATATCTACAAAAAAGACACGGATTATGTTCTTCTATTCATATAGACGCTCGAAGTTTTAAAAACAAATACTTTCCTTCAATCTAAATAAAGGGCCTTTCGGAGGCCCTTTATTGTTCTTTATCTCTCATATGTTTAAATAACTATTGAATATCTTTTTATAAAAAACCAAAAAATATAGCGTTTGTAAAAAACAGGATTTTGTAGTATACTTCCACCTTAACATAAGAGGAGATCATTATGGATAAACAAACGATTATAGACAAACTTCAGCCTACTCTTAAGTCTGTTTTTAAGATTGTTCGCTCAACAGAAGCTTACAATGAAGATACTGATATTAAGGTTTCAAAAGTTGGAGGTATTCCTTACTGGCCTAAAGGAAAGGATTATCCTATCCTTGAAGATAAAAAAGTAAAGCTCATTTTTCAGTTAAATCTTGATGAAGCAAAGCAGTCAGGTTTTGATTTTTCTAAAGCCATTCCCGAAATGCCAGAAACAGGCATCCTGCAGTTCTTTTTTCCTTATCAGGATGATATGTGGGGCTATGAAAGCGATATAAGTGTCATTTATCATGAAGATACGTCTGCAGAGCATTTCTTATCTGATGAAGAAATCCAGGTTAATAAAGATCATGACGAAACACCTTTCGATAAATCCACACGTGTCTCTTTTGTTCTCAAGTCTGAACTACTTGGGCCTCAAGACCTTTACAATCAGATGATTCATGAAGATTTGATTAAGACTCTTGGCCTTGATGATGAAAGTGAAGAGCTATATTACGATATTGAAGAGGTATCAAATCACGGTTCTAAAGTTGGTGGCTATGCCTATTTTACCCAATGGGATCCGTTAGATTATCTGGATAAAGAAAAACTACCAAAGGACATTGTTTTACTGCTTCAGCTTGATAGTGATGATGAGTTGAGTTTGCTTTGGGGTGATTGTGGCGTAGCTAACTGGCGTATTTCAGCAGAGAAACTAAAAAATCGCGACTTCTCTGATATTCACTACAATTGGGATTGCTGCTAATCCATACTTATTAAAAAAGGGAGCACCGCTCCCTTTTGTTTTATTTCTTCACCTGCTGATCAACGTTCTTTATCAAGAAAACCTTTCCATCTTTAACGTAAATGGTATTGACTTCCTGACCATCGTTAAACCAGTGCTTATTCTTATATACATAGGCTTTTGTAGTTGAGTTCACAGTCTCTACATCATCAGGCCATCCTGCTACCGCAATGAGATGCTCTTTCGTGTCTCCACTTCTTATCGTAGACAATCTATCCGTTTGAACTGGCGAATATGCACATCCGGCAAGCAAAACAGGAATAAACAAACCAGCTATTTTCGTTTTGATATTCATAATAATCTCCTTTATTTATGTGCTTTTATTCTATTTTATCTTAACATCTGTGTAAATAATGAATATTCTTAAAATCTGGACATCAGCTCTTTTATCTCACTATCCGCCAAATCTATACCACTTTGACCTTGATGATTTTCTATTTCTGCATTTGCCTTATTCGATAGCAAAAGTGAAACAATATCCTTGTTCTTATTGATCACAGCATGCATTAGAGCAGTTTCTCCAAGTTTGTTTTGAATATTTACCTCAGCGCCAGCTTTTAGCAGTACATCCACTATATCATATTCGTTAAGCGCAGCAGCAATAATCAAAGCAGGGTTTCCCTCTTCATCTTTATCATTAAGTGAATCTTTTATCTCAGGGTATTTATCGATAATCGTTTTTATACCCGTTATTGTTATCGCCTTATATCTTTCATCTTCAGAAAGATTATAAATAATATCTATTAATAGCGATTTTAAAGCCGTTTTGTCATTAAGATTTTTAACCAATGTATCAAACAGAGTTATTCTTCCATTTTTAATAGCATAGGCTAAGGCATTTTCACCATAATCGTTCCTGGATAATATATTGGCATGACAGCATAAGATTTTTTCTATTATGAAGTCCGTTCCATCAATAATAGCCTTCATTAAAGGTGTTTCTCCTTCACTATTGGTTTTTTCTATATCGATATTGTGCTCTTGGCATAGATTTATAAAATCATCGAAAGCATGGCTGATTTCACGTATTATTCCATCAATCTCATCTTGATGCTGCTGTATCAGTAAAACGTCCTGCTCCCACTCTTCTTCAGTAAAGTCATCAGGATTAGACTCGCTAAGGCTTTGCTTTAAAATAACAATCAAATCCTGAAAGTATTTAATAGCAACACTCTCTTCGTCAGTCATCATAACAGACAAGTAATGGATTAAACCATTGCCTTCATTATCAACGGAAGCTATATCAACGACACCTTCATTCACTAATATTCTGAGCAGCTCGACATCTCTATTCTTTAAGCAGTCATAAGCTAAAACATTAGGATTAAAATCCACATAGGCATTTCTAAAATCATTCGCCTTAATCGTCCGAACAATATCTACTTTTTCGCTATAACCAATCGGACTATTTATGATGCCATAGTAAGGAATAAAGCCATCTTTAGATTTAAAGTGTTTGACGTTATATCCTTTTTTAATAATAGTTGATAGCAAAGAGGCCGTAAGGCATTTATACAGGCAGATGTAATGCATAATATCATTACCGCTCATATCTTCCACGCTTAAGTTAACGGTAGGATTATCCATTATCCTCAAAAAGGCTGATATCTTTTCTGATTTTATCAGCATTAAAGCAGGAGATGAAAAACGCTGACCATAGACATTCACATTGAAATCAACATCATGGCAAGCCTCATCCCTTTGAATAACAGCTTCAAGTAATGGAGGGCTGCAATAGTTATTCTCGCCAATAAGAAAGCTAATCGCTGATGATCCATAATTATTTTTTGCGTTTAAAAGTTTAGAATCAGAATGTTTGAGTAAGAAAAGCGCATGTTCAACTCTATGATATTTAAAACAAATAATAAGAGGCGTATCCCCATCCATATTTACCAGCTCAGAATTAGCACCAGATTCAACTAAAAACTCTGTCATGCTTAATGGGGCTTTATCTACAGCAATAAGCAAAGCCGTTGTTCCATACTGATTTTGGATATTCACGTCAGCACCAGATGAAACCAGAAGGCGAACCGCGTCTTCATTGTTATGGAGAGCTGCAAACATTAAAGGTGTCATGTTTTGATCTGATAAACAATTCACATCCACTTCTTTTTTCAAAAGCCAGCTTAAAAAGTCATTACTCTTTGATTTGATTGCATCAAAAATTACATTTTTATAATAGTTATTGAACCCATTTTTATTAAGCCATTCAGCTAAACTAATGTTGTTAGTTTCTGCTGCTATACTTATTAGAGAGCGTCTTTGTGGGCTTTTATGGTTGATGTCTGCTCCTTGACTTATAAGAGATTGTGCCTCATTATAATCGAGGTTTTTTAGTGCTTTAAAAAGATTTTTATAGAGTTCATCCTGAGAATGCATATCAGATACCTTTTTTAAAATAAAATAATCGATATTATAACTTTTTATTGCAAAAAATAAAAGTAAATTATACTTATGATGAGAGTATATACTAAGTCTCTTTTCAATATGAGGTAAACATGTTTAAGAAAAAAATTATGGTAGGAACCTTATTGTTTCTGTCATTTTCAGTCAGCTCCGTAATGGCTGCAGAGCAACGCGAGGTTGTTAAAGCAACTATTGGGGGGCAAAAGCAACTCTCTAATGTAACTGTTAATAGCGACGGATCTATTACTATGACTGGCAACGGTTCCGCCCAATCGACACCAATTGGTCAAACAGGACTTTCTTTGTCAAAAGAAAGATCCGCCTCCCCATCGGTTCCCGCTTTTGATAACAGAAAAGAGCCTGCGGTTGATGGTGATGCCTTTGTTGTTCAGGGCGGAGCTACAGGTGCTGAGCAAATGAAATCACTTAACTCTGGTTTTTCAGGTCAAGCACCGGGAGTTAAAGCATCTATTGGTTCTAACGCACCTAATCCTGTTCCGGCTCCTGAAGGTGGTGCAAGCGCGACTATAGGAACTCCGTCAAATAATCAACCTAATAAGACATTACAATATCAGGGTGGCGTAGGGCAGGCTCAGAATGGTGGAAGCGCGGGTGTCTTATTTTTTAAAGGAGGCGACCAAAACGCAGGAAGATATACCGTAGAAAATGATAATACTAATAACAGCGTCCCTACACTTAAATCATTTAAACAAAAAGAGCAAGCTCAGTCAGGACAGATAGCGCCTCAAAAGCTTCCTGTATTGCCTCCTGCCGATGTAAGCAAGCAGATTGATGTAAAGAGTATGCCTATGCCTTCTAATCTTCCTCCTTTGCCTAGAAGCAGTGGAGTAGCGGGGATCGCATTGCCTGTTTCTTTGCCAACATCTAAAGCAGCGGCGCTACCGCCTTTACCTATGGATTTCATTCCTAACCTGAATATTCAAGTGGGTATGCCGGGCGAACTAAGCAATCCTAATGGTATTCCAGTAAATGCTAATGGTGAGCCTATTAACTACTCTGGCTTATCCAATGAAGCTCCCGCTGTTGATATTACAGGAGTTGACAACGATTGGACGCAAACAATGCAGGATGAAGCGGACCAAATGACTTTACTTGGCGTTCCTATGAAAGTTGTTATTGTTAATACACAAAACACATTGCTTAGAAAGTTTGTCGCTCAAAATATTTTGAAAACGGATAAAGAAACTTTCGACAGCATTGATGAGGGCTTATCTTCTGTTTTATCTCTTCAGACAAAAGTGAACTCTTCATACATTCCTACGTGCTATATTATGTTTAGAAAAGAAAGCCTTGGTTCGCTTAAGTCCAATATATTAGATCCTTATAGTGCTGCGATTGGCAAGCAAGCTACAGCAGCATTCCTCGTAGGGCATCAAATATCGCACTGTATGGATAACTTAGAGCGATTTAAAGTATTACCTAAGCAGAGCGTTTGGTTTTCTAATGATGCCGCTAAGGTTGGTTTAGCAGCACCTGTGATGAGACGTTTATATCCTTATGGAATGAACTATAATCAGTATTCTCATACTACCATGCATTTCTATCAGGATATTGGTCAGAGACAATATCAGGAAAGGATGGCTGACATTTTTGGTATCTTCTTGACACTTTATCGTGGTTATCCTCAAAAGATTGTTGATTTGGTCATGCATTCTCATGCCAATGCTTCCTCAGTATCGCCTCATGATACAAATCCTGCTTTGTTAGGACTGAGTTCTAAATACGCAGCTATTCCTAAAACGAGCATACAGGCATTATGGAAAGGCGCAAGAAATATTCAGTATATGACGGGTATTAATAAGGCATTAGGCGATGGGGCATCTGAATCTGTTGTTATTGATAAAAACGTAGGCAAATCTGAGAAAGTCTATGATGAGGTTAAGCCTTCTGATAAAGCAGATAAAAAGGACAGCAAGCCTAAAAAGATCAGTTTTGATAATACGACTAAGTTTGAAAACAGCGGCAATCAATCCTCAACGCTCTTTGGCAGCAGTCGAATGACCTCTGTGCAATAGGAAAAAGAAAAGCCTCTTATGAGGCTTTTTTATTAGAGTTCTTTTAATACTTTTTCAATCGTTAAGGTCAGATTTTTGGTGGCATACGAGCCAAGATGATCAAGGTCAATGTATTTAAAGTTATCTACTTCAAATCTTTTTCTATCCCACCTATCGAAGAAGAAAGAGGTGCATATACATGTTTTCTCATCGGGATACTCATCTCCCGTATAAAGGAACAAATCTAACTTCTTCTGACTGTTATAATCTCTTACTCCAAGAGGTTTTAAATATTTTTTATCTTTTACGACAAACCCTGTTTCTTCCTGACATTCCCGTATTGCAGCATCTATAGATTCTTCACCTTCTTCTGGCTGACCTTTAGGAATATCCCATTGTTTCTGGCCTGTAACATGCGCCATAAAAATATGTCTTTCTTTGATAAACAATATACCTGATGATACTTTCATTCATTCTCCTTTTCTGTTCTAAAAGAGAATAGCATGATTCGACCCTGTATACAACAATCATAAGTTAATATAGGCGTTTCTGAATGTAATCTTGCCTATACGTTATTGTTATAAATAACGCATTATTTCAATAAAGTTGAGTATTGATTACAGCTTCATCTACTGAGTTACTTTTATCTTTAACAGTATTGTAAATTAAACTAAACTTAATAGCATCAGAAAAATTGTTATCTTCCATAGAATCATTTAAATATGAAGAAAATTTACTATTACCTAAATCCATACCTGCTATATATCGGTAAAACTCTCTACTTTGCTTAAAATAAATCCTAAGTTTTTCATAATCTTTATTTCTATATGCTTGCTCCATTTCATATAAAGCATTGTATCGTGCTTTTCTTAACTCCTGATAATCATGCTTTGGTTTTTTATCGTCTGACGAAATCATGCTTCCATCAACAATAAATATTTGCGCATAGGAATTCTCACCATATTCCTGATTAAAAGCCTCTACTATATTATCATAATATGCATTTGTTGGTCCGAAAAAACCTACGTTGATTAGTGTTGGAATAACTAGCATTTTTCTTGCTGATGGTGCTATTTTTTCCTCCGTCGCTTTAACTTTCTTATATTTAGCATCTCTTATTTTATCAGTATCATTAGAATTATAGGCTTTATTAATTAAAAGGTCGTTATACATGTCATTGTAATTAATAGTAGGATTAAGAGACCTGTAATATACAAAATCATTAAAGGTTTCAAATAGGCCACGCTTATATTTACCATTATCAACAGCCTTTCTAAAAATACGGACATCTAGTTTATCAAGTATGGCTAAATCTTCCTTAAAATCATCATCTGTATAAGGTTTAGAAAATAAAGATTTATCAACATGACTTAAATATTGTTTATTTTTATATACAGTTTTGGTTATTTTAGCGACCTCTGGAGAGATTTCTGTTTTATAAAGAAAGGTTGCGCTGCTGACAGTAATTATACCGAATATAGCCAGCCCTAATAGTGTCTTTTTCACCCAGCCTTTTTTCTTAAACTTTTTACTAATCTGAGTTTTAGCCTCAGTTTTTTGAGAAACTTTAAAATCAAGCATAACATCTCCTATTATACAGTAACCATGACCAGATCTTTAATATATTTATCATGATTAAAGTTGTTTTTTATATTTAAATAAGCAATTACTAAGGCAAAGGTTATAGCATTGTTCACTTTGTTAAATTCATCTACTCTTGTAGGCGAAATTTCCGAGTGTTTAATTTTTCCTGTAAAGTTAAGAAAATATTGATATTGCTCAAAAAAAGAACGTAGGGTGGCATAATCTTTGTTATTGTAAGCCTGTGTTAACCCCTCTGTCAAAATAGCTTGTTGCCTATTATATTCTTTTTTACTTTGAGACGCTTTTTCATCATAAGTAAAGTCTCCATTATGATAATAAATAGCTTGTTTTCGAATAAAATATTTAAAATAAGATTTCTCACCATATTTTTGTTTATATGCTTTTTCAACATCATTATAAAAAAAGACTGTCATAAAATTAGCACCCATATTCATCAATGACCAGGCAAGGGTTCTTTCATGTATTCTTAACTTCATCAAATTATTCAATCCCACAGTATCATTTTTTTCAGAGAGGCGCTGGTATTCTTCAGTAGAAACTTTATCTGTATATTTTTGCGCATTAGTTAATATCATATACATATTCATAGATTTGTAATAAGGCTTATGAATATTTACCACTTCAAAGTTTTTTAAATCTCTTTTAAAGTCAGCATCCGTATAGGTTTGATCAAATAAAACTTTTTGCGCTGATAGTGGCGTAGATACAGAGCTAATCAAGTCCATATTACTACTTATAACCGATTGAATAAAATAAAGCTTGCATACTACAAACATAACCATAGCCAAGAATATTGCTAAAAATACCAATCCTATTTTTTTTATAACAGTTCTTATATTTGAAACACTAGAGTTAACACTATCATCTTTTTGCGATTTGTTTTTAAAATACATTTTCACCTTCCCTTAATAAGTAGCCATAATCAGATCTTTTGATGTTTTATTCATATCGTAATTGTTTTTAGCATTCAGATAAGGAATAAGGACAGCCGTAGCAATGAAATTATCAGTATAATTGGATTCTTTATATCTTGATGTAGAAATGGCAGAATGGTTGATACCATCCATAAAGTTAAGAAAATGATGATACTGCTCAAAATAACTTCTTAACACAGCATAATCTTTTTTAGCATAAGCCTCTTTTAACTTTATAGCCACAGTTTCTTGAGATGCTAAAAACTCTTTATATTTTTGAGATTTTGATTCATCAAAACCAATCTCACCATTTACATTGGTAAAACTTGTATTATTCATAAAATATTTAAAATAAGAGTCAGCGCCATATTTGTGATCATATCCTTTAGCAACTTCATCGTGGAAATACATACTCATAGGACTTACCCCCATTGTTATTAAAGACCATGAGATTTTATCTTTTTTGGGAACCCTGTCAGAAAATGATTTTAATTTAACAACATCTTGTTCTTTAAGAAGTTGAGCATATTCTTCTATAGAAACCTTATCGCTATGCTTTTGCATATTAGAAAAGTTCATAAACATAAACATTGTTTTATTTTTTTCGTTGTTAACATTTAACACTTCAAAGTTCTTCAAATCCTTGTTAAAATCAGCATCAGTATAAGTATCACTAAACAGAACTCTTTCAGCAGATTGCGGTGTGGCAACAGATTCAAAATAAGCCGTATTATGATTTATCACGTTTTGAATATTGTTGACTTTGACGCCTCCAAAAATAGCAAGACTCGCAGCGGCAATCACAACACCTACTACTGTTTTCTTAAATATTCCACTTTTCTTCCTTTTGATTTTCACCGCCCCTGACGCATGTGTTGTGAAAGTTTCTGTTGCGGTTTTAGTTTTGAACATAATATGCCTCGATATTTTAAATAGTATTTCAAGATGGTATTACAAATACATTTTTTATACCAAATTTAATTTAAAAAAGCGGTTGCCCGCCCTTTATTATCTTTCTTCTTTCTCTTCTACCATGAGTTGAACATTGATTCCTCGGAAATCATTGATACCCAGCTTATAAGCAATATCAATAACATCATTTATCTGAGGTTCTTTTTCATTGAAAAACTGAATAGCATCAAATCGTTGACCATCTTTCTCTAAAATCATTTTTAAATGATTCTGATCTTTACCAAGCAGTCTCGTTTCAACAACTTTAAATGTGCCTATCCAACGAGGATCTTGGAAACCCTGACCCCATACTTCATTTTGAATAGCTAACGTTGTCTCTACATTGATATAGGATGTTGGCAAATGAGCATCAATCTCTAATACTTTTTCAAATGGTGTGCTATCCATTAGGAAATCCACAGCTTTTTCAAATCCGCGTTTAAAGTCATCCAGACGAGTGGCATCAATTGTTAATCCTGCCGCCATAGCATGACCACCAAATCCAGCAAAAATCTCTGGATGTTCTTTATAGACTAAATCTAAGGCATCCCTCAAATGAAGTCCCGGCACTGAACGACCTGAACCTTTAATATACCCCGGATGATCAGCATTAGCGAAAACGATAGTTGGCCTGTTAGTATTTTCTTTTATTTTACCCGCAACAATACCAATCACACCCTCATGAAAACTCTCTCCATGAACAACACGTGTCATTTTATCATCTTGTCCTTCTATCTCTATTACATCCCACGCAAAACTTTCCATATCTTTACCAATATCTTTACGCTCCTTGTTTAAGTCATCAAGCATTTTAGCGTATTGGAGAGCCTCCTCGTCATTTTCAGCAATCAGGCACCTGATACCTATCGTCATATCTTTTAAGCGTCCTGCAGCGTTTATACGCGGACCAACAGCGAATCCAAAGTCCTGACTCGTTGCATTTTCTATTCTTTTATCTGCAACACTGAACAAAGCGCGTATGCCCGGACGGGTAAGGTTATTTTTTATTCTCATTAAACCATGTCTTACAAGCCAACGGTTATTTTCATCAAGTTTCACCACGTCTGCCACAGTCCCGATAGCAACTATATCAAGCCATTCCGCCATATTAGGTGAGGGATTATCGTCAGTAAAATAGTTTCGTCTTTTGAGGGCGTCTCTCGTTGCGGCTACAACATAATAGATAACACCACACCCAGCCATATTGCCAAGTCCAGAGGTGTCTCCGGGCTGATTGGGGTTCACTAATACTTCAGCAGGAGGGAGTGGCTTGTTGGATGCTGGCAAGTGGTGATCCGTTACCAGAACTTTTAAGCCTTTACTGTTAGCATACTCAACACCCTCATGGGACGCTATACCATTATCAACTGTTAGGATAAACTTAGGCGAAAATCTTTCTATTACCTCATCTACAACACCCGGAGTTAAACCATAACCATTTTTAAATCTATTAGGCACAATAAAATCAATATTCGCGCCAAGCCTTCTTAAACCAAGCAAACCTACCGCGCAAGCTGTCGCACCATCACAGTCATAATCTGCTACTATAACAATTTTTTCCTGACTCAAAATAATATCAGCAAGCTTCTCAGCGATCATATTAATATTCTTTAGTTTTGTATAAGGCTGAAGAGGATATTTTCCCGTTGCTATTTTTGGTTCTTTTACGCCCCTTAGAGCAAGCGCATGGGCAACCCACGGGTTTATACCTTCCTGAGAGAGCCTTTCTACATCTTCGTTTGATATTCCTTCAGGATAAGCCATTTCTTTCGTTGATAACATTTATAACTCCATTGTATATTTTAAAGATCTTGGCTATTATTATACTCTTTTACTTGTAAAAATGTAAAATTTTAGTAGTTTATTTAAAACGATTTAAAAAAGGAACTGTAATGACTAATGATGCTTTAAAACCTTATCTTTTTGACGCTTTTTACAGATGCGCTACTTTAAACCAGTCGGATATTTATTTGGAGTTTGACACTAATCAAACTGGCATTGTTATTCCAGAAAGCTTTAAATCAAAAAAAAGAATTCGCTTAAAACTTGGTGTAAAATCGTGTTTTGATATTAAAATACATACCAATGGCCTTACATTTTATATTATGCAGGCTAAACAAAGACAGGATATATTTATTCCTCAAGAAAGTTGGATTGCAATTTATTCAGAGGATAAAGTATTAGATTTTGCGGATATGCAGGTAAAAGAAAAGGTGTTAAAAATGCCGGAAGCACCTATAACACCTTTTAAACTTTCTTTAGCTTGGGATGCCGATAAGATTAGAAATGAATCGGTAAATAAGGGCTAATACTAAACACACCCATTGATAATACAGAAATAAACACACCTAAAGCCAACGCAGGGCCAAAAGGCATAGTGTTTTCTTCATAACCATTTCCTTCATTATTCGCATTTTTCTTTTTCGTATGGAATATAAATAGAGGCATCATGAAGAGTGCTACAATAGTCGCAACAAAGAATCCATGAAGAACCCACACTGGCCCAACAAAAGCGCCTATTGCTGCCATCAGTATCGCATCTCCGCCACCGAAGCCTTCTTGCCCTTTTAACACATAGCCAAGCTTACTTAACACTTTAACTATTAAATACCCTGCAACCACACCTAGAATACTGTGAGTAGGATCGGGAAGTAAAGAAGATGGCGTATGGCACAAAGAGAGTATAAGGCCTACCCACATAAGCAAGGTCAATCCTTCTGTAGGCAGATAACCTGTATTCCAGTCTATCCACGTTGCTGCAGCAATCCAGGCTGAAACACCAATCCACATAAATGTCCAAGGTGTAATGCCTACCATGTAAGCTATCAGCGCACCAAATAACCCACCGATTATCTCAGCATTAAGCACGGAGAAAGGTATCTTAACTTTACATGAGGCGCATTTACCTCCAAGCATTAGCCATCCTAAAATAGGAATGTTATGCCAAAGTTTTATTGGGGTATTACAATGATCGCAACGTGAGGCGGGATACCAAAAACCATCGGGTTTCTTCAGGTCTTTTAAATACTCCTTATTTTCAAGCTCAAGCCCTTCACTCTCTAAATAATCCTTTAGTTCAAGCTTCACTTTATATCTATCCATCGCAGGAGATCGGGCAACAATGAGACCTGCGCAACTGGCAAAACACATACCTAATAAAACATTTAAGCCATACCAAATAACAAGATGTCCGGCGAAGAAGCTTTTCGCAAAAAGCCATGTTTGAATTATATTATCCATTTAAAAAACCTTACTTTGTAAAGAAAAGTTGATTGTCTAATTTTTCTTTTCCAACAAGCAAATTTTCTATTCTAATTTTTAAGTTCTGATTTTCTTCATTATTATCGAAAACAATACCTAATCCTTCTAAAGCGCCATGAAAAGTTTCTCCCGGCGTTATCCACATTATTTTACCCATTGCTTTTTCTATTTTGTTTGGATTATCAGGCAAAGTAAAAGTTAATAATATTTGCTCATTAGGTTTTAAATCATTTGTTTGATTAGGCGCTGGTAAGAAAAAACCGCCTGTTTTAGCAAAGCCAATATAGCAGGCATTTAAAACGTCGGTGTTTTTAAAGTTAACAGTAAAAGGTTTCATTTAGAGTCTCCATATTTATATTTATTTTTATCGTTAATTATTTAAAGCTTGTCAAACAAAAGAGCGCCGGAGCGCTCTTTTGTTATTCTACATCCTTAAAGACTTTTTTGGCTTTGGTGGCTCATAGTTTTCGATAAACTGTCTAACTGCCGCACGGACATTCTTTGAAACTTCTTCTAAAGTCAGACTCGAATCTATAACGATAAATCTCTCTGGATCTTCTTGCACTCTTTCCATATAACCTTCACGCGCACGCTGGAAAAACTCATCTTCTCTGGATTCAAAAAGGTCAGCATCATTTCCTCTTACACCCATTCTTTTTCTTGACTCTTCAATGGATAAATCAAACAAAATGGTTAAATCTGGCTTAGCTCCACCGATACTGATTTCCTCAAGGGACTTAATCATATCTTTATCAACACCTTGACCACCGCCTTGATAAGCATAAGTAGAATCAGTAAATCTATCGCACATTACAGCAACACCGCTTTCTAAAGCAGGTTCAATAATCATGGAATAATGTTGAGAACGTGCAGCAAAAGCCATCATTACTTCAGAAACTGGCGTAAACTTCTCATTTTGATCACCAAAAAGAATTAAATTACGAACCTGCTCACATAAAACCGTTCCTCCCGGCTCACGTGTTTTTACAACTTCCCATCCAGCATTTTCCAACTCTTCTATAATCGTCTGGACGTGGGAGCTTTTACCTGCCCCATCAAGACCTTCTATTGTTACAAAGGGAGCCTTTCTCATTATTTTTCCTTTTCAATCAATTGGTTTAAATAAAATAGTAATAACTTCATTTTATCGGATAAATAACAATACGACAAGACCGCAAAAGAAAAAACCACCCGAAGGCGGTTTATTTCTTGCTCGGATGAAGTTCACTTGCCAGACTCTCCAGACGTTTATGAAGATCGTTTAACACTTTTTTGAAAGAAAAGTTAGGATCTTTACTGTATTCTTCCATAGCATGAAAAAGGAACTTCATTCTTAAAAACTCTTCATTTCTTTCTAAAAGATGCATGACATTATCGAGATCTTCCATAGTAGCATTCTTAGACATGCCTGTTTGAATCTCAAGACCATCTGCTGAACTTGGATCAGCTTTCACTAAAAAGCTCACGCCCTTCTCATTCTCATAAGCCCATCTTGGCAACACTAATGAAAAGAGTTTAAATGCATCTATCTGAGGAACTGCCTCTGCGTGCTGCTGCTCTTTTTCATCTGTTGTATTTCTATAAGTGCTTTTCTTTGACATTCCACAATCCTCTTTGAATAATAACTTTATTAATCCTACTTATTTGCTATAAAAAATCAAGCCCAATAAAAAAGGAAGCCTGAGCTTCCTTTTTAGAAGAGTTAATGATTATTCGTCATCACTTTCAGTGTAGTTTTCTTCATCGTAATCTGGATCTTCCATTTCTTCCTGAGCCAGAACTTCATCAAGAGGTGTTTCCGCATAGAAAGCTCGAACTTTAGCTTCAAGCTCAGCAGCAAGAGCTTCGTTTTGCTCTATCAACTTACATGAGTTCGCTTTACCCTGACCAAGTTTTTCACCATTATAAGAATACCATGCACCCGCTTTTTCTATGATTTTCGCTTTTTCGCCCAAATCAAGAATTTCCATCACTTTAGAAATACCTTTTCCATAAATAATTTGGAACTCAGCTTGTTTGAATGGTGCCGCGATTTTGTTTTTGACAACTTTTACGCGAGTTTCACTTCCCACCACTTTATCATTACCCTGAACGTCTTTTCCATCTTTTACAGCACCTATTCTACGAATATCCAAACGCACGGAAGCATAAAACTTCAACGCATTACCGCCAGTGGTAGTTTCAGGGTTTCCAAACATAACACCGATTTTCATACGAATCTGGTTAATGAAGATCAGCAGTGTATTTGATTGCTTTACGTTGCCTGCTATTTTACGCATTGCCTGACTCATCATACGTGCAGCTAAGCCCATGTGAGAATCACCGATGTCGCCTTCAATTTCTGCTTTTGGTGTCAATGCCGCTACGGAGTCAACGATAATAACATCTACAGCACCTGAGCGCGCTAACGCATCACAAATCTCAAGAGCTTGCTCGCCTGTATCTGGCTGAGAGCAAAGCAGCTCATCAATATCCACACCAAGTTTCCTCGCATAAACAGGATCAAGCGCATGTTCCGCATCGATGAATGCACAGACCTTGCCTTGTTTTTGCGCTGCCGCAATAACCTGAAGAGTTAGCGTGGTTTTACCGGATGATTCTGGCCCATAGATTTCAACAATACGTCCCATAGGAAGACCGCCAGCACCAAGCGCGATATCCAGACTCAAAGAACCTGTTGAAGTAACTTCAACATCCATGCTTCTGTCGTCACCAAGCTTCATGATGGAACCTTTACCAAACTGTTTCTCAATACCACTCATCGCAGCAGCAAGAGCCTTCATTTTATCTTCTTTACTTACATTTTTACTAGCCACACATAACTCCTTGGTTATTAATTAAATTATACATTTTTTGCTTCATTTGTAAGGCCATCTTATATGATCTTTTCTAGTGATTTCCACTTTATTTTACATTTTTTGCATTTATTTTTTAAAGAAAAACTAAGAAAAAAGAGAGCCTTTTCAGACTCTCTTTCTATGTTAAATATGGCTATATTTTTTACTTATGGTCTTGGCCCACGTCTTCTTTTAGGCTGACTTTCTTCTTGCAAAAGGCTCTCTACATGAAGAGAAATACTGCTCAACACTTTATCCTGAACTTTCGCATTAAACTCATCAACAATCATATCATACAGTTCAGGATTTTCTTTTGCTGGACGAACCCACTCATTCTGCTCTTTACCTTGCACATGGTCAAGACGGGAAGAATACGTTTTATCCAGTTTAGCCTTGTCTTGTTCATAGGTAGGAGCGGACTCATCAAGATTTTTAAGGTCTCCCTTATAACGCTCTTGAAGTCTTTCAATCAACACATCTAACGGTGAGTTAACGAAAACGCGAACACATTTCCAGTCATTTTCCTCACAGTATTTATTCATCTGAGCTAAGCCATGAGGATCAGTTACAACAACAATAGGACGCCCTTCGTTTGCAACTCTTACGGCTTCTGCTGCTGGCACACCATAATAGTTGCCATTAATATTCATACTCTCCACTAAACCATTATTATCTTTAAGCTCAAGAAACTCAGCTTCGTTCAGGAAAGTATAATGAACACCGTTAACTTCACCTTTGCGCGGCGCACGCGTTGTCACGCTGACTATCTCTGCATAGCCCTCATCTTTCAACATATTAGATAATACGGTTTTACCGGCACCAGAGGGGCCAGCTATTGCTACGATTACGGGCATTACAATTCTCCTGTTAACAAATATTTTCTTTTATCCTTATATTATCTCAGTAAATCATCGGGAGGTCAATTTAAAGAAAATAAAATTTGAAATAAAGATTTGGTTTATGACACTATAGTATTTGTTCAAAATATAACTTATTTTTAGCATAAAAGATAGCATACTACTAATAAAGGAGATCGAGTAAGGTTTGTTTTACAAAGCGCTATCCCACACTTAGGTGAACTCGAAAAACTTATGAATACAGCAAGAAAAAATGAAGATCAGATTCAGTTAGACAGTTTGTTCAGTCAAACACTCAAAAGAGTAGACAACAGCAAAAAAGAAGGTAATGTTATAGCAATGTCAGGCACTCCTCATGTTCAAGGTGGTTTTGATGCTCCGGTTAAGCATGAAAACCCCGTAAAAGCGGAACCTGTCAGTGATGCTAAAAGTTATCTAACAAATAAAAAGGCACCTGTTAAGCAAAAGCCCCATCAATGGGTTAAAAATATGGTAATAGGAGCAGGACATACATATTACGAGAGGTTATCAATGTTTACAAATCCCATTGCGTTTATACTGAGCAATCTTGGCAAAATTTCTGCTGGTTTATTCTACGTTCTTTTGCCTGCTATGCTGAGTTTCTGCTTTCTGTATTCTCACCCACAGGCTCGCGCAAACCTGCTTACTGGCGGCTTCACCCAGTTATTTTCCATGATTGGATTATACATCGCTTTTGCTTTTATCTCTACCTTGGGATTACTTTTTATCAGAACTTTATCCTTAGCAATCGTCAGAATGCTGAATAACTTTGCTGATAAAGGCCGCGACATTAGCAGTGGATCCTGATTGACATTTGATAAAACCAACTTATATTTTAAAAGGCTCGCAAGGGCCTTTTTTAAATTTGAAAAACGAAAAATTATTATATATCTTACCTTTAAATATTAAGGACATTAGGAGTTCCCGTGGCTACAGAAAAAAAGAAAAACTATGATGCAGGTTCCATCAAGGTTCTAAAAGGATTAGAGCCTGTTAAGCAAAGACCCGGTATGTATACTCGCACTGAAAACCCAAACCATATTATTCAGGAAGTCGTAGATAACGCACAAGATGAAGCGCTTGCTGGATACGCTACAAGAATAATTGTTAAGCAATACGAAGATGGCGCTTACTCTGTTGAGGATAACGGACGAGGCATTCCTGTCAGCATTCACCCCACCGAAGGGAAACCTACTGTAGAACTTATTTTTACCGAGCTTCACTCAGGCGGTAAGTTTGATAAAACAAGTGGTGATGGTGCTTATCAGTTCTCTGGCGGTCTTCATGGTGTCGGCGTTTCTGTAACTAACGCCCTTTCCAAACGCCTTGAGGCTACTGTATGGCGTGGTGGTTATGAGCACACTATCGCATTTGAAAATGGTGATGTGGTTGAGCCACTTAAAAAGAAAAAACTTCCTGCAGAACTTAAAGATAAAACAGGAACTAAAGTTAAGACATGGCCTGATGGCTCCTATTTTGATTCTCCAAATGTCAGCAATGCTGATATGGAAAGATACCTTAAAGCAAAAGCTGTGCTAATGTCAGGTGTTTCTCTTGTCTATGAGAAAAACAATAAAGCGCCACTTGAATGGCATTATGAGAACGGCATTCCTGGCTATATGTTAGAAGAAGCAGGCGAATCTTATTGGTTAACGGAAGAACCTTTCTTTGAAGAAACTTATATGTTGGAAAGCAATGAGCAGTTCAGTCGAGGCGAAGGTTTTGCTTTGTCGTTAGGCTGGAGCGAATCAGGTAAAGTGGTAAGAGAAAGCTTTGTAAACCTTATTCCAACCCCTGCTGGCGGAACCCATGAAACAGGTTTGAGAACAGGGACGTTTGAAGCAGTCAAAAACTTTGCTGAACGTATGAACATGATTCCGAAAAATATCAAAATAGAAGCTGACGATATTTGGAGCCGTATGTCGTTTGTGCTTTCACTTAAGCTTACAGATCCACAATTCCAAGGACAGACCAAAGACAGACTTAACTCTAAGCAAGCTAATAAACTGGTTTACAGTTTGATTAAGGATGTTTTAGAGCTATGGCTAAGCAATCACCTTGAAGAGGGCCGTAAGATTGTAGAAATGGTTGTTGATGAGGCAACCAGAAGAAGTAAAGAAGCCAATAAAGCAGATCGAAAGAAAATTAGTTCTATTTCAGCATTGCCGGGTAAACTTTCTGATTGTGAAAGTGATCAAGTTGAACTTACTGAGCTTTATCTTGTAGAAGGAGATTCAGCAGGCGGTTCGGCTAAACAGGGACGCATCAGAGAATATCAGGCTATCTTACCATTAAGGGGTAAGTTGTTAAATACGTGGAATGCAAGTGATGAAGATCTTTACAAGGCATTTATTGTAGGCGACATCTCTTTAGCGATTGGTGTAGAACCGCATAAAGACAAGAAAACAGCGGAGATTGATCTTTCTAAACTTCGTTATGGTAAAATTATTATTCTTGCGGATGCTGACGTGGATGGACTTCATATACAGGTTTTATTATTAACGTTGTTCTTAAAGCATTTTCCAGCGCTTATTGAGAATAAAAGAATATTCATTGGTGTGCCACCTCTTTATCGTATAGATGCCCCACCTAAGAAAGGATCTAAAGGCGCTAAAAAAGATAACAGGATATTCTACGCAGTAACAGAAGAAGAACGTGATGGTTTCCTTAAAGATCTTGCTAAAGAAGGGCTGACAGAAAACAACTGGACTGTTTCTCGCTTTAAAGGTCTTGGTGAGATGAACCCTGATCAGTTAAAAGAAACAACAATGGACCCAAATCAACGCAGGCTCCTTGAGGTTTCTATGGACAACGCACAAGAAACCATTGAAGCTTTTGAGCTTATCATGGGAAGCGACATTCCGCCTCGTAAAGCGTGGATGGAAGAATACGGCAATACTATTGAATACGATAATTAATAAAAGGGATACATTTAAATGAGCAATAATGAACTTATTGATTTAGGTATATATGCTAAAGATGCATATTTAAAATACGCAATGCATGTGGTTACTGACCGTGCGTTGCCTTTCGTTCAGGACGGGCTTAAGCCCGTTCACCGTCGTATCCTTTACGCCATGCAGGATTTAAGTAATGATTGGGATAAGCCAAGAAAGAAATCAGCACGTATCGTGGGAGACGTAATCGGTAAATATCACCCTCATGGCGATTCTGCTGTTTATGAGGCAATGGTTGGTATGGCGCAAGGATTCAATATCCGCTATCCGTTAATCGATGGTCAGGGGAATTGGGGTGATAGGGATGAGCCAAAATCTTTCGCAGCTATGCGTTATACAGAAGCCCGTATGTCGAAAATTGCCACCTGTTTACTTGATGAGTTGTCATGGGACACTGTAGATTACAAGCTAAACTTTGACGGTTCATTGTCTGAGCCTGCTCTTTTGCCAAGCCGTTTACCCTTCCTTTTACTAAATGGATCTTATGGTATCGGTGTTGGTATGGCAACAAACTTCCCTTCGCATCATATTGGAGAAGTGGTTGAAGCGGCTAAGCTTATTTTCAAAAAACCAAAATCTACGCTGAAAGAAGTGATGGAAATCATTAAAGGCCCTGACTATCCTACGGGTGGTCAGATTATTTCTTCACCTGAAGAGATTTATAAGGCTTATGAGCAAGGACGTGGCGCGGTTAGAATGAGAGCGAGATGGAACATCGTGCCTAAAGGCAAAGATTGGGTTATTTCTATTTATGAACTGCCTTATGATGTATCAGTAGGTTTAATCACAAGTCAAATCGCAGCACTGGTTGATCCACAGCCAAAACTTGATAAGAGTGGCAAAAAGAAACCGTTAACTGCCAAACAAACACAGCTTAAACGTATATTTGGTGAAATGATAGGCTCTGTTAAGGATCTTTCTGCTGATGGCGTGATGTCTTTGACTATTACTCCAAAAAACAGAAAGCAAGATGCTGAAGAGTTAATTATGGCCTTATTAGCGCATACCAGCCTTGAGGTGAATCAGAACCTTAACTTTGTTGTGGTTGATGATACCGGAAGGCCAACTAATAAAAACATTCTTGCTTGGTTAACGGAGTGGTGCAACTTCCGCGTAGAGACAATCAGACGTAGAACAACTGATAAGCTTAATAAAACTAATGCCAGACTTCACATTTTAAATGGACGTTTATCTATTCTCGACAAGATTGATAAAGTTATTAAGGTGTTGAAGGAATCTGATAATCCTAAACAGGATTTGATGACTAAGTTTAAGCTTGATGAAATTCAGGCAGAAGACATTCTGGACATGAGACTGCGCTCTTTAGCAAAACTTGCTAAAATAAGCATTGAAGAAGAACATGCTAAACTTACCAAGTTAAAAGCGGAACTGGAAGATCTTCTTTCTTCTGATGCTAATATTAAAAAACTAGCAATCAAAGAGTTGGATGCTGATCTTAAAGCCTTTGGCGATGAGAGAAAAACCTTAGTTGAAGCAGCCACATCTTCTTCTGCTAAAGACATTACGGATAATATGGTTCAGGATAAAGCATCTAATGAGCCTATCGCGGTAGCGCTGACAGAGAAAGGATGGTTATCATGGAAATCAGCTAAGCAGCTTGGCGTTGTTCAGGACTCTGATTTTAAAATCAAGACGGGCGATAAGATTAGACGTGTGTTTATAGGCACAAGAGCGGATACCTTAATGCTTCTTGATCAAAACGGCAGAGGGTATAGCCTTAACCTGATTGATTTGTCTGGACGAAATGGTGAACAATCTATTATTGCTTTCTTTAAGACAGGCGCAAAAATGATTGAAGGCGCTATTTCAAGCTCCCCTGAAGATAGATACATATTAGCAGGTGAGAATGGATACGGGTTTGTTATTAAAGCGGATAAATGGATCAACCGTCAGAAAGCAGGTAAAGATGTGTTGACTTTAGCGCCAAATGAGTTGCCTGTAGAGCCTGTTGCTATCCCTGCTGACTCTACTGCTGAAACAACTGTAGTATTGCTTACCAGTGATAATAAAAATGTTGCGCTTCCATTAGGTGATATTAAAGAGCTTGGTAAAGGCAAAGGTGTGGCATTATTAGGGTTAGCTCCAGACCAAAGATTATTAGATATTGCCTTGACGGATGCTGATGGTAAAGTTACACTCAAAGATGAAAATGGAACGACCGCAGATTTATCAGCGAAAGACATTAAAAAAGTATTGGGAGCACGTAAGTCCACTGCTAAGGGTAAAGTTATCAATAAAAACCAGAACTGGATTAAATTTGAAAAAACGCCAAAAATGTCTATAATTGATGGAGATAATGCGTCCGATGACTCTGACAATGACGAGAATAGCGAAAAAAGTTAATGTTCAATGATGATAACTTTAGGTTTCCAAGTAGGCCGATAAAGATTGTCGAAACTCCCCCTCAAGACGAGGGGGATGATAGTGAAGACAAGTCTGGCAGCGAGGAAGGTGAGATAAATCTAGTGCCTAACTGGATACAAAATGCCTTACCCAATAGCACCGCATGGAAGTTCGAACCTTCTAAAAAATATGTGGTCAACTCTGCTTTGCAAAAAAAGATAAACCTCAGTAATCTTGATACAGCAGATAAAATATTAAAACTTATTGCTGCTTTTCAATCAGTTCCAGAGATGGATTCAGCAACGTTCATCATTGCGCTCCAACAAGCCAGCTATGAATATTACTCTATGCCTTTATCCTGTATTTTACAACGATATGTTGAAGGCGAAAAAATAGAATGGGAAAAACCCGATCATACTCTTCAGGATGATGTTTCTGCTTCTAATATCTTTAATCCACATTCTTCTAAATATAAATCAGAACAATGATGTCCATTATTCTTAATAAGTTTAATGGACATTTTTTGTTTTTTATATTACCATTCTTAATAAAATTAATATACTAACGAGGTTAACAAATGAAAAAGATTATTGCCCTGAGTTTATTAGCAGCATCTCTTAGTCTTACTGGCTGTGCTTCTGATAAATATCATTATAATGATAAGGCACTTCATCATGAAGATACTTATACCATTACAAAACTAGATGTTCCTAATGCGTATGATTTGACGAAAGAATCCAACTTTGGTGATTTCCAGATAATCAAAAAAAGAGAAGTTGTTATTGCCGATAAAAAAGAGAACTTTTACGCGCCTTCTATTAATAAGCCTATCGTAAGACTTCAGAAAGTAACGAAAACCCCCACTGATCCAGTATTAATTGCTGCAGATAAAGATCTTAACCGTGCGCTATCTAAGACAGTGGTTGTTTATGTTATGAATAGTAAAACGACAGGCGCTATTGTAAGTTATACTGTTAACGAAGCATTGGCTAAGAAGAAGTTAAGCAAAGGATCGGAAGCATTTCAATACGTCGATCACAGAGATGCCAAGGGTAAACAGGATATTCAAACTGTTTATGGTGTAGAGCAAGTTAAAAAGGCAACAGCAGAAACACTGGCTTTAAATATTCCGACCTATTCTTTCTTCTCTCCAGATGGTCAGAATAATACAACAAAAGTACTGTTTGAAATCCAGAATCGTTTAGAGAAGCAATATCCTGATATTTTCACAGTTAAAAGTATAGAGCGTTATTAATAAAAAAGAGGTGCTTAGCACCTCTTTTCTTTTTATGGTTTTGGCCTTTGATAGCTTCCCTTTTCTTCTTTCTTACCTTTGTTCTGATATTTATTATCGAAAGGTTTTTTATATGGTTGCTTAGCTAAAACGGGCTTTGGGAAAGTAAGTTCTTTTTTAAAGCCAAGTTTGACTTTACTTTCTCCAAGATAGTTCTCCAGCTCTTTTAAACATTCTGGTTCCGCAGTAATATTAAAGTTTTCATTCAATGTCGCAAATGTATATTTGTTTTCATTGTTTGGCAAATAAATCCTCACAGAAGTCTCACCTTTATGTTTTCTTAATATTTCGATAAGACCATCAACTTTATCTTGCTTAAGAGCCAAATGAACACCAGAAATAAGCTTTGAGCGTATATCATCAAAAGTAAATGCCTGATTAACAGAAATACCATTAGATGTTTCCTCGCTGTTCTTTCTTGGGGGCCTGACCTGTCCTTCAATCGCAACGAACTCACCTACAACAAACTTATCTATATTACCCTTGTAAACGCTATCATACATCACAATATCTTTCGATGTGAATCCATCATCAAGTGTAATAAACGCAATAGGCTTACTGTCTTTATTCGTTACTTTTTCATCCTTTTTAGTCACAATACCTGCGAAAAGGAATGACTGAAAATGCGCTTTCGTATCAACATCACCTAATGAAACAGCGGCCTCTAACCCACCTAACTTTTTCTGATAGATGTTAAATAGATTTCTTGATAAGCACAATCCTAACGCATTCTTTTCTTCGTTGATATAATCAATTTCGGTCCATGCTTTTTCAGGCACAATCAACTCAGGCTCTACAACCTCATTCTCATGACTTACCAATAGAGTTTTTGCGTCCTTATGGATACCTTTAGCACCGAATAACTCATGAAGAATATAGCCTTGTTCTTTCCTTTCTCTAGCCAGTTTTCCCGCGTAATTCATGGCAGAACTTACGTTTTCTATTAAAACATCCCTGCGAGGATCAATAGAATCAAACGCGCCCGCTTTAATAAGCTGAGTAATCACCTTTTCACTAAGTTTAGAGCGATCAATTTTTTTAAAGAAATCAAAGAAACTTGTAAACTCTCCTTTTTCTTCTCTTACTCTTAAAATCTCTTTTACTGATTCAGAAGAAACATCTTTAACGCCTGTCAAACCAAAACGAATCTGTTTTCTGCCATCAGGAGAGAATGTTGCCTGACTTTTATTTATATCAGGAGCGAGCATCTCGATATCATTTTTAGCCAAATCTTGAATATAAGTATTGATTTTGCTTTTCTCAACATTCATCAAGCAAGAGTAATACTCTTCAGGATAATACGTTTTCAGGTATGCTGTTCTATAGGATATAACCGCATACGCAACGGAGTGAGATTTATTAAATCCATAGGAAGCAAACTTCTCCATAGAGTCAAAAACCTCATGTGCTTTTTCATTTGATATCCCATTTTTGACACAACCCTCTGTAAATGTGCTTCTATGCTTAGCCATCTCCTCTGGCATCTTTTTACCCATAGCTTTACGCAAGTTATCTGCTTTTCCAAGAGTATAGCCACCCAACTTCTGAGCTACCTGCATAACTTGTTCCTGATAGATCATAATACCATGCGTATCTTTCAGGATTTCTTCCATTTGAGGAACAATACAGTTATATTTACCGCTTTCTTTATTTCTGGCATAATCAGGAATATATTCCATCGGACCCGGACGGAATAGAGCTACAGCTGCAACCAAGTCATTAAAGTTGTTAGCTTTAATCGTTCTTAACGTTTTTCTCATTCCAGCACCTTCAAACTGGAATACACCAATTGTATTACCCTGAGCAAAGTTGTGGTAAACAGATTTGTCATCAAGTGTTAGATCTTTCACTGAGAATTTCTTCTCAGCATCTTTAAACTCAGGACGTTTATTGATAAGCTTCTCTGTCGCATAAATGATGTCTAAGTTTCTGACAGATAAGAAGTCAAACTTAACAAGGCCCGCACGTTCCACCTGATCTTTATCAAAATGGCTCACGATAACAGCTTTACCATTCTCGCTTGAGGTTAAGAGTGGTGAATAGTTAGTAAGATCGCCTTTTGAAATAACTAATCCGCCTGGATGTTTGCTAAGGCTTTTTGGTACGTTAACGATTTTAGAAGCAACATCAAACAGCTTTTTAAAATCATTATCGCTCTCATACTCTGCTCTAAGCTCTGGTGTATTATCAAACACATCCTGCAGACTATAGTCATCTTTTCCATATTTAAACTCATAGCCATTGACGTAATCAGATAGCCTGTAGATAGTTCTGTTATTAATTTGAAGTATCTTACCTGCGTCTTTTACAGCACTCTTAGGACGAGACATATTGAATGTGCTGATAAGAGATACGGCTCTTCTACCTTCAAGCCCATCATATTTCTCTCTGACGTATTCCATTACCTCCGCCTTTCTTTCTGTATCGAAATCGATATCGAAGTCAGGCATAGAAATACGTTCAGGATTTAAGAAACGCTCAAATAATAAATCATACTTGATAGGATCTACCTCAATGATATCAAGAGCAAGCGCCGTCAATGAACCCGCACCTGAACCACGTCCCGGCCCAACAGCAATATCATTGTTTTTGGCAAACGCAATAAAATCGGCAACGATCAGGAAATAACCAGAGAATCCCATTTTATTGATAATGGAAAGCTCGTAGTTTAACCTATCGTCATATTCTTTACGTTTTTCCAAACGTTCAGCTTCATCAGGGAATATCTTTTGAAGTTTCTCTTCAAGTCCTGCCTTCGCCTTACGCGTTAAATAATCATCTTCCTTCTCATTATTAGGCGTTGGGAATGTAGGAAGCATGGGATTGCCTACATCAATAGTTACCGAGCAAAGCTTGGCTACCATGTTGGCATTATTGATAGCTTGAGGTATGTCTTTAAAAAGCTCTTCCATTTCTTCAGTGCTTTTAAAATACTGATCGCGAGTAAACTGCGTATTTCTCTTAACATCAGAAACATACTGGTTCTGATTCAAGCATGTTCTTACCTCATGATAGAAATAGTCTGTTCTTTTCTCAAACTGAACGGGATGTGTTGCAACCAGTGGAGTGTTAGTAGCCAAAGAAAGACTTACCATACTTCTTACAAACATATCATCCGTATCTCTTTCTGCTCTTTGAACCTCAAGAAAGAAACCATCAGGGAAGAATGTCTTGTATTGTTCTACTTTGCTTTTAGTTGCTCTCACTCTGTCTTTGTAAGACACTTCAGTTTCTGTAAGGCAATCCAGCGCTATATCACCACTCACAGCATCGCCTGATAATGCAATAATACCTTTAGCCGCTTCACCTAACCACGATTGTTTGATATAGGGTATTTCTTTTTTTAGGTTTTCCGTATGCGCACGACTTACTAATGACATAAGGTTTTTATAACCATCTTCATTTTTGGCAAGCAATAACAGGCGAGTTGGTTCACCACGTTCTTCTGAGAGCGTCACATCTGTTTCTATATACGCATCTACACCAACAATGGGTTTAATGCCTTTTGCTCTTGCTTTTTCATAAAATGATACGGATGTGAACATTTTGCCAAGATCTGTTATTGCAACAGAAGGCTGATTGTTTTTAACTGCTAAGTCGATGATTTGATCTTCGGAAAGTAATCCATCTTTTAAAGAATAACTTGAGTGTGTTCTTAAATGTGTAAAATTACCCATTCTTATAATATCCTTAACTATGTAATTTTTATGCTTACATCCATTATAAACAAAATCTAAAATAAAGGAAACAAAAAAGCCCTAAGATAAGGGCTTTATTTTGACACTCATGAGATTACTTAGCGTGGTCTAAAACGGCTTTTCCTTTCGAAAGCAATTTCTTTGGCATACGTTATTTTCATTTTGCCTTTCCCAACATATCTTTCAAGGTCTCGCCAGCACTCAGCGGTTCCTGAAACCCCATACTCTTCACTCAGAGTCGCCTTTGTATAACGGTTAGACTTCGCATCAGGATGATATATTTTAACACTCAATACGCCTTTATGCTTGTTTAACACATCAACAAGACCTTCAAGTTTTTCTTGTTTAAGCGCTAAATGCACACCACCTGCCAGACGATATTGTATCTCATCAAAGGTATAAACACTCTGACCAATCAATCCATTACTTTCACCTTCATTGCGCGGCTTGTTGATATTTACTTCGAAAGCCACGAAGTTTCCTTTCTGGATTTTATGACCGTCATTTTCATAAGCGTCACTGAACAACGTAATATCCTTAGAATCCTTACCATCATCAATAGTAGCAAAAGCCATCAAAGATCCTTTCTTAGTAGGGATAACTTTCATATTACTGACAAGACCTGCTATCAGATAAGAATCACCTGTATCAGGCTCCATTGTATCAACCTCTCTGATATCTATTGCCGCCTCAAGACCGCCAAGCTGCTCCCTATAAGTTTCATAAGGATGATCAGATAAGTAAAAACCTACTGCTGCTTTTTCATTGCTAAGTTTTTCTAATGGAGACCACTCTTTAACATCCTTGATTTCTGGATCAGGAACATCTTTAATCTCTTTTAGTTTTCTTAGCTTAATCGGCTTACCTTTATCATTTAAAGGCTTCTCACCTCTTGCCCATGCTTCTTCCAGTTCAGCATTTTCAATGGCAATAACTACATTTTCTCTGCCTTTTTTAGCCTCTGCTCTTAACTTTTTAAGGAACTTTTCTACGTCAGGTATAGCATTGTAAAGCTTAGCCCTGTTAGGCTCAATAGAATCAAATGTTCCACCTTGAATAAGTTTTTCTACAATCGTTTTTGTTATTTTCTTATCGCTCAGGCGACGGCAAAAATCAAACACACCCGTAAAGTTTCCATTCAGCTCTCTTTCTTCACTGATAACGTTCAGTATACCTTCTTTTACTTTTTTAAGTCCGGCGATACCATAACGAATATTTCCATCTTCAGGAACAAACAATGCGTTTCCGATATTAATATCCGGCGGAAGCAGTGCTATACCGTTTTTACGCGCATCTTTAACCAATAGCTCTACCTTCTCAAGCTTAGATTTTTCTGCCCCTTCAACGTTCAGGAACGCTGAATAGAACTCAGCAGGGTAATAATGCTTAAGGTAAGCCGTCTGATAAGCAACCAATGAGTAAGCCGCCGCATGTGATTTGTTAAAACCATAGTTAGCAAAGTCCTCCATCAGGTCAAATATTTCAGTTGCTTTTTCGGCTGTAAGACCGTTCTTAACCGCACCTTCCTGGAATACAGAACGCTGTTTGTCCATTTCTTCCTTTTTCTTTTTACCCATCGCACGACGAAGCAAGTCAGCGCCGCCTAATGAGTATCCAGCAACAACCTGAGCAGCTTTCATTACCTGTTCCTGATAAATGAAGATACCATGCGTTTCTTTCAGAACTGGCTCAAGACGCTTATCAAGATATTCAAATGGCTGGCCTGACTTATGGCGACCGTAGTCTGGAATAAGCTTCATTGGCCCCGGACGATAAAGAGAAACAAGAGCGATAAGATCTTCAAAGGTATCAGGTTTAATGCTTTTAAGCATTCCGCGCATACCATCACTTTCAAACTGGAATACACCGATTGCATTTCCGTTAGCAAAGATGTTTTCAAATACTTTTTTGTCGTCAAGAGGAATATCTTCAATGTCAAAAATATTACCTTCACGGTCTTTGCGTTTATTGATACTCACCACTGCCTTTTCAATAACAGTAAGGTTAGATAGTGCAAGGAAGTCAAACTTAACCAGACCCGCTTTTTCTATTTGAGAGCCGTCATATTGACAGGTCAACATGCCATCCGAGTTATCTGCCACGTAAAGAGGTGCGAAGTCGGTCAGTTTTCCTGGAGCAATAACCACACCACCTGCATGTTTACCTACGCTCTTTGGAACGTTTTCAAGACTTAGGGCAAAATCCACCAAACGTTTTACTGATGGGCTGCTGTTATAACGCGCTATAAAGGCTTCTTTTTTAGAAAGATATTTCTGCGTTTTCTCATCACTTAAATCCATCATAGCCGCAAGCGTAATCTTAGGATCGTTTGGAATGATTTTTGATATACCATCCACTTCGTTATAGTTCATCTGCAGTGAACGGCCCACATCTTTCAATACAGCTTTAGCCTTAAGAAGACCATACGTTGCTATCTGAGATACAGAATATGTTCCTGACAAGTCATTATATTTTTCACGAACATAGCGAATAACTTCTTCACGACGACCTGATTCAAAGTCGATATCGAAGTCAGGCATTGATACACGCTCAGGGTTTAAGAAACGTTCGAACAGCAATCCATACGGTATTGGATCTAAGTTTGTAATTTTTAGCGCGTAAGCGACTAATGAACCCGCACCTGAACCACGACCAGGACCTACTGTAACCTTGTTATCTTTTGACCATTTCATAAAGTCAGATACGATCATGAAGTATCCAGCAAAACCCATTTCATTAATAATACGGATTTCAGTTTCAAGACGGTCACTGTATTCCTGACGTTTAGCCTCTCTTATCTTCTCATTAGGGAAAAGCTTAACCATACGTTCTTCTAAGCCTTCTCTTGAAGTCTGAGCAAAGAAATCAGACAGCTTCACACCTTCAGGAGTGGGGAAGTCAGGCAGTTTTGGATCGTTTAGAGGAATATTTAAAGAACATATTTGACTAATTTTATGCGCATTCTCTAACGCAACAGGCAAATCTTTAAATAGCTCCGCCATTTCTTCTTTTGTTTTAAAACTCTGTTCTCTGGTAAAACCAGATTTACGACGAATGTCATCAACCAACTGACCATGACCTAAAGACGTTCTTATTTCATGAAGGTAGTAATCTTCACGCTTTGCGAACTGAACTGGATGAGTAGCAACCAGAGGAACGCCACTGTAATGAGATAATGTAACCATGCCTTGAACAAACTCATGCTCATTAGGTTGACCATAACGTTGAACTTCTAAGAAGAAGTTGTTTTGACCGAAAATTTCTTTGTAGAAATTCACTTTGTCAAAGGCGGCACGTTTAGATGCTTTATCGTCTCTGCTTGTATCAAGAAGTTCTCTTGCTATATCACTCGAACGACTATCACCAGAAAGCGCTAAAATATTATCCACACCTTCCTGAAGCCATGACTGTTTGATGTAAGGAATTTCGCCATGCTGGTTTTCCAGATATGCTCTACTTAATAACTCCATAATGCGACGATATCCGTCCAGATTTTTAGAAAGAAGAAGCATTCTGGTAGGTTCATTTTCATTATCTTCTGCGAGGTCAACTCCCGGATCGGTAATATCCCTTTCAATGTAAGCATCTAAACCTACGATAGGCTTAACACCTTTTCCTCGTGCTGCTTCATAAAAGTTAATAGTGCTAAACATTCTACCTAAGTCAGTTATTGCCACAGCATCCTGACCGTCTTTTTCAGCAAGTGCTACAATTTGTTTTGGAGAAAGGGTACCATCCTTGATTGAAAAGCTGGAGTGCATTCTAAGATGTGTAAAATTCGTCATTTATTCTCTCTTTTTAATTAGTTAAATATAAAAATCTTATCCTATATTATAACTATTTTTTGATAAGTCTGTCCATTCTTTATGGACTTATTTTACGATAGATAATCTTATTTTTATTTGCCTATCCAATATCTTTGCCTTCCTGTATCGATATGCACGAAATGTTTATTGGGGTAAAACCCTACTCCACCCGCCTGATAATGAGCAGCTAAAAGGCCCACATAGTTTGTAGGTAAACCCGGAACAACGATATCAATAGCTTTACCATGTAGATGCATAGAGTTTTTCGCAGCACCTTCAAGTTTGTTATTTGTTGATGCTGTTCTATAACCACTGTTTATTTGAATAGGCTTTTTATAACCATACGATGAAACCCATGCCTGTATCGCCCTTAACAAATCGAAAACGCGAGGATCCATCATAGCAGCCTTATTTACATGAACATCTCTCATTAGCCAGCACAGTTTTGTATACCCATCAACATTAATCTTGCCATTTTCCCAATAGACAACATTTAAAATTTCATTTGTAGCTGGTCTGTAAACATTTAAAGAGCGCGGCAAGTCCCAAAACGGCTCTGACGCATTTACAGCAGGATTACTCATAACGTGTGAGTCAGCATGAGCATCTGCAAAGAAAAGACCGCTACCGCCTTTACTCATATTTTCAAGGGTATTAATCGCCACCATTGATGTCGGTAATGCTACCAATGCTTTTAAAAACTTTCTTCTATCCACAAAATATCCTCTACATAACTTTTTTGTTTATCTTACACTACTTATAGTTAATCATATAATATGTCAAACAAGCAAAATAAACAAAAAAAAGGTAGAGCACAAGCCCTACCTTTACATTTGATGTAAACTTTTAGTTATTATCTACATCAAGATCTTCTAACATATCACCAATCTGAGCCATAACTTCTTTAGGGAAGATTTCTTTTGGCGTTTCGGTACCACGTTTTGGATAACGGCTAACATTTTCCATATCACTGATGAGCTTATCTGTTTTCTGTTTAGCAATCTCATCAGACTCACCTGATTTCTTCTCAATATCAAAGAAACTTGAGCGCACAGTATCTTTATCATAAAATGCATCAAAGTTATCTTCTACTGGTCCAAAATCAACTTCAGTATCAGCATCATCTTTATCGTTCAAATGCTTACTGAACAGGCTGATATGGTCATTATCATCTTCTTCATCTTTTAACGTCTTCGTTAACGCCGGGAAGTCGCCTCTGAAATCGTCAAGACCCGCATAGTTTACCATGTGGTTAGCAGCAACAATCGCAGCGCCCATATCTCTGTCAGAGAAACCTTTCTGCTCAAATGTTTCCATCAGCTCACGAACAAACTTGATGTTTGGCGTTTCTTCAACTTGAGACTGGTAATCAGTCATAAAGTTTGGCTTCATAAACTGCTGAGTCATTGTCTTCACACTGTCTTCATAGCACTGAATAATTTCCTTTTCTGGTGGCTCAACTTTCAAGAAGTGGTTAAGCTGAAGTTTTGCAACATCTTCTGGCGCAGCATAGAACATCTTCGCTCTAATCAGTGTAGATCTGAAAATAATGTGAGACTCACCCTCTTTTTGATCTTTCAGGTCAAGCAAATCACCACGACCAACCTTAGCTATCGTAACATTATCAGAATCGCCATAACTATTACCTAATATACCAGGCGATTTTACAAGCCCCGATGTTTTCTTAACTAATGCTTCACCTACTGAACTTTTAAACAGGTTAAAGGTGTCATCGGGATCTTCAACTTTCATGAAGATCTTGATGTTGCAGTTACCGATAGTCGAAATTGCTTCTTCTTTGTTGTTGTTTTTCTGGAATGCTGGATAGTCCTGACCTGCGAAAACCATTGAAAAACCTAAAGATCTTGCCTGTGCAGGCATTACCGCAGCTCCTTTGACAACATAGTACCCGTACTCATCTAGTATACACATATAAGGCGCTGGCGCGTTTGTTGGCTTCGTTTCAATAACATCTTTGAACTCACCTTCAAGCTCATCACCAAGGCCTGTTGCCATCATTGACTTAATACATGCCACTACGATTTTACCCAAGTTTCCAAGTTCATCAATAGATTTTTCAAGTGCTGGCAATAATACAACCAATATTCTACGGTTTACAACCACGTCGAAGAAGTCTATTTCACCAAGATTTGTTCTAAAGATATAACCATAGTCTTCTGACAGTGAGCTAAGCACACGAGTAAACTGCATTTGAAGATAACCATGCTGCTCACCAACAATATCCTGCTGCTTCTTCGCATCAGCTTGATAACCCGGCAAGGAAACCAGATAAGCATTAAGACCTGCCGTAATGGTAGTTGGCAACTCTGAACGTTTGGTCAGCTTCTGAATATTTTCCAAAATAAGGTATTTACGAAGCTGGTCTACGTCAAGCAACATACCTGTATGTTCTCTTAAATATACTAATGCTCTCATCACACTGGACATAAGAGAAATAGCACGTCCTTTCCACATACCACCATCACCACCAGAGTCATCCATAAGCCCAACGATAAGCTCAGTCAGACCACCAGCCGAACCGGATATTAGTGGGTTTAATGTATTCGACAGCTTAGTTCTCTGCGCACCCAACACATCACGTCCACCTGTCATGTAGTTAAGCACTAACAGATCATTTTCACGCCCAACAGATCTTACGATTGAGAATATTTTAGCGAAAAGACTGTTATCCCCTTTACCATCTACATAGATAAAGCCTGAACCATGAACCAATGTGTTAAACGCAAGAGAAATAAGCGTTTCTGTATTATGCGTCACTACATAATCTTTTGTTACAAACAATCCAGAACGATCTGCGATTTTAATACACTGGCAGGACTCTACTCTATCTGTTAACTCAATCGATACTACTTTGAGTATTGCTATTTTCTTAACAACAAGCACATGAGTAATACCCTCTTTCCATTCGTGCTTTCTTACCTCATGATCAACAACGCTTTCAAGTTTCGCCCATAAACCTAATGAATGCGCGATAGCCTGAACAGATTTAGCAGACTCTTCATGTTTAAAGGCATAAACAGTATAGTCATTGTGTGTTAACGAATAGTCTTCATATTCTTTTATTCCGCGAGAAAACTCTTTCCAGAATCCTCTTCTTTGAGATAAGGAACCGTTAGCAATCAAAGTAACATCATCAGAGAAAGCATCGCCTTTTTCGAGAGCACGTAAAGTTTTATGAACCAATACATCCATATCGCATTCCAGCTTCACTGGAGCTTGCTCAATATCTTTAACGGGCCTTACACCTAAATGCTGACCTCTTTCAAGGCGAGCTTTAAAGTCAAGAGCATGAATAACTTCTCCAAGCTTAGGCACTTCTTTATCTAACGGTAGAGCTTCCCATAAGTGGTCAGCAGTAGAATCTTTTTTTCTTCCGTCATCAAAAGTAAACTCATACAGCTCTTTTTGACCTTGAGGATAAACACCTACAACTTCTGATGCTAAACCATTTGGCATAGTTACAAAATCACCCACGGTCAGATCTTTATTCTGAACCCATCCTTTTGGCGTATGGATCAACTCATCATCTCGAAGAGCTTTACCCGCACCTGTTGATCCGAACACCAATAAATGAGTTCTCATATCACTGTTGGTCAACCAAAGCTCTTTATTGGTTCCACGCTCATTACCTAAAAATGCTATACCGCTCGCATCATCAATTTTACCTGATGGAGTTATACTATTAGGATCTTTCATGCCTGAGCTTTTTGGCATTCTGAAAGGAAGACCGAACTTACGCTTGTGAAGGTTATAAAAAGATAACATACCAATAGCAAATAACGGTTCTGACAGGACGGGATAGAAAACCATAGTTCCTGCAATAGCCATACCGAGAGTCATCATAGTTCCTCTCTTTTCAAGGCTTTGCGTAAACTTTTCCCACGGTCTTCTTACATCTCTCCAATCATCATTGGGTTTTACAATGTGTTTAGTATCAACACCTCTTATTTCTGACATACTCCATCCCTATATAATTGATTTTTTCTATAGATTGTGTTTTTATTATTTACTGATTACTTTATTTTTACCAAATAATCGTAAATAGGCAAGAGTAAAGAATAAATATCTCTTTAAAAGGAACTAAAATGACGCAACAAGTGTATGATAAGCAAAAAGCTTATGAAAAGGGTATCGATGCGATATTCAAAAAAGATAAAGACATGCTATTAGAAGCATTAGATGAAGGTTTTTATCTGCAGGGATTTACTAAAACAAAATCATCAGGTTTTGGCGGAAATGGAACACGGGAACATTATTATTCAACTGAGCATAAAGATTTCCATCCCTTTATTCAAATAATCACATCGGGTTGGGTTGAAGGTTGGGAGATATTATCTGAGAGATTAAATGATGACATTCATGTTTCATCCGATGAACTTTCCGAGTTTCCTGCAATGTGGGAGTTGGCGACACAGTATGCAGAAAAAGACATTTTAGAAAATCTGACTTCTGTAGGTTATGATCCTACATTTAAAGATGTATATGGTCAAACAACCGTTCATTTAGGTTATGACGCAGTAAAAGAGCATCCTATTATCATTATCCCTGATCGTAAAATTATCCAATTATTTGAATGGTGTGAGGAGAAAGGGTTAGACCTTTACGAAACCTATCCCGGTCGAAACTTTATGCCACATGATGTGAATCGCGCAGGTCATTCATTATGGTCTTACGCTTTAATGCATTACTCTTGGGCTACCGCTGATCGTTTCTTCCCTGAAAGTTGGTATGACATTCTTAAAAGTAAACGTTGGCAATATGTTTTAGGCCAGCTAAAAGTCTATTTAACCGTTAAGAAATCAGACGTTATTAATAAAGAAGCCAAACAGCATATCGTAAGCATTTGGAACAAGCTTGTTGATAACTTTTTAGAACCTTACCTTGCTTTTTCCGGCGATATGTTTGATGACAATCAGGATTTTAAATATGTTTTAGATATGAATGAAGAGCAAAGAAATATTGTCTGGCAGCATTACTCACAGAAACGAGCTAATAATCGCTCTCTTTGGTTTGATATTATCACTAATGTGAATGATGAAAATATGTATAAAATGGTTTTTCAGGCTCTTGAGGATGGTTTTGATATACTCCATGAGCTTTCTCAAACTGACGATGTTAATGAGTCGCCTCTTTTCCTTTGGGCGGCAAATATTGACGCTTTGGAGTCTCCCACTTCTCTTGATATGACAGCGAACCATATTCGACTATTAAACTCGCTGGATGATGATATAAAAAATAAAGCTGATGAACTAAGCGGATTTACAATAAAGCAAATGGTTTTTAATACCATTAAAGTATGGTCTATGTATGATAAAAAATATAAAACCTTATTGGAAACTATTAAATCATAATAAATTTGCTTTAGAAATTATTATAAAGTAATATGATTAATGAATATTTTATTTATTGAGAAGAGGATTATATGGATACAAATGAAGTGCTTAGCGACATCAAAAAATATCGCAAATCAAGAAAAGAAACGCAGTCCACTTTTTGGAATCGTTTTGGTTTGACGCAGCCGGGCGGTTCACGTTATGAGGGCGATCAGAAAATTCCTTTACCTACTGCGATTCTTGTTGGTTTATTTGCGGATGGATTTATCTCAGAATCTGATATTGATGAAATCATGGAAAAAGTAAAAAAATGTGATAGGGTCTCATCCTAATCTAAGGAAAGGTTTTAGATGTTTAAAAGTAAAGCAGGATATGTGTATGTATTAACAAATCCTTCTTACAATGGATGGCATAAAGTAGGCCGAACCCAAAGAACCCCTTACAGGCGAGCAAAAGAGCTTTCTTCGGCAGGGGTTTTAACAGAGTTTGATATTGTTTATGCCCGTTTCTTTTGGGATTGTAATAAAGCAGAATCGGAAATTCATAAAAAGTTAGCCAAAGGCCAGGTTGATGCAAAACATAAAGAGTTTTTTAATATTAATATTAATGAAATAATTTATACTGTAAAACATCATGATAATCCGTATCAATCTTATTTTGATTATGAACACCTTCCGCTTTTATTCAATTGGAAAAACCATGAGCACTTACGTGAAGATCCTTTCATCATAGAATGTGATAAAAAGGTAAAAGAAGCGCATAACTTATGGAACTATAAAGATGCCAAAAAGAAGGAACGCGCTATTGCTATGCTGGAAAAGATTTCTATTGCAGGCTATGCGCCAGCAACATGGATTTTAAGCCTGTATATTGAAGTTCTCCTTGGCGGTAAAGAAGGGTTAAAACAATCTCAGTGGGTTATTGATACTTGTATTGAACAAGGCATAGTAGAAGCCTCCTTTAAAAAAAGCTGGATCGCTTCGCATCTCACTGACTATTTATACCCCTCATGGCAAAATGAGCTAATTCGACTTTGGTCAAACTCTTTACAGCACATTGAGCCGCAGGCATGGCCTGATAAAATTGTTGATGTATTGGTTAAAGAAGTGAAAAGTTGGGATGAATATCCTAATAGAAACTTTTACCATCCTATTTGGGAGTTGCTCTTTATACGCTTAGCAGAAGATAAATCAGCAAGATTAAACTGGTCTTCCGAACGAGAATATATCTTCAAGAGAATTGTTCAACAAATAGCCATTATTAAAAATAAAGCCTCATAAGAGGCTTTTTATTTATCAGAACCATTCTTTGATTAAATCAATCGCATCATCTAATGAAGACACACCTTTTATTTGCACACCAGGTATTTTATCTTTGGGTAGATTTCTTTTAGGAATAATAAGCTTTGTGAAACCCATTGCGGCAGCTTCCCTTATTCTATCCTCCGAGCGCATAACAGGCCTAACCTCTCCCGTTAAATCAACCTCACCAAAGCATGCAAGACTCTCTGGTAAAGGTTTATTCAGGAATGATGAAATCATTGAAAGCGCTACAGGCAAGTCTGAGGCAGTTTCTTTAACCTTCGCACCACCTACAAGGCTCACATATACATCCTGATCAGCAAAATCTACGCCTGTATGTTTCCTTAAAATAGCAATAACCATCGCTAATCTGTTGTAGTCTAAGCCTACGCCAAGTCTGCGAGGGTTTGTTAAGGCCGACTGGTCAATCAATGATTGTATCTCTATCAATAAAGGTCTATGCCCTTCCTGAGAAATAAATACACAAGAGCCTTCTATTGGCTTTCTATCAAGGGACAAGAACATCTCTGAGGGATTATCTACAGGCTTTAAACCTTCGCCTGTCATCTCCAGTGCGCCTATTTCGTTGGTTGCGCCAAATCTGTTTTTAGAAGCCCTGATTATCCTGTAAGGCGTATCTTGCTCACCTTCTATCATAATGGTCACATCAACCAAGTGCTCCAGAACTTTTGGCCCAGCCATATTACCATCTTTTGTAATATGACCAATTAGGACTATTGTTACTCCCTCATCTTTTGCTAAGCGGTTGAGCTGAGCAGCGCATTCTTTTACCTGAGAGACAGAACCCTGACTTGAAGTAATATCTTTCATGTAAATTGTTTGAATTGAATCCACAATAACAAACTTTGACTGGCTTGACCTTATCTCACTCATAATTTCATCCAGATCCGCTTCACCCAAACAAGGAATACGCTTAAGATCTTTAATACCTAATCTTATTGCTCTCTGTGCTATTTGCTGGATTGATTCTTCAGCGGATACATAGAGAGAAGGATATGTTTTGGTAATATGATCGATTATTTGCAGGAGAACTGTTGACTTACCTGCTCCCGGCTCGCCACTTATCAGTGTAACCGACCCTCTGACAAAACCGCCACCTAACACATTATCGATTTCTCTATTGCCACTACTGAAACGTTGATACTCCAGCAAGTCAACCTCAGCAAGATTTCTTGCCTGAGATGAGCCACTTAACCATGTCTTTGATTTCTGCTGAGCCATCCTGTTTTTTGTTTCTTTTTCTGGCGCGACTAAAACTTCTTGTAATGTGTTCCAACTGTCGCATTCTTTGCATCTCCCTGTATATTGAATCTGAACAGCACCACAGTTTGAACATTCATATTGTGTCTTTGCTTTTTTCATAAAACCTCAAAATTAACTGATTAAAATATCTTTTAAATATAATGAAAATAGATACCTTATTCAAATTTAAAAGGCGCTCACGCACATTTTTAACAACTTGACGAATGGCATGTTTGATGTAAATATAAAAAATAAACCTTCACAGATTAATAAAGAGAAATTATGGCAAACGATAATAAAAAAACAACTTTTTCAGGCTTTGCTAAATACCTATTTGATAATAAACTCCTTAACGAAGATGATATTATAAGTTCGCTTGCGGTAAAGTCTTCAAGCTTTATTGATGTTATTTATCATAAAAAATACATGTTAGGGTATGAGATAGCTTGGGCAATCGCAAAATATAATAAATATACCTATATCGATCTCGCACACTATAGTGAAAGACTTATCAGTTTAGAGTTAGATATGAACTGGATTAAGCGCAGTCGTATCGTCCCACTAAAAATAAAGAAAGATACAATCTTCGTTGTTTTAGATAATCCCGTATCTTTAAATAACTCACTAAATGACTTAAGAGAAAAATACAGAGTTAAGAATGTTGTGACCTTTGTTGCTGATAGATTAAAACTCAACCGTTTTATTGAGAACCTGACGATGCTTAACCAAACATCTCAACCTCCATCTTCACCAGAAAAAGAAGTTTACGTTGCCATGCCTGTTGTTGAATCTCCAGCGCCCGTTGTGCCACAACCTGAAAAGAAAGTTGTCGCGCCCATTATTGAAAAAAGTAAGTCGGACGCTACTACGCTTGAACAACCTGAAAAAAGAGCTGACGTGGTTTCAAATAAACGTAAAAAGTCAGAACCTGCTGAGAACCAAGTTAGAACGGTTAAGCCAGAGTCCATAGTAGCTCAAACGCAACCATCTCCTCAGTCAGATAAAAATGATAGCGATATTATTCTTACAAAATACATTCAAAAAGTATTAATCAGTGCTGTTAACTCTGAGGTGTCTGAAATACACTTTGAGCCTTATGAGAAAAAATACCGTATTCGCTTTAAGCAGTATGGCGAGCTTTATGAGTCTTTTGTTCCTCCCGCAGAGATAAAAAATGATCTTTCCAAGAAACTGAAAACTATTTCTAATATGGATGTGGCTGACTTGAAGCCGCAACATGGCAAGTTTTCACTTAAGATAAGCGAGATACAAAATATCGATTTTAAAGTCATTTCTTGCCCTACTGCTTACGGTGAGAAGATTGTTGTAAAACTTATGGAAGACTCGGCACAGAGATTAAGTTTTGATAATCTTGGGTATAGCTCATTACAGGCGAACTCGATTAAATCGGTTATTAAAAAAGGCTCAGGATTATGCGTTTTTAGTGGTCCGACAAACTCCGGGAAAACATATTCCATGTATAATGCGCTTAATGAGTTAAATGTTAAAAATAAAAATCTATACACTATAGAAAATGTTATTGGCTTTAATCTGGTTGGTGTTAATCAGTTAAAGATAAGACAGGATTTATCGTATGAAGATTTATTGTTTTTCATCGAAGGCCAGTCTCCAGACGCTATACTGTTAGATAACATTGACAATAAAAGTGTAGCTAAGCAAGCATTAAGTATTAGTCAAAGAGGACGACTTATTTTTACTGGCATGAATGCTGAAAGTGTTTCTGACACCTTTGAAAAACTCTACAATATGGGCTTTTCAGGATACGATATAGCATCCTCTCTTAAAATGGTTTGCGCACAGCGATTATTTCCTATGTTGTGTAATGAGTGTAAGACACAAGACATCTTGACTAAAAATATGCTTATAAAAAAGGGTTTTAGTGAGGATACACTTGAAGGTCTGGACATTACCTGGAAAATCTACAGAGAAGAAGGATGCACCTCTTGTAATCAAACAGGCCATAAAGGATTCGTTCCTGTGTTTGATATTCTTACTGTAGATGATGAGTTAAAGTCAGCATTGATTCACAATACGCAGGAACAAGTTCTTGACCTTATAAAATCCAAATGTCAGGACTTAAAAGTTATAAGTATTGATAAGATTAAGAAAGGTTTGCTTGGTCTTAATGTTTTAACTCAGCTTTAAAAGCACCTGATATTAAAGCTCTCTTCGGAGGGCTTTTTTTATTTCATTTTAAAAATATTAATGACTTCTATACGCTTATACAGTATAATTATAGGATATTTATATGGAGACTTTAGCGAAAATGAATCGAAACGAATGGAAGAAAATATGGCATCATGGCGTCCATCTTGCTAAGCATGGTCAGGAAAAATCAGGTGATGATTATACTATCCCTGCTACTAAAAGTGTTGAACTTGGCAATACGGATATTAACGATAAGGAGTGGGTGGCGTGTGTAAGATTAGCGTTGCTTTCTCCTGTTCCTTCGTTAGCATTTGAATACTGGCGAGAAGAAGGCTGGCTTGCTCATGCTTTACCTGAAGTAAATAAAGCTTGGGGTATGAACCAGCCAGAACTTCATCATCCAGAAATTGACACCGGTATTCATCTTATGATGGTGATTGACAGGGCATCTGCAGACGGCTGCTCTGAGATGGCTCGTTGGGCCGCATTAGCGCATGATTTTGGCAAACACGCAACTTATAAGGTTAACGTAGAAGAAATCAAGCGTGAATCTTCAGAAGAGAACTGTCAAGAAAAGATATTTAAAACACGCTACACTTATCACGACCATGAAAAACAAGGTGTTCCTTTTGTGCAGCAGCGTTTTACCGGATGGAATATTGAACCAGTTATTTTCGAGTTGGCTCTTTCCGTAACTGAATATCATGGCTTAGTTCACACTCTGGATAATCTAAAAGCCACGACCATCTTGAAGATAATTAAGAATGCCGAAATTGATTCTAATCCAGAAAAACTTAATGCTTTCTGCGAAGCCGTAGTATGTGACGACCGAGGCCGTAAAGGTATGTTTAATAATATTGCCAGAGGAACTGAGTTATTAAAAGAAATCACACTTAACCTCATTGAAGATCGTAAGGGATATGCAGCCAAGTTTGAGCAGGACTGGAATACTAAGGTAGAGAGATTACTAAAATATAAGGGTGAGGATATTTCAGATAATATCGACATGAAAGAGTCCCTGTATGAAACTTATTTTGCTAAGTATGAAGCAAACTCTATAGACAGCTTCTTAAAAAAACATAAAGCTACAGAAGCTAATAATTTGAACATACAGGAGAAAAAACATGGCCCGTCAATATGAAGAAATATTACGTATCCCTTTAGAGTCTACGATTGAAGTATCAGGTGTGCCTTATGCAGGAATAGGCTCCAGAAAGACCCCTGACGACATTAAAGATCTTATGATAGCTACAGGGTATTATTTAGCACTTCAGGGCTACGTTCTTCGCTCAGGTGGTGCTGGTGGCGCGGATGAGTATTTTGAACTTGGTGCTGATTTGGCTATGAAGCAAGGAAAAGGCCAAAAACAAATTTTTCTTCCGTGGCGAGGTTTTAGGGAAAACCCTTCAAAATGGTTTATGGGAAATAAAGGATTATTACAACAGGAGTATAACGAGCAATCTTACGTTATTGCTTCTCAGTTTCATCCTTCCTGGAGTACCATTCAGAAGCAGGCTGTAAAAGATTTAATGGCACGAAATGTCATGCAGGCGATTGGGCCAACATTAAACGCACCAGCTAAGTTTGTATTATGCTGGACACCAGATGGATGCATTAGCGATCAAGAAAGAACTTATGCTACAGGTGGAACGGGACAGGCTATTTCAATCGCAAGTCATTATGGTATTCCTGTTTATAATCTGGCGAGACCTGATCATCGTTTAAAGATAGAGACAGCTATTGCTAAATGGGCAGCTCAGTATGGCCCCGTTCCTGAACTTAATACGTTAGTCTATAAAGCAGACTTGCAAAATCAGCAGCAACGTGTTAGTAACTTTAAATTCAGAAAATAACAGGCCTCGAAAGAGGCATTTAAACGGAGAGTATAATGCAACAATATTTAGATCTTTTATCCCATGTTAGTGAACATGGCACACAGAAAAACGACAGAACAGGTACTGGCACAAAGTCGGTATTTGGTTATCAAATGCGCTTTAACCTTCAAGATGGATTTCCGTTGGTCACAACAAAGAAATGTCATATTCGTTCTATTATTCATGAATTACTCTGGTTCCTTCAAGGCGATACTAACGTAAAATACCTTCAGGATAATAAAGTCAGAATTTGGGATGAATGGAGGCAGCCTTGGACATCTGATAGAGAAATAGTGGAAGTAAACCGAATTCGTAAGGAATACCAGCAATATTTAGGTGATTTTTCCACTAGCGGAATTTGCCTTCCAGCACAATCAATCGAGCAAAAACTGGCTGATTCTTGGAAAAAAATGATGAAAAGATGTTATGACAAAGAATCACATAATTATAGACATTATGGTCAAAAAGGGGTGTCTGTTTGTCAGCGTTGGCATGACCCGAAAAATTTTATTTCAGATGTGAAGGATTTAGCTCACTGGCGTTATAAGTTAAAAGATTGGAATAGTTTTGAATTGGATAAGGACTATTATGGAGCTAATCAATATGGTCCTGATACTTGTATCTGGTTACATAAAAAAGAAAATGTTCCCTATGATTGGATTAAAATCACAAAACCTAATGGTGAAACATTAATTATTGATGGATATACTAATGCATCTAAAGCTATTTTATGTTCGAGAACTTCAATTCATAGATTTGTTAACAATGGCGTTTCTGATAATTTAAAAGCAAATAATAAAAATTATAAAGATTGGAAATTTGAAAAAATAAATAATGAATCTGATATTTTATATAGAAGACAACTTATTGATGCTGATGAACTTGGCCCTGTTTATGGCGCTCAGTGGCGTTCGTGGCCTACTGCTGACGGTCAGCACATCGATCAGATTTCAAAGGTTATTGAGCAGTTAAAATCCGATCCTGATTCAAGACGTATCATAGTTTCTTCATGGAACGTGGGTGAGCTTGATAAAATGGCTTTAGCTCCATGCCATGCCTTCTTCCAGTTTTACGTTGCAGACGGCAAACTGTCTTGCCAACTTTATCAGAGAAGCGCAGACATCTTCTTAGGCGTTCCTTTTAATATTGCGTCTTATGCTATGCTTGTCCACATGGTCGCTCAGCAATGCGATTTGGAAGTGGGTGATTTTATCTGGACGGGTGGTGATTGCCATATTTATAACAACCATACTGAACAGGTTCAACTTCAGCTTACTCGTGAACCTCGTCCATTGCCTAAGCTTGTGATCAAACGCAAGCCTGCTTCTATCTTTGATTATCAGTTCGAAGATTTTGAGATTGAAGGCTATGATCCGCATCCTGCGATTAAAGCACCTGTAGCTGTATAACTTTATTCTTACCTATCAAAAGGCAAACAATAGTTTGCCTTTTTTATTTTAGTGTCATAAAAACTTGAAAAATAACAAACGCATCAGATATCATTTAGAGTAACTTTAAATGAGGCCATAACATGAATTTTTATGAAACTCTCGGCGTAAACAAAACCGACGATATAACAACTATTAAAAAAGCGTATAAACAGCTTGCAAGAAAATATCACCCTGATCGCAATCCGGGCAACGATGAGTATGCGGAAAAATTTAAGGAAATAAATGGTGCCTATGAGGTGCTAAGTAATCCTGAGAAACGCAGTGAATATGATATGCAGAGCAGTAGACCATTCGGTGGATTTGGCGGATTCTCTTCTGGGAGAGGCACTGGTGCGTCTCCTGACTTCAGCGATATTTTTGGCGACATCTTCTCTCAGACGATGAAGCGCAAAACAACGCAGGAACATCAAGCTAAAAATCATTTTTCACAACATGAAGACCTCTTTAAAGATATTTTTGATGAGACCGCCAAAAGAAGAAGTAAGTCTTATGATAACCACAAAGCTAAAAATCATTTCTCATCAAGTGAAGACATTTTCGATGATATCTATGGGCAGGGAAAAACTAAAGAAATCAGACAATCTTTAGTCCTGACAAAAGAGCAGTCTAAAACAGGAGGAACAGTCGATGTTTACATTAACGAGATTAAAAAGACATTGAAGGTTAACTATCCTGCTGACTCTATTCCCGGACGCACGTTGAAAATAAAACATAAGGACAAAGAGATTTTACTGGAAATAAAATGGTTCTCACGTAAGTTTAAGTTTGATAGCGAGAACAACGTTATCATCACGGCTGATTTCCTTAAAGTAACACCGGGTGAAAAGATGAAGATCAAGACAGTCTATGATAATGAGGTGTATGTTTCTATACCCGAAAATGTTAAAATAGGCAGCAAACTTAAACTTAAAGGTTTGGGATGGCAATTTAAAGATGGCCGCAAATCTGACATGTTTATTAAAATAGTATAAGGAAAAGTAAAATCAATGATATTATCACTAATCGCAGCTCATGATGAGGAAAAAGGTGTTGGAATAAACAACACTCTACCGTGGCGACTGCCGGAAGATTTGAAACGTTTTAAAGCACTAACGAACCATAAGCCTATCGTTATGGGTAGAAATACCTTTGACAGCCTTGGTCGTCTTCTGCCCAATCGTACACACATTGTGCTAAGCAGAGATCCTGTATGGACTGAGCAAACGCAAAATAAATATCCAGAAGTTATTATCTTTTCTGATTTTGATGAAATGCTTTCTTACCTTAAAGCAACCTATGACGATGAGGTCTTTATCATTGGTGGCAATAGCCTATGGCAGTTGAGTTTCCCTTACCTTGATAAGCTTTATCTGACATATGTGGATGGAACCTATACTGTAGACACTTATTTCCCTGATTGGAATAAAGAAGAGTGGATAGAATCCTTTAATGAACGTCATGATTCTTTTTCATTTGTAGATTACACACGAAAAAGCAAATAAGGTATTTTTGACTTTTTAATAAATATCGTTTAATTACTCCTTAATATCATAAATACAGGAGTTTATACGTGAAGAATTTTTCTAAAACATTACTTTCGCTGGTTGTAGGCGGGTTATTAATGAGCACGGCTGCTCATGCTGACGTAGCTTCAGTTAAAAGCATATTAACCGCGAAGTTTCCTAATATTGCCAAATTTAACCCAACAATAAAACCTATACCTTCAGCAGGACTTTATCAAGTTGAAGCAAATGGGACTATTTCTTACACTAATGAGAATGTAGATTATTTTTTAGTGGGGGGCGAGGTTCTGGTTAGTGATGGCAATATTATCAAGAATATCACTACTGAAGAAGCCGCAAAACGTGCTCAAGGGACAGAAACACCTACAGGCAATGCTATTGCTAAAACAGTAAATGGTGATGTTATTGATAATCCTAATACAGCTCCGCTTAAAACAGATGCTGAAGCAAGGCAAGCGAGCGCTATGCCTGGAGAACTTTCTCCTCAAGAAAGTATGAAACTTATCCAGTCAAAAGAGTCAGAAATCGACACCAAAGGTAAAGTGAACACGCCAGACCCAACTAAAAATGCGTCTAAAGTATTTGCCACACTTCCTTTCGATAAAGGCGCTAAGATTGTTTATGGCAAAGGTGAAAGAGTTGTAGCCATGTTCGCAGATCCAGATTGCCCATATTGTCAAAAACTGGAAAAAGCAATGGATGAAAAAGGCGGAGAGCTTAACCTTACGGTTTACGTGATGCCTTGGCCTTTAACGATACATCCAAATGCCAACCAGAAAGTTGATTACTTATGGTGCGAAGATAACAAAGGTGCAGCATGGAAGAGCTGGATGGATTATGCGGCAAACTCTTCAGACGATAGTGAAAAAACATGGTCTTCATGGTTAAAAGAAACAAACAGACCTGTCGAGGCTACGTGTAATACTCAAAGCCCAAGAGAAGAGATTCGTGCTATTGCTCAGAAGTATAACTTCAAATATACACCGACTATTATGTTCCAAAATGGAATGGTATTTAATGGTTCATTGACCCTTGATGACTTGGAAAGTGCGCTTCAGTACAACAAAGACCACCCACAAGTCGATCTTCCTCCTATATTCCAGTAATCATATTGGCTTTGTCTTTTCCAGGGCAAAGCCATTTCTCCATTTTTACGTAGAGTAATATATATGCCGATAAAAAACTATTATACCATCCTACGTATTTCATCAGATTCCACATCGGTAGAAATTAAAAAAGCTTATCGTAAACTTGCCAATCAATATCATCCTGACAAAAATAAAGGTGATGTGTTATCGTCTGAAATTTTCAAAGAGATTAATATAGCTTATGAGAACCTGATAGATCCCGAAAAAAGAAAAAAATATGATTTTTCTTTATCACAAAATGAAACTTTCTTTGATGATAGTAGTCAAAATAACAGTAGTAATGATAAAGAAGAAACAGAGCAAGATAAAAACCTCCCATTACATATCAAAGTGAACTTGAAGTGGACAGAATCTCGTGATGGCACTATAAGAAGCATTAAAGCCAACGTAGCGCGTTTTTGCCCATTATGTAAGGGTTATGGGGTATTAGGAAAGATAATCTGTAGAGAGTGTCTTGGGACGGGGCAAAAGATAGAAAAGAAAACATTCAGTGTGAATATCCCAGCCTCTACTTTCCCTGGAGCCACTTTGCGTTTAAAGAACGCTGGACATGAAAGCAGATACCATAGTCAGAAAGGAGATGTTATACTTGATATTGAATGGGAACAGGGATATTGGTATATGATAGACAATGAGCTTCACACTTATCATGAGTTAACTAAACGTGAATATAAGAAACAAGAGTTCATATTAAAGAACTTTGACAATGAAAAACTATGTGTAAGAATTCCCGCTGATATTAAAGAAGGTCAACTATTAAGAATAAAAGATAAGGGGTGGATTTTCGATAAATACAAGAGTGATTTGTATATTGAGATTAGGTTTAAAAAAGGAAACATCTTGTCAAAAATGCTAGGTTTTTCCTTTTAATTATAGATTTTTCCGCAAAAATATTGTATTATACGGAGTCTTTTAATACGATTCAAAATGAGAGGTATATATGGGAAATGATATTTCAATAGTAAGTAATAGCCTTGCGTTAAATACTGTCGATCTGCCTTCTCCTGATAACTTTGAGGCGTATTCTCGCGCAGTCAATGGCATTCCTATGCTGACAGAGGAAGATGAAAGAGCATTAAGTATTCGCTGGTTTGAAAATAAGGATCTTAAAGCGGCGAAAGATCTTATTCTTTCTCACTTGCGTCTTGTTGTTAAGGTGGTTAAGGATCACAAAAACTACGGCTACCCTCTTGGCGATCTAGTTCAGGAAGGAAATATTGGACTCATGAAAGCTGTTAAAAAGTTCGATCCTTACAGAGAAAACCGATTAAGCTCCTATGCTTTACTTTGGATAGAAGCGGAAATTCGTGATTTCTTACTTAGCAACTTACGCGCTATTAAAATCGGCGGAACGTCAGCACTTAAAAAGTTATTTTTCGGGTATCGTAAAACAGTCAATAAGCTAAGAAGCATGGGAGAGGATGGCGTCTCTGATTCTGAACACGAGAAAGTTGCCCAAATATTAAACGTTGACAAGAAAGATGTTCTTGTTGCTGAGGCTTACTTCAATGGTTCTGACATTGCTTGGGAGCAGACTTCTATTGATGGTGAAGAAAACACCTTAGATTATGAAGTGGCTAACACCTCTGAAGGATGGATGCTACCTGATTATAATAGTGACCCTCAAGATATTGTCATGGAGGAACGAGACAGTAAACGTCAGCAAGCTCTTCTTCTTGAGTCTTTAGCCATACTCAGTGAGAAAGAGCGCGATATCTTGACATCACGCAAACTTAAAGACTCCGTTGATGGATTATCTGTTTTGGCAGAGAAATGGGGAATCTCAATGGAGCGTGTTCGACAGATTGAGAACGAGGCACAAAATAAAATAATGCGTTATATTAAAAATAAAATACCAGCATAAGCTGGTATTTTATTATAGCTTATCTACATACATTTGTAGGTTTAACAGGATTTTATCGATGCGTTTAAAGTATTTGGAGATACCCAAATCATTCAATAGGCTCACATCGGATATATTCTCATGATGTTTTATCAAAAAAACTTTCATCTCAGCAATCACAGACATATCATCTTTTATTTCGGCAGTGAGTTTTTTAACGCTCTTTTCATATTCACTGTCTTTAGCATAACAGGCCCCATATAAAAAATAAGACACCTGCATAAGAGCTTGAGTTGCTTTTGACAAAAACGCTTTATCAAGCAACCTTTTTTTGAATGCCTCACATTTCTGCGTGGACTCTCCAAATCTTTTTTCGGCATACTGTTCAAGCGAGTTTATTACAAGACTTTCATTGGATTTGCCAATAGAAATCACATTTTCTTCTACTACATCATCAAATGCTATATTTTTACTCATTTTATTTATCCATATTTCGTTAATGTCTCTGTTGTAAACCATTTTTTAATATAAGTTAACCTTTAGAAAAATATTTTTTATCTTTTTTTATATTTTTCCTTGAAAAGATAAATGAGCCGACCATATTACTTATACAAAAGATTTATTTAACTTTAACAATAGTATTTAAACAGGAGAGTTATTATGAGAAAAGAACACAACCCATTTGATGCGTTATTCGGTGATTTGGCAAAACTTTTGAATGACCCAACACAACTTGTTACCATGCCTACTGATGTAAGAAAGGTAGACGGAAAACTTGAACTTCATATTTATGTTCCAGGTGTGAAGCGTGAGGAAATCTCCATTGATTTCGACCATAAAAACAAGTTAACCATTTCTGTTGAAAGGGCAGAGGACACATCAAAAGAAAGTCAAAAGGGATGGATTTCTGTTGAGAGTTTATACACAAAATCCTTAAAGAGACAGTTCCACATTTCCGATGAACTGGATAAAGACTCTATCGAAGCATCATTAAACGATGGTATTCTTGTGATTACTTTTAAAGAAAAAGAAAAACAGGAACCCGTGAAGATTCAAATCAAATAAACATAAAAAGAGGGCTTAGGCCCTCTTTTTATTTCTTCAGGTTGATATTGTCGTCAGTGTTATGACTAAGCCTATCAACGTTCACCAAGTTTTTGCTCAAAAACTCAGACAAAGCCATACATGCGCTATCTACATCCCTAAAAACACGGTTAGTTAAAATATTAGCATAAGGGTTTTCTTTGCATGTTATAACAATCAGACCTTGCTTCTCACGATCTTGTTCCGAAGGCACGGCAATTTCTATATCTGCAGGGTGCTCTATGTATATAGAGTTCCCCGGAAGCCAGCTTGGGCTTGATGGATCTTCGAACACCTCAAATAACTTAGGAGGAAGCTTATCACCATCGGTTCTTGGCAGGGTTCTTTCAAACTTATTTTTATCATAAACCCAAATATTAAGATCAACGAGTCTTTTAAGAAGCTGACGAATTGGCTGAAGAATGATGTCTTTTTCAGCAACTATTTTCGCATTTATTCTACTTATCTCGTCTTCTCTTTTCTTTTTAGTTTGAGCTTGACTGATAAAAGATTCAAACGCTTTATCAATTGGATTACTCATTATATACTCCTATTATATTTTTATTCTTCTTATAAAATAACGCTATTCTTATATTATAATATTTATTTAAAAAATAAACACCTTTGATGCCAAAAATTAAATATTCTTCCTACTTCTTTATTGTTGTTTAAACACACATCTTCAGGATATAAGTTGTTTACTTTAAGCTTATCCCAACTTTTCCTCTCAGACCACCATTTAGTTGAAATACGGGAAGCGATATAGGGTGTCATATTAGGATGAAAGAAAGGATGGCGACCGTCCGCAGTGCTTTCTGCCCACGTGTTATCTGCCTGCTGGAACCCAAGTGTAAAAAGTGAGTTGCCAGCCTCATAGTCTAAGCAGCTTATAAGCCAGCTCTCATGATTTCGGTTTAGCATATTTATATCTGCACCAGAGTTAATAAGTTCAGCCGCGCCAATAAAGTTTTTATTTTTTAATGCAATAAACCAAGCAGGCTCTCCCATGCCATTTTTTATGTTAGGATTGCCTGTCTCGATAAGTAGTTCCCTTACATCATTTATTTTTTCAAGATCTTCAGAAAATTGACTTGACATCCTACTTGTTGAGATCAATCCTGAATGCTGTATATTTAATTTTGTCATATTTTGAACAACTGTGAGGTTTCCACACGCATGTACATTTCTTATCATAAAATAAGCAGTTAATTCAATTAATTGCCTTTTTAAATTTATTTTCCAAAAAAACTATCTTTTTCTTGAATTCCGAAAAGAAAATGTATTATATAGCTTTTTATTACGACTTTGTAAAGTTTTATCAGCCCTTTTAAACGTGCTTTATTAGGAATATATACATCCAACGGAGGCTCACTTGACCACCTTAACAAATAATCACTCAACTGTTTCTGAGTTAAATAATAAACTGGAACATGCTTTTACACTAAGCAAAGAAAAAGGATTCTTAACACATGCTGATATTTTAGATGAGTTTGATCTTAAGCCGGGCGATGACCACTTTGATAACTTCATCATAGCACTAAAAGAAAATAAAATAAAGGTTAAATCCGAAGATACTGATTATCATTTAACAGATGTCGATTCAGACGATAAAGATGATCATATTGCTGAGCATGGAGAAGATACGGCTGAAGAAGAAGTTATTGTAACTAAGCTTGACTCTTCTGCTGACCCAATGAAAATGTATTTACGTGATATGGGTAAAGTAAAACTGGTCTCTCGTGCCGAAGAAGTTATTATTGCGAAAAGAAAAGAAGAAGGCGATGCTGACACGGCAAGAACGTTGACAGGTTGTGCTGCAACATTAGTTCCTCTTTATCAAAACTTCGATAAAATCATGGATGATGGCATTAACTATAAGGCAGATGACTTAGTTGATGGGTTTGGTGATTTCCAGATTTCTGGCATGACAAACAATGATTCTGAAGAAGATTCAGCAGATATTGCGTTAAATATCGAAGATGACGTATTAATTTCTGAAGAGGAAACCGCGCCCGGATTCCTGGTAGATGATGACAGCCGTTTCTTACGTGCTCAGGAAGACCTTGACGCCAACAGACAGCTTTCTCTGGATAGAATGGTTGAGATGAGACCTTTCGTAGATGAGTTTGTAGCATTATGCCGCAAGAAGGATTTTAGTAATCCTCGCACGTGGGAGCTTCAACAAATCATTGTAGAGGGATTGAGTGAAGTGAGATTCTCAACAAAAGAGATCAATAGGCTTTCAACTATTCTTCATGATTATTCAACGCAGACTAAAGCTATTACTAATAAAATATGTAATATCTATACTATTAAGTGTGGAATAAACCGCTCGCGTTTCTTACATATTTTTTATGATAAAGCGACCAACATGCAGTGGATTCCAGAAGAAATTGCTTATTTCGAATCATTAGGGAAGCCTGATGCTGATAAGCAGGCTGCTAATCTTAAAAAATACAGCAAAGAAATCATGCTTCAACAAGAAAACATGTCCGATCTTGAAAGTAAAATCGGTTTACCACTGCTGAAGTTCAGAGATATGCAGCGTGCGCTTGTTTTAGGTGAAGCTAAGTCTAAAAAAGCGAAAAAAGACATGATTGAGGCCAACTTAAGACTGGTTATCTCTATTGCTAAGAACTATCTTAACAGGGGGATGAAGATTGAGGATTTGATTCAGGAAGGAAACGTAGGCCTGATGAGAGCTGTTGATAAGTTTGACTATCGTCGTGGCTTTAAGTTTTCTACCTATGCGACATGGTGGATTAGACAAGGAATTACACGTGCTATTGCGGATCAGGCGAGACTCATTCGTTTCCCTGTTCATGTGATAGAGACTTATAACCGTATTCGTAAAGCAATCAACGAAGGTATTCAGGAAAACGGTAAAGAGCCAGAAGACTATGAGATTGCAGCTAAAACCGACATTGATGTAGAGAAGGTTCGTCAGCTTTTAAAAACAGCAAAAGATCCGCTTTCTCTGGATACACCTGTAGGTGAAGAATCAGATTCAACTCTTAGTGATTTTATCGAAGATACGGATCTTATCCTTCCTGAAGATATTACACAGCATAGACAGGTAACATCTATTCTGGAAGAGGCTATGGCTGAACTGTTAAGTGATAGAGAACAGAAAGTCTTAAGAATGCGTTTTGGTATAGGAATGAGAGGCGATTTAACGCTTGAAGAAATCGGTAAGCAATTTAAAGTTACCCGTGAACGTATTCGTCAGATAGAAGCTAAAGCGCTTAGAAAAATACGCAACAGCGTTCATTCTGAAAAACTTAAAACTTTCTTTGAGCGTGAGCCAAACAACTATCCTGAAGAAAATATTAGCAATGACTAATAAAAAAAGAGGCTCAGGCCTCTTTTTTATTTTTTATCAGAATATCAGTTTCTGAGTATATTTATTTTTCCAGAAGTTATCATAGCGATGATTTTCTTCCGTAGTTCTTTCTATAAATCTTGAGATAATAGATTCTGGCGTCTTACCTGCTCTATCTTTAATCTCACTATCAGCACCAAAGCTTTCAAGTTTATCATAAAGTTCTACATTTCCTTTTTCAGCTGCATAATGTAGTGCTGTTTTTCCTTTGATATCTGCGACATTAGGATTAGCCCCCATCATAATAAGATCGTCTGTTAACTTTTTGCTGCAGCGATTAATAGCAACTGAAAGGGGAGTGTAACCTTCACTATCCTGAACATCCAGTAGTTCTGGATAAAGCGTTAAAATGGTTCTTACTGTATCATCACAGCCAGACCAGCAGGCATAATGAAGCAATGTTTCTCCCTGTAAGTTTACCAATGATTTCTCAAAAGGATATTTCTCAATTAATAGCTTTATTGCATCACATTTTCCACATAATGCAAGCCTGTGGAGAACATGCTCTCCTTTACTATTTAATAAGTTAACATCTTCTTGTTCAAGTCTTTTAGACCACTTATCAAAAATTTTTTCCGGCTTATCATTATAGGCCCAATAGTGCCATAGATTATTTCCCGTATTATCGATAAACTTCTTATATCGCCCACGTTTGGGTTGTTTATCAAAAGCGATTCTTGTGGCATCTTCGCTTGCTTTTCTTTCTTTCCATGATAGCTCATTTAAGAAACTTTTTTCAGTTAATTCCTGTAGTTGTTCGCTCATGACCTTTTCCTTATATTCGTTATTAATCTTAATCACTACTTTGCCGAATATAAGGAGGTTTGCCAATACTTAGATAGCCCGCTCATCCCTTTTATTATGTGCGACCTTGTAAATACTTATTTTGCATTAATTTCTTTATTTAACCAGTCTTTAAACTGTAAATAAGGAATGTAGAATGATACATTCTTAAACATATCTTTTTCAGGATGCTTAATATCTTTTAGAGATGACGCATAGCCTTGCACTATGCCTGCTAAGGTATTATCTTTTTCATTATAGACAGCTCCACCCGACATGCCTTGAACAGCTCCGGCACTTGTTGCCACTAAAACACAATCAGCTTTATTCCACTTAGAAACAACCTCACTATTTGATAGCGTTTTTCCTGATGAAGAAACAGGCATTGCTGAAAAATAACTATAACCATACATATTAACATTTTCGCCTATAACACTATTCCTAAATGTTGGAAAAGAGGATTCATTGTTTTTATGGTAAACCAGAGCAAGATCACAGGATGGATGATAGGCTTTGACCTTATACATCATATATTTTGCTACGTGCGCAACGGTTAAACTATATTCCGGTGTAATAGGGACACTACTACCGAGCGCCCCTGCTCCAAGAATAGTAGGTATACCTACAAAGTTCATATCTGTTTTATCCAAAGCAGCTTTATCGTAGCTGTATTCACCTACTGAACATGCACTCAATACAAAAGTAGATAAAACACTCAATAACATTCTTTTCATATTAGCCTCTTTATTAAAACTCTATTTTAATATCAATCGCTTATCAAAAACAATGAGTATTTTATAAATACGCAGCCGTTATATAATTTTAAAACCAAATCAAACACATAGAATATTTTATTCGGAAAAAACTCATTTACTCATTAATTCTTTGTTTAGCCATATTGAAAAAGAACTATAAGGGACATACAGTGAAACGTCTTTATACTTATTACCGTTTTTGTCTTTGTTGTTTAAAGAGTAAGCGTATCCTTCAACTATTCCGGTTAGTGTATTATCTATTTGGTTGTATACTGGACCACCGGACATTCCTTGCACTACACCTGCTTTTGAGATGGCTAATGGACAGCCTATTTTATTCCATGAAGATCTCACTAACACATTTTTCAATATGGTTCCTTTAGAGGCTACTGGCATAGCACTAAAAAAACTATAACCATACATGTTTATAGTTTCACCTACTACTCCATTCCTAAAGCTAGGAAACGTATTTTCGTTATTTTTGTGATAAATTAACGCCAAATCGCAGGCAGGATGATAAGCTTTAACTTTATACATCATATATTTCGCTACATGTGCAGCAGTAAGGCTATATTCTGGCGTAATAGGAACACTGCTACCTAATATTCCCGCACCCAAAATAGTTGGTATGCCTACAAAGTTCATATCTGCTTTGCTTAACGTTTCTTTATTATACTCATAATGCCCTACCGAACAGCCATTTAAAAATGGGAGCAGTATAAGATTTAATAATAGTTTTTTCATGCCATGAAACTCTCTCTTTCTTATTATATGAGATGGAGTGTAAAGGCATTTTAGAGTTAAGTATATATAGTGAGCTAAATAATAGTGGGAAACATTGATTAAGTCAGATAGGCGGAGGATTGCTATTTATTCTTTAAATAGTGGAGTGTTTATAAAATAAATAGAGAGCCAGGAGGCTCTCTATTTAGATGTTTTTACTTTTTTCTTTATTAACTATTTCAGCATAACTATCAATAAAAATTTTTAATACCGACTCATCTTCGTTAGCCTTTAATCTTTCAGGCACAGGCTCTGATAGATTAACAGGAAACTCAAAAGAATCTTTCTTATAAATTAGCTGATTCTTCGCAAACCTGACAAACTCTATATTTCCAGTGCCTGATTCTTTTGATTCTATTACAGGCTTATCTATTTGTTTTCTTATGTAGCGCATAAGTAGCATAGCTTTCTCTGTCGCATGAAATACGCCATCTCCTACATCGGAGACTGGAACTGGAAAAATAAAACCACATTCTGTAGCATAATAAAGATTGTCTTTTTCAAAGTTTACAAATCGGGCGAGATTATTATTTTTAACCATTTCTTTTAGGCTGTTCATATTTTGCTCCTTATTTTATATGAATATAAGCTGGAGTGAACTATGGGATTCGAACCCATGCAATCGGAATCACAATCCGAGACTCTAACCAACTGAGCTAAGTTCACATATTATGGCAGGAATAGTAGGGATCGAACCTACGACTATGGATTCAGAGTCCATCGTTTTACCAGTTAGACTATACTCCTATTTATGGCAGAATAGACGGGAGTCGAACCCGCAGCCTTCTCCGTGACAGGGAGACACTTTACCAGTTAAGCTACTACTCTTGGTGCAGAGGGAAAGGACTTGAACCTCCAACGCAGGGCTTCTCCACCCCCGCTCTACCTAAAGAGCTTTATTTATTTTAGCCACTATAACCACCTGTGATTGTATCACTACCTCCTGCAGAAAGGTATTTGTGTCTATAGCAGTTCAAATTTTATTTCTCTTACTTTGAGCTACCTCTACATTACTATGGCGAGACTGATGGGGTTCGAACCCACGACCTCTTGCGTGACAGGCAAGTATTCTAACCAACTGAACTACAGTCCCATATTTTGGAGCTAAGTGCGAGACTCGAACTCGCATGAGGCTTTCGCCTGTCGGATTTGCAATCCGCCGCCTTCAACCATTCAGCCAACTTAGCACATGGCGCGATAGATGGGGTTCGAACCCACGTCTTCCTCCGTGACCGGGAGGGATCTTAGCCACTAAAACGACTATCGCACATTTGGCAGGGGAAGCAGGTTTCGAACCTACCACTTCGGATTCAAAGTCCAACGTTTTACCGAATAAACTATTCCCCTATTTTTTGTGCGAAGATAGGATTCGAACCTATGTCTCTATCCGCAATCGGAAAGTGTCTTAGACCGCTAGACGACTATCGCACATTGGCAGGGGAAGCAGGTTTCGAACCTACCACTTCGGATTCAGAGTCCAACGTTTTACCGAATAAACTATTCCCCCATATATTGGCAGAGTAGACGGGATTCGAACCCGCGACCGCTTGCGTGACAGGCAAGCATTCTTACCACTGAACTACTACTCTTGGCGCGGTCATCAGGAATCGAACCTGAATCAAGCCCCGGACATGGGACCCATCTTTACCATTAAACGATAACCGCAAAACTTGGCGGGGGAAACAGGTTTCGAACCTGTGATTTTGGATTCAAAGTCCAAAGTTTTACCAATTAAACTATTCCCCTACGGTTGGCGCGACTGGCGGGACTCGAACCCGCGACCTCCGCAGTGACAGTGCAGTATCCTAACCAACTGGACCACAGCCGCAAACCTTATCGTGAACTCTATCGGAATCGAACCGATACTTTCCATCTCACAGACAGACGTGCTCGCCAAAACACTGAGAGTTCATATTGTGGAGCTAGGTAAGGGACTTGAACCCATATAACACAGATTTGCAGTCTGGCACCTCACCATTCGGACAACCTAGCATTCTGGCAGAATAGACGGGATTCGAACCCGCGACCTTCTCCGTGACAGGGAGACGTTCTAACCAACTGAACTACTACTCTTGGTGCTTCCGGCAGGATTCGAACCTGCGACACCCGGATTTTCAATCCAGTGCTCTACCAACTGAGCTACAGAAACATGTGGGGTGAAATATGGGATTCGAACCCATATCCTCTTTGTTCACAGCAAAGAGCTTTACCATTAAGCTAATATCACCATTCCTGGCAGAATAGACGGGACTCGAACCCGCGACCTTCTCCGTGACAGGGAGACGTTCTAACCAACTGAACTACTACTCTTGGTGCCTCCGGTAGGGTTCGAACCTACGACAACCCGGATCTTCAATCCAGTGCTCTACCAACTGAGCTACAAAGGCATTATTGGGGTGAAATATGGGATTCGAACCCATACCCTCTTCGTTCACAGCGAAGGACTCTACCATTAAGCTAATATCACCATTCCTGGCATGGCTGACGGGACTCGAACCCGCGATCCCCGCAGTGACAGTGCGGAATCCTAACCAACTGGACCACAGCCATACTTCTTACTACTGGTGCGCCCGGAGAGATTTGAACTCCCGACAACCCGGATCTTCAATCCAGTGCTCTACCAACTGAGCTACAAGCGCATTACTTTTGGCAAGGGAAGCAGGACTCGAACCTACACCGTCGGGATCAAAACCCAATGTTCTGCCAATTAAACTATTCCCCTATTTAACAAAATATCAACCCTATATTAACAATCTGTTAACACATACGGCAACAAAAAAGCCACTTTTTCAAGTGGCCTTTGCTTTGGTGATGAGTGGGATGGATTGAGCTTATTTCATCTCTGTTTCCAATGCCCCGCTATCCACTTTCGAAAGACCACGAGCGATTGTCTGTTGATCATCAAAATGATCACAGAAATCGAAATGGTCTTGAAAGTTAATGTTGATAGCGTTCATTTGTATTCTCCAAAGCTAAGTTATTTTTTAAGTTTAAAAGGCTTATCGCCTCACTGTTTTTATAGTATGACACGAAACGTTTATCGAAGTCAACCCTATTTTAATAAAAAAATCATTTATTTTTTAGATTCGCCATTTAACATGCCTAAAAGCGCTTCGCTCTGGCTTTTAGGCTGCTCCTGAGCATTATCTTGCCCACTTAACATCTTCATCATTTCCTGTGAATCTTTATTATCGTTAAGTGTATCCCCTTCCTTAGATGAAAGTAAAGCATTATTTTTATTATTTTCAGCAGAAACTTTGTTTTCTTGTGGCACCAAAGACTTCTTGCCTAATTGCTGTTCATATTGCTTTGTTAGTTTTTCCAATGTATCAGCATCGCTCTTTTGATTATTCATTGCTGAATCAGCAGGTATTGATGCGGCACCTTGTTGACTATAATTTACACCTGACAGAGCGATACTGTCGTTTGATTGTAAATATCTGCCAGCGAAAAAAGCGCAAACAATCATAATAACAGGAATACCTAAGCCAAGCATCATAGATGAGCCTGTATGCTTCCTGTAAGCCCTCTCAAGCTCTTTTCTGGCGGCAATGGCATCATCCCTCTCATCAAACGTTAAAAGCCTTACATCCTCTCTCATGAGCGAATCTTGATAATATAAGGCATTGACAGTTATAGCATCTTTATTGCCCTTAACTTCTTCTACTTTAATAGGGAAAGACACAATACCTTCAATACCTTTTATCATAACAGCACGTTGCTCTCTGGAGGCCTGCGAAAAAAGGTAGACCTCACCTGTATGTTTGTTTATTTTAACTTCGTTTCTCATAAAACACCTTCATCTTCAATTTAAAATACAAAAGGTGATATAATCACCTTTTGCTTTGTTAATCAATTTTAACTTCTTTTAGAGCATCGGAAAGCGCACGAACCGCATTATCAACGTAAGGCTTCTCCATTGGATGACCCGCTATCTCTTCCGCAAGCCCATGTCCAAATATGCCAGCAACTTCACAGAAAGGCGTTCTTCTTCCCACGCAGTTTAAAGCACTCCATAATACAGGATCAACAGGTCTTAACCAAATAAAGTAAGACGGAGGTAAAACACCATTTAGTCTTGCTGTTTCAAGCGCAGCGCATAATACGTTTATGGTATAGGCATTTTTAGAAAGCGCAGCCTTGACTTTTTTATCGTTTATATGCTTCTTAATTAACGGAGCAACCCATGTATAGTTTGGCTTACCGTCACTTATTGTAGTCGCAAGCTGCTCTAAACCATCCCTTGTTCCGTCCTTATCTCTGCATATCTGAGCAATAAAACAGGCAAACAAGGCTTTAGCATAATCAGGCAAACTATCAGGACCATCCCACAACGAACCAAGCTGAGAAGAAAATAGTTTTGTTGCACGATCAGCATCAAGCGTATTGTTTTCAATAAGAAGATTATACTTCCTGCAGAAATCAAGAGGCTTCTTATTCATTGCCCATTTTCCTTTATCAATAGGCTCTTTTACCAAATCGAGCTTAAGGATAGGATATATCCAAGGCCATAGCTTAACTTCTGAGTTTAGTAGCTGTTTTCTGTTCAGAATACGCGCAAACTTTTCAGAAGGGTTTTTCATTGTAACCCAAAAAGCAAATAACCCAAAAATTACAGCCAAAGGAATTGCGGTGTAAAATCTCAAATCATCAGCTAAAGAAGACAGTTTGGAATAGTTCCACTCTTTAGGTGTATAAATATCTATAGCGTTATAGGCGATTCTTAATGTGTCATTATCAAAAACGTGTAAATACATTTTTACCCACTGCATTTTCACCCATAAAAAACCCGCAGCTATATTATTCCCAAAGAAATAAGAAATTATCCATCCACCTATTAATAATGCGATAATAAGCAGGACGAGTTCCATTGTATTATCGCTTTGACCTTGCTGTTGTGCCATTTTTATTTAACCTTTTATTTTCCAATATAAATTCTATGTATAAAATATAGAGACTTAAATGTCTACTTATTAGCAGCAGAAATCTTTTCATCAAGCAATTTTTTTACTTGCTCTAACCTCTCGTGACAAACCACTTTAGCATTTGCCGCTGTCTCGACACAGTTAAAAAGCGTATCAATGTCTTCATCTTTTGCCGAGCGTAGGATAGCCAGAGCATTATTTAAATCAGTATACGCTTTAGTAAATATTTCAGCATCTTTAGTCATTTATTTTTCCTCTTTATTGTTTATTTTCTTTTCAGAATCATACCATCTTATTTTCAAAGCAGATTGTTTATTAGCTTCAGTAGCACTTTTAATTACTTGATTAGTATCTCCAGTGATAATAGCATACCCCCTTTGAAGTGTTGCTTGTGGGCCTAATGTAATCGCCTCTCTTGAAAGCTCTGTAGTTTTTATTTTTAAGTTATCTATTCTTTGATATGCTTCATAGGCTATATTGTCAAAAACATTATCAATATTGTTTGATAACTTATCACAGCGTCTAACTCTTTCATTACTGATAGCATCCCACGCTTGAGAAAATATATAATATTCCTGTTGAATCATTTCCCATATACGCTGAGCTGCTTTTGATGGAGTATGAAGAGAAAGAGAGGAAACCTCATCTATTAACCCTAAGTCTTGCTCATGCCCTATAGCACTCCACACAGGTAGGGTTTGTTTTAGTAGCTGACACATTATCCCATAATCATCAAGCCATGCCAAAGAAGTTTTAGCGCCTCCACCACGAAGGATAATAACTAAGTCATAAAGATTGCTATTATTTTGACTATAGAAATCGTTCTCACATTTAGCTATTTCTGTAAAAGCCTGTTGAATACTGGATGATGCTTTATCACCTTCAAAAACAGCATTAAAAAGATCAACGCCTACTATGCCAGCTTGACTCCACTTTTCTGACTCACTTATAAAATCACCAAGACCAGCAGCTTCTGATGGCGCTATGATGGCTATACGTGTAATAACAGAGGGAGCTTTGAGTTGTGATTGATTCCACCATAAGCCTTCTTCTTTAAGCTGCTTTCTGATTTCTTCTTTCTTTTTTTCATGTTCTCCAATAGACCATAGTGGTTTAACATCAGATATGGTTAAACTTAATCCGTATTTAATGTTATAACTGATTCTTACCAACCATTCGCATTTTATTCCATCTTTTAGCTTTTCGTGTGTCGCCTTTTCAAACTTATCACTAATCCTTTTAGCATTAGAAGACCACACCATTGCATTAATCTTGGATTTTTCGGAACCATAACTATCTCTGTCGATGAGTTCTAAATAAAAATGTCCCGATCTGGCATCCTTTTTAAACTTAGCTATCTCAGCTTTAACCCAAACAGTATCTCCAGCGCTTTCTTCAATAATATCTTTGATCTCATTTAATAAATCAGACAAAGATATCGTCTCCTGAGTATCTTCTTGTGAAACAGGATTAAGCAGATCAGATAGTGTCTCTTCTTTATCTTCAAGCACCTCTTTCATTGAAATCGTGCTTCTGAAATAAGGGGATTCTACAGGTGTAAGCGTAAAGACTGGCGTTTCTTCTTTTTTTATTTGAGGACTATTTTCTATATTAAAACTTGGTCTTTTTCTTTTTTTATTTTCAGTCATAAATACCTCCTTAAAATAGTATAAAAAAAAACGTCAGGTTGTCGAGTCCTGACGTTTTATATTATCCACATTTATTTTTTTATTTAGGGGACTTAGGCAACAAAGCCAATCCTTTTAAGCGTCTGAATTGCTCTTCAAAGTTAGATATAACTTTATCAATAGACAAACCATCTGGACGTGCATCGAGTAGTGCTTTCACTTCTGGCTTAGATTTAAGGCTCAATGCTTCTTTAACTTTTGCCGCTTCTTCTTTCCAGCAATAAGCAAGACATATTCCAGCTTCTTCTAAAAACACCTTATAGGCAACAACTCTGTCTTCTTCTCTTGCTAAAGGATCGAGTGTTTCTTCAACAGCTTTAGCAGCACTTGACATAATAATATTGGCAAACTCAGAAACATCAGTATCTTTATTTCTGTAAAAACTAAAGTTTTCCTGCTCTTTGAGCACCGGAGACATAGCTTTTACTATAGCCAGTTGAACGCTTAACTTCATAGGAACATCTTTGATGTTGAACGTGCCTTTTTCTTGCTCTCTCTCAGCAGCAACATCATAAATAGCCTGAATCATTTGAGATCCAATTTTACCATCTTCAATCATACTGTCTGGCAATGCTTCCATAAAGGTTCGCTCAAGCACATTAATCATCCAGCGGTTGCCTGCTGTGCTATGGTTCACTCCCATTTGCTCAGCCATTTGTTTTGCCATTTCATGTGTAGCACTGGTCATTTTGATTAGATACTCTACCTGCTCTTCTTCCTTATCAGAATAAGCAAAGGCTCTTCCCACAGCAGGCCCCAACGTTCTTAGGGCGTTCATTATCTTTAAGGCCTTATCTCGTGCAGACTCTTCATAATCAGCCACAGCTAACGGGTTAACGCTTTCAACTTTAGAAACAGCTTCAGGATCGCGTAGTAAGCCTGTTAAGTTAGCAGAGCTTTCTTCAACTATTTTCTTAACTTCTTCAGCAGGAGCATTACGGTAGCTATCCTGAGTTTTTGCCTCTACTATTGGAGCATTGATTACCAGCCTTCTACTTGGTGTAGCACTCGCGCCTGTTTTTATTGTTTCTTTAAATCCCATGATATGATTTCCTCTCTATTATTTATTACAATAACATAGCACATACCTAAAGAAATTACAAAAATAAAAACATTAAACATCAATATAGATTAAATCCTATTTATTTGTTTTATAAGAAAAAACCCCTTGCGGGGCTTTGTTAGAAAGTGTTTTTAAACAGTTGGTCGTGCTTATAATTAAGTGGAGCGCTTTTAGTTTCAACCAACTTATTATTTATTGCGTGATCATAATTTTTAAGCATATAATCTAAAGGAACCATCATAGGTTCTTTTCCAATTTTCTTTTTATAGTTAGGATGTGCTTTTTCGATTGCTTTTTCAATACTATGATCAATATGATGAGTCCACAATGTCATGGTATTGGTATCCATTGACTCATGGGCAGCTATACCATAGTAAGTCAATGCTCCCTGGTCTTTATATAAATAAAATGGCAAGTTCTCACCCGTCATTTCTTTGTGAAACCTGTCAGCATCTACAGCAATTATCGGCAACATATAAATAGGAGATGATAATAAACCGAGTTCATTACCAGAAATAGACTCACCCTCAGCGGAGAATATAACTCCTTTTTCTAACCACTCCTTAAAAACCTTATCTGTAAAAATACCCACTTTCTCCATAAAGGGATCGATAGGATAATCTATTTTTAACGGCTCGCCGTTTATTTCATCACTCATTGCTTTTTCCTTTTCTGTTAGCTGTTAAGCAGATCTACTTATATATTATTAGATTTTTTAAAATCAATCAACCATAATATCTATAACACTTCTTGATTTTTTCCTATATCTCTTTATCATTTATAATAAACCAGAAGCAAATATTGAGGATGCTATGTCAGAAAAACTATCAAATACACAAAAAATATCCACAGAAGATCTTGAGAAAACGGAGAGAGAAATATACATCCAACACAACATTGCTGTGATAGGGATGCTGTCCTGGCTTATGCGTTGGCAGCACGATAAGAAATCGTTTACCATTGAAAATGGCACAAGCATTAACTTGAGTTTATTGCCAAGTTGTCGATTTGGTTTAGTCTATCCTCTTGCGGCTGCTTATGGCAAAACACCTTTTCTTGTTATGCAGAATGAAGAGCTTTCATGGTTTAAAGATATTCAATGGAATCGTGTGGTTATTCAGAAAGGCAATCCTCGTATTTATTTTGTTTCTCAAAAGATGAATGGATTTAATACAGACATGCCAGAAATACCTGCATTCTCTTTTTCTATTGAGTTTGATTTTTTTGAAAAAATCGAGCCGCTATTAAAGCACAAAAAACTTAACGTTAAGAACATCTGGTTTGATGATGAACAAGAAGCACACATCCCTAAAGGTAGAGCTTTATTAGAGATGAATGTTTATAATAATAAGTCTAACCAACCTATTCTTTCTGAGAGTGAAACTTCAACTGTTCGCTCCTATGAGGATGATATTCTTAGAATGCTTGAGGAAGATGATAGAAATAATGATTATGCTTATATTAAAGGTGAAAGTGAAGTTGAGATAGAGGATGAGTTTTCCCACTTACTTAAAGGTGTTAAAAGCCGTGAAGCATCAAGTATTATAGATAACGAAAAATACAAATACTTAAGTGATTCTATAACTGACAAAAATAAAAAGAAAAGATTAAAAGAGGATTGAGTTGTTTTTATACAACCTTCCTTTATAATTGAAGTAATAATGCATAAATCAACGAAGGAATATATATGAAAAAAGATTTTATTTTAATGGGAGCAGGCATTGGCATGATGAACCTAAAAATGCCTAGCGCTTATCTTGCTGAGGAGCATTTTGATAATGCTGAAAGATTATCTCGCCGTAAAAGTTTTGGCATGGGCGATACAGTGTTAGACATTTTGGAACCTATAAAGAAAATAGTAGACAAAATCCTAAATAACAATAACTACATGATAAGAGATGAGCAGACATCTAAAGTTGTCAGAGCTTTCTCTGAGAAGCTTCAAAACGAGTTTGATTATAAGCCAGCCCCACGCTACAACCACTCTAATAAGCTTAGTATGTAGTAAAGAATTTGAATAATTAATCGAATAAGGTATATTAGCGATAATATACCTTTTTTATTATGTGAGAAATATCATGGCAAGAAAACAATCAAGACTTAGCGAAAATGATTTAAAGAATATGTTAAGCAATAATGCTTCTTTAAAAATAAAAGAAGAAAGAAAGAAAAAAACTATAGCGACACTAAAGGAAATGAAAGGCGAGACTATCGAGGAGCCTAAGAAGAGAAAAGGCACCGATGTTAATCAAATAATCTCTACATTGAAAGAGAGTGTTATCACGACATCTACTTCCAACAAAAAAGATCATGAAAAAATATGCATTTGGTTTACAGGCGCAAGAGTGCTCACTCTTAACCAAATCTTTGCGATATTAGAAAACAGAAAATACGAGATATTTAAATATAAAAAGGTTTGGCAGGAATGTATCAATACTGCGATACTTACTATACCCGCCCATGAGCGTCCTTATTTTAATAAAGCCACCCGCCTGACGCTGTTCAGACGTGGGACGCGCCTTGTAGATTTGGACTCCTTTCAAACTGTATTTAAATACTGTATTGATGGTTTAAGATACGCGGGCATTCTTTCAGAAGATAATCCAGAAATCATTGTTGAGACTATACCTATTCAACAGAAAGGACCTACTTCTGTTGGAATTATGCTTGAAACGGTTCCTGATTGGGTTAAAAAGACCGATGTCGATATTTATAAAGAATGGTTTAATCAGGAAGAACCTCTAAAAGAAAAATAAGCGGCTAGCCGCTTATTCCATTTCTTCTAATATTTTGAGTATTTTTTTTGTTCTCGCCGGGTTAAATACAGAATGCATAAGAGTTAAGCTCTTTATTGTTTGTAGTCTGTCAAGCAACAAGCGATTAACCGGGTTTTCATCTGCTTCTTTATTGGCTTCTTTAACGATATGCTCTGTCAGATCGCTGCTAGAGAACTGCTCATCGAACCATTTCATCATACGTATGGAGCGACCAGAAGACATATAAGCCATGATGAAAAGCAACTTCTCAGAGTTATCAGAGATACTTGTGGCGGTAGTCTTACCCAGCCTGCTTGAAAGCTTGTCCAGCATATTAGAAACTTCTTGAGACTCATCCAGTGTCCAGAACTCTACCTTTTCCATTGCTTTTATGATTTTGGCAAGACGGGGTGATTCACGTTGCCAGTAATCTTCCACGATTGATGTTCTTAAGTTAAGCATGTTTACATCTCCATTATTTCTTTGTCAGTGCTGTAGATTTTCTTTTTTTGGCCTTTCTTTTTTCATCTTCTATTTCTTCAGGGCTTAGCAATCTTGTTGGAAGCCATCCTGATTTATCCGCGAACCATTCACCTACAGATACTAACTCCCTTCTTCTTATTTGATAGCTTCTGAAAGACCCATCAAATATTTGAGATGCGCATATTGCCACACATGCTATGGCAGGACCTAACGCAAACCAGTTGCTCTGTATTAACATTTTAGCGGCGACAATGAATGCCACAATCATAATACTTAAACCGATGTAAAACCTCAACTGATGATTAGTATATACATTCCTTATATCATTTTCAGTCAGATTCAGTCTAAGCATAGCTGCTTCAAAACTTTCCTGTCTTCCTTTTTTAACCGCAAAAGGATTCAGGCTATTTTTAGCATCATCGATAATCTTTGAGCCATAACGTTTAGCTTCATCTGTATTAAGAAGTGTTTTACCTTCATTCGCAATGGTGTTTTTAATACCACCACCTGTTTTTTTAACCCATTTAAACATACTTATTCCTCTAAAATAAAAACGGTATAATCGAGATATACCGTTTTTTATTAACTAAATCAATTTAATATTAGAAATATTATTGAGATGCCTGTGTTGCTTTTTCAGCATTACCCCTGAGCGTTTTCAAGCTTCCTTTAGTTACTGGATCAAGACCTTGATTAAGATCAGCGGCACTAATAACATTGCCTTCTTCTTGTCTCTGGATCTGAATCATAGACATTCTGAGTTGGATAGCCATCATTCTTGCGATTTCTCTCAAAGACTCTTCAGTTGTCGCAGTGCTGATTTTCACCTGCCATGCATCCGTTCCGGTAGTATCAGCATAACGCGAGTAAATCTCATATCTTAACATTTCCCACTCTGATGGGTTATCAGGGAAGGCTGCATTAGGGAATAAAGTAGCGTATTTAGCTTTAACTGTCGCATCATTCCAGGCAGTAGCCGCACCTTGCGTTGAGCTTAATCCTGAACCGATATTAGCACCACGTGAGTTTACAGCTACATTACTTGCCTTCCTTATTGCTAAGATAGAATCAATAGCGTTAGAACCTGCCGTGCTTCTTGCAGTAAATGCTGCGAATGCAGAAAGAAAATCACGACCCTCTGTAGTATTCTCAAGGTTTTTATCATTAAGCTGCTCTACAGGAACGTTAATCGTTAAGTTTCTCTTAGCAGCTTCAGCAACTTGCATTTGTTTAGCGTCGTAGCTTTCGTTTGCTACTTTATTTGCGGCTGCGTCTTCTCTTGATACAGGAGGAGCAACTAACGTTGCTGCAGATTTATCTTTGTCGGGATACTGCCCTTCAGAAGAACAACCTCCACGACCTACCAGCACATCACCTTTAGAACACACATCGATAGAAGGGCGAGTAAGAATATTCTTTTTAGCCTCAACTAAAGCATCTTTAGCCTCTGTGATAGCCGTCAAGCTATTTTGAGAAAGAGCATCTTTAGCACCACTTGTTCCTGAACCAGCAGAACCACGACCGCCTGCAGAGGTTACTTCTGCACAAGCATTAGCGCTTGGAATACGTTTTAAACCATTTTCCATGCGTTGCTTTTGAATATCTGCGTTAGCGCTATTCATCACTTGGTTTTTAGCATTTTCATTGCTAGTGATGGTCGCTTGAGCAAGCTTATCATTCATTGAAACTAATGTTTCAATCAAACCATTACCCGTTGTAAAACCCATTAAATAAGGATCTAAAGTATAGTTTGTCACAGGGTAAGCAGCAGCAGCATTTCCGATATACATCGTTGAAAATGTTAAGGCACAAGCCGCAATCAGCGCTTTTCTTTTAAAAATTTTCTTTAACATATTTATCTCCATCCTTATTTAACCGCGCCGCTGATACTGTTCCAGATATCGCTCGTGGAAACGCTGCTTCCGTTTAAGCTCACTGAACCGCCCGCGCTTGAACCAGTGCCTGCTGTCAACCCACCGCCTATACTACCAAGGCCCAACTCGTTAATTCCTGGAATATTGGATGTATTAAGAGATACCTGATTAGAGATATTTCCCATTGCCTCACTCACCTTCTGACGAGCAAGACCACAAGCTTTACTGATAGCTGCTTCTTTCGCTTTACGCAATATTGTATCGTAGCTTGGCAAGCTAAAACCGATACTTCCTGTAGGCCACGCATCAGTACAGCCGATACTGTCTAAAGAACTTGATATTTTGCTTAAAAAGTTGTCTGCTGCCGCCTGTTCATTCTTTGCGTCCATTTGCTGATCCTGAATAGAGGATTGTACTATCGCACCTGCTACTGTTGGACTACATACAGAAGCACTTGCTGTTCCTGCGAACCCTAACATTCCAGATGTCAATAATATTGTAAGCAATAATCTTTTTTTCATACTCACTCCGTTAATTTCGTTAAAACATATCTAATATCTAATAAAAATATTAAATATTATCAAGCCATATAAGGAAATAGTTTATTATTTTAGTTTAAATCCTTTGCTGATGTTATTTTCTGAAGAACTTTCAGCATTTATCTTGGCTTTTGACATTTTTATTCTGTCTTTAAATGATGATTTTTCTTCCAGACCTAACTCACCACCATTTACAACGTAAACTTGCTCTTTTCTGAGAGGGCCGTTTAAAATGGATTGTATTTTAGTCGCTATCTGAGAGAAATCATCATGGAACTCTATTTTTGACGCCATCATATTTTATTTACCTCTGTTAATATTAAATTTACCCTATATATAATTTAACGCTTATTTTATATATAGGGAAGAGCAAACCTGATTATAAGTTATAAAAACCCATTTCTTTTAGGTTTTTTTTCAGATCTGCGACAGGGAAGAATACAAATAAGGCATCTTCAGACTCGATACTTACCACTTTTGTTTTTGTGCTTTTAAAGAATTGTTCTGCCAGAACAGATGCGGCATAAGCTTCAGGAGAGTCATCATCGGAGTAAATATCCCACTCAATAGGCGTATCAAACACTTCATCCATTGGTTTCTTTTTGAATAACATAAGCGCAAAACCCGGCACCGCATCATTAAAAAAGATAACCTGTTCTTCTCTAAGTGTAGCTGTATTCAAAATATGCATGAAGGTGCTCTGCATTTTTGCTTTAAACTCTACTTTATGAGAAGGAAGCTCATCTATTTCCATAGCTAAGGCGAGAGTAATATCAGCGCTTAGAGACAAGGCTGTTTTCTCCAAATCATCAAAGGAACGTGTCATTTTCTTTTTATGAACAGTTTCATTTGTTTCTGTAGTTGTTTGTCTGTGCGTGCCAACAATAGGCGAATCGTTATTTACTTTAGAAACAGCGGATTGCCCAAACTCTGCTTTTTTCCTTCTAATCGCAGCAGCAAAATCTTCTTTATTTTGAGATGTCATTATTATTTTCCTATCTTTTTTCAAAGTAATGGTCTTAAATCTATTTAACTTATATTCTATAAATAATCAAATTACAAACGGCAACCCTATCTTTTTTTTATTTTTTGTATATTGTGTATATAATTACACTATGGAATATAAGACATAAAAAGGCTATAGGAAAACTTAATGAAATATCAATTAGTAAGCGACGTTCATGGAAGATTTAAACAAGTTAAATGGGATGAGGATGCGGACATTGTTTTAGCGGCGGGAGACATTTCTGAAAACATTGAAGAGGGACATAAGTTTTTGCGCACAAGCCCTGTTCCTGTTTTATTTCTCCCCGGCAATCATGAGTATTATAAAGGTGATTATCTTGAACGACACGAGAGAATGAGAGAGCTATGTGAAGAATCTAATGGTCATATAACTTTCATGGATAAAGAAGTTGTTCATCTTGACGATACCAGAATTATTGCCAGCACATTATGGACAAGCTTTAATAACTTTGACCCTCTTCTTATTGATTGCGCGTATGGTGTGATGAATGATTATAGACATATATCGATTCCATCTCTAAATCAAGAAGAGTCATGGCGTTCTCAGGTCGAACTGCTGAAAGATGCTTATCTGGAAGTAAGAAAAAAACTTTATAATGAAGGAGGCATAGAGCGTCGTTTACTTGAAGAGAGCTTTTCTTCCAGACAAAAAGGTTATGTTAGCAACTATAATATTGATCTAAATGTATTAGATAACTACAATCCTGAATCTTTCTCTCCTTTTGTTGCTTACCTTTTAAATAAGGCAAGTAAGCACTGGTTAGAAAAAAGTCTGACTGAACCTTTTGAGGGTAAAACACTTATAATGACTCACCATGCACCGTCACGTTTGGCTTTGTCATTAGGGAACTATAAAGTTAACCCAAGAGAAGTAGATTTTGGGACTTACCTTAAAAAGAAAACAGCCAACCATAAAATAGGCGCTTATACCAACTCTCTTGAAGGTATTGCCATGCGTCATAAAATAGACGGTTGGGTTCATGGTCATTTCCATGAGTATATGAACTATCGCCTCGGTTCTGCTAATGTTATTTGTAATCCTACAGGGACAAAATCATCAGCCACGTCAGGATTTGAGACTTATATCTTCAATCTTGATGATAATGAAAAAAGAATAGGTTTAAAAAGTTTATTAAAACATGCAATTTATGTATTAAGCCAGCTTAATGCGTGGTTTGACAATGAAAACAGGAATGAAACGACATTTGATAAACTAAACTTTGCATCTGTTTTGAATGCAATATGGGAAGAGATTGAAATACTGATTATAAGTCTGAAATCTTTACCTGTCGAGGAAATACCTGAGTTTGTTCATTTGAATATTTCTAATCCTCTAAAAACTATCGACGCGTTAAAAGATTATAAAAGATTATTAACCTACGATGATGTAAGAGCAGGCTTAAAAGCTATTCATCATAGAATCAAAGATCTTCAGCCGCAACTTCAAAAATGGATTACTAACACCTTATAAAACAAAAGGCTCTTTCGAGCCTTTTGTTTTTATTTCCAGAGTTTCATCAAATCGTCTACGCCTTTAAGCCTTAACGTGTTTCTTTGTTGTTCTATATCACTTTTTAGACCATCTATATTGGTACTATTGCGTATCCTTTGAGCCACTGGTGTAGAAGCATCATGGGATAGAAGAAACTCTGTTTCAAGCTTTTTGCTTGCTGCTTTACTTCCGATTGCTGGTAAGTCAATCAATCTCTGATGTAAAACCACTCTTAATGAAGATGCTAAGATTGATTTAACGTCTGCTTCTGAGAACTTACCTGTTGCAAGCGTAATGAAACGTTTAAGTGAAGAAATAATGTCAGAACCATGAAGTGTTGTAAACACTAAGTGTCCGTTTGTAACGATACGAATAAGCTCAGTAGCCGTTTCAGGATCGCGTGTTTCACCCACATAAAGCATATTACCATGACTTGTTGGATAACAACGCATAGCACCTTTAAGCGCATTAGCAAACTCACCCGATGGAACCTCAGTTTGAATACAACGTCCATTACCGTGTTTACCATGAAGAGGCAGTTCTGGTGGATCTTCGATTGTAAGACAGAAGCTACTAAACTTCTCAAGTCTTTTAGCAATAGTTGCCGCACATGTGGTTGATTTTCCTTGACCTGTTTCACCTGTAATAATAACCAGACCACCCTTAGACAGGCTCTCATGCATCAATACAGATTCAACTGCTTTTTCCAGACCTAAATCAGCAATCGGTGGCACAACATCAGGAATCAATCTGAGCGTTATTATCTCACCTTCTATACTATGTTGTATAGTGTGTCCTCTAAACTTCATTTTTTTATGTGTGATAACAAAGTCTTCACGATTAAGATCTTCTCTTTCTATACTTGCCTTATGAAGCTCCTGAGCCATTTGCAATAAGCCTTGGTGTGCTTTTATATCGAGAGGGCCGGGAAAAACATATCCATTAGTAGGATTCTTACTTGGCAAATACCAGTCAGAAATAACTTCGAAAGGATTTAGTGCTTGCTTATTACTCATGGTTTATTATATCCTTTATTATACGATTAAATTTTCTTACTATTTAAATATAAGGTATTTAATAGGTCGGTCAACCTGATAGCCAAAAAAAATAAGGCAAGCTCTCGCTTACCTTATTAAGACTATTCAGGCTCTTATACTTAGATAGAAGTAAGAACTAAAGTATTGCTTGTGTCGTTGGTGCAAGCTGCTGCTGTTGCTGCTACATCAAGCGTTCCGCCTGCTGCTTTAACAGTGGTTCCACCTACTGCCGCAATGTAGAAGTTACCTGCTGTAGCAGTAATGATCTTAGTACACTCAGCCGCTGGCACGTTATTATACGTGATGGTGAATGAAGAACCCGCAGCTCCAGATGGACCAGTTGTTGCTGGAGCCAATGTAACGTTCCCTTTGAAGGCGTTGATTGGAGTTGCAGAAGAACCTGAACCACTCAGCATGTTGTCAGGGAAAATCTTAGCCTGAACCGCAACTGAGTTAGTTAAACCAGTAAAGCTTGATGCTGAAGTATAAAGTGCCTTAACACCTGCCTGAATGGTAGCAATGTTGTTTGACTCTGCCTGTGAACGCTGTGAAGCCTGTACTTTAGGATAAACGATAAATGCTGCTACTACTAATGCCGCAATGATACCAAGAACAAGAAGAAGTTCTAAAAGTGAGAAACCTTTTTTGCTTTTTTTGTTGCGCAATAAAGTCATTTGTTTCATTATATGTCTCCGATTAATACATTAAAATAAAGAGTGAATGTAGCAGTCAAAATGTCGCTACTGAGTTTCGATCAAGGTGCCGATAAATCGACACCTTAAAATCATTGCTATTCTTAGATTGAAGTAAGAACAAGCGTGTTGTTTGTATCGTTAGAACAAGCCGCAGTTGCACCTGCTACGTCAAGAGTCCCACCTGCCGCTTTAACAGTAGCAGAACCAACCTGAGCAATGTAGAAGTTCCCTGCTGTTGCTGTAATGATTTTGGTGCATTCTGCCGCTGGCACGTTAGCATAGGTAATCGTAAATGAAGAACCTGTTGCTGAAGAAGGACCCGTGTTTGCTGCTGCCAATGTAACGTTACCCTTGAAGGCGTTGATTGGGGTTGCTGAAGAACCTGAACCACTTAGCATGTTGTCAGGGAAAATCTTAGCCTGAACTGCTACTGAGTTGGTCAAACCAGTGAAGCTTGATGCTGAAGTATAAAGCGCCTTAACACCCGCCTGAATTGTTGCGATGTTATTGGATTCCGCTTGTGAACGCTGTGAAGCCTGCACTTTAGGATAAACAATAAAAGCAGCAACAACTAAAGCAGCGATTATACCAAGAACCAGAAGAAGCTCTAAAAGGGAGAAACCCTTTTTGCTTTTTTTGTTGCGTAATAAAGTCATTTGTTTCATTATAAACTCTCCGATATTTCTATTTTTTAAACTTTTAATTTTTTCATTTTTATTGTGAATCCGCAGTTTCACATCACTTCCATAAGGTAAACTATTGCTTTAAATCGTCAATCATTTGATTTTAAATAACATCATTAATAACGACAAGCGGATTACCTAACCCTAAAAACGGAGTTTATTATAATGATTTAAGCCAAATTATTTGCTGGTAGAGCTTTGCAATAAAAAAAGAGGAGAATAATCCCCTCTTTTATCTTATTGATTAAACCCTGTTATTAGTGGTTATTACTCATTTGTTCTGCGATAGTGGTTTGAAGGTTATACGATGTAAAGTAAATCGTTAAAACGCCGCCCGCCACACAGATCAACAAGAAGTTAGTAAGAACTGACATTCTTGCTTTAGTTTGAGCCACACTCTTTTCAAGAGAGCGTGAACCTAAAATAAAGATTGCGTCCTGGAATGAACCTAATCTACTGTAGTCTTCTATATCGCCTGCAGTTTCATCATCCAGCAATCCTGTATTAAGCGCTTCACCCTGATTTGGGCCACCTTGCGCCATTTTACGTTTCATCAGGGATAAATGCGATTTCATCCACGGAGATGCTGTTTTGTCCATAAGCTTAAGGCATTCATAGTTAGCCATACCTGCTTGCATTAAAGATGATAACGCAATAAGGAATGATGACCCTTGATAACCTTTATAGATAGACCAAGGTGGAACTTTATCAAATACATTTCGCACTTTACCTACCCACTTATTTATCGTGGCAGAGATAACAAAACCTAATACTCCCATGATGCATAATATAAGGAACCATTGGTCATAGAAGAACTTAGACCAGTTATAAAGCACCTGAGCATTGCTAGGCCATTGTGATAATGGAAGCAGCCCGATAAACACTGGAGCCATCTGAATCTGGAAACCTATCAACATAAGGAATATCATCGTCACCAGAACAACTGGCATGATAAGTCCTGCTATGATAGCATTCTTGTTCTTAGAAGCTGCTGTAGAAAGCACCACAGCCTGCTCAAGACCATCTATTAATCCTTTACCACGCTCACCTGCTGCAATAAGCATGTGCTCTGCCGCTGGCGTCCAGTCTTTGATAGCATCAGAAAACTTAGCACCTTTGTCCATCTCACGTATCCACGCAGCAAGAACTTTGCCGCGATAATCTTTTTTTCTGTCATAGCGAGCTTTTATCGTCTTCAGTGTAGAAACGATGTCGATATCTGCCTTAAGGAAAGCGGCTATCCTTTCATATAGCCCAATCCTTGTTTTCAATCCAAAACGCATTTTGGACGAAAAGCCCATTTTGTCTTTCATACTATCTCCTGTTTATTAAAAATCGACCCAATCGCCCTGTTTCAGTTTTTCTACTGCACCAGCATTTTCCTCATAAGATTCTGAAACTTTCTGCATGACAGATTCGCCTTCTTTACTCTTATCACCTATCTTACTGGCTGGCTTATGATCTTTACCAAGCAACTTATCGCGCTGACCTTCTCTCATTTGCTCAAGCATTTTCAGTGAGTCATTAACTGGCCCAAATGCTTTTTCTATATCCCTTGCGCAGATTAAGCCTTTTTTGAGTTTAGTTATTGCGTGCTCAAGAACGGTTTTTCCCTGCATGTTTTCAGAATCAGGATTCCCATCAGACAAGCTTCTCCAGTATTCGTAAGCTCCGATTGGATCTTCTTCACGGAAAAATTTCAGCATAGTAAAGTCTGGACTGATTATCTCAGCACAAACTGTTCTTCCTACCACACCTAACCCTTTGCATTCTGGACAGCCGGGGCCTCTTACTTTTATATTGTCTTTTGTTAAATCAGTAACATCTTTAAGTCTCTCATGCAGCTCAAGATCGTCATAACTGACTTTCATTCCAGATAATACATCATTAAACGGCACAGAACAGTGTGGACATATTAAAGGAACCAGTTTCTGATAAATAAGACCTGCTAAGAAATCAGGAGAACCCATTACGCTTGGTTTAATACCATTACCTGCTAAACGCTCAATAATACCCAATGAAGACGAGGCGTGAATAGTCGTCATAACCTGGTGTCCTGACTGTGTAGCATGTTTCAATCCGTTTGCCGTGAACTCATCACGGATCTCACCGATCATGAGTATATCAGGGTCTCCACGCATCGCTGCTACCAGTGGAGCCTGGAACGGTGAACGAGTAGAGTTTTCATCAGCCTTCATCCTTCTTACAGGAATCTGAGACACACGTGGTATCTTATATTCTGGCGGATCCTCGATAGTATAAATCTTACATTTGAAATCGCGAGACATGTTTGTAAACATTAACAGATTTTTCAATGTCGTTGATTTACCAGAACCTGTGGTACCTGCTATAATTAATGCGCCTACTGGCTTAGCAATAATATTAAGCAGCATTTTTTCCTGACTTGGAGAATACCCCAGCGCACTCAACGGAGTATATTTCTCATCATCACTACCTATAGGAAGCACACGAAGAACAACGTCAAAACCGCCCGGATAGATAGGCAAAGATTGATAACGAAGTTTAACTTCAATACTTCTAATAACACGGTTTATCGCCGCTGCTTGATAATCGTCTGCGTTAAAGTTAATGTCCTTACTCTCTGATTCTGCCAAAACGTTATAAGCAACAGTACAAAGATCTTGCGTATACTTTGGCTCTAATTCTTTATAAAACAACAACTCTCCGTGACGACGCATTCTTATCTGCGAGCGCATTCCTCTTTTTTCAAAATGAACGTCTGATATTTGCTGAACTAAAGAATAATCGATAATATCATCAAAAAAGGCAGTTAGCTGGTTATTTGCAGCCTGATCAACCTCATCTTCTCTATTGTTATACAGAGAAACGATAAGCCCCTCATCGATATGAGGTTCATTTTCAATAGAATATCCATTCTTTTCCAGATTTCTCTTTAAGGTGATTACTTGGTTCTTTTTAGCTGAACTTGTAGATAATAACCAAACTTTACCGGGGACTTCCTCAGTTGTTCCAGGCATACCATATATACACAACTGTTCAGATTGTGTTTCATTCAAAAATAACAAACCTGATTTGAATTTTAGTGGGCGACCATTGCTTGGTAAATCTTCGAGACTTTGAATCCATGCTATGCTGTTTTCAGAACTTTTATCAAAATTTTGCTGATTCATTTGTATTCCTTTTAATTAAAAACATTACTGCTATTTTTATTCTTTTATACCTATTCTATATATAAGCAATTTTTAAAAAAGGTAAAGCATCGCCGCATATATTTTTTCATAAGCAATAAAAAAAGGAGCCTAAGCTCCTTTTTATAAATAATATATTAACGATAGGAAGGGATTGGCATAATGCCTGGTGCGCCTGAAGCCATTGGAGTTGCGGTGCTTGCGCTCTCACTCGCAGCAGAAGATGATGCTGCCACTACTGGAAGAGAAACTTTTCTTTTTCCTTTAGTCAATGTTACGCCAAGATCGTTTAATGAGCTAACTGTATAACCGTTTGGAAGTTTCGTTCCGCGTTTCGCTACAAACTTATTGCCGTTTACATTAATCTCAGCATAAGCCTGATTACCTAAGCTATATATAGCAGTAGTCGTCATAACAGGCTCTGGTTCTTTTACTACTACAGGCACAGAAGCAGCTTGAGTTGTAGGCTGAGAGTTAGGCATTGGTGGCAAATTCGAAGGCATCATAGAACCATTATTAAATCCCTGATTACCTAACATAGGAGAACCGTTTTGCATATTTTGGTTATTAGCCTGACCTTCATCCTTTTTTCCGTCTAAATCCTGAATATCTTTCTGAACTTTCTTCAGCATATATTTAGATTGTAAAACAGAAACCTGTCTCAATATATTATCTTGAGTTTGGCTTGATTCATCAAGGTCTTCTTTCTTGCTTTCTGTTGCTTTGGCAACCTCTGGCGCAGGTGAAGCTACAGGCGCAGGAACAGAAGACACAGGAGCAATGCTTGGCGCTGGCACTGGAGCTGTCATAGCAGGAGCAGAGCCATCAAATAAAGAAGGTTCTTCGGCTGCAAACGCCTGAGATGACATTGCTGCTAATCCTAATACCACGGCTACATTACAAAGTGATTTTTGTATGTTTTTCATCGATTTCTGTAAGATACACTATTTAGTGGGGATAGCTCGTCATTTCTGACCCTTTTCTTACATCTCCTTTTTATCATTTTGCTATCTTTTGTTTATTGATTATTCTGTTAAGGATATAAAGGGGCTTCATATCAATATACTTTTTTTACTACATTGCTTTATTTTAGCAAGAGTCAAAACAAAATATTTTACAAAGCCCTATTATATTATCCACCGACTACTGTTTTCGAAGGAGGAATAGTTGGTATGGTTGGTTCGTCTGCGACTTTAACAAAATAGTCTGCTTCTAACTTCCACGCCGTAATCTTAAGATCATCAGCATTGAATGTAATACTCAATGATTTTAATCCCATTGTCGGATCGTCCATTACAGACGCTAATCCTCTCAACTGCCATAAACCTGTTCCCTCTACATGGAAAGGACCTGTAGATACACCCATTCTTATTGGTTCAATGTTAGTATCTTGTGTCACACCCACTGGAGGCTGTGGTAAAACGATATCTTTTGTGATTTCGTTTGATGCTTCAAAGGCATGTTTAACGTCAGCAAATTTGACTTCCTGAAGTTTAGTTTGCGCTTCCATTTTGAAATATCTTACATTAGGTAAGTTTTCAAAATTCCTTTTCGGGAATGACAAGCTATTACCTGTAAGGACATAGTTCGCTTTATCACCTGTAATATTAACATCAGGGAAATCCTGCATTAACGTTCTGTTAATACCAATCTCACCTCTATCAAGATTAACCACACAAGATGGAACACTTTCATTTATAACACACTCAACAGAAACCAACTTCCATCCATCATGCGCCATTGGCACTTTATCAATAATATCTGACCAGGCATTAAGCGTTGCTTTAGGCATTCCTTTTGATATCAGCGTATTTAAACCATCTTTAGCTTCTTTTATACTTTGCTCTACAACTTGTTTCTTCTGAGCTTCGTATTCTGCTTGCGCTTTCAACTTCTGTTGCTCTGTTTGCTGCTGCTGTTGATGCGCTCTGTTCTGAACTTCAAGCATTTCCTGCTCACTTGACCAGTCATTATACAAATAAGCACCCACACCCAATACTAAAACACCAAATACAACGTAAAGTATTTTAGGATCCATTCCTTTTAACTGGCGTGGCTTATATCTTACTGGCACACCTTTAACTAATGAACCGAAATCACGCAGCTCTACTTCAATTGCATCTGATTGTTTTATCTCTTCGCATATCTCTGGCACATCACAGTATAATATAAACGATCCTGCTTCCTGACTATCTGACACATCTTTAATCGTTCTCAGCACTTCGCTATAAGAACCTATCATATCACTGTCAGCAGTTGGTATGCCTCTTTCAATAACAACAACCCAATATTGATCATCCATTCCCGGAACAGATTGAACAACAACCCAATTGGTTGTTGCGAATGCAGAATCTTCTTTTAAAAGTCGTGCGTTTTGTTTTTTATTGGCAGCAGTTAACAAGGCAGCACCAGAAGGCGCAACCATTTTCTCATCAGCAGGAATCGCACCAATCATGGTTTCTTCTTCACCCTTTATGATGATTCCTTGCTTAATATCGGGGTTTTCCTCAAGGTGAGTCTTGATCGCTCTGCGGACTGATGTATCAATCACCAAAGCAGACCATTCTATACCAACCGTGATATTCTTTTTACTTAGTTCGATTTTCTGCACGTTTTTTATCCTCAACGATTGTGATTATAACCGCCCCGAAGGGCGGCTTCATTCTTATTTAGTGATATATGGAGTTACTACGATCACTATCGTTCTGTTTGTTGATTCAGCAGATTTTTTACCGCCTAAGAACCATGCGAAAGGACTACCCACACCCTGAGTTGTATCTGTTCCTTGAACCTGCTGGAAACCAGTAAGCACTAATGTCTGACCAGATCTAACAGAAACGTTCTGCATGAAGTTACGAACCAGTCTCTGAGGCAACTGAACAGTAGAATCACCTGAAGTGAAGTCTACGATTTGTTCAATAGAAGACAAATCAACAGTATATCTCATGATAACATTGTTGTTATCGGTTACACGCGGCGTAAAGTTCATTGCGAAACCTTCTGTTACCACACCCGGAGTGATGCTTGATGAAGACACACCAGAATCACCAGATACAGTTGTTGAAGATGAAGCAACATAAGCTTTCTCACGTGATACGTTCAATGGAACTGTCTGACCGTTAAGAGAGATTACAGATCCACTCGTCACTAAAGAAGTTTTACCTGCTTTAGACAGCGCATCAACAATCGCATTACCGTTAACAAGAGAACCGCCTTTTCCTGTAAGTGTAAACGTCTGACCACTTGTTCCTGTGTTGTTGCCGTTAGTAGACACGTTAATGCCCCACTTACCGCCAGCAAACGACCATACGCTACTCCAGTCAACACCGTAGTTATCGCTGTTAGTCTGCTCAACCTGATAAACCTGAATGTTTAACAGAACCTGTCTTGAGTAGATTTGGTTAAACTCTTTTATCTGGTTTTCCATCTGGTTTAACACATCTGGCGTATCTGTTACAGTGATTGTTCCCGCACTTGGAATCATGCTCATCTTACCTTTTGGAGAAAGGCTTGACTGTAATGCTGAACCTACGTCAGCCCAAATAGCAGTAACGTCGCTCATAGTCGTTGTTTGACCACTTGTAGCGCTCTGTGCTGCTGAGGAGCTTGCTCCGCTTCCACCGCCACTACCTGTAGTTGATGCTGCTGTATTCAAAGACGCATTTACCTGAGCAATACCTGCTAACGCATTCAGACGATACATTTTTGTCGCATAACGGTAAATCTGGATTGAACTACCATCCCAACGCCATGAAAGGTTAAGTTTATCAGTAAGATTATCAAGAAGACCCGCAAGATCACCTGAATAAACAACGTCATTGATCATAAGTCTATTAGCTTTATCACCTGAAGCGCCACCGCCACCTGCTGATGAAGATCCTTTGGTATCAGATACCTCACCTTTACCTTCGTTACCAATCAACTGACCGAACTGGCCTTCAGTGCCATCAAGAAGATCTTGTTGGATTCTTACAGGCGCACCTGCTTTATCACTGATTCTCGCAATGATTTCAGAAAGAGGTGTTGGTGTTTGGATATTCATGCTTGCTTTTTTCTTAAAGAAATCAGGCAACTCTGCAGTTTTATCAAACTTAACACCTGCGATAGGGGTTTTATCTACGTAGAAAGCATCTGTTGTTGTAAACAGATCAGCAGGCGCTACGTTTGCTGAAGATTTAGCGATATCATTCGCTACACCACGAGTGGTGTCGTAATCTTTTGACGCTTGTCTGCTTGCAGAACAACCCGCAAGCAGTGAGCTTAACATTACTCCAACAATCGCTTTTTTAAAGTTTTTTTGTGACATGGTGATTCCTTTTTTAAAATAATCTTTTATTTTTATTAACGCTTATCTAAGTTAGTAAACGTGTCATTCATTGAAGTGCCAACAACAGTTTCCTGCTGGAAGTCTCTTACCTCTATTCTGACAACCTTATTCCCTTTATTCATGGAGGCTCTCAGAGGCTGATCCGCATCTTTATATGCTGCGATAATTTGAGCAATCGGACCATTATCAGCGTCAAATACACCTGTCAATGTGAAATCTGCAGGGATAGGATAATCTACCGCAGCCCAAGAAACAGTCCAACCAGCTTGCTTAGCCCATGACTCAATGTTTTCTCTTAAAGTCATAGATTTGCTAACCTTCCATGTTTGGCTATAAGAATATCCGCTTGATACACTAGAGGAAACAGGCGTTGCAAATTTAGTTTCTGACGATCCGCTAAATACAGGTCTTGGCGCAACAGAAGTTGTCGTTGTTGTTGTAGAATTAACTGTTGAAGTCGCGCTTACTGGTGTAATAAAGATTTCTTTTGTATTCCAGTTAACGCTTGCGCTGAAGTTATAATCAGCCGTTAAATCACCTAAAACAGAAACCCAATCTTTGCCACCTTGCCATGAAACAGATTGACCAAGATCTACCGCTCCAGATTTACGCGCTTTCCATCCGTTTGGAACAACCTGCTTCAACGCTGTAGACAGGGGAACATCTTTAGCCCAACCTTTTACAGGTGCGCCTACTTGTGGTGTTCCTGTTTGAGTCAGATGAGTAGATTTAGCAGATGAAGTCGTTGCAACAACTGAAGATGACACTAAAGAAGGTGCTGGCGGCGTATTAGATTCAAAAAAAGAACCTGTCGGTTTATTCGCTGGTATTGTTGCAGACTGTGGTGCTGGTGAACTACCGTCGTCAATTAAAAGCTCAGCATTGGCAGAGGTTGCCGTTAAAACACCCATAGCAAGCGCTACTATGGATAAACGATGAATACGATTCATGTATTTTTACTCCTTAAAGGGATTATTATTTTTCAAAAGATTAACTATCAATAAAAAAACTTTTTATACTCGTCAATATCTTGAACAGCTATTTAAAAAATTTATTACCTATCACTTCTGCCACGTCTGCGACCTATTACAGCAGGACGACTTCTTCCAAAAATGATTACTCTCAACTTACGCAAACCGTTAGGTATGTTATAACCATAGTTTTCAAGCACTGCTAAAAAAACAAGAGATAAAATGCCTAACCCGAACGTAAATAATGAAAAGTGATATAACATGATTAGTAAGAAGAACATTGCCCTTCCGTCAACGAAGAAAAACTTTACTGTTCTACCACTTTCTCTCCAATAGTTATCTTCCATATCTTATTTTACTCACTATTATTGACATTCCTTAAAACAATTAACAGGATTTGCTAAATAATCAATATCACTTATTTATTATTTTAGTTTTATTTTAACGGCGGCATAATTTCAAATTTATTTCTGGTTTTCTTAAAATTCTGCCGCCGAACGGTCTAATGATAACACTGGAACTATTTTGACTTATCTTTCTCAGCCTGTCTTATCGCATCTTTTTCTTCCATTTGAACTTTCATCGTCACTTCCTTGTAAACTTCCTCAGTAATGCGACCCTTTTTAAATTCTATTTCAGCAGCCTGAGCAAAAGATCTTCCGTATTTTTTCAACACCTGACGAGAAGATAACGATAAGTTTTCCACACCCGCTTCTAACAGATAGTTTCTAACCTCATCATTGAAGATAACAAACTCTCTAAGTGCAACCCTTCTTCCATCTGAACTTGGAACCAAACGCTGAGAAATGACCATATTAAGTGAAGCAATAATATCGAATGCTCTTGAGTTTTTCTCTTCTGCCGGGAATACGTTAACCATACGACGAATAGTTTCAGCAAAACCATTAGTATGAACAGTGGTATAAAGCAAATGACCTGTAGTAGCAGCTACAACCGCTTCACCCATTGTTTCAGCATCACGAGCCTCACCTAACAAGATAATATCAGGCGCACGACGTAATGAGTTCCTTGTTCCCGCCTCAAATGATATCAGGTTCTTATATATCTCTGTTTGAGCAATAGAGCATGAAGGCTTATCCACAGCATCATACACGAACTCGATTGGCGCTTCATAAGTCAATATCTTTTTATTAGAAGATGGATTCTCTAATATTGAACGAATAATCGCAGCAAGCAAAGTTGATTTACCCGAACCTGTCGCTCCTGTAACCAAAATCATTCCTTGAGACGAAACCATATTATCAATAATTTCTTGTTCAATACCCAAATCCTGTAAACGTGGAGGCTTATTCGGTATTGTCCTTGCTGTAATTTGAACACCCTTTTCTCCGCGAGCATAAATAGGTGTTGCATTCATACGAAAACGAATACGGGAAGAACGATCAGGCCTGATCTCATGCGCCCAATCCAGATCACTTGTTCCATTCAATGTTGCTTTAGCAGAGTCTGAACCATAGGTTGCCACAATAATATCCATGACTTCTGTGTTATCAAGCCTTCTATTGGTAACTCGATATAAGTTGCCATTTATTTCAAGCATGATTTGTTCTTCGGTTTGAATGGTTATATCTGATGCTCTTTTACTGTCTGCCCACAATAAAAGATTATTAATATCAAGCCCTGTCCATCTTGAGGGTTCATCTGGATATTTCAGATCTCCTTCTATTATATCCGTTTCAAGATAACCTTTTGGTTTTTGTTCACTCATATATTCTCCTTATTTACTGTTTAAAACTCTATCCATTTTATCTTTGACTTGCTTAATATTGTCAGCAGACATCATCCCTGAGATTGAATATGGAAACAAATGACCAAAAGAAGCTGCTTGAATATAAGCATTAAAATCTTCATTACTTAATTTTATTTCATTGTCTTTATTTACTGAACACATTTTTATTTTCCTTTATAGTTAAAAGCCTCCTTTCGGAGGCTTATTTTATTTCGGATTAGATGACGACCATCTTTTAGCATCAGGATTAAGCTGTGCTTTTGTGGTAATCTTGATTAAACGATCTCCCACTGCCATTTCGTCTCCACCACCTGTTACACCCAGCTCAGAACGCGCCAGAGTCGGTTTAACAACAAGTCCTTGCTCGTATAGTCTTTTAAAGCGAATCATACCTTCAAAATCACGCTTCAGACGACCACGATTCGCAGCAAACACGTTATCCGCCTGCTCGGAACCTTGTTCCCAACCTTTCTTAGCCCAATCATCCCAAAGCTCTTTCTCAGCTTTGTTCTTAGGAAGTAATGAACTATCAGGCAATGTCGGGTTTGTGAATGCTACAGGCAAATACTGTTGCCAGCGAGGAACCACGTTAACCAATCTTGCGGGGAACTCTATTTTATAAATAGTGTCAGAAGCACGAACCTCATCATCGTTTGGCTGATTGTAAGCATCACGACCTTCTGAGATTACAGGGGGAAGAAATCCTGGCTCAAGTTGTAGCGCATTAAAATCAAACACTTTATCGTAATAAGTGCTTTTCGCTTGTAAAGCTTTATTTATTTTATCAGCACGACTTGCAAGACCTGCTTGTGCGCCAAATGCAGCAGCAGCACTTTGAATAGCTTCTGCTCTGATTGGTGGCACTTCAGATTTAGCATCTTTGTCTGCTTTTCTTAACTGATCAGAATAAATACTGTTTTCATCGAATTTAGCAGCTTGTGGGGTTTCATCATCCGAAGATGATCCCCAATAGGCGTCATCACCTGCGACTTTGTTATCGTCAGATATTGACCACCCGCTTGCTTCAGCGGCATGGGCGAAACCTGTAGTTCCAGCCATTAATGCCATACTCAAACAAACTGATATAAGAGATTTTTTTAAAATCATATTTTACTCTCCGGGAAATTGTTAACTAAACGGTTTCTCATCGAATTAACGATAGATGAGCTGGATCGTTTTCTTACTAATATCAACTTTTACGTCAGCTTTACCATCAACAGATTCAGCAACGCGGCCTAATACTGTTTTTACGCTTTCATTATTAGCAACGACTCTTACTTTAATAGGCTGATAAGCACCTACAGTATAGTAATCAAAACCGATTTTATTAGCCAATGTTCTTAACAAGTCTGACGCATTACCATTCCAGTTAATCTTAACCTTTTTATCCAGATTCTGAGCGATAATCTGTCTGCTAGCATTAGTATTCCCACCAGGAGCATCAGGAACAGTGAAAGGCGATTTAGTCAGACCCATACCAGACGGTCTTCCCGCTACAGTCGTTCCCAAAGGATTTGTTTCATTACGTGGAGCCGCATCACCTCTTTCGATTCTAACAAGAGCATTCAATGCGTTTGATGCCGATTTGACGGTTTCTAACATTTGTTGATCAACAAATTTTTGTGTTTCTAAAGCTTCATTTTGATTTGGTTTTTTATTTACCGTACACCCACTTAACGTAAGCATTGATACAGCAAGCAACCCAATTCCAAAGTGCGTAGTGATATTTTTTTTCACAATATTATTCTCCTTTGATCTTACGATTGTGACGTTTTTATTTTGACTGCCCCACTTAATAAAGCATGTGGATTCTTCTTAGTATTTATTTTGCCTTATAGCGCATAAGTATCAGAAGCGAACACCGTTGTCACGCGGCTAAAATAACCTGTAATTGACATATCAAGAGCATATTGGATTCTCTTAAAAAATCAAGACATTCTACTGCTTATTATCTCTTTTAAATGTTTTTTATTTACATAATCATAAAACCAATAAATAAGAAGCATTTATCGCATAGACTGCTATGTAGCAAACAGTAATATTTACAATATATAAAAATATTTTTTAAAACTGTCAACCAGACTATCACATTAAACAGATCTATTTAACGAAGAAGAGGATAACCTAACTTCTTTTCTTCATCACCGCCTTACTTAATACGCATTCAATCAAAATAAAATCAAATTTTTTTTGATATTTTCCAAGCTATTTACACAAAATATTATTGCTATTATAATAGTAGATGTTAAGTATTACGTATGTTACTTATAATAAAAAATGGAGAAGTTAATGGCGTTACAAGAAAAACCCACACGCGACGAATCAACAAAACAAAAATATAAAAAGAGAACACAAGAACTTATTCGCCGCTGCAGAAAAGATTTACAAATATCAGTATATGACCAACTTGATTTAAGGCAGTTTGTAGGCTGGCTTATTTCAAGAAAGACTGAATGGTCAAGACCAACATGGCGTTTCTACAAATCTTCTGTTGCTTACTTTTTAGAAAAAGAAATCGAAGAATCAGGAAAGCACGAAGTTGCTGAAGAAGCTCTTGAGCTATTACTTGAGCATGGCGTAGAAGGATGCGTTAAGAAAACAGAAAAAACATCAGGCAAAAAACTTAAGAAGTTTCCTGTAAAAGACTTTTATAAGCTTCACACCTACCTTTCCGAGCATGAGGGAAGATGGCATGAGCCTTTAAGAAGATGGCTTATTTCTGGATTGCTGACAGGTTTACGTCCACAGGAGTGGGCTAACACCACTTATACTAATGCGTTAGGTGAGGAAGCGTTGATTGTTAAGAATGCCAAGGCAACGAATGGACGCGCTCATGGCCCTACCAGAACAATACTGCTTGGCGGCCTTTCTGATGAGGAACGTAACATTATTAAAACGCATGTAGAACGTGCTAATGAATGGCAAGAGCATGACCAATATCAATACTTTTATAATGCCTGTGCAAACACATTAGGAAGATTGTCTCGATCTATATGGCCTCGCAGACCTCAGCATGTATCTTTGTATTCAGCAAGACACCAGTTTTCAGCAGATGCAAAAGCTTCTGGTCTTTCAAGAGAAGAAATAGCAGCTCTGATGGGACATGCTGTAGATGATACGGCAACGAAACACTACGGTAAAAAAACGGCAGGCTCAACATTAGTTATGGTTAAGCCAGATCCGGCAGAAGTTAATAAGATTCGTGCGACTTATCACAATAGATTCTCTGGAGAGAATGAAATCAGACCGGGAATGAATGTGAAAAGTAAAACAAATCCACTTAAAGGATCGGGAACTGGAAAAGGCAAGTCTAAAGAATAAGAAAGGGGAGCAAAGCTCCCCTTCTTTATTTCATATTTAATACGGCTTCTATTTCTTCACCAGACAACTCTTCCTGAGCAAGTAAATCTTTATAAAGAAGTTCAATTCTGTCTTTATTGGACTCCATCTCTTCTTTTGCCTGAGTATATGCTTTTTTAACCCATTCTGCAGCTTTCAGCTCAACATCTCTGATTAATGATTCATGCTCTGGAACATAAGGCCCATTATCTTCGAACCCATAAAACTGTATCGCATCTTTAGCCAGCTTACTCGCCCTTTTAATATCATCAGCAGCACCACCCGTTAGGGCATTACAGAACACCTCTTCCGCAGCACGACCACCCATCAAAACTTTTAGTTCATCAAAAATATCACCTTCCGTTTTCAGGATAACTTCTTCACCTATATCACTTGCTGTAATCGTAACTCCTAAAGACAATCCACGTGGTGATATAGAAACTTTCTCTACTTTACCACCCGTTTTTATCCTCATTAGCGCATGTCCCAACTCATGATAAGCAACGAAACGCTTATCTTTTAAAGATGTCATTCTGTTATTTTCTTTTACACCCATGCTAATTTTATCTTTAGCCAATGAAAACTCATAATCAGTAATAATATCTTTATTTTGACGAGCCGCTTCAATTGCCGCTTCATTAACAAGTTGAGCCAACTCAGCACCAGAAAAGTTAGGTGTTTTATCTGCCCATCTTTCTAAATCAACACCTGATAAAGGTCTTCCTTCACTGTGAACTTTTAAAATAGCAAACCTATCGTTTCTGCTCGGAAGATTAATTAAAACCTTTCTATCAAATCTTCCCGGACGGATTAACGCAGGATCAAGCTCTTCTAAACGGTTTGTAGCAGCAACTACAACGATTCCAGTGTTATCACCAAAACCATCCATCTCAGATAGGAGCGCGTTAAGCGTTTGCGTTCTTTCATCATTACCACCAGAGCTTCTTGTTGCCCCAAGTGCATCTATCTCATCAATGAATATAACGCACGGTCTCAGCTTACGCGCTTCCTTGAACAAGTTCCTTACAGATGAAGCGCCTTGTCCAACATACAATTCTACGAATGAATCTGCCTGTTGAGTCAGGAAGTTAGCATCTGCCTCACCCGCTATAGCTTTGGCAAACATTGTCTTACCATTACCCGGAGGGCCATAAAGTAAAATACCTTTAGGAATCTTAGCTCCTACATTTTCATAACGCTTTGAATCCTTAAGGTAGTCTACTATTTCTATAACTTCCTTTTTAGCATTCTCATGACCTGCTATATCCTTTATTTTTACCAATCTACTATCATCTTTTTCTATTTTGTTAAACTTCTTACCAAAAATCCCATTTGTTGCAGGTTTAAGTTGTTTGAAAATAAAGAAACCAAAGAATAAGTAAAGTAAGAATATGCCAGCTTTTAAGAACAAATCTAAAACCACAGATAAAACAACTCTTGTTGGCCCCATATTTAATGGTATGAAGTTAATCCTTACATTTCCCTGAAGATCAACATTATTCGCCTTCATAACGTCCAAATCTCGTTTGTTTAGCACTTGCTTAAAATCATTTACAATCCATGTCTTATTATCAAGGTCTCGATATTTAACTTCATTCGGGGTAATGTAAACAGATCCACCACTTTTCCCTTTTATGTCTTTGATAAGCTGCTCTGTTGAAATTTCACCTTGAGCATTACCGCCATTATCAACCTGAGCAAGATTATTGGTTACGACAGATCCTGTATCATAAGCAACCCATGCTATCATCAATATAGCGCCTGCCACCCAAAATATCTTTTGAAAGCGCTCACACCAAGCCAGCGCTTTAAATATTGATTGGACTATTTGTTTCCAAAAACTGTTTTTCATATTATCTCCATTTGTAAAACCTTAAAAACAAGATAAGCACAAAACATCGGTTGAGCAATGCTTTATGCTTATTTTTATTGTCTTACAGAAGATATTTTTGTTATCTGACTTGAGGCAACACTGCTCTTAGTTCATCCACTAACCCTGTTATTCTCAACTTCTGAGAAAGAGTTTTAACAGCTTTATACATAGCGCTTTTCTCGCCCACAATAATCAGCTTAGATTTAGCTCTTGTCATTCCTGTATAAACTAAGTTCCTGTTTAAGGTAAAGGAATGAACAGAACAGATAGGCATAATAACAATAGGCTTTTCACTACCCTGACTTTTGTGAATAGTAATCGCATAACCCAGCTCAAGATTTTTATAGTTTGTCTTATTCATTTCCACCTTAGCTCCATCTTCAGAGTTGAAAATAAATGATTCATCTTCATGGATATCTGAAACTGTTCCCATATCTCCATTAAAAATATCCAGTTCATAATCATTCGCAGTCTGCATGATTTTTTCACCATTAAAGAAATGTGGCATTTCCATAACAGATTCCGGCTCTGGAGCGTCCGGGTTAAGCAACCAACGTAAATAGCTGTTCATCGACTCTGTTCCTACGTCTCTGTTTTTCTGAGGACATAGAACTTGAATATCTCCACAAGGATTACTTGCTCGTGTTAACTCTTCAACTATCTCAAGAATCTTTTCCTGAATAACAGCTTCGCCTTCTGACTCAACAAAAGCGTAATCATTTTTCCAATAATTTCCACCTATTTTAGGCATCTTACCTTCATTAACGAGTTTAGCATTAAGCGATATTTCTGAGCCTTTTGCTGTTCTGTGAATTTCAGTTAAATGCGCCACAGGAATAGTTTTACTGCTAATAAAATCACGCATAACATCACCCGGCCCTACTGAAGGCAACTGATCTGCATCACCCACGAACAACACTTTAGCTCCGTCAGGGATTGCTCTTAACCATGCGTCCATTAATGGCGTATCCATCATTGAGTTTTCGTCTAAAATGAAGAAGTCGCCCACCAAAGGAGCATTTTCGTTAAAACTGAAAACACCGCCAAAAGACTCTAAAGTTCTGTGAACTGTTTTAGCTTCAAAACCAATTGCTTCTTCCATACGTTTAGCGGCTTTACCTGTAGGCGAAGCCAAAACAATACTTAACCCAGCCTGTTTTGCTATTCCTACTATGTTCTTAAGCGTAGTTGTTTTACCTGTTCCGGGACCGCCCGTTAATACAGAAACAGGACTGGTCAGAACCACATACGCAGCTCTTCTCTGAGAGTCATCCATCTTACGCCTTTCTGAATGAACTTCATCATGATACATTTTGAGTGTATCAGCACTTATCTTATTTGCTTTTCTGACAATTCTTCTTAGGTTTTGTGCGATTTTCTTTTCAGAAGCCACCATTTTAAAGGGAGACACACACATCTCTCTTCTTTCCACTATTTGAGGGTCTCTGTTAGGCCCTGTATACTGGACGCTCATTATAGGAAGCTCTCTCAAATAAACCTTGTGGGTATTTACCAGCTCCTGACAGATTCGATGAACTTGCTCCATATCCATACGTAAATCTTTAACGGCGCTATTCATCCACTGAGAGATAGGGATCGCAGTATTACCTTCCTTATTTGTCTTTTCCTGAAGCTCAAAGTTTAAAGCAGCTTTTAAACGCAGCTCATGATCCGGTGGAAAGCCCATAGACATTGCAACTTTATCGGCTGTTTTAAAGCCAATACCTTCTATGTCAACTAAGATGTAGGGGTTTTCAGAGACGGTTTCAATAATATCAAAATCATCATTTTTCTCTTTAACTGCTTCAAACTTTTTATAAACTTTTATCGCACTAGCTTCGCTGATGCCGTGCTGACCTAAATAGGAAACAATTTCATAGACCATGCGCTTTTCTTTCCAAGATTTAGAAATTGTGTTTAGTTTTTCTGCCGTGATGCCTGGTATTTCCAACAGCCTTTCTGGATGGTTATCAAACACATCAAAAGCTTCCATACCCCATTTTTCCACTATGCTTTTTGCTATAGACGGACCGATTCCTTTGATACGTTTAGAAGAAAGGTAGTTCAACAGTCCCTCTGGTGATTCAGGGAGCTGTTCATTGATATATACGGTTTCAAACTGAATACCATACTTATCATGGCTTTTCCATCTTCCCACGCAATCGATGATTTGGCCTACGCGCTTATGCTCACCGAACGTAGGAGAAACACCTTGTACAGTAAACTTACTATTGAAGTAAGGAACACCATTAATCATTACACGCAAAGGGTGTTTTCCTGGCGACTCTCCCTCAAAAACAAAGAAGCCAGTATCTTCCTTCAGATGTATAACCGCCTTCACCTTTAGCGAAATCTTTTCAAGCTCAATTTCATCTTGCTCTTGAAGAAATCCTTCTTGTGCATAATGCGCCTGATTTCTTGACCCTGCATTTCCAGCGTTAAATCCCATTATCTTTTACCCTTTTTATTAAAAACATATTCATTAATCATACCATCTTACATCTAAAAACTCAAAAATATCACACAAAAAAAGAGGAGCATGGCTCCTCTTTGTTCTGTATTATGACAGTTTAAACCATGTTGTTTCTTTTCGCGTATTCCATCAACTCACTAACAATCTCATCGATAATACCCACACTGCTATCATCGTCAAGCCTGTTAACGTTTTTCAACTTATCTTTACGGTTTTCAACATCATCCTTAGCCGTTCCGCCTTCATACTTCATTGCCAGCACTTTTCTTGCTTTTTTAGGCCCAATAAGCTCGTAAAGCTTATTCCTTATAGCCGCATCTTCAGCCGTTGTGGAGAAAGCCCACAGCTCGATTGGCCCAAGCGGTGCTTTAAGAAGCATTGTATACCAACCTTGTTTAGTCTCAAACTTCACAATAAAGGTACCACCACCTTTTTGAGGCCCTTGCAGTTGATGCTCAAGCGCATATCTTTCAGCAGGATCGGTAAATCCAAGCCTGTCGCTTAACTGATCGATGGTTTCTTTATTTCCACCCGCCATTACAAAGATACCTGTTGCGAAACTAACCATTTGAGGATCAAAGTCTTCGAGAGCCTGAGATGCGAGCATGATATCAACCTGCCATTTACGCCCTTCCCTCATATCTACTATAACCTGCTCCCTTACAGCCAGAGCTTTGGTTGTCCTATGAAATTCATCATAACAAATACGCTTTGGATCCTCAGCGATTTCAGCAATACGTTTCAAGTGGAACTGCTTATACAACTCAACAGGAACTGTATCTCTCAATGGCATATTAATAGGCGCTGGGATCTGACCTATTACATCTTTTGTCAGATAATAATCTTTTGCCATCACCTGACGACCTAACATATACATTACTGCAGTAGTTCTATCGGCTAATGCACCACCTTGCTTAGCTACTTCTTGAAGGTCAAGCGCAACAACACGCGCATCACCCACATCAAACGCTGTTGGGTTTGCGAGTATTGGGAAGAACTGTAATGCATCGCCTATTGCTCTACTAAATGCTTGAATTACTGTTTCTCCTGTTGGAATTGTCAATGTTCCATAAATATTTTTGATTTTATCATCCTGAGCAACCCCTGTAGCCTCTGCTAACAACGGAACCGCATAACGTTGAGCAACTTTGGCCACATAAGCGTAATCTTCTCCATGTTTAAATAGCTCATCTGTTATTTCCCACCATGTAGTATCATCATCAACATAAATATTGAGTTCCTTGATTGCAGAGTCAACACGTGGAACAAGACCTTTTGAATAACGCTTAGCATTTTTGGTATCAGAGCAGTTCATATACATCTGATCAATTACAGCACCAACTAATCCAGCCATACCTTCATGAGCTTTTTCACTGTTAACATCTGTTACTAATAACTCAACAAAACCTCTTAAGAAAGCAATCTCTGAGTCTGTAGGCGCTCTACAGCCAAGCTGAGTGTCAAATGGGTTGATAGAATCTTCTTTTATCTGTCTTAACTTATGATACATGACAAGATGTTTTTTATTTGCAGGTAAAGCTTCTTTAAGAAGAGAAATCAATCCAGAAGAAGACGGCCCAATATCGATTATCGATATACGAGGCAAACGCTTAGCTTTAGGAGCAAGGCACAATGCCAAATTACACATATTCATTAATACAGACTTACCTGAACCTGGCTTAGCAAAAACAAGATTTATCCATGTCACCTGTTTGGATGAGTAAGGCTGATAAGGCTGTATTTTACCTTGCGGAGTAATGAATGTCACTGCGCCTTTATCCCACGGCGAAGCAGGCCTTGACAGAGGAAGCATCTTAAACACTTCTGACATTGGTGCTGCACTTTTGGTGCCTATATTTCCTTGGCTCACAGCTAACCCTGAAGAAACAACGCCAGCTAATGGATCACCTGTCACTTCTGATATTAAAGCACCGCCCCACGCTTCTACGGTTCTCGCTAAATCCGATGAGCGTTTTTTCAGCAATCTTTCTTCACCTTTAGGTGCCCAAGTACATACAGCAACACGGACACTTACTATTGTCTGCGCTTGCGCCTGAAGCTCTTGAAGGTTTTTAATGTGCTTATGGATCATTTTGTTATTACCACCAGCAAAACCTAATAGCTGAGCAATCATACCTTTGAACGAAAATGAAGACAAGCCATCACCTTCAAACAAGAATGATATTCTCCAGGGCAAACTATCTTTTTCTGACATACGCACAAACAGGTTCGAGAAATATTCAATCTTTTTAGGGAAAAGGTCGATATATAGAGGAGAGTAAACCCTATCACCGATTTCAACGATATTATTATGCTTTTCATGAATATTCGCATCTCTTGGGCAGATCTGCCATCCAAGCTTAGGCCACATAACATCAAAGCTATCCATACTTGGCACGTTTTTTCTTACGCTTGGGTAAACAGGATCTCCCGGTAAAGAAGGCATCCACTCTTCCCCGGTGAAATCAGGATCCATTGAGTTTCTCATTTCTCTAACAGCTGCATGAACGTTTAACTTTTGAGTAGCGATCTCAACATGAGCTAGTTCATGTATGAAAGCATCAACAAATGCACTATGACGCTGGCTAAGCGTTTCAAAACCCTTAAGAGGATCCTGAGCATTACGTGCTGAAGGTATTACTTTACCTTTCATTTTAGCACGTTCTTCTTTTTCGTTCGCATTGTCGTTTTTAGACAGAGATGCTGGCGTTGTCCATAGTGCCATAAAGCAAGCCTCTGTGCTTGCATAATAAGCAAGATTATTTTCCCTTTCAGTCATAAGGTCATCCATATCAAGACCTAATGTTTTGGCTGTTTCTTTAGATGGCCTTAAAACTTCTTCTATTTCACGACGAGTTCTGTCATGATCAACTTCAAAGAATACTTGAACTTTATGCCCTTTTTTATCAAATAAGGATTGTAGCGATGTAACTAAAGGTGTAACTATCTTGTTTTCATATGTCTCATGAGAAATTAAGCTTTTTACGCCTTTTATTTCAATGATAGAAACCAACGAACCATCTTTTGATACTAAGGTATGAGTATCATTTGCTGTTTCCATATCAACATAATTCGAAATACTTTGCTTCCCGGCAGATCCTAAATAATCCAGCAGACCGTCTATACTATCTACCATTGATGAAATCAAACCCATATCTATTCCTCTATTTCTTAATAATAATAAAATAACTGTTTGTTAATGCGTAGAAATACCCATACAACAAACAGCTAAATGTGTCAATTAATCTTTGTTTGTTATAATCGCCTTACTGGTGTCTACTGACAGTAAAACTTGCTCTCTTAAGTTCTTTTTCCACCATCTGTCATATTCATTGTTTTCAGTAACTTTAATCAGTTTAGCACCTGATTCCTGTATAACATTAAACATATCATTTCCGGTTTCCTCAAAGAGATAAATAAGCCTGTCAATATTCAGGAAGGCTGGCTCATTGCTGCTCTTATATATCTTTCTCCAGTTTTTATTTATCCACTGATCAAGTAAAGCAACATCTTCGATATTTTCCATACTTTGCTGATCGGAAACTTTATCATCAAAGTTAGCAATATCAGAAAGCTGATGAGGTATTAACAATCCGGCCTTTCGAGCCACGCTAAGAAACTTCTCAGGCGATCCTGTCGAGTCGAAAACAATCTGAACTTTACCATTACCATACGATAATACAGGATAGTCATTAGCTTGCAGGATAGTCGCAGCACGGAAACAATACATTTTATCTGCTGCTCTCATCCATATCGCACGGGGCGTTACAGCGCCTTTACGACGGCTCTTAGGATCTCTTGCTGGACTCATTAATGCCTGCATAAGAAGATTACTGATAATCCCTTTTGTCATTGACCATTGCATTAATGGCTGATCGGCATTTAATAGTCCTGTTGTATCTTCGTATCTTGACCACTTCTCACCTTGCATACCTGATACAATATCAAATGTTGCAAACTTACTGAGCGCAAGTATTTCATTTGTAGTGAACCATATATTAGCAAGTGAACTTGAACCCATAAACTCAGCCCTGTCTCCTACAAATAATCTGCCCCAATTTTTAGCATCCCATTCAACACCATCAGTTAAACGGAGATTCTCTATTTGTATCAATAAAGGCAGCTTACTATTATTCTCTATCCATTCCATTCTTTTATCTTCACTGGAAGGCCAATCTGCTTTACCAAGGGTTTTCCATCCTCCAACAGGATATGAAGAGGCGCAGACACGCTGAGCATGTTTAACACGAGGGAAATACAGTGTAATAGCTCTTTTATTTGTGGTGATATCCACAGGAAGATCACAGTTGATTGTTTCACTGTAAGCATTGCTAAGTATTCTGTTAAACGTAATATCGTATAATTCTGGCTTTGGCGAGACAATAGAATGCATGACATCCACAGCCGTTCCCTCACCCCATGTCCATAGTTCATCACGTTTTTCAGCCCAGCGACTTAAATAATCAATCACCATCGAGAAAACTTCGCTCCATCGTTGAGCAAGTATACTCACTTTATCATTTGGCATACCTGTTTCCGACAACAATCCATTCAGGTCAACACCAAGAAAGTTATCTTCTTTAAACTTTTTATAACGTCCAAGCTGCCAAAGTTCTTTTTTCGGCAAGTTTGTCCACCAGATGACATCTGGCGGCAACTCATTAATTCTTGAAAAAGAAAAAGCCGTATTCCCACCGATAGCAGCCCATCCTCTCCATTTTGTTGGCGGAAGGTCAGGCACTTTTTCAAACCAAATAAAACCATGCGCGGTTTTACTTAATGATTCCAATGGATTTGGTCTTTCTATATTTCTATCTGTTTCGTTCATCTATACACCAATTATCGTTTTGAGGCTTTGTTCTTCATGTCGAAAACATCTACATCCTTTGGAATAAGTTGTTCCCAAGCGCTACCTACCGGAAGATCTTTATATTGAACCGAGGCCCAATAATCAACCTGAATATCAAACCTTGTGCTTAAAGGAAGAAGTCTTAAAGGTGCTAAAAACTCATCTGAACGCTTAGCCAGTTGTTCAGGTGGAACTTTTAATAAGCTTTGTGCGAGAGTCATAGGATCAGCGGCTTCATTACCTAATAAGCTGGTCACCATATTTTTTCTTGACTCAAGTGAAACATATAAGTTCCTTGCAGAGTTCACCCATTCATCTTGTTCACTCTTAAGCGCAATAAAAATAGAACGACACAGTTTATTTAAGGCAATTTGTGATATCTCTGGTAATAAAATGATTGTCCCACCTCCTGTATCCCCTACGGTAGAAAGGTGGAAGCATTGATGACATAATGGGCAAATTGTGGCAAGGTTTTCAGGATTCATATTGTCGTGGTTGTGGTCAATATGATGAATCTCCTGATGTCTTTCTGAACGGAAATCACAATAGCAACAGGTGTAGTCATCTCTTTCCAATATTTCTTTTCTGATTGCTCTCATCTTTTTTGATGTATCCAGCTCTGTCCCATTTTGAGCAGGAATACGCCAAGAGGAACGTGTAGATACAAGCTTTAATACTTTTTGTTCTTCTATTTTTTTCATAACAGCCTCTTTTTTCTTTACTATAAATATAATTAACAAAAAAAACAAAAAAATAAAGACTCAGAAGAGCCTTTATTTTAATATTACGAAAAGTTGTTTCTAAAAACAGGCCTGATGGCAGACCTGATTTAGCGTCAATATTACTTAACTTGGTTGTAAGTAGAACCCTGAGAGTCCGTACTCTGGTGACCTTCACCGTTCAATGTGCTTGTCATTGTTCCAAGGTAAGTTGGAACACCGATCAATGCTGCTGATACCAGCAAGTATGTGATTGGCTTAGAAAGCTTAGTCTGGTTAGGGTTTTCGTTGTGCTCTTTAAACTTAAGCGCAGACATACCACCTGTCACCAAACCACCCACGAACATTACACCTACCGCAAGTTTAGACACGTTAGTCAACTGATCGGTCAAACGTTGAGCAACGTCAGTTACCATTTCAGCACTTGCTGTTTCAGCAACTAACAAGCTGCCTGCTACTGCAGCACTTAATACTGCCATTTTTTTAAACTGTTGTTTCATATCTGTTATCCTTTTATGCTATGTTATTTAACTTGGTTGTAAGTAGAACCCTGAGAGTCTGTGCTCTGATGTCCTTCGCCGTTCAACGTGCTTGTCATGGTTCCGATATAAGTTGGAACACCAATCAAAGCGGCTGATACTAATAAATAAGTAATAGGCTTAGAAAGCTTAGTTTGGTTAGGGTTTTCGTTGTGCTCTTTAAACTTAAGTGCTGACATGCCGCCTGTAACCAAACCACCCACGAACATCACACCTACTGCAAGTTTAGAAATGTTAGTCAACTGATCAGTTAAACGCTGAGCAACATCAGTTACCATTTCGGCACTTGCTGTTTCAGCAACCAATAAGCTACCTGCTACCGCTAAACTCATTGCTGCTACTTTTTTAAATTTTGCGTTCATAAAAATATATCCTCTTTATAAAATTGATTAACCTGTTTTTATTATTATTAACTTACTTACAGTATAGGGCGTTTATATTCCGTTTACTGATGCTTTATTTAAAATTAACCAATTTAAAAAGATTTTCAATGTTATTGATTAATATAAACTGAAAAAACAGGATGAACGGATTACCTTCATCCATTATTTTTACCAGTTCCCTATTCCCATAGGCATTGTCACACCTTTAAAGAACGTTCTTGCTAATATACCTACCGTAGTTTGAATATTAATTGCTGCCGCGCCACCGAATAAGTGAGTAAGACCTCTTCCTAATGTTCCATCCTTTCCGGCACCCGCATCTTTAAGAAGCAATAAACCTCTGAAGAAAGCAATATGACCAAGCAACTGAACAAAGATAAGCACGCCTGTCAGAGCCTCAGCAACACCGGGTATACCAGATGTATCCTGAACATCAGAAAGTAAGCCAGCACCATGATAGCCTTTGTTTGTTAAAGTCATTGCTATGGTTGCCATTGAAGCGGGAATAGAGATAAGAGCCGCGCTTATCATAGCCCATATAATAGGTGTCTTTATTGTAGCTCTGCCGTCATTTACTTCTTTTAGTTTAAATAACGCAGCCCCACCAATGATTAACCCGGCAACAAAAGCAACACCTCTAACCAGAGTAATAATAGCCATAAAGGAGTCTGAGCCATTAGCAAACATGGTAGAGATTGTGCTAACCACACCAGCAGATGCCTGTTGATAAATAGACATTCCTAAAAATACTAATAGCCATTGAGAAAGTCTAATAGCACGAATGTCTTTTTGATTGAGTATGATTTGTTTTTCTTTCATAATAAAACGCGAGACAATAAAAGTTATTTATTGCGGGATAGCACATCTAAATAGAATATTTAGACCCAATCTCTTTCTCCATTAATAAGCTATCTAGGGGTTAGAACTTAATTATATAAATATGACAGATGTTGAAAAAAATCCATAGTATTTATAAAATAAATAAGTATTTTTATATTATTAATTATAATCACAAAAAAATAAGGTGCCAAGCACCTTACCGGAGAAATGATATAAAAAAACTCCCGAAGGAGTTTTTATTTTTTATTTAAGCAACAGTTTTCCATTTGTATCGAAAACACCGCTATCAGGATCAATGGTTCCCACTGTATGACCATTAGGCAATCTATCACCTACGCCATAAGTAGACGTTGTTCCATTTGGATGTTTAACCCATATTCTGTCAGAGATAACAGACTGGAGCTTATACCCACCACCTAAACGAGCGCTGGAAGCACTGGAAGATACTTTCTTGGCTTTATAAGTATGCTTCACTGGACGATATGACGCATCTTCATCAATAATCTCTACCGAGTTATAGTGCGCATTCGAAACACCAGAACTTCTTTTCTTTTTCACAACAGCTTTTGTTTTCTTCACTGGAGCTACAGACTTTTTAACCGCCTTTGTAGCTTCGGATGCTGTTTTAGTCGCAACTACAGGTTTTCCATCTTTCAGCAACTCCTCCAGTTTATCTACACGTTTAGTCAGATTATCAACATTCGTGTTGGTTTTATCGATACGATCATTAGTATCACCAATCATGTTGTTTAAAGATTCAATAGATCCTGAAAGACCATCCATTTTTTGAATTAACGTTTTAATAGATGAGTTCAAATCATCAGTATTACCCTGAGATATTACTGAAGATGTTGGGCTTTGAACTGGCGCTGTGCTTGCTTGCTGTCCTACTGGAGGCAATGGCGCAACATCAGTCGCTGGCGCAGTCCCGCTTAAATCAGGCGTAGCTTCTTCATTTTTTACTGAATCTTCCGCTTTCACTTCTGGCTGAGTAGCAGCCGGAGTATGACTTAGATCTGGAGCCGTAGCCGCTGGCTGTGTTGTGGCTGGAGCAGCACTTAAATCAGGCGCGGTAGCTTCAGGTGCAACATCATCACCCATTTTACCTTGATTTGGATCGCCATTATTCATGGTTTGATTCAGATCAGGTAATACCTGTGGTCCATTTGAAACGTCTGGTGTAGCAATAGCACCTTGCTCAACTGCTGGAGCCTGAGTAGGCGTTTCTTGCTGAACTGGAGCCACTGGCTGCGTTGCTGGTGCTTCTACTGGTTTAGTCGGCTCAACATTGATTGGCGCTTGCGTTGCCTGCTGTGGCGCTGGAGCCGGAGCATCAGGGAAAAATACTTGCTTTGCAGCAAACCCTACAGCGCCTATAGCAGCCACACCTACAACAATACCGATGATCTTACCTAAACCACCTTTTTTCTTTTCTCTTACTTCTGTAGATTCTTCATCATGATCCACTTCATCTTCAGCAGAAAGCTCTACGGTTTCGGTTTCATTGCTAAGATCTTCGTCGTCTCTATTAGTAGCCATTATTATTTCCTTTCTTAAAGTTAACAGGGTAAATCTTATAATGTTTTGATTGGATTTACCCTTTTTGTCAATACCTGATATATAAAATATTTATATACCGATTAAAAGTCTGCCATAAACAGGATACCTACTGGTGTCCCACTTGCTACAGTTACTGTTGGCGCTCTGTTTGTATCTTTAGCAATCTCAGATCCAAGCTTAGTTCCGACTTTACCAAAGGCGCTTTCTGCGATTTGCTTATGCGTCATATCACCCATGATAGTTGTGGTTCCACCAAATGCGTTAGTTGTTGTCGTTGAACCCGCATTTTGAACAGCTTCACCATATCCTGAGATAAATGCTGCTGCTAAACCAAGACCATAACGTAAGAAGTAATGGTTGTTTACGTCAGTTGCCAAACCGGTTCTCGATGTATCTGGATCAATAGCAAAAGAACTTATCTGGAAAGTCTGTGAAGCACCAGGCATACTCAGAGAAGTAAACTGAACAACAACTCTCTGATCAGAACTGGTCATCTGACCAATCAGACGCGCACCTTTAAGAGGCCCGGTCACGATTTGAGCCAATACAGGACCCGGCTCATCACTGTTAATCGCAGTCATCATTACCGCTGGAACGATACTACCAGCCCTTACAAACGCGGGACCTTTGTCAGCACCAGAACCCGCATTGTAGCTTGTCTGCTGTATATTAGCACCATTAGCGCTATTAGAACCATTATCACCAGCCTGACCATTACCTGCTTGTTTTTGCTGCTGCTGGCCTGTCATATTAAACTCCTGATAAGAAGTTTGAGGTTTCCAACCATCCATATACAACGCTAATTGTTTTTGAACTGATTGTCTGTAGTTCTGTCTGTCTTCCTCTTTTGCTGGCGCTTGAACAGGCTGAGGCTGATATTGAACCTGCTGCTGAACGGGTTGCTGCTGAACGGGTGGCGGTGTATCTATCACTGGCTTTTCCTCTATTGGTTTCCTGTTATCTTTATTCAAATCGTCGAATATATCTTTTTTATTCGCTAATGAATCATTGGTCAAGACAGGAACGTTTGTTTGACCATTTTTCTGAGCATTTTTGTAAGCATCATCGTTCGCTTTTTGTTGAAGTTCATTATAGGATGCTGAATCGTTTGTTCCAGGCACCGGAGTAATATTATCAGGTGTTGCCCCTACTGATGCAGATCCTGCAACCTGTGGTGGTTTCGCACCTTCATTTTTTGTTCCCATAAGCCCAAACGCAACCATTGCTACTACTACCACACCCGATATAATAATAACCATGCGTGTCTTGGAGTTGCTCATTAAGCCTTTTAAGTTGTCTTTTCTACTAGCCATATTTATTATTCCTTTTAGGTTTTAGACCTTACCAGCCTTGAATATTTACGTTCACAAGGTTGCCGTGATACATACCTACCAACTGAGCAGAAGGCATAAATACATAAACATTGGTACCGTCTGAGCTACTTACAAAACTTGAGCTTGCTGGAGAAATGATTTTAAGCGGAGTTCTTACGATCATTTTTTTACCAACCATCCAAGCGCTTGTATTTTCTGCACCCTGAACTTTCAACGATTTCCCACCCGCTGGCGGAACACCATCAAGGATTGGCAACAGTTTGCTGTCCGTTCCCGGAGTCATATAGCTGCTTGATATGGACGCGTTTGGCCCTCTGCTTTGAATACGAACCTCGACACGCTCATCACGTTCAGACTGACCTGCGATAAGATCTATTGCTACAGGTGTCGCAAGACCTTTCAGTTTAAGTATTAAGTTAGAACGCGCATACGTGGAAAGAGTTGTAATCGCAAATGTGCTTCCTTCTGAACTTAAATCCAGTCTTTCAACGCTAAACATATCTTTAGCACCAACTCTAAAGTTCTCTACAGGCCAAGGCTGCCCTGTGCTATCTACCACAACAAAAGAAGTCGTTGTATTAACATATGGCCTTATAACCGGAGGAACTGAACCAGGTGAAAGAGAAATAGTCACAGAACCTGTCACAGGTTTAGGAGCAGGCCCCGGAAACTCTGCAGCAGCTCTTTTTCTTTCATCAAGCGCTCTATTTGAATTCCTTATCTGATTTGGCGTAACACTGGTAAGATCCTGCATAACAGCATTGTAATCATCTGCTGATGGACCTGTGCCACTACCACTTGGCAACGGAGGTAAGCTCTGTGGAGCACTACTTGGCATTATCTGATTTCCATTAGACTGAGGATATTGCTGCGCCTGTTGTGGCTGCTGAATCTGCTGCTGACCTTGCTGTGGCTGACCTGACTGATAAACAGAACCATTAGCTGGAGCTTGCTGTTGCGAGCCGCCTTGGTTATAAAAATTAGCAGGAGTGTTATTCTGTATGGGAGGTAGCTGCACTGCGCCAGAGTTGTTTTGTGTCTGAGGCGGAACTGATGGAATGCCATCATCAGCAGAGGCAGTGCCTGATGCTAAAAGGGCAAGCATGACAGCACTTAGCTTCCAAGTTTTTTTATTTATCATGTTTATCTCCGTCAAAACGTTTTTATTGTATATATTAATGTAAAAATACATTAAATCTTTTTTTTGTCTAGTAGTTTGGACAATTAAATTCCTAATTACGCTAAAAGGCAACCATATTCAAATTAATATTAAACTCTTTTATCATTTTAAATTAGTTGCTTATTTTATCTTCGACTTTATTTTTTTTATTTCTTTCTGCTTGTATCAAAGTTATAAATTCTTATACCTATTCCGCGTGGGTTTACGGTAGTCGGAACTCTGACAATGGTTAATGTAATCACACCTGTCTGACTTTTTGTTTCCGCACCACTTGTGGTGGTCATATACATTATCTTAACAGGCACTTCTACACGCCAAACATACGTCCTTGGCTCTCCGGGTATATCAATGGCTTTGCTCCCAAGCAACTTAACATCGCCAGTAGGCTCTGAGGAAACAACCATCTTAGCTGCTAACACAGCATTAATAGTATTTGCCGCCTGAAATCCCTGAAGATATTCATTCCATCCATCTGGCCTGAAATAACCCTGAACTTCTGTTAACTGCTCTTTCCAGTTGTAATAATCGTATCGGTTTATTTTCCTTACAGCCTGAAGAGCAAACTCGTTAATCGCACCCACAGAAAGGTTAGGCTGATCAAGTGGTATTTGCGGGATAAGCTTACCATCAGCCGCTAATGGCACATATCTTGGCGGAACTTCTTTCCCATAAAAATAAGATGCTGTCATCAAACTGGCAATTGCCATCGCAGCAGAAAATATACTCAAAGAAATAACTTTTCTATAAATAGAGTAAATACCCTGATTCCTTAATATTACATAATCACCATGATGCCCTGTTGTATTCGCATTCAAATCTCTACTTGATTTTTTCAACTCTACATTTTGCGCGGTCGTTGGCGACTTGCTTTTAGTTTTTGACTTCTTTTTTTCCGTTGACATAATATTTTAACCTTTTAATTACTTGGGTGAACCATGATTTGAGATATTTCTATTCCGTTTGGATTTTCGGTCGTTGGCACTTTAACAATCGTTGTTGAAATAATAACTTTCGATGATTGAACCGGAGCCGCACCCCTATAGGTAATTATCGCTGGAACTTCCACACTCCAAATATAATAATCTCCTACTGGATATTGCTCAATAATCTTCGCAGAGCCTGTTGGTGTCAACCATACTTCTAAACTCTTCTCTTTTACGTTTTTCAAGACCTCAGAAACATTAAGTGCATTCTGGAATGCAGACCATCCATCCGATGTAAAGTAAACGGAGTTTTGACCCATTTTCTGATCGACATTGTAAAAGTTAAATGAGAAAATATTTTTCAAGGCATCATTTGTCCAGCTTTGAACCTTCTCAGCAGAAATAATCGGATCGCTTGTCGTTTTTATCTCTACCGCATTCTTGCCATCCCAAGCATAAAAAACAGTTGGCGGCTTTGCTGAAGCAATAAAGTAAAAACTTAAAAAACAAAGTAATCCTACAATGATAAGAAAAACATTTAAACCAATAACGTCTAAGTTTTTCTTATAATCACTTCCAATATATTTTTCCAAATATTTATCGCGACTATGACTATCAACAAATAATGAAAAAAATCTAAAAATAGATAGCATAATCTTATTCTCCTATTTTAGTCGTAAAATCATTCAGGTTAGCACAAAGTTTTTCATACTTTGATTCCTCTCTCTGATACGGCTTACCTGTTTTAACATCTATAGGATTACTTGAACATAACAATCTTCCATCCTGATAGTTAATTAGAAGAGTTGGGGACGGCGTAGTATAAATACTCCAAAAAATAACCGCCACGCTAAATAAACAAATACCAAAACAAATCTTACAGAAAAAAAGCATTTTAGGAATCCAGGCAATGGCTATACTAATTCTTTTTCCTGCTGTTGTTTCATAGTTATCATCATTTTTTACAATCCCAATATCTCTGTATTTCTTAAAAGGCAAATCTTCGTAGTTTATATTCCCTACTCGCTTTGTATTTTTGCCTTTATTGGTGGATTTTTCTTTCATAATACCTCTTACTTAAAGACTCTTTCTTACAAGGCCTGCTATCAAACTATCATAAGAACGTTTCATTTCATTATGGGCTTGCTCAAGAAGCGTTTCAACCAATGTATCTTTTAATGTTGAAGCTTTATCTTGTTCTTTTTTAAGCTTGAACTCTTTAAGGGCATCAGCAGACAGCTTCAGGATAGCGGAAAGATGGGTAGCCGCAGCTTCGGTAGCCGCTTTTCCATAAATATAATCTTTTCTTTTTTGTATTTTTTGTTGAAGTTCTTCTTCTTTATATTTTTCAAGCGTTCCATCTGTCGCAATAGTCAAAGAGTCCTCACCTGATAAACTATCAAGTTTCGCATGTCTTTCAAGATGCTCAACTGGAACACCAACTTCAACAGCTCTTGCCCACTGCATAGGACTTAATATGGTATTAGCTTCATAAAAAAACTTCGCGTTTTTCTTTTCCCTTTTCACCAAACCTATATTCGACAATACAGAAACAATCTTTCTGGTTTCTTCATCATCAAAGCCAATATCTTCTGATACTTGCTGAACGTTTTTCTCTTCACCCGCTTCAACTAAATACTTCCAAACAATACCGTTTAACTCATCCCATTCCATACTAAACCCTCTTATTTTTATATTACCTCTTTCTTATGCCCTAATTTATTCAAATAATCAATTGTAAATCATTAAATAATTAAAAATAAAAAAGAGAGCATTGCTCTCTTTTTTAAGTATTTATTACGGTTATTTATCCAGATAATGTCTGATATAATGCATCAACTCATCATCTTTAAAAGGTTTACTTATATATTCATTAACGCCAAGGGATTTTGCTCTTTTCTGATGCTTTTCAGCAATACGTGAGGTAACCATAATGATCGGCACATCTTTAAAGCGTTGATGCTCTCTTACATATTGAGCAAAGGCAAAGCCATCTTTTCTTGGCATCTCTACGTCCAGAATAATCGCATCTGGAGAAACAGTTGCCAACATTTCAATAGCGTGCTGACCATCTGTTGCTGTTACATAATCGAAACCTTCTTTTTGTAGCAAACGTCCCGCTGCTTTTCTCAGTGTAATAGAGTCATCAACAACCATTATCATCTTCTTAGCAACAACTGAGTTAGAAATATCAACTACATTTTTAACAGGCAGTTTCGCCACATCACTATCTAAGCCATGATGACGAAGAAGTGTTGTTCTCGCTCTTGCTGGATCAATAATAAATGCCGCCGCTCCGTTAGGAAGCAGTGTCGCACTCACCACACCCGGCACACTGGATAATGTCCTACCCAAAGGCTTGATAGGCAATTCATTAACACCTATTAACTCTCCTACCAATACAGCGATTATACCTTCCCTGTCTTCACAGACAATAAGATGCTTATACGTTGCCATCGTTTTAGGATCATGATGTAAACCAATCAAATCAGAAAGGTATCTAAAGTCTATTTCTCTACGAACGCCTTCTATAACAAGCGAAATTCTTCCCGTAGCATTCGCCTCTATCACGTCTTCTTTTGATAGCTGCCTAACATCAATAATCACCTCAACAGGGATACCAATCACTTCACTCCCTGTAGACACCATCAATGCGGATACTGTAGAGATGGATGTTGGCAATTGAATTTCAACTTTCATTCCTTTACCAAACTGAGAAGTTATCTCATATTTTCCACCCATCGATAAAATATCATTTCTAACCACATCAAGGCCTACACCACGACCCGCATGATGGTTAACAACCTCAGCAGTAGAGAAACTTGGCAAACATATCATATCAACAGCTTGCCTATCGCTCATTGGATTTTTAGCATCCCATAAGCCTTTTTCGATAGCTTTCTCTCTCACTTTTTCAACGTTAACACCTGCGCCATCATCCTCTATAGTAATATAAAGCCTTCCGCCTTCTTGTTTAACATTTATCTCGATAGTTCCTTCTTCTCTCTTACCCCTTGCCTTTCTAACATCTGGCATTTCTATACCATGAGTTAGACAGTTTCTCAGAGTATGATCAAGAGCAGGCCCTATTTTAGTTAAAACAGAACGGTCAACTTCAATAGAGTCATTTCTGGTCATCAATCTTGCTTTTTTACCCAGCTCTTTTGCTACTTTTGTGACCAGCAATTGAGAGCTATCAGATTTTGAAGAGAACGGCATTAATCTTGCCTTACTCAGATTGTTTTGAGTTTCTTCAATAGCTCTTTTCTGTGCTACTAAAATAGCCTGCATTTCTTCAGTAACACGTTTTAAAGCCTGATAAATATCAAAAGTATCGTTTACACTTTCGCTGAACGACTTCACAATCTCATGAATATCCTGATATCTATCCAACTCAAGTGAGTCCATAGCATAATCAATCCCTGCTGCCTTAGACTCTTCTACTAACTGGCTTTTAGATTGAATCTGGCTATCAGTCTCAAGCTCAAGCTCACGGAGCTTTTTGGTCATGATGTTAACAATTTCTTCAAACTCTTTAATATGAACTAAAGATTGGTTAATAGAAGTTTCGTTAGACGCGTTACCTAACTTAACCTCATTCATTTCATCAGAAAGCACACTCAAAGTATGAACATCAACTTTAACAAAGGCGTCATCTTTATTTTTCTTGGCAAAAGGCATCGCCACAACATTATTAGATGTTTTACTATCTTGATTTTCTATTATTTCTACTGCTGCCGATGTTTCACTTAGTGCTTTGTTTCGTTTAGCTAGTCCAATATTTTCATAGCTTTCAATATTACCTTGATCTATTTCTTCTATCATAGCCTTAAAGAAATCAAATCTTTTTGTAATATTTTTAGCAATAGATATATCTAATATCCCTTCAAGCTCAACGGCTTCAAAACGTATTTTTTCCAGAATAGTTTCCATTTCGTGTATAGCTTTTCTGGCTTTACTTGCTCCAGTAATACCCACTGAACCTTTCAGACCGTGAAGGCTTCTGCTAAGCTCTATTATTGCTTCTTTATCCCCTGAAACAAGATTACTTAAAAGCCCATCAATCTCTTCAACAACATCTTCATATTGTTCTTTGAAAGCATCCCATTGCTCAGGTTGAAACTCTTCTTCTGATTCCGCATCGCTATAAACAGGCGAAATCGCTTCAGTATTTTCACCTCTCACCTCTTCAGGCGCAGGCTGTTCAGCGATGAATGAATCGTAAGTGCCGTTTTCAATGGACGCGACCATTTCTTTTACTTGCTCAAATTGCTCTGCTATATCGTCAATGATTTCTGATATCTCTTTGATCTCATTAACTACATCTTGAATAGTCGTTTCCATAGCATGAACTTTTGTTCTTATACTTATTGCGCCCAAGAAACTCACATGACCTTTTAATGTATGTAAATCTCTATGAAGCCTCGCTACAAAAGACTCATCACCTTCTCTTATTTGTTCAATGCTTTCATTGATATTTGCAGATAAATCTTCCCACTCTTCAAAGAACCCATCTATAAACTGCTCATCGATTTTATCAACGGGCGCAACATTTAAAACTTCATTGACTTCTTCCGGCACATCATCAAAATCAAGATCCATACCCAAATCAAAACCAGTATCTTCTTTACCCTGATCAAACTGATTTATCATGGATGCTGGGATAGGCTCTTCAACTTCATCATTTACAGAACTTAAGACAACAAACTGCTCAGCAGAGACATCTTCTGAAGTTTCTTCCATGTGTTCTATAGAATACTCAGTATTTTCTTGATCACGAATAGTATCATCTTGTTGAGTTGTTGCCTCAGCAGGTATTTCAGTTTCAGCGGCCTTCGAATCCTCACTATCATTGTCATCCAATCGTGACGTATCTTCTGTAGACTCATGGGTAATAACTATTTCTGTAGACTCAGTAAAAACTTCAGGCTCTACATTTTCTGAAGTCTGACCATAATCTGCAATAGAGTATTCTGATTCGGTATGATTTACAGTTGGGAAATCAATAACATTATCGGTTTTTTCTTCCGTATAAGAAACATGATTTTCCGCTGTATTTTCTGCAATGTGCAAATCGTCTTTACCAGACGCTAAAACATCATCAACAACAGATCGTATTTCGTTGAAACTTTGAATATACTCTGGAAGTATTTCTTGAGTTTGCTCGGATATAATCTCATGATATGGAATCAAGGCGGCCTTTTTATCTGAAACTTCTTTTATTAGCCTATTTAATGACGTTGACAATTCATCCATTTTATTCTGGACAAGATGTATTTTATTTTGACTCATATTCATCCTTATATGTAGTAAACGGCCCTAAAGCCGTTTACTAACACTTATTTGTATAGTTTAGAAAACGCTTCTCTCATTAAATCAAGATTATCTCGCATGTTAATCAAAGAAGATAATATAATATCTAACTGCTTTTCTTTATCAACATCTGAAACAACATTATCAGAAACTTTATTTTCTTCAACGTCATCACCATCATTATTCTCTTCGGCATATTCCCTATCGAACATTTCTGGTTCAGGCAAGGCAACTGGCTCAGGGAACTCCACTTCCTCCTGCTCCTGTTTACCTTCTTGCTCCTCGTCAGATTCTTCAAAGTTTATTACAACCGCAGAATCTTCTGGATCTTCTTCTAAGAATAACTGGCCTTCAAAAGGATTAACATCATCTTCAGATTCTGGCGTTTCTTCTTTACCATACGCCTGAAGAACCTCGTCAACTACTTTATAAACGTCATCATTAATATCAAGCAAAGAATCATTCTCAATAACTTTGGTTAAAGCATCAACAATTACTTCTTTTACAACAAGAATGTTTTTCACTTCTTCATAAGTTAACTCAATATCTTCGACATCATGACATTTTACTAATAGCTTGTTAGTAATATCCTCTAATCCTTTATAGTTTACTTCACTTGCTATTTTCTTCACTTCTTCCAGCGACTCTACAAAATCTGGAGCCACTTTAAGACGGTCTTCCATTTCATAAGCAGATTCTCTCAAGGAATCAATAACAGTATCAACACGAACAAAAAGATCATCCATTTGAATTACTGCTTCTGCAGACTCTTCTGATTCTTCGTCTACAAGATCATCAAGCACTGGAAGATAATCTTCTGGCTCAATATGATCACCAGCTTCTAAAGGATCAACAACGTCTATATCATTTTCAGAAACAGGGATAACATTTCTTTCGTCATCTTCCATCTCCTCATGAAGCTTATCAGCCTCGTTATCATTTTGTGCGAAAAGTGGAGATTCTGATTCATCTTTATCTTCTTCATCGATAAAGCTTGGCAAGTCAGAAAGGCTCGCAGATTCTGGAGTAATACCAGAACGCACAGCTACTTCTTCAACAGGCTCAGGCTCCATAGACGGCATTTCGAACATACTTAAATCGTCTTCTGACTCTTCATTATCTTGATCGAACATCTCTCTTGAGAACTCTTCCTGCTCAATCAGTTCTTGTATTTCTTTTGGATCAAAATAAGTTTCACCCGTTGCCTTCAGATCTCTAGCCCATGAGACATAGCACTCCATAGCCTTAACAGCAAGACTTTCAAGTTCTGGAGTCCACGGCTTATACATACCAAGGATCTGATTGAAACGGTATTCAATATCCTGTGCTAAGTATGCTAAAGGCCACAAGCCAACCTGTTTACCACTCCCCTTAAGAGTATGGAAAACGCGTCTCATCGCTGTCATTAAATCCCTGTCTTCTGGATTATCACGAATTTCTTCAAGCGTTCTGTAGAAATCAGATTTGATGTCTGATTCCTCTTCTTCTGACTCGATCTCATCCAAATAATCAAGGAAGTAACAGTCTGGATCGTGCTTATCAAAGGTGATAGTTTGAGGCTGCACGGCCTGCTGTTCTTCTGTTAATACAGGTTTTTCTTCTTCAACTACTGGACGTTCATCAATCTCTTCTGAATCATCACTCATAGTTTCAGATGAAGGCTCAGCATCCTCAGAAACCTCTTCCACTGATATTTCTGGATGCTCTTCATCAACTTCTTGAGTATCACTCTCAAGATGAGTAGTTTCTTCAGCTACAGAGACATCTTTTATATCAGGACTATCTTTTTTCTCCTCGTCAAAAACAGGCAGCAAAATTTCTTCAGGTCCTTTTTGAGCTTTTTTAGGCTCAAACAATCCATCAAGACTAAGCAACTCAGGCTCTTCTTTCTCTTCCTTTTCATCTTCAATGACGAACTCTGGCTCTGGCTCTGGCTCTGGCTCTGGCTCTGGCTGAGATTGCTCTACTATTTCATGAATATCAACAGAATCTTCAATAGCATCGCCTTCTTTTTCAACATTAAAGTTAAACTCTGGAATATCTTTTTGAACAACCAAGTCTTTATTAAATAAAAGTTTCACAGCCGGGATAAGCATAACTACCGCATCTTTATCATCTTTTTCAAGAGAGTTAAAGAACAAGCTCAATCCACTTACGCCGACAGTAATAGCTTCTCTTTCCTCATCAGAAATAGTTCCCTTTTCAGCTATACCTGCTGATATTTTTCTTATAGCACTTAACACATTGACAGCAGCACCTTCTTTAATGATGGTTAACGCACCAATAGCCATTCTTGCTGGAGCTTCTATTTTCTCTATATCTTCAACCTTAGCATCCTCACCACGGAAGATCTCGTCAAGAATAGATTCTATTTGTTCAAAGTCCTTTCTGATTTCCGTAATAGTCGCAAGCCTTGCTTCTTTATTAAGATTCTTTTGCGTCTCATCATCCCATTTAAATACAGGTAGTTCAGAAAGCTCATCGTATTTTTCAGAAATAGCCAGTTCGACTTTCTTCGCCTGAAGCTCTACTTGCTTCTCGAATGCTTCACTGACATAACCTTTCTTCTCGATATACTTATCAAGCATAATAATTAGTGTTGCCACTTCTTTACCCAAGATTGGATTCATCTTTTCTTTGGTTGGGCTTTGTCTGTATTTGTTGAACAATACATACAACGTATTCAGGAAAGAATTGGCGCTTTTATTTTGTGGGAAAATTTCTTTTTTAACCAGAAGCACTTTAATCGCAGCAAGCAAATCTCTCTTATCGCCATCTGAGGACATATTAGATACTAAAGCTTCCTTCAGACCGTGAACGGCTCTTTTTACATCAACGATATTCTGGCTGAAGATCTCCATTTTCTCCTGATTTTCAGCAGACATAACTTTTTTAACATCCGACAGGAATCGTGGAATATCAAAACGCTGGTAAACCTCAGCAATAGTGTTATCCTTCAATGAAAGCTCTTGCGCTTTTTCGCTTAACAAACGCAGCATAACTTTTTTGAGATCTTCTATTTCTACACTATGCTTATCATCGCTTTTCCCAAAATTTCTAATCTCAAAGTTGGCTTTATTGAGAATCTCAGCCAAATCACTCTTATTATCAAGCTCAGCATTAGGATCACGAAGGGCAAGCACAAGCCTTCCCTTAAGCGCAAGGAAATATTTTTGATAACTCGCAACATGCTTCAAGCGATAAAGAGAATCAATATCGTCTATCATTTTTCTTAATGCTACGATAGCATCATCTTTGCTTTCAGTTTTAATCCATCTGTTAGACTCAACTTCAAATCTTGCTTTCACTTCATCAGCAACATTTTCCAGATCAACAGGATCAACTTTTCTGAAAGTCACATCATTAAAGTTTGCATAAGGGGTAAATATACGGTTTACGCTAACTTCTTTCTCACCGAGTATTTTACTCATCTCACTCCAGATAGGCCAAAGCTCAACATAACTTACGTTTTTAGCTTCTTCCGCATCTTTTTCGGATAGTGAGTTAAGATGATCCATCAGCGCTTTTGTCGCATTACGGGATACTTTGATAGCCTGATAATAGAGATTGTCATTTGAGATCTCGTCTTTTTTTATAACCTGCAGAAGAGTAGCAAGCGTTTTAGCAAAGTCATGCTCTCCCCATGCTTGAATCATGCTTAATCCACTAACAACCTTTAAGGCTTCAGGGACACTTGTGAATGAGTTAACGTCTATTTTAGACTCTAATAGGTCATTCAACTGCTGATGAATACCTTTTAAATTTACGCTCAATACCTTATTTAATGTTTTTAGTAATGCTATATTAAAATTGCTCATATTTCTCTCTCGTTTGAGTTATTGTCCCTTCTTGTCAAAACTAACAAGAATATAAAAAAAGACAAGACCAATGCAGGTTATATTTTATTTAGCCTGTCTTTTTCTTAAGATTCCACTTATCTTATTATCAGCCTTGGTGATATTAGATACTAAATCATCATTCACCGCCTCTTGTTTTTCATGCCTCTCGTTAACAAGAGTGATTTCATTTAATACGTCTGTAAGCTGAGTTAGCTCTTTCTCTGAACCTTTATAAACTTCCAAAATACGACCCTGAAGTCTTTCAAGTATCAGGTTAATTTCTTTCAAAGATTCACCTGCTGCTTCGGCAGACATTGAGCTTTCAACGACATCAGCAGAACTGCTTTCCATTTTTGAAACCGTTTGCTTCGCATCACCCACAATATCTTCTACTATTTTATCTATCGTTTTAGCAGCATTATTAGCGCCCTCAGCAAGTTTTTCTATCTCGCTTGATACTACGAGAAGCTTTTTACCCGCCTCTCCTGCTTCTGTTGCTTCTATTGCAGCATTAATAGCGATAACTTGGATTCTGCTTGCTATTTCTCTGATATTATCAGTCATACCACCAATACCCTGTGTTGACTCACTCAACTTTTTAATTCTTTTCGAGGTCGCCTGAATAGTGTCTCTTGTCATGTTCATCTTGGATATGGTGTCCTGAATTTTCAACGCCCCTGTTCTGGAGTTTTCTATATTCTCTTCAAACTCAGATTTTATATCCTCAGCCGCTCTTTTGGTATTGTTAGCACTACTTATAACACTCTCTACCTCATTTGCAATTTTTTCTACTTTTCTTTTATCGTCTTCAGAACCTTCTTTTAACTTATCAGCCAACTGTTTAGATTCACGCATGAAGGTATAACTTTTGCCTATTTCACCTGTCAACTCTTCATTCTCAAAAACAACGTTTGAGGAGAAACGTCTTATCCTATCGAGAATTTTACTCAACGTTTGATTGTTATAAGGCATGGTCATGTTATTCAAATATTCTTTGTTTATTGAGTTTCCCTCAAATAATAACTCAATAGTTTTACTTAATGAATTTATTGTTTCTTTATATTTTTTAGTTCTTGATGGATCTGTTCCTATTACAGCATCATCATCTGACAGTCTAACAACTGCTAAAAATGCAAATAAAGAAATCGCCACAAAGATAATCGCAAAATATAACCAAACATTAATGTCGCCAGCATCGCTCTTAAGAATATAGTTTAAACTATCATAAGCACTATTTAACTTATCAGAAGCCGTATCTATTTGAGACTTAAACTTCATCGCATTTATTTTAGAGGGCAATAAATCAATCACTCTTACAGAGTTATCATTTAGCTCCTGAACGTAGTTAAAAAGTGTATCTGTATCTTTGCTCGCCTTTGCTGCATTATTTAATCTTGCCACATCTCCCGGTAAGGCACTAATCTCTTTGGTATAAAGAGCAATTACCTGAACTATCTGATTCTGATTTGTTAAATAATCAGAGTTAAGCATATCTTTAGTGCTGCCCAAGTTCACAACCCTATCACTTGAAAGATCCTGATAAGTTTTTGCAAGCACTGTCTGTATGCTTGTACCGCTAAGGGCAGGATTGGCTGAAAGTAATCTTATTTGGTTTAAAACTTTGTTTAATGATGACGTATATTTATCCGTGGCATCATTTAAGGCTATAATGTCCTCTTTTTCATTCAGTATGTAAGTAATATTGTTTGAAATCTCATTAACAGAGTCTTTAAACATATTAAGCTGATTAGAAATTGAATCTTTAGGAGCCGGAACTGTAATACCTGCTATTGTCTTGCCTCCCTTTAGCAAAAGACTTAACTGTTCGCCTACTCTATCTTGAGAAGCGGCAAGAGATTTAAACGCATTAGGATTTCCGTCAATAGCAGAAGAGCTTGCCCTTAACATGTTTTGACTTAAATAAGCAACATTTGTTGTGATATTCTTCTCATTATAGTTTCCATCCATATCATCGATGTATTTATAGATTGAACCACCACTTGCCACAATACACAGCACAGCCAGAACTTTAAGAACCATTTTTTTGGTTGAGTTTTCCGGTCTTACTTTTGTTGTTTTATTCGCTGCTTTCATTATTTATCTCTCTTTATTTCTGTGGATTTTTCAAGTTGAAAACCTTCAACTCTTTATTTAATGTTTCAGTTTCTTTATTCAGATCGGAAATTTTACGCGACATTTCATTATTGCTCTTAGAAATATCTTCATTCACATCTACAACATTATTTATAGAAGAAGTGATTTTCTCATACTGATCTTTTTGGAACTGATATTTTTCATCAATCTTCTTAATAGAATCACTTAAATGACCTGAAAGCTCATCCAAAACCCCAAAAGAGTTATCCACAATAGTGGTCAAACGCGTTCCCTCATCGATTTCATCAATAGAGGATTTTATTGCTCCATTAATTGCGGTAATCTGCTGAAGTGTTGTATCAATAAGTGCATTGATACGCTTAGAGTTTTCACTAAAGAATGTTGCCATATCCTTCACGCCGTCCGCAATATAACTAAACCCTTGTCCAGCATCTCCCGCTTTTGCGGCTTGAACTTTAGCGTGAATAGCCAGAACATCCATTCTCTCCGAAAGACTCATCAGATTCGCAGCAATCTCAGAGATTTCATTTGTCGATGTCCAAAGGTTGCTCGCTCTTGACTGAGCATCTTTAATCTTAGTATTGATTTCAGAAATACTCTTTTGAGCAGTTTCAATAGCATCCGTTCCTCTAACAATAGAGGTTCCTGATTTGTTAGAAATATCCTGAGATGTTTTAAGCATTCTATCAAGCTCTTGAAGGATGGTGTTTATTTCAATAAAGAACGTTACCGTCTCATTAATCTTACCATTCTGTTCTTTGTATTTAGCTTTGATGCTTTCGTTTATTTCTAGCTGCTCTTTTGCTGTAATGCCAACTTTTTCTATCGCTAAAATGTTATTTCTTATAATATCGGATACCTTACCTATCGTTGTATTGATAGAGTCAGATAAAGACATTAACCTTCCTTCACTCAATCTTATCTTATGTCCAAGATTTCCCTGGCCCACTACACTTAGATCTTCTATCATTTTAGAAACGCCGTCATTGATCATTGCTCTTTCTTGTTTAAGAGCAAGGAAGCTTTTCTGATTCTCTTTCGTATTGATAGCCATCAGTAAACAAATAAAAGAAGCAAATAGAACGGCGAATACCCATACAAGATTTTCGTAAAGGGACAAAGAACGCTCATAGTTTAATAAGGACGTTTTAACACCCTCAACAATACCATTACTATTAGTTGCGATAATCTTATTGTTTGCATCTATCATTTTACTCATGTTATTGAGATTTTGAGCAATATCAATAATCGTTGGAGATATTGCCTGATAGTTATTAAAACTACGCGTTAACTGATCAATAACCTCTTTCGACTCTAAGGTTCCAAGCGAGCTATTACCTTTCAACAACGCATTATAAGCTAAAGGTAAAACTTTATTATCATTCCATATTTGTGAAACAATTGCTTGATAATTGGCGTTAGGCGCTTTTAAGGCAACCATGTTTTTATCCATTCTTTGAAGAATAGTGATTATCTGGCTTAAATAAACGACTTGCTTTTGATTTGCGTTTGCAGAAGGTTTTGACATGTTATTTAATGCAGATAGCGCATCAGTCGTCACTGAAGTCATTGAACTACTTACTTCATCCAGACTCTTGTTGGTCTTTGTAATAGTTTCCTGAGAAGAAAGTATATTATCAAGACTTTGTTTTACCTTAGCCCAATAGTCTGTCAAATCTTTCAATGAAGATTCGTTCAGCTTGTTGCCTCCAGCAATATAGTTTATATCCTTATCAATAAGAACATATAATGACTTTAACTGCGAAAAGCTTGTCGCATCATTTGAGATAAAATGCTTTATTTCTGATTTTGATTGACCAACTAAAAAGTTTAACTCATTTGCCGCATCTTTTGACACCTGAAGATCTATGGCATTATTATGATTATACCATATACTGCCAAATAATAACCCGCCTGACACCGCCAAGCCTAAAGACGCAAGTATATATTGAGTTGATTTCTTTAATCTACCTATAATAGGAAGTTTTTTAACGTTTATATTTTCGTCAAATGCCTTTTCATCATACGCAGGATTATCATATCCAGTATACTCACTGTTCTCAGTATTTCCTAAACTTTGCTGGTTAGAATCTATCCAAGTGTTGGAGGATAATCCTGAACTGTTTCTTGAAGTTTTCATATATTATATTTCCACTTTATTATCGTATTATTTAAGTCTAAAGGCATCCATCACCTCTTTAGACGTGATAAGGCCCTCTATGTCAAGCTCGTTCCAACGGCTGCCTTTTTCGTCTTGCCATACTTGTTTTACCCACCTGAGCTTACTTTCAGATTCAACTACGGTAAGCGATGTATCGTTCGCCATTCTTTCAATATGAGGCCACAGCAACGCCAGATTTAAGTTGTGTTTCTTACTTAACAAGATAGCATGAGTGCTTTGCGTATTTGAAGGAGAGCCTAAAAGAAAATGTTTCATATCCATAACTGTTCCAACAGTTCCCTTGAAGTTTGCTATACCCACTATCCACGGTTGTGTCATGCCTATATGAGATACAGCAGGTAAAACAGACGTTTCTTTTATATCCTTTATTCTCATTAACCATTGTGAATCACGGCTCAACTTTAATAATATAAAACCTTGAATATCTGATGAAGGCAAATTATTTAAATCTTTTGTTAACTGCTCCTGAAAATCAATGAGCGATTTCTTCTCATCTTTAGTCGGTTCTTTTTTATTATTTTCTTTTAGAACTGTATTAAATGTAAAAGGAACTAAATCTTCACTCATATTTGCCTCTTATTATTTTTTTATCCGGCTTTTCAATAATCTTTTTGCCGCGTTTATTATGATATCCCTGTTAATAGGTTTTACTAAATAAATATTCACGCCTTGCTCTTTAGCCCAAATCTTATCATAGTTATCATTTCTACTACTGCACATAATAACGGGAACATGCTCAAGTTTTTTTATCCCCCTTACTCGCCTTACCGCTTCATATCCATTCAAAGGATAAGTTAAGGCATCAAGAATGATCAGGTGAATATTTTCATTTTCACACTTTTCAACACCCTCTAACGCATCTTTTGCATAGTGAGTGGTTAACCCCTCTTCTTTGAAAAAATGATACACATTTTCTATTTCTTCATTAGGGGAATCAATAATCAATACGTTCAGCTTATCTCTCTTTGACTTCATCAGGCGGGAGTCTCCTCTTCCATAACAGGCAGGTGTTTTTGAATAGTTTCAATAAGCTGCTGCTTTTTAAATGGTTTTGTAATGTAGTCATTACAGTTTAACATTTCACCTTTTGTCTTATCAAAAGGACCATCATTAGAGGAAACCATAATAACCACAATATCTTTGAACTTCTCGTTTGACCTGATCATTTGCAAAGCCACCCATCCATCAATCCTTGGCATCATTATATCCAATAAAATTGCATCTGGCTTTTCAGCAATAATTTTTGCCAGCAACTCAAAACCATCATTTACAGGCTCAGCCCTATAGCCTGCTTCCTCTAAAAAGCTTATCCCGGTATTTCTGATAATCTTCGCATCATCAACAACCATGATAAAAGTGTCTTTTATAAGTTTAGGCTGTCTATCATTAATCATTTTTATTCCTTTATTAAAGTAGTTTTTATTCACAATATACTTTCTATTTTAAATTACAAATTTAAACGCCGATTTGAACATAAAACAATCAGATTTAACTCTGCCTGTCTGATGAAAATCTCACTCCTATTGAATATCTGAAAAACAAAACATAATCAATGGACTATTTAAATTATATTCGCTCAACACTAAAAATTATTGATTTTGCAAAGATTAACGAGTATTAATTCATTTATAAACTCATCTTACTGCTTCACTTTTTGAAGCGGTTTTCTTTTTATTATATCTGGAGGCCAATATCATATGGAAAGCATTGATGTATCTGCTACGCCCCTAAAAGACTGGAATAGTAGCCCGGAATGGAAATCAATGGATTCAACAACCAAAGGCTTATTCTCACAACTTCTTTTGATTGCTTCATTTAATAAACCAGCAGGATACCTTCCTGATGACGATAAGCTCTGGAGAAAATGGCTTAACATTCCTTCTCCAACTTTAGACGAAGACAACTATGATGAGTATCAGCCTGACGAAAAAGAAATTGCCAAAACAATAAAAAAATATTTCGACAACAATAAATCCTCTGGTATTTCAGCATCCATGTTAGATGCACTTGAGTCTATATGGGAAACTGAACACTCAACAAAAGAAAAAAGAAACGCACGTTTTTCCTACGATTCATGGATTAACTACTTATGGGTATACCAATGGAAGCCAGCCTTACTTAATGCTTTAGTTAAGATAGATGTTAAAGTGCGTATGCAGTTTGATGAGTTTGAGGGCTATGAAGGGTATTTCTTCCCTCTTGCTTATAGTATGGCTAACATGGGTTCATCCACCTTAAAAGTTGTTGCAACTGAAAAGAAAAAGACTACCCGTAAAAAAGGCAAGAAAGCATCACTGCCTCTTCCTAAGATTTTCGAGGTCGAATCTTTTAACGATAATGATGTAGGGTATGACGGTATACTTTGGATAAACACTGATAGCTCACCACTCAGCGATTTGGCTAAAGTAATGCGAGTCTGGCGAACACCTATCACTTCTGAAAGCAGGCAGAGCATTTGGACAGTTGGAGTATCTCAGTTGGAAAGCTCCATTTCTAATCACCCTAAAGCAAAACGCTTTCTTGGGCTTATGGTTAAAAATCACGGCGAAGCTAAAGTGGTTAAAACTATCGCAGATATGTCCCGAAGCTTAAACGGCGCATACGATCCTTATGCTCTGTTTACAAAAATTATTACCAGCTATGAACAAGGCACCGTTGGTGAACAAAAAGCCAGAGCACAACGTGCTACAGTATCACTTTAATTTTCAATTGCTTTATTCAGCATGTTATAAATGTTTATTAGTTATTTAAATGGAATACACGATGACCACAGAAGAAATACAAAAATTACGTAATACAAAAACTACATTTAATTGGGAACAATGGGATCTCGCGGATCCTCTGGAGGATCAGGAATGGTCTTTACTGGCCTGCCCAAAATGTTACCATTCAGAATCTGACCCTATTACCGTTTTAGCCAATAAAGATACGGGTGATTTTCATTGTGAAAAATGCGGACATTTAGGCAATGCAAAATTCGCCCCAAATAAGTTCAAAGGTAAGCTTAACTTTAAAAATCAATGGTGGAAATCACCACTTACGTCTAATATGCTTAAATGGTTTGAACGCAACTACATTTCCAAAGCAACATTGGACGCCCTGGACGTTTCTGTGGTAAACAAAAAGTATTTTTCACAAAGCAATACTATGGGGTTCTCTGTTGCTATACCGTGTCGATTGACCTCAGACTCAGAGGTTCAGGATGTTCACCATATCAAAATAGATCCTAAAGGTGGATTCACGAATGATATGATGACAACGGTTGGGGCAAAAACCATTCCTATCGGTATGGATAAAATAAACTACGATCACGTTATTGTAGTAGATAACATCAAGGACTATTTTTCTTTTTATGAAAGTGGCATGACTTCTGTTATTTGTTTGCCTAATAACTTAGACCCGCTTTCACCTCAAACTAACACGTGGGACTTCCTTCAGAATATCGAAGTTCAAATGAAACAGGTTAAGAAGTTCACCTTTGCTTTCCCCAATAGTGAGCGTGGTTTTGCGATTGAAGAAGAAATCTCTCGTCGTTTTGGTAGAGACAGGGCGTTTAGAATAAGATGGCAGCGTGATGTAGATGATGTGCTTGAACCTTCTGCTTATGATGTATTCTATGAATACGGCGAAGGCTCACTCGAAGACGAGATCAGTGAAGCGCAGCCATTTCCTATTAAGGGTATCTACGAGCTTCAGGATGTGGAAGATCGTATCGATGCTGCGTATGAATACGGCCTTAAACGTGGCGTTTCTACAGGCTTCCCTACACTTGATACACATTATACCGTAGAACTGAGTCAATGGACATTGGTAACAGGTATTCCCGGTAGTGGTAAGTCTAACTTCCTTGATGGTTTATTAGTCAACCTATCCAGGCTTCATGGGTGGAAACATGCTATATTCTCACCGGAGAACCAACCTATCGACCGATATTATGCCTCTCTTGTTGAGAAATATGTCGGTAAAGCATTCAGTAAAACAAGTGATTCGTCTAAGCGTATGAAGCCAGAAGAGCTGAATGAAGGTAAAGCGTTTATCAATAAACATTTTAAAGTCATGCTTCCTGATGAAGAAGAAGGAAACTGGAGTGTTGAAGGTATTCTTGAACTGGCTAAAGCGGCTGTTTATCGTCATGGCATCAAAGGCATTGTTATTGACCCTTGGAACGAAGTAGAACACAAACGACCTTCTGGTATGCAGGAAACAGATTACATCTCATACGTCCTGACCAAAATAAGGCGTTTTGCTAAAACACACAATGTGCATGTATGGATTGTTGCTCACCCAACAAAAATGACTAAAGGTGCTGATGGGAAATACCCTGTTCCAACTCCTTATGATGTTGCAGGCGGCGCTAACTGGAGAAACAAAGCAGACAATGCTTTAACTGTTCACCGCAACGTTGGTCAGATTGATGAAGATATTATTGATGTACATGTTCAGAAAATCCGTTTTAAAGAGATTGGACGTGTAGGTATGGTTAGCCTTCGTGGAGACATTACTTGTGGATGCTATTATGATGATATTGATCAGCAAAAACGCGCTATGTCTTTAGCATCACCAACACCTCTAAGCTCTAAAGAGATTAGACTAAAAGCGCCTTTAAATATGACTAACAGCAAAATGGGATTCACTGAAGCAACACCTTCTCTTTTCCATGACCCTGATGAAACTTTCAGGAGCTTATAAGAATAGGCCTTTCGAGGCCTTTTTATTTGCCTATTGATTATAAGTCGCTTTATAATTCAACTTTCTATTAAAATAAAGGAAACTATTATGAAAAAAATACTATTGAACGTTTTATTAGCAAGCTCATTATGCGTAGCATCTTTAACCGCATTTGCAGAAGAATATAACCTTAACTTTAGTGTCTATAAAAGTTATGGTGGAGAGCCTGAGCTATTTAATCAAATTGATACTTTAATAGAGTCTTCTGGCAGTTCAAATCCAACTTTATCCTCACTAGACTTAACAAGTGATGGGCTGAAAAACTCCTATAATCTTGAAAGCTTTCTTAGAAAAGGACAAGAAAATACATATTCTTATTCTTTTAACTTTAAATCAGAAAAGGCCAAAATTGTACCACTTAGAATTGAAAAAATAGAATTATCTCAAAAAGTTCTGCTTAAACCAAATGAAATCATTACTATTGAGAAAGAACCTTATACATTTAAAATAAAACTTTCTCCTCTTACCAAATAATACCATAAAAAAGACCTCAGAAGAGGTCTTTTTATTTTAAAGGGAAACATTACTCATCTTTATTGACATACATAGTATAATGAATAGGCAATAACGTATATATACCTTTAGACATCGCCCAATCAGCCAATCTTCTTGGTGGAATCTCTTGATCATCCCCCACTTTGAGCACTTTCTTCAGCGTTTCATAAGTCCAGTTCGTATTAAACGCATTCTTTCTTGAACGCATATATTCACGCGGAGATGCGACATCAGCACTACCCTGCTCCCATTCTACAACGTGTTTTGTACAGAATGGAATATATGTATATTTTCCTTTAACAGATGTTTCAAATGCTACGATGTCTGTATGATCGCATTTCATCTCAGCACCCATCGGATGACAGCAACGCTGCGTTAATACCCATAAGCGGTAATCTTCATCATTTCCAAGCTGAGCCATGACACGTTCATTTCTGTAGAATCCATCTTTACGTAGAATAGACTCTGCCTCACGATACATTTTTTGCTTCTTACGCATTTCCTTGATCTCAGCGGTAGTCATACGCTCGCCTTCTTTCTTAAGATCTTCTGTAGGATCAATAGTGCTAATATCTCCAATATTAGAATCGGGATCAGCAAGCTGGATCTCAACATACACCAAAGCATCCTGATACTGCGTCTGGTTCAAAATATTGATCGCATCGGCATTATCACCATTTTCACCAAAGAACTGCGCCATCTGACCTTCTCTCTTAGGACTTGGACGTTCTATTTTAGCAATGAACTCAGTAATCTTAGGTGGCTTACCATGCTCTTTCATAAGCGCACCATTACTCGTTTTAACACCCCATATTGAAACTTTAACAGGAAGTCCCTGAAACTGTGTCAGGTGTAAGGCGGTAATAACGTCAGCATCCCTACCGTTTTCTCCAAATATCTGCGCTGTCAGACCTTCTCTTTTCGTTTTTGAACGGTTTATAACCCCACCAAAGCTACCAATGATATCACCAACCTCATGACCTTCTAAAAGGCTTTTCTTTTTCATTGTGTTAGCTGGCTGAGAGTTATCAGTTTTATGCTCAAACATATTTTCTCCATACCTTTATGTGTTTTAAAAACAGTATAGTTAAACCACTTAAAAAATAGCAATTTATTTTTTAATAAAAAGCCATTAAAAATGGAAAACATCGGTTTTCATGTTATACTTATACAATCAGATTATTTTACAGTTATCATTATTTAGAGGACATTATGGAAGACAACATAAAAAGAATTATTATTGTCGATAGCAGTGCTATTCTTCACAGATACTACCACGGATATTCAAAATTACAAAGTATTTATAAAGGCGAAAAAATAGATGTCGGCGCACTTAATGGCTATGTAAGCTATATTTATCGTCTCAAACAAGAGTTCAGACATGATCATGTTATTCATGTTCTCGACCCTGAAGGTGGTTCAGCATTCAGACAGGCTCTTTTACCCACTTATAAAGCACATCGCCCTGATAAAGAAGAAAGCTTTACCATTCAGAAAAACCTACTCACTACCGTTCTTGACGGATTCCAGCAGCCGTGGATTAAGGTTGATGGCGTAGAAAGTGATGATATTATTTCATCCTATGCGGAGCAATACGGTAAAGATTGCTATGTCATGATCGCAGGTCAAGATAAAGATTTGTTCCAGTGTATCTTTGATGAACACCCTGAAGGCCCCGGATTAGTAATGATGGCATCTCTTGTAAAAGACAAGCAAGGCCATAACATTCATGAGCTTCGTAATGAACAATATGTTAAAGATAAGCTTGGTGTTCATCCCTATCAGGTTGCTGACTTTTTAGCCCTTAAAGGTGATGGCTCTGACAGCATCAAAGGCATACCCGGCATCGGTGATAAAAAAGCTGCAGATTTGCTCAATACTTATCACGATATTGAAACCATAATGATGAATGCCAATGAGATTAAAGGCCGAGTTGGAGATAGTATTCGCGCTGGCCTCGCAGATATGCCCTTAATGAAACAGCTTACCCGAACCCTGACAGGACTTGAGCTTCCACTCATCGAAGACATACCATGCGTTAAAAATCCACAGTTAACAACGTTTGTAAAGGACTTAGTTCACGCAGAGACTTATTGGGCAGATAACTTAGATGAGTTTGTTCAGCCCGCACCTAACTTTAACCGCCGTCCAAACTATAGCGTTTAATATTTAAATAATGCCTTTCGAGGCATTATTTTTTGCTATTTCCTACTTTAAATTTTATGGTTTAATAACTAAATAGCCGCAGGTTTGCTTATTGACAGCCGCTACAACTATGGTTAATTTAGTATTTTAAGAAACAAATAGATAGCAATAATAACAGGAGAGACGAGTGCTGGATTATTCGCATGAATAATAGCTATCCCCACTTTCTAAAAGTGAACTCGCAGTGAAATATATGACTAAAAAACTGTGGATATTCGAAAAACCCAATGTTGCTAAAAATGTAGCACAACAACTTCCCGGCCCTCACAAATCTAATAAAGGTTATATTGAGACAGGGGACGGCATTGTAACATGGGCTGTAGGTCATTTACTTGAACAATGCTACCCTGAAGATTACGATCCCGCTCTTAAAAAATGGAGCTTTGACACACTCCCTATTATGCCTGATAAATGGAAACTCAAACCCACTTATTCCAAAAGAGAACAAGTTGATATCATCAAGAGATTGATTAAAGATTGTGACGTTGTGGTTAATGGCGGTGATGAAGGACGAGAAGGGCAGCTTTTAGTTGATGAGCTTTTATATGAGTTCAAATGGAAAAAGAAAACCTTACGTTATCTTTGCGCTGAAGTAACACCTAACGCTATCAAAAAAGCTATCGCCAATCTTCAACCTAACGAGAAGTTCTTTAATCTTTATATGGCTGCTCTTATGAGAAGCCGTGCTGACTGGCTCATCGGGATTAATGCTACACGTGCATTTACCCTTAAAGCTCAGCAGAGTGGTTATGATGGAGTTATTTCTGTCGGTCGTGTTCAGACGCCAACTGTTGCTTTAGTTGTGAAAAGAGATCTTGAAATTGAAAACTTTGTTCCTCAAGAATATTGGGCGCTTTCAGCTAAGTTTGCCGATCCTAATCAGCCAGCTATTCCTTTCTGGACAAGATGGCTTCCACCCGGTTTAAGTCTTGAGCAAGCTCTTAAACAGTCTAAAGTAGACGATACAGGCGAGCAAGATGAAGACGAGGATGAAGACGATACAACATCAGCATCAAACTCAAGACCAGCATGGCTTGACGCCAGTAATCGTATTATCGACAAGCAAACAGCGCATGATATTATTGAGAAAGTGAAGAAGGCTGCTAAAGGCCATGTCTCTCTTTACCTGAAGAAACCTGCTGAAGAACTTGCACCACTTCCGTTTGAGTTAACCAACTTACAAGCCTATGTGAGCAGTAAGTATGGATTGTCATTGGAAGACGTTATGAAAGCTTGTCAGTCGCTTTACGAAAAAGGATACACAACTTATCCAAGAACCGACTGTGAATATTTACCAGAAGATCAGCATACTGATGCACCTCAGATCCTTGCAGCACTTCATAAATGCACTCCGCGTTTGGAAGGCATTGTTGATGGCGCAAATGCTTCTATAAAAGGACGCGCATTTAACAACGCTAAGATTGGCGAGCACCATGCTATAATCCCAACATATCAGACACCAAACTTCGCATCCTTAGATGATGTTGAGCAAAAAACCTATAATGTGATTGCTGATCGTTATATTGCTCAGTTCTATCCAAACTGTAAAGTTGATAAAACCAAGATTGAAATCACCATTGCTGAAGAGCGCTTTGCTACCAGTGGGCGTGTTGTAAAAGATTTAGGTTGGCGTGTGATTTATCAGGGTGATACTACTGCTGGTCAGGAAGATACTTTACCTGTTCTTAATCAAGGTGATAGTGTGGATCTTAAAGACACCAAGATTGAAAACAAGTTCACATCTCCACCACCATATTATGATCAGTCTTCATTACTTAAAGCAATGAAAAATATTTATCTGACTGTATCCGATCCGGCTGAAAGAAAGAAACTCAAAGCATTGGATGGTATTGGACGTTCTGCAACAAGAACAGGTATTATAGGAAACCTTTTCAGCAAAAATTTATTGGCTAAACAAGGCAAGAAGGTTATCTCTACTCCTGCTGCCAGAGTGCTTGTAAAATACGTGCCTAAGCAAATGATCGAGCCGCAAACTACTGCACAATGGGAAACCTATCTCGATAGCGTTGCTGTTGGTCAGATACAAGGTGAGAAGTTTGAAGAAAAACAAAGACAAGTTACTGCCTGGATTGTAGATTACATTAATAAACTCCAGCTTACTGGACTTGAAGGCGCAACAGCACCTGCTAAGAAAAGTTATTCTGGCGCTAAGTCTTCATCCGCCAAAACGGGTTCTCGCTCAACAACTGCGAAAAAATCCAGTTCAGCTGCAGGAAAAGGTAAGACCTGTCCTAAATGTGGTAAAGGCACAATGGTTGAACGTGCTATTAAGAATGGCCCTAAAGCCGGAACCAAGTTCTTAGGATGCACCAACTATCCAGCCTGTAATCATTCAGAATGGCCTAAGTAAAAAAGTAAAGCCACCAGACGGTGGCTTTTTTATTGTCATTGATTTCTTTTTGTTGTAAAATAGAACAAAACCTAATGAGGACATACTATGTTTTATATCATCGCTATTCTGCTTGTTATTGGCTTTACCTATGTATGCTGCTATAAAGGCAAAGCCATTGGCACTATCCCTCTTGGCACCGTTGAAAGCTTTAGCTATAGCCAAAGCTTTTTTATCACCTATACGCATATTAAAACGGATAAACATACTATCTTACTTGCGCATAAAATGACAAATATCGCAGAAGGCGATGAGCTTTTAATGAAGCGATTCCAATTTAAAAAGATTTTGGCTAACCAGAGTCGTAAATCATCTGAATACTGCATTGACGCTGTTAATCTTCTTGACACGATCCCTGATTTTATCGCAAGCACGCATCCTCAAAAAGAAAATGCTTTTACTAAGGAACAACAAGATGCTATCAAACTTAAAAAGTAAGCTTTTTAATTTCAAAAAAGATACGATATCCAAAATAGCCATTAATACTAATCGCAACCATTGGAAATCACACCAAAAGGGAATCCGTCGAGCAAAAAAAAGAGGCCACGTTTCCTATCTTGAATATTTTACGTTTGAGAGAAACTATAGGCTTATAAAACTTTTGTCCTGCACTCTTTATACAGATAATAAAAAAGGCTCTTAAGAGCCTTTTTCTTTACATTTTATAACGGGTTCTATTTTTAGTTTCAAGTCCAACTTGGGCTTTGGAATAGTCATCAAAGATTTTATGATATTCATTAGGCATACCATCTTCGAGAACCTCCTCTATAAGCCTGAGTTTTCTAAGAGTAATCCCTGTTCCTTTCATTCCACTATCTTTAAGCAACTCGATAAACTCTTCATCAGGTAAGATTTGACCCTTGCTAAAATCATATCCAAACTCACGCTCTCTTCTCATCATGTTTTTATAGAAAGCATGTTCAAATGCTTTAGGGTTAGCATCCTGAATATCCAAAATAGTTAAGACATCCTTAAACGTATTTTCGTTGTGCATATTAGGCGTACACATACCATCCTCAGTTTCATGCGTAGCCACAGCCAAATAATCATTACTGTAAAGCCTGGTTCCTGAAACTTCAAGACCTACCCAATCAGGAAAATCAACGTTCTGGCTCTCACTTTTCAACTCAATCTCAGCCAAAACAATACCATCAAGACCCACACCTTTAAACTCATCTATTTCCCATTTGGTTCCATCCTGGTTTAAGATAATGTGCCTATCTTTTTCTATCCTTACACCATTGCTTTTTTCCCATAAGTCCCTTGCTGATTCAATATCCATTGGCACGTTATATTCAGCACCAGAGATACCTGATTTCGGGCCTTTTATAGTGATTTCTGCACGTTCATCATCGATAATTCTTAGTCTTGTCAGCCAGCCATCGTTTTGTCGTGAAACATAAACCTGCTTTAAACTCTCAGTATGATTAACATCTTTTTTCCAGCTATCATCTAAAACTAAAAACTTTCTTTCGATTTCTTGGGTTTCATTACCTGACATAGCATTCCTTATTTAAGTTGTGGCTTTTTATAAGGAGCTTCTTGATTGTTTTCCGCTCCACCAAGTTGAGTATAGCTTTCTAACATATCGCCATAACTATCTTCAGACATTCCAAAATCATCATAGTCTGTAAAAGATTTGTTATTCTTTTTTTCTTCCAGACCCCTTTCAAGCTTACCATTTCCAAGCTTATCCATTAAGGTCTCACCTTCTGATTGTTTTGGAACGATAAAACCAGCACCCATTTTGTTTAACGCACCTTCCCAATCTTTGCTTTGCTCTAAATATTCACTCATTTTATCCATGTAGCGAATGAAATAATTAAAGCTCTTTTCTTTAACCTTAAAATCAACCGTTGCGCCGGGTTTTATTTTATCGATTAGCCCATCATGGAAAACAGCCCTTATCATAGGAGACTTATATTCTCCTGTTGCTATTGATTCACCATGCTCAGTATAACACACAGCTTTCTCATCTTCAAAAGGATCATTACAGAAAAGCATGTGTGGTGAGTTCTCAATGATAAACTCTATACGTTTATTTTTTAACATTTCATCCACTTCTGGCCCAAACTCTTTACCAAGTTTAGTCGTAATGTTTAGACGCACAAATAAAGCATTAAATATTTCCTGACGACTTAAATCAGTAGTAAACTTCTTAATATCGCTCTTGATATCTGATTTGCTTTCCTGAACTGGTGCTTTTTCTTCTATCCTTGGTGCTGGCGCGTCTGTTTTAGCCTCTGTTTTTTCTTTAGGCTGAGGCGCTTCCTGACTTTGCCTTACGTTATCTAAAGGTTGCCCCAAAACAACAGGTTTTATTGCTCTTCTCATCTTTTCAAGATAATCAGGAAGCTTCGGCAACTCTTTAAAGCCGCTTGCTGCGCATCTTTCCACATCTAAAATATAAGCACTTCCTAGTTGAACAAGTTGCTCATTCCAGTCTTTAACACCAATCGGTCTATCGCGCTTAACGCCGATTTTATTCTCAATATAGTTTACTGCTTCTTTTCTAACAACAACAGTATGCTCACCTCTGGTAAGTTTCCCACCCATTAAATCACGGTCAACACTATAGACCAGCTCTGGAGCCTTTTTATTAGCAGTTTCTTCCCAATAATGAATGGTTTTCATTTTGCCTTCATGCTCAGGATCGGCTTCCTGACGTGTTTGTTTTACACTGACTGTTTTTTCATCTTCCCATCCATCACGAATAAAAAGATGATGCGCAGAAATATCTATTTTTAACCTAATAGCACCTTGAAGTAATAAGTTATCAATAACCTCTTTCTCCACCTGAAGCTCTTTACTGAGTTTCTCTCTTAAATAAAATGAGTTAAACTCACGTTGTGCCGCTAAATCACCCGCATCATCAGCATCATACGCCAATGAAACCTGATAACCGTTATCAACAGCCTCTACAGAAGTTCTATATTGTAGCTCATAACGTGCAGCACCATTGGTTGACATGGTAAATCTTCCAGGGAAAATAGCATTATAGCTTATTGCATCAACTGCCGCCTCTACTTTACTTACCACACGCTCACTGACATTTAACTCCGGCATAACAGTAAAACCAGAAATATCAACCTGAGATCCTTCAACTGCGCCTTTGAACTCAAGATAGGATTCATGTGTGCTTCTCACTTCAGCAGAAGCATCAGCAAGAAATATACACCTACGTTGCCCGTCAACATAGATCTTATCTTGTTCAAAAAGTTTTCTGACTAAGTAAGGAGGTAAACCGCGTTTTTCAGTCAGGTATTGCTCACCTATTTCAGCAAACTCTGGAACTTTATCAGGTGGATTGAAATCATTCTTTTGAGATGCTGCTGCCAAATCTATTTTAAGACTTTCATCGATATTTTCGCCAAACTGTTCCACCATCCATGTAAGCGCTTCCATTTCGTACTTGAATCCAAACTTCAGCTTGACAAACTCAGTGCCACCAAAGCCTTTCCCAAGCGTATCGCTTACACCACTCCATGTATTACCCTTGTAGATTACAGACCCAAAATCAGGAATATAAAACTTACCTTTACCTTTTGGCTCCCCATCTAATTTCAAAAAAACATTTTCGATGTTTATCTCAAGCATTATCTCACGAAGATGCTCCTGCAACTTTCTTTTTTTCGCAAACTCTCTTTTTTCTTCTGCTGTATACTCTTTCTTTACTGGAATATCCATTGACTTCTTCTTCCTGGTTAAAATATAGCGATGCTCTGGTTGCTTGGCAACTGGCTCTGTTAGTGTAAAAACAGGACGCTTCCTGCTCGATACACGTTGAGTAGATGATACTTTTTCACTCTTTTCCATTTTCTACCTATTCTATATTTTAACCCGATATTGAAAATATTCCAACCACTTACCTGTATTTAATTTATTAGCACGGCATATAGCTATACACCGTGCTGATTTTTAAGGCCTTACTTAGAAAAAGATTTTTGCTTATTGCTAAACTGCTTTTTCGCAGCACCTGTAAGCGCTTTACTTTTTGACTTGATAATGCCTTCCATGATTTGCTTCGATGTGCGATAATACCATTCTCCATACTCAGCATCAACACGCCATTTTATCCCGGCCTTATCGATAGCATATAATATGTAAATAATACTTTTCCAGTCTATCGTTCTCTCAACAACACCATTTCGCCAAACTTCATTTCTTAATGATTGCTTATTCTTAAAGTTTATCCATGTTTCTTTCGAAAAACTGTCCATTTCTCTATCCATTTGAAGAATAATAGCACCCTCTTTAGGAATCAACTTGAACAGTTTTCCTGTTTTGACAGCTGCATAAACAGGCGCTCCCGGATTATCATACAGAAACTTCATGGTATGGTCCACATCAATCAAATCTTTAGGCAAAGTTTTCATCACATCCCACGTCCAAGATCCCGGCAACATCCATACCCATGATATACCTTTCTCATCATCATTAATCAACGTTGGACGACCCGCTCCCCATTTCTTACCCCAAGCAGCCGATAATAAAGGGTTTCCCTCTATGGTTATACAAGTATGAGAAACTACTTCAGCTTTAAACCATGAAGCTACAGCTTTTTCACCATTAACCATAAAGTTCGCATCACTATAACAACGAGCTAATGAAATAATCAAAGGCTCATTCTCACCAATAAGCCACACCTCTAACCCTACCTGAGATAATGCCCACGGCGAAGCACCTTTTACCCTACCACCTTTCTCTGGCGCATAAACACCCAAAATCATACCCCATACAGGTTCTCCTGTCCCAGGTCTTGATACTCTGACCGCATTGCCACACAGCGAGCTTGGCAGCACTCTGCTAACCCAATCCCATACTGAACGACGATAAGCCGTTGTAGGCACTCCTGCTTTAGCTTCCTCAGCCCATGACTCACTCCATCTGTCCAGCACGGATAAACCTTCAAAGTACATAAAGTCAGCATCTTTCTTTCTTAACTTCAGTGTTTCAGTAATATCATCATAGTTAGGCTGCACATTCTTTTCAATTACTCGCTCAACATAGTCAATACGTGGCATAGCTAAAGGCCCTTTTTCGCCTCTTTCACTATCTTCACTTCTTTCAGGATGCCCCCATAACCAACCACGCCTTACAATACGAGATTGCTTAATGTTAGCAGAGCTTTTATCCTTAAAAGATACATCTTCAGCAAGTTTTAACCCACGCTCTAAACGAGACAGCAATGCTTCCTGCTCATAATCTTCCATCACAATAAGCCTTGCTAATGCTTTATCAACACGACCTATAGGATTATCAAGCACAGGATAAGCTACACCAATAAACTTAGCTGCTTCTGGTCTTTCAAGCGCCCATTCAGCTACTATAGCCTCACCTTCCTCAGTTATCCAGCCAACTTCTTTTCTCTCCTGCTTCATGCCTACGTGTGCGGCAAGTTTTTCTCGCTTACTGTCCTCTTTGCTTAAAATCCTTATCTCTGCTGGCATATGGAACACCAGACACATATAAAGTGGTTCGCAAACCTGATCTTTACGCCTTACACGTCCCCAAAACTGTATACGGTTCGCAGGGTTTGGTGCAATATCAGCCTCTATTAATACCCTTTGACGCTGATCTTTAAACTTTTTACCAGCATGTAGGCTTATACCTGAACAACCTGCCAATGTTACGATCATAACGTCAATGTCGCCGTTATTAAAACGTCTCACTGTTTCAGTTCTTGGTTCTACTTTTCTTGAATGAATAATCCATTTACCATTAGGCGTCTGACTTACTGTTAAGGTTCTGCCGGAAAGCTCACCAACTTCAATACCCTTAGCACCCAGCGTATTTTTGATTTTCTCAAATGGCATCAGATCCCAATCAGGCATTTTACTTATGGCTTCTATCGCTCTGGCATAAGCATCCATAGCTGCATCACCTTCCTCATCAACACCCATAGATACAATATCATCTTGAGGGGCAAGCTGATTTAAGATAGATAGCATTCTTTCTTTCCACAATGGAATATGGTCAAGCTCAACGTTTGTAGGGATGCTTTTTTTCTTTTTCTTAGAGTTTTCTTCGCCTGACTCAGCATCGAGAACTTCTTCTTCATCGTCATCATCATCCATCTCACCCAATAAGCTTTTTAACGCACTTTCAAAAGTAGACTGAACAACAATAACAGCTTTCTTATTTGACTTAACGATCTCCTCAACTTCTTCTATCAGGCTATCGCACTTCATCAACAAAGAGAACTCTTTAACCGATCTTGACAGGACGCTACCTACCTTCATCCATGCCGCAGAGCTATGATTGCCCATAGCGACTTCCCATTTCTGAGTTGCTTCATGGATACATCTCCACATCAATGAGAAGTTTCTATACGCTTCTCTGCGCTCATCTGTCATATCGATCCATACAGGCCTCGGTGGTGGAACGGGAGGATGTTCACGACGAATAAAACTACCACGACTCGCCATTGACGTTGTTAACGCTTCTCTCAATGCTCCGTCATCACTGACCATTGTAGACTCTATAAGACCATACAACCATTCCTCTACAGCTAACGCTTTTTTATAAAGGCTCAGGTTCTGCTCAGACTTAGCAAATGTCGCAGAAGAATACAGCACACCTTCAGTATAAGTCAGCAAGGTGTTTAAGTTTTCAGAGATATTAGAATCACCTGCTGCGTTATGCGCCTCATCAAGCAATAGCCAGCACTCACCATCTTTAACTCTATCTACCAACCATTTTATCTTAGCATTTCCTTTGCCCGGACGGTTAATCTGTGAGTATGTGCTTAAAATCAGCTTATCTTCTTTCTCTTCCCATTCTGGTGTATTTAGCATTTTATCGAAGTTTGTCTTACTCAAAGCTTTTTTGATCACATTACCTTGCTGATCATAAACTTTTGCGCTGCCATGTAATACTGTTGGCATAATATCGACTTTATCCAGATTAACCACATCAGTGATATCCCTGAAGAAGTCTGTAAATAACTGAGATTTCTCAGTGAAGAATAAAACAGTCTTACCCAACTTTAACCCAATAATGGCAAGTGCCGCCAATATACGTCCTTTACCAAAACCCGTTTCGTCTGCTAAAATCATACCTGCGTTTTTTTCAAAAGCAGATATCGCCAAAGATATAGCATCAACCTGCTCTGCACTCAGCGAATCAGGTAAGAGTTTACGGTCAATATTCAAAAGATTAGAAATAACCGCATCAACATCTTTTTTAGTATGACTTAGCTCGACCAGAGCTTTATTTATACTCTGTTCTAAACGTTTAGGAGCCATACCCTCAGATTTGTTAAGTTTACTCAATGCTCTGTAAGGAACACGACCAAACTCATCTTCTGCATTCAGCGCTTCATTAGGTCTCTTTTTAGGCGCTTCACCTACCCAATCGGATAAAAGAACCGTCTTTGATGCAATCTTTTCTTTAAACAGATCTATCCACCATACAACAAATTTTGTATTTTGTTGTTCATCTTGAATCATCCATCTTTGATAGTTTTTATTTTCTTTCTTTAATAACGAAAATAGCGTTCTCTGCTCAGGCGTATCAACTTTATCAAAAACAACCACACCTTTACCTATACGGGCATACCATTCCCACCATGCGTTAAGGTTATCTGAACCAAATTTATGCAAAGAACTCGCAGTACACCAAAGCACTCTATTAATACTGTCGTCTGTATTCCATAGCTCTTGACCAGAAGCCAACACTTTTCCTTTAGGCTTTTCTTTAACTTCCTTATTTAATGGATTAAAGCTACTTTTTTTTGTAATCGTTTTCGCTACTGGAGGCATTATCCATGATTTCACATTATAAGATTGAGGAGCAAGAGGATGATCGTTATGCTCAGCAGCCCAAATCATTCTGTTGCTGGCGGGTAAACGCCACGTAGAAGCATCTATACTGTCTAACAGCCCCATCTCTATCCATTTACCTGGAAACCTCTGTATGCCTCTTGCAAGCCCTATTTGAGCGCCTCTTGTTAATGTTGGACTTGGCGCTTTAACAACAATATCCCACCTTGCAACATTATTGCTCCATCCGATATTCCCCGCCCATACTGTAATCGCTTTTTTCCCTAATGCCATTCCTACTTTTCTTTTAAAGGCTTTATAGGATTTATTACTCAGGAAAGCTTCACTGGAAAGCCATGAAGCAGAAATATCTGTTTTTATATTAGGTTTAGCACTCCAGATAGCATAAGCCTTAGCAGGATCATGATTAAAAGATTTGGAAATAGCTGGAACCGACATGGAGCTGGCTGCTATTTCAACATCGTAAGCACTTGAAACACGACACACTTTTATCGCGTCGATTTTATCTTCTTCAAGCCAACCACCCGATATCTGAACCCTACGTTTTCCATTTTCGTTTTCCTCAACCTTATTTTCATACGGATTAAGGCATAATTCTTTCCACATGTATTTTGCTCTCCACTGAAACTAAAACGGCACCTTAAAATATTTAAGATGCCGTATGACTTACTTCATAAAGAAATAACGATTAAATTGATCTTCCGCGACCTTGGCCTCTTGAAGTTCCAGACGCTTTTTCTTCCTGAACTTCGTCAGAAGCTGCATCGTCTGATGAATCCATGTTGAACACGCCGTCGTCATCGTTGAACGCGTCATCGTCAGCAAATGGATCTTTACCGCCTTCTGGCATAGTCAACTGTGGAGCTGATGCCTGTGGAGGCTGAGCCAAAGATTCAGTTTTCTGCGCTGCTGGTGCTGAAGCCGCCTGAGCGCCACCTGCGTTAGCATTGTCAGATGTTGGCTGATCATCTCTCAATGGCATAAGCGCTGGATGTGGAGTATACTTCATACCTTCAGAAGTCTTCAGGAATGAAACCACGTTGCCCATAATGCTGTCCGCAAATAAACGAGTCGCAAGGTTACGCTCAACTTCTTCTTTCAGCTTCTTATCATACTTATCATCAGAGATGTAAAGCACACCTGTTGCCGCCAAGTTTTTACCCAAACGATAATCATCGTTCTGAGAGTTTCTGATTGGAGTCTGAGTCATTCTGTAAAGATCAGTGAAGGTCTTAGTATCATCAATGATCATACTCGTGCTCTTCGGACTTGCCAAATAGTTTCTGTAAACTGCTACGCTTAATACCAGCTCTTCTTCTGGAATATCAGAGAACAGCGGAGGCGTTGAGCCATCTTCAGCACCTAATACGTAATCGATGAACTGATATACGATGTCAGTGAAAGTTTTGCTATCCAGTGGTGCGCCTTTACCTTCTTCTGAAGAAATCCAGTCAATCGGATCACTCGTTTCAATATACTGAAGAATCTTCTCACCCGGCTTTTTAGGGTTGTCGATAATACGAGAAACAATAAAACGAACACCAATGTTAGGAACACGGATACCTTCGTTATATTTTACAGTATTATCATTCAACATCTTGATAACGTTCTGAACTTCAGCTTCATCCAGTAAGTTAGCAGTAACAAGCTCATATTCCTGGAAAGATGATGCGCGACCATTCCACGAATCACAAGTGAATACACCTCTTCTTGCTTTTTCTGGAGCAGTATGAATCCAAGGAGTCTCAAGCTGACCCACTTCTCTGCCATCTTCTTTCTGCTTCTGACCAGCAAAATAAGATTTTTCAAGAGTAATGATATCGCCTACATTGATGTGAGATTTCATTTTCTCATCGATGAAGCAACCCGCCCATTCACGCTGTGAAGCCTTCGCAGGGTTTTCAAGATCTTTTTTGTGGTTTCTTTCAAGAGAAGCTTTCGCGATTCTTACACGGTAGTAATCTTCGCTGTTATCGCCAGTGCCTTTTACAAGCAACTCACCATCACCATCGTTTTTAGGATGAAGTTCTAAAACTTCAACCAAACGGTTGATAAGGGTTTTTCTGCGAGGACCGCTCTGCTGGGTGTCTTTTCTGAATGCTTGCTGAGTTCTGGTTTTGATGCCTTGCGGCTTAAATGATGACATATAATGCTCCTATTCGGGATATTGGGTTAATTTAACTTTCTTTTTCCTGTTCGTAAAAAACTGCTTATAAAACAATTATTAAGCTCATCTTTCTCGACATTGGTAACAAGATAGTATAATTTTTCCCAAAGATCCAATTTATTTTCATCTTTTTTAGCATCTACCTAGACCTTTCATCTGATAAATATCTCTTGATAAATATATATAATTATCAAATAGTTATATTGATGTTCTTTAGAGAGCATTATCGCTCGATATTAAATTAAAAAGGCTTTCTTTAGGCATAAAAAAAGACCTCCGAAGAGGTCTTTGTCTAATCAAAACTTAAGGTTTTGGTCTTTTCGTTTTGGCAGGCGCTGCTGCTTTCTCAGCCGCTTTTCTTGCTTTCTCTGCTGCTTTTTCTTCAGCTTTCTTAGCATCATCGATTTCTTTCTGCTTTCTCTTTTCTTCACGCGCTTTCTTAGCTGCTTCTTTCTGCTCACGAGCCTGACGTTCGATAAGCGCATTAGCCGCATCAGCATCACGACGGATTTCCATTGTTGAATCTACAGTATCTCTAATCTTCTGGCCCATGTCTTTACGAAGATTGCGACGCAATTCAATCTGAACATCATTCAGTGGGCCTGGAGGGTTCTTCTCAAGCGCGATACTGATCTTAATACCTTCAGGATCAATCGTATCAGCCACATCATAACGGTTTTCTGGATCCATTTTACGCTTTAATGCTAACAACGCATCAGTACGGATTTGTGCTGGTTCAGAAATCGCAGTGTCAAAACGTGGATCTGCTCTCAAGTTCTCAATACCGTATTCCCTCTGAACAGCCTCAATCAGTTTCTCAGCATCATATTTTGCTGGTTTTTTAAGGTTGTCGCTGTCAAGAATCATATCAACTTCTTCACGCGGAACGCCTGATTCAATCGCAATTTTACGAATCATTTCTTTCAGCTTTTCTTCGTCAAATGTCTGCTGAACACGCATCTCCGCACCGTTGTTGCGAATGGTCTCAACCTGACTTTTCAACAGAGCTTTAGGCATCGACATTTCAACTGCTTCTTTATATGTTTCACTCATATCCATAGCTTCAAGCGCCATGTTTCTCCACATATAATAACGATCAAGGTGGTGAGAAATGTTATCTGTAAACTTCTCAGCGTCTACCGTAATATCATGACCAGCAAACTTCACCAAGCCATTCTTTTTCGGGCCTGTATCTTCACGCTCATCATCTACAATCGCAGGAATAACAATCGTATTGCCTTCTGGATCAGAATCAATAAGCTCAAACTCAACTTTACTAAGATGAGAGGTGTTTCTCAAGCGAATCTGCGGTGCTGGACGACCTTTTAGAACATAGTTGTTCCAGTATTTATCACCCACTTCCAGAATCTGAGCTGAAAGCTCTGGACGCACTGGCACATCATATTCTTCAACTTCAAAAGTTTTCAGGTTCAAAGGACACAGTTTCAGACCTTTAACTTCCAGACCTAACTCTTTCAGATCATCAAGAATCAGTTTGTAGTGGTGAAGCTGCGCTTCATAATAGAATGGCACACCAACAGACTGAATATGATCAATCTGGCTTGGCATTGGCACTTTATAGTCAACAATCCAAACATCACCGTTTTTCTCCTGAATAATACCATCAGGGTTACCTACTAACCACGGGTGCTCTTCGTTTTTATAGTTGGAAATGATTTCTTTTAAATCATCTGTCAGAATAGATTTTGCACCACGCTTAGCAATCTGCTCAAAATACAGATTCTCAGCCATGTCTTCCATCATACTACCACGTTTCAAATCACCATTAGGCGGCGTCAAACCATCCAACAGCAACTTCTGACGAGTAATCTGTCGCGCATCAGAGAATGGGTGGAACTCACCGTTATCATTACCCAGCAATACACCAATTTCAGAACCACCGATACCAAACAAACGATCAACATGCCACATCGCTCTCTGAGGCTCTTGATTCAGAACCTGATCAATCCAAGCATAAGCATGTGTATCATCGATAGCAGCGCGTTGTGGCAGCTCAGCTAATGCCTTAAACATCTCTTTGCGAAGCTTTTTCAACTCTGATGCTTTCATTTTATTTTCCATACTTTATTTTCTCTCTCTGTTAGTCAATATACACATTATATAAGAAAAAGGCCCCACGTACAAGCATTTCTACCTTATTTATATATATTTTAACCGCTTTTTTTACACCTGCCAACAGATAAAAGAAAAAAGGGCCGAAGCCCTTTCTTTATTTCCCTCTCACGCGAGAGGCTTCTCGCCCCACACTGTTTTTAGCCCTACTCAAAACCGAAGCTACTATTTTGACTATATCACTGTCATAATCTGGATGCTCAGCAAAAACTTCAACCAATACATCCATCTGAGATTCATCCAAAGATTTCTTTGTAGAGGTCAGATTGTTCTCCATCCCATATTCAGGCACGGCAACAGGGAAGTGCGTATTGAAATAATCCAACAGAGTTCCTAAGTCTTTACTATCTAAAGCCATCACAGCCTCAACCAGCCTTTCATAAACCACTTGAATCTTAATACCCTTCCTGATAGCCAATATTGCATAGTTTACCACAGCAGCTTTAAACTTATGGAAGAATGTTTTGCTCTCAAGACTTAATCCCGAACCATAAAACTCATAAAATTTCGAATCTGAACCTAAGTCAAACTCTCCTTTCAGCATCAAATTTTTCGCAATCGGATCTGCGTCTGACATCATCGTTGCTAAAAATGTGCTATAATCTGCACCTGTCTCAAGCCCCAACATAGCCTGAGCATCACTTTCCAACTTTTCGATAGCTGCAGTACCTTTTTCGCCTATGATTATACCACCATGATCATAAATATGCTTTCTTGCTTCTACAATGAAGTTTGTAATCGAGCGAGGCGTTGTATAGCCACCCATTTGCTCTTTAGAAGGCAATCCTGAAAGGAACTGGCCCGCATTAAGCTCGAAATAGGTGCTTACATAGGCATCACCTAAACCATCATTAAACGTTTCACGAGCACGAATTAAGAAGTCTTCCAATGTATCCTGAACATACAATACTTTCAAACGGTTTCTTAATGCGGTGCTCATAGTGGCTGTATTCGTTCCATCAAGCGCACCCAAGTTACATGTCGCACCAACGTAAACGTTTTTCACATTGACCTCGTTAAACATCCCTTCATTTGTTAAAGGCAACGCAATGTTTTGAATGAACTCACTCGCATTTGTTAAATCATCCAGCAATAAGACTGCTCCACCCGCTCTTTGCAAGGTAGCAATACGATAAGGCGGCAAGCTGGTCATATAGGTATTTTTGCCATCGGATTCTTTAGCTGGAATACCTGACACACTTGTTTTTGACACCTCACCCGCCAAGTCAACTACAGTGAAGACAAACGTATTATCGTCAATAATCGTTCCTATCGCAGGATTTTCCTCATAACGCATTTCCAGCATTTTAGCCACTTTTTTACTGGCCTCTCTGAATGCTGTCGTCTTACCATGCCCCGGCATACCGACCAAAATGTAATACGTTGTCTTAAAGCTATCACTAAACCAATCCTGACCCGTTATTTCCTTATATACAGCCTCAATGCGCTTGTTAATCTTTATACGACTTAAATAATCATCATAAGCCGCCCTCTCAGCTTTATACGCAGTAAGACGATACTCATAATCGATTAACTCATCACGATAAGAGATCAACGCCATCTCATACAGCGCCTTGTCCTGATGATACTGCGCCATACGAGCACCATTGTCCCTCATAGCCAAATCATATTCACGTTTCGCCTTACGATAAGAGTTCAGTTCTTTGTCTCGCGTATCCTCATCCAGATACTGCAAATAGCTCGGCGGAATAGGCATAACAGGTGTAAGCGGCATAACAGGTTCAACTGGACGCGCAGGAACAGCAATCGCTTCAGGCTCTGCCACAGGCTTAGCATAGTTTCTATACATCGTTCTTAGTATACCCAACTCAATGCCACTAATAGCCTGCTTTATCGTGCCTTTACGCAACCCCTTTTTCTTAATCACTTCATCAATAGCATCCTGCTTTTTCTTAGCATCAATATTATTTGACGAAACGTTAATCTTGTTCATATTCTGAGGCATTCTTTTTCCTTAATCTAATCATAATTAATATAAGTATAGCTAAAACATAACAACAAAAACAAGTTTTTATGATGGAATCATATCGTTATCTTCCTTAACTCTCGGCGTAACTGAAAGGTCAACTTCAACACCTTCCTGTATCTTTATCACATCAGCGTAGTGCTCAACTGCTTTCGCAAAAGCTTCAACCGCAAAGTTATTTACCGAAGGAACCGCAATATAGGTAAGACTTGTATCGGGATCAAGCCCAAGGCGTTCATAACGTGGCGCTCTATCCCCCAAGTCAGTAAAATAGATAAGTGATTTTATTTTCTTATCCTTGAAAACCTGACTTTTAACTGTCTGCTGAATAGCCATTTCAAGGCTTGTTCCGCCACGACCGAATATTTGAAGACCACCAGAAAGCACCTCGTGAACATTTTGCTCATTAATTTCTATAGGTTCTCCACGCAATACGGTATCTGCAGAGAACACCACAACCTCATAAGCACCAGAACTTCCTTGAGCTGCCAACTTCATTTCTATGATTTCCGGCACAATATCTTCAAGGTCTTTCTGCCCTACTGATCCTGATGTATCTATGATAATCGCAACAACATCTTTTGACTTAAAAGGCAGTATTTGACCCATGTAAAGATTCATTCCAATTACATCTATCAGCTCATCAACATAATAAATATCACCTACAACATCATTATTGTATTTGAAGTTAAAGCCCGTTCCCCATATTTCATTGATAATCTTAAGCTTCCATGTCAGCTTGCCTTTCTGCAATACCTTAACGCGTTCCATTGCACAATCCAGAGAATGTGATCCCGGAAAACTTGGCATACTCAGTTCCTGACGCTTAACATCCGCTTCAAAGATTGACTGGTTTTTAACACTCAAACCTTCGCTTTCCTTTTCTTCAATAGCTTTTTCATCATCCGAGTGGGGCAGGTTAAGTTTATCCAATACACGATCAAGACCACACTCTTCTAACGCTTTTATTACATCCTTTAAGCTATGATGGTGAATGTCACCCTCAGCCCCAAACTTAATATTACCATCTTTGCCTACAGGCGCTCCTGATGGACTACTACCCCCATCTCCCGGCTCAGGCGCTTGACCCTCAGCAGCAGCAGAATCGCTTGACTGATCTTTTTCGCTATCCGAGTCATCCCCGTCATTTTCATCAGCATCATCGCCTGAATCCTCATCAGATTCTTCTTCATCTTCATCTTCAGAATCATTATCATTTTCTAAATCATCCATACTCCCCTTTTCAGGACGTTCAGTATTCTCAGATTCATTTTTATCTGATTGCGAATCTTCCTCTGTTTGCTCACCACTTTCACCTGAAGCACCACCTTTCTTACTTTTATTGCCTTTTTCCGAGCTTTTCTCGTTTGACTGAGCATCTTCAGAACCTTCATCAGCTTCTTCTTGATTATCTTTATCTTGCGAGTCCTTTTTCGGAGCAGGCTTGGCTGATTTTTTAGATGATGATTTTTTATCTTTATTTTTAGAATCAGCTTGCGCTTCATCCTCATCTTCTATTTCAATCTCTATTTGATCAGTATCAAGGTCATCCTCTTCATCCTGAGTTCCAGACATTCCTGGCATACTGAGCTTCTTATTTTTTTCTTTCTCTTCTTCTTGCTCCTTTTTCTTTGCTTTAGCATAAAGCTCTTCAGCAACAATCTCCTGAGAAAGATAAGGATATTTTTCAAGATCTCCCGGAGCAAACCCCACAGCATTTTCAGTTAAGGACTTAGCAAAAATCAGGGAAGGAAACTCTAAACGAAGTGTGGTATTGCGAAGATAGTCTTGTGCTATGTTAGCCAGTACGGGATCGTATTGCCTCAGTCTGAAACAGTCCTCATCAAGGATATGCCCCAGCTCATGCAGCACTAATGGAACTACACCTTTTTCCTTACCATTGCTCGCATCTTCGTCAGCAATAATTTGCCTATAGAAGTCGGCACAAATAAAAATATGAATACCGTCTGTGAAAGCAGTATTTCCCCAGCGTTGCACTAAGCGAGGATCACCATAGATAAATACAGGCGTTTTTTCAAGTAAGGTTGAATACACACCAAAGCGAGGCACAGTATAAGTCTGCTCCTGACCTCTCACGCCTTGCTTTACATTATACTCACTCGCCATCCAATCAATCACATTCTCCAGATCAAGCTCCATCCATAAAGGCGCGCCTAAACTTGATAGCTCTTCATCATCAACTATTTCATATCCTCTGAATGCTTTGTCTGACGGTATAACAGTATCAACCATAAAAAATCCCCTAATATACAAATATTAAGGGATTATACATTTTTTTAGCTCAAAAACCAAGATTTTATTTATGAATCTTCTCTAAAGGCGGCGCATTATTACTGATTTTTAAATCCATATAAAAATGACTACTGTATTTTAAACGCGGCAATCTCAATAAATGTTCTTTAAACTCATCAGCACTTGCAAATCTGTCTTTTACATCCAAAGACATGCCTTTATCAATCAGTGCCAATAAATCACTTGAAGCCTGACCCTTCCTCATTACAGAAAGCGGAACATCCTTTTTAACACGTATATTAGCAGGAGGTGGCGCAGAACCCTCTATACACGCATACATTGAGGTGGCAAGACCATACGTATCAGTTTTAACGGTTAGTGGCACATTGGCTATTTTATTGATGCTGGAGTGCTGTTCTGGAGCCGCATATCCCGGCGTTCTCGCCGCAGGACCAAACAAATGATAGTTATACTTATTACGTGCCGCACCTAAATCTAAAATAATTAAACTGTTGTCCGGTCTCACCCATAGATTTCCCGGCTTAATATCCAGATGAAGTAAATCATGATCATGCATAACCTGCATACCGCTACACGCATCTACAAATAGATCCCTAATCTCAGCATCAGGCAGCTTACCATAGTTATATCGGATATAATCATGAAGATTACAGCCTCGTTCATAAGGCATAACAAAATATGCGGTTCCATTTGCTTCAAAAACGTCAAGTATTTCAATAATGCGCGGATCTCTTATCTTGGCAACTGTATCAGCTTCCTGAAAGAATGAATCAAGTCCATCTTTAAACTTCTTAGCATCCTCTGGATTGTCAAACGTAACCCGACCATTATCTGATTGCGTTCTACATCTCAATGAAGCAGGTAGAAACTCTTTTATTGCCACGGATGTTCCATCTTCCCTTCGAGCTAAATAAACAATGCCAAATCCACCGGGCTTCGCTCTTGCCTGAATAGTATAACGTTGCAACTTAAACCCTTTAGGCAAATAAACATTCTTAGGCTCTGGATTTTTATTAGCCATTACGCTTCCTTTTTATTTATCATGATTATGTTTAAAATCACTTAATTTCAAAACATAGTCAATAGTCAGTCTTCTCTTTAAAAAACAAAAAGGGCCACGCATGGCCCTTTGTTTATCCTTGAATTACACACTCTCTTTTAGTGCCAACCCTTTTTTCATATCATCGAGAGGATAGTCAACAGTTATTACTGCCTCATTCTTCTCATCAAGATCCACATCAAGGAATGCACCTTTACCTACATTCTCAAACACCAAGTAATAAGATAATGGCTCAATCAGCAACGTATTAATCGCCCTATCAACAGGTCTGGCCCCCATTTCCTGATCAAATCCTGTCTTAGCTAAGTGTGCTTTGACTTTATCAGAGAACGAAATAATCATATCTTTATCCGCAAAATCCATCTTAAGCTCATTCAGCTTCTTATCAATAACTTTTGAGATAACTACTTCATCCAATGGTTTAAAATGAACAACCCTGTCAAGACGGTTCCTGAACTCATCAGTAAAGATACGCTTCAGTTCTTCAGTGCGGTTATCCTCAGACGTTTCTGTGCTATCCGTTGCGCCAAAACCAATCCCGCGCTTCTTCGCAGCCTTAGCTCCCGCATTCGTTGTCATAATAAGAATCGTATTTCTAAAGTCTACATTCATACCAGACTTATCATGCAAGAAACCATTATCCATAACCTGAAGCAGAATATTATAAATATCCGGGTGCGCTTTCTCTATCTCATCCAGCAGTATAATCGAATAAGGCTGCTTACTCACTTTGTTTGTTAACAATCCACCCTGATCATAACCCACATAACCTGAAGGCGCTCCAATCAACGCACTCACCGAATGTCTCTCCATATACTCAGACATATCAAAACGCAATAATGGCATACCCAACACTTCTGAAAGCTGTTTTGTAACTTCTGTTTTACCTACACCCGTCGCACCTGTAAACAAGAAACTGCCCAACGGTTTCTTCTTGCCACTGTTGCCTATTCCCGCTTTAGAAATAACAATAGCATTTACTAATGTCTTAATAGCCTCATCCTGACCGTAAATCTTAGACTCCAGCGATGGCCTCAACTCTTTCAACTTAGCAATATCATCGGTTTCCAATGTTTTAGCCGGAATTCTAGCAATCTGAGCAACAACACTCTCGATGTCTTTGAGTGTAACCTCTTTACTCTTTCCAGCAAGTTTAACCTTAGCACCCGCCTCATCAATAATATCCAGCGCTTTATCTGGCAATCTTCTGTTAGGAATATAACGCACAGACAAACTTACCGCACCCTCAATTACCTCGTCACTGTAAAATACGCCATGATGCTTCTCATACGATGGCCTTAATCCCATTACGATATCCAGTGAATCCTTCTCTGACGGCTCTTTCACATCCACCGTCTGGAAACGACGCGATAACGCGACTTCTTTATCAAAGATTTTACGCTGCTCATCGTATGTGGTCGCACCAATCACTCGGATCTCACCATTTGCCAATGATGCCTTAAGCAGGTTAGCCACATCCATACTTCCCCCACTCGCCGCACCCGCGCCAATAATCATGTGAATCTCATCAATAAATAACACACCTTTTGGCTCAGCATGTAGCTCTTTCAATACACCTTTAAAACGCTTCTCAAAATCACCACGATATTTGGCACCCGCAGTTAACGCGCCCAAGTCTAAAGAGTAAATAACAAAATCTTCTATCTCTTTTGGCACTTCCTTATTCACAATCCTTGACGCAAGCCCTTCAACTACTGCTGTCTTACCTACACCCGGCTCACCCACTAATAATGGATTACTCTTTCTTTTTCTTGAAAGCGACTGAATAACACTATCTACTTCTTCATAACGACCGATAAGACTGTCAAAACGGCCCTTTTTCGCCAACTCATTTAAGTTGATGGTATAGTTAGCAAGATATTTCTCACCTGATGCTTCCTGCTCTGGCTCTTCCTCATTGCGCTGAGGGGCCATTTTTACATTTCTGTTCTTGCTCTCATATTCTTTAATCTTGTCAACGGTGATTTTCTGACGGGCGAAAAGTAAGTTCAGTATTGTTTCCTGACGCGTCACCTCATAGTCTTCAACAATAACATATATGATATCAATGAATGACATCTCACGACTGTTGTTTTGCACAACGCGCTGACCCGCTCGACGCATTAATAACCCAAAGCCATCACTCTGACTCGCCACTCTATTTGTGCAAGGTGTCTGAACAGGCAGTTTTTTCAGAATAATGCTGAGTTCTTTTAACATTAAATCGGAATTTCCATCTAAATCTACAATGATTTGAGCACCCTTATTTGTGCGCAGTATCGCATCAAGCAACTCATATTCAGTCAAATCACTATAGCCACTCTTCTGATCGGCATTAAGATCTGCTATTACCTTTTTCATATCTTTGTCTAAATCGTAAGCCATATACTTTACTCCTAATTTTAAATGGAAAAATTTGCCATTTAGTTCCCCTACTATATACTCTTTTACATTATAACTCTAACATCATAACTCTATGGCGTTAGACTTACTTTAACCACTTTAAATGGACGTATAGAATGGATCCTAAAAATACATCTCAGCTCACCGAATCCCTTCCTAAAAAAAGGAAGTCTAAGCGCATTCCTAAAGAAAATGATGCTGACATAAAAGAAAGTAGCATAAAAAAAACTAAAAAGCGAAAAAAAAGTAATCCAAAACTCACAACCGCTAAGAAAATAACCATTTTAGCGATCACCTTCGCAGTCCTTGCTGCTGGCGGCTTTTATGCTTTTAATAAATACCAATCCTATACAAAAGAAAGTGCCGATCTTGCTCAGAATAAAGAACATCTCGATAACCCAGCACTCAACGATTTATCGCCTTCTTTTATCAGTACCAATCTTGCTTACCAGCTTAAAGATTGGACGCCAGAGCAGTTGAACAAAGTCAGAACACTTATTCAACAATACGCACCTGTGCCAGAAATCCAAAAAATTAGCCATGACTCAGCGTTTTCAACCCTTAGCGTGCTCTCTTACATGATGAATGATGATTTCCATGTGCTTAACCCTGACGATATTAATCGCTATCAAAATGGCTACGCCAAACCGACTACAGGCGTTACTCTGGATAATGCTTATAACATTACTGATATTACGCCTTACTCAAGCGCATGGAGAAAAGGCCTGCGTCTTTCTTATAAACTTGAGGCTTTAGATAATAAAAAACTTCGAGCAGGTCTTTCCTCTGACGAGATTAATAACGCACTAACAACATACTCAACCAGCAAATGGATGTTTAATGACAGTAAAGGCCGCAGAATGACCATTAAAAAACTGGAAAAAGAATATCCTGCAGGCGATCTTGCCGAATCATGGGCCTACCAAAACACTCTCGTTTTGCGTATCCGCCAAATGACCAATGCAACACCAAGTGTAGTAAATAGCTTGCTTAATAGCCGACTTAAAGATGATAGATTAAAAGGAATTATTATTGACCTTAGAGGCGCATCAGATGATGTCTATTCTGGCTTGCCCGAACTTGCATGGCTTCTCAATCAACAAAAAGAACAAGACATCGCCATCACAATAGATAAAAACAGGAACACTGAAACGCTTCAGACCAAAGCGCCCAGCTTTACACTTGATAATGCGACCATACAAAAGCTTAATAACTTGCCAAGAATTGTGCTGGTAGATTACCAAACCGCTGGCGCATTTGAAATCTTAGCTCAAAATCTTATGGAAAATGGCGCAAAGATTAATGGCACTGAAACCGCTGGCGCTCAATATAAACGCGAAGTATTTAAAATAGATGATACCCATTGGATATCTTTTAAGACAAAAGCTGTATTGAATAATCATCAATCCTCGCTTAAAATAAAACCTATTAACAATAAAGTCATCTTTTTCGTAGACACTCTCTACGCAGAAAGAAGAAGCCAATAACGTATTTTATGGAGGTTTTCTATGTCAGAATGGTTTGAACAAGAGGAGCACACGCCTTCTCATATTGATGATGACACTTCTTACGCCAAAATAGACAGCTTGTATGAGGCCGCCTTTTATGGTAATAAAGAAGAAGTCTTAAAAAGACTATCTTCAGGCGAAAATCCCGATCAGCTTGAGTTGGAAGTTAACTCAACACCTCTGATAGCCGCTATCCTCGAAGGACATACAGAAATTGTTGATATTCTTCTTGAATCAGGCGCTAAGTCAGACTTTATCGGTTTTGAAGGTCAGCTCTCTACTCATGTAGCTGCATGGTGCGGACATTTAGACATCCTTAAAAAACTTGATAGCCTTGGCGTTTCTTTGGATGCTAAAGATGATGACGGCTATACGCCGCTTCACTTAGCCGCCCAAAACGGACATGATGATACAGTAAGATTTTTAGCAGGCAGAAATGTTGATCTTTGCGCTATAACACATGAAGGATTTACTCCAGCGGCTTTAGCGCAGCAATACTATAATGAGCATACTGCTAAACTTATTAATGAGATTGTGGCTGTGCATTTACATCCCGAAGATAACTATATCGACTCAAAGCCCAACAGACCTCGCCCATAAAAAAAGCCACTCAGTGGCTTTTTCTTTTAAAGATCGAAGGGATCATCTTCTGAAAACAACGTGTTTTTTACAGGCTCTTTAGGCTGCGTAGTAAGTATACGTGTCGGCACAGAAGAAACAGGCATATCAAATGGATCTTCTTCATCAATCACTTGAGCGCTTTTTGCTTTATTAAAACCAAAATCAACACCTTTATATGCTACCTTTTCACGATCTGCGATTGCTTTCTTAAAAAACTCCTCATTACCTTTAACCGCTGGCTGGAATAACATCCCATTGCCTTTAGCCGCCAGTATTTTATTTACTGACTCCCAATAGTTGTGATGCTCAGAAGGGATATTTAAGTTCTTCATTGCCCTCGTCGCAGCGACGTAATGAATATTCACTTCCTCTATCTCTTCTTCCTTAACCATCCTGTCAGAAATGTTCTTATTCGCAGGAGACTTATAAAAATCATCCGCCAAAATCACATTTTCAAACTGAAGTCCTTTCGATTTATGCGCGGTCGAGAAAATCTGATCAGCATCTTGTGGATTATCAACGGAACGCTTTTTAATAGTCTCAAGCTTATTAATCAGGCTTATGCCCATCTCCTCAACAAGTTTACAACGGCTTGTCCACTCCACTTCTTCAGCTTCTTCCGCAACCTGCTTAAACTCATCATAACTGTTAAAGCTCGCCAATAACGGATCACGTGGCTTACCTTTGTTATAACGCATCATGTAAATGTCTTCTAAAAGATCAAACCTTGCAGATTCAACCCCACCCGCAAAATACACTTTCTTGTTATTCCCTACATACATCGCCGCCTGCTTAATCAGTGTCGCATTAACACGGCTAATATACGCAGTCTTACCCTCATACTGTAATGGCGGCCCCGTATAAACCTTATCCTGACCACCAAGACCATGTATCACCGATGTCTCACCTTTCATCAACAACATCGCATTCGCAAAATCCGCCACATTCTCGCCAAATCTGAAAGAAGTCGTTAACTCTAACGTTTCATCAGCTTTCGCATTTGTCATAGCATCAACCGCTTTCCTGAATGAATAAATTGCCTGATGAGGATCACCCACTAATACCTGAACAGCACTCTGTTTCTGAACTAAATCCAGTATTGCCGGGTTTGAATCCTGAGCTTCATCCAGTAAAATATAATCATACGGCAAAGATGGCCCAGCAAGCTGCATCTGCTTTAAATACACATCATGAGTCGCACCCACTCTTTCATTTGTCGGATCAGACATCGCAAGCCATAACTTTTCCGCATCAATAATGATATCGTTAGCGTCGGGCATATACGCACTCATCTTCGGGTTATTCTTGATCATCATCATGCTTTTTAACGCCAAATGCTGTGGCCCGATCATTTCATCTGCAGAGGCAATGAAGTTTCCTACCGTTTCCAGTAAAAGCTTAGCATAAATACGACTCCCGCTCTTATTATTGCCAAAATGAAGACGCACACCCGCACCATTGTAAATCATATCCCATTGAATATAACCACCCAACTTATGCGAAAGCTTAGAGCCAAACTGAGGAAAAGCCAATCCATGAGAAGTCATACATTTCACATGAGCCGGAAACTTGGTTAATGCTTCTTCTTTTATGTCTCTGTTAAAGGCCAGATATAATCCACGGCTTCTTGAGCGCCTCTTAGCATATTCTGTTAATGTAAAAGTCTTACCCGCACCTGCAAAGGCTTTCACCTTTATGACTCCCGCTTCACATTCAACAACTTTATCTTGTTCTTCTGTTAAAGGAGAAGAAGAAGGGATAGCAACAGTGGTTTTTAATGATGCTGGATTAGCACTTGACGGCATAACATACGTTGCTTTCTTTCTTGCACGATAAACCACACCCGTATCTGCCGCTGTTAACGGAGTTTGAGATAAGGTGTTATCATTAGCAGGTGTTTGATGCGTATCGACTGGATTGGAAGATTCGTCTGAAACAGCAGAAGAAGAACGCTGACTTAACTTAGCCTGCCTTCCCCCTTCTGCTTTTTTGAATGCAGATAAACTATCTTTAAAATTAGACATAAAATAACCTTTATCAAGAAAATATATAATAATATTATACATTTTCTCGTATAATTCAATTATTTCTACTAATTAAAGCGATACCGACTGATTATTTTCCTTGTAATAGTTAATCATTTCTCCCGTAAAGCCTTTCATTGCACCTTGACGCGCCAATGAATCCGCATATTCATTGAACTTATGACCCGCATGACCCTTAACTTTATGGTAAGTCGTTGTCATATCCAACTCCCTGATTTCCATATACAGCTTTTTAATGAGATTCGCATCAACACGACCATTCCAGGAAAAGAAACCCTGCAGGCAGTTAATACAATCCTGACTATCACTGTAAATCCTAACCTCAGTGTTAGCTGGAAGCACACCCTCTTCCATTTTGGCTTTAATCGCCACCAACGCACGGTGAATCGCATACATCTCTACATACTGAATATTTAACCTGCGCGTTACAAACGGAATCGAACCAATCAGATTGAACAGCTTATTCTCTGATTCATCCAGCACCACCGCACCATAACCTGATTTATCACCATAACGATGGATAGAACCATCCGTGTGAATCATCACGTAAGGATTGCGCGGCTTAATCAGATCAATAATACGCCCACCAGACTTCCTGAAACGCTTGCGCTCTGCTTTAGTTAACTTATCATAATCAGATGTCGCCGCAATCTCTCCATTCAGCAACTTCGCCACAAACTCAGCATTTGCCGCACATGCTTCTACTGTATCAGATTCTACTTCACACAGCGCTTTCAGCTCAGAAGCATACGCCCGACTGTTGAAATTCCCGCGCTCATGTTCAAACTCTACATGAAAACCTTCCATTGTTTCTGCGAAATCTTCCATTTCTTCAATGGTAAAAACTGAGAACAAGTCTAAATGATGACCAATATGTCCTTTAAAACGACATACTTTCTTTAATGGGTTTAAATCGCCCACACCAAAGCTCGCAGAGTTAAAGTAAACAATATGCGTCATATTACCATAATCACTGGCCTTAATGTGTTTCACACCCAGCATCATAGCACGAAGATAAGCATGCACATCACTATATCCCGCCTCATTATCAAGCACGTCTGAGAACTCATGCACTTTCACAAACTCACAACGTGGGATCCATCCATTTAAATAAGAAATCTCTTTTTTAATCAGGTATAAGTTATAACCCATGAAATACTCTTCACTGTTGGCCTTACCATAACATGTCATACCTAAGCTGTAAGAAATCTCTACGTCTTCATCAGATGAATCAACATTTGTGGTAGTAATGTCATTCATAATATTTTCCTCCTCTAAAGTTAGTTAATCAAAACCACAAGAGCATATTATCACAATCCGTTATTCAGTACAATCCTATTTTTAAAGCTTATTTTATCCCGTGTTTGCTTTTCATCCGAAAATATTATATACTCCCATCATCAAATCACTGGAGGAATACATTATGAATATGAAGAAAACTGCTTTAATCCTTGCGCTCGTTTCATCAACTATGCTGGCTGGCTGTGCTGATCCATACTCTGGTTCCGTTTATCGTGCTGACCAAGCAAAACAAGCTCAATCTGTAGACTATGGTGTTATCACCCGTATTCGTCCTGTTGAGATCGATGGTCATCGCGGTGTAGGTGTAGGTGCTGTCGGTGGTGCTGTTCTCGGCGGTATCGCAGGAAGCACTGTTGGTGGCGGCACAGGTCGTTATCTCGGCGCAGCCGCTGGTGCATTAGGTGGCGGCGTTTTAGGTAATGCCATCGAAAACCGCGCCACTCGTCAGAAAGGTATCGAAATCGATGTTCGCCTTGAACGCGGTCAAACCATCTCCGTTGTTCAGTCCGCTGATGAAGCATTCTCTGTCGGACAGCGCGTGCGCGTGATTGGCTCTGGTAGCTCAGCTCGCGTAACACGTTAAGCCTTAGCCCAATAAAAAAAGACCTCACAAGAGGTCTTTTTTATGTCTTACGTAATCTTATGCTGCCACAACCACTTCTCTGACTCGTTCCTGATTACTGATATGCTCATCAACATCTAAATCGAAGAAGTCAAGCTTTGAACGCCCAGCCGTATACACCTCAATATCAAACTCATCCATGAACTCCAGAATGCTTTTCCACAGCGTAGAAGTCGCATCATTCCCCAACACAATACGTCCACGATTAATATCTTTTAGTGTCAGAATAATAGATTTCATATTGCAGAACATAATCACTTTCTTCTGACTAATCCTTGGCATTACCTCTACCGTATAGCGCATAGCTCGCTCAAATGCTCTTAGCTCAATAAAATCTTTATCCTCATGGCAAATCCCTAACTCATCCGTTCTCATTTTTACATGCTTCTGCCCTTCCTGCTTAACCATCATGGAAACCGTCTGATCCACCATAAAGCATCTGTCTGTTGCTTTCAGTAAAGAGTTATAATAAACAAAACATTTTGGCTTTTGAGACAGCAGGAATCGCTTACGAGCCAGTTGCGCCAACTTATCTACACGAACGTTGTCAGGATGTCCGTTATGCCCCTTTACCCACTGGAAATCAAAATGAGCGCGACCGTCAATAGCATCCATCAACTCTTCCCATAAAGGCATATCCCGGTCAGAAGATATCTGCATTTCCTCAAGTGTCTGACCACTGGATAAGTTATCAGCAATCGTTTTATAATCCGCGCTTATCTTAGCTGCCACGCCATTATGATGAACGTCAAGATAGTTAATCGCACTCAGCACAGCCGTTAACTCCATTTGTGTGCTCGTGGTATTAAAAGCACCTCCTGTCAGCTCAACCTCTTCGCCACCAGAAAGCTTGATAATAACCGCATATCCTCCATTGCCCTTATCACAGGAACCGTCAGTGTAAACCTCAATAGACATAAACTCATTCCTTACGTATTAGTTTTCCCCTTCAGTATAACAAAACATCCTTTGCGTCACAACTCTATTTTACTCACATCTTAAAATGACGCCTCTTAATATCCGTATCCAATAACAACACTTCGCCATCTTGTTCCATCTTTCTTCCCTCAAGCACCAACTCATCAGCCAGATTATTATGCTCATCAATATGATGACCTTTCACCCAAGACATATCAATAATCATATTATTGGAGAATCCTCTTATAGCCTCCCATAATACAGTATTACCAATATGCTTACTCTCTCTTAATCCATTAAATACATCTACATTGCTCTGATTATCTGTCTTAATAAGAACACCTATACCTCGTCTTATCTGGCCTTCCTCTATCTTATCATTAACCGTTTTTAAGGCTCGATACGCAGAATACAACTCCATAAAATCAACATTATGCTTCTCTTTTATATATGCAAACACGTTCAGCCTGCCTTTTATCTTGACCAGACAAGTTTCTTCACCTTCTCTGCTTAAACCTAAAATGACTGCGCCATAGCTATGACCTGTTTCCACATTACCTTTAATTGAGATACCACCATCAGAATAAATGGCTATACGATGAAAATCTTTCTCACATCTTTCTTTCTCTTCTGTCATACTATCCGGTTCCGTGAGCAATGCATCACGCAATAGGTCTCTTGCCCTTTTATTCGCACTAAGCTGCTTACGCACGTTAGCCGACGAGCCGAGCTTTTGAGTATCAAGCACTCCCATCTCATCTAAAACAGCTTGTGTCATACTGTCTTCTGGCGTGTCGTAGATAATGTTCATGTCTGACTTTCTTTTATTTATACCTTTGATAACAACATTCTTTTCAGCAAAAGCAGCCGACCACGCCTCAAAAGCTTTATCATCATGTATCAGATAAGGCTTCATTTTACCCAACGATTTACGCCCCTTACTGAAAGCATCAAAGACATCCCTATGAGTAGAGCGAATATGAACTTCTTCATTACTTCCTAATAGACCATGATCCATATAACTGTTAATACCTTTATAGGTTTCTATGAGCAAATCCGGCAAAGCGCCCACTCTAAAAAAAGAAAAAACGGTCTCATCGTAACAAGACCGTTTAAAGGAGTTTCCTCTCTTTTTAGCAAGGACTACAAAACCTGTTTTTCTTTTATCAATATAAACATCCACCATTTTGAAGCCCTCTTTTATTAACGTGGTTTTATTCGTCGCTTATCTGATTCAATATGCGAAGTCGCATCCATCAAATCGTTGACCTCTCGTAGAACAGTAAACATAATCAAATCTTCTCGCTCTTTCGCTCCTTTAGCTCCTTGTTTTGCCAACTCATCAGCTTCTTTATTTAACTTGCTGGCAGAATGCCCTTTTACCCAACCAAGATTTAAATTATGCTCTTTCTCTAGCTCAGCAATATATCCCCATATCTTCGTATACGCCATTTCCTCAACACTTTTCTCACCTGAAACAACTTTGTTGAACTTCTTGACTGTATGAAGACTATCAGTATGAATGTTTATCTTAACATCTTCATCAAAGAAGCCTTTATCAATACGCGTCTTCATAAAGTGCGTGGCCCTATAGATAGCATACAACTCAACAAGATTAATGTCATTTAATATTTGCCTCTGTTCTGCTATTCTACCTCTCATTCTGAATAATACTTTATTTGTGCTCTTATCTGCTATTACAATGCCATAACCTTTCATAAAAACTTTCCTCTCATCACTTCCAGCTTTATAGAGTGATCCATCAGTATAGATACTTACCTCTTTAACCTTTTTACTAATCACATTAGGAATAGTATTTGTATTTAACCTCACATCTCTGTATTTAGATAAATCACGATCAATATAACGTTCAGCTATCACTTCTCGTTCTTGAGACAACTTTTCCAATGCCACTTTTTGCTGCTCTGATGTCATGTCTTTAAAGGCTATTTTTTTAACTTTTACCTTATTCTTTACTTTCACTTTAGGAATAATCACGCCAGCTTCATTGATCACCTTTTCAATCAGATCCATGTAAGCCCTATCATTTTCCAAACTAAATCCAGAAGTATTCCCCTCAGATGGGATCTCGACATTGTTAAGATAATTCAATTTAAAATCTTTTGTTATTTGCTTATGTTCTTCGTTATTTGTGCCACGTACCACACTTATTCCATACTCTTTACACACCAAAGGAATATACTCTCTGCCCAATATCAATAAATCCTTAAATGCGCTGCTTGCCTTAACTTTATCCGATCTTCCCAAAGCATAATCAAGAACATTGTCTTCATTAAAATAAAAAGAAACAGTATCACCTTTATTTATTATACCTTCTTTTACTTTTGTCTCAACAGAACGCATAGCTTCCATTAGAGCAAAAAGACGATGTTCATCCGCTTCTTTTTCCGTTGAAAGCTTAACTTTCTCAATATCTTTATTATCTTTTCTTATGAGATATCCAAAATTGTTATCATAGTTCCCTACATAAATATTCACCTTACACTCTCCTCATTACTGGTTTTTTATCCTGAACCAGATGCTCTGTTAAACCCATTAACTCATTAAACTGAGAAATACTTTCATGAACCATTTGTTCTTCATTCCTTATCATCTCAAGTCCACCTTTAGCAAGCTTATCAGCTTCTCTGTTATGAATATTACTTGAATGGCCCTTTACCCAATCTATTTTAAAATCATATCTCTGAGTTGCCTCTTTTAATGCTGAAAATAAACTTTGGTATCTTACCGTCTCACCTGAGTTAAAAAGATCAAACTTGGCAATATTATCCTGATTATCTGTCTTAACTGCCATACTAATATACTGACCAAGAACTCCTTCCTGAACCTTCTTATCAATAAAGTTAGCCGCTCGATAGATAGCATAAAGCTCTACCATCTCGATATGCTCCATTTTCTTCATAGCATTAGAAAGACGGCCTTTGAAAGTGAACAGCCTTTCCTGAGTATCGCCATCTATTATTACTACACCATAACCATGATTATATATTTTCTCATCTGATGCTTCATCTTGTTTTTTTAAAGATCCATCTGTATAAATCTCAATATTTTTCACTGATGTTAAATCATAGCTATTCTTAGATGTAATATTGTCGATATTTTTAATCTTCCCTGCTGAAAGTTCATTATCCAACATAAGTGTTATCATATCCTGATATTCCGGGCTTTGTTTTCTTTCTATACTCGCAAGCTCTCTTTCTTTTTTGACCAGCTTTCTTTCTTGCAGCATCTTTTGCTTGTTTATCTCAATATGCCCATCTATAATCGTTCCACTTGGTTTCTTAACTATTGTAAAGTTTGACTCCTGCCCTGCTGTATTATGATAAAACCCCGTAATATCATTAAAGCGATTACCTTCAAGCAATAACTTAATAAACATCTCTTTTTCATAACTAGGATCATCAACCTCAATCTTATTATAAATAGACACTATTTTCTTATTGACTGACTTCATCTTTGCCTGCAGAGATTTCAATACGCTAACTATTTCTTTAGATCCTTTAATATTGGCTGGATTCATATTAGCTTTCATAACATACTTAAGACTATCAAAAGCAGGACTGTAAAATTTTATCTCAATAGCTTTATCTTTGGATAACTCTCCTCGTCTGTTTATTTTGTCAAAAAACTCAGCAGCACCTTCTAACGCGTTAAGTAATCCGACTTCTCTATTTAGGCATAAGCCTGTCTTACCATATTTAAAATCAACAGTTCCATCGAAATTATTTTGTTCTATGACTAATCCGTAGCGACAATCTGTTGCTGTATAATATACATTCATTTGTATATATATCTCCTTTTATTTTCTCTTATATTATTTTAGCAATAAAATAAAACTTTGTCTTTAAGCATAACAAAAAAGCTGCCGGAGCAGCTTTCTTTATTACATTCTAAACCTTTTTGCGTGAAGCTCATCTTCAATATGTGCTGTTGCCTCCATAAGCTCATTCATCTCTTCTTCAACCTTTTTTAAATTTACTTCAGGGCTAGAATAAAGTGTAGCATATTCATTATGGCCTTCCATCTTCAGACCTGCTCTTGCGAGATTATCAACCTCTATATTGTTTTTGTCTTCTGCATGACCTTTCACCCACGTCAGGCAAAATACTTTATCTTCGGTTAATCTTTTTAACTCATTAAATAACTCAGATCCTAAAGTAGATGCTTTCCCATTAAGATAGCTCTCAAATTCTTTAACGCAGTCCTTACTGTCTGTTCTAATCTCTATGCTCGCATCAGGATTTAACTCTCCAGCTTTCATCTTTTTATCAATAAATAAAGCAGCCCTGTAAATAGCATACAGTTCAACAAGCTGTATATGATCTAAAGCCTCAGAATGTTTCGTCATAGCGCCTCTAAACTTAAACAAGGCTTTACCACTATCGCCATCTAAAACAGAAACCCCATAGCCATGTTTATTCCTATTCATTTTTTTAGATAATGACCCATCTGTATAGATAACAAGTGAGTTTACTTTATTAACATCATAGAAACCCTTCTCTGAATGATCTGATATATTTAACCTTTTATCTATAGACATCTCCTTGCTAACTACATCTGATAGAAGTCTTTTATAGTCAGATGTCGCCCTCATCTTTTTAAGTTTTTCTGGTTTTAATTTAGCTATAAACCCTTTTAAAGACTTACTGCCTTTTACCTGCTGTAGCTCTTTTCGTTGCTGAGCTTTCATTTTCTTTCTAAGCAAATCATTAGATATCTCAAAGGTGTTATCCCCAAGACATTTTTTGATTATCTCATGCTTCATGTCAGCAATAACGTCTCTACTTTTATCGTTTATTAATGACGTATGAAAGAATAACTCATTCTTCGTAAAAATAGTTTTAAGCTCTCGTATTTCATTAACCATCTTTATTTGCAATTCTGTTAACGAACTTTCTATTTTTACCGAATCATTCGTTGATGCTTTTTTATCAATATTCATTAACTCTGGATAGAAAAAGTTAATATTACTTTTCTTATCAATTAATCCTTTATCCTTAAGCTCTAACAGAGAAAGCAATATTTCTTTTTCGATACTTAATAACGCATCATTCCCACCTAAAAACTCCCCCTGCCCCAGTGAAAGTATCGCACCATTACCATCACGCCCATTATGCTTTCTTTTCTGGATAAAGAAACCATATTCTCTTCCTGTGCTTGTATAATAAATATCAATATTGCTCATCAAATTGCCTCGTTAGTTAAATAATCTCTCTCTATTTTAACAATAAACACACCTTTTGTCTTTAGGTACAACAAAAAAGCTGCCGAAGCAGCTTTCCTTACTACATTCTTAACCGTTTTACTTGAGGTTCTGGCTCAATATGTGCAGTTGCTTCCATAAGCTCATTCATTTCTTCCACACTCTGCTTGAAATCAATGACGTTATCCTCTTTCGCTAACACAGTAGCCCTTTTAAACGCTTTATCAAGCGCCTGTGTATAACGTGCATCCTCTTTAACATTTTCACCTGAACCCATACTCAAAGAACTGTGTGGAATATCATCATTAGACATAGCCTTAAATAACTGCTTCAATATTGCCTCATGACCTTTCACGCTGTTTTTTGAAGCCTTAATACCATGTTTTTTACTTATTCTTGAACGCTCCGCTTTCGCTAAATCCATAACACCTTTAATTTCTTCATCAATAGAATCATCTTTTGACTTGTTATGTAGAATATATTCCACCATTTTATCAGGATAGTTATAAATCTTGATAGTCGGGTTAGCACTTATACTCCCGTCTTCTATTTTACTAGAAATACGACGAAAGGCCTCTACAACAGATAAAGATTTTAACTCTTTACTGTCAACGCCTACATCATACTTTCCAGCATCTATAAACGTCTCACCCGACATCAAAATAAAACCCGTCATATTCTTATGACTGCTAAAATACAATGAAAGCTGATCATTACGCGTGATCTCACCCACTTCTTTATTCATTTGAGCATCCACAACAGATGGCTTAACTTTTTTTATCTTTGCCGTTGAGTATAAAGAAAGATATTCATCATGCGTATCTATCGTAAGACCTTCTCTCGCAAGCTTATCCACATCTCTGTTATTTACATCTTTCGCATGTCCTTTTACCCATTCAAGCTTAAAGTTCTTATCTTCTGTTAGCTTCTTTATTTCAGCAAACAAACTTAGGCCAAGCATGTTTCTTTTACCGCTTTTGTATTTTTTCATGTTTTCAACACAGTCCATACTGTCGGTTCTAATCTGTATCTTCGCTTTAGGGCTTAGTTCACCCGCTTTCATCTTCTTATCAATAAAAAGAAGCGCTCTATAAATGGCATAAAGCTCTACAAGCTGAATATGTTGAAGCTCTTGCGCATTCTCTGTAAACTTACCTTTAAACTTGAATAAAGGCTTATTATTCCTCGCATCTAAAATAGAAACACCATAACCATGTTTATATTTCCCACCTACTTCTTGCTCAGCTAATGAACCATCAGTATAAACAACAAAAGAAGGAACACTTTCAAGACTATAACTTTGCTCAACAGAAAGCTGTGTGGTCTTTAAAACCCTATTAGCAGATATTTCATTACTTACTAAATCCGCAATGAATTGCTTATACTCAGGAGAACTTCTGTATTTTTGACGCTTAGCATACTCTACCTTCATCCTACGTAGCTTTTCAGCCTTGCTTTCTATTTTAGAGCTTTCTTTTTCCTCATCAATATTTGTTATAATAGAAGAGCCATCATTATTTTCTATTTTTACCATATTATCTTTTTTAATAGGATTATTTTTTTCTTTATAGATTGCCTCAAGGTTATTAAATGTATTATTATTCAAAGCCTCTTTTATCATATCAAGTTTAACAAAACTTAAACCATCTATAGAGCTATCCTTTATAGTGGTCATACCACACAGATTTTCCCTACACACTTCACTCTTTAACTGACGAATATTTTCCAGCATACTCCTCTGCGCATTATTCAATTTTAACGCTTTATTCTGAGTGTCAAGTCTTCCTTTGACAATATAACGAGAGTTAAAATAATCTGGAAAAAACATATGAACCTCATGCTTTTCAAGATCAGTATTGTTATTTAAATCTTTTATTAACCTCAGCGCATCATGAACTGCTGCGTATAAGGCTGTATCAGGATCTGAACTTTCCCCAAAACCCGAACCTAATAACTTTTTTTTAAACTTACGCTTTTTACTCAGCCTTTCCTCAACAATAAATCCATACTTATTGCCAAAGTTCGTGTAATAAATATCAATCTTTCCCATTAATAAAACCTCATTAATTATCTGTTCTATTTTTATTCTATCAGCAAACTTTTAACTTGTCTTTAGCCACAATAAAAAAGCTGCCGAAGCAGCTCTCATATTTTAAATCTTTTGACAGGCCCCACATCTTCTACCAAATGCTCTGTTGCCCTCATTAGCTCCTCTTTCTGGCTTAACTCATCTTCAACTAAAACTTCTCTATGCTCAGTAAAATAAGCCCCTGACTTAGCCAACTTGTCCGCCATCTCATTATACACATCCCCCTGATGACTTTTCACGTAACCAATATTAAAACCTCCCGTATTTTCACTAAACCTGCGTAAACTTAACCACAGCTCAGGTAAGGCTGTATTATGGGCATTACTCAGGTATTTCTTATGATCAGTCGCATACTCTGTAAAATCAGTCATAACAGCCACGTTAAGATCCTTAAGCTCATCTGCTGACATTCTATCACCTATGAATGCACAAGCTCTCTCAATCGCATACAGCTCGACTACAGAAGTCTTATCCATCATATCCAGCCTGTCCTTTATTCTTCCTTTTATCTTGAATAAAACCTCATCCTTATCAGTATCAACAATAACCGCCCCATAACCTTTAGGAATATGACCATCTTCTTTATCCCATATCACAGAGCCATCTGTATAGATACTAATATTCTTTACAGCCTTCAGTGTATCACCAATAACATCATCACTAAGTTCTTTTTCTATTTGCAGCCTGTTTTCCTTATCATTCTTTAAAAAGTCTTTAATATAATTATAACTATTGGCCTGTTGCTTTTTAAAATACTTTTCCTTGTCTTTAAAGATTAGCTTATTGCTATACTTAAGTCGTTTAAGATGCTCGATACGCATTATCTTTATTTTATCTATCTTACTCAGCGATAGCTTATCCATTTCATTCCTTACACCTATCCTTGTAAAATGAATATCCAAAGAAGCTTGAGGTTCTTTTTTTAAAAGCATCCTGACTTCTTTAAAAAGATTCTGAGCTGATGCTGTAATATGATTCGCCATATTTCCGGTATTTAGATAATCAACTAAACAAACAAAATGTTCATCTCTCAGACCATAAAAGTTAATCCGGTCATCCGGCTTTATCTTATCTCTTTCACATAAAGTATCCAAACACGCTATCGCCTTCATAAGCGCAAACGTCTGCGACTCCGTTGGCTCACAATCACGCCGACATTTTTCAACGGAAAGGATCTCCTCAAGATCCGATCTTTTATCCTCCGAACGTCTTTCAATCAATATAGTCGCGTTTGACTTATGCCCTACAAAATAAATATCAATATTTCCCATATTAACTCCTGTTCCGTGAACAAAAAGACCAACTTGTTCAAAAGCAGGTCTTTGGCATGATTATCTTAATCGCCTTCTGCTTCTTTGCGTATGCGTATTTTCCTCATTCAGTATATCTGTATGCTGGAAAACGACCTCTTCAGCACGAGCAAGCTTTGAGCCATTCTTAGCCGCCGAATCAGCCATCTGGTTAAAGAGATTATCAGCATGACCTTTAATCCATGAAAAACGATAATCAGTCTTTCCTTTAATCTGCTGGATTTTATCCAATAACAATAAATTTTCAACAGCACGCTCCTTAACATCCTCTCCATTTAACACATTTATACTTTGAAGATTATCTGCCTTAATATCCACACAGACATCTTTAGGAAACACGCCATCTTTAATCTTCTTATTAATAAATGAAATAGCCCTGTAGATGGAATACAACTCAACAAACTGTATATTCTCACGAACCTGTGTTTCTATACGCCCCTTTATCTTGAAAAGCTCGCGACCGTTAGCCTCAATAACAATCCCATACCCCGTTCTTCTCTCAGCGTCATTACCATTAATCGAACCATCAGTATAAGCTGTTAAATGACTTATTCTCTCTTTAATTATCTTATTAGGATTCTCTAAGCGCATAACAGTAGAAATAGAACCATCTAAAATATCCAGACTTTCCTTACGGTTTAAGTCTAAGCCTACAACTTCCTTTTCCATCAGCTCACTCAAACGATTACGACAGTAAATGTCATTTGTGGGCAAACCACTGAATAACACTAAATCCATTTTTTCCGCGAGGCGACTTCTTAACTCATAAACTTCATTCCATACGTTCCGCTCAGTTAGATTAGGAACCTGCTTAACAAAAGATTTGTTCTTAAGCAAACGTTTTTGACCCTGCAGGTCCATCCAAATAAACACCTTTTCAAGATTATCTTTTTTCAATGTATCCAGCTTTCTAAAAGCATGAAGAACACTCAAAAGATAAACATTTTCACTTGAATCCGAACAGTCTTCTTTGATATGATATAAGGTGCGGTTGTCCGCACCTTTACGTTTTGAACGGCGATGCTCTATCGCATAAGATATCTGACGCTCGTCTTCTTTATCAATACCACCTACAAAAACGTCCAATATCATTTATAAGCCCTCTTATTTAAACTTATTATGGCTTCGGTAGCCTTGCTCTTCATTTAACTCATCAACGGTCTTAAACTTAGGCGTATCATTATTACTTGTTTTAGGCTTGTTGTTGAACCTGCCTCTTGCAACTCTTAACCTTGATTTAAAATTGTCAGGCTCTTGCTTTTTACCCGTTTCACCCACCTGAGCCTCTGACACACGAACTTTCGGTGTTTCAACCACAGGCTGCTCTACGGCAACTTCAACTCTTCTATTTTCTTCTTGCTGTTGATTCCTACGCATATTCGCAAAACGCTGAAGGTATGTCATTTTACCTGTTCCAGCATTATTATCCCACGTTTCTTCCTTCTTCACCGTATTGCCACTATTATTAATCGTGTTGTGCGTTGGCATTTGCGGAAAGGTATTATCCAGCTTAACAGCAGACAACTCAGGATTAGGATCGAAATATCCATCTTGTCTCACCACCTGACCTTTTTCAACAATCTCTTCCGTCGCAGATTCCATATAGCGACCTTTCTTAGCTTCAACATCAGCCATATTATTATAGGTATGCTTACGAATCTTTTCCTCGCTCATAAACTCACGATCTAAATCTGACACGTGCGACTTTACCCAATCTAATTTGAAGTTCCAGTCTTTGGTGATGTGCTTTATTTCTCTCCAGCGAGCAATGTTAGCCTCTATTGGCTCAATACGACCCTCATTCATGATCATACGGTTTCTTTTACTGTCAGAATACAGTTCAATACGCGCTTTAGGATCAATAACATCTTCTTTCATCTTTTTATCGATATATCTAACCGCCTGTAAGACGGCAATCAACTCAACCTGATCAATATCATCAATCTTAACCCCACCTTTAGCACGGCCTATTGTTCTGTTGTTTTCATCATCACGAACAATATAACCATAACCACCTTTACCATCATAAACAGAACCATCTGTTGTAATCATTACTTTATTAACTTTAGACATTTTTCTTCCTATGTGTTGTTTCTAAACTTATTCTTTCTTTTATTATAACATAAAAAATGGCAACGAAAACGCAACAGTGTAATTTTAACTACTTTCACTTTTGAAAGATATATCTTATAATATGAGCTATCTCTAACTTAAAAGGAAACACTATGAAAATAGCAATATTTGGATTACCCGCTTCAGGTAAAGGCACTCAAGCTCAGTTTATCGAAAATCAATACAACATTCCACAACTTTCTACAGGTGATATGCTAAGACGTTTAGCTAAAGAGGATGAAACCGATTTAGGTGATCGTATTCGTGCCGTCCCTACAGGACACTTCGCTGATGATGACCTCATCCTCACTGCTATCAAGAAAGAACTTGAACTTCCTCTTTACAAGCATGGCGTTCTCTTTGATGGATTCCCTCGCACAGAACAACAGGCAAAGAAAATGATTGAGATGGACATCATTCCTGATGCCGTTGTTTTTCTTAAGTCCGATGAATCCGTTTTGCGCGAAAGAGCCGTGAATCGTCGAATTCATCAAGCAAGTGGAAGAATCTACAACCTTATCAGCAATCCACCTAAAGTTGATGGCCTTGATGATATCACCAAAGAACCTCTGACACATCGTGATGACGATAAGCCTGAGTATTTAGATAAACGCTTTAATGATTTTAATCAAAAGACCATGCCTGCTTACTCTTTACTTAAAGCATTGTGTAAGTATGGAAGTGGCCCGGTATTAGTTGAAATAAATGGCATGCAAGAGAGGAATAAAGTTTCTCATGATCTTCTTATCGGTATCAACTCAGCCAAAGCTATCCTAAAAATACGGCAGAACCATGAGTTTGTTATGATTCAGTCCCCTTATGATGGCAAGGATTTGAAAGAACAAGAGACCTATACACGTGCGGCTATGCATCAATCCCTTATGCAGGGAGAAATCCCTTTCGCCTCTCACTTGCTCTATTCTCAGCCTAATATTCTTGATTATAATAACGAGAAGCACAGAGAACTCTCAAGGGAGATTAATAAGCATTTAATCAATCACTTTGATAAAGTTGTCATTTATACTACAGACAATCTTATTGATAAGGAAAATGCCATTGAAAGAAGAATGAATGGCAAATACTATTTTCTTGACCATGACACTAATGAAGCGCTTAACTATGCGGTAAAAATCAAGAAGCCTGTTGAGATTAGAAACATCGACTCTCTGGAGATTCATAAACGCGCTACAGATGAGCCTTCCGTTAATCTTGATATAGGCTCTCAATCCGATATTGATTCGCTTATTCATAAGATTAAGCATAATCCACAACTTGTCATTGTTGAATCTCCTTATGCTGGAACTCCAGAAGAGATTAAACGCAATGAGTATTATGCACGTAGCGCTATTAAGGATTGCCTTAACCAAGGAGAGATTCCTTTCGCCTCTCATTTGCTTTATACCCAAACGGGAATACTGGATGATAAACAAAGCGCACAACGCCGTCTTGGTATAGAGGCTGGACTCATTATGGGAACATTATGCCAGAAAAGCGCCCTATATAAAGACTTAGGAATGACGATTGGTATGGAAGAAGGGATTGACCGTGCGGAGTTAGCAGGACGTTCTGTAGAGATACGAGAAATGCCTGATTTTAAAGACGCCTATGAAGCAGGGTTATCCCAAGGGCATACAAGAAAGCTTAAACCTTAACTTACACTGTCGTGCCTATTCCGCCGTGCGGACATATTAATCAATAGATAAAACAAAAGAGAGCATAAGCTCTCTTTTTTATTTTTCAAGTTTTAATGTCAACTATTACGGTGTGCAGCAGATAACTTCATAGGTGCTCTCTGATCTTCTGTGTCCTGTAAACTGTAATCCTGCCACATAATCACCCACTCTACAGTATTCTGGATTAAAGTTCCTACCATCATGGTTACCCACGTTATAGCAACTTCTTCTTGTCAGTGATCCTGCTTTTCTCCAGACACCATTAACACACGATATAGATGTTCCGTCAGCTTCTCTACCTACTAATCCATTTGGAGAACAACTATTACCTGCAGCTCCAACACCGTTCACCTGAAGATATTCATTTGTCGTCAATCTGCTACCTGACGTTATCTGACCTGCCGCATCAAGACTGCCATTAGAGTGGATATAGTTACCATAAACACCATTACCTGTTAAGTTATTCGTGGCAGTTATATTCCCTGAAGCATACACATTACCATCTTGCCTTGCATAAAATGCATATTTACCTTGAGAAGCCGTTGTCCCATTAAGAATAGAATAGAATGAACCTGTTGCAACCACATCATAGGTTCTTACACCACCCGCACCAAATCCTGGAGGAATATCATTCGGGTTTAAACCATTTGTTGCAAAACGCTGCTCTACAACCGCATTCCTGTTAACATTTAACACTGTTGTATACGCAGGCGCTGAAGGTGAAAATACAGATAGAGGCTTATTGCCATTACCTAAACGAATTTCATAATCGTTTCCGTCAACACCACCAATATAGAGTGCATCATTAGCACCATTATGAGCCACCACTTCTTTAGCTGCTGTTATTGTTCCACCTGAACTTACATTACCGCCAAAAACCCCTGTTCCTGACGCAGTGATATTTTTAGCATTATTAATATCATTCGCGCCCATGTTCAGATTTCCAGTCATTGGCAAAGTTCCATCACGACGAAGATAAGCAGAATAAAGGTTAGCATTATAACCCGCACGGAAAACAAGTTGACCTGCTTTATTAATATTAGAGAAGCTGGTATTTGTTTCACTCCACATTCCATTATAACCGTCAACTTTATTAGCAGCCTTAGTCATACCACTATCTATACCTGCTTTCTGCATAGCATAACCCAGCAGATCATAACGTGGATTTGAACCTGACTGTATCCACGCATTATTCGTTGCAACTAAGCCGTCCAAAATATAGTTTGGCGCAGTCCCTGAACGTTTAATAACTATTGAATAGGATGACCTAAATATGTTATTATCAAGGTAGCTATTAGGTAAAATACCCTCGTTTTTTAATGTTTGAAGAGTAATCGTGCATGTAGCACCAGAACAACTTCTCGGACCGGGATCGCTTGTCTGGTTCGTGCTTGACGTTAAGGTTGAAAGCTTGTCATAGCGCAAAGAAATATAGTTATTTACCGCATAACCCACTCTTTGTATTTGCTCACCTGCTGCTGAAGCCTGCAGAAGCTCCTGATCGTGTCTCATATCCTGAAATTTGACAAAAGATGCTATAACGCCTACTCCAAGAGCAAGCAAAAGCTCTATTAGAGTAAATCCTTTTCTTTTAAATCTATATTTCATACGCCCTCGCCTGTTCATCTCTTATGGTATTTTTATTGTGGAGTTATCAAAAATAAATATAGTAAAATTACATCATGGTCAATCCATAAAGCTTCTTTTATAAAAAACCACCCAATAAAATCAATATACAATTATACTATAACAATTTTTTACATTTACAACAGTCCAGCATGAAAAGAGATTCGGCATTTATTGTAAAAGAGTTTGCTTAGCAAATAAAAAGGCCAGCTTCTGCTGACCTTATGGAGTGAGACACGATATTGCGGTTTTTTATTTGTTCCTGCTATACACATCCGCGTAATAACCTACCTTACCTTCTACGGAATCGACTAAAGAGTAAGTAATAAACACAGGCGTCGAACTTACACGTTGAATATAAGTTTTGCCCTTGTTGATATTATTATACACATCATCTCTTCCGACTTTAGCCAACATAGCCGCTAAATAAGGCCACTGCTGAACGCGGATACAGCCAAGAGAGAATGCTCTATTAGCTTTACTAAACAGGTATCTCTCATTAGTATCATGCAGATAGATGTTGTCCTTGCTATCAGTCTCAAACTTTAAAATACCCAACGAGTTATTTGTTCCTGGTGGCTGTTGAACACGATAACGACCTGACAGGATATCTGACTGAGAAACGCCACTTAGCGCATAAGAGTTGCCCTGACCATCTATTGCTTTCAACCCATGACTTCTGATATAACGATTGCTTGAACCCATATTAGGCAATACGCTTCTTTTAACCACGCTCATAGGAGGAGTCCATGTTGGGTTATATTTAAGCCCTACAAGATTCATACGATAAATAGGTGTCTGATGTATAGGTTTGCCAACGATAACTTTAGATTGAACCTCTTCCTCACCTGTATTCACATTAATCGCATGAAGCGTATAAGAAGGAACGTTAACAATGATAACATATTCGCGCCCTTCTTCTTTAGCTGTGTTGATCAAGCCTACAACTTGATCACGCCAAGCCACTAATCCTGATAACTTCTGTTCTTTATTGATAGAAAGATTAGAGTAAAGCTGAGGGCCAGCCACACCATCTTCTTTTAACCCATAAGTTTTTTGAGCCAACAGAACGGCTGATTTGATTTCTTCATCAAAATAGTTCGGCAATGGCAATCCCGCTAAATCAAGGAAACCATGATTCACTAAAGATTGCGATAAGACTTCAACGCTTTTACCTGATGAGCCTAACTTTAAAATAGGAAGATTCAAGTCTGCCGCAACGGAAGGAACATCAGGCAAGGAGCGCAATACACTTATAGCGTTATCTAAGCCACTTACATAAGAGCCATAGGTTTGCATGGCAGGAATGGCTCTTGCGCTATTCTGAGCATACCCTGTGCCTCCAATATTACTTTTCGCAACAACTGCTGTATTCACATCGCTTTCACCATCAGAACCCGCTTCAGAAACAGAACCCCCTTGTGCGCGTATAGCATTCACCTCTGCTGGCGTCATACTGTCTGACGAACCATCGCCATCTGTTTCGATAATCACTGTATTATCTGACGAGTCTGGAGATGACTGAGGAGGATTAAGAAAGCGCTGTTGCTGTGGAGCTGCAGGCGCACTTTTATCAAATATGATTTCACCGCCACCTGTAGGCTGATTAGTGATATCCAAATCCGCATAAGCGCCTGATGAAATGCTTGTCGCAAGCAGGGTTATCACGAAAGGTATTTTTCTGTTCATTTTTACTCCCATTATTAAATATTGAGAATAGTATCACAAGCTTTACTTTTATTCAATGAAACCATAGGATTTTTCTCGTATTTAGATAGTTATAGTCAAATAAAAATCTTGATTTTCTAAAATCAGCAAATAACTTAAATTTTAAAAGATATCTATTTACCTTAGACTCCTAACGTTACTTATCTGTTTATAGTAATGATGAAAAACAAACCTTAAAATTATTTTCTTTAAAAAAGCATAAAAAAGAGAGCCTGCAGCTCTCTTTTTAGTATTATAGATTTTACTTATTTCTTAAGCTGCGTCTGAAAGTTGGAATGTTATTGATAAAGCTTTCAAGCTTTGAGGCCATTCTTTGCGTTGAAACATCATTGCTTTCTTTTAGTTCTTTAATGTCATACCAGCAATAATCATTCACTTCATTTTTATCAATGCTGACCAATCCATCTTCGTTAGTTTGATAAAGGTATCTCACATCAAAATGCCAATGCTCTGGTTCGAAAATACCATTCTTTTCTCTTTCAGGAATACGATGGATATCAATATCAAAAACCTCCTGGGAAAGAGGATTAAGATATTCGATACCTGTTTCCTCTTTTGTTTCTCTGAAAGAAGCATGTCTTGCATCTTCACCTTCTTCAACATGCCCACCGGGCGCGACCCACTTATTGTATTTTTTATGAAGCACAAGCATTGCCTTGTCATTATCTTCGTTAACAATAAAAGCAGATCCAGTTATATGACCAATTAAGTTTGTTCGGGAATAGATCTCTTTATCTGAGTGTGATCTCAAAAAAGAAATCAGAACGTTCTTGTTCTCAACATCATTATTTTCCAGGTAAGTGAGAATTTTATCTTTTTCCATGCGCTTTCCTTTTTCATATTAGTTTTTAAAAAAAGAGAGCCAGATCAGCTCTCTTGTATAGTAAAATTTTTAGATATTCATTCTTGGACGATTAACAATCGGCATTTCACTCTCAACCATTTCCTTAACACCTTCATAGGTTTTAGGGATTATTGCATCAAGTGCTCTTTTTTCCTGAATAGCACGAATCACTTCCGGGTTCTGAAATGAATATTCATTAGAGATATATTGAAAAAGACCGTTTTCTTCTTTAATCTCTACGGGTTTATTGCTTGCTCTTGAAAACAGATTTTTCCATATTTTGCTGTCTTCAAAATCAACCTTATCTTCAAAACCAAGTCCTGTAGAGTTTCTGGTTTCCCAAAAATCCCAACCTGCTTGTTTCCATGAGTAATCTTCATATTTAGTGATTGCTTTATTTATAACAGCCCCACTCATTCCAGTAAAGCTGAAACAATCATTAAATATGCTTTCTCTTGATGCTTTATCAAAATGGTTTAAGCTCACTTCTTTTCCAGACTGCGACAAGCTATGTGTAAGTGCTTGTGTGTAGCCTACTAAAAAAAGAGCCAAGTCTTTATCTTCTTTTTCCATGACAAATACCTCATTGCATTATCCTATTAAGATTATAGCAGACATAAAAAATAAAATGAACATTAATTACTCAAATATTTAAAAAAGTAAATAAAAAAGGCCCCCGGAGGAGCCTTTTACATTATTTAAACTTAACGTCTGCTGCCAAGAATATTCAGAAGACTGATAAAGATGTTGATAACATCCATGTAAATCTGCAGGGCTGCTCTTACCGGATTGGTTTCACCACCTCTTACGACCTTATTAACGTCATACACGATATATCCTGAGAAGATCAAAATACATAATGCTGAGATAGCCAGGCTTACCGCAGGTACAGCAAAGAAAATATTCACAAGACTCGCTACGATAACAAGCAGCAATCCGATGAACAGGAACTGTCCGAAACGGCTTAAATCGCGTTTAATGGTTGTTGCAAGAATAGACATGGCTACAAGAATAACACCTGTTCCGCCCGCTGCCAGAGTAATAACCTGAGCACCGTTAGGGCCTGATAATACATAAGCAAGGCTTCCGGTCAGGAACAGACCCCATAAAAACGCAAAGGTAAATAGTCCCAGCAAGCTTATCGTATAGTTTTCCGTAGCACTAATCAGATAAGTCAAGCCAAAAGACACTGCGAGGAAAGCAATTACTGTCATGATCGGGTGTGCCGCCATAACTAACTCGAAGTGCATATTAACACCCAACATAGCTGCAATCACAGTTGGGATCATGGAAAGTGCTAAATAAAAGAACGTTTTCTTTAACACTTCATTTTTTGTGCCAGCAATTACATTTTCACCGTACATAGTATTCTCCTTGTTATTGAATGAAGGTAATTTACCATATAACACTGTGATAAACAATCACTTGTTTTGAAAAGATTCTTAAATTTTTACGGCAAACTCTATAGCTAACATCTTTAACTATAATAACCACAAATAGCTTTGATGAGACAATCTTTGAATGATTGATAATCTTTTTCGCTTTGATTCTTCATCTGCTTTCTTATAGACAGAGTTTTAAGCATTATATACTTCTTATCCATCTGCAAAAAAGCAACGCGGAGAACCTTAATGATTCAAAAAGTCTTTTTCTTCCATCACTTTTGCCTATTCATCATCGTCTTCATCATCTATTTCTGTGGTAGTTGTGGAACTCAATGTAGGCTTTGTTTCAGCATAGCCGGAAATAGTGTAGATAAGCTTTTCCCTGTATTCTTTAAAATCGCTTACGCCAAAATCTTTTAGCTGATAAAGTATTTTTAACGTTATCTCTTTCTTCTTGTCGCGTGTAAACTCTATCTTTTTAGCCTTATAATTTTTAACAAGCTGTTTTATTGCCAAAACAAAAACATCAAGCTCCATATAGGCAACAGCTTTACTATATAAGTCTATTTTATCATTATCGTCTCTGTATTCAATAAAGACATCTGAAAGTGCTTTAGCCATCATCCTATTATCTTCAGGCGTAAGATCCCTGTCAAAATAGCTATCTTTATAGCTTCCAGTCTCGAAAAAATATTTCATGTCATCATAGAACTCATTTTCAGCTTGGCTATTTTCTTTATGATAAGCACCAAGTGTCGTTGTCGAGCCATCTGCTCTTATTGCTATCGTATTCATTAAACTACTTAGCACATCGTTTTGATGAGATTCTTGCTTTTGCGGTTTTTTTACATGAGAGGTTTTAGGCGCTTCTGGTTTAACCTCAGCTTTTGGTTTAGGCCAGTTAATGATCTCAAGGAAAACACGCTTTCTTTTATCATTTAAGCCTGAGTCTTTAAGGGCTTTATACCAGGCATGTTGATCTTCTTGCCTCCAGGATGAAATCATTTCTTTCCTAAGCTTAACAAACTCTTTTAGAGCGGCTTCGTAAAACTCATCATTAAAAAGACCTAATGATTTGAGAAAGTTTTCTCTGATATTTTCCTTATTCTTTGCTTCCCCCACAACAACCTGCATAGAAAGAGCACTATAGCACGCAGTGGCAAACTTACGATGTATTTTTATTTTCTCTATTATTGCCGTATCTTTTAAAGGAATACCCGCCAGCAAGTTTGAAGCAATAGAGTTAGGGTTATTATCAATAACCTGACTTGTTGTTTCTTTTACTGGTTTAACAGGCTTAAGAATATCCCTTGTTGTTGGGAAATCAGAGACATCTTCATCATCATTAATTTTTTCGTCTTCAAAAGGCTGTGGATTATCATAGGATGGCTCATCATCATCTTCATCAAAAAAATCATCCACATCGTGATAGAGGATCTTTTTATTAAAAATGTCCATTATCTTAGCGGAAAATTTATGAAGATCATCATCGCTTTTACTTTTGTCAACACGACCTAAATAGCTTACAACTTTATCACACCAATCTTTCTTTTCTTTATCACTCAGCTTTAAAAGCTCTGTCGTCATGAACATCTCATGAGCAAAGTTCAGAATACTCAGGGCAACATGCTCAGGAAGTTTAATAAACATTTTGATAAAATTTTCTTGAGGAACTCTTTTTCTCCAATATTTCGGCATAGTTGTGCCTATTGCCACCTGCAGCAATCTTTTGGTTTTTATTTCCTCTAAGGACACGCCACTACCAGAGTTCAGAAACTCATGCGCCTGTTTAAGCGCAACATCAGCAGCAGAGTCCTTATTATATGTGTCGCTTTTCGCGTATTCGGACATTCTCTTACCTTTATTATTTTATTTTTAAATGAGTAAACCTTCTCATTATAATATACTTTGCCGCTTAATTGACAAGTTTTTATTCAATAAATCCTAACACAAATCTTTTTCTTTTACTGGTTAATATCTCTACAAATATAGCGAATTATCCTATTTATTTTCCATTAATTTGATTATTTCACTAAGCTGTGATAAGTTTGGTTCATTCCTTAGTAGGAAAGTAAGAAAAATACTCGTAAATTTAAATTAATATATAAGAGGGAACAATTATGAAAAATTTAAAATTGAAAGTAGATAATGTATTACCAGAGTTAAGCTTAGAAGGTGTTGATAAGGTTTCTGTAGATTTAGCGAGCTTTAAAAAGGACAAGTTCAGCTATCGTTCTAAAGCCTACGGCGCACGCTTCAATGCTGACCTTTTAGCCAAATCAGGCAAAGTGTTAGATTCAGGTTTTGTTTTCGTTGACCTTAAGCAAGATCTTTTCAAAAGCGTTGTCGTTGAGGATCAAGATGTTGACTCCTACACTTTCGAAGTCGCTCTTAAGGGGTTTGACGACCAATACGCTAAAACAGAATCTGTCAGCCTGAAGGTTTCTGACACGCAGAAAGAAGTATTGGATATGCTATTTAAAGCAACCAATAGGGCGGGTGAAGGATTTGACGCGGTTAAAGATAAAATCTCTGAACTTCTTGGTGAATCCGACGATCAAGGAAAACAGTTTGTGGCTAAAATAAACGATTTTCTTGCTGACTACTCAGACAAGGCTTGCTGTGCGGTAACTGAGGGTAAAGTCAAAGCTAAAGATTTTGCTGCCCGCGCTAAGAAAAATGAACTGACAAGTAAGGAAATGTTTGTTGTAGCTGGTGTAACAAGCGTCTTAGCTACCTTACTTCTTAAAGGCAGAAATAAATAAGCTCAAATGCGTTTTAAATAAAAAAGGTGGGCCACCACCTTTTTTATTGCATTATCTTATTGGATAGATATGATTACCTCCTGTATAAAGCGTAATATCCTCGCGTGGCATACGACTAAGTATATCTACCTGCTGTGGTGTAAGCACAGACATAACGCTTTTATCTCTTTCGTTTAACAAATAGCCTAATCGATTAGACAAGAATCCACTTCCTTCAGAAAGCATGGAAAGCTGCTGCGCTTTTGCTATGCGATTTTCTTTTGTAGTAGGAATCCTGCTCATTTGATTCAGAGATACACCGTTATTGTGGATCATAACAAGCGTTCTTTGAATGTCTTGCTCATATCTATTAACGATTTGCTCAACATCACGGCTTTGCTGTGGCGTGAGATTAAGGGCAGCATATCTGTCAGGCATTGCCTGAGACACACCTGAAATGAGCATCAGCATTAAACCAATAAATAACTTTTTCATATATCCTCCTTTTAGATTAAAATACAGACAAGCCAACTATAGATCATTTTATTATTCTTGTCATTTTATAGGCGTTTTCATTTCATATATTTTTGTTTTGCGCTATACTGAAAATAAACATACGGGAGGAACTAATGGATAAAAGAATAAAGGCATTTTTTAAAGAAGCGACTGATAATGTATTAGATAAGTATAATGCAGATAATAAAGAGACAAACGTATCTGGCATTCTCTTAGGAGAGCTTCAGGAGCTTGGTGATAAATATGGTCTACTGGTAGAAGACAAAGAGATTAACCATATTGGTTATGGACAGCGTTCTTCTCAGAAAATAGAAATCACGGATTTGGATGAGACACCTGTTTTATATTTAACACTGAATGTTCATCGCCATGACTTGATTAATGGGAATGGTGGAACGTATGAATATAATACTTATCTTTCTGGAAATCTGGATTTAGATAACCAGCAGAGAAAATCATTAAAATTAAAATAAAAGGAGGCCGAGCCTCCTTTTTCTACTAAAATCCATATTTTTCCTGAATCATTTTATTAAAATCTTCTGATTCTATCGCCCAATCCTCATCGCTTTCATTAAATATCAGACCTTGATTTAAGCAAAATGATTTATACTCATCTATAATAGTATCGTAATCAGGCAAGCCATCTCTTTTTAATTTATCATTAATGTCTTCCTTATATTGCAACGGGGCAAATTCGTTCATTCGTATAATATTACAGGTATTTTGAATTTGCTTTCCAGCTCCCCATAGCTCACCTTCGCTGCTGTAAAGCCAAAAGTCTTCTTTGTATTTTCCTAAATAGAATGCACCATTTGTAAAAAATATAACATCAGATTCGCTAAAGAAGTCAAAAAGATCTTCGCCATTATCCAGTAAATCTTTTTTAAACTTGTCCATATCTATTAAATCTGTAGAGAATAAAACAGATAAGAAACTTCTTTCTTTATTACTATGATAGTTTTTAACTAAAGCTTTAATAAAGGCTTTTTCTTTATTTAACATCTTAGTCCTCAATGATTATTGATGTTTATTTCAGCTTTTTACAACGCTTTTAAAATAAGCCTCATCTTCTTCTGAAATAAGGTTTAGCTCATCATAACTAAGACCTTGCTCCGCACAAAATAACTTATATTTATCAATATACTCATCATAATCTAAATCAAATTGCTCGCGAAAATACTCCACTACTTCTTCTTTATAATCTGGATCGTCAACAGCGCCTAAAAGACAATCTCTGATACTTGAACATATATTCTGAATTTCTTTAGCACAAAAATAAAACTCACCTTCAGACCAAGTTCCCCAAAAAATGTCTTTATATTTTCCGACATATATAGCATCTTCCGCTTCGAATAAAATCACCGAGTTGATAAAAATATCTTTATATTTATCACCAAACAGAGAATTCAGCCTTTTCAGAGCAGTGTCTTGATCTGGTATAGTGGCAGAAAATAACAGAGAAAGGAAACTTTTATTTCCTTCATCATTTCTATTATTTCTTAATTTTTCTAAAAACTTTACTTCATCGTTCGTCAGTTTGGTTATAGCATTAGACATTTTTACATCAATCCTTTTTCCTGTAGCATTAAATCAAACTCTTTGGACTCATTTTCCCATTGTGTGTCGCTTTCTGTAAACGTTAGATTTATATTTTGGCAAAAAGCTTTATATTGAGCAACTGTCTTTTTATAAGAGGGAAGACCTCTTTCTTTAAACATAGATTCAATATACTTTATATCGTCCAATGTAAAATAAAGCAATTGCCTTATAATATTGCAAGTATTTTGTATTTGTTTGCCAGCTCCCCATAGCTCACCTTCGCTACTGTAAAGCCAAAAGAAGTCGTGATATTTCCCTAATACAAATCCACTTCTCGTATATAATATAAAATCACTTTCCTTAAAGATGTTTAGTATTTCATCGTCTTCTTCTATATTAGCCAGAATATCTTTTTTTACATTTTCTATATCCAAAATAGAGGTTGAGAATAAAACATTTAGAAAGCTATTATCGCCTTTATACATATAATCATTCTCTAAAGCCTTAATAAAATTCTTTTCTTCTTTTGTTAACACAATCATTCCTGATTATTAGATTGTTAAAAAAGGAGGCATCGCCTCCTCAATAATGACCGTATATATTATTCATCTTCCTCATCTTCATGCTTTACTTCAATGTCTAAAGCATCAGCTAATTTTTTAACAAGATCTTTCACTTCACTCATTGCTTGCGAACCATGAGTGTCATAGTTAAATGATTTGATATAGGTATCGCCCACGTATACTGAAAAGCTCTCTTCATCTGAAGACGTTGAAATACGTATTGCATTTTCATCGTTTTCCCACTGCTCTATTAGTTCAACAGGAACAATACGACCTTTATAATGAACATACTCTCCCGTCGCAAGTCTGTCTTTAATTATATTAGCAGAAGCCTTGCCAAGTCTTTTATGTAGGCCCTCAATTAACTCTTCAGCAGTAGGCTGCATTTCTTTATCTGTCATAATAAACCTCTTATTTGTTAGTTTTTAAGGCGAACATAAGATTACATCTCAGCACGCATGTTTTTGTTTCCGGGCAATCACTCACCACATCAATCGTGGAGTTTACGAACTCAAGACCAACAATATCTGTTGGCGTATTAGCAAGGCTATTGATAGCATCTTTTATTGTGTGGATATTCTCATAGTTATTTTCCGTCATATATTCATAAATATTAGCTCTTACACTGTTTTTAGTTTCGCCATATTTATTCTTTAGTGTTTGGAAAAATCCTGTATTTTCATTATCCACTTTTGCCACTTCCAGCAAGGTATCTGGTGTAATCTCAAAATGAACTACTTTAGAAATACCTTTAAGGTCAGCATCTTTATCAACCAGCGCATTAAGCTGACGCATGAAGATATTTGACTCAGGATCTTTCCCATCTACCAATGTATACTTAATAACTTGTTTTGCTATGGTTGCTACAGAGCTAACAATAAGTGTTTTAACAAACCCACCAATAAAAGATAATGGGCTAACGACTGTATCTCTAATCTCTTTAAGGTGAAGGGCCATTTTAATCGCAGAAGTTGAACTACTGAATAAATTTTTCATATTTTTTCCTTTTTTACAGCCTTAAATATAGCCAAATTCTCTAATTTTTGCAAATAAAAAAGCCACCCGAAGGCGGCTTATTTTTTATCTTCCAGGTCTTCTGCGTTTAGGCGCTGGGTTGCTTTTTCTCAGATCTTCTTTAATCCAGAACAAATCAAAGTCTTTTCTGCGGATTTTAGCAACACGACCATCTTCTTTATTATGGAACACCAATCCTTCAACATAGTTGTTTTCAAGGTAATCCTTAATCTTTTCAAAAGTCGGCATACCTAAATCAACGACCAGATCTCCATGCTTCCACAACTCGTGCTTCTCAAGCTCATAAGGGTTATCAGAGAACTTCGGCCCTACTAACTCGTAGGTCTTACCTTCTTCTAATACAGCACCCTTTAAAGCCTCTACATGGTATTTATCTTCAGGCTTATCCTCACTTACAGGAACCCAACCCGGCCAGTGAAAAGTCACTGGATCTGGATTAGGCTCACATGGTTCAAAACCTTCTGGCGCATCGCGGAACAAATCTAAAGAAACCTCAGATCCTTCCTTAACACTCACGTTTTTCTTTAACTTACGGTCAAAACGCTTCCAGAGTTTGCCATCTTTGAACAGGCAAGCAGTCCCATCTACTTTAACAGTAGCAACGCCTTTACCTTCGAGCACCCACTCAGAGCCGGGTTTAACTTCGTCAGTAATAACGTCTTTTTCATAATCATACACAAATACTAATGGAGTCTTTTTCATTTTATATACCTTTGTTAGTTGAACGATTTTCGAGTCCCGTCTCACCAACACACTTACTATAACAAAAAAGATTCTTCTGCACAAGCATTATTTTTGTTTTTTAGATAAAAGGTAGTGCTGTTTCATTTTTACCGATTTCTTTAAGGATTTTGAGTGCATTGCGATTACGATCATCGCCAACATAGCCTTTATCTTCAACAACTTTACCTAACCCTACTAAAGCGCGGACAAAGCTTTGCTGAAGTGTTGGATGATTCTTGCGCAGAGCATCCCACATGCCATCGATTACAGCCTGCTCTGCCCCCATTGCATTAGTGCAGTCGATAAGAGCCGTCAAAGCAGCTTCTGCCTTTTCTTTAATTTCTTTATCATGTTTGTGTTTATCCAGTTCATAATTTGTCATTTTGATATCCTCTTTTTTAATATAGCCTGATTATACGCTTGTCTTACATTATGCACAAGTCGTTTGTAAAAACTCTTTGTCCGTATACACCTCATCGATGTTGTAAAAAGGTTTCATTTCTTTTTTGTGCTTTGAAACTGCAACTTCTACATATCGCAAAAGGTCAGAACTACGGAAATCAGTGCCGCATACATCAAAAACACCAAGCTCTGGCTGAGTACGAAATGCTTCATAGGCAGCTCGTAATGCAGCTTTTACTTCTTCTTTCGTCTTGGCAAAAACAAACTCATATTCAGATAATGAATAAGTAATACCATCACCTACAGTATATTCCACAACGAAAGTTTCAAGACCTTCAACGCTTGGCATTTCCATATAGTATGGTTCATTAGCTTTCCATAAGCCAGTATCTAAATCATAAGAGAAGAAGTCATTTATAGGAAACTCCTCACCTTCAAACATAAAGTCTTCAGCAGGTTTTTTTGCGGCATTTAGCTTATCTGCATACTCACAGGCAGCGCAGAACCAGCGAATGCAGTATTCTTCGGCATCTTCGGTGACTACCCGAACATAATCAGTAGAACATCCCTCATAGATGCAGCCTACAGTATAAGGAAACAGTAAATAACGCATAAGGAAAACCTCTTTAGAATTGATAGCCCTTATTATAAGATGTTGGCTTATTACATGCAAGCAAAAAAAGTCCTTGACTTAGACAACGTAAGTCATTATTATAGGAACATACATTCAAAAAGGAAAATAGCATGAGCACTCAAATCTTCGCACAAGGTAAACGACCTCAACCGCCTATCTAAGGCGTTGGAAGACTATTGCTCATTTCTTTATTGAGTTTCTTTTAAACGCCTCTGATAGGCGTTTTTTATTGTCTAAAAAATAACTTTTTAACAAATTTAAGAAACTTAATAAGGAAAAAACCATGAAATTCTCAAACGTATTTTTTAACAACAACAACTTCGTAAAAGACAATACCCAACTTGATTTGGTTGACTTGGCACAGAAAGCTGCTTTCTTCCATCAGGACTCCTCTGGTATTTTTTCAACGTTGTCATTAGGCTATTTGCTTGAACAGAAAGTTGAGAAAGTGATTCAAGAAGAGCTAAACGATATTGGATTCTCTCAAATAAGATTAAGTCTTATTCAGGATAGCCAGTTATGGAAAGAATCTGACCGCTATGATTCTTATGGGGATGAGCTTTTTAAACTTACTAACCGTAAAAATAGGGAGTTTGTCTTGGGTGCGACTTGCGAAGAGTCTATAACTTCTATCGTTAAGAAATATTATAATGGATCACGCACAGATCTTAAACTTTACCAGATTGGTAATAAATACCGTGATGAGATGCGTGTTAAAGGCGGACTTATCAGAGGCAAAGAGTTCTTGATGTCTGATGCTTATTGCTTTTCAAACTCTGAAGAAGCATTAGCTGAAATCTATCAGGACGTGAGAGAAGCTTATATTCGCATATTTACCAAGCTTGGCTTAGCCTTCCAGATCGTATCATCTGATTCAGGTGAAATGGGTGGAAACTTCTCTGAAGAGTTCCGCTGTTTAAGCAGTTATGGTGAAGATGTCGGTGAGGATGGTCAAAACTATCTTGAAATAGGTCATATCTTTAACTTAGGTGATCGCTATTCTAAATCCTTCGATTTAGTAGATAATACAAAGAGTCATGTATTAATGGGTTGCTTTGGCATTGGCGTTTCTCGTCTTATCATGGCATTACTTGAGCAGCAGCGTGATGATAAAGGGTTTAAAGGTAATGCGTTCTTTAATACTTTTGATTATGTTATCTCTGTTGTTGATTATAAAAACAATAAAGAGATAGCCGATGAGATTTATCATTCTCTTAAGAAAAGTGGCAAAAATGTGCTTTTAGATGACCGTGATGTTAAAGCGGGCAAGAAGTTCCATGACAGTGAACTTATCGCTGTTCATAAGCGCATTATCGTTAACAAAAATACTGCAGAAACAAAAGCTGTAGAGGTGTTAGACAGAGAGACAGGAGAGGTAAGCACGATAGACATTACTTCTCTCTAATCAATAAAAGGGCTTCGGCCCTTTTAATATTTTTAAAACTTAATCTCAATGACTAATTTTTTCTCTTTGTTATTGAGCGCTTCCATTTCCTTCGCACGGTTTTCGATTTCCATTAAAGCTCTTTCGAAATTCTCAACACCTTCTTTTGTGAAAAAATTATCGTAGGTGGCCATAAATATTTTTTGTCCGTGAAGATTCTTACATATTGAGTTTGTTTCTTTCATAACCATTCCTCATTATTTTTAATAACTATATATAATACTCAAATAAATATCAAATTATTACTTTTTACTATTAACCTATGCATTTTTATGATACAATCATAGCTGATTTTAGGAGGAATACATGACAGGCATTATCATACTCGCAGCAGCATCTTTACTTAACGTTGGACTTTCATTTTTGTTTTCATTGATTGAGACATCTCTCATCATTACAGATGATGTGCGCATCCGCATCATGATTAAGAAAGCAAAGAGTGAAAAGGTTAAAAAGAGACTGATTAAGATTTTAGAAAAACGCGATAAGCATGGTGCGGCTTTATCGGTTGTTATCACATTGACTAACGTCACAGGCAGTTCGGCATTAGGTAGCCTTGCGCTTTTTTATCTTCCAAGCCATTACGTGCTTATATACACATTGATTATGACATATTTAATGCTCGTTTTTGCCAGAACGGTGCCTAAGATTTACGCCAGAAAAGTTAATGAGAAAGTGCTGATGCGTTGCTCATGGTTGATTAGGGGTATTTGTATCTTTTCAGTGCCGATTCTTGCTTTCACATTAATATGGGTGAAAATATTCAGATTGTCTGCACAGAAGAAAAAGCTTTCTATTACTGATCTTAAAAACATTATTGATGTCTATAAAGACAGTGGTGTTTTGGATAAGCATGAGCATAATATTGTAAACAGCGTCTTTGCGGTTAAAGAGCAGCTTATTGAAAACTTTGTTCATAATGATAAAGAGATTTTTACTTTAAAAGCTGAATCACCCGTTATGGCCTATGAGGACATTATTGGAAAATACCAGCGTAAGAAGTTCTTTGTTCAGGAAAATGGCGTTGTAAAAGGGATTGTGCGTAAAGTTGATTTACTTGCATATCTTGCTCAAAAGGATCGCACTGATGAGGTTAAGGTTAGTAAGTTCATGAAGAAATCCGTCATTATTCAGGGTTCTGAAAAACTGATTGACGTTATTGTAAACATGAAGAAAAAGAAAGTAGGTCAGGCTGTTGTTTTAGATGCTGAGCAAAAGCCTATTGGTATTCTTTCACTAAAGGACATCTATCTTTTCTTACTTGATCAACAAGTCTAATCCAGAAAAGCAATTATCAATCATATATAAAGAGATGGAAACATCTCTTTATTTTTTAGCATTCCTTATTACTACGTTAATTACCTGATATGGCTTTTGTCCTACCTGACCTTTTAAGCACTCATTGCAGTGAGAGCCGTAATGAATATGAAAGTAACTGTAAGAACAGCATGGCATTTTAGAAAAAAGATTATTTTACTTTTCACATAAGGCATATCCTCTTCCGCTTTTTCTTTATCTATCTTTTTCTGCTTTATCATTCTTTTTAGTGTGGTTTGTCTCTCATTTATTCCTTTAAGCAACATCTCCGGGATAAAATAAGATTTTTTCATCTTCTCTAATATAACCTTAACATCTTCGTAAAGTTTTAACTCGTAATCATAAACCTTATTTCTTTCAGCAGCTTCGATCATAGGGATAAGTCTACGAATGTAGCGCGATTTAGCATTATCAATATAAAACATAACCTCCTGAAGATGACTGAGCAATATATATTTTTTCATAAGACCTCCTGTTAGAAATAAGTTTACTTATTAACAATATTAATAGCAACTCTTTAATAGCGTAATTACCTGATATGGCTCTTGTCCTACCTGACTATAAAAATTTGAATTAATCATGACGATCAAGTTAACTGATGATGCAGATACAAAAAAACACAAACACACAACAACGGATAATAATAATGATAAATGAAGCTATAGCTGATGCTGTAGGGGAGTCGTATACCTCAAAGCATTTTGTGGAACATATTGCATACAGACCTTTATGCACCAATGATTTCAACTCGGAAGGTCTTTTTAAACGTGTTAAGCATGAAGCTCTGACACATCAATATATTCAGCATAACGACGATGCGTTTGTTTCCTCCTTAGTCTTTGATATAGACAGGAGTATGGGGGCCATATCATGGGATTTTGTGGGCTTGCCTCGTCCTAATATTATTACACAAAACACGCAAAATGGTCATGCTCACTTACTGTATGCCTTACGTCATCCCGTATGTAAGACCGACGCAGCTCGTCTTAAGCCGCTTAGCTATTTAGCACGAATAGAGAGAGGCATGAGGGACCGATTAGAAGCTGATAGGGCCTATACTGGTTTAATCACTAAAAACCCGTTAAATACGCACTGGCGAACGATATGGGGTGATAATGAACCTTATGAGTTAAGTTATCTTCGCGATTTCTTAGATGAAGATTTGTCATTTGAGAAACAAATAGATTATAATTATGGTTTAGGAAGAAATGTTAGTTTGTTTAACGAACTACGAAAGATTGGATACAGTAAAGTTCTTCACTATAAAAAAGATGATATGTATGACAACTTTTATAAATTCCTATTGCGAGAAGCGTATATTTTAAACTTGAGACATAACCAAAATAATCTCCTTATGGAAACAGAAATACTTAATATTGTTAAATCTATATGTAGATGGACATGGAAAAACTTCAGTCAGAAAAAGTTTTCTAAAATACAATCAGCTCGCGCCAAAAAGACACGAAAAACAACAATCGACAGATTGAAGCTCATTCAACTTCTGGATAATCAATAGGGTTAAGATATGCCAAAAATAGAAAAGAAACGCCTTAAGACAGCAAAAGAATTAGGAAAAGAAATGAACTTAAGTGAACGCACAGTGCGCCGCTACTTAGGAGAAACTCGCGTTAATTTCGAGGGTCGCGCTAAAGAAAGAAGAGAGCAGGCTTATCAGCTTCGTGTGGTTGAAGACAAATCATGGGAAGAAGTCGGTAAGATTATGGGCGTTTCTGCCGACTCCGTGAAAGGATTGGTTAAACGTTATCGTGCCAGTATGAAGTAATTTTATAACAATCCGTGTATTTGCTTTATTTTTAATGTAGGTTATAATTTAAGCATTAACTTAAAGGAGAATAAAATGTCAGAACTATCAAAGGAAGAACTACAGCGACTTGAAGAAGTTATTGCAGATTTAAATATTTCGGATGTCATGAAGAACTCTCACACCATCGAAGAGTGGAAAGCACTAAGTAAAGAATATAGACGCAATTACTCAAATAATAAATAATCTTTTTTTATTTCAAAACCCACTTATTAAAAATAACCAATCCTTTGGTTATTTTTATTCCACTATTTTAAAAGGTATTTCCTCGATATTTCCAACCAGTTTAAGCAATACGCCATCCTTCAAAACAAACTTGGCAGCACCTGCTTTAAGTCCGTTATAGTTTACGTTTTCGGAAATAAAGGTCAGTTCAAATACGCTATTATAAAAATCTTTACCTTCTGTATATCGCTTCATTGCTCTAGCCAAATCATCCATAAAGTCTGCTGTCTGCTGATAATCAGCTTGAATACATGACAGCGCCAGACCCTCTTTTAGAAAAACTGGGCTACTACCATAGATATCAGAAAACCATGACTGAGCAAGAGCAGCGTTTACTCTTGCAACAGTATCTTCACTGATATTATGTTTATTCCTTATTATGATCATTTATTCTTGGTTCCCTACGTCATAAGAAATATTATATCCTGTCACATAACCAATATCGAATGCAAAGTTTTTAGCGTCTTCGTTAGATAAAACATGAGACATGCATCCATCTATATCTGTCTTCGCCTTTATCGCACAAATCGCATACAGTTTTGCTAATGGGTTACTTGCGCTTTTGTTAAGGCAATCATTATCTGCCGTTTTACAGGTTTCTACTGCAGCCTGCCCATTTTTAACAGATGAGTGAATCCAATCAACCGACCAACTGGTCAAAGGGGCCGAAACAATAGTGGTTTCAGATATGTTCTTTTTGGATGTTTGTTCAAAAAGCTTCAGACCAAAGTTAGACCCATTATAAATAGTGATGTTGAAATCACATAGAGCACCTTCAAGATCGCGACAGAGAGTTGACTTTAACTTGTCATTAAGATTATTGGATTTCTCAATAGCTGTCCGAATATTGGTTTCCTTTCCAGAGATTTGCTCAAATAGATATGAGGTTAGTTTCTGATCAAGGGGCGGCATATTAGCAACCTGAGCTATATCGACATATTTAAAATAATTGTCAGGCAAAGCTGACGTAGAAAATGTCATGTTATTCACTTTCTCGGTTTGCTTTTCGTCATTCTTCTTGCTCATAGAACAGGCAGAAAGCAGTAAGCTTAACCCTATTACAATAATCTTCTTCATAGTTTTCTCCGCTTAAACACAAATTGGGTATTATCGCGGATATTGTACACTAGAGATTTTAAAAAATAAATAAAAAAACAAGGATCACTCCTTGTTTCTGTAATGATGGGATTGGCTAAGAGTTATTTACTTAAGTCTATAGCATCTGTAAACTTGTAAAGCTCTACTATGGCTTTTGGAGCTTCTGCTTTAACTTCGATTACGGAGGGTTCGCCTAACAGAATATGACCTGTTTTATCAAGTTTTTCCAGATTTTCAGGGGAGTTGACTAATGCCAGTAAAGCGTCAACATGTTTTTGCTGATCTTTCTTAACCTTAAAAGAGAGAGAACGAATAACTTCTTTTAGTGTTTCACTGCGTGTTGATTCAACCGTATACTCTTCTTGAAAGAAACGCTCGCCTTCTACTTTAAAGTTTTTGTGCGACTCGATTGCGATATGAAGCACTTCCTTACCTGCTTTAAAGTCAGCAGCCATTTTTTCAAGCTTGAGAGTTGCGGAGTTATCTGGACCAAGTTTCTGTCTGGCTTCTTCGATAACTTGTGAAACAGGAACGACTTTCTTTTCTTTGTTGAAGATATTACTAAGTTTACTCATTATTTATTATTCCTTATTTTTAAAACGCTTAATAAGAAAAAAGATTATCTGATCATATAACGTAAATCAATAGCTAATCGTTCTTTTAACAATGTATTTGACTATATATTTTTATGATCTCATCTTTAGAGAACCAGCTCACGCCGCCCTTAGCGCTACTATTTCCATATTTCTTCCATTCAATATAAGCCATTTTATCCCGGAGATTATCAACAGGGATTAAAGACTTAATATAATAACCTCTATTATTAGGTTCAACATCCTGTAGATCCTTAATGGTTTTAGGGGCAGCACCCATAATAAATGCATTTGGGCCTTGTTTTTGTCTCACAAAAATAAAATCATCACAGACATTCATCATCTCTGATTTTTTAGCACGGAGATTGATACCATTATGCTCCCTTTCCCATATAAAGAAACTACAAGGAACATGATAACTTTCATCATTTAAGAGGAAGGATTCCTTTGGCAGAGGGATAACTTTAGATAATGACCACTCTTCAGGAAAAACTTTTTGATTCGTAAACTTGTTAAAAACGTTTGGAAGAATAAATGCTATGGTTAATACATTCTCATGCAGGCTTTTCTCAATAAAAGCTTTAGACAATGCATTTCTTAATCCAAAAGGAGGATTGCCTATGATAAGAGCAGGGCTTTCAATGTTCTCAAGATTAAAGTTCAACCAGTCTTGCTGACTAATACTTTCATGCTCTGGCGCAATATCCATTGCGATCACATTGTCGTGTGGCAAAAGATTAGAAAAAGCACCTGCCCCCGCGCTTGGCTCTATCACTGTTTTATAACGCGAAAAATCCACATGAGGAAGCAAAGGAATTACAACGGATTCCTTTGTGTAAAACTTGTCATGTTTACTTTTCTGCTTCGTTATCATAATACCCTCGCTGGATAAGCGATTATATAACATTTTTCAACATGACTCAATATTTTTCTATTTTAAATATAACGTCTTCATAATATTTGATTTTAATAGCAACTATACTTTAGAATAGCAACATTGAGTATTAAAGGATATTTTATGGATAATATAAGAAAAATAGATTATGTTGCCTCATTTCAGAGGGCTTATGAAGAGAACGTTCTTCATCTTAGGGCTAATATCGATGAGCCTGAGTATATGATAAAAATGACAAACTGGTCTATCAAGACAGGAAGACCTCTTAAAGATATCATAAATAAGGTAAAAACGGATGATTTTTATGCAGATTTATTTGTAAAAGATCCATCAAGGCAAAGCCTGCATGAAAAAACAGCCTGTCTGTATATTAGCGCAAGCCCTTATGTTAAAAACTTTCAAAAGCTGCCTGCCAATGGTAAGAATAGCTTATTTGTTCATAATGGAAAGATAATTTCTAAAGAGGAACATAATCGTTTAGGCGCAACGTCAAAATCTTTAGATTTTTATTGGGAAACAGGCAATACTGTTTTTTATGCCACTCATAAGTATACTAATGATGGTGGTGGCGCTCAGGATCATCAGTTCAACGAGGTGATTAACTTTGTTCGTAGTGCGTCTTCATTCCAAAATAAGGACATTTATTTTTTAGCAATATGTGATGGGCGATACTATGATATATTGAGCTATAAAGGATCAACGCGTTTATCTTATCTGAAATCACTTTCTGCTGGAAACTGTCAGGCACTTCAGTGTAACGATATCGATGCTTTTTTAGAAAGGTTTATTTAATCTCTCAATTGATTCTTTACTATCATAAATAGTAGAATATAATTACGCTAACGTTTTATTTTACATATAACAAAAACAAGGAATTACGATGACAGATTTACTAAAAAGAGGGAAAGGACAGTTTTTTACAAGAGGAAATCCTTTTGTTTATCCTCTTTATCAGCAATGGTTTGAGAACGAAGTTGCGCCAAACATTAAAAATATGACTTTCTTGGAGCCTTTTGCGGGTTCTAACAGCATTGTTAAACTTATCGAAGAAGTTTATCCTAAGCATGGGAGCAACTGGTCATGCTATGATCTCGACCCTGAATCAAATGAAAAGAACCTGACAGACATTCCTATCCATATTCAGGATGTTTTGCTCGATTTTCCTAAAGGATTTGATCTTGCCATCACTAATCCACCTTATCTTGCTAAGAACTCAGCAAGCAGAAGAGGGATTCATTTCCCACACGAGCAATATGATGATCTTTATAAGTATTGTTTGCATGTTATGCTTGAGAATACTCCTTATGTAGCAGCAATCATACCAGAGTCTTACATTGTTCAAAATCTTTTTCATTCACGCCTTTATGGTGTTATTTCATTGAAGAGTAAAATGTTTGATGACACAGAATGCCCCGTATGTTTAGCACTTTTCGTTCCTGAATCTGCAAAGCAGAATCCTGACGATTTTATCATTTATTCAAATGAAGATTATATAGGCCATTATCAATCTTTAAAGCAATACATTGAAAAACCAACAGGTGCAGGCATAAAAATGAGCTTTAATGATCCCGATGGTGAGATTTCAGTCACGACAATCGATGGAACAAAAGGGGATAGTATAGTTTTTATGCCCGGTGAAGCTATAGATGGAGCAAAAATAAAGGTCTCAAGTCGCAGTTTTACTAAAATAAGTGGCTTTTCAGGTTTTACAAGCGAACAGATTTTCTCTATAATAGAAGAAAGCAATAAATTGCTTGCTCAACGAAGGGAGAAAACACACGATGTGTTCATGACTGCTTTTAAAGGTTTGCGCAAAGACGGCAAATACAGGCGCAGATTAGATTTCGCCCAAGTCAGAGACATCATTAACTCCGCGATTATAAAACTATTCCCCTAAGAGGTATAAACAGGAATACTTATGGAAAAAAGACTTGAACGCGATGTTGATTATGAATGGGCCGTCTCAAAAGCCTATCATGCAAATTATCAACACTTTAAAGATAATATCAGTAAACCTGAATATGTAAAAAAAATGAAAAGCTTTGCTGTTAAGCACGGTTTTTCTTTGCAGCAAGTTGTTGAGGCTGTAAAAGACAATGAAGTTTTCGCACGTATGTTTTGTAAAGACCCCGGCAAACAAAGTATTCATGAGAAAACAGCCGCTAAGTTTATTAAGGATAATAAACATGTAGTCAACTTCCAAAAGCTTCCAGGTTCTGGCGCTAACTCTCTTTTTCTTCACGAGGGTGAGATCATCACAAAGAAACAGCATGATGATTTAAACCTTACTTCTAAATCATTAGATTTTGCCTGGGAAGTTAAAGTGGGAAATGAAACCTTGAAGTTTTATGCGACCCACAAATACACCAATGAAGGCGGTGGTGCTCAGGATCATCAGTTTAACGAAGTTATTGGTTTTCTTAATAATGCTAATCAAGTTAAAAAACCTAACGTATTTTTCTTAGCTATTTGCGATGGCGATTATTATCGTAATCAGCATAAGAATAAACTTGATAATCAAAGCAAACTTGATTATTTAAAAGCAACCTTTAGCGGCAAGCGCACTGAGGCTATCGCAATGGTAGAACTGGATAGCTTAATAGATCGTGAGATTTTCAAACTTAAAGTACAATCTCCTTTCCTCTCTGAACTTGAAAAAATGGAGCAAGAGCAGGATACCACGGTCAGCCAATCTAAAAAAAGAAGCATAAAAGTAAGATAATAAAAAAGGCCTTCAGGCCTTTTTTATGCTTGTATCTTCGTGAGCATCTCAGCAAACTCAGCGGGCTTCCACATTTTCATGTCAGAAACCTGACCATCACCAATCTCAACAAGCCATTCTTTCCCTTCTGTATCTTTAATTATATCTATAGAAATAAAGGGCATGTCTGAAAAAATAGCGGCAACCTTTTCAGCTATAGCTGAGCTATAACCTGATGGACTTTGAAGTTCACCTTTAACTGAAAAATACCTCACCTCTGAAGTAGATACGAAGTTATGAACTCTTCTGATGACCAAGCTTCCTTCAATACCTTTTTTATCTTCAAGTTCAGCAATAATCTCAGCTACCTCATCTTTTGATCGTGCTATAGACCCACGTGAAGTAGTAAGAGATTTTACGCTATCCTTAATGAAAAAGTCAGGCCAGTCAGATTTCTCTACTGCAGACAGCAAAGATTCTTTGTCATTGAAAATCAGTGTTTCTGGCGTTAATCCTTTTACTCGGTCATACCAGTTATCAATATGATGTGCATTGTAGTACATATCTTTATCCGTCAGCAGTTTGAGGTTCTTCTTTTGACAGAACTGTGTGATCTCATCATATTCATCGCCACTAAGCATCCAGCCACGATAAACAACAGTTTCTCCTTCAGCAGGAGGAGAAAAGAAAGTGCCAATGTTCAGGATTTTTTTAGTTTCAACAGTTTCATCCATAAAGGATTCATCAGGTAGTTTTTTGTTAAAATAGTCTTGCGGATATAATATAAACATAATGCTCTCCTGTTTTTTATGATTTTAACATAGTTCAAAATAACTTTCATCATTTTTTATTCAGAGATGGAAAAGGAAATAAAAAAGCTGTATAATAGCAACATTCACTAACGAAGGAAAATATCTACAATGGCTAAACTTATTTATACTTATGCGGTTATGAACTCTGGTAAGAGCAATGCGCTTCTTCAGGCAAACTACAACTATACCAGTGAAGGGCATAACACTATCCTTATTTCTCACAGACTGGATGACCGCTTCGGTGAGAATCTTATCGCATCACGCATTGGCCTGCAGGCACCTTGTCATGCTATCGACCATACAACTGATTTGTTTGCTTTGATTAAAGAAGAGCTTGTTAAGTTTGGCTCTTTATCATGTGTTTTTGCTGACGAAGTTCAGTTCTATACTGAAGAGCAGATTGAACAGCTTTCAGATATTGTTGATGAGCTTAAGATTCCTGTTATGGCCTATGGTTTGAAAACGGATTTCAAAGGCAATCTTTTTAATGGTGCCTCTAAAATCCTCGCTATTGCTGATGAGATTCGTATGCTCAAGCAGGTTTGCCACTGCGGAAAACAATCTACAATGATTTTACGTTATGGCCCACAAGGAGAAATTCAAAAAGACGGCGACTCCATCGCAATAGGTGCTGAGTCCATGTATAGATCAGTTTGTCGAAAGCATTGGAAAGAAGGCAATCTCGGCCCTTCCATTTATCAGAAACTCAATGTTCCGAACCCTTTCTAATAAAAAAGCCCTTCACGGGCTTTTCTTTTATCTATTTAGACCTTCAAAAATCATTCCAAGCGTAGTATAGTCTACTGAAAGATCATAAAGATCTTTTTCTTTAACCAGCACTACATAGATTAACTCATTATTATGCAATCCCATCTCATGCTCGACCAAACTACGCGCCTGAAGCTGCTCATACTCTTCTTTATTTAGCTCAAGTTTATATAAGTGAGACGTATGCGTGCCGAAAGTCGCAGCTAACTGTCTCTCCGATACCAATTTGAATCTTGACTGTTCTACATCTACTCCCATTTCTTCCAAATATTCTGACTGAGCATTCTTCACATAAGATTGGTCATCAAAAGCAGAACCTCCCGGAAGCTCATAGACAAACCCTTCTTTATTGTTGACTGGACTCCTGAACTCTTTTGCTAAAGCTATCGTTCTTTCTCTGGTCTCAGGGTCTACATAATAAGACACAACAGAACTGATATTAGTGCGTGAGAAAATGCATTCATTTGCTTTATATCTCTGTTCTTTTTCTATCCAAATATTTACTTTAGCAGAGAAGAAAAATAAGAACTCACGTTGAGCACCTACTAAAATCGTCTCTTTAAGGTCAAATGATAGCAGCTTATTGCCGCTTTTTCTCAGATTTTGATACCATGATCTGAAGCTGGGAGATTTCCAGATACATAAAGGCACTTCCGTTTCGCCTTCTTTTCTTAAAGAGCCTTCATCAAGATACTCCATCACTTCTATAAAAAGAGATTCCATATTGTTATGAACAAGCTTTCCATTATCCAAAACTCTTTTATCAAGATATCTGCAGCTTTCAGCTTCATCTGGTCTGCCATAAAAAATATTCGGCTTATGCAGATCTTCGCCAAACTCAATATTTGTTGTTAGTCCCGGCATTTCTTTTTGACGAGGAATCCAAAACACTAAGGCATCAGCACGAGCACGAGCTTGGCACTCCCATTCTATTTGATTATCATAAGACCAGCTACTGTCATTGCTATCTTGATCAAAAAACTTATTCTTAGGTATAGGAATATAGACGGTTCCGTCATAGCCATTAGCCTCAAGGAACTTAATCGCATCTTTACGCCAGTCGTTTTTCCGCCAAAACGCTGTAGCACTACGCGGAGAAGGCCCGGCAAGAAAAATACTTTTAACGACTTTCTCCGGGAAAATCTCATCAGAAAAAACAATATTCATATAATCTCCTTTAGTTATTAACAATAATACACTAAGTGTGAGACAAAAACAAATTGCCTAATCTTATTTTTTCGTAGCACCTTCTGATTTTCTTTGATATACTGGTATCATCAAGTCAACGAGAGGATTTTAACATGAGAATGCGAGCAGGCAGAACACCAACAGAAGTGGAAGAAGAGAGCCGTTTAAACATTGATGGCTATGAAGATGTCAGAAATAAAAACTTAGGTTTTTACGATAATAATACAGAAAGTTATTTTAACTTATCTTATGGGGCTTTTAACCTAGAGTCTCTCTATAATCGCTTCATTGATTTCGATATTCCTGAAGGCGGCAAGATTTTAGATGCCGGATGTGGTTCGGGACGTGACGCCTTGAACTTTGTTGCTAAAGGATATAATGTCACTGCATTTGATGGATCTAAAGGCATGGTAGACATGTTGAATGATAATGCTGATCGTATGCTTAAGCAGATTGCGCCGGACAGCTATAACGAAAGAAAGAATGGAAGCTTTGCTGATTTCGAATGTCTCCATAAGGATTTTTTAGAGATTGATTTCAAAAATGAGTTTGATGCTATCTGGTCTGCAGCAGCACTTCTTCATTTACCTACTGAAGCATTCGATAAGGCATTAACCAATCTTTCTGACGCACTGAAAACCGATGGAACGATGTATTTCTCGATTAAGAAACTGGAGAACGGCTTCCTTGATGACGGCACAAGAAGTTTTTATAATCCGGGGCAGGATCATCTTAAAGAAATGTTTGATAAGCTTGGATTAAAACTGGTTGACTATTGGGAGACAGGTAAGCAGAACGATCCAAATCAAACTTTTGAGAACTATATCCTTAAGAAAGTGGATTGATAAGCAAGAAAAAAGGCGCTAAGCGCCTTTTATAATTTACTTCTTGGGAGTGTAAGTATAAGAGTAGCTTATACCAGCGGCAGCAGGCTTACTCTTAGGTGGATCCACATCCACACCTTCGAGCACTAACTCCTTTTCATGCTCCACATTCTGGACAGCCGCCTGACGATTAGCCATTTCTTTTTCAAACTCAGGAGAAATATACTTATCGACAAACTCAAAAAGGTCCATACCAGCAGTTGCACCAAAGTTGTTATTTAACGCGTGCTCAACAGTTGCTGGGGAGATATTCATGACAGCAATAGCTGCGTAGTTAAACACAGAGTTTTCGCTGTCATGAGCCATTGAGCGAAGCTGCTTCATTTTGTCCGCCTCAATCTTACAAACATAGGTATGCATACCATAACCTCTGTAAGAGTAAGAAGCCATATGCTCGATTTTACCCCTATATGAATCCAGATCGAATCCAATTTGCTCCTTGGCAGCGACCGCTAATGCATCATAAAACGTCTCGCCATCTTCCAGTTCCTTACCTACGAAACCAAAGACATTGTTCCAATGCATCAAGGTCAACACTTTTTTATTCTCTTTGTCTCCATCGAAGTCATCTGAGTAGAGAATCACGAAAGCGCCATTTTTTTCTAATTTCTTCTCAGGCGAAATGCGTTCTACGTCATTAAACATACCCGCATCAAAACTCTCTTCAGTCTCCACATTTGTTATAGTCATCGTTTACACCTTATACATTTCTATTCTATTATTATAATAATATCATAATTAATTATGAAAATAAAGTTTATTTATTAAAAATACGCTTTGAATTGGATATTTTTGTATTATTTTTATATTAATCGTGCTATTTTAAGCAGCGCGACCGAACTCTATATAAGTATACTCGTTATTTATCCTTTCCGTAAGGGATTTCTTAGGAATTTCAAGTACTATTCCTTTTTCTTCATTATCAAGTGATATATAGAAAGAGTGAGGAATAGTTGACTCTATGTTATAGCCTTCTACACAAGCAATCGCTTCCAGCGTAATGGAACCATTGAGATCAATATCAAAACAATGTATTTGCTGTCCGACTAATATAGCAAGACTAAAGCTTATTCTTTCTTGAGTGATTTCGTCAAAGTGGCGGGGAGACTCATTTTCTTCGAAGGCATTTAAAACGATGACATTATCTTTACTGCAGAGGAAGCTTTTATTGACTTCTTTTATTGAGGGATCATAACGGTTGGCATAAAATGATAAAAACTCTGTTAGGTTAAAACTACTTTTTTGTTTCTCTATTTCGGTTGATATTAGTTCTCTCAATACATTCACTGTGTAATACATAGACGCCTCTTATCCTGTTATTTAAAAGATACCATCATCATAACAGATGGTTTCAGACTTTTCCAAAAAAAGATAATAATCCTTTTTTAAGAAAATGACTAAACTATTGATGTAAATCAATGAATTGCCGTTCTTTGTTTGAATCCATACTTATAAAGTGGTATAGATTAGTTATACAAATAACCAGAAGGAGTTTAATATGACATCTATTCATCGTTCAGTATCTTCTCCGAAGAAGTTTATTATAGGCTCACACGTAATTAAAGATCTTCATCGCTATATAAAAGATTTTGGCGATAATGCTTTCTTAGTTGTTGATGAGTTCTTTATGGACTTTATTAAAAACGACATTTCACCTTCTCTTTCAGATAATAGTATACAATCAGTTGCAGAAAAGTTTGGTGGTGAGTGTTCTCATAAAGAAGTTCAAAGATTAAAGGCAATAAGTGATGCGGCTTCTTGTAATGTGATTGTAGGTATTGGTGGCGGCAAGACATTGGATTCTGCTAAGGCTGTAGCTTACTACAGTGGAAAACCTGTCATCATTGTTCCTACAATTGCCTCAACGGATGCGCCATGCACAGCACTTTCTGTTATTTATAAAGAAAATGGCGAGTTTGAGGAATATCTATTCTTACCTCAGAATCCTGATGCAGTTTTGGCAGACACAGACATCATTGTAAAAGCACCTGTTCGATTCTTTGCAGCAGGTGTCGGTGATGCTCTGGCTACTTATTTTGAGGCGCGTGCTTGTGTTCAGTCAGATGGTCTCAATCTTATTCTACAGAAGCCAACTTATACAGGCCTTGGTCTTGCTCGAATGTGTTATGATGTGCTAAATGATAACATTGAAGCTGCTATGGATGCTGTGCGCAGTCAGGTCTCTACGCCAGCATTTGAAAGGACTATTGAGGCGCTTATTTATCTAAGTGGCGTAGGAGCCGAGTCTGGCGGCTTAGCAGCAGCACACGCAGTTAACAATGGCATGTCTCTTGTTCCTGATCTTCATAGAACACAGCATGGTGAGAAAGTTGTGTTTGGATTACTGACTCAGCTTGTTTTAGAAGGTGCTGATAAGAAAGAGATTGATAATGTCGTCAGGATAATTAAAACTGCAGGATTGCCTTTAACCTTAGCTGATTTCAAGGTTAATAAATGGGATGAAGCAGTATGGAGACGTGTTGCTGAGATGGCTTGTGCTGAAAATGACACGATGAAGAATATGCCAAGGTCTGTCAATGCTGAAGATGTTTATAATGCGATGGTGGCAGCTACGGCCTTAGCTGAAAGATACAAACCTTAAGGTAAAATAAAGGGGCTTTTGCCCCTTTAATCGATTTCATCTTTATTTTGTTTTACACATTCTATGTCATGAAAATGACGATAAATAAGATCCATAAAACAGAGCATAGCATCATTATCATCGAGTCCATCTTTTATCATGGTTTGGTAAAGTGGCCCCTCAGCATAGACAGGTTTTTTCTTCTTATTAATAACCATCGTCATTATACTGATATCTCTTACCATATAAGACACAAACCATTCCTCTTCTTCAAAGACAATAAAAGCATTTCTTTCAGGTTTTGACCATGTGTAAATCACATCTTCTTTTAGCAGATCGAGCGCTTTCAAACTTTCTATAAAAAACATAGCTATCCTTAATATTAGTCTATATTTAATATTAACAGCTTTTTTTATAATTTAAAGACCGAGGAAAGAATGAAATAAAAAAGGCTCCGAAGAGCCTTTGTGGTATTTAGTGATTAGAACATATAACTTTCAAGAATCTCTTTGAGTTTGGAAGGATTCGTCGCCCACTCAGAATATTCTTCAGGAGTCAGACCTAAATATTCATGAAGATCTAAATGTGACGCGCAACCTTCGTGCCAGCGATCAACATAGGCATCAATATCTTCAAGGGTGGCTTCATCATTTAAATAATCTTTAACAAAACTCATACTATTCTCCCATTAATTTAGATGCGAATATACTAGCATAACTAAATAATATCTTTCAAGTAATAAATGGTTTTTAGATTAAAAATAAGGAGGGATAGCGTATTTGGTGCCTTGGGCGGGACTCGAACCCGCACGCCGTGAAGCTCCAGATTCTGAGTCTGGTATGTCTACCAATTTCATCACCAAGGCATTGTTTTTGACTAATTTGGTGCATCAGGAGAGACTTGAACTCTCAATCCTTTCGGCATTGGCTTCTTAGACCAACGTGTATGCCATTCCACCACTGATGCATATCTTTATTACTTTTAAGTTTGGTGCATTAGGAGAGACTCGAACTCTCAATCCTTTCGGCACTGGCTTCTGAGACCAGCATGTATACCATTCCACCACTAATGCTGGTGCCTTGAGTCGGACTCGAACCGACACGCCCTCACAGGCAGGGGATTTTAAGTCCCCCATGTGCTACCAATTTCATCATCAAGGCATTATTTACTACTTGGTGCATCAGGAGAGACTCGAACTCTCAATCCTTTCGGCATTGGCTTCTTAGACCAACGTGTATACCATTCCACCACTGATGCATAACCTTTATTTTCTTAACGCTCTTTCTTTTGCTTCTTTTGACTCATACCACACTTTAGGTTCGCCCGGAGAAGGTTTGAGTTCTCCTCTTGCTATTTTTAGCATTCTTTCCCGCATTTCCTCTCTTGAGATAATATCATTGTGTTTCATTATTATTCCTCAAATACTGTTTTGGTACCAGCAGTGGGACTCGAACCCACAAGCCCTAACGGGCGGGAGATTTTAAGTCTCCTGTGTATACCATTCCACCATGCTGGCATTTGCTCTAAGAGTAGGACTTGAACCTACACCGCTTTTTAGCCCCAAGTCAGAAGGCACTAAGCCTTCATCGTCGGGATGTCTACCTATTCCATCACCTTAGAGCTGGTGGGCAAAGCGGGACTCGAACCCGCAGAAACCAGAGTTTGAAGCTGGCACGTATACCAATTCCATCATTTGCCCATATTGTTTTGATTGGCAGGATTTGAACCTACACGCTATCCTTTCTGAATAGCAGGCCGCTTTTAACGGCCCACGGCTACCTATTTCGTCACAATCAAATGGTGTCCAGTGCGGGACTTGAACCCGCATACTCATTACAAGTGGGAGATTTTAAGTCTCCTGCGTCTACCAATTTCACCAACTGGACATTAGTTTGGTGCGGTTAATGGGACTCGAACCCACAAAATTCAGCTTCTAAAGCTGACACGTATACCAATTCCATCATAACCGCATCTTGGTGCTCCGGGAGGGACTCGAACCCTCACTCCTCTCGGAAACTGATTTTGAATCAGCCGCGTCTACCAATTCCGCCACCGGAGCATATCATGGTGCCTAAAGTGGGACTCGAACCCACAAGCCTTAAACAGGCACTGGCTTCTTAGACCAGCGTGTATACCATTCCACCATTTAGGCATTATTATCACAGGCAGGACTCGAACCTACAAGCTTGAGTAGCACCGGGTTCGGTAAGCCTTAACAGCTCCTGTTAAGGTAGATTCCCTAGTCCAGCATGTCTACCGATTTCATCACTGCGATAATAAATGTTCTTACTTATCAAGTGCTTACATAATACTTTATCTTTTTATCTAAATCAAGTCTTTTTTAATATTTTTTTATTTCTTTTTAAACTTTTTTATATTACTTATTTAATACTTATTTATTTAAACATAAAATGCAGACGCAAAAAAGGCGTCCATCTGGACGCCTTCGTGAGTTCAATCTATTTTGCCTGTAGATCAGCTTAGATTATTGTGAACACGAGTGAACGCCCATTGATTTCTCAATAGTAATAATCGTAAGCTGAGCAGGCGATTAATTGCGTTCATGTCATATTCCTCTAAAAGTTAATGTTAAGAAGAGTCTCTCTTCTACTATATTTTCTATTATAATCCTATCCGAGAATAAAAAGCAAGCATTTTATTTAAATATTTTCGCACCTTTGCTAGATTGTCTTCAGAAACTCTTACGTTAGCTGGCTAGGCTCTATCAATAAGCAAGGATATCTCACTGATTTCTTTTTGAATCTTTGTGTAAGACTCAAGATAGAGATCGGCGGATTCAATATCCTGAGCGCCATTTAAACAGCTTTGGGCTGCCTGTTGTTTTTCTGCTTTCAGTGTGATTAACTGAGATTTTGTCAAATGCTTAAAGCTCATACGATCTCCCGTTACCAGCCTTTAACTTTAAACTCATCACCTCTTTCATCGAAATAAGTAAGATTGGAGCAATCATCTATCTCGATAAGAGGATAATCTTTACCATTAACAGACATAAGTTCAAAAGGAAAACTTAGACCGTTTTTAAGTGTGATAATGATGCTATCTTCACCATCAAACGCTTTCTTACAAGCTTCTTCGCCTTGCTTAGTTATGGCACAAATGTCTCTTATTTTCTGAATAGCTTCTACAACTTCTTCTTCAAAATAACCTGGCATTTCTATATCTTTGCTTGAATACGTCCAATTTTCCCGAAAATTATAATATACTTCAAGAATATGAACATCTCTTTTTTCGCTTGTGTGTTTTTTGATATATTCCATTAGACATCCCACTCTGTCACGTCAAAAGCATCACCGTCTTCGTCAAAATAAACGATTTCTTCAATAGACGGCGGCACCATAATGTCATCTTGGACATCGGAAAAATTATCACGATGAATAGGGATGTAAGCTTTTCTTTTTGTTGAAAGCTCAAACTCGTATTCTTGTGTAACAATACGCTTATCCAGGACATCTATTTTACCGTCCAGGAAATCACAAAGCTCTTTATAAACCTTTTCAACTTCAGAGAAATATTCCTTAGCTTCTTCTTTTGAATAACCTTCCAGACGAACCTCTTCATGAGTTTCCATGTCTCCGTCGCCATGTTCGTATCCGATTTTTACAACATATACTTCTTTTTCTTTATCTTTAGGTTGCATCGTAAATTTCATAAAAAAGTCTCCTGTTTAGGAGACTGATTATATCAGAGAATGTTGTTTAAATCTATTTTATTTTATCGACCAAAACCACGCTTAGGCGCAACCACATTACCAGAAACGGTATCTGACATGCCAAAAGCTGTTTTCTGTTGCGCAACAGCTTCAAGATCTTCATTGATCTTTTTAAGCAGTTGTTCAACTCTTCTCTTTTCAACTAATAACTCTTTTTCTTTAACATTTAAAGACTCGTATTCTGAGGACCTAAGTGAAGAATCTAAGTCAGACACACAAATCCCATCAAAGTCTTCTAATACTTCACGATAAAGCTCTTCTGTATATTGATTCTCATGAACACCTGCTCTATCAAAGCCTTCTTTGTTGTAGCCTGCTTTATCATAGCCGTGGTTGTCATAAGCCGAATCTGGATTATTTCCATACCCATAATCTCCGCCATTTTTCTCAAACCAATCAAGATCTTGCTTTTCTGAAAAAACAACAGTTGGTGATTGCTTAGCACTTGTCATACTCGCTCCTTTAAGCATTAGGTTTATTATTCCATTATAGCAGCAGCATGATAAATGAGCAAATCACCAAACTACAAACCAAGCAACTTCAAGGCCGCTTTGATTTCTTCATCATCAAACTTGTTCTTGCAAACGACTTGCCTGTGATTCAGTGGCTTATTTTTGCTATAAAGAAATCCATATGGATCTTCATCTTCTTCAGCCCAAACCACATCATAGTCATCAAAAATCAAATAATCATCTCTGTAGTTATTCTCATTCATCCAGACCATTGCTTCACGCCATTTGCTTCCGCGTGTCTCAGAAATAATATTAGGTGTAAAACCTATTATTTTTTCAAGTAAACAAGGAAAACCTGTAAAGTTTTCCTTTAGTTGATTTAGGCTATAGTTTTCTTTCCATGTTGTAGCAAATACAATTTTTACATCATAATGAGGACATATCTGCTCTACAAACTTATTCAGATAAGGAAGGTAATAGAAAAACTGATTTTCCTCATCTGTTGCCTCTGCTTTAGGAAAGAAATGATGCAGAACACCATCAAAATCTAGGAATATGACCAGACCTTTTTTCATTTTTAGGAACCTTATTAATATGATTAACCAGCGCTTCTATATCGCAATCATAGAAACCTGACGTATTCGCACATTGTGCTTCAATAATATAAAATGTGTTTTTTGACAGGCCAACATCTAATGTAAAGACTCTCTCTGGAGACCATATTTTTGCCATGCTTTGCGCAAAATCTTTCATTTCTTCGGGTATGTTGATACGAGTGATTTCCAAATTACCATTATTTCGATATTGAGAAGCTGTCGCCACCTCTCCATTAACCATAAAGCAACGCCACTCTTTTTCTATTTTATAGGCAGGAGCAAGCACGATCTCAACATCATTGTTCAGAGCAGTATACTTTCCAGCATTAACTTCTTCAATGAAAGTTATAAATTCCTTTTTATCAACAACGGTTCCACTAAAAGATTTCAGGTCTTTAACAGGCCTCATAAAGTAAAGTCTGTTTTGCTCTATTACCGCACTGTGAGCATTACCAATAGTCATTATCTGACTTTCTTGGGGATTATTAAATAGATGCTCTCCATAGTGTTCTGACCATTTTTTATAGTTAAAGTTATCTTCATTGAAGTAGATACCTGAAACTTCTCCCATAAGATCTTCGATAAGGTTTGTTGACCCATATACGAAATCAAACTCACGATTATTCAGTGTGTTCGCATCAAGCCTTTCAAAAGGACGCTTATCAATTTCCACATAGTCCACGCCTAATGCGTTAAGAGCATGTCTGATTTTCATATCATTTTCAGGATGTTTTATTTCTTTTTCAAGTAGCCACATACTTCCTCCATTTTGCTTTATTGTATCATTTATGAGAATGAACTTCAATTGCTTTCATCTTGCATAATTATCGCAATATAATGTCAATAAAAAAGATTGCCACTTATGTATTTTTCATTAAAAAAGGAGCCTGAAGGCTCCTTTTTTATAGTATTTCTTTCTCTATACGATAATCTTTTTGAATGGCATACTCAAAGAGTCTTTCTTTACTATAGGAAAAATAGGTATTCTCGCCATCACGAAGCAGAGAGATCACGCCTTCATTTTCATTATCAAGAATAAGCTCAAGACGCTCATTTTCTAAAAAATAAGCCAGATGATTCTCACCATCTATGGTATGCTCATAGAACTTTTCAATATAAGAAATAACGGCTTTCTTTAGTGTTTCTCCTTCTATCTCACCATAGATAGGCACATCATTAGCCCTTATTCCTACTATCATATATTTATTCATATTAGCCCTCTTATATTATCGATAATCACAAGTTAGAGCAACTTCAACAGAGTAAGATTCTTTCCCATATTTGTTATTTAATCTACTGAGTAATGCTTTCACATCCTCATCTTCTTTGAAGTTTTTTACCCATTTCTCTAACAACTGAGGAGATATTGTTAAGTTTTCAGGCTCATCATGCTTATCAAATGAGATATAGGTATTTTTAATGTTGGACAAAAACACATTTTTCTCACCACCTTCTCTTGTTTCTGAAACCACCATATCATAATCTTTTTCTTCGAGTTCTTCTTCTGAGAACAAAGCCTCTAAATTAAGTTGTGGTGTTTTCTTAGATTTAGACACAAACTCATTATTAGTAGGGCTTCCACATGCCACACAAAACCTGCTTTCTTTCTCAAGTTCATTTTTAGGATGGCTACGCACACATTCCTCATTAGAGCAAAGCGTTTTCTCATCTATTACCGTTATAGTCTTACCAAATCTTATCACCACACCTAAGTGATAATGTGCATTCATTCCCATTTTATCTCCTTAGCTGCTGTAAGTTGTAAAGCCAAACTGTATCTCAAAGTTATTGAGTCCATATTTCAAATCAAGCACATTTAAAATATTTTTTACATCTTCGTCCGCAAGAAATTTTTTCATCATAACTGCTGAGGATTTTTCATCAATAATAAAAATATTAGTGTCAGAAGAACTTCTAAACTGAACATAATCTTTTCCGCCACTGAATACTGCAAAACTCTCAGCATTAGGCAGAATATCAAGAAGATCGAAAAAATCATCCTCAAACTCTTCATCGTGGGAAAGGATCTCATGAAAGTCTTTACCTATGCTTTTCCTGAAAGTATGTGTTTCAACCTTTGAACCACATTTCGAACAGAAAGCATCACCATCTGCAATGGAGTTATCTTGTTTATGATTTACGCATTGAGCGTTTGAACAAATAGCAGAGACGCTATCTATAGAAATTTCATTTTTAATGCGGATAATAGGACCAACGTAGACATAGTGAGATACACTCATAGAATTTCTCCTGTTATAATTTATTCTATGTATGATATCACAAAAGAGGGTTAAAAAACAATAAAGACGGGATCTTTTTTATCATCTGGATGATAGGCTTCATTTTCTTGCTGCTCTCCACCAGAATAAGTATCATACATAAATCTATCACCTATCCACATTGCTTTCTCAGCTACGCCAAAACCTTTATACCACTGTCCGGTTTTAAGTTGATATTTCTTGAGGTGTTTATCCGCGAGGCATTCTTGCGCATAGAAAAGGTCAAAGCCATTATCATCTTCTGGATGATTTATTCTCTCATTGTAGACAAAATCAAACTTACGGCGTTCATAAACAAAATAGCTACCTATCCATACAGCTTCAGTGGCATTTCGACAGCGACCTTTATATTTCCGGCCTACAATAAGATCTTTTTTGGGAATATATTTCATAATAACCTCTCTATTGGTGGTCAGCAATACAGGACTTGAACCTGCGACCTCCTGATTCCAAGTCAGGCATTCTACCAAGCTGAACTAATTGCTGTGGTGCCGCCACTCGGACTCGAACCGAGGACCTATCGCTTACAAGGCGATTGCTCTGCCAACTGAGCTATAGCGGCATACTATGGTGTCCATAGCCGGACTTGAACCGACGACTCACCCTTACCGGGGGCGTGTTTTACCCATTAAAACTATACGGACATATTGGTCAGCAATACAGGATTCGAACCTGCGACCTTCTGATTCCAAGTCAGACATTCTACCAAACTGAACTAATTGCTGTGGTGCCATCATTCGGGGTCGAACCGAAGACCTATCGCTTACAAGGCGATTGCTCTACCAACTGAGCTATAATGACATAATACGGTGTTCACACCAGGATTCGAACCTGTTTCTCGCTCCTAACGAACGTATTTTAACCTCTTTAAACTATATGAACACATTTGGTCAATGATACAGGACTTGAACCTGTGGCCTCCTGATTCCAAGTCAGGCACTCTACCAAGCTGAGCTAATCACTGATAATAATGGTGCCCCCATTCGGACTCGAACCGAAAACCTATCGCTTACAAGGCGATTGCTCTAGCCAATTGAGCTATAGAGGCTGGTCAGCAATACAGGACTTGAACCTGCGACCTCCTGATTCCAAGTCAGGCGTTCTACCAAGCTGAACTAATTGCTGCTTCATGGTCTCCACAGTAGGATTTGAACCTACGACCTCATGATCCCAAATCAAGCGCACTACCAGACTGTGCTATGCGGAGTGGTCAATGATACAGGAGTTGAACCTGCGACCTTCTGATTCCAAGTCAGACGCTCTACCAAACTGAGCTAATCACTGTGGTCTCCATAGCAGGATTTGAACCTGCAGCCTCTTGCCCCCCAGACAAGCGCTCTAACCAGATTGAGCTATACGGAGTGGTCAGCATGGTAGGACTCGAACCTACATATTCTAGTTCCCAAAACTAGCGATCAACCTTTGACCCACACGCTGTTATATTACTGGTGATCAGATAGGGAGTTGAACCCTAATCTCTGGATTACGAAACCAGTGTAATAGCCATTATACTATCCAACCATCTGGTCAGTGATACAGGACTTGAACCTGCGACCTCCTGATTCCAAGTCAGGCATTCTACCAAGCTGAGCTAATCACTGTTTATTTACTATCTTGTCTTCATGTTTTATATATTACGTTATTCATTTCTTAAAATCAAGTCTTTTTTCAATGTTTTTTAAAATATTTTCTTTTAAATCAATAGCTTATAGAAAGACGAAACCATATCTTCGCATTTTTTAAATTTGCGAATTTAAGACATAAAAAAAGCGAGCTATTCAGCTCGCTTCTTTAGACTCAAAAGTTTATACGTATATTTCTATATCGTTCAACTTTCCGGGGACACGAGCAATCCCACCAAGCGGAGTCGGTGTGGTTGTGGGTGTCGGGGTGTTGATAACAATACGGTTCATATACATTTCCTTTATTTAAGTTTATTCAAAGCAAAAAAAACGAGCGCCTGAGCGCCCGTTGTCTGTTTAGTTATAAGAGTTAACTTATCCACCAAATCTTACACAAGCGCGATTCACGTTGCTTGTCGGCAACGTTGTGCTTGTGGTCATGGGGATAACGTTTAAAATCATTTCTCTTATTTCCTATAATTATTTATAAAGTAAACTCATGATACTTAGGATTGACATGAAAAGCAAGTCTTATTTCCATTTTAAACCAAGTTTTTCATCAGAGGCGATTAAACGAGCCAGAACTTCCCCACCTTCACGGCTATAATGGATACCGTCTGTTCTTCTCAGAACCACTCGTTTACCTTCATACGTGCCTTCTTTGCTATAGGTTTCACCCAAACCTTTTTTGCCATCGATATATTCAATGTCAGAATCGAGGGCTGCTTTCATTTGAAGACTTCTGATGATGTCTTGCTTTCTGGCAAACTTCGCATCACGCATAGCAGGAAGGCCTAACCAAACAATACGACTTTGCGGTGAAGCTTTCTTTATCTCTTTAATTAAAGTCATTGCTCTCACATAATAAGTATCTTGCCAGTCTGAATCGCCCACATGGACAAACCTTTTACCAATTTTCATATCCTGACCATCATTACCACCCATATGAATAATAATAAGATCTGATGGATATTTCTTAGCAGCTACAGAAGCCACCGAAGGCCAGTCATAATAATCAACGTTTGTAAGGCCTGTGCTTGATTTATGAATATCTTTAAGACGAATATCTTTACTTAATCCATAACGCAATCCTGCCGCAACCTCACTCATTAGAGAATCACCTACCGTTAAGATGCTTCCAACTGGTGAATTTTTGCTTTCTTTTTTAACTTCAGGAAGCTTATCCTGAACGTTTCGGGCAACCTCATTAATAACAGGAGAAACTGATTTCGTTTCAATAGGCGCAGTAGCCACTTCAACAGCACTATCTTTTTCTGATGATAATACTAACTTCTGAGGACGCTCTGTTTCAACAGTAGCATCTTTTACTTTATCATTTTCAGCTATAGCAATGTCTTCTGCTGAAGATTCTTCTTGCTTCATAGGTTTAATAAAACTTGTCGCACTCGCTACAGCGTTTTGCCACTTTACCGCTGGCTCATAAAAAACATCTCTTACATTACCATCCATCATAGCCACTCGCGCAGGCCATTCTGGAGCGGAATAACAGGCAATACTAAAAAGAGGACACACCACAAACAAAATACGACGAACTGATAAACCTAATCCTGACTTTTTCATTTTACTCTCCAGTTAAAAACCATTATAAATAAACGCAGGAACCCCTACAGGCCCATAATACATGATCAACCATGACCATAGTGATAACACAATCGCACCCGCCAAAGTAGACACTATTGGCTCTGCCTGATTTTTCTCCATATATCCATTTGCTTCTTTTATAATACCAATAACTTTACGCTCAAAGAAAACAAACGCCAGCATGATAGCAATCCACAGCCCATAGCTGTAATCAAAACTCATTCCTTGTGTTTTAAGGCTTTCTACATTAAATGCCTGACTAAATACTTCCAGTGCATTTCTCAAATCAGTGGCTCTAAACCATACCCATCCCCACACCACACATTCTATAGTTATCAACCAGGCAACGAACTTAGGAAGTTTAACAGGAATAATCATTTTAATCAGGCTTTGAAGCATTAATAGCGCTCCATGCCAGATACCCCATACAACGAATGTTGCACTTGCCCCATGCCAAAGTCCACTGATAAACATAGTGAATAAGCCATTCAATAGCGTTCGTGCTTTTCCTTTACGATTACCACCTAACAGATGGATATACACATAGTCCCTGAAGAAGTAAGACAATGATCTATGCCAGTGTCTCCAGAAATCCTGAACGGATGTCGCAAGGTAAGGCTGAGTAAAGTTCTCTGGCAGTCTCCATCCTAACATTAAAGCCACACCAAGCGCGATATGGGAGTATCCCGCAAAATCAAAGAAGATTTGTAGTGCATACGCATGAACACCAAAAATAACCTGCCATGAGCTTTCAGCCATACCCTGATAAACCGGATCTGACCACTCTGCGACCTTAGAAGCAAATACCCATTTGAATGTCATACCCAGCATGATACGCCCAATAGCTTCAGTCCAGTCAACCTCACGCCAAGACCATGACTGAGACCAGCGTGGTTCAATGTTATCCCTTCTTAATACAGGCCCCGCAAGTAAAGACGGAAAGAAACTTACATGCGCAACTGAACTCATTAAAGATAAGGGCTTTTCTTTCTCAAGCCATGATGAAAGCACTAAAGACAAAGCATGAAATGTAAAGAAAGATAATCCTACAGGATAAGCCCATTCAGGAACCGGAAGTAAATAACTTTGAGGAATAAAGCCAAGCTCATTCCAGCTAACAGCCGCCCACGGAAGGTATTTCCAGAACACAAGTTGACCTACCAGCAGAACCGTTATCGTAGCCCCTTTTGCTTTCTTAGCCCCCTCGTCCGAACCATATATCCATTTGCTTCCTGCATACGCAATCACAGAAACAGCCAGTAAGCTAATAAGCCACTTAGGATCAGCCCAGGCATAAAAAATACAGCTTATCAAAATCAATGCGGCTTTTCTTAACGCTACGTTGCCTTTAGGAAGTATTCCCCACCAGACAATCAGACAAGTTAAAAAGAAACTGGTAAACGTGAAAGTAGTAAATAACATGTTCGTCCTTTGTATTATTTAAAATGTAGTATACATATATCATAAAATGAGGGTTCAAATCAACTTTTACTTTTATTTCATATAGAAATAATATAGAATGTTTCTAATCAAGATAATGTTATAAGAGGTTTTATGAAAAAAGAGATTATTGGCAAATGCCCTTTATGTAAACGTGATCTTATTAAAGGCCCAAGTGTGAACGACCATCATTTTCTTCCGAAGAGCCGTGGTGGTAAAGCTGAAGACAAGATCACTGTTCACCGTGTTTGTCATGATATGCTACATCGCGTTTTTACTGAAAAAGAGTTGGAAAGGGAATATAACACCCCGGAAAAATGCTTAGAGCATGAGGCCATTATTAAATATGTTAAATGGTTGTCTAAGAAAGATCCTGAGTTTGTAGATTCAGTTAAAACGTCTAACAGAAAAAGAAGAGGGAGATAATATGAATATTGCTATTGTTTCATTCCTGATTAGGAACAACCATCGATTTTTTCTTTCGTGGCTAAGACAGCTTAATATGTTTGCTACCTTTCAGGATAAAGAAAGTGTTGAGTATACGCTTTACATGCTTTACAAAAATAAGGTATTTAATATGCCTTTGGAAAATCAGAAGCGCGTATATGACAAGCTATCTTTCACTCATCACAGCATTTCTCAGGATACGGTTAATCAGGCAATGAGAAACGTTTGCAAACGCATTGGACGAGAGAACTACGGTAAAGTCGTTAGTGCGATTAAGAATAATAGAGAAGCATCTCAAAAAGGATTCCTCAATAACATTCTTTTTAGCTATATGACGACACCTCTGATAAAAAACGCAACACAGCTTCGTGTAGTATAAGCTCCTTCGGGAGCTTTTTCACTAGTATTCCTCCTTCATTACTGATAAGATAAACAATACTGAAAGAGGAGAATCGCCATGCAAAACTTAAGCACGCCTTTTGACAACTTCTCGCCTAAGAAAATTGTGGGCGTAGATTTTGATGAAGTCATTACAGACAATAAGGCCGGATGGATTGAAGTCTTAGCGCTTTTTAAAAGAATCGGCTACGATGTGATTATTGTAACCTATCGTTCACCACAGACAGATCCTTTCGAGTTAGATTTTTTAAAAAATCTTGGTTACCCCGTTTACTTTACTAATCATATTGCTAAAAAGGACTTCCTTGAAGAAAAGGGTATTCATGTAGACATCTGGATTGATGATTATCCACTCTCTATTCTTCAAAGCAATGCCTGATATTATTGTGAGGAAACCAGAATCTCCACTTTATCTGTTTTCCTCGATTCATTAGAGGCACTCATAATATTTTTACGGCTTACTCTTTGTATGAAGCAACCTGGATGAGTCTTTTCAAACTCACTGAGTAAAAGAGGATGATCATGATTACTGTAGATAAAACACTTATCTTCTAACAGGGCTATTAAATATTTTTGATCATCATCATTAAAACCATCCTGATGATATTTATTCTCTTGGATTTCCCCTTTATTATTAATATAAGGAGGATCGACATAGTAAAGCGTTTGATTATGCCTAAAATCAACATTTTTGTAGTTATCATTCGTAAAAGACATCTCAAACCGAGAGAATACATGATGAACAACCATTATGCTTTCTTCTGATTTTACTTCGTCAAAGCGTTTCAAGCCCCAATTGAACGGCGTATTATATTCACCTTTTTGATTTTCACGGTAAACACCATTAAAGCAATGTGTTTGTAAAAACAAGAATAGAGCTGCCGCCCGCGCATCATCATGAGAGCTTTGATTAAACTCTTTACGCGCAGCAAGATAAAAAAGATTCGCCTCATTTAATAATACTTTAAGTTCTGCTTTGTCTTTTATCTTGTTTGTGGAGATATTATCGTATGGAACAAGCTTAGTATAATCTTCTTCAATCTTCGCATACTCCGAGATAAGCACAGAAGGTGTTTTAGCTACAGTTTCATAGAAGTTAATGACTTTTTTATTAATATCATTTAAGACAATGTTTTTAATATTATGGTTAAGCAAAATATCATAAACATTCAGGAAGCAACCAAGACCTCCCGCGAAGGGTTCTTTAAAGGTGTTGATATCAGGATTGGCGTGTAAGATCTTTTCTATTTCTGGCCTTATCTTATCCTTTAGCCACGTTTTTCCACCAATATATTTAAAGAGCACCTTTGTATTATCTTTCATTACCATTCCTTTAAAGTTTATATTTCATTAAAGTATAATTTAAACGAAAAATATGCAAAAGAAAAGAGAGCCTTAGCCCTCTTTCCTCCTCCTTTATTTAAGACCTTTCAGTCTTATTGGGGTGGTAAATCGTTATTTAGCTGGCGGAGGAGTTAGATGATCTCCGTGCTCACCTGCAGGTCCTGCTGGTGGCGGTGGTGGAATATCACCTTTACGATCCTCCATTTTCTCGAAATGCTTTTTGAACATTTCATCTTGTCTCTTAAGGTTATCCTTGTATTTCTCACGCTGTTCAGCGGTAAGCACCTCAAAGACTTTATGTTCGTTTTCAGCTCGCTCTACAGCAGCTTTTGTTAGCACCTTAGCGCCATCCTCAGCAATATCCTTTGCTTTATCCTCAGTATAATCATCAGAAGCTGCCAGTGCTCTCAAATCTGCGTTATACTTCATTCCATCCTTGAAAGCGTCTCTTTGCGCGTCCTTGCTATCCTTCATGATGTCCTGTATTTTTTCCTGCTGATCCTTAGTCAGGTCAAGGCCTCTGAATAAATCCCATTGCGCTTGGTGTGGTTTCGGCGGCATACGGCCTTCTTTCGCTGGCATATCCTTTGTTGCGTGCTCAACCGCAAAAGCAGGAGCAGAGGCACCACCAATCATCATAGCGACAGCAATCGCGATTACACTTTTATTTTTTATGTTCATCATAATATTTCTCCATGTTGTTTTTATTTAAAGTTAACTAACGTTGTTTCGATAAAGAGATACTATAATAAAAATCATCAAAAAGGATGAAGAAAGTGTGAATAAAACATGGAATAAAAGTGAATCAAACTTCTATCTTATATCCGCGCTTATAGACACTCTTGAACAAGTTCAGTTCAGGCTTGATTTTCTGAAACTTTTTACGCAAGTTTTTTACATGACTATCTACAGTTCTATCGCCTACTATTCTTCTGTCTTCATAGATTTCATCTAACAACCTGTCTCGACTTACAGTAAAGCCGGGTTTTTGAAGAAGCGTAGTAAGCAGGCGATACTCTACAGGTGTTAACTCAAGAGGCTCTTCATAGAACCAGACGAGTTTCTCTTCAGTATCAATATGAAGCCCCTCTATTGGCCCTGTAGCTTTCCTAAAAGGATTTACTGTTCTTAGCCTTGCTTTGACACGTGCAACAACTTCTTTTGGACTAAAGGGCTTACAGACGTAATCGTCAGCACCTATCTCAAGACCCATTATTCTATCTATCTCGTCTTTTCTTGCGGTGACTAAAATAATAGGAATATCGTGTGATTCTTTTATTTCTTTACACAGTGTTAAACCATCTTTATTTGGCAACATAACATCAAGTAAAATAAGCTCAGGCTTATGCTGCTCTACGGCATCCATCACATCATCACCATCATGAACCAGTAATGTTTCAAAACCTGACTTAACTAAGTAGTTTTTTAGAACATTAGCAATCTTCACTTCATCATCTACGATCAGTATCATATTATTTCCCCTTTATTTTTTGGCAATATTATATTAATTTTTAGACCACCCAGCTCCGACTGAGATGCGCTCATTACTCCATTATGATGTTCAACTATTTTTTTACATAGAGACAGCCCAAGACCTGAGCCACCGTATGCTCTATTCCTTGAACTTTCAGCTCTAAAGAAACGCTCAAAAAGCTTTTCCAGAACATCATTATCAACACCAGGCTTACTGTCTTCGAATGTTATCTCATAACTTTTTTTGTCTTTACTTTCATTCAGACTTATTCTTAATATTCCATCTTCATCTGTGTATCTTAAGGTATTTTCAAATAAGTTTTTAAAAAGCTGGCACAGGCGATATTTATCGCCTTTAAACTCTCCATCATTAGTAGAAATAAAATCAAACTCTATCTTCTTATTCTCTAGTCGCTCTTCATATGTTGAGGCCGTTTCAGCAATCATTTCCTCTAAGAAAACATCTGTTTCTGTATAAGACCATCCTCCAGAGTCTGACGTAGCGAGATCGTGAACATCATTTACTAAATAGCTTAAACTATTAATCTCATCAAGCAAGGATTGGAACGCCTCTTCATCAGGTTCTTTTACACCATCCAGTAAAGACTCTATCTCTCCTTGAAGAATGGTTATAGGTGTTCTCAGCTCATGGGAGATGTCAGCAATCATTGATCGCCTGTCTCTCTCATTACGCTCTACTGCCTCAGCCATCTTATTAAAATCATCCGCAAGTTGACCTATTTCATCATGTCTTTTGACAATTACTCTTGCTTTATAGTTTCCATGACTCAAATCGTGTGTAGCCTTAGCCAAATCTTTAATCGGTCTTAATGCTCTTTTTGCGATAAGAAGAAGTAATAGTGCTGCTATCCCGGCACCCATTATCGCTATCCAGAACATATCATTAACCTGAGAAGATAAAAACTGTTTATCGATAGCATCCACTATTTCATCACTAGGTTTTCCAGTAACAAGCCAGCCCACCACTTCATTATTTACAGTGATGGGATGCTCAACTGAGTTTTCTTCTGAAGGGAATCTTCCTGCTACAGCTTTCCTTTTCGCATCTAAAAGTCCAATAGGAGGCGGCATAGGTCTCAGTCTTTCAGGGCGATGTTGAGGTGGCATTGATGATTGCTCTGGTATGGGTGGCGTTATGGATTCAGGCAAGAAATCTTCTTGATGCTCAAAGCGTGGGCGATTTAGAGTGATTATTTTCCACCATTCCCCCTGATCTTCTTTTAAGAGATCCCAATTGCCGTATACTTTATAAATTGATTCTAAAGAGCGTGTCCATGTCTTAATGGTTTGATCATCTCTTTTGTCGATGTAATCATGGAAACCTCTATTGAAATTATAACGAACAGCAGCATCCATTGCCGTTGTAATGAAAATGACGACAATTAATAACACAGCTAAGACTTGAGTGGTTAACGTCCAGTTCTTAGGATTGAAGATTATCTCAGGCTTTTTGTTAAAAAGCGACATTCTATGATACCACCTTTTTATAGTTAAAAATATCGTATTAAGCAGAATACCACATTGAAATAATAAATTCTAGTATTTTTGCTTCAGTTATGTATAATATACCTATTAAATAGGAGTATTCATATGATTTACCCAAGTCTGGCTGTTGCCAATACGTTCTTATTCCTGCATAACCACTCTCATGAGCAGCAGGTCGTTATGGATATAGAAAGATTACATCAGTTTTGTTTTCTTGCTCATACACTCTTTACTCAAGATTTCAAAACATTACTGATTGATGAACTCATTATTGTTGGTGATTACTTTCCTATGTATGAAGGCATCTCTCGCGCCTTCAGTGATAGTGTCGAAGGTCAGGAAATCACAAGTTATGGTAAAATGTTAGATTATCAATCTCAACGACAGATCATTCCTTTTATTGAAGAAGAGGATGGGCCTTTATTTATAGTCAGGGAGGTTTACAATAACTTCTGCCTTTTCACCAATAGGAAATTGGAGCATTTCCTTAATCATAAAGGAACATGTTATAATACTGCAGCGAGCGCTGGTTTTTTATTTATTCATCCTCAAGATGTTTATCTGCGTATTGGTCAATAAATAAAACTTATCTTTATGCTCTTAACAAGCTCTATGGATGTGTTAAAATTAGAATATGGTAATAAACATTAATCTAAGAAATAAACACAGCATAAGATAAGGAAGTAATATGAGTTCACAAAATAAAGCCCACGACAGATTTAGTGAAAATGTCGAACATATAAAGCAAACTCCTGAAGAGTTTCGCCAGAGAATTATCATGCTTAAAGAACACTTCGCTAATAAGCCAAGTTCTGATAATGATCTTCAGCGCTCTCGTAAGAATACGTTGTAATTAAATCAGGAGAACACATTATGGATTTTCGCTATGGTAATCTAAAAAATCTGGCTAGTTTACAATCCGCTATGAATCAGAGTGGTATTACAGATTCTTTGCCTCCAAAAAATGACACATCTATATCATTTGGCAGGTCAGCTTCTTTATTAAGAAGAAACCTTTCACCTAAAATGACACCTGATGGTGAGGGGAACAAAAAAGAAAAAGAAGAGAACTTCTCCAGTGAACTTGTTGAAACAGGCGTTCAGCACGTAGCACTTCACGCATTAGGACTCGGCGCTTTCACTTTTTGTCTTGAGTTATTTGAAAAATCAAACGAAGCTTATCATGAAATGCGTTTTCAAAAAGCAATGGCTAATGAAATGGGCAATAAAGTTAACTTGGGCCATGAAACAGCTCCTCAGTTTTCAGATTTGAAAAGTCGTATTCGCGTAATAAAAGCGGGTATTGAAGAGGATGAAGAGAACCAGAATAAAAAGAAAAAGAAAAGCTCAAACAGTATTCGCTTTGGTCGCATGAGTAATAGCAAATACACACCACAATAAGCTCTGTATTGTGATTAATTTAAAATCAATAAAGTTTTCGGGCTTTATTGATTTTTTTATGGTTTGATTTAACTTAACACTATATAAATAAAAAAAGGTGTCTCTGATGTTTAAAACGTTTGAAATGAATTATGGTAATAATATTGATGATGAAGTAAAGGACATACTCCGTAAAAAAGAGAAATGGATATGCACGACACGTTTATCATTGTGGACATATAAATCTAACTTTATTCATGCCGCTATTTTCTTTGCTATTTGTTTTATGCTTTTATTTGTTGTTGATAGTTCGCTTATTATGAAACTTGCTGGCGACGGTGTTTCAGGCCCTTCTCCAGAACAACGCTACCACTATATCGCGTTATTTGCTTATCATTGGAATGACTGGTGGATGCATATTATTAAAATATTGCCGTTATGGTTGTCATGGTCATTTATCAAAAGAGCTTTATTTGATTATATTATTTTCAGACTTGTGTTAACAGATAAGCGAGTTATCGTGATTTCTGGTGTGGTTGCTAAGGACTATGTGGATCTGCCTTTAGAAAAAATAGAAACTATCAGAGTGCTTCAGGATCTTAATGGCAAGGTATTTAAATATGGAGACATCATCATTAATGGCGTTGGTGATACAACCATTTCTGCAGGTGGAATCTCAGAGCCGTTGCTGTTTAAAAAGCAGATTGATCATTATCAACATCTCATAGAAGAAGCAGAATAATCTTAGAAAGTGGCAGAAAAATTACAATTTGCCACTTTTTTTATGTATACTGTTTATAAACAAAACATCGTGTAAACAGGAGCGCGTTATGGATTCACCAGTCATTACAAAACTTATTAAGAAACATTGGGATGGACAGTTGCCTGTCAAAATAAGACATATCGCAACCAGCATGGGTATTACATTAAAACCCCTGTCTTTTGATGAAAGCTTCTCATCATCTGTTAAAACGAGAATTATCAATCAAGATAAAAAACTCACCATAGAGTTTAATACTCGCGGATCACGCCAAAGTCAGGATATTGCTATTGCTCATGCTGTAGCAAGAATCGCATTTAATCAGGTAAAAGAAGGACAATCGTTTGAAGATGGCGCTGAGCTTGATCTGGTCAAATACAACAATGAAAATGACATGGACGCTAATGAAGCAACTTACCAGATTCTTACACCTGCTAAAGAACTCAAAAAAGCAATAGATCAATATGGAACTTATGATCCTGAAGATCTTGCCGGACTATTTGATACCCATTCTGCGTTAATCTATAAACGCATGAAAGATTTAGGTTTGGTTGAAGCATAAAAAAAGGAGCGGCGCTCCTTTTTTATTATTTCATTTTGGGACTTGGCTTACTCACATTTTCTTCAATATGCGCTGTTTCCCTTTCCAGCATATTCTTTGTATATAAAGCCATTTGCTTTTCAGTTGCCGGAGCTTTCCTGACATTAATATATGTCGCAGAACCAAATGCTTTATGAAATGCTTGCCTGTCATGCGAGGGAGGAAGATCTGCATCGTTATCAATGTCTCTGACTGTATCTTTAAAACGATCACTTAGAAAACGATAAACATCATTTTTATTGAGTTTATTTTCTTCGCCGTAATCTGGAATCGTCACGATAACACTATCTGTTGTTGTAGTTCTCGAAAGTGTTAATACCATATCATAATCCGGGTATTCTCGCTTCAATAAGATCTGCATGTTTTTCTTAGCAGTCTTAAGAGAATCATCCTTATCCGTCATTCTTTTCAAATAAGGATATTCCTGGGCAACATTATCGATATCTTCTTTACTTACTTCCCTAAAATAACCAACCATATTATACTCCATTTGTTTTTTTAAGTTTCAATATGATTATTATAACATAACTTTAAAACTTTTAAACAGTGGCTTTGCTTCTTCTATTTTTTATCAAAGCATCAACACTGAAACGGCCTGCACCTGTAGAAGCTAACAGGAAGAATCCACCAGCAAGACCGAAATCTTTCATCAGCATAAGCTGGTTTGTTTCATTGCTAAAATCAGTGTGGAATATCAAAGCAGCAACAATAGAGAAAATTCCAATACTCACCGCTGTGAATCGTGTTAAAAAGCCAAATACGATTGCCAAACCACCACCTAACTCAAGCAAAATAACCAAAGGCAATAATAATGATGGAACATGCATAGCTTCCATATAGCCAGCGGTCGCCTCATAACCATTAAGCTTTCCATAACCTGCTACGATAAACAATATTGAAAGCAGTAATCTTGAAACCAAAATATTTACATCATTTAAACCACGCATATTTCACCTCTTTGTTAAAAATATTAGACATTGTGTTTATAACTATAGCGGAGTATATCTTAAAAAATGGCAAAAGAAAGAGGTCTATTTTGTGTAAGTTATTCTAAAATATTGAACGATTGGAAGAGGTAATAAAAAAGCCCCCGAAGGGGCTTCTATTATGCTTTTGTGAAAATAAAATCTGAGGAGACTTCTTTTTCTGGCTCTGCTGTGAGCTGTTTCTGCGCTTCTTCTGCTGCATCATCGAACTCATTTTCAAACAGATAATCAACCACATCAGCCCATGTAGTATTGCCTTTTACAGCATACTCATTTTCAGCCAATACTTTGTCTACTTCTGGCGCTACACCTGCTTTATACAGTGATTGTTCAGAAGGCAACTCAGCATCAACCTTGATGGTATCACCTGCTTTGAAAACACCCGGCAGGATCAAAGAAGCCAGTTTTGACTCAATCTCTTTTTTAATTGCTCTTTTTAGTGGGCGAGCACCAAACTGAGGATCAAACCCTACATCTGCAAGTTTCTGAACAGCATTTTCAGTAAATTCAATATTAATATCTTTCGCCAACAGCTTTTTAGTAACACCTTTAAGCTGGATTCTTGCGATACCTTTAATGTTTTCCTGATTTAACGGGTTAAACACAACCACTTCATCAATACGGTTAATGAACTCAGGACGGAAATGGCCTTTTAATGCTTCATAGGCAATCTCTCTCAACTTATCCGAAGATGCACCTTGAGCTTCCTGAATATCGGAGCTACCCAAGTTAGAGGTCATTACAATAACCGTGTTTGAGAAATCTACGGTTCTACCTTGTCCATCTGTCAGTCGTCCATCATCCAGCACCTGAAGTAAGATATTGAACACATCAGGATGCGCCTTCTCTACCTCATCAAGCAATACTACGCTGTAAGGATTACGACGAACAGCTTCAGTCAATGTGCCACCTTCTTCATAGCCCACATAACCCGGAGGCGCACCTACCAGACGAGCTACCGCATGTTTTTCCATAAACTCTGACATGTCAATTCTAATCATCTTGTCTTCGCTATCAAACATGAAGTTTGCCAGCGTCTTACACATCTCTGTTTTACCCACACCTGTTGGGCCTAAGAACAGGAAAGAACCTGCTGGACTATGCGCTTCAGCCAGACCCGCACGTGAACGACGAACAATATCCGCAACCACTTCAACTGCTTGATCCTGACCCACTACGCGAGATTTCAGGAATGCTTCCATGTTCATCAGTTTTTCGATTTCGCCTTCAAGCATTTTCGCTACAGGAATGCCTGTTGCCAAAGAAATAATCTCAGCGATTTCATCATACGTGATTTTATCTTTTAACAGCTTGCGAGGCTGCTCTTCAGTTTTATCCTGATAAGCTTCAATCTCATTCAAACGTTTAGTCAGTTCTGGTAACTCTTTGTTTTGAAGTTCAGCCATACGCGCAAGATCCCCGGCACGTTGAGCCTCACTCAGTTGCTGTTTAACCTTATCAATTTCTTCTTTGATAGACTGACCTCCTTTGATATACAGCTTTTCTTTTTTGAGTTGCTCATCAAGATCTGCATATTCCTGTTCTTTTTCTTCAATCTCTTTATCGATAGCATCGATCTTTTTCTTAGATTTGGGATCTGTTTCATCGATAATAGAAGCCTTTTCAATCTTAAGCTGAATGATGCGACGTTCGATTTTATCCATAACTTCTGGTTTGGAGTCGATTTCCACGCGATGCTTAGCCGCAGCTTCATCGATAAGATCGATAGCTTTATCTGGCAGGAATCTGTCAGTAATATAACGATCTGAAAGCTCAGCAGCCGCAACAATAGCCTGATCGGTAATCACAACACCGTGATGAATCTCATACTTCTCTTTGAGACCACGAAGGATAGCGATAGTCGATGGCACAGAAGGTTCTTTAACATACACTTTCTGGAAGCGTCTCTCAAGAGCAGCATCTTTTTCGATTTCCTTATATTCGTCAAGTGTAGTCGCACCGATACAGCGAAGCTCACCACGTGAAAGAGCTGGCTTAAGCATATTACCTGCATCCATAGAGCCTTCACCTTTACCTGCGTTAACCAATGAGTGAATCTCGTCGATGAACAGCACTACATCGTTTGCTTTCTCAAGTTCTTTCAGAATGCTTTTAAGGCGCTCTTCAAACTCACCTCTGAACTTAGCACCAGCAAGCATAGCTGATAAGTCTAAGGACAGTAGACGCTTATTTTTAAGACCTGTAGGGACTTCATTGTCAACCATACGCTGAGCAAGACCTTCAGCAATAGCTGTTTTACCAACACCTGGCTCACCGATGAGAACAGGGTTATTCTTTCTTCTTCTTTGGAGAATCTGAATAGCACGACGAATCTCATCATCACGACCGATAACAGGATCGTATTTCCCCTCTCTTGCGCGAGCGGTCATGTCTACGGTGTATTTATCCAGAGCACCACGTTTACCTTCGGTGTTCTGCTCTGAAACCGTTTCTCCGCCTCGGATTTTTTGAATAACTTCTTGAAGTTTTAATTTATCAAGACCATGAGCAATCATTTCTTTTGCTACGATTCCGTCTGACGCAATAATCGCAGAAACCATAGTTTCAAGACTGATAAACTTGTCTTCATGTTTTTTAGCAATTTCGTAAGCAATGCCAAAAACTTTATTAAAGTTAACTCCTACTTTTGGCTCTTCATTCTTTGACAATGTGGGAAGATCTTCGAGCAAGCTAGTCAGCTTTTTCTGAAAGGCGTTAATATCCAGACCTGATTGAGTTAACATTGATCTTAAAGGGCAGCTATCGTCATTAAGACCCGCCTGAACGAAATGCTCAGTTTCTATCGCGCTGTTGTTAGCTTCCTGAGCAAGGTTTTGCGCATTTACCAGAATCTCCTGAACAGTCATCGTTAATTTATCCATTGAACTCATTTTTTATTTAGCCTCTTGTTAAAATATTACATAGTTATACTTTATATGGGATACCTTTTTCAAGTTTCAATGCGTTTTTCCTCTGATTTTCTTGCATTTATTTTTTTGGTGGCTATTATTTAGGTATATGAAATTTTTTATTCAAAATTAGGCAAATCAAGGAGTTTAAAAAGTGAGCAAAAAAAGTGATTGGTATCTTGTAGAGCCGTTTGAAGCAGGAGAGCTTTTCTATAAAGATCCGTTTTCTTCACCAACGTTCATTGTGGATACCATAAGTCGCGATGGTATTATTTACTTTAATGAGAATGGTTATCTTATTACACCTGCTTTATTTCAAATACTTAAAAAAAATAATCTTGTCGGCGTGAACATAGATCTTGAGCCAGATGCTAAGTTTAGTGTTCAGCATAACATGAAATATCCTAATCAGAGCCTACCACAGTGGCATCGCATGATTCCCTTCATTCTACCTGAAGACGGCTCTATGCGTGAAGTGTATTTGGACGCAAGAAAGAATCTTATTATTTCTGAGCGCATTAAAAATGTGTTGGACAAAGCTGTAGCGGAAAAGAAAATCAGACTAAAACGTGTTAAGTTTCACCCTTATCAAAATAAAGAAGAGGAACAAATAGAGGAAGCTAACACCGAGAAAGAGGTTTTTAAAGAGGAAAAAGAAAGCCCTGTTAAAGGCATCGTTATTTTCTTAATTGTCATGTCAGCCATTGCCTACTGGTTCTTTAAATAGTTTAAATACACCTTCTTATCAAGCCTGAGACCATCAGGCTTTTTTATTGCATGACATCAACAAGCAAATAATACAAAAATAATGATATTAGCATAAAAATAATTGACTTTTATATTATATTCAAGGATCATATTAATATAGAATATAATATTAAGGAGTAACTTATTATGGCAGGTGGATTTTGGGGGAAGGGTCAGAACCCTTATTGGAATCATGACTCAGATGCGGCAAGACAAGATAAAAGAGCTAATGATGCTGAGCTAAATGCATACAGAGCAGGATTAGCTGCTGAAACAGCAGAGGGGGATGCAAGTCGCCTGAGAAATCAGCTTAACAACACGATTGCTAATCACAAAAAGGTTGTTTCAGGCTATGAGCAAAAAATAGAAAAAATGCAAACTTCATTTTTCAGATTAGCTATTAAATCAAATATATTTTATAAGACATTACTTAGACTTCAGGAAAAGTGGCCTGAGAAAAAAGAAGATATTCTTGATGAAATACAAGTAGCAAGAAATGAGGCTAATACTGAGGAGTATCGCCAAAAATGGTGGACATGGGTTAAAGAGTTTGACATGAGTCCAGAGCATGATTATCTCAAGTTCCCATTTGAACCAAGAGAAATAAAAAAACCAAAAATTTAATACAAAAAAAGAGGAGCCTAAGCTCCTCTTTTTATTACATACCGCCAGTCTTTGGACCGTCATCACCTTTACTACTGGTATCCGTTTTGTCAATCGGATTACCCGCTGAAGCATCAGGAGTTATATTCTTCCTAAGATCTTGAGGTAACAAGTTTTTATTGTCAGCACTAAATCCTACTGCTCTCGATGCTGCTGTTCTTGCTTGACCCATTAGGCTATTAGCGCCATCATCATCACCTGCAGCTTTTGCTGCTTTAGAAGCATCATAGGCATAGTTTGCAGATTGAACGGCCTGGAATCCATCTTGTTGATCTATGGAACCCGCAGATGCCATGTGTGAAGCAAAATCACTTGATGCTTTTTGAGATCTTGCTTCCGCTGCACCCTTTTTCTCTCCATCCATTCTTCTTTCCTGCATTTTACCTCTTATTGCATTACCACCAGCGTTTGTCATATGCGAAACCTGATTTAAAGCAGTCTGAGTAAACATTGCCGTTTCCATTCCTTTGGATGCTGACTGAGCGTATCCAGCCATACTTTGACCACCATTAACACCAAGCCATTTCATGATTTCATCAGGTATAACATGAATCAAAGAAAGAGACTTTTTGATAACTGTCAGCATTAACGCTATATACACAGCTATTACCGCAAGTGCTTCAATAGGGTTTATCATGAAAGATGTGGAAATCATACCAAACGCACCACTAAAGGTTTCATTTATTATACCACCAAGTATAGGAAGCATTGTATAAGCAGCTATCAAACCTATTACCATTAAAGCCGGACGTAAAGTTAAGGATAGAACCAAGCCATAACCTGAACCTCCTCGACCTACTACTCCGTCACCATCTGGATGTAAGTGAACCACAACCCATAATGGCGCACCCACAATCGCTTCAATACATAGTATCATCCAGCCCACACAAACACCGAACCACATCACATAAGGCATCATTGGTAAAACTACAGCTAATGTATCACCTGCTATCCAAAGAGGAATAACTATAGGCATTACAAACATACCACCCGCTATAGCACCCATAAACCAGTTTCCTGTTATAGTTCCGAAACTAGCGAAACCAGCACCTAAACCTGAAGCTCCTGCTAACAAACCCCATCCAGCCAAGCCCAAACTATCACCCAAACCTTTAACAGCTAATAATGGATTGATTGCCTTAAGGTTCGCTGTCGTTGTATCCGGCGTAGATGTAGAAAAAGAATAGATCTCACCTTGTTTTCTACCGTTAACAACACTTGACACTAAAAAGCTATTCATTGCATCTGATATGCTTTTACTTGCTTGTTCTTTTAATGAGGAAACCATTTTTGAGCCATCACCATTTTTCTGATCAGTTTGGCTATCTCTGTCTTCTTCAGCGTTTTTGGTTTTTAACTGTCTATCTATGCCGTTTGAGAATCGGGAAGCAGACGTGGTTTTTGCCATATCCTGAGCCACTTTATCCATAATATTAGCAAGCGTTTTATTGCCCTTGTAAATATCGGCATAACTTAATGTTCCATCAATTGATAGAGGAAGTTTGTGAGCAGCTCCATTAATAGCATCCTGAATACGGATAAGTTTCATACTCCATGCACCAGCCATAAGCCAGCCGTCATCCATAACATTCTGTTTAAAATCATCCCATTGTCTACCATTGGCAAAAGCTGATCTTACAGACTTATCAATATTACTCACATAGGTATCCACACTAGCGTTGATTGCTGCCTGAAGATCTATATTATTATTCGCCACATATTGATTCGCTAGCTGTGCCATTGAATTATTCAATGCGAGAAACTGAGTCATATGAGCCTGAGTTATTCCATCAGCTTGAGCCATAATATCTTGTGGAATATAAGCTCTGTGAGATTGACCAGCACTCGCTCTTAATTTCCCATTAGCTTCTGCAGCTTTTGCACCATTAGGATTATCTATCGTTACCGATCCGCACGCTTTACCTGACACATAAACGTTACCATTCATGTCATTTCCACTGTTTTGAGCGCCATAACTATAAGCTATTAGTCCAGAGTAAGAATCAGCTTTTCCGCCATCCATTCTGAATTCTGGTTTGGTTCCAGAGTTTCCATCTGCAAATGATTTATTCCAAAGCTGCTGAGCTTTTACCATACAAACATTATTAATAAATACTGTTTTGGCAAGTCTATCGAGTTCTTGGTAAGAAGCAGATGTAGTTATAACCGCACCATCAGAAGGATTAGAAGCATAGGTATTCCACATGGTGTCAGCAAGACCCACGCCTTGATGAATCAACCAAAGAACCGCAACCTGTGCAGCACAAAAACCACCAGCTGCAGGAAGAATCATAGCGGTACCAAAAGCTGTTCTTACTGGAAGCCACATAGATGACCATTTCTTACCTAACATCTCACCATCATGAGCTGTCGCCATCGTTCCCGCGATAAGCGTATAGGCTGCCAAAATACCACCGATAAGCAATACACCACTGTTTAAAATGGTCATTACTTTTGCTAACGGACTTTCAGCTAAGTTATCAGGGAATAATACATCCAAAAACCAAAGCTTGGATTTGTCTGTATCGGGGACTGTAAATAAATCCGCCGCATGAGCATTTTGCGCAAACATCACCGCAAATATCATGAGCATCATTATAAAAATAGAATTTTTATAATTCTTTAACATTTCGATTCTCCATAAAATTTTTAAGGTACCTACAATTATCTTATCAACCCCAAGGTTTTTGTCTATACGTTCAGTTTATAATTGCCTAAAAATAATAAAAAAACTAAAGACAGACTTACAAATCATTTATCGCTTTCCAATCATCAGAATATACTTCCAGTATTCCAGCTAAAATCTTGGGATTTTTATCATCGTTTTTTATATCATCTATGAGCTTTTTCACGAATGTTGAAAAACGTTTAATATAAAATCCCGCCCCTACTCGTTTAGATAACTCAAAGGCACATTCTAAGGCTAATATCTTGTTTTCAACCTTTTCATTGGCAAGCTTTTCCTCTATAGAATAAGGCTCAGACTGAATATCCCAACCTAATAACCACACTTGATATAAAGAATGCATCAGGTTAGCCCGCCACTCGGCAATATGAGGCTCCTCTCTGTCGGTAGGTTTATTCACATGTTCTACTTGAGGCTTTATGTTTTCAGATAATAAATCTTGTATAAAAACATCCCAGGGGGCTGAAGGCGCTCCAACTATTTCACCTTCTTTATTTGACCATTTTGGTACATCATTCCAGCCATGAGATGATTCATCTATAAGTAAAATTCTATTATCATAAAGATGTGGATTTTTAACCGCCCATATATTTTTACTCTTCCTATCTTTAAATCCAGACATTTTTACTTCCTTTTTCTCTAACTATCTCTTGTGTATAAAAGAAAAAGACTGCTCCATCAAGACATAACAAAAAAAATAATAAGCCTATTCACAGCCTATTTTTTATATGTTAATATTTAATCAATTGAAGAATAATTATTAACAGAGGTTAATCATGGTAACATTAAGTCAGAAAATAGATCCAGTAATAGGAAGTATTGAAGATATTCCTGAAGAGAATATTACTCACGCCGTTGCTGAAAAAATAACAGCTCGCCAAAAGCATGAAACAATCAAAATGATGAGACATGTTGGAACCATTCAGGCAGAACAAGTTTCTACTGATTTGCTCCATAGAACGCGCTTGCTTAAAGAAGGCAGTTTAACTGAAGAAGATATGCTCTCACGCAACTTCGAAAATAAAACTGTTATGACTGTTCAGTCTTTAAAAGAAGAGTTGGACGAAACTCGCAACGACATTAAAGAACTCATTGATTCTGGAAATCTTTCCTACAGAGAAAAAGTTCAGTTCAAAGACTTGTTGAGTCTGATGAATCGTTATGAGAAAAAGTTCAGCAATGATTTTGGCTATAACGCATTATTGATTGGTGATATGAATAAGTTTGCTGAAACCCTTCATTCCAATATAACTGAAGGTTCTTACCAGAAGAAATTCCTGGAAAACGATCATGAGCTTGCCCCATTTGAAAAAACTGGATTCAAACTTACGCAGATGGCTCACCGCATCAACACCACTTTGGATGGTATGATTGATGGTGCTGTATTCTCTGTGAAAGAGCGTTATTACAAAACTCAAGATGGTATCCTTGATGGCATTGATAATGCGAAGGCAAAAATCAAAGAAAGTATTCATAATACTAACGACCGTATTCATGAGGGCTTTGATAATGCCAAAGAATCAGCAAGCAACTCAATGCAGTCTTTCAAAGAAAAAGTAAAAGAGACTTTACAGAGAGCGAAGCAGGTTATCTCTAATACAGCAAATGCTGCCATGTTCACTGTTGGATTAGGCTACCATCTTGGTAAAGCATTTGTTGAGCAAGCTGTTCAGGATACAAGCAGAGATATTAGTATCATCAAAGAAGCCGTGACTGATGCTGCTAAATCAGGTTATGCTAAAGCTGCTGAGATTACTGAAAAAGCTCTGGACAAAACTTATGATGCTACTGTTTATACTGCTGCTGCCTCTATCGTAACAGCTCGTATGACCGGACACGCTGTTAAAGCAACAGGTAGTGCCGCTATATCTGGCGCGAGCAGAATATCTCAGTTTATCAGAGACACCAAAGAGAAAGCATCTGCCGCTATCGCAGAAGAAAGCGAATCCATGAAAAATAAAGGTAGAGCACCTTCTATCTAAACAAAAATAAAGCCACCTCCGGGTGGCTTTTTATTATCTTACTTCTTTGTCGGTGTCATTAGTTCAGTCAGCAAGCTTATCATCGGAGCAGAAGAACTCCTCTCTATCGCATTAGGATCATCTGAAGCTATATAAGGATCCATCGCCTGATTTACTCTAAATCCCTCATACATCCATGAGAAACCATTTTCTTTAAAAATAGCTGCAACATCCTGAATATAACGGTATCCTGAACCATTAGGCGCGTAATGAACAATACCAAAACCACTGATAATCACTGGCACCTTATTGTCTTTTGAAAACTTAGCTACTCTTGATAAATACAGCTTTAGCTCATCTGCGTTGATAGCGCGAGGCTTACTATCATTAAAAGGATCTAAGTTAAACTCCTGTCCTAAAGGATAAGTCAGCCTCTCCGGGTATTCTTTAGACATTCCCTGAAAAGTAATGGCATAGGGGTAATACATATCAAAGCCATATACCACATTTGAATCTTCCATTGGTGTTAGCTTATCTGCCACTAGCGCATCACCATAAGGAACCTGATAGATAACGGTTCTCTTACTGTCTATCTCTCTAATGTGAGCAATAATATTCGAAGCGCCTGCTTTCCAAAACTCCTGAACCTTAGCTGGATTATTCATCCCTGCCGCATTTGGCGTATTAAAGATATCGAAAGCGGCTATTCTATTGTTATCTTTATAAATCTCAGCAAGCCTTTCCCATGCCTGAGAAATCCCTTGCTGGAGTTTTTTAGATGTCCAGTAATCGCCTACAGGGTTCTGCTCAAAGCTTCCCACAACAATCACATAAAAGTTATCAGAGGCGGCCTTTTTCAGTAAGTTGTTTAAACTGGCTAGGGCTTCTTTTTTAACTTTATAAACACATTTAGGCTCCAGTGCCTGAGATTGTATTTGGCTTACATCGGTAGGCTTATCATTTATTTGAGCGGTTTGCTCACATCTTGAAAAGGGTAAAATAACACGGACAGCATTCGCGCCTGTTTCTTTGAGTTCTTTATAGTATCCATCATCATGATCAGCAATCACTCCAATGTTAAAACCTTTAATCCCTGAGTTTCTAAAATCATCAGCACTCAGCCCACCGTTTTTAGACAAAAAAATAGCAGCATTCGCTGATGATATAAAAAGACTACAAAGCAGAAATGGTATTAGTGTGCGAAAAAACATAGTTCCTCCTAGTTTATTTACACAGTAATACCATATAGAATGGAAATTTGAAATTTATTTTTAAAACTTGATATTAAATCTTTCTTTCGGCTCAACAACGACTTCTTTAGCCACTTCCTCAAGATATTGTGCATCAAGCTTATTATAAAAAGCTTCTATATTTTCATAAAAGTCATCACTGATTTTTCCAATACGATTACCTTTCTTCTCTGAATAAGCATGAATACCACCTTCTTCATTATCGAGACGAAAATCGTTATCTTTAAAATCCACATATAAAATCACATTATCTTCTTCAATATTGCCATTTTTAGTTTGTTCGTTTAGAGGCAGCGTTATAGAATACGTATTTCCTTTCTTTTCCCATGTCTCCATGACTTTTTCATTATAAATAACGTTTGGATGCGAAAAATTATAACTATCAAAAGCCTGACGAGCAACCTCCATGCGAAATATATCCATTTGTTCTAGTGTCATTTTTTATCGCCTTATAAAAGTTTTTACATCTCAATTATATTACTATTTTTTAAAAAACAAAAGCATTTAGAACCATTTATTTTCTTATTTTTCAACTATTACTACACAATTAACAAATAAAAAAGGAGGCTGGGCCTCCTTTTATTTACCTATTTGACTTAAGTTAACTATAGCGAGTTTTCTTTGTTCTTACCGTCCCTGCGCCTTTTCCATCACGCTCTTTCTTACGAACGATATCACAAAGCGCCTGTTCAACCATCGTATTAAGTCTTTCATGCTCCAACTGAGCTTCTTCTCTGCCAAAATAAACATCCGGGAAGCGAAGCGTAAGCCAGCGATACACGGTTAACATTTTGAGTTTACTTTCAGCATCAAGAAGTGCTTCACCACGACTATGGTAATGCTCTTTCTCTGTCCAGTTATCCTTAACATGCCCCCACGTAATACGCTTACCTTCAGCATGACGCAACGCCCACTCAAGAAGCAACCCTTCTCCCTCGAAGTTATTAGCATCTACAGGTGCTGTAGCATAAGCATACTGCTCCGTAATATGAAGTTGTTTCATCTTCATTAGCTTATACGACCTGTCAATTGCTGCTGTCATCGGGCATGGTTTAAAGATTGGATGGTTTTTCAGCATCTTTTCAGTAAACACCGATAACAGTTGAGGCAGGCTCGATCCCATCTTGCGATTCCACAACTCTACCTGTGAAGGTAAAGGCTGAACCCACCATTTAAGATCACGAGGAGGTTCATCTTCTGTATCTAACAGGTGCCATAACATAACCTCATCACTTTCAAACCACGACGTAACCCCACCTTCTTCAGCCAAACCTTTACGACCTGCTCGGTTAGCTATCTGCCATGTTTCAGAAGGTTTTAACAGTCTTTCTATATTACCATCGTATTTACTGATCGTAGTAAATATGATTCGCTGAATAGGAAGGTTCAATCCAAGCCCTATCGCATCTGTTGAAACCAGTATCTGCGTTTCCTTTTCCCTGAACTTACGTGCTTCTTCTTGTCTTACTTCAGGAGAAAGATGCCCATAAATAACCGATACACGCCATCCACGTTTTTCAGCCGCTTCTTTCCATGCCAACACGTCTTTTCTTGAGAAAGCAATCAATGCATCGCCTTCTTTCACCTTAGACCAATCGCCACATAAGGACTTATCTCGACGCAACACCCTGTCAGAAGTCAGCTTGACGATATCGAGCGTATCACCCAAGTAGTTAACCATTTTCTCTACAAAAGGAATAGCAGCATGTGATCCTGTAAGGATAATGTTATCTGCAGGTCCACCAAGTGCCGCCTGAGTAAATGCCCAGCCACGTTCCGCATCAGTTAGCAACTGAATCTCATCGATAACAACAGTATCAACTGGTCTGTGAAGGTTTGCCATTTCTATAGTTGATGATACATGCGTGCTGCCAAAAGAAAATCTTCTTTCTTCACCTGTAATCAAATCGTTAATCACACCTCTATCAAGCAGCCCTTCATGACCTTCCAGGGCTAACAGGCGAAGTGGCCCTAAATAAGCACCTGATTTTGCCTGAGTCAGTCTCTGAAATGAGTTATACGTCTTACCTGTGTTAGGTGGACCCATAAAGAATGTCCAGTCCCTCACTTTTGAACGCGCAATAGAGAAGTGCTCTTCAAAGCGATCAAAGTTAATCAATCTTTCGGTATTAATCAACGCAGCAGCTTTTTCCTGTTTTTCCTTTCTGTGTTCATACTCATCCTTGAATGCTTTAAAGCTATTCGCTATACTTCCAATAGGCGCTGATTCATTCCAGTTAACTTCCGCCCATACCTTTTTAACCCAAGCAAACCAAGGCGCTCTCTGCGCTTCGTTTAATGGAGCTGCCATTTCTTTCCATTGTGGGAAGACTTCGCTATTCCAAAGAGCCATCACTGCGCCCCACTTACCTTCCGAATCGATAACAGCATGATATTCTTCAGGTGAAAGTTCTTGTGTATTTCGATAATCTAAAGCCCAACGTTCAATGGTTTTAAACGGAACAGCAACTGAGAACTGACTTTTCTGAATAGATGTTGAATCAAACAAAGAAATCGTCCAGTTTTTATCAAAAATGAAAATAGGATGACTTTTGTTGTTTTTGATTTTGTGGAAAGTTTTAATATCTGAAACATACCCTTGTGATTTCATGGCTGAAATCCACTGAGATAAAGCTATCTCTTTGGTGTTTTCGCTTTGGTAGTTTTTGTAGGCAATATGAACTTTATTCCAATCTTCTGGTTTTATCCAGATACTGCGACCTTCATATTTTAAGGTAGGCGTTACACATGTCCATCCTTCCATTTCTCTTTCTTCATAGTATTGATCATTTTGTTTTTCAAGAAGAGTCAAACCATCCAGGAAATGTAGAGAGAACCATTCGTTTTCTGTTACTTCATCAAGTTTCTTTATAACCAGTTTAGACATAAACTTTTCCTCATTAATGTATGCGTCAGCGTTTTTTCGGATAACTCTATTCAATAAATGATTTTTGGCCTCCTTTTAAAAGTTTATATAATAGTTTTACCAGACTTTTAAATCTTTTGCCAATAAAAAAGTTCACTTTTGAGACAAAATATCGACCACTTGAGTAAAAAACATCCAATAAAAAAGCCTTCAGCAAGAAGGCTTTATTGTTTTATCCAGTGGTATTAGTCGGTCTTACCAAGAAAAACGCGACGATGATGCTCCCAATGGGGTTCTAACCCTGTTTCCTGCTTCCACAACAAGGTTACTTCTTCCTTATTCATGGTTTCCTTTTCCATTAACGTGCTTACCATTTTATCCATTACTGCCGGATAACGAGTAAGAATGGTTTTAGCTTCATCATAGTTGCTACGAACAAGTTCAATGACTTCTCTGTCTACAAGCTGACGTGTTCCATCACTCAGTGTATTAAGGTCTTGTAAGCTTATTGTAGCTAATACTTCACCCATACCCCACTTAGTTGTCATCGCCATCGCTAACTCATAGGCCTTTTCCATGTCGTTTGCCGCACCATTGCTTATCTCATTAATAAACACCTCTTCCGCAGCACGACCACCCATATAGATCTGCATCTCCTTGTTAAGCTGATCTTTACTTTGTGTCCAGCTTTCTTTTTCTGATACTCTCAGCACGAAACCAAGCGCATGAGAGTGAGGCGTTATCGTCACCGCTTCTATTGGGTCTCTGGATACTGTTAACGCAACAATAGCATGTCCCGCTTCATGAACGGCTGTTGCATAACGCTCTTTTTCAACCAAATCCATATCATGACGCGGATCACCCATCAGCAACTTACTTCTGGCATCCATTAAATCCTTTTGCGTAAGCTGAGTAGAGTTTCTCTTTGCCGCTCTGATTAACGCTTCATTAACAAGATTTGCTATTTCAGCGCCGGAGAAGCCTTCTGTTATACGTGAAAGCAAATCCACATTAATATCTGGCGAAAGTTTACCTTCACCTTCTATCTGAAGCTTGTTTAAATAAACGTTAATAATCTCAGCACGACCTTTACGACTCGGCTTATTAATTACTATCTTTCTATCAAAACGTCCCGGCCTCAATAATGCCTCATCAAGCACATCTATACGGTTTGTTGCAGCAATCACTAATACTTCATGCTCTCTGCTGTTAAAACCATCCATTTCTGCCAGAAGTTGGTTTAATGTCTGCTCACTTTCATTATGTGAACTCATTCCACCCCTTTTCTTACCTAATGTATCTATCTCGTCAATGAAAATAACAGAACGTTTAGATTTACGCGCTTTTTTGAATAAATCACGCACACGAGAAGCACCAAGACCTGCAAATACTTCAATAAACTCAGAGCCTGAACATTGGAAGAAATCAGCATTACACTCTTTAGCAATAGCTTTGGCAAACATGGTCTTACCATTTCCCGGAGGGCCTGAAAGTAAAATACCTCGTGGAAGCTGAGCGCCAAGTTTATCATATTTCTTTTTATTCTTCATAAACTCAACAACTTCCATGATGTCTCTTTTTTCCTCATCATGTCCAGCAATATCATTAAATGTAATCTGAATATCTTTAGGGTTAATCTTCTTATTTTTATTTGAACGCATTCCGAGCATTCTTTTTTGTATGAACATCATGATGAATACAAACAGCATAATATACATCACTAAATAAGCTAACATTTTAACAACTGAGAAAATAACACCAAAAGCCACTTGGAAAGCAGACTGTCCTTCTTGCTCCAATGCAGAAAAACTCTGCACAACTTCTACTTTAACACCTTTATCTTTCAGGTTCTGAGCAAATGTATCAAGATTACGGGAAACTAAATAAACAATGCGCTGATCTCCGCTTTTAAGCAGAACTCTGGCTTGAAGATTCTCACTAATATCTGCTGAGAAAATAACAGTATCAACTTCACCTTGCTCGATATCTTTTCTGAACTCGTCATAGGAAAGCTTTTCTTCATCACCTTTCCATGTTATTTCAGTTCCTGATTTAGACGTTATTTTCTTATCTTGAACTTGCGGAGTCGTCACCTTCTCTTGAGGAGTAGACGATTGGTTTTGAACAGCCTGCGCTGAAGATTGCGGGACGGCTTCTACTGCTGTTTCAGCATTGGCATTTCCCATCAGCAAGGAACCTGAAAGTATAAGGCTTGCCAATATTTTTCTTTTTATCATTATTTTTCCTTAAATAGGTAGTTAATCTATTTAAGGTCTATAATACATTTTATAAAAGATTTCCATTATATTTAGAGAAAACTTGTTATTATTTAATGTTTTTTACACTGACCGGAATACGTTGATTATCAGGCAGCAACTTTCATTAAAGACACATCATGCCATAACACATCAAGAACATGACCCGTAATAACAAACCAGCGTGTTTCTTTCTCATAAGTCGCAGTCATAACATAAACTCTGTTTTGATACTCAACCTCAAAAGAAAAGGTGTCTAATACTTCAGCACAATCAAGCCCATGATACCACAAAGCAACAGCTTCAGGAATAACGGATTGCTCATGAATGTAAACAGCAGGCGACTTGTCATTCTCTTTAATAATAGACATCATCTTAAGCTCGGTCGTACAAACCATCATTTTATCTTCGCGATTATACTTACCATTACGAACAATATAATCAACAGGGTTTTGCGACAAGAAAGAGCTTAATGTAAAGCTAAAAAGATTTTCAAACAGAACCGAAACTTGTTTTTTCATGATGCACCTCGTTATTTTTCTCTATAACCAAAGATTACTCTAGTTATTGTAAAAAGTCAACTAACTAATAAAAATAACATAAAAAAAGAGACGCTGTGAAGTATCTCTTTGTATTATAAAATATTTATTTTAATCATCATCAACCATAGATCGTTCACCTGAGTTCAATATTTTACTGCCAAGTTGATCGAGGGGATCGATTGCCTTTCTTTCTTGTTGAGTGTGCTTATTGAGCGCACTGATTAACGTTTGGGTTCTACCTGTATTATCTTTGATACTGTGCTCATCAATCATACCACTACTATAAGCTGGCTCACTTTCTTTTTCTATGATTTCACGCCCCATTAAAATGCGCGTGTAGTGTTTCGTCAGACCCATTTTTACGATGATGTCTTTAAGCTCAGGCTTATCTGCGATAATACTTTCTATTTCCGCACGCCCCCATTTCCTATTATAGGATTTTTTAGCCCACTTACTAAAATCATCGAGACCTATTTTAGACCAAACTATTTCTCCGGTAGGTAGAGGCGTATAGGTTCCTGTATCCCATCTCCAGCGTTTTCTTCCCCACGCAAGTGTGCGTCGGGTGATCTTCACATCAATTCCTACGTCAATATCCTTTTCGACCATAAGGCTGGGCCAAAGAAAATAGGATCCTGCTGTTTCTTCCCATGATGCTTTTGACTTGAATTTGTTTTTCGATATAAATTTGTTTTCAGAGCGCATAGTCCTACCAATTTATTAGATTGCTAATCTCTTAATTAAGATTATTATTATAGTCATAAGATATATATTTATTAAGATATAGCAAGCATTTTTAGTAATTTAAGCCGCAAAACATCTTAATGATTTTCACCTTATGTTATTTGATTTTTTACAAAATATCAATTTGATTTTTTATTTAAAATGCCATAAGGTTAGAAATAGAACGAGAACTAAAACAAACGATGAGGACAAAATGGACAATAACGAATATCAAAATAATAATGAACCTCAAGATCATCAGAACGATGACCTTTTAGACAGCCTTGGTAAAAAAATAGAAGAAGCAAATGGTAGTGGCTCACAGGATAATAGCAGCACAGCTTCTGATTTACCGATTCTTATTGAGCTACTGCCTGATTTACTGCAGGAAATGTATAGGAAGGGTATTCCTTACGCGATTGAAGGCACAACTGGAAATATTATTGTTGATGGCTTCTATAAAAGCGGCCCAATGACATTAATCATGGATAAAGATTTTGCTTTTGAAGCACAGGATAAAAAAGGTCGTAAAACGCCGATTGAAAGCTATGATGATCTTATTAAGCTTAACTATCAGTGCTGGAAGGCGACCGTGCGTAAAAACTCTTCGAGTTATGTGCATCCAAGCAAACCGTGGATTGATGAGTTCTATCAGAGAAACCTTATCAAAAGACAAGTCTTTGTGGTTCCTGTTGATGACACTGAAGAAGATTACGAAGATTAACAAAAAAGCCACCCGAAGGTGGCTTTTATTTTGACTTACTTATTATTTTCTCGCTTATAAATAACTTTATCAATCAGGCCATATTCTTTTGCTTCTTCAGCACTCTTGAAGTTATCACGCTCCATATCACGTTCTAACACCTCATACTCTTTGCCACAATGATGTGCCATCAGTCGGGTAAGCTGCTTTTTAATTTTCAGTGTTTCTTCAGCATGAATAAGAATATCGGTTGCCTGACCCTGATAACCACCCAGCGGCTGGTGAATCATGATACGGGAGTTAGGCAGAGCATAACGCATTCCAGCCTCACCTGCGTTCAGCAAGAAAGCACCCATTGAACACGCCTGACCCATACACATTGTTCTTACTTTAGGCGAGATAAACTGCATTGTGTCATAAATAGACAGACCTGCCGTCACCACACCACCCGGCGAGTTAATATAAAGACTAATATCTTTAGATGCATCTTCAGCTTCAAGGAACAGCAACTGAGAAACGATAAGGTTTGCCATATGGTCTTCTACCTGACCTACAAGGAAAATAACACGCTCTTTAAGTAAGCGAGAATAAATATCATAACTTCTCTCACCTCTAGAGGTTTGCTCTACTACCATTGGCACCAATGTTGACTGGACTTGTTGTGGCAGATTATTAAACTGATCTTGAGTAAACATGACTTCTCCTTATTATTTAAGATGAAACAATCATACCTAACCCGATAGGTTAAAAGCAATATTATTTTATCATATTAAGTTTGTTTGCTTTTTTTATGTACAATTTCGTATCTTTTAAAAGTATTAAGAACATTCTTAATAGAAAATTTGACAAAAAAAGATTTCAGTTCTATATTTACTAAGCATTTTAAGGAAGCTAAATGCATTCACCAAATGGTATAACGGAAAACAACGATGGTGGCTTTTCGGCTATTTTGTTTGGTAGCCCGTGCTATTTATAGCACACTCATAATGTAGGAAGCGGCATTATGGAGTATAACATTTCCTTTGGAAATGTTGCTTCCGGTATATTGTGAAAGCAGCCTAAAACTTGGTCTTAGAACTGAGTCCAATAAACTTAGAATATGTTTATTTGGTTGATGTTTCTTGTGATGAAGTACACTTTTGTTAAAGAAAGCAATCATAGCGAAATGTCGAGTAGCAATATATGGCGGGTCAATGCTGGACCTTCATAAAGGCGGCTGTGTCAACCTACTGCGGCAGATCAGTGGATACGTGAGAAGCGAAACTCACTAAAGGGTTGACCTAATAAGAAATAGTCTCATTCTTATTAACTGGAAAGGCTCACCGGTTGTGGGCCTTTCTTTTTTGCATTAATTATGTGAAGTCTGTCAATTTTCCCGCATCTCAATCTTAAACTTCTCCAAATATAGCGTAAGATATAATCATTATGGTTTAGGAGGTTATTATGAAATCACACGCTAATATCGATTTATTCCTTCAGGATGCTGTTAAAGATATAAACTACAAAGAAAACCGCTCTGGACAACTTATCTTTTCACCTCACTGGTATTCTGTTTTTTACACTATACTGCTTCTTTCCTCTTTTGTAGTCATGTATCTTTTAAGAGATACTATTAGCCCTTATCTTTTCGTGGGTCTTTTTCCTTTCTACTTATTAGCCATTATTTATATTTTTGAATCGAAACAAGAGTATCATCACTCATCTTCGGAGTTCCTGAAACATAGGATTGCCAGAAAACATTTAGCCCGCTTCTATCAGTCTCTTGACTCAGAAGATAAGGCTAAGTTTAGAGAAATAATCTTAACTAAAAAAGATAAAATGACATATGAAGATATTCGGCATTTAGGATGAAAAGTAAAAATAAATACTTAAAACAATAAAAGCAGCCTTGGCTGCTTTTATTTTCTCAAAATATCAATAAGTTTTTCTCGATTAATCTGCTCATTTGTCTCCCTCACCACATTAACAATATCATTAAAATCGATATTCTTTTTATGTGTGCCTAACATCAACCAAAAAACAGATTTTTGATAACTGGTTAACGCTTGAGATATTTTCTCCATTTGAAGTTCATTCACTTCCTCTTTCATGAACTCCTTTTCAAGTCTATTCCACAAGGTTGTTTTTGTAAAAATAAAATCTTTAAAAAATAAATACAGTGTAAAAATCGAAATAAATCCTGCAGCAGCAGCCCCTAACATCGTTGAACCCACATCAAAATCATTTAATGAAATCCCTAAGCATATTGCTAATGTGATGAACCACATCGAAAACAAAATTCGGGTCAAAGACTTCAGATTTTTTTTCTCGTTTTCATTCACGCAGGCAAGAAAAAATCCAGACCTCTGCCCATATTTTAAATAAACAGGATGTGTATAGATGAACTTGTATTGCTCATGTCTGATATACTGTTCCAGCGTATAAGCTTCCTGACGTACTATCATATTAACATTATTCCTCTTTTAATATTGATGAAACGGACTCGATTTTATCATACGCGCATTTGTTAATCAACACGTTATTCAGCTCTTGGACATCTTTCAAGCGAAAAGGAACAAACCCATCCTTTCTTTCTCTTTTTAGCCAACTGGTAAGAGAAGGAGGGAAGAAGCCTCTTAGCTGTTTGAACTGAACATAAGAAATATTCTTTTTGAATGCTTTAGCCACTACCTTTTTCTCGACCCGACCTATTGTTGATATCGATAGCACGCTGTAGATAAATAAAAATGCACCTATACTTTGCACCTTACTTAACATTGAAAGTGTATCACCACTAAGCATAAATCCTAACCAAAATGCCAATGAGGATAAGCAAAGCTTCACAAGAATGGAGAGAGAACCTTGGCCTAAGATTAAATGAATACTTCTTCTTTTTTCTTTTAACTTATTGAGCTTAACGCTATGCCTGATAATTTTATTCTTCTCGACGTTTAAAAAATCAGTCAAACTGTTAAACTCAATATCATCACTTTCAAATGAAAGATCGTTTATTGCTTTATTCATGTCTTTTCCTTACTTTTACTAAATACTATCATCAATATAGCACTATTTTTAGAAAGTGTTCAAGTTTGACTCGTTATTATAATACTTTATACTACTTTTATTTGATTTCATCAGTGCGTTTAACTATCTTTACGCTATCAGACTTATTTTAAAATAGGAACATAAAATGCCATTTGTTAGAAGCTCACGAGGCGCTAAAACCCAATTCAATGCTGTAAATGTATCGGCAACGCTTTCCCGCGTATACAGCCACATTTACGGTAAAAACCTCGTCTTATACCGAGCTAAAATACATGACCACACACTTAACATCATCTCAGACTTAGAAGATAAGTATGGCGCTTCTTACGAATCAGAATGGAAAAGAACCGCTATCAGACTTGCTATTGTTAAGGAGCTTACTGAACACGCCACACGTGAGGTTCTCAATACCTACCTCGACCTTAATCCTGAAACAAACACTGAGCGTGGAAAATATCAAAAACATATCTTTAATGAAGATCATGTCGATCCTGTATGGAACATCTATATCTATCAACAAGAGACAGACATGGAAATCCAAATGAGAAATAAAGGCCTTTCTCAGCTTGGTGAGCAAGTTGATAATCAAAAACCTAAGAAGAAGCGTATCAGAAAAATTCAAATATCCAAGCGTAGAAGTGATTGGATTGAATGGTGGAAACTCCTTTCAGCAGATGTAAGATCTCCGCTTGATTTCGACGCTTTTGAAAAAAACATTCTCAACTATAACGATACGCTCTCTTATGACAGTGAGGGGTGGTGGACATTCTGGCAAAACGTTATTTTCGCAAGCCTTAGCGACGATCCCCGACTTTATCATTTACTGCGTGTTGCTCAAATGCGTAAAAATAAATCTCTCATCTCTGGTCAGGATTGGTTGGATGGAACTGGTCTTAACGTTAACGAAGGTGAAGACATTACACCTTTCCATCTTATGGGCCAAAAATACTCCGATAGCCTTTATCGTGCGTTATGGGTTAACTACATCAAAAAACTGACTCTTGTACCGGGAATGAATACGCTGTTTGTTAAGAACTTTGACTTAGAAGCACTGGCAAAGAAAATGGACCCAAACAGAGATCAGATAATAGACTGGCGTGGGTATCGCTATCTTGAACAGGGAGGATGCTTATGGCCTATTCCTGCAGGGACTGTCTGGAATATATCTGGCTATTCCTTATCCACCAAAAATGATTCTAAAGAGCCACCTCAGTGGGCATGGATGCGATTAGCTATGGCATTAGCTTTAGAAGAGAAGCAAGATAAAAACTTAGCGGCTGAAAACTTCTACAATCTGCTTTCTCGTTTGGCAGTATTACCGACAGAAACTCTGCTAAGAGAAGCAGGAAAAGAATATCCTAACTTTTTGGAGGATAAGTCTACCCGTGTTCCTGATGAGTTTGGTCATATATGGGAAGCTATCCATCAGGCTGCTGTAGGAACAAAATGGACAGGAAACGTAACGCTTGACTGGAGTGAAGTCCGTTCAGAAGGTGCTCCGATTAGTGGTGGCTTGAGACGCTCTAAAGGTGTCATACCCTTTATTAACACAATCAATCAAGCCCTTCATGCACAAGGACGTGAAGAAGAGGACAGACCTGTTACCATAACGATTCCTATATGGCATCTTGAGTCTCGCTTCCTTATTTCTGCAAGGGAAGAAGAACTCAACCGTATTCAACCTGTAATAATTATTCCCGATCATTTTATGAAGAAAGTGAAAATGGGTGAGGATTGGACTTTCTTTGATCCAAGCATATTCCCTGAAATTATATCAGGAACAGAGGATGCTTATTTATTAGCAAAAAGTAAAATCATTGAACGCAAAAAAGCTAACCCTCGTGCTTTTAAAACAGTAAAAGCGTATAAAGTATGGATGAAGATATTGGCAGCAATGAAAAAAGGCTCGCCTTATATTACCTTTGAGGATTCCACACGTGCGTTTGATCTGTTTTCAAAAGAAGCGCCCTCAGTTCATGGTCTGGATGGTATTGGGTCTTTCCCGCTGCTTCCAACCAAACATAAAAACGATAAGCTTAGCTGGACAGCATGGCCTTCAATGGCCGTAAACCTTGATGTGTGCTTAGGTAAAGATGGAAGACCTGATTTAGAAAGACTCAAAGTAATGGTGTCCGTTGCTTTAAGGATGCTTGATAACTGCATTAGCGCAACTACCTATCATATGGGTTCAGTAGACGCATTCAGATCAGTTTGTCTTGGCGCAGTAGGCTTCTACGAGGCTGTAAGTAAAGCAGTTAAGAACTCCAGAGAAAAGGATAAAGACTTAGAAAGGTGGATGGAAAGCCTTGCCGAAGCATGGGCGCTAACTATCACACAGGCTGATTTAGACCTTACTAAAGAGAGAGGCCCAGCTCAATATTACCTGCAGACTCAAAATCGTGAGGTATTCAATCCTATCAACAGCATTGAAAAACTCAAAAAGTCACATAACGGTTCACTTGCCATCAAACTTGAGACCAATCTCGATAACTGGAAAGCACTACATGAGAGCATATTTAAACATGGTCAACGCTTTGCTGCTAAATCTGTTTGGGCACCTTTTAAATCCGCTGCAGCGATAGCAGGTGTCTCTCCTGGTGGAATAGGAACCATCATGCCCGCTGAGAAGGTCTATGATAATCAAGGCGTAGCTCGTTGGGTTCCTACACCTATTTTAATCAAAGCGATTAACAGTAATCCTGAGAATCTGAAAGAATATCGCCAGACTATTCGCTTCCCGGATAAATACAGAAAATGGGCTTCCGACATTCAGATATTGTCTAACCCCAATGAAGAAGGATGGAGAAGTTTGATGAGACAGGGTGCTTTGGTAAGGCCTTGGCTTGATCAAGGGATTTCTCTTACTTTACCAACAGATATTGATAAGAACCAGCTTAACGCGCTTGTCGAGCAAGCATGGTGGTCAGGGATTAGCTCAATTAGATTTGAAACTATCCAGAATATAGTAGATAATAACGAACAAGATATCGATAATGTGGCTCGTAATGACGGCCTTGATTAAGGAAACTGTATGTCTCAACTTAAAATAGTTATCAACTTTAAACATCTCCCACCTAATACTTTTGGGAATGAAGTTCCTGAGAAAGAAGTGGAAAAAACCGTTATTGAAAAAATGAAAGCGGATAACCATGAAAAAGAAATTGTTAAACCTAAAATAGACGCACCATCTGAAAAAGCACCGCAAACCTCTCCCGTAAAAGAGAAAACGGTAAAGCCAAAACCCAGAGAAAGAGCGTTTAATAAACTTGATGCACTAAGCAAGAGAAAATAACATAAAAGGCCTACTTCAGGCCTTTTTCTATTTTATTCGGTCAACCTAATCCTTCTAATATTAAAAATAATCTATGCAAACTTTAAAAATATAGATTAGGGCGGTTGATATTTTCTTAATATCCTTCATTATTAATAAATAAGAATTTTAATAGAGAAGGAATGTTTTGTGTCAATAACAATAGATTCAATAAAAATAAACTTTGGCCTCGATGCTGCTGGTCTTTCTAAAGGGCAAAAAAATCCCATTATATGGGACTCTAAAAAGGTCGTTAATGCTCATGCCCTTATTGTAGGTAAAAGTGGTATGGGTAAAACATATACGCTTATCCAAATGATCGAACAAATAGCAGAGCAAGCTTCTAAGATGGGAAGACCTTTTCGCTGCCATATCATGGATGTTCATGGCGATATCGAAATAAAAGGGGCGAGCGTTGTTGAGTTCTCAGAAGCCACTAAATATGGTATTAACCCTTTATTAATAAGCCCGGATCCAAAGTTTGGTGGTGTAAGAAAAAGAGTAAAAAGCTTTATTGCTGCTATTAACCGCTCAGGCACAAAACTTGGCTCTAAACAAGAAGCTGCTTTAAGAAATCTGTTAACAGATCTGTTCGCCGCAAATGGTTTCTATGAGGGTGATGCTAATAGCTGGAAGCTGGATGATGGAATAAGAAGAAAAAGAGATAAGAAAAACCCAACAATGGAAGATGCTGTTCGTTTTGCTTCTGCAAAAAACAAAGCACTACTGTTAGGAACCGACAATAAAGCTATATCTGCTATAGAAAAAGTCTATAAAAAGAAAAATCAGATTTACAAAAAGCTTAAAGCTATGAATAAAGAATCTGATAAACATGAACTTGAAGGTCTTAAAGCTGACTTTAGAAAACTGGCAGATGAATCTATTGAGCTATTCAGTGAGCATCTGAATAGCCTTGAAACCGGCACGGAAATGACAGATTTATTAAAATACGACTCCAAAGATGTTATGAAGTCTGTTGTGGACAGACTTGAAAATATTAACAGTAGTGGTATTTTTGATCCCGTTGCGCCTAACTTTGACAGATATAATCCTATCTGGCGATATGATATTAAATCCTTATCTCAAGATGAGAAAAAGCTTTTTGTAACGTTCATGCTTGAGCGTATTTTTATGGGCGCTATTCAGCGTGGCGTTCAGGATGAAGTGGTTGAAATCGTTGTTCTGGATGAAGCTCACTTATTCTTAACAGATGAGCCAGAAAACCCAGCTAACATGATAGCTAAAGAGGCACGTAAATTTGGTCTTGGCTTATTCGCCGCAAGTCAGTCTCCTGATCACTTCTCAGAAGATTTCTTGTCAAACGTTGCTACAAAGATTATACTTGGCATCGACCAGATGTTTTGGGATGGAACGGTCAGAAAACTTAAACTTGAACAAAAAGCACTGGAATGGATTATCGCCCATAAACGTATCCTTGTTCAGATTAACAATAAAGGCGAAACACGTAATAAATTCTCATGGGTTACTAAAGAGGCAAGATAATGGAAAACACAGACATCATTATAGATATAGCAGATCATCCCCAAGTATGGAGATGGCTTAAGGAGCTGAGCAAAACCGATATCAATGGCTATGTTCGCTTAACCGGAGACAATACCGAGCGACTAAAGCGTTTATATGGTAAGCCTCTTACCACAGATGCTAAAGGTGAAGAATGGGAGGCCCGATGGAATAAGAACTTCAATCGCCTGGACTGGATAATACTGACAGGTGACAAAACAGGCACCATCTTCCGTATTAAAACACCTTTAAGTGTAGACGAGTTCGTTTCTGATTCACGTATAGGCATAGGTATTATAAACTATCTGCAGGAACTTTGCGATATTCTGATGGGTGAGTACAACCTATAAAATAAGAGCCTATGGCTCTTATTTATTGGGCTTCTCCTGAAGCCTTATATTTCTAAAATCAATTGCAGTATCATGAGGACTGAGCCAAACCTGAAAACACAACTCTTCTCCCGACTTATCGTGGATCACTTTTTCGAGACTAACATCTTTTACTAAAAAAGCATCCTCAGAAATGTGTTTCTGAACACTCCATTTCCTGAAATCTGTAGAGACAATAAAAGCAACTATCTTACCTACGCTAAGTGCTTTATTAAGGCACTCAATTGCTTTTTTATGTTTTTTATCTTCAGCAGGCATTCCGACAATAAGTAAAGATTTATCTTCACCTACACATAAATCTTCGTCATCAAAGTTTAAGGTTAACAGTTCTACATTTTTCAACATAGATTTCAACTCGCCACACTTACGACTCTCGTCATTAACTATTTCATGAGTCGCTTGTTCTGAATCAATACAGGCAAACGCATTATAGCCGATTAGCTCAGCAACAGAGGATAGCTCTTTCCAGCAGAGCTTAATCAGAGATGGTGTTAGAAGCTTGTTTTCTTTTATCATAAATAGCACTCTTTTGTTTTCTATTCCGCAAGTGTATCCGATTTCATAAGAAAGTACAATAGAGACTCATCTTAGTTTGAAATATTCATGATTAATGGTATAGTGTTATATTATATCACATATAGTCGAGGTAAAATATGGGAATCAAAGTAGAAAAAAGCGCAGAAGACTGGTTCTTTACGCTACAGCAAGATAATCCAGAAAAAAATAAAGTGCTGGAAGTTGGCCTTAAAGCCGCAGGCTGCTCAGGCTTTGAATACACGTTAAAATGGCTTGAGGAAGAGCCTGAAAACTTTGTCAGCACAACCTTAAACCAGCAAGACAAAACGCTTTCTGTTGGCTATTCAAAATTAGTTGATAGCTTTCTTGATGGCATGACTCTGCGTTATGAAAAGGATGGAATATCCTATAAGCTGGTTTATGATAATCCTCATGTCGAAATGGCCTGTGGATGTGGCGCATCAGTAAACTTTAAATAAAGAAAAAGGCTCTTTGAGCCTTTTTTCTTTAGTTGTTCCATTGTTCAATTCTGTTGAAACACTGAGGGCATTCCCATACATGAGCATACTTCTTAATGTCTCTCGATTTGATAAAGTTCATCGGGGTATAACAGCATGGACAGTTCATAATATTTTCCTCTTCATTGGTTTTGTTAATATTTTTGTTTCTTATTTAAGTCTAACGAATACCATTCAAAAATCAAGACTCCTTACCAATAAACATTATACTTGGATCATAAAAGGCCCCGAAGAGCCTTCTATTACCTGTTTATAACAACTGTGTCAGATTCAGTCATCAATGCACCTTCAGCGAATCTTGTCCAACCTTTAGCTGCTTTGAAGATAGTCCACACAATCCAGAACATCAGTATCAAATAACCGACAAGCACCACTGTTAAGACAGCACCTATCAGAAATATTACCAAACCTTTCCAGAAAATAGATATCTGATAATCAAAGTGTGAACGCTCAAGCTCAGAAGCATTGGCCCTGTTGTAATACGCAAAGGCTACACCCAGCAAACCTGAAAGACCCGTAAACACACTTATGATATACAGAATGTAGACAGCTCTCACCATATCTCTTTTATCCATATTGATCTCCTTTTAGTTTATAAGGTAATCATACAAAATTTATACATTTTGGCAAGACCATAGATTTCTCTATACATAGCTTTACTTGAAAAATCTCATGGTTGTTAACATCTCCTCACTTTTACAACATAAACACAACATAGCGCTTGCCTTTTAACCAGATCTCCTCTATAATTGTCTTATATACAATAACTAAAGGCTTAAACTAATGAATGCGATTTTAGACTATTCTGTTTATACAAATGAAATGAAGAAAGGTATTGAGGATAAGTTATTCTTTATGAATCTGGTTAAAATGGATTCTCTTTTGGACTATGGTTGCGCAGATGGAAACCTTATTGAGTCTATGCAGGAAGCCCTTCCTGATATGCGCTATGTTGGATATGACTTTAACGAAAAAATGATTACCCTTGCCAAAATGAAAAAGATTCCTAATGCGCATTTCTTTTCCAAACTGGATAAAGCAATCGGCGCTATGCACGGTGTATCAGGTATTCTTTGTAGTTCACTTATTCATGAAGTTTATTCTTATGGCACTCCTGATCAGGTTGAGTCCTTCTGGTCTGAGCTTTATTCAGGACATTACGATTATGTCATCATTCGTGATATGGCATTATCTCAGGCAAGTATTAACGAGCATCCGCTAGCATTGTTCTCTGATATTCAAAAAGTGAGGAAACATGCAAATAAAGAGCATCTCGCTCATTTTGAATCTCTGTGGGGAAGTATTGATAAAAAAGAGAATCTTCTGCATTTCTTGTTGAAGTATCGCTATGTTAACAACTGGTCAAGAGAAGTTGAAGAGAACTATTTCCCATGCACCTTGGAAGAACATCTTGAGAAAATCCCGTATGGCTATGAGCTGGTTCATTTTGAACACTTTGTCCTACCTTTTCATAAAGAAGTTGTTATGAAGGATTTTGGCATTACACTTCAGGAGCCTACGCATATCAAGATGATCATGAAAAAAGTAAACGCCTGATCTTCCTTTTGCGCTTTTTGTCGGTTATTGTTTAGTTATTAAAATAGGAGATTTATTATGCTAAAGAAAACCGAATCTAAAACAGTAGATGAAATCCTTCAGCTTGCGATGGTTGAATTGCTTTGTGAAAAGCATCACTTGAAATGGCATTCATGGCCTGTAATGTTCTCATCAACTGCAGGACCTCGCGCAGGGAAAGGCATTGTAGCAGGTCAAGCCTTTACCGAGTTTCAAGTGTATGGCTTCGAGAACGAGCACACAGGTCAACGCATTAAATATTGCCACGGCATATGGAAAGAATGGTCAGGAACACTTGATGAAAGATGGTAAAATAAGGAGCTTAGGCTCCTTTTTATTTTTGACATTCCCCTTCTTAAATATTACTATTTTAAAGCCTCCGTTGAAGGCATACTAAATAGGTGAAAATGGTAAAACCCTCCCGGTATCAACATGTCTTACTCGTATTATTTTCAGATTTATGCTTTAAACGATCTAAAAAACAACTTAATTTTAACATTTAACCCTTAAAATAAGTTGACTCCTATTTGTCTATTATTCTTATAACTTAAATTAAGGATTTAAAATGAAAGAAATTACCATTTCTGAAAAGAACTTTAAACGCTTTGCAAAACGTTATCAAAAACTTCATAATATTGGACTTATGGACGCCCAAGAGCAGCTCTCTCAGGTTTTAGGCTGCAGCAATTATCATGAGTTAAATAAAAATCTCCAGCAAAACAGCTATTCCTATCAACAATATAACAACTTTTTATTTGAAGTGAAAAGTCATATCGACATTAATACAAAAACTAATAACCTCTATTATTTTGACTTTAGAGAAGATAAAATCAAATATGTTTCTCATGAACTTCATTTCATGGAAGTTCATTTCTATAGCGAGAATCAAAAAACTTCATTATGTTTAGATAAGAGTGATTTTAATCAAAGCAGAGTTGAGAAAGAGATAAAAGACATCTTAAGTAAATATTTGTTAAATAAAGACAGTGAGCAATGGTTAAAAGGATTCGTGGGCTTCCTTCAATCATTACCACAATCTATTAATGCTCCTGGAGTATTTATTTTATATACCCCTCCAACATGCAAATATGATAATAAAATTTTCATCCCTCTTATTAAACATGAAGAGTTTAAAAAAGATAGCGAAGATCATAATGGTTTCGAAACTCATTATGATCTTGATTATTTTTCTCAAACAATCAGTAATGTTTGTCAGAAAAAATATCATTCTTCTATTAATGAGGGGACTGGTTATGAAGATCTTGATCAAATGGAAGAGAATCTTCGTTGGTTTAAAATGATGATTTCCGACGAAGATATGCGTTATGCATCAACTTTAGATGAAGAACTGATATGGATTGATGAGTATGACGGAGAGATGGATATCGATGACGTTAATAACAGTGAGGTATTTTAAGATGAAAGAACTTACCATTTCTGAAAAGAACTTTAAACGCTTTGCAAAACGTTATCAAAAACTTCACAATATTGGTCTTATGGAAGCTCAGGAGCAACTTTCTCAGGTTTTAGGCTGTAGTAACTATCACGAGCTAAATAAAAACTTTCAGCAGCAAGACCACTCCTATCAGCAATATAATAACTTTCTCATTGAAGTTAAAGAGAGTATTAAAGAGTCATATTATACTAAAGGCTGCCTTCATTATTTTGACTTTAGGGATGATGATATAAAATATGTTTGCCATCATATTGAAGACATCCAGCATGATGTTGACTCAGAAGGAAATCCTTTTGATAAAAAAAATATTAGCGTTATTCCTTTACTTCCAAAGCAACCTAAACCAAAAAGTTTTCAAAGATATAATCTTTTTTCAAAAACAAAGTCTATATTTGATAAATATCTGATCGGAAAAGATGTCAAAGCGTGGAAGATGGGGTTTATTAGCTTTCTTAAATCTTTACCTCATCAAATCAATATGGATGGAGTCTACTTATTATTTTTTGATAAAGAATATATCATTCAATCAGGCCATCTTGTTATCCCTGTTAAGACACAGACTTATTATGATTACGGATTCTTTTACCAAACTTATGATGTCGATTATTTTTCTGGCGTAAAACATAACAGGATAATACATGAAAACCTTGATTATTTGTCCGAAATAAAAAGATACGATCATAAACACGAGAGTATAATTTTAAGACAAAATATCGAAAAATTATGTAGCTTAGGCTTTTTTGAATCTTTTCAGGATGAATACGAGAATATAACTCAAACACAAATTATTGATAAAGTATATGGTTCACGCTTTATTGAATCTTTCCAGGATGAATGGACAACACAATCAAAAGAAGATGCTTGGGATGAGGATTATTGGGAAAATATAGATGACATACTCTTATTCTCAGGAGATGATTTAACCATTATTGAAACCTATGATGATCCCGATCATCATGAAAGCTGATTACCATTTTAACCAAAGGATTAAACATGAACAACGATGACGATATAGATTTTATTGAAACCGACGAAGAGGAAGGCGATGAAAGAGTATCCTTCAGTCATTTCTCTTATTACGTATTAGGTAATGTTAAAAAACAAGGCGAGGCGCTAACCCGTGTCGCTATTGCCAATCGCTGGCTTTGGATGACAGACAACTCTCGTCTAAGAGAAGTCTATCCGCCTCTTGAAAAATCTCTCGATGGCTTCCACAGCGTTATGCCCGGCATCATGGATACAAAACGCTCCAAGACTGAAACACATGAGTATCTTAAAGGTCTTAAAATGCGAGAAGATGAATCGCTAAAATATGCCTATAAGAAATAAAGCATTGCCAACTAACAAAAGAAAAGAGCCAGTCTCTTTTCTTTTACTTACATAGCTTTACTCTTTTATCCTTGTTTATCTCAAAAGAAATTATAGTATTACAACTATTGGATAACAAGGATCATATTATGACCAAAGCCTTACTTTCTTTATTTTTATTATTTAGCGCGTGTTGCTACGCCCATCAAGATACTAAAGAAATTACATCTCTTGACTATTTCCCTGATAGCGAACTCTACAATGCTCGCAGCCTCCCCGCGCCTGAAGGAAAGCTAAACTCAAAAGAAAATAAAAAGTATTTCCTACAATCAACTTATAGCTTTGGTGAAATGTTCAATAACACCAACAAATATGAAGAACTCTATGAAAAATCATTATTGTCCGATATTGCTCTGCTAAACTATAAAATCCACGATTACAAAGCCCCTAAGCTTCCCGATTGCTCAACTCTATCCCAGCAAGCTGATTGCCTGTTTATTAAAAGCTACTTTGATGAAATCAATACCGCATACCAACTTTATAAAGAAGGTGGTTCGGTTGAAGAAATTAAAGCACATATCAATGCAAACGCTCAAGCCAATAAAGCCAACTTTGTCAGTTTAGTTGAAAACTATCATTCCCAAAATCATAAAGATGCGCTTTATGAAAAAATGGATCATGACAGCACTATGACTGCTTCTGAGAAGAAAGAGATAATAAAATATTGCGACAAAGATGTTTACTTCAGAGGCATCACCAATGATAACGATAAGTTTTCATACCTTCATTTCAGAAAAGAAAATAACCCCGCCTCAGAGGAAAAGATTAACCAGATTTTATATCGAAACAGTTTAGCTATTTTTATGGTTAAACTTAAATCTGACTACTATAATCAAAGCCTGAAAAACGGTAATGATTTTGATAAGTCTCTAAGCTTTTTCTTAAATATTTATTCCAGATAGGTTTTTTCGATTGATTTATTGTATGTATCATATAAAGTTTAAAAATAACACAAAACACTAATAAAGAAACTTTATCAATACAAGGATAAATAATGAAGCTATTTTTGGATGAAGCTAAGCTTATCGATAACTACAGTTTTTTCAAGAAAAAATATGATTATATCCTGCTAACGATACTTGTATTGAGCCTCTTCTCTTATAAGTTTATTGCCGTGTATGGTATTCTATCCGCAGTAGGATATAAAGCGCTCCTTCCAGTTATGGTCTATAAACTCATTATTTATAAATACTTGTTTGTGGCTAATATCGCTGCCTGTGCCTATTATTGTAAAAATAGACGCTTGATTATCACAAGGAATGAATACAACAAGCCGTCGATAAAGCAATATTATAAACTGAAAGTTATTAATGCAGCATTATTGTATGTCTACCTGTTTGTTGCTAACATGGTAATCAGCACTATATTCAGCTTTATCCTTATGTCATCAAAATGATTATAGATATTTAATGATGCTTTTTTATACGCAGTGGAAAAAATCTATTTTTTAAAGTATACTCTCCTCAATTATTGACTATTAAGGAGAATACAATGACAGACAATCGAAGACCTATCTCTTCTCGCTCAACATCTTGGGCAAGATCTATTGCTAAACAGCTTTCAGAACGAAATATCACACCTAATCAAATCTCAGTTGCCAGCATCGGCTTTGCCGCTCTTGGAGCATTATCACTTCTCTACTTTAAAGAATACGGCGGATTGATTCTCTGCATTTTATTTATTCAGGCTCGCCTGCTTTGTAATCTTTTTGATGGTATGGTCGCCATCGAAGGCCAAAAGAAAACAGCGTCAGGACCGCTCTTTAACGAGTTTCCCGATAGAGTCGCAGACTCCTTACTTCTCATAGCTCTTGGCTACGCTGTGTTTTCTCCAGCTTTAGGTTGGCTTGCCGCTCTTCTTGCCTTCGCCACTGCGTATATTCGCGTCTTCGCAGGAACAGTCAATATTCCACAAACTTTCATAGGTCCAATGGCAAAGCAGCATCGTATGGCAGTTATGTGTATAGCCTGCCTAATAGCACAAGTAGAATGGTCATATAATCATAGCCTGTACAGTCTTTATCTTTCATTATTGGTCATCATCGCAGGATCTGCCTGGACATGCTACAACCGAACCGTTTATCTCTTAGTCGCATTAAAATCACAGGAGCTACCTCATGATAACATCTAAAGTCTTAGTCTTTATTGCTAAAATACTGCTTGGCATTAACTCTCGTGAAGCAGTTCCCTTAGACAGACGTAAGCAAAAGATCTACTTTGCTAATCACTCAAGCCATGTAGATACGATTGCCATTGTTGCTGCCTTACCACCTAAATATCGCAAGATAACTAAACCCGTTGCTGCAGCAGATTATTGGGGCAAAACACCTCTACTTAAATACATCTCCACTAAAGGCCTTAACTGCATTCTTATCGACAGAAAATCCAAAGGCGGTGTGGATGTATTAGCCCCTATTTATGATGCACTTGATAAAGGCTACTCCATTATCATCTTCCCCGAAGGAACACGCGGAGAGTCAGCATTGCCGAGTGAGTTTAAATCTGGCATCTATCATTTAGCACAGAAATATCCGCATGTAGATTTAGTTCCGGTGTATCTTGATAATGTTTATCGCTGTATGCCTAAAGGTAAATTTATTCCACTTCCGCTTATCTGTAGTGTAAGGTTTGGAGAACCTTTAGAAAAGATTGAATCAGAAGATAAAAAAGATTTTCTGGTCCGCGCCCAAAACTCAGTTATAGGACTCGCACAATGACAGACTTAGAAAAGTTTTATTATTTAATCGGCGGGATAACTGCCTTATTGATTGTATCATCATTAATCGGGTTCGCTCTTAAACTTATTGTAAAAGATGAGAACAAAAAACCTGTTATTGATAATCTCAATACCCGCATCAATGCATGGTGGACAATGATAGCATTCCTTGTCGCCGCTTACGTTATGGGCAACAGTGTAACCATTATCCTCTTTGGTTTTATTTCCTTCTTTGCCTTTAGAGAGTTCATTACACTCACCCAAACAAAGGTCAGCGATTACAATACGCTCTCTATTTGCTTCTTTATCCTTATACCAGCACAATACATACTAATCTCCATTCATTGGTATGGCCTTATGGCTATTCTCATCCCTGTATACGCCTTTTTGTTCTTACCCGCCATCTCAGCACTGGCTCAGGACACTGAGGGCTTCCTGGAGCGTTCAGCACGCATACAGTGGGCAACAATGATAACAATCTATTGTATCAGCTACGCACCCGCCATCCTTATCCTTGATATACCTGGCTATCATGAAAATGGCTTACTGTTATTCTATTTACTACTGGTAGTTCAGATAAGTGATGTCTTTCAGTATGTTTTTGGTAAACTCTTTGGCAAGCGCAAAATCGCGCCAGTTGTTAGCCCATCGAAAACCGTAGAGGGGCTTGTTTATGGTGGATTAGCAGCATCAGTAGTGGGCGGGCTAATGTGGTGGATAACGCCATTTAATCCCCTTCAGTCATTCCTGATGGCTTTTATCATTGTGATAATGGGTTTCCTTGGAGGACTGACACTTTCTGCTATCAAACGTGGCTTAGGCGCTAAGGATTGGGGAACGATGGTTAAAGGACACGGCGGGATGCTCGACAGAATGGATTCTATTTGTTTTGCAGCTCCTATCTTTTTCCATATCGTCAGATACTACTTTACATAGAAAAAGGGGGCATCGCCCCCTTTTTTACATCTTCATTCGTGGTCGTTGCGGCTTAATAAAGTCGTTAACATTTGTGTAGCTCTGTTCAATATCTTCCGCGTTTTTATCTATCTTTTTATTAAGATTTTCAGCGCTACTGTAATCTGTAAACTTCCTCGACAATACTTCACCCAAATCTTCTTTTGGTCTTACAATTGTAGAAGCTTTATCAAAGCCAAACCATTTAGGAAAAGCTAAGTCTACATTAACGTCTAACCTGTTCTTATTAACATCTTCTATACGGCAAATATAGCCTGAATAGTTATTGGGGGTTTTTACGTTAAAAGAAATATCCAACTTGCCTTCAGTATCCAGATTACTTCTTAATACAGCTTCTTTAATATTATTGATAACGTATGCGCTCTCAATATTTACAAGCTGCTTCTTTAAAGACTCAACATCTCGACTTGTTGCATCTTTTGATAAGAAGCCATCAGATATTCCCATCGTTTTTATCTTCACATCATCACCAAGAAGATTGACTGTCTTATAACGATCTTCTATTGGTTTACCTTTTTCTATCGCATCAACAAAACTATCCAGTGCTTCTTTGTTGTGTATATAGTTATAATCAATCATCCCACGATATAAAGAAAAACGTTCATCTCTTGAGGTATAGGCAAAATCATGAAAATACAAATCAGTTTCCATAACAGCAAGCGTCATATTCCCTGCTTCATAAGTTCCTTCAGAATAAGCCTTGTCCGCATAGGAATCTTGTATATATTCAGATACTTTTCTGACCGCATCTCCTGACAAAGGCTGTTGCGTGTCTGCGTTTACTAATGTGAAATCCATACCATGAATATACAGATTATTTCTTGCATCTTCTACAGTTGTTTCTTGGTCTGCCTCTATTCCTATTTTCTTAACATCAGGATGTTCAGCATAAACCTTTTCCATTAATAAAACAAAGTTAACCAAAAGTTCTTTGCTGTCATCATAGTTCTGCTCTATCTGAGGAAAAACATTGGAAACATTTTCCCTGAATTCCTGATGTTCTGCTGATGTCTTTATCGAGTAAACAGATAAATCCAAATCTTTTATATTCATTTTGCTTTCCTTTATTTTCCCATTAACTTAATTTTATCACATGGAACAACAAGAGCAATATATAGAAAATTTTAGTTAGAACGAAAAAAAGGGCCGAAGCCCTTTTCTTAAGATATGATTTTTGATTGGTAATATGCTATCTTTTCTCGCATCTTCTCATTGAAATAAGAAACAGCCTCATCGCGAGAAATCCTTGTGGAATGATACGTATAGCCATTATGGAAATCAGTGTCTGACTCAACATCCATTTTCTTATTCAACGTATTGGATAACTTTTCACCTTCTGTCTCAACACTATAAGAGATAAGCAAATCAAATACCTTAATATGGTCTTCATTGACCTGTTTAACTTCTACAGGCTTATCCAGATTTAAAAAGTATTTCTTCTCTGTGATAGTTTGCTCATACACACCTTCTTTTAAAACGTTTTCAGATGTTATAGCTACATAAACCTTATCCCCGACTTCAAGCTCAGGCACAAACACACGATACTCACTGTTAGGATCGAGCTGTACATGCTCGATTTTTAAATCTTCAATCACCGGAGCCTTTTTCTTTTTCCAGTCTGACAGTTTCTCTTCCGCATTTTTAATATTAGTGCGGTTAAAAATACGCGATAAGAAACCCACATGCTTAAGCGCCTGCTCTAACTCATTCATTGACTTAACAATATCTTCCAGGCGATGCGCTTTAAACGCATTACACGCCATTTCTTTGGTATCGAAAACTTGAGGAAATGAACCCATGCCTTTAAATGCTTGCTTGATAATAACCGTGCTTGGTGCATTAAATGGCACTTCATACGTATAACCTAAACCAAAACGTGCCACCATCTCATTAAAACTATATGTTTTCATATCTCACCCTATATAATCAAATCGATAGTAGCACTATAACACATTTCGTTATTGCGTAACAACTTCTTTTTCCGATAGCGATTCAATCACACCATCAGCATATCCTTTATCGATAAACACTTCATTAATATACCATGCCTCATACAAATCCGAAGGTTTGTAAATCGAGAATAATACAGTATCGCTCTTAACAGTAAGAGCATAAATCAAGCCATTGCAATACAGCATACCAAAGATATTTCTCAGTGTCTCATAGCGCGTCTCAAGACTTTTATTTACCTCTTTGAAAATATAGTGTAGACACACCTTTTCACCTGACAACTCTACTGAGTCAATCTCTGATTTACCTTCAACAAAACCTGCACAAAGCTCAGCAATAACGCCTACAAGACTACGATTAAAATGTGCTACATCGAAGTTTTTTACTGAAAACAGCTCTTTATCATACGCGCCAGAGTTTCGGGTAATCACATCTAACCCCATCTCAGACAAAACATCATTAAGATGCCCTTTTGTAAAGTAAAAAGCTTTACGCTCAAGCCCAAGCACATCACAAGAATAAATCAGGAATGTCTCTATAGCATTCTTGATATAAAAACCAGAAACCTCTTTGCCATCAATAATTGCCTCTCGGCATGTAATAGCTGCAATCTCTGAAAGAGATTCTTTACTTAGCACACGCTGTTCTGTTAAATTTTTGAACCATTCGATATTTTTCATGAGAACCTCACTTATTCAGTATGTTATTTGTGAGTATCTTATCACTTTTAAACATGAAGTAAAAGCAAAAATTTAACTAGATTATCATTTAGGACTTTGCTATAATGTCTATATCACGTCAATGATGATATTTTAATTATTAATGACGAGGTGAAAAATGAAATACGAAAGAGTTAACGTTAAAATGATGGTTGAGCAGATTGATCCTTATGAGTTATCAGGTTCGCCTGATGATATTATAAACAAGCTTAACAGCATCAAGGAGAAGTATCAGGATCAAGGACAAATAGACATTAGTGCCGAAAGTTACGGCTATGAGAATGGATGTTCAGAATATGTTGTCTATGTCATCAGACCTCAAACGGATGAGGAATATAATGTGATGGTCGCTCAAAAGGAAGTGGAAGAACGAAGGGAAAATAATGAAAGAGCACAAGCGCTTGTTGCTAAGAAGTTAAGTGGCAAGAAGTTAACTAAGAAGGAGATAGCGTTTTTATCTTCCATTGGTATCGCTCTATCTTAAAAAGAAAAAGGAGCAATGCTCCTTTTTTCTTATTCTCCTTTATGATGCATCTTATTGTAAATTTTCACTACTCGCTCAGGATAATTTAACGCCTTCTCAGGCTCACCTGAATATACAAATGCAGGATCTTCTTTTGAATCTTGAATCACTGATTCTGCCTGACTTTTACTTTGTGTAGCCACGTCATCCTTTTCGTCGTTTTTCTCCATGCGGGCATGCATTTTGTCTTTTACCAGCTCTTTCTTTGCCTCTACATACTGTACAGTTTTACTATTAACTACTTTTTCCTTGACCGCCTCTTTCTTCGCAACAACGTATTCTTTGGCCTGTTCTTTCATAACAGATTTCATGTATGCTTTACCACTGTCAGAAAACAACCAACATGTTCCCGCAACAACAACGATAATCAATAACCCCAACATTACAGCAACAGGATTTCTCTTTTTAGGTTCTCTAACTGTATTCACATCTTGCTCCTTTTATTAAATGAAACAAAATGATACTTTATCAAGATAAAAATATCAAAACTATTCCTTCGCAGCTTTGATACTGATATGATATGATATAATAGGATTATTATATAAGGAGAGCAACATGAGCCGAGCCATAGTTTTAGATGTCGATTGTGTTATTTTTGATTTTTATTTAGGTTTTGAGAAAAGCGCATCTATTTCATTAAAAAGAAACATTAAGCCCGTAAGAAATGCTTATAATCTTCGCGAGCGTTATGATTTGACAGCTTATGAGCTTACTCAGACTTTTGAGCATCTTGGTGAAAACTTTGATAAGTTTACATTATTAAAAGACGCCGATACTGCCTTTCATGCCTTACGTGAAGCAGACTTCAGTATTCATCTTGTTACCAGCATCTATCCATCTCTTGAACAAAAAAGAATTACTAATCTTTTAGCCTATAATCTTGAACCTGATACTATTGATTGCGTTGACAGCTTTAGTAAGGAGCCGTTTATTCGTCGTTACGCTCCTTTAGCTTTCGTGGATGATAGAATAGAAAACCTCTTTGGTGTAGCTGATTGTGTAGAAAACCTTGTTCTTATCAATAACGGTGATGACCAGAAAGGTTTTGAGGATAAACGTCATCTTATTACTCATGAAGCGTCATCATTATATGAATGGGTTGTCTCTGTTCCAGAGTTTTTAGAAAAACCCCGGATGAGAAGAGGAATGCGTTTTTAAATAAAAGAGCCTCTCATGAGGCTCTTTATTATCTCTTCCTTTTAGGCTTCTTCTTAGTAGGATGCCTTTTTTCATAGTTCATAGAACGTGCTTTTCTTTTCGGTTTTTCATTTCTCTTCGAGTTCGACCAAAGATGCAGAATGAAAAAAGCAAACAATATCAGCGGAACCATTACATCTGAACAATAATAGAATATGTGTGGTAACTTTTCTATATAAACCTCAAAGAAACCACTACTACTTTTATCAAACAGCGCAATACCTATAGTAATAAACAATGATACAAAAAGGGGCAGCGCAAGTAAAACCGCAGCAAGCAAAAATAGAGGCGATACTGCAACAATCGCAAAGCTTGAAACTACTCTTGGCAAGGTGTCCCATGATGAAAAAGCCTCATTAAAAACACCAATCCAGTGAAAAATAATTCCCGTAACCATTATAAATTAACTCCCTTTAAATGATAGATTTATGCTGATTGTAAAGCATAATCAGTTCTTGTTTAGAAATGCTTGGATTTCCCGCCGTGTTAAGCTTAACGCTATTCCAGTCAATCCCACTCAATATTTCCCTGACATTCTCGTTTTTCTGCTTCATAAAATAATGAGATGCAGATGCGATTACATTATCAATATCCTTTATCCTCCCAGCATTCACACCCACACGCTGAAACGCAAAATCAGCCAACTCACGCTCTTTACAGAAAGTAAAATCCTCTGTTGTTAGCTTAATTGCTTTCTCCCTGATAACATCTCTTTTCACCCATACCTGAAAAACACAAGGAACATCTTTATCCTGTCCGTTAAACTCAAAAGAGTTATCCGCAAGATCTTCTTCGTAGACTAAATGAAAATACAGATCAAGCTTGTTCTTTACACTCTCTTTTTTAAAGGTCTTTGGTACAATAAAACCAATTGCCACACTGACGATAGCACACTTATTAAAGAAGCGAATTGCCAAACTTGAGTTTTTTCCAAAAGGAGGATTACCTATAGTGAAATAAACACCATTAAAATCATTGAACTCAAAAAAGTCAGACTCTATGACACCTTCTGTCTTTGGCTCAAGATCAATACCTAACTTGTTCTCAGGCAATAAATTATAAAAAGAGCCTGTTCCAGCACTTGGCTCTAAAAAGTTGTCAAACACCAGATCCTGAGCAGCGATAATGCTTAATGCTTTTTCAAAGCACATTTTCGCTATGTGTGGCTTGGTATAAAACTGATCCAGTATTCTTGATTTACTCATTATTTTCTCTTTTATTAAATACGCGTGATGAACTCTCTATCGATAATGGCAAGTTGATATCGCCATACTTCCCATCGTATACCTTATACATGGAGGCATTTTCAAGTAAAGCATCCAACCCAACACTACACTGAAGTCTTCTCTGCGTTTTGCTGTCTATCTTAGGATTTAGCTTAATGACAGATTGGCCTTGTTGATTAAGCTGAGACTTCATCTCACGGCTAAACTTGCGAGCCTCCACATGCTCTCCCACTCCAAAATTTCTTATACCTTCATGGAAATTACTGACAGATTGTGCCGAGATATCACCTCGCAATTTTGCCCAATCATCCTGCTTAACTAAGATCTCATAGATCTCGTTAAACACTTTTTCGCCACTGTTCTGCTTATACTTACCAACAACAAAAACAACATCTGTCTCATAGCTGAAGACACGGGAAGCATCGCCAAGGCAAACAGTATTTGTTTTGGTTGTTTTTACTGATGTATTTATCTTAGTGAGTGGAACCGGGATGTCGAATATTTCAGTATAAGGAATAACTTCTTCTACGCCCATCTTAGTTTTGATCAGATCCTCAAACATGAATCCATGATTCTGATTATTTGACATTAAAAGCCGCCTTTTATTGTTTTTATTTTCCTATTATTATTAAATATTTGTCTTTCCTTTTCAAATTTATTTGCTTAATAAAAAAGAGTTTGCTACATTATTCATCAGGCATCCTTTAATCTCCACCGCCTACCGTTCTCTGAAAAAGGTAAACTAAGGACTTTAGACAAACTTAAATTAACTCAAAATCATATAAATCAACTATCATGATAAGATTTAAGTCAACGAGAACACGCGATAATAATCTTATTGAATATAGGTGAAAATTATGAACAAAGAATTTACTTTGCAGAGTTTCAAATCTGCTGCGTCAAAAACTGGTCAAATCCTGACTCAAAAAGGCCATAAAATTCCTCAGAGCACACTATACCATGCGCTTTCTGTTTTCGTTGGTGCTAAGAACTGGAATACCTTGCAGGCTGACCTCCGTTCAGAACCCTCTTTTTTAGATAATCTCCAATCCCAAGTCAAAAAATGCGCCACAGATGTGTTAAATCAATCATTGCCGGTAAAATTAACGGATATATCTGATGACTTTATTTATGACGAAAGTGTCATTTTATCTACTGAAAACATCAAAAAACATCTTATTAAAATAGCACGAGCCTATTATGATAACAGTTTTCAATCCCTAATAAGAAATAGCTATCAAGTCAAAAAAGAGTTTCTTGAAGACGATGTGTATTTTCTTTTTCAAAGGAGCTATCCTGCTTCGTTAGAATCTTCATTACCAATCTTTAGACATCTTAAAGATAACACTCCATACATGGGGAAGAAAAGCTATCATAAAGAAAACAGGACTATTGTATTTAATCACTTTGATTATTTTGATCGTAACATATCCAAAGCATTACTACCTCTTGTTCTTATGAACTATCTTCACGATCAATTCGATATTTGGGGACATCCAAAACCTTATCATTTGCTTAAAGAGCAATCGCTATCCTCTTTTTTACAGCAGGGGGACTATAAAAATATTTCAAACTACTTCTTAAGCTTTGTCGATGAAGATCTTAGAGATCAATATGCTATTACTTCTTTTTCGGATTTCTTTTCTGAGATATTAGTTGAATTAAGAAAGTATAAAACCATCACCCCTGATCTTATCAATAGTATATTTGAAATAGAAAAAAAGGAAATGTTTCAGACTATCCTTTCATTTTTCCCTAACAGTGAGATTCCTGAACAACTCAGCAGAGAAATTGGAGTTATGCCATTTATGTGCTCCGATGAGCAGTTAGCCGCCTTTAAAATAGCATTGAAAAAGCTTAATTTAAAACAGGATGTCTACACGCTTGATGTAACATGTTATTGGAATGAATCACTCACAGGTGAAAAATATAACTCACTAAAACACACGTTAGATTTCCTCATGAAGCTCATCTAACTCATTTTTCATTCTCTAAAACAAACCGCTCATCAGAGCGGTTTTTCTTTTCTCTAAAATTACCCTTACACTTATTTGCTTTAATACAATATGTAGAATATAATGGACGTATATCACATTTTAAAGTTTAGAGGGATTTATGAAAGCATTAATCAAAACCACAACAGAAATCGTAGTAAGAGACACTGTTCCGGGAACACTACAGGATGATTATGTCCGTATTGAAGTAAAAGAGGTTGGCTTATGCAGAACAGATCTTTACGTCGCAGACGGCACTATTCCTGTAGATAAAGACATTATCTTAGGGCATGAGTTTTCAGGAATCATCATTGCATCCAACTCTCCTGATTTTTCTATTGGTGAGCGTGTAAGTCTTAATCCACTTTTTAACACAAAGTTCATGGGGCTTGATTTTGACGGATGCATAAGAGAAAACATCGACGTCCCAGCAAATCAAGTGATAAAAGTCCATAACTTAGATTTTAAGACTGCGGCCTACCTTGAGCCTGTATCTGCTTCAATGGCTGTGCTTAAAGCCTGTAAAGATAAAGAAGCCAAAGGTGCTGTTTTCGGCTATAACCGTATTGCCGAGCTTACCTATCTTATTCTTAAAACGGAAGGCTACAATATTGAATGGCTGGATGATAAAGAAGTCTATAGAGAAGAGGATTATAATCAATATGATTACATTGTAGAAACCCTTTTCCATGAAAACGACCTTAAAACAATCATTAATCTTCTCAAGAAAGAAGGAATGTTAGTGGTTAAGAGCCGTAAGAAAAGCCTTACTGGATTAGTTTCTTCTGACCTAGTTGCTAAAGAACTTACTCTGCGCTGTGTTAACTATTATGACTTTAATGATACAATGACGTGGCTGACTCAGAATAAACATGTAGTAGCCCATTTGCTTGGACACTCCTATCCGTTTGAAGAGTGGAGGGCCGCCTTTGACGAAGCATACAAAGGCGAAAGTAAAAAAATCTTTATTCATCTTTAAGGGAAATAATAATGTGTGGAATCGTATGTGGATCAAGCAATTCGCTCATCCCAAATGAAATAGAAGAAAGCCTGAAGAAAATTAATCATCGTGGCCCTGATGAACAAGACTACTATCTTGCTCAGGGCTTCTTTATGGGACATACTCGACTTTCAATCGTAGATCTGCAGGGAGGTCATCAACCACTATGGAATGAAGATAATACTATCGTTGCTGTGGTTAATGGTGAGTTCTATGACTATGAAGAACAACGTCGCTTATTGATTAAGAAAGGGCATAAGTTTAGAACAAACAGCGACAGCGAAATGCTGATTCATCTCTACGAAGAGTTTGGAGAAAAATGTCTTGATCATCTTCATGGAGAGTTCTGCTTTGTCCTGTATGATACTAATAAGAAAATATGGTTCTGCGCACGTGATAGAATAGGCATTCGCCCTCTTCAGTATTTTTATAAAGACGGGGCATTCTTTATTGCTTCTGAAGCTAAATCACTGATGGCATTCAATCAGGTTAAAACCCAATCTGGATTCGATAGAGAAAGCTTTTGGTTTTCTCAGCACATGCAGTATCTTCCTTTAGATAAAACCCTGTTCAGTCTTATTAATATGATAAAGCCAGGTCATTATCTTATTGCTGAAATCAATAAAGAACCTGTTCAACATGAATACTGGAATCTCAAAAATATTGAGCAGCAATCAAGCATCTCTTTTTCTGAAGCCAAAGAAAAGGTCCACTATCTTTTAAATAAAGCCGTAGACAAAAGACTACCTGAAGAAGTTAAATGGGCAACGCATCTCAGTGGTGGCATCGACTCAAGTCTGGTTACAGCATTAGCTCGTCAAAAATCAAAAAATCCTACGACTGCATTCACCGTTAAGTTTACTGATGACTCATTCTACGATGAAAGCATCTTCGCGCAGGAGACGGCTGACTTCCTCAATGTCGATTTAGTCTCTATCCCTGTAAGCTTTACTGATATGATTAAAGCTATTCCTGCTGCTGTTTATCATGCCGAAGGATTAAGTATTAATGGTCATCTTGGCGCAAAATACATTTTAAATAAAGTTATTAAAGAGCATGGCTTTAAAGTAGCATTAAGTGGCGAAGGATCTGATGAGATCTTTATGGGATATTCTCATCTCAAACAAGATTATCTGACTGAACACGCATTGCAGAAAATGGAAAAGGATTACCTTACCGGATTCCAGCTTCCTGATAGCAATATAATGGATCTCTCTTCCATACAGGAGCAACTTGGGTTTGTTCCTACATGGATTCAAGCCAAATCTTCAATGGCGTATAAGTTCCAGCCACTTTGGAATAAAGATTTTCATTTTAATACCAATCCTTATTCTGAGATTCTTTCTGACTTAAGCGGGTATGGCTCTAATCTTAAAGCCAGTAGTGCATCATGGGCAAAATATTGCCTTAACGGTTATATTCTTAAAGTATTAGATGATGCTCAAGCTATGGCTCATAGCATAGAAGGGCGCTTGCCATTTTTAGATACAGAACTAATGGAATTTGTTTATAGCTTACCTGATGATATCTACTTCCATAATAACATTGAAAAGGGATTACTGCGCGAAGGGTTTAAAGGTGAGCTACCTAATAGCATTATCAATAAAACCAAACAGTCATTCATGTCTCCACCTATTAACCGTTTTCTCAATAATAAAGAGTTTATTGGGCTGATTGAGGAATACATTTTAGAAAATAAAATATTGGCTGACCTGCGCTTATTTGATATGGATAAGCTGAAAGAACTTATTTACAACGGAAACCGTGAGCAAATGAATCTTGAGCCTATCATTATGACATTACTTTGCACAGGCATTATTACTAAGGACTTAATATTATGAGTTGGAACGAATCTTTCTTTAACCTTTTTTACCAAGAACTTTTCATGTCGAGAACGCAGGAAAGACTGGAGTATGAAACTTCTCTTATTGCTCAGATTACATCAATGAGGCCTGATGACAGGATCGTTGATTTCTGTTGTGGTATTGGCGACATCTTAAACACCTTTTCACAGAAAGGCTATGACACCTATGGTGTAGATTTCTCAGATGAATACATTCAAGCAGCCCGAAATAGATTTAATCTTGATAATGTCTTTAGAGGTGATGCGCTTACCTATGACTTTAATAAACATTTTGATGTAGCGATTAACTGGTATAGTAGTTTTGGTTATTTTGATAATCATAACAATCAGCTTTTATTGAATAATATCCATCGTCAGCTTAAGTCTGGCGGAAGGTTTGTCTTAGAAATTTTCAATAGCTATGACATTATCAGAACGTATACAGATAAACTTGAGTATGATAAGCCCTATCAAGGGAAAAACGTTCATATCATAAGACAATCAAAACTTGATCTTGAGAAGCGTGAAATCCATCAGGAATGGGATTTTGAATATGAGGGGAATACTCAACATTATAGCACAACAAATAAAATCTATTTCATTGATGATATTATTAATAAAATGAAAATGGCGGGCTTTAAAAATATCTCGTGCTTTGAACGCCCTACTCATGATATCATATTTAATCCAGCAACACTTGATTCTAAGAGACTACTTTTTATAGGTGAGAAATGATCCTGTTTAATACATTCCTGAAAACAGCTAAGCAGTATCCTGATAACATTGCGTTAGTTCATCACGACAGAAAACTGACATATAAGGAATGCCTGTCATTGATTGATAAGCTCTGTTTGCTTCTGGAAGACAGCCAGAACTATTCCGCCACGATATGCTTGCCTAAGAATGAATACGCTATTCTATGGCAGCTTGCTCTTAACAAAAACAAGAATGTTTTCACCTCTGTGGATGCTTTAACCCCATCTGGACGACTCCTTGATATCATCGATCAAAATCAAAGCAAATGGCTTATTACAGCGCCTGATTTCGATATATCTTTGCTGAATGGTTTCAATATTGCTTTTTCTTGCTCTGAGTTTATTTTGTGGAACACCTTACACTCCGCACGTTACAAAGATGTTACCCATATTTATTTCAGCTCAGGCTCTACGGGAAAGCCTAAAGGAATATACCTAAATGACGCACCCATTCCTGAAGTTGTCCTTGCTCAGGCTGGAAAGCTTGATGTCGGCTCAGGCTCTCAGTTTGCTTGGTTGCTAAGCCCTTCATTTGATGCCAGCTTATCGGACATTTACTTAACCTTGTTTAGTGGGGCAACATTACATATTTGTGATTTTGCTCAAAATAAAGTAAAAACACTGCGTGATTATTTTTACACTAATGGCATTACACATTCTGATATTTCCCCTTCGGTATTGCCTTTGCTTAATATCAATAACTTTCCTTCTTTGAAAGGCGTTATCTTTGGTGGAGAGGTCGGAAATGAGCTAGTCATTAAAGAATGGTCTAAACATATCAAAATGTTCAATGCTTATGGTCCAACAGAAACCACTATCTGCTCAAGCTTTAAGGCTGTTGATGACAACTGGACTTCCGATAACATCGGTCAGCCATTGCCCGGCGTTGAGTATATTATCAGTGAAGATAACGAACTTCATATTGGAGGCACTCATGTCTGCATAGGTTATAATCAGGAAAGTCTTAATCTGACTAAGTTTTATGAAAAAGATGGTCAGCGTCTTTATAAAACAGGCGATCTGGTTAAGCGCGTAGGCGATGATTATTTCTTCTTAGGCCGCAAGGATAGACAGTTTAAACATAATGGTGTTTTGATTAGCCCTGAAGAAATTGAGAAAACCGCACTTAAACACGGTTGTAAGGAAGCGCTTTGCAAAAAAGAAGAGAAGTTCACTTTATATTATACTGGCGATCTCACAGCGTTTGAGTTGCGAGCAAAGCTCTCATTATCACTGAACAAAAATATGATCCCTGTCGTTATTCAGTCTGTTAAAGAGCTGCCTAAAAACATCAATGGAAAGGTGAAAATATGAAGCTTGATATGAACACTCAAAGCCTGTCTTTACTTGTCCCTGAAGTATCTGGTAAGCCTTTTACTTGTTCATCAAACAACCGTGTTTTGGTGACAGGTGGCGCAGGGTTTTTAGGCATTCACTTACTGCGTGATTTGGTAGAATGCGGTTATTATGACAAAATCTATACCATTGTTAGAAATCCTTCTAAGCTTATATCTCAGGCTGCTTATTATGGCATCTCTGGTGATTGGCTTAACGCAATAACCGTTATTGATGGTGATTTACTTACTTTATCAGAGAATCTTTTTCCTGACGTTGAGCATGTCTTACACAGTGCAGCAGAAATACATTGTTTAAAAAATCGTAATCAACTCTGGTCTAACAATGTCTTAGCAACCCAGCGTATTGCTGAAATTTATAGGTTAAATAAGATTAGCTTTATATCTACATTGTCGGTTTTTGTATCTTCCAACCAAAAGGGCTTACATTTACCCCAAAGTATTCCTTTATCTGATGATTATTCACTCTATGGCGGATACGCACAAACCAAGTTCATTGGTGAAAAGATAATAGAAAAAGTTGATGGCAATATTATCCGGCTTGGTCTTATTACGGGATCGACGCATAGTGGGATTTTCCCTGCAGACTTTTTTGCACAAATCGTGAAACTTCTTGAGCTTACAAAATGTTATCCTGTAGGTTATCAGGAGAGCTTTGTTGATATGACTCCTGTAGATTATGCCTCTCAGGAAATACTTAAAGCTATGCATAAAACAAATACTATTGTCCACATTGCGAATAAAGACAGCACATCGATTAATGCTTTTATCTCAGATCTTAATCTTAAGCCTGTTGATAGAGATATATGGCTGGAATCCATTAAAAGATTAGGTAATCTTGAACAATATTTATTGCGTTATGCCTTCTTTAAGGATGAGATGCTTTCAAGTCATTTTAATTATTTCAATCTCGACCTTTTTCAGTCTACAGGGCATCAATATTGCATAGAAAAACCGCTTCCTATAGATAATGAAACTATGTTAAAATTATACATATCAAAGATAATCGGACAGGTATAAAAATGAAACATCAAAAGGGTTTAATTATTGGTAAGTTTATGCCTCCTCATAAAGGCCATGAATACATCATTCGTTTTGCTAAGGAGTGCTGTGAAGAACTTACTGTGGTTGTAGATTGCCTCAGCACGCAAACTATTGAACCTGAGCTAAGGAAGAAATGGCTTGAGGAGCTTATTCCTGATATTACGGTGATTGCTCTTGATGAGTTCATGCCGCAAGAGCCTTCAGATACGCCTGATTTTTGGCCGATCTGGACTAACAAGCTTAAATCGGTAGCTGGTCAGCCTGATGTATTAATTGCGTCTATGGACTATGGTTGGGAGCTATCGGAACGTTTGGGATGTGAATTTATCCAGTGTGATATTGCGCGTGAAAGCGTGCCTATTTGCGCAACAAAAATCAGGGCTAATCCTTTTAAATATTGGGATTTCATTGTTGAAAGCGCTCGTGGATTCTTCATGAAAAAGATTTGCCTGATTGGGCCTGAGTCAACGGGAAAAAGCGAAGTTGTTAAGGCATTAGCTAAGCATTTTAATACTGTTTTTGTTCCAGAGTATGCTAAGGCCATCATTGACTCTCAAAAAGGCGAGTTTTATTTAAGCAATGTTGTCCCTGTAGGATTTGCGCAAATTCGCACAGAGAAAGCATTAGAGCGCATGACAAATAAGTTTATGTTTTGCGATTCTGATGTAATTACAACGATGGTTTGGTCGGAGGAACTGTTTGGCGTTATTCCCGATGAACTTATTGAGATAGCGAAGACGCAGCATTATGATCATACTTATCTTTGTTATCCTGATACTCAGTGGGAATCCGATACACATCGAGATGTCTCACAGAACGCATCAGGAGATGATTTCAGGCTTAAGATGTTTAATCGTATGGAAGATTTTCTTAGGCTCTATAACAGGCCTTACAGTGTGATTAAAGGCTATGATAAAGAACTTATCATTGCTGAAGAGCTTCATAAAAAATACTTTTAAACTGTAAATATAAAAAGAGAGGCTAGCCTCTCTTTTAAATATTATGCATTTTATGCGCCTCTCACATTTTCAGCCGTCTTTTAGGTATTTCTAAAATATCAGAGAGTTCAAGTTCGTTAGCTTTTTTATTGTTTACTATCTCACCCACCACTAATTTGTCCTTCATATATTTTACATAGTTAGGGTTTCTGAAGCTTGAAAATAAAACAGTATCAAATTTGTAATTTGGATTTCCAGTTCTTTCATAAACTTCTCTATATTCTTCATTTTCTTCATCAGTATTTGCGTTTTCAAAACCATTCTTTGATACCGCATAGACCTTAAACTGTAAGGACGTAGGGTATGACGAGTAAACATCATTTAAATCTAAAAGATGGCAATAGATGCTTTCAACCTTTTTTTCATCAAGTATAGCGCGATAGTCATCTCCAAAAAGATTTAATTCTTTAACTTTTTCATAGTCAATTTTGAAAATATCCCAATATTTTAACTCCACTCCATTACTGTCTGTTATACCTAATCCAAGATTACGTGCATTTTCTTGATTCTTTGATGGCATTATATTTTGTTTTTTCATTAACTGTTCAACTGAAAGTTCACGCATATCAATATTGTTCATTTTCTCAAAAACGCCACAAGCAGATTTACCTGTTAAATACGATATAAATGAAGGAGATTGGTCATAATCTTTATCATGAATAGAGTTGTCTTTTATATAATAAATATCCATTCCCACTACATTCATGCCGTTAGCGCCGAATAAGAAATGGATAAACATATCATCTATTTTTTCATCTCTCAGATAAGCACCCATATTACTTCCTTCAAAAGAACTGCCCTCTAATTTCCTGAAATTAAAACGGAATAAATCGTTTCTCATTAACTCTTCATCGTTGATTTTCATATTCAACAATAAATCAATACGCTCCTTAGATTTTTCATCCTGAGATGGAGCGTTATTCACATCAGAAATATCAAGTTCCACACTGTCCGTATGATTTGAGACTTTTTCAAATAGGTTGTATTTATAGAACTTCTCAAGTAAATAAACACCCCCATCTACACGCTCAAAATAAGTATCGAGTTTGCGATTATCTTGATTGCTTTCTTTAAAATATTCAAGCGTTGATTTATTTTCTTCTTCTGTCTTACCATTTGTGAGTTGTGAATCTGCCACAGCATAAATATAGATTCGAGGATGACTGAAACTATGATTTGTGGTTTTATTCATATCTGCGATATGGAAATAGAGAGAGTCAACATTAAAAGATTCAAGCTTATCCATAAAAGACTTATTAAGAAGTGGGTTTTCGCCGCTCATGCTTTCTTTTATTTTAGCATAATCAAGCTTAACAATATCACCATAGACAATATCTTCACCTACATTGGTTTTGATATTAAGAGGCTTGTCCGTAATGCTTTCATCAGCGTTTTCTGGTGGAGTATAAGTATGCGAAGCGCGTAAGGTTTGAATATCAAGATCAGTATTGGTTGTATTTAATAATCTATTTATTACACCTTCACTTTCTTTACCCATAACATAGGAAAAGAAAGGAGCGCTATTTTCAAAAGTGTTGGAAAGTATCTCATCATTTTTAACATAGTAAATATTATAGCTTGGCACATTCAGTTTGCGCTCTGGATCAAAAGCAACATGAATATAGACATCATCAACCTCTTTCTCAGCAAGGTCTCTTCCAAAGTTGCTATTTGAAAAAGGCGTATCCATTATTCTTTTGAAATCGAAATGAAAAACATCACCGATAAAAATCTCACCATCCTTACATTGCTTATTAATCTTCATAACTGACCTCTTGAGTATTCATAATTGATTATATTATATCAGGATTACCTTTCTCAGTCATCATTTATAATATTTATTCTTTAGGTTAATGTATAGATAGCTTTTTAAAGATTTGCTTTTTAACATTATAAAATTATCAATAATAAAGGCCTCTAGGAGGCCTTTATTTATGTATTTTATTACTTATTAAGATTAATAATATTTTGTAAAGAAAAATTGAAATTATTTCGGACATCATCTTCACTTATGGAGCCTTCGGACAATAATGCCTTAATGATTTTATTTTTTGCGTCATCTTCATTATCCGCTTGCATACCTAATATTAATATATGACCCGTCAGCGCCATATCCAGAATAGAGGAATACATCTTGATATTTGGATTAAGATCTGCCAAACAAATAACATCAGGCGCACGTCTCAATGCATTTCTGCATATGGCTTCTAATGAATCAGAGAGAGATTTTTGTTGAGTTTGCGAATAATGAACTTCATAAGATGCATAATTTTCAAAAAGATTTTTAGCAAAAGAATCAGCATGTTTTTCAAGAGCAAGTGAAATTTCCTTATCGCTTTGATAATGTAATATTTTCTTGATCCCTTCATTTTCCTCTACAATAGAGAAAAGTAATACGTTATTTATGTATTTAATATACTGCTCTTTATCTTTTGAGATAACAAGGGTTAGACCATTAGGTCTCTTTTTAACAATATCATTATTTTTAACAGCATTAGTGTTTGAAAGTTGCGCTTCAAGCGTATTCCAGTTTTTAGCACCAAGGAAAACGGAGAGCATATTTAGCATAATGCCACGAGGAACATCATAACCTTTACCTTTGAGGTAGTCAGATGCATTGCAAGACGCAGATTTAAAGTTCTGAACGGTAAACTCTTTATTCATATTTTCACCTATGTATAGAGGATAGCAGCTTATTCCCGTTAGCTTAAATCCTAACAATGGATGAAAGGTTTAAGTGTTAAAGTCCTTAGTTTACCTGTTTCAGGGAACGGAAGGCAGTAAAAAATAAAGGAAGCCTGACCGAAATCATAGCTTCCTTTTGTTTTTTTATCAAGTTTTATTTATGACACCTTAAACTTGGAAATAGAATGGTAAAGGTTTGACACCTGTTCATTCATAGAACCTGATGCCGAAGTCGCTTCTTCCACTAATGCTGCGTTCTGCTGAGTCATTCCATCCAAACCATTAATCGCATTGTTAATCTGATTAATGCCATCAGTCTGCTCTTTAGTTGAGATATTGATTTCCTTAATCATTGACTCAATCTTATGAATAGAGTCGTCTATCTGTGTCATCTTATCCTCAGAAAGCGATACCAGGCCATGACCTTTAGCTACCAGACTCGAAGAGTTAGCAATAAGCTCTCTAATCTCTTTAGCTGCTGTCGCAGATTTAAGAGCGAGGTTTCTCACTTCTCCAGCAACTACAGCGAAACCTTTACCTGCATCACCCGCTCTGGCGGCTTCTACAGCAGCGTTAAGCGATAGAATATTAGTCTGGAAGGCAATCCCATCAATCACAGAGGTAATCTCTGAAATCTTCGCTGAGGCGTCTTTAATCTGGTCCATTGTCGCAACCACATCTGAAACCGCTTTTTTGCCTTGCTCTGTATTCTTAGCTGCTTGCTGCGTTAATCCTTCGGACTCTTTTGAGTGTTCATAGCTCAACTTAGCACCTTCTGATATCTGAAGAGATGATGCTGCAATAGACTGTAAAGACATTGCCGTTTCTTCGGTTCGGTTAGACAAATCCAGATTACCTTGCTGGATCTCTTTAGATGCCACAGAAATCTCACCCGCGCTTTCTTTAATCTGATGAATCGCATTGGACAAATCTTTAATCATGCGATTAAGATAAGCAAGCAGACTATCATTATACTTTGTATCAATAGCGACACTTAAATCACCTGTGGCAACACGCTTCATGATAGCGATTGCTTCCAGTGGCTCTCCACCGATTTTGCTGAACACGCTTCTCACCAACCATGTAGACATAGCCATAAGAATCACGACCGCAATAAAACCTTGCAGTAAAAGCATACCGATTTCTTTGTAAAGCAAATCATCAAGATCATCGATATACAAGCCCGATCCAATCATCCAGCCCCAAGACTCTAAGCTTACTACATACTGAAGTTTAGGAACAGGTTCTGACTCGCCTGCTTTAGGAAAGTTGATTTCCACGAAAGCGTTACCGCTTGAACTATTCAAAAGCGCATCTCTCATCTTAACGATACCATATACACCCGGAGAAGTTTCAATATTCTCAATACGCTTTACACCATCCCATTCTGGATGTGGTGGATGCATAACAGTTAGTCCATCCATGCCAAAAATATAGAAATAACCCACACCATTATCATACTTGGCATTCTTGATCGCTAAAATAGCCTGCCTTTTAGCTTCATCTTCAGATAGCTTTCCTTGCTCTGCCAATTTTTCAAAATCATTAGCAATGTTGTAGACAATCTGCACACCTGTTTCAAGCTGCTCTTTTCTTGAATCGTAAAGCTTATTATATGAATGATATACCGTTATTCCTGTAAAGGCGAGAAACAGCAAACAAATCATGGCAACAAACGCCCTCATTTGACCCTTTAATGTTTTCATCTACGCTATCCTTTTGTTATTGTGTAAAACGATTATCTGCTAGCTTATAATACATTGCAAATGTTTTATTTTTGGCTAACAAACAGAGCAAAATATCGTTTTATGTCCATGTGTTGAATATAAAAACCTTATCAAAAATGCTTTTTTAATAAAAATACATAATAAACAATTGGTTAGCCACTGATTAAAAAATAGTCTTAAGATTGATTTAGTTTAAGTTGAAATATTAAGCTTATTTTATTTCTTTGATTTTCCTAGCAATTTTTTGATTATGTTAATCAAACCGTTTTATCAACATAAAAAGAGCCTAAAGAACAGGCTCTTACAGAGAATTACAAAACTTCAATGAAAATAACCTATCTCTCTTATAGGTAGAAGTTAACTCATTCTATTCTTAGGTTTTTTCTCTTGATGAAGAAGATTCAGGAACCTTTCCATATTTTCTACTCGAAAGGCTGCAGCCTCAGTATGTCCTCCACCTCCAAACTTTTCAGCTATTGATTTCACATCGAAACCTTTAACCGAGCGTAAGCTACAAGCGATTATTCCATCGGTCTGTTCTTCCCATATCATCGCATAGCTTCCTGAGATCTTATTTACGATATCACCTAAATCGCTTCGGTATTGCATAGGAGCATTCACCATTAACCCTGAATAGCCACCAAGTCTTACAGGCTCAGCACTTTCAGCATAACCATTAAGCATTTCGATATAATCATGATAGATAATCTTTCCTTTTTCTATCATGGCTTTGACTTTAGTTTCATCTCTTAGCAAATCGATGAAAAACTGCTTGTCATAATCTTTGGGCTGTTTTCCATCAAGAATAGCGGCATGGAAACCTTTAGTTTCTTTTTCAAAGGCAAAGCGCCATAGATCGTAATCTTCGACTATTTTAACAATAAGCGGTGGCTCTATATTAGGATGTAGATATTTCCATGTGAGCATGGCTCCACTTTGAGTATTATCATCGCTAAAGTGTATTTCAATCTTTGTTTCAGGGCTGTTGCGCTTAAGATTCCTTAACTCATCAATTGTTGGCTTCATGGTTTTATGATGATCGATGATCACAACATGGTTATTTTTCTCTAAAAACATTTCCACTATAGCTTTAGGCAGACAAATATCTGCCATGATTACCTCACCACCTTTTACTGCCTTCGCTGTATGCATAAAAGCTTCATATCTTTCATGATATGAAGGATTCGCATCGGCATAATCCACTTCTAAATAAGTTGCGTTATCTTTGTATTTCTCTTTTAAAATAGCGCAAGAGCAGCAGCCATCCACACAGTTGGCATGAGTAATAATAAGTCTGTTCATTTTTCCTCCTTAATATTTATATTATTAGTATACAGTATACTTTGAATAGATACTATTTAAAAACTATTGCGGTTTAGTTCCTGTCTGATAAAATTAAGATAAACAAACCAAAAGGAAAACTTATATGTCTGAAAACTTAAAAGACCTTTCTCAGGCTGAGCTTATTGAGAGATTAACCGCTCTTGAGAAAGAAAACACACAACTGAAAGAAATCAGTGCAGAAAAAGACCAGGCTTTTTTCAGAAATGTTGAAAGTTCATTTACCATGTTAATGGCTGCAGAAGGGATTGTTCAGAATCCAGACTTGTCTGACATTTATATGAAAACGCTTCTTAACCAGAAATCTGAGCATAAAGATGAGTTTACTCGCTATTCAAGTGCTATCTATAGAGAAGCTGAAATCGTTGGCGCAACACCTGAAAAGCTTAATCAGCTTTATCATGCAGCAACTGCTTCAGGACTGACCGAAGCTGAGCTTTATGCTGACGCATTGAAAAACTCAAAAGCATATGGATTGATTGTTGAACAAATTATAGAAAGAGCGGGTTCTTATCAGCCAGTTTATCATAACCAGTCTCAAATGAACGATCCTCGCTATGATTATGATTATTACCCGGAAGACCCGAAGGCAAACTTTGAGTTATTGAAAGATGTTGCTAAGACGCTTCATCGTGAAACGCTGTGCGACCCGTTTAACTACAATGAAAGCATCGAGTCAGCATCACAAGCAATGGGTAAACTTTATCGTGTGTTAAGCACAGATGCATATATCGATAATAAAGACACACAGGAAACCTTTACTAAATATCTCAACGATTTCATGTATGATGATAATCCATTAGATAACCGTGCGCTTATTGCTATTGCTAAACAAGGTATCGTTCCTGTTGATAGTGATAAAATCTTAGCAGAGTCCGTGGCAAAATGCTTCCAGAACACGCAAGACCCACAGCTCGAAGCTAAGTTTGTTAAACACATGGAAGAAGATTTTGCGCCTTTAGTTAAGCTTGGTGTATTCAATGATGAACTAAAAGGCAATAAAGAAGGCTTCTTCGCACGATTGGAAAAAGCACTTCCAGCAGAACTTTCACCAGCCCTTAGCAGCATTGTTAATGAATATAAAAAAGACGCTGGCTTAACGAGAAGAAACTCTCCAAGACCATAATAATATTTTTAAAATCAATATAAAACAGAGGGTTAATGCCTCTGTTTTTCTTTTTATACAACGAAAAATCTTTACTTTTATATAGCAAATCAGATATAATAGTTGTCTATTAACAAGGAGAAAGTATGACTGATATTTTAGAACGTCTTAAAGAACTTAAAAAGAAAAAAGCTGAACTTAAAAAAGAAGCCGCAAATATCCGAAAGGATTTCGCAGTTTACATCTCTGATAAAAGTATTCCTTTAAGCGAAAGGTGGGCCATTTTTTCAAAATCACCTGATGAGCTGAATGAACATAATGATTATTTTATTCGTGCAAATACCAAGGGACTTCAATATATTTTAGATAACTGGTTTGATGCACCGGAAGTATATGGTCGCGGCAAGCGAATTAAAACCAAAGATTTATTTGAAGACACCTTTAAAAATTCTAAACTAGACTATAATCCAGAACACCATGATGAGAAAGAAATTGCCTTGTATAAAGAAGCAATGGAAGACATCCTGAGTCAGAACTGTGGATCGTTCTGCTATGATTGGTAATAATAAAGCCTGCTTAGCAGGCTTTATTATTTTAAAATCTCATTATTTTCTTATGATTCAACGTTGAGGTGATTTTTTCTTTGGCAATTGTCATCCTTTCATAAGAACTCATTACATCAGAATAGCCTATTGAAAAGCCATTTTCATCATCATTAGAGTAGCTTACTGCCATCGCACTTTCTATAACGTCATTTACATTAAAGACATCACCATAGGCCATACCTGTTGCTACTGTGCCTATTGCTGTTCGGTTAAATCTTGACAATAGCACTTCATCTTGTGGATAAGAAAAGCCAAGCATTGCACTCAACGTGGTAATACTATTCATTTCTTTTTTTACGGTGGCTATATCTATCTTTTCCACAGGGTTTGCCTGTATATTATAAACATCCTCTATATTTTTTATAACTTCTATATTATAAGAGGTCTTATGTTTCATGATATTTCTATGTTCATTTTCTGAAACATAAGAGTAATCCTTTGCAAAATTACTCGGCATAGCGGCTAACTGGTTAATCAAAGAATGAAAGCATTTACTTAGCTTGTCTTTTACCTTCTCAGTATCAATGTTCTTTATTTCATTATGTTTATCAATAAAAATACGATCATCAGAACCATCACGTAAGGCATGACATAGGCCTATAAAAGCACAAGGCTCATCATCTGTATAGCGACCATGAAACAACTCTCCTATCTTAGGCAAGCTATCTTCCCTATGTTCGTAATGGTCCATTTTTACTTCTTTTACAAATCCATTTTTCGTTAATCCCCAAAAATAAGCGCAATCGATCATTTTTCCTCCTTTTTCTTATATGATAGCTTATTAGTCAAAATAAAAAAAGAGCCGAGGCTCTTTTAAAAGTGTTTTAGCAGTTCTTCATTAATATCCTGCATTGTTCCTGCTCTGGCATATTTATTACTGATCAGAAACAGCTCAGAACGTCCTTTTTTGTCAGGAGTGATAATGAGCACGGGCAACATATTCGGATCTTGAGAGAAAATCACGTTAGCATAGTTGTAGTCTTCAGCGCCAAAAACAGACACTTCTTTCAAGCTGACAAACATCTCATCGGGATTAAATTTCCCTGTTTCTTTAACCATTTTAATGGCTTGATACATGCCTTTCATATAGCTTTCCAGCGTTTCCGAACACTCCCACATAATCCAATCTGCGCTTTTAATACCCTCCACATCATTAAGATGAAACTCGCCATTTTCATAAGCGGCAAGCCACTGATTGATAGATTTATGTTTTTGACCAAGATTTGTATGTGTTGACATGTATTCCTCTATATTATCTGGATTTATCTAAGTATGATATCAGAGCATCACAGGAAGTACAAGCCTTTTATGTTTGAACTTGATATGTTTTTACTGTATAGTTGAATAATATTAACATAATAGGATTCCTATGAAAAAGATACTGTTTTCTCTTCTGCTGTTCCTTATCTCTGGCTGCAATAGTGCCACACCGTATGGCACCTTGCCTTATGATGATAGCAAAACCTATCCTGCTGTTTCTGCTAACGCTGCGTATGATATTATAGACCTCATGAAAGCTAAAGGCTATGATTTTGGTCAGTACAAAGCTTTACCTCTGGCGCGAGTTGCCTATGTGAAAGAGCGTTATTTAAATGGCCCACGTGATATCTTCTGGTATGGCTGGATAACTTCTATCAAGACTAATGATAATCACATTTTTTACTTACGCTGGGCGAATGATTTAAAACCCGTTGAAATAAAAGAGCAGAAAGAAGTTATTTGGCTTACATTTTTAGACGATATAGATTCTAACGTTGTCATAAATCGTAAGCCAGAAGCAAGACGTATAGATAAAGGTTTTTATGTTAACTGGATTGGATTTGCTCCCTAGCATCTTAAGCATGACTGATTAAAGAAATAACGAAATTCTTAACTTCTTGCTTATTTGGATAATGAATAAATTCGATCTGTTCATTATCAAGACTTTTTTTGATGTAAGGCATGGAATCTTTTCTTTTAAAATAAACATTAAATTTATCGATGTCCCCATAATCAGCACTGTAAAGTGAATATCTATTCTCAATATAATCCAAGATCAATTTTTTCATCCTGTTACTATCTTGATATTTCATCTTCAAAGTATCTAAAATATCCACAGCATCATATCTAAAAAATTGGTGAAATAATTGTGCTATTTGATATGGCTTTAAACTTTTTGATGCGCAAAATGATTGTCCTTTCAGATCCTTAAATATGTCATAAAAATAACAAGTATTTTTAAATACCTGATTATAGCTTATGTTTACTGGAATTTTAAAAGCCACAATATCATAATCTTCCCCAAACAGATAATTTATAAAAACATACCAATAATTCATATCATTTTCAGAATCTGCATACAGAGATTCAAGATTAAGGACTCTTTTCTTTCCAGTAAAAGCATTTTCAACTTCAGGAGATATAGGAGTGCTGTTTTTATATATTTTTTTGAAGTCATTAAGTCTTTTACAAATCTCACCAAATGACTCCTCTTTAAAAGGAGATTTTAGATTTGCCTCTTTTTTAAGATCATCATTATTAGAAGCTCTGTAAAGTTGGCCCAATAAATCACTAACAAGGGCACGATATCCATATTTACCATTAATCCAAAAATATTTTCTTTTTATAGGCTTCTCTCTTGTATCCTCTAATACCAGCAACCACCTCTTCTCATCTTCAATCATTACATACTCCATCAATAATATTTTACACACCAGCATACTATAAAAATCAAATAAAAATCCAATCATTCTTTTGTTTAGAATAAAAAACAAATTTGACTAGTTTGCCTACTGTGATATAAAGTTATTGTATAAAGGCAAATAAGTGAGGCGTCAGATGGACATTGAAAAACTTAGCGCATCAGCGATATTAAAAATAAAGCCAGATCATCCTGAGAAGCTCTTTTCTGGCTCAGAGGGCAATATAAAAAGAGCCTACAGGAAGCTTTCTATTCAATGGCATCCTGATAAAAATACAAATAATCCTGACTGCAGTCATGTATTTGCTCATCTTCATGCGCTTTATCAGGAAGCGCTTAGAAAGTTAAGTAATGGCACGCTTGGAACCCATGAGAACGCATTATTGATAAAAGATTTAAGTGGAAAACAATTCGTCTTTCGCTATTTGAAGAAAAGATCTTTTGAGATGGGCGATATTTTTATTGCTCATAGTTATGTCATGTGGCGGTTCGATATAGAATATAAAGATACCGTGTTAAGCGGAATAAACAATATAGCTAAAATAAGATATGCCGATAGTAAAATGGAAAAATCATTTAAGCCTTACATCCCTGAAATTGTTAAAGTCGCTGAAGAAAAAGAAAACGTCTATGTTGTGTTAGCTAAAGATAAGAACATGTTAAGTCTTGCTGATATTCACAGTCATTATAATGGCAGGATAGATCCTCGTCATACAGCATGGATTTTAAGCACACTTTATAACAATATTTGTTTTGTTCATTTTAACAATCTTATGCACGGCGGCCTGACACTTGATAACTATTTTATTAATCCTGATACGCATGAAGGAATGATATTAGGTGGATGGTGGTATAGCAAGCCTGAAAACGTCAAACTGCAGATGCTGTCATTAGAGGCTATTGATGTTGCGCCATTAAAGCTGATTAATACAAAAGAGGCTCAGCTTTTATTGGATTTAGAGATGATTAAAAAACTTGGCAGACAGTTGTTAGGAGACGCTACAGGAACGTATTTACATAAGGACACCAATATACCAGAGGCTTTGGTTAAGTGGCTCAGGGATGGGAGTAAAGGAACAGCAGTAGAGCAGTATTCCGAGTGGAATAAAACAGTATTACCTAAAAGTTTTGGAAAACGATCTTTTACGGTAATGAACGTTAAATCCGATGATTTATATAGTGAGGTGTAATATGGGAACGTCAAGATGGAATGAAAACGAGTGGGAAGGTTATACCAGCTCAGTAAAAACAAAAACCAGAAGAGAAATATTCACATCCAGTGGAATGCCTGAAAGGTTTGACCCTAAGAAAATAGCGGTAAGGGAATCTCGTGATTCGGCATTAAATCCAGCATCTAATGCTATCATTGTTGCTTTGGACGTGACAGGCTCTATGGGGGCCAACGCAGAGCAGCTTGCGCGTCATGGGCTTGGTGTTATGGTGGAAGAGATTATCAAGCGTAAGCCTGTTTCTGACCCTCATATCATGTGTATGGCTATTGGTGATGTTAAATACGATAGCGCACCTCTGCAGGCCACACAGTTCGAAGCTGATATTACTATTGCTAAAGACCTTAATGAGCTTTACCTTGAAGGCGGTGGCGGTGGTAATAATACAGAATCTTATAACTTAGCATGGTATTTTGCCGCACTAAAAACATCTATTGATTGCCATGAGCAAAGAGGTAAAAAGGGATATCTATTTACGTTAGGTGATGAAGAGGCTCCAGTTGACTTGACCGCTGCGGAGATAAGATCTGTATTTGGAAATCAGGAAACAGATGACTATACCAGCGAACAGCTTCTTAACATGGCGTCTCAAAAATACCATGTTTACCACATTGTTGTTGAACAAGGAAGCCATGCCAGAAACTACATGAAAGATGTTATGGACTCATGGACGCCTTTACTTGGTCAGCGCGTTCTTCGGCTGAGCAATAACGACGACTTAGCTGAGGTGATTGTCAGCGCGATAGAGGTTAATGAAGGCCGCAATGTCAAAGATGTTGTTAACTCGTGGTCTGCTGATAAAGCGATTTCTGTTAGTCGTGCGATTAACCAGCTTGCGCCTTATGAAGGTGGTAGCTCAGGAAAAGGCGTTGTTAAGTTTTAAACTTGATTTTTAACTAACAACAATATATGATACTTAAGAAAGCATATTAACTTAACTCTTTTAGGCGACATTAAGGCGGTTATTAGAGGTTAAATATGCCATATGAAACGCCAAATCCGTTTGGCGTTTTCTATTTTATAGACCATACTCTTTTTCATAGGCTGCCCATGCCAGCAAATCCTTTTGTGTCATTATATTTTTAGCCAAAATGTTTTCTTTTACCTGTTTAAACTCATCTTTTTTATTGTTACTTCCAGTTGTAATCTTCCATTCTGGCATATCAAGGATATAAGTTCTTGGATAGGCATCACCTTTATTCTCATAATAAGCCATTGCCAGATCTTTAAATTTAAACTCACATTTCCCTAACTCTTCTATCTTCTTACCATAATCATCTGTTTTAAACTCAACGGATTTTAGCCATCCATTATCTAACGCATAGGCAAAGTTTTCAACGCTGCGATAATAGCTATCCTTATTTATTATTTCATTGATAAGACGACCAAAGTCATTATCTTTATTATCGAAATAACGCTTATATCTCGAAAATAACGAAGTGTTTCCAACGTTCATATCATATTCCATCATTACTGAATGAACGTAGCGAAGCGGAGAATCCATATTATAATAGTCGATTGTTTTATTGATGAAATCCACAAAGCAAATACCATAGTGATCTGGCGCTATTGTGGTTCCTTTAATATCATCGCAATCACTTTGTTCAGCATACAATTTCATCTCACTAACTCTATCTTTAAAATAACTTTCATTGGTTAAAAACTTAGCACCTATATGTGGACCATGACCAGTTCTGACTGTAACCATGCTGTTATCTGACAGCCTTGCTGCCACTGTAAATAAACCACTCATTATACACCTCTTTTTATCATATGACCTTTCCTTTATATTTAAATCCATACCTTATAGCAAGTAAATTTGACCATTTTGTTTTAAAAGTATATCCTTATTGATATAAATACAATATCTAAGGCGGTGAGTTATGAAAGCACGTGTAGTAATAGGCTCAGGTTTTGGTGATGAAGGCAAAGGTGTATTTACAAACTATTTTTCTTCTTTATCAGACAAGAGTTTGGTTGTCAGATTTAATGGCGGCGCTCAGGCTGGGCATACCGTTATATCACCTACGGGTATTCGCCATGTCTTCGGGCATTTCACAGCAAATAGTTTTTTGACTGATGCCAAAGGTTATCTGTCGAAGCACTTTATTATTAACCCTATTATGTTTTTGAAAGAGCTTGAAGAACTTCACCAAAAAGGCATAAACCCTGTTATAGCAGCTCATGATGATTGTTATCTTACGACACCTTATGATATGTTAATTAATCGCTGGCTAGAGCGTTCACGTGGAGATAACTCAAGACATGGATCATGTGGGTTAGGCATAGGGGAAACCATTCATCGCTCTGAAGTCGCGCTTAAACCTCTGCAGTTAAAGGACACCTCATCGATAATTACACTTAGAGAAAAGCTTATTATTATTAGCGCTTTCTTTGAGAAGAGAGTCATAGAGCTTGGACTTCAGGAATATTACGAAAACAATGGTATTATTTTACATGAAATCTTAGCTGATCGTTTTATTGAAGACGTGATTGAAATGAGAACGCATTTGCTTGCAGGAGTGAATAACTTTCAGCATGATTACTTTGAGGGCTATGATGTCATCTTTGAGGGAGCGCAAGGATTGATGCTTGACCAAAATATGGGTGATTTCCCTCATGTAACCCGCTCTAACACGGGACTTAAAAACGTCATAGATATTTGTGTTGAAAACAATATATTTGAACTGGATGTGTTATATGCGACGAGGTGCTATAAAACACGACACGGTGCTGGAAATCTTAAGCATGAACTACCGGGCAAGCCTTATCCGGGTATAGTGGATGAGACAAATATTCCAAATGAACATCAGGGCGCTATCCGCTTCGCGTATCTGGATATAGATGAACTTATTTCTTATATTGATAAAGATGGGGATTCTGTTCAGGATATGGTTATCACGCATGGTATAAAAATAAATAAAAGCATTGGTATTACTTGCCTTGATCAGACGGACACTGTTTTTTATTATGAGGGTAAAGAGTTGAGAAACTGTAAGTCTGAATATTTTAAGGATGTAATAGAGGCCAAAGGATTTTCTGTTTTAACCAGAAGTTCACCTTGAAAAAGCAAAAAGCCCACTCTGTGGGCTTTTTAGAGTCAATGACTTTAGATATGTCGGCTTATCAGCAGAACTCCGGCACCTGATAGCACTTTGGCAGACCTAAAGCTTCTTTTCAGAATATCTTTAACTTAAAGAACAATCAAAAAATACTTTTATTTTAAGGTGTTGGGAATTTCCGAATAAATGTCGAATAAATCTTCACTTTTTAAATAAAAGCGTCGGTTTTTTTGATGTTTTGTGCTTGTTATACATCTCTATATACTTGTCCTTGCTTCCATTACCATCCATAACATCGTAAAAGTATTTTATCTTATATAAATGCTTTAGTGCATTCGGTACACAATAATCAGGATAACCGTTTTCATCTTTGCTACTTTTTAATATCTCCATAGCATTATGCCAGTTTTCTTCTAAATCTATCTCATGTCTGATTTCTTTTTCAAGTGACTTGTAGATATCTTCATTAATAAGTTTCGCCCCAAGAACATCAACAAGCAAGTTAGAAATTTCAGAATCATTCAAGACAAACCAAAGATTCAAATCAGGAACCGTTCCTGTTTTTATTATTTTCGCCTTTTTTCTTCCTATTGATTGGAAGTTTAAATATTGAAAATAGCCAATTGTTTTATAAATCTTATCAAAAGTTATTGAATCCGGGAAAACCACAAATTTAGCATTTTTCTTTTCGCTCTTTACATACATGAAGTTAGTGATCTTTAAAACCCATTCGCTTTTTCTTATCGGAAATTCCGCCTTATATTTTTCACTATATATTTCTTGTATAAAATCAAAGCAACCTATGATTTCATTTTTTTCAGGAAGTGTGAAAACATCTGGCACACCTTCTTTCTGACGTATAGTATTATGTGGCCTATAATAATAAAAAATATGATTATTTGATAAATAACTTGCTGAAATATCGCAATCATTCATCCACAAACTTAAATTTATACCTTTTACTTGATTATTTTCATAAATATCCCAGCCATAATCTTCATTATTAAGGCTTTCATAGCCATAGAGCAAGCTTATTGTATAAGATATTAACTTAACTTGACTTATTCTCTCCTCATCTAAAATCTCTGATTTTTTAGCATATTTTTCCCAAACATGCTGCATATGTTTTACATTTCTGTACATAGCATCATAGCTTACATCAACAGGGATTTTTATATATTCATCATACGTTATTTCAGCAAACTCACCATTAAATAAACGTAATATCCAATACTCAGGCATTTTCATTATCTAGTCCTTCTTTCAATATTTTTTCTTTTTCATTTTTATAATAAAGCTTATCTTCCTTTGTTTCGCATTGTTCCTCATCGAAGACGGCAAGCCCAAAAAGAACTTTATTTTTAGGCGCAACACTGGCTCCATATATTCTCTTTAAATCTGTAGTCGAGTTTCTTTTATACATATCCTCATAAGACTTTCTGTTTTTTGCGCTTAATCTTACCACATAACTATCACTGTAAAGTGGATAGGTGTTAGTATACTCTCCTACAAAAACATAGTTGTATATCCTATGAAGTAAATTCGCAATATCAGAAGATGAAAGCTCTTTTTTAAATTTCTTTTCCCTGCTCTTATATTGATTAATAATATCAGTGATTTTTATTTCTACGGTATTCCTGCTTGGTATATATCCACGTTTTCTGTTTGGAGGCTCTGCCGCCATCATTACAATACCTGATTTATCATTTGATCGACCATCATTTTTTATATTTATTAAAAAACCATTGTATATATGATAATAGTAATTAGAGTAAGTATCTTCTTTTATTTGAACCGCCGATTGCTCTATTGCCTTTATAACGTTTTCTTCATCTGAATAGTTATATGTAATTGGATATTCTTGCTCAGAAATAATGAACTTATCCATAGTTCTTTTATAAGAAAATATCATATGCTGGGTATTGCATATTTCCAAGTTGCAAATATCAACAAACCCATCCTTCATCCCAAAAGCAGTGTCTAATAAAACTGTTTTAATACGGTTATCATCAGATATTTCATCGTCATTATATTCCATTTCCACCATGTCATCACTATAAATATTACTTATAACTTTAGACAGATGAGAAACGCTAATCCTTGCCTCATAAATAGGATGAGTATAATTATTTTTATATATTTCACATATACTTATAATTCTTTTAATCGCCTGATCATAACTAATATCAGAACTTATTTTAATGAAAAAACGGGTTTTTTCATATCCCTTATCTTTTCCATATCTTAATTTTAAGCACAAAATCCAATAGGATAAATCAACTTTCATTCCGCACTCCGTTTTATTGTCTGTTAAATATTTTCTTTTCATATTCATTCCATCCCACCATATCTGAATCAGTTAGAATATCCTGATTGATAAAATAAGACTTCACCTCAAAGAACTTCGCAAAGTCTATATCATGGAAGTTCTCAATAACAGTCCATCCAGGTAAAACATACGAGAACATTTCAGGCAAGTCCTCCTGAGTGTGATGAATAGCATAACTTAACAGATCGTTCATTTTAAAGTCGTATTCTTTCTCAACTATCTTTGATTCTCTTAGTAGTGCTTCCTTTATCCATCTATTCTCTTTGGCAAAGAAAAAGTTACTAAAGTGGATTTGCTTCATATCGCTCTCAAAAATTTCATTCAGAATCTCTTTTGCTGATTTTGATGGGTTCTTTTGGAACTCTTCATGATATTGATTAAAGAAAAGGTTAATGCTTTGCGCTATTTCTGATTTTTTTACATAGCGAAGTCTGTGATTGATATTAAAATAAGCGATTGTCTTATTCATAAAATCAATGAAGCAAATCCCATAGTGATAGGGTGCAAGCAAGAATGTCTGCATTTCATATTTATAGTATTGCTCTATGGTTTCCTCTTCCGTTTCCAGAATCAGTCTTTCTTTTTCAAGACCAAAACATTCATCATAGAACTTAAGAAAATAATGCTCATCCGTCAGAAGTTTTGCCCCAAGATATTTTGCATAAGGGACCTTGGCGCTGATTATAGCACCATCACTCAACCTTGCCGCAACTGTAAAAAAACCTTTCATTTATTATCTCTCTTATTGGCTCAATTTTGTTTATAGTAATCTTTTATCTTGATTAAATCAATTTCATCGGGAGCATCTGAGATAGGATATTCATTCATTTTCTCAATAAACTGCGCCTTAATCGCTTCATCTATTCTTTCTTCTGAAGCTAAACATGCAAGATTTACTCCTGTTTTTCTTTATCAGCTTGCCTGTCAAGCATTCTTATTCATATCCATGAAGTGCTTTTATTTCTCTGATTACATCGTCATCATTTAAAATAAGCCCTATTTCAGGACCATGAAATCTAGAATATTTTACTGTTTCAATAAGACTTTCTATGTCTAAATAAACCATTTCTTTATAAGAATTCTTAAGTATATTATCATCAACTTTTTTGGACGTGTTTATAGTCGCTATATTGCATAGCTTTTCCATTAAGTGACAAAATGAGTCAAGGGTGATATCTTTTAGCTTTTCAGGGAAATTGCGATAATAAACCTGTAAAATATCCTCTGCTAAATAATCAACATCGCCCCGCTCACAATCGTTCCATCCATCACATAAAAATTTAGTCGAATCATATATGATTCTATGATTTGAGCCAGTGATGCTTTTATGGTTTTTGGCAATTTTATTTTCTGTGATAACGAAGAAATTTCCTCCCCCTGTAAATTTTCGATCAATACTTTTATCTAAAAGCTTAATCAAAACATCTTTATATTCTAGTATCTTAGCGGAGTTAAAATTTTCTACAGCAACTTCTTCATCCTGTTCATATAAAGTAAATCTCGTTTGACTACGATTATACCTTACAATGTTTTTATATAATATTTTTTCATATGTGAATGAATTATCTCTTATCATTGATTGAACTTCATAGAACCAATCCAGAGAGAACACCTTTATTCTGTTGTTAGAGTTATCATCTTTTTCATTAAACTTCCCTCTATCAAGCACCTCATAGCCATAGGTTTTGCAAAGCAAGAAAACAATCTGGCTCATAGTTATTAAGCTAAGATGATCAAAAACGCCTTGCTGAATCATTTCTTTTTTATAAACAACAATAATTTGATATATGATCTTAAATGCAGTGTCATAGCTTACTGATGAAGGAATCTTTAAATATTCTGGCTTATAAGGCTTATCTTTCCACTCATCCTGCCCTGTCAGTTTCAAAATCCAATAACTTACATCTTCTCTCATTGTGTCCTCCTTTCATTATTTTTACCACAAACAGACATCCAATAGCAAAAAACATTGAGTTTGACGATATTGCTCTTTTTATAGTATCGTAGGCTCACAGACCCAAGCAAAGGAGGAAATTATGCAGAAATATTATAACGTATGGAAAAATGACTGGCATATCTATTATGCCACCCTAACACCATCCAGAGACATCATAAAAGAGCCACCATCAGCACATTTTGAATATGTGGCTACAGTAGCAGCTAAATCCCCATTAGATGCGATAAATGTTGCTTACACTGAACTTAAAGAGAGATACGCAAGAGAGTATGTCTTTGATGCAACATGGATGGACAAACCTGAGCCTTTAGCTTGGGCCAAAGCACTACGAGGGATTTTCCCTCTCTGCCCATTATCCATTGCAATCTACCTTGCGAAACTACTCTTTTATAAAACAGATAATCTAAGCAAAGCTAAAACACTGACACTCAAAAAAGAAGAGCTTGTTTTAGATGAAGAAGAAATGCGATGGTTTATCCAAGATGAGAATGCTTTTGAAGGCGACCTCTCTGTTTTTTATCAAAGAACAGCTCAAAAACCAAAAAGTCCCTATGTGGTAGCGCCTATGTTTGGTGAAGATGCTGCTCAGGATGAATATGAAGAGAAAATCTCTGACATCTCTTATCAAATACTTGAATATGTTTCTGAAGACGACAGAGCTAAAGTTATGGACCTTATTGATAAGTTGACTGATGAAGCCGTCAAAGGATATGACCATTTTATTGTTAGGTAATAGCCCATATTGTCTATGTTGAAATAGACTCATACTCAAAGCCTTCACCAAGCTATTAAAAGCCTCTTCTGAGGCTTTTAAATAATATTTTATCTATGCATGACCAAATAAATAGGGCCTTTAACGTCTTCATGATGATATATAGCTGTAACTTTCTCAATATAGTATTGAGTGTCATTATTAATAATTTTCTTATCATTAATAACTTTATTATTATTACAAAAAATATACATTTCCTCTGGACGTATTTCATTTAGATGATAGTTTTTATATTTCTCATCCTTAATATTTTCATTTGCATAAAAAATCGGAGGGACATTAGGCATATTATTTATGGCATCCAGTTTAATATAAAGGGGAATTAAATTAGGGGTGCCATGATAAAATTCCTTTGTCGCAGCAAATGTTTTAGAGACCTCTATAAATCTAGATATCCCTTGCCTTTCACTTTGTAAAGCATCATCAGTAAGAATATAGTTATTCTTACTTTCTTTTATTATGCTAACATTATTTATTTCTCTTTCATCATTTAGGTATGATGAGCAATTGTTAAATATTATATTTTGGCAATGGCTATGCCCTTCCCTCAATAAGTATTTATCTATTGATAGTATCCCTTGATAGAGAACCTTTAACGGGCCTGTAATATTTTCCATTCCATTAGCCATGCAATCCATTTCTACTAAAAGAATTTTTCTTTCCTTGAAAATTCTTATAAGATCTATATTAGGTTCATGGCTGAAGCAATGCTCAAACTCTATTAGTTGATTTATTACTGTATAAGCCTGCTCGCAAAAAGCCATATGTCTTTCTAACACATTTTCATTAATTTCATTTTTATAACCAATTTGTTTAAGATATTTTTGAACTTCAGGCAAGCCTTTATCATTCCAACCTATAATATTCTTTAACATCAGAAAAGCGGGTAGAGAGCGAACAGTCAAAAGCTTATTATCATTATTATATGTTTTTACAACACTATGGATAACAGCACCAATTTCTTTTCCAAATACATTTTCAAAATAATCAGGACATTGTGACATAGGGTTTATAGGATCAATAGAGTGAGCTAAAGTTCCTCTTGCCTTTCCTTCTTTATTGTAAAGAAGGAAAACATAAAAATCTTGAACCCTATCAATTTCTTGAGCAAAGGTAAATATTTTAGCATAAAGCGAATGATCACCTGTTATATTAAAATAAATCGAGCCTTCTCTATTTTTTATATATTCATTATAAAAAGATAAAAGCTTTTCAGTTCTACTGCCAAATGCACCTCCCTGAATATAAAAAGGGTATTGATTTAAAAGCCAACCATTATTTTTTTTATTTAATCTATTGCTATTATGGCCTATGACAATAGGAATATGATCTTTTCTAACATAAGAAAAATCTTTCTGATTTATTCTTCTTTCAACAGTTATAAGAGGAATATCCTGAAGGAAATAATCTTTATTTTCTAATAAAGCTTTTTCTTTTTTACGAGTATCACTCTTATTTAACTTATGCGATAGCATATCTGTTCGTTCGAGATTTAATCGGTAATCATGCCAGTTTGAGAAGCCATTCATTTTTGAAATCGTTTCAAAGGCTGAGTTGAGATTGGGAAGAGGAAGAAATATTTCTTCTTTGTTGGTAGATTTATTTTTTGCTAAATCAAGTAAACGCTTAGCCTGTTTTTTGGCCTTATCTATTGAACTCATTAGAGTCTCCTAATTTTGAGCACTTAAAATTAAAAATATATACAGCATATTATTTTATCTCGATTATCCCGCAGGATTTTTCCAAATGTGCTCTGGATGGGCATCTGATGTCCGCTTAATAAAAATGCTGTATTTTTATACCAAAGTCAATAAAATATATGAGTTCTTTTAAGGCCTCATTTTTCTAACCGATTTATTACGGTTTTGATAGGCATCTATATTCTCATCAAAGATGTCAGCATTGAACTCATAGTTCTCATTAAACAAACTCTTCGCAGCCAGCTCATCAACCATAATGTTACACACATTTGATGCATGACCTTTTACCCACTTAAAAGCAACGGGCGTATCAGGAATTTCTTTTCTACAAAAATCCTCAATAGCTTCAGAAATAAAATAAGACTCCTCTACGCGGTTGAGCTTCCTGACATTACTCAGGCTATCACTACGAACTTCAATAATAGTATCTTGATCTATCCAGCCTTTCTCAATCACAAACTTAAGCGCATTTAAAATGGCATACCGTTCTTTTAAATGTGATCAAACCTGATCATGAACGTATAAAGCAGGTTGTGAGCTAACATCAACCTCTTTTTTTCTGCTGGAACTATTCTCCTTCACAAAGAAAGAAAACTCGTTAGCACTTTTTAGTTTACGGGGATTATTTAGCTTTAACCTGTTTCCTAACAGCATTTTAGCACATACCGCTTCGGGGAATGCCACCTTGATATGATTCACCGCCGCATTGATGTCTGCATTTATCACGGTGTTCAGTATGCTATCCCTGAATAATCCTCTCGTTATTTTTCCTCTCTTTACACCACGAACACCATTCAGTTCAGCAGGCTTAATCGGCTCTTTTCTAAGGGCCATTTGTTTTACTTTATTTACATCAGCCGTCAGGCTGCTTGTTTTTGACGTATAGCTTTCATCTATATTCACCACATCAATACCATACTTTATCGCTTTTTCTTCGAGTAGATTTAACAATTTGCCAAAAGGGAATCTGGTAAAACTTCTGTTTCGTTTTCTTATGCTGCTTGATGTTTCCACTGGTCTTTACAAAAGACAGATTTTTAGAAATCACCAAATCAGAAACCGCATTGGTTTTCAGATAAGA